>Ga0207879_100015_pt1 | contig 655825 bp, 800 predicted proteins | sample LinPmetageLP24_FD_184045 | JGI IMG/M metagenome (GOLD analysis project Ga0207879, IMG submission 184045) | Marine viral communities from the Pacific Ocean - LP-24 (SPAdes) | ecosystem: Environmental > Aquatic > Marine > Oceanic | place: Pacific Ocean | collected 2009-08-30
AACCCTAACCCTAACCCTAACCCTAACCCTAACCCTAACCCTAACCCTAACCCTAACCCTAACCCTAACCCTAACCCTAACCCTAACCCTAACCCTAACCCTAACCCTAACCCTAAACCCAAATCCCACGTTTATAATTTATATTTTTTTTTAAAAATAAATAATTTTGCAATCCTTTGAATAATTTATTTTTTATAAAATAATTAATTCATAATTAATTTTTCAAGGATCTCCTTATTGTTTTATTGATAAATACTTTACTTTTATGACATTTAAGATTTTTTTTAACTTTTCTTTACCAAGCCGTTAAGATAAATTAAGCCTTCTTTTCTTTTTAAACTTCCAGCCCTTTTTCTTTTTTTTTACTATCTTACCTTTTTTTTATTACCTAACCTTTTACTTAAATACCTAGTAGTTTTCTAACCGCAAATCGGTTCTTACTTACTCTAGTATAAATTCTAATTAATCTTTTACATTGCAATTTATAAACACTTATTTAGGATTAGGGTTTTGTAACGACACTAGCCAGGATAGCAGTGCAAGAGGTATATGGGAGTACATTGGCTGAGGCTATTGAGAACTAATAGGTCTGATATGAAGGAAACAAGAAGATAGGGAAGGAAAAGAAGTCTGAGGGAGGACCTCCTTATATACACGATCTGCCACCGAAACCCCCCTGGCGCTAGTTCAACTCGCTATGACCCTATTCCCCTGAATGCCAGAACACGTGAGTCGATCGTCACATATATGCAATTTAATTGCGCTTAAAAAGTGCTTTAAAAAATAACAAATCATAAGAGGTAAAAAAGTAAAAAAAGCTAAAAAAGCAATTCGATTACGCTTAAAAAGTACATAAAAAATAGCTAATAAATATTAAGACCTTTTTAAATAAGATAAGTTTTTTCTAATATAATAACTTAACAAAAGTTTACTAATAATTACAGTATAAAGTAAAAAAGATACCAAAAAAAAGTTTTATAAAAAAACTTCAAGCTTAAGTAAAAAAGAGGCAACCGCTAGCTTTATTTATTTATCGCATATCAGCTTTATTCCCATTACCCCAAGTCAGGTAGCGCAATACCACGTGATCGGGCAACTGGGCCGTCACAAATAGCCAGTTAATATCCATATACCAAATTTCTCATGGCAACAGGGAAATTTGTATCCAGAAAAGGTAAGATAGTTGGTTAGTCACGTGCTTTTGTTATGGGTGCAGGTAGTTACAATAACAAAGTCAGCGTGATGTCCTTCCTCCTGCTTAAAATCACCGCTATTAACGTGAAAGAAATCCAACTTTATTAGTTTGCAAATGTTATATTTGATAACATTTAATAATAATAATTTTACGCGTTACTTTTAACTTTTAAAGATTAGACTTCTAAAAAGTGTACTATTTTAATCGTATTACATATTAGATAAAGATTAAAAAGCATTTATTTAATACTAATTATATAAAGGTTAAAGTAATTAGAAGTGTAATTATTATTAAAGCTTAATATAGCTTAGCTAGGTGGCATAAAGGTACAGGTTTGAATTTCGTAAAATTAGTTATTAAAATCAAAAACGATTTTTTTTATATTACTTATTAGCGTTAAAAAAGATCTTTTTATATTTAGTAAAAGGAGGGACGTAAAAAGAATTTTAAATTAAATACAACTAATAAAAGATAAAATGAATTAAAAGAAATCGCTTGATAAATAGAAACTTTATGCTAACAATTTATATAACGAGCCCAGGGAAATCCGATGGTAATAAAAACAGAGTAAAGTATGGCACCTCGTCACCTGCAGAAGCAAATTTTTTTTGACGCAAATTCAGCGTTCCAAATCGACGATCGATGGCATAGAAAAGGTGTGCCGAAACCCGATGCTCCTTTCGGACCCCAAATGACTTCTGCACTGACCCCTGGATTCCATGATAGCACCGAGCTTTTGCGTAGAGGTAGGCCTTAATAAGTGCAACCAGATCATGGCTAAGGCCGGCCTCAACATGCTGCCAAGTCTTCCGTAACTGCGAGTCCAAGGCAAGTGTTTCAATAGCAGTATTTGTAAAAGGACACTGGTCTCCAACCGCAAACACCTCTTTCACACTGCCGTAAAACTAGCTATATAAGAGACCCCCGGCTCAAAGCTGCGAATTTACACATGATGCAACTCCCATGAACACAGTGTCTCCAAGCATAGCCGTTGGATGCAGTGTCTGCTGGCATAGATCACGCTTCTCACCCTCCCGACACCAGTTGTAATAACTACCCAAACAACACTTCTTCCGAAGGAAGATCTCCGCAGGCAGTGAGTTTCCCACATCTGCGGTTGGGAGGTAGGTCTGACGACAAGTCTAGTCTCTTTGCCAACATCAAAGTAAAAGTCTACAGACAAGTCCATCTCAAAGATGGTCGATACGATGGGTGGTCAGCATTAGATAGCATAGGTAGCAGGCCATGGCCCATTGAAAACTATGCGCACTCAGAGACTTGGTTCAAATCGTAAAGTACTCCTCACAAATCTGTTCAGGTCCATCTTACTATGCTACTGACGAGATCTCTTTAATTCACGAACATAATTGGACAAGCTTGATCCAAGCCAGAAGTATTCTCATATGGTATCTTAATACAAAATAGACAATGTGACAGACCCAAGAACCACCCAAAGTCCCACGCTGATACCAACTGTACTTCCGGCACTTTTGTTCTCAAAGCTATCAACACCCGAATTCGCACCCGTCCCTGGTCCACTTGCAATCGCCACCAGTCCTGGCTGAGCAGGTAGTTGAATCCGAAGGTTAGCGCTATCGCTGTAGGCCACAGTGTCTGTCGCCAGACTTGGAATCGTGCCATCACTGCTAGTAGTACTTCCGGAAACGCAAGGAGCTCCACCCCATGTAGTGTTATACACACGAGTCCAAAGTGCAGTCATATCATAAACATCGTCAACCGTATAAAACAGACGGCAATTCGCTGGCTCATAAACAAATTGAAGTGGAGTTTGTGTAGTATCAGAATCACGGACAGCATTCCGGAGGTTGACCCTTGCGCCTGCGAGGAGATAAGCTTTAGAACCGAGTGGCGAGTCTTGGTAAAAATCAGGCGGGATCCAGGCTGCATCTGGCGCTTCGGGGATGGTTGCTTTCTTTTCGTCGAGAACACCCAGAGAAAGATTCAATGCAGCGCGATGGAGTTCAAAAGCAAAGTACGTCAGGACTTGAGAACTAGGAATGGTCAGCAAGCACAACCACGGAAGCTTGGAACATACCCTTTCGTTCCTCCAATACCTTGCATTGGACCATTTTGTGGCCGACCACCCATAGCGATGCTTCTCACTCCACCCTGATTCTTCATGAATTCTGCAAAGATGGCACACGTAGAACCACAAGCACCATCATAAAGAACGACAATGTTCTCAGCAGTGAAAGCTGCAGCTGGAATCTCAGGCTCTTCCAAGTACCCAGCAACCGAGAATCCCGTTGTCATCAACGGATCAGACAGGTTCGCTCTAGTAATTGCCAAGAAATTATCCCCGTGGAATCGAAATGGTCCACCAAACTCCTTCCATGAAGGGTACTTGTTCAAATCCTTGTCAAGAGCAGATTGGATTTGCCAAGGCGGTCGAATGGAAGCATTGTATATACCAGCGGAAGAGAAGACGTTCCCCATATAATTGACGAAAGGCGTTGTTCGCATGCGAGATCCACCATACGGAACAAGAGTCGGAAAGAGTTGCTTGAAAGCATCATAGCCACTGAAAACACTTCCTCCGCCATTAGCACTGAGATCAACGATGAGTTTCGTACTGCCTCTTTGCTTGCATTCAGCCAGGAATCTGGCGATAGTGGCCTGTTGGTTACGCTGGTCGGTTTCACTAGAGGAATTGGGTGATGAGAATGCACTCATTTGAAGGACTGCAACTTCCGAGTCCTCGCCGAGAAAATATCCCGCAGTGTATGGATCTTCTGGATGAGTCACGAAAGCATCTGGATAGCCCGGAATACTTCCAGTGAACAATTGTCTGCGGACTTTCTTGCGAGGGTCTTCGATGTCTCGTGAAGTTAAGATGTTTTCGACATCCGTGGTTGGCTCGACCTCGATAGCCTGGAAGAGTGTTGTTCCATCAACAACACCACTAAAGTCGACACCTGGTGCGAGCGAGGCGTAGTTGTACAACTGCTGCGAAGATCCATTCGCAAAGGTATAATTGTTGATATTTGAATCGAACCCAAATTCCCATGCTCCACTGTAAAACAAATTCGCACCACCTTGCAAGTTCTGTGGAAGGCTGTAGAATAGTTGGTTGTATATGGCATCCGCATCTTGAAAGGCAGAATTTTGGACAGCAATGGTCTCGAGATATGTTGTGACATTTTCCCCATTGATCATAGTTATTTCTGAAGGGGTCCATCTAGTTGTCCCGAAAAGGTATTTGTCCAGGTCACCTGGAGTGATTAGTACGCTTTGTCAAGTACTGGAACGTAAACGTTACTTTTAAAGTACACAGCAGGTAGCGAAATTCCATCCTCGGACACGGAGACCAGTCTTTTGTAGGTTCCGAAGGTGAAAAGTCCGACCAAGGGTAGCGGCAAGTTGAAATGGAAATCGTGCGGTAAGACATTTATCAATTGGTAAAGATCTTTCTCAAAACTCCATTGATTCTTGTAAATTCCGCTCTGGAGGTTCCCTTGGATCACGTCAAGACCACCGAGAACATCAACACCAGGAAGTGTGTAGCCTTTAGGAGGATCCTTGAGGTACGTGAGTGTACTCTGGAATTGAAGATATGGCTTGACGTAGTCGATGAATCTGCTTGATCGATCGACTGCCAGCGGAACGGATTCTAAACATTGCGTTGCCCAAGAAGGAGGGAAGAATGGACCATCGGTTTCTATGTATGGATGAGTAATGGAACATCATAAATCACGTATGATTACCTTCAGGGTCGCTTGCAGATTGAGAGGCAACGAGGCTGCTAATTGATCGACATGGACTTGCGACAGCCGAGGCCGATGGAATTGAGGTAATTGTTGGAGTCGCGGTGACACGGCGCGTGGTTCGCGTTACTTCAGGCTCCTCTGAAAAAATTTGCGCTCTCACATTGAAGACGTAAATACAAACAACGACAACAGAACACGGAACGCGCATTATGCTAGTCCGAACAGACTACCAAAAGTACTCGAACGCGCAAGAAATGTTGATGCTAAACTTCTCGCGCGACTGGGAAGAGCCGGCCCTTTATTTCATCCCAGGGGCTGCACTGCGCAACGCCCAAGAACGTAGATTAGGAAGCCAAGAAGCCTTTTGTTGCTTGTCCGCAGTCAAGCGGATCAAGGACGAATTATCCTGCTTTAAGGCTGGATAGCCAAGTGTAACCGCCTAACGCCACGAAATCATGGTCCACGCTGAAGCTCCTCTGCGCCCGCAAGCGAAAGAAAGCCAAGTCCGTATTCTCACTTTTACAGCTCCTGCTTACTCCGAAAGGCTGCATAGTTCCACCGAGCAAGTCACAAACAAACCAAAAGCTCGATGAAGAATAATTCACTTGAAGGGAGCAGGATCGCAAAGATTGCGTTGGCCAGTATCGCGACACCGCAACAAATTGATCGGTGCAGATCTCAGTATCTTCATTCAAAGAAACGCCAAGATGTTGGAACTGGTTCAAGCTGAAATATGTCTCACCGAGGTCGAATCAGAGTGATGACCTGCGCAGGCATTGCCTGCTTGGCGAGGCTTTCTTTTCAGCCTTCCAGCCACTACACAAAGAAATCATCTGAAATTGCATGCGACAGATTACCATCCAAGTCACTGCTGCCTTGCACGTTGTCATTCCGAAAGTCTGCACGAGGTCATTTCAACTTCCAGCGTTATTGCCCTTTTGGCCACCTATCGGCAGCGGAGTCACGATGCACGGGTTCGAGATATGAGTATGAAGGTAGTTTCCACGTACTGCTGAACAAACGGGCCTTTGAGCGCTTCAAAAAACCGACATGGACTAGCAAACAGGATGATGTCGAGTTCGAGTATCGGATCATCAACAAGTCATGGACTTCTAGGTGGGGTCTTTGCTACTTCATTCCAGAGAAATGTTGAGAAACAACATTGATGTTATTCCATTGTGATCTCGTCAGCACGGACAAAGCGAGTGGATATTTTGTACTTACGAACAGTTCCAAGTTCCAGCCCCTGGAAGCATTCGCTTTCAACAAGACGCTATCAATCAACAGCGGCTTCACGAATGACTGGGACCCCATCATCTGTCACAGACGTTTTACCCGCAGCAAGTAGTCGTCCGTTTCATGTTGAGAAAATAATGGAAGTCAGAAGGCTATCGTGGCTACGTAGGTACCAACTTCTTCCATTTTCACGATTTAACTAAGGCTACAGTAATGCCTGTCCCACGGTTCTTCATTCTTTCCAAACATCCCACACGCTGTCAACTCTTCTTCCCGGCTTTTCAGGATTCCGGACTTTCAGTCGATTGACGCCTTTTATCATCCGATGTCATGACTCCCTTCAGTGTCATCTTCCATCACCTCGTATCTTTCTATTCTTCACTCCTTCGCCGTCCTAGCAACGTGCTCCTCACAATGATAATACTCTCCTCCACCATTTAACCCACACGTCTCAGTGCCATCTTGGTGGCAAAAGTCTCCAGGTGGGGTCATGCAGCACCACTCGCAGTCGCCTGTTGGCGCACCACAAACGAGGGGATTGAAACATTCATGTTCTTGACGGATTGCCAGAGGTCGAGATGATTGCCCCGGCGCTGCTACTGCTTGGAGAATCAAGGGGAGCGCCACGAAGAGGAAAGAAGCTGACACCATTTCGAGATAGAAGTGATGAATAGTTCTTGACTGTCGGGTCGAGGTTTTGACTGAGAGCCCGGTTCTCTTTTCGTGATTATTTTGATCAAAGGCGCACGACTGGTGAGTTCAAGAAATGCATATCTCAGGGAGTAGGCGGCCTCTTTTTATATTTTCCTTCGTTAGCCCTGTCCATCGTTCCTACAAATTGTCTGGCCAATCTGGGCCTCTCCGTTCGTTCGATCTCCTAGACTGCTGCTTATCAACCTTGAGAGATACTATACTGCACTTTGGAAGTATCTCCTGATCGGACTGCAAGCATATTGATGTTTTTCATCCTGGGCACGCTCGCCAAGTCATTAAGTCAGTGGGATCATTTCCTAACCTCTCTGTTCCCACCAGTGTGTGAAAGTTGATGTCCAGTCCTCAGGCCAATATCATTGTCCGGCCTTGAGGTTCTGCACAATGAAGCCAGCTTCTGCGCACTGTTGTATCTGCAACAATTGAGTCACTACCACAACCAGATTTTGTGAGCCATCAACCCCTCTTACCGCATGGCTCATGGCTTTTGGACCTAGGATATGTAAGCCTGTTCATCTCATTGTGGTGCTTAGTTGTGGAGAAGATTCCAACTGTGCCTCTTTACCTGTCTGCAAGAGTTGGACCAAGATTTCCAAGGTTCGTATAACGTTATTATGCAGCCATTCAATCTTCTCGGCGTGGGATTAAACGTTCTTGCAGCGGCTGTAGAGACTTTTTTCATTTATACTTTGGCGTACTGATAGCTTTCAAAGCAGGTACACATCCATCAGGGTACCTTGCATTAGCAAGTACCTGCCTCCTAAGAACATCACACAACCATCCAGGTATTAGCGTGGATTTGTGCTGCACCTGTTCAATATGCTCGGCATGGGGTGACAACCGTTTCTAATGAACATCTCATAGAATTCTTCCAGCTGATTGGAAATGTTGCCGTTGTCCAGGACTCCAAGCAAACAGAGAGCCATCAAGGTGCCTCGCGTTGGGGACTGATAGCCTGGCCAAGCACCCCGAGGGACGGGACATTCCTACTTCGGACGCCTAGAGTACAGGGATTTTGAGAAACATTTAATAACCGTGAGCTGTTTGGTGAAAGCTCGAGAAGAATCTCGTTTGCCTCTGCAAATGTTGGATTGTCCCCAATATCACATCCCATGCCGACATGCTTGGCACGATGTTTACAGCTCTGACAGAACACGGGAAAACATAGATCGGCTTTAATGGCTTGTGCGATTAATAATTACAAATCTATAAAGATGGAGTGCCCTCTCACCACATGGAATTGGGAGGAACATTTCGTAAGAGGAGAATCGATTGACTTGAAATTAAGCGTCCAGCGTATCTTCGGCACAATGGTCTGTCTCAAGAGTCTCTGCTATGCCAGCATTACCTTGCTGAGCACTGCTCTGCTGTCGGATGCCTTACCTCAAGCAATTCCCCCTTCTGCTGGAGTTTGTTCGTGAGTTGACCCTGTTCCAAATTTTGTCTCTTTACTCACGATTTTTTCCCTCACTATAGAACAAGAATCAGCACCAGACTCGGATTAGCGGAGACAACCCTCACAAATTATCCCGAATGGCTCACTTCCATGAATAGTGCTCACTCGACTTCAGGAGTTCCATTTAGTGGCACTCGGGTCTACGTGCACACCTCCGTTTACTCCCTGACAAATGGTGTGGAATTTACTGGATACGGTATCTATGACTCCAATGCCTTGACGAAGGCAGGTTTCAGTATTACAACGACACTTTCAACCATCACTGCCTGTCCTACAACAGCTTCCTCGACCCCGGCTCTGCCTCCATCCCCAACTGGATCTGATTGTACCCCGCACGGAGACCACTGTCAGTTCTGTACTTCTTGTTATCTCTAAGCTTCGAACCAATCTGCTGACTTTCAATCCAGGGCACTGTTCACCATGGCCAAGTAGTACCTCTTCGTCATCATCAGCGCCATCCCTCCCACCATCCCCGACAGGGTCCGATTGTAGTCCTCACGATGACCACTGTAAGCACTACTTCCTTCCCAAGATTACCGAGTTCACAAACTGATCAGATTCCTTTTAGGGCACTGCGAACCTTGGCCAAGTAGCACCTCTTCAACTCGAGCCACTGCAACACCGACAGGCAGTACAACCCAAGGTCCGTCACCAAAGCACATTCATCTCATTCCATACTTTGAATCATACTCGTGGGACTGCGAGAGGCCTTCCAGACTTTCCTTATCCCCGAGATTTTCTTGTGGCCGTTGTTTACTTTTCTCGCTTTCAAAACAGCTAACGATATTTGTTCTTAGCTCCAGCAACGTGCACTCCACATGGTGATCACTGGCATTGCTCACCGGGCGTACCAGAGCCAACAAGTCCTCCTGCTCAAACTACTACGAGTTCCTCTCCGCCAGCAGAAACATGTGAAGCTCACGACGATCACTGGCATTGCCCACCGGGTGTATCAGAGCCAACCAGCCCTCCACCCCAGGCTCAACTAACGACCACTTCTCCGCCAACACAAACTTGCGAAGCCCATGATGATCATTGGAATTGCCCTCCTGGAGTGCCAGAGCCTACAAGTCCCCCACCACCGACTGACCCAGTGAATCCCCCTCCGCCAGTCCAAACATGTGAAGCTCATGGCGACCACTGGCACTGTCCGCCAGGTGTACCAGAGCCAACAACACCTCCATCTGAGACTCAACCAACAGGCGCCTCTCCACCAGTACAGACTTGCGAGGCTCACGGTGATCATTGGCATTGCCCAGATGGTGTACCACAGCCAACGACTCCACCATCTCAAGGTCCTTCGGAAACCACTCCTCCCACAGCTATAGAGACATGTGAGGCTCATGGTGATCATTGGCATTGCCCTGAGGGGATTCCTGAGCCTACAGATCCTCCGTCGCAAGTTCCAACTACAGCTACCCCATCGACACCTGTAAGGACTTGTGAAGCTCACGACGACCATTGGCATTGTCCCGACGGAGTTCCTGAGCCAACCTCACTCCCATCTAAGACCTCTCCAACTACGGACGGCGAAGGAACAGAGTGCGTAGCTCACGGTGATCATTTGCATTGCCCAGAAGGAGTCCCTGAGCCAACTTCGCCCCCTTCAGAGACTTCTCCAAGTAAGGGCGTAGAAGGAACAGAATGTGAAGCTCACGGTATTCATTGGCATTGCCCCGAAGGCGTACCAGAGCCGACAACATCGCCAGGGGGGGCATCGCCAACGTCATTAGGTGGAGAAGGAGAATGTGTAGCGCATGACGACCATTGGCACTGTCCTGATGGAGTGTCACAGCCCACTACACTACCGACAGGAGCATCGCCCACGGGGACGTTGGCACCATCGCCGCTACCTATTGAAGTCACAGGGGACGCAAAGGGAATGGCAGCACCTACAACTTTGATCTTTGGCTTGCTGGGTCTCATCTTGATCTACTGAATTTCATGATGATTGTTTGTAACTGTTTCTAAGTCTAAGGATTCCGAAACTTCAAATCCTCTTCCCCAGAATTCAATTATAAATTCATGCTCCCCTGACATTCAGTGAAGAGATATGTGATAAATTGGAAACGAAGCCTCAGACCAGGCTGTACCCATCAACGGACGCTTCACAGGCAATCTATCAGCGTCAAACTATACATCATCAAGCTCTAACTCACAATAGGTCGTCGTTCCATTCATCACATAACTAGTCTCGACTCCGACGTACACTCCAGTATTGATGAAGCTATACCGAGCATCGCCAGTCTCGAAAGCATAAGTCGTTCTCCCAACAAACTTGACTTCCCATCCAGATTGCCTGACCACAATGTTTGCAGGAGGGTCCTCGGAAGTTTTAAGCAGGTACTCGAAGCCGAGCTTGTACGGACCTGTTCCGTTTGCCGTTTGAATGAAATCAGCTACACCGGACTGCAAGAGTGAACCATTAATGTTGAGGCCTCTTAATGTCGTCCAAGGGAAGCAGAACTCACCACAACTGTACCTGTTACCCCTCCGTTCCACTTGGCACAGAAACTCCCTCCGATGATAGGAAGGTAAGTCTGGCGTGAGTTGTCGATATTCAAGCCGATACTGGTGCCAGCTCCCAGAGTGAGGTTCATGCTAAATTCATATTGCGTTTTTGGTGTGACCTTTGGAGAAGGCGTGCATGTAGTTGCTGCACTGGCAATTGAAGCCAACCCACCAAGGAGAGAGAGGACAGAGATTGAGAACTTCATTTTGCGATGACTGCGAGAAAGAATTGCTGGCTTGGAAGTGCAAAGTCCGGGGCACACATTAAATTATGATCTTGCTCAGGACTCAGCATGATGATATCCTGGTCGTACAATCTGACCAGTCATTCCCAAAAGCAAAAGTACTGGTTACGACATTATGTTCTACACGCAGCACTAGTACAGCTTCGCGATCACTAGATTCGGTAGAAGAAGACGATCTGACGATCAACACCAAGGACTTTGTAGTGCTTATTCTTTGGGGTAAGGCTGACTTCAATACGAAACATATTCCGCACGTCAGACTGCCGGGCAAATAACCATCAGTCGCTGATGGGACACATCAAAACTACCGATCTTGTCACATTAGAGATCGTCCGAATGCGCTAGCTACTACGACTGCAAAACACGCTTTGTAGAACGGAACCACGCAGAATGAACCCGCATTAGTGGTACTTGGCGATGGTGTCTGCACAGAAGCGGTGGGAGAAGCCAGAGAGGGAACCGTCGTTTGCAGCACTGACGCACTTTCAGCTGAAGGTAATTAGCATCGTATGATCGAAGTACGTATATTGTGTAGACAAACCAGACGTCGTCGACGCGATCACGGACCCAGCACTCAACTTCTCCATCCCGCCGATAACGGTACATGGCTGAGGGGACAACTCGGATGAATTTTGCGTCATGGTCGAGGTTCCCGTCGAATTGCCTATTGAAAACCTGTAATCGCATGTCGCGGTGTTGGGTTCGGTCAATGGGCAATCGAGTCGAATTAAACTGGCCAAATTTGTGCCACACTCTGTGTATACGATTGTGACGCCGGCAGTAGAAGGGCCATTCACGATCGTCGCTCTGTCATACGCTTCGGCATGACATGCGTCTGTGTTTGAATTGTTTCGAGAGGGATCATGGTTGTCTTGGAGGTAGGTTGTTGCTGTAATGTCGACAGCGAGTACAGAAACTTGTTCGTCCCAGGGAGCGAAGATCAGGGAAGTCGTGATCTTGCTTTGGGATTGCGAGTTGGAATATGGCTGAGTTTGAGCAGTCGTGACAGAGAGCAAGACATACCACAGAGTGATGTACTGTGAGATGCTCCATTGATGCAACATTTTGAACTGTGGAACTAAGGCCAAAAGCCTGACGATCTGATAAACTGCTGATTATGAAGTAGTAAAGTCTCCAGAGACTGGTGTCGTTCGAGCAGAAGAAATGCGGGGTTATACTTGCATGGATTTTGCCGAGGTGTAGCCTCCGTCAGCTCTTGGTTTTGCCATGGCGGTGGAGACCAGCATCGCTGTCATAAATTCTGCGAGGCACATAGGTAAAGCACAAATGGTACTTGCATGTGATGCGAAGGAATGAGAAATAACATGTGGCTTCGCATGGATCTCTTCGACTTACAGATGTGGACGGTTTAGAACTCGGTAAACAGAAATTCTTGCCAATTTCCAATTCATAATGGTGAGCAAAAGACAGGCCTCCTTTGGGATGTAACTTCTAAGACAATAAGTAGAATCTCTATGAGCAGATTCAGGAACAATGTTATATTAGCTCACTTGGTTCAAAGTGTCAACGATCCAGAACAATTGCTTCGTCAAGCAGGCTGGACTTCCGATGGGTCTCGTGACGACAAGAGACGACAAGCTGCCCAGTCCCCCAGATTTCGCTTCCAGGATCTGAAAAGGGACTTACGATCAAGTATCTCTTGTATCGCTAATGTACCACCTAAGTTCCTCTCTTCCCAGATCCGACCGTGGCTGCATAACAAACCACAAAGTACCCTTGTATTTACCCGGATCAAGCTCGTCACCTATTCCGGTAACCGAGAGCTCCCCTGCTCGTCCTACTCACCAATGGCAGACCTCAGAGCTCTCATCGCCCCGGGTCTGCATCCTCATCGTGTACACTCTATCTGTGCATCCGAGCTTAATGGACTTCAGATCTGGGGAAGATAAAATGATACAACTCCCGTGTTCTGATCAACCATCATCTCCAACATGGGCGTGCCAGAAGGATATATCGAAGGTTTCCACTGCACACTCGCAACATGCGATGTCAAGCGATGGGGCTTCATACACTACCAGCCCTCGCTAGCAGGCAACATCCTCTTCCTTGTCCTCCTCGACGTCCTCGCCCTTGCCCAACTCTTCCTCGGCATCAAGTACAAAACCGGTCTAGTATGCGTCTCGATGCTGCTTGGCCTAGCCTGTGAATCCCTTGGTTACGTCGCACGAATCTTGCTGCATTACGATCCATTCAATCGGGCATACTTCTTGTGGTACTTGATCACGTTGACGCTTGGTCCGGTATTCATCGCTGCTGCGATCTATCTTTGTCTTGGGAGGATCGTGGTAGTGTATGGTGAGGGGATGAGCAGGATTCGGGCGAGGTCTTACACGGTGATCTTTATGGCTTGTGATTTGGTTAGTTTGGTTGTGCAGGCTGGCGGGGGTGGACTTGCTGCTTCAGTGCCGTTGTGGAATCAGAATTTGGTAATCTTCCCATCCATCGTTGAAGAATGCGACTAACTTTGAAGATTGACATCGGCACGAACATTCTCGTTGCAGGGCTGTCTTTCCAGGTTGCGAGCTTGTTTGCTTTCTTGGTCTGCAGTGCCGACTTTCTTCTTCGTGTGAGGAAGCGTAAGGATGAAAGGAGGTTTGAAAATGCAGAGTTGTATAAGGGGAAGAGGTTCAAGCTCTTTTTGATTTGTAAGTTCTCAAATCTGTCAGTAACTTTGGGCCAAGCTAAGAAGTACAGCACTTGGATTTGCCACACTCTGCCTCTTCGTCCGAACCGTTTTTCGATCTGTCGAATTGAGTGAAGGCTTTTCTGGCAAGCTTGCAAACAGCGAAGTTCAATTCATGGTTCTGGACGGAGTCATGGTCATTCTCGCCAGTACAGCTTTGACCGTCATACATCCTGGCTTTGGTTTTGATAATCAGTGGGCAGTCGGGAAATTCAAGTTCAGGAAGCAGAAGACTGTTGTAGAGGGCGATTCAGCGGTGACAGAAGAGAAGACGGGACCATCTGTTACTGAAGCACCAGTGACCGAGATTAGATGGTGAGCTACAGTTGATTGTGGCTAGTGGGTATCAGCCCGGACATGAAGATAGTTCTAAACATACGTACATAGATTTCTTGCACTCAAATATATCTGCTTGGCCGAAGGCAATGAATTCCGAGTCTTACTGCCAAAGATCAGGTGTTCTTCTCTTGGACTGCGTGCTGCTCCTGGCCCTTCTCAGTCCCAACTACCGCTTCCACTTCACTACCCTCCTCTCTATGGCCCTGTGTACCAATACTCAACCAAGGCAGAAACAACAGCGCGGATGCTGAGGCAGCAACAACAAACCAAAACACCATCTTATAGGGTCGAAAAGCGGTCTGCAAAGCTGCTTCACCATCACTCTCGGCGCTGTAGATACTTGAGGAGATACCAAGTCCAACTGCAGAGCAGATCTTCATCACTGTGTTGAAGATTCCACCGGCGACTGATTGTTGTGGTGGTGGAAGTGAGGACATCACGTACATCTTAGAAGGTCAGCTGAAGCTTGTCAAGGAGGCAGGAAAACGTACATTCGCAACATTAAATTCCAAGTCAGCTCCAATCACGGACAGAAGGAGTGAAGGGAAAATGAAAGCCCAGTACGAGCTATCCACTTTCATGGTGGCCAAAAGAAGTCCAGACCCAAGGTATGCCAAGGCACCGATAGCAGTGAGAATTTTGTTGTTGATTTTGTGGAGTACCAGTCCAGCGAAGATGTTGACGAGGATTCCCCCGATGGCCATTGGAAGCAGATGGATGGCGACTTTGAGGGAAGAGAAGCCGAGAATGTTTTGCATGAACAGCGATAACCAGAATGCGCTCACGTTGAAGGATAGAAATCCCAATAGTACAACGACGTTGATCTAAAAGTCAGCTAGGCTCTCAAAAATCCAGAAGAGACTCACCAGAGAGAAATTCTTGTCTTTCCAGACATGTAGGGGCATAAGCGGGTATCGATAAAACGCCTCCCATCCGACGAACCCGACCATCAGAACAGCTCCAAGCACAAGCATCGCAATCACATAACCAGTATTCCACCCTTTCGGGGCATCACCAGCGATTCTGTCACACGTCAGCTTCTTCCCGCAACCTTCGTTATAATGCACTCACGTCAAACTCGAACAAAATAATGCAATCCCTGTAATACTCAACAACACCCCCAACAAATCAAATTTCTTCAACACACTCCATTCCAACCTCTGCGTCTGGCCCTGCTGGGTCCTGGGCACAGTCCAGATAGCCGCCACAAAGAAAACTACATAGATCATCGCTAACAGATAAAAGCTCGCCCGCCAATTAAAGATATTCGCCGCAATACCCGAAAAAACACTTCCCATGACAAACCCCACCGGATTTCCCGCACTGAAGCAAGCAAAAGCGTAATTCTTCCTCTTACATGGGACTTCGTATGCAGCACCGAGAATACCAACTGCGGGAGGGACAGCAGCTGCGCTGAAGAGGCCGAGGAAACCGCACATGACATCCATGTACATCGCGTTTGTGGCGAAGCCGGTTATGAGGCTGGCGATGCAGAATGCGCCCATGGAGGAGATGAGAAGGGAGCGGCGGCCGAAGGTGTCTGCTACTTTGGCGAAGAAGAGGAGGAAGGCGCCTGAGCTGAGACTAGACTTTGTTAGCTGAGTTCTTGACAGGATGGAGAGGGAGACTTACGCTGAGGAGGCATTGATCCACGTGATTTGTGCACTACTCATATTTAAGTCTCGCCCGATAGGAGCAGTGATCACGGTGCAGAGTCCATAGAGGAAGGAGGACATGCCGATAGACATTGTTGCTGTTAGGACGAAGAGGCATTCTTGGATGGTGGATTTGAAGCATGCTGGGCGGTCGCCTAGACTTGATGGTGGCAAAACTTCAGAAGGTTCGATTGATGACTTGATGTCTGGGGATGTGAAGTTAGTCGCCATAACTTCTCCATCGCTATTCTTCTCCATCTTCTTAAGCCTGCTATTGAGTTACGGAGAGGTATAAATAAACATAGCAGTATGGAAGAAATATCGGTGTGGTTTATTCCGTATCCGTAAAAGCTTACCAAATCTAGCGTTGAGCTTTGCTGTCTCAGCTAGGGTAGAAGTGGGGTGCAAGGCGGCTCCCACAGGAGGATAACCGCTACCTATCCGCACGCTTCCCGTCAGCTACCCGTCCCGAGGTCAGGAACACGGCCAAATCTGCCAGGGACTGGTGGGCGAGCGAAGACAAACAATTGTTCTGACAAAGCCCTGGTTGAAATGTACAAAACGGCAAATGATGAAGAATCACAAGTAATGGCGACAATGGGATGCGAGGATCAGAAGCTTTCGTGATGCAAAAGCCGGAGCCGCAGCCCTAAATAAACATTATCTATAACCAACTACCTCTAGGGGTACTCAGCTTACTATAGCTCGTCATACTCTTCAAATGCCTCAAGTTTACGGGACTATTCCTCCTCCGCATATCGTACGCCCTCCCATTTCTCACATCCACCCCTTCCTTCATGTAAAAATGACCTGAATGATCATCTACTAATGTATGGAAATCAACATTCAATTGATCGCCTTGTGGCCCTCCTCCGCAACTTCCGTGAAGTCGTGCCGATGGTGGACTGTTTACTGCCAGGGAGAAGAGGTTTTGAAGTTCCGTGAAGTCTGTGACGAGACCATTCCGAACGCAAAAGTACGTGAGGCAGAAGACATTGGTTGCGAAGACGAGAGCGAGGACGATGTAGAACATGCCTTGCCACTTCTGAGTTACGCCTGATGTGTACTGCTGAGAGGTGATGGTGGCATTGAACTTTTCGTAGATTCCTGGATCCAATACCATGGCGGTGTAATTCCAATAGTGCAGAAACGTCGCATCTGTTGAGCTCAACAGCAATGTACTGCCAGCCATTACGGCGAGAGTTTCAGAGATACTCGGTGTCAGGGCGTTGAGCTTTACGTCGCCCCATCCAGGGACAGTTGGGATGAGTTGAGCAAGTAGTCGGGAGGTAGATGAATTGGCGTTTGAGATACCAGTATTTAAAGACAGCGACAACATCCACTGAGATCCGACATTTCTCCAATCCAGATTTCGAGGACCCAATGGAGCATTGTCAACAGATCTGTTGTATGCCATTCTATTGTCTTCCTGGCAGCGTGATTCCAGGCGTCCTCCACTCATCCCGGAGACGTTGTAAAAAGTGCTGCAATTAGGCGAAAGATAGGATCGTAGCTGGCAGATGGTGTAATCTGGAGTGGATACATCCGCAGCTTTGATCAGCATATAAACAGAATCGGAATTGGCTACAGTGATGTTGGTCAAAGAATTGTACTCGATCGGATACTACTGATTGTTAGATGTGTGAACTTGATGTAAGAGCTGCTTACCATTGGAAAGATGGGCGGCTGCCGACCATGAGTAGGGCCCCATTCAAAAATATCGTCGACCACAGTACTGTTGAGATAATCCTTGCCAGGTATAACCTGAACATCGTTTGCAAATCCGTCATAAGCCTGGAGTTGATCTGGAATACCACTCGTGTTTGTTGTGATAGCATCTGGAAATTCTGTGTAAATCAAAGGCGCCAGCTCCGTCTTATTCAGATTGGCACACAGCACGTTCAAGCTTGGACTGACAACTGCTGCCTCGATAGAGTACTCTCCGACACCTGCCAATTCTTCTGGCTGCAATACTCCATTCTGGGGCGCTCTTGCGGCATCGAATATCCCTGCGTGGGGCATCGACAGCGTGACATTGTTGACAATCCGCTTGTACTTCTCATACGCAGCAGTCATGTCGCTGGTATTCGTGGCGACCCAGCTACCAACAACGGTCGTGTTGTCATGGAGCATTGCAGGCGCTGGAGGTCGACCCGACATGTCAGAAGATACACCTGTTCCTCCGGCATTGATCGAGGCCCAAGTATCGAGGAATGTAATCGAATTGTGGTATGCTGTACTTGATTAGAATGGCGGCACAATAGGAAGTCTAGACTTACCTTGTCCTGCGTACTCCACAGACAAGCATGTCAACCCCGCATAGAGGGGATCGGCCTTGGTAGAAATTGGAGTCTTGCAACTCTGCTCGATGTACGGCGGGTTCGCATAGCTTGCCTTCACCAAACCCACCATCTCCTTATCTTCCCATTTTCCGAACTTCAAATGCGGCGACACCAGGGCATCGGAAGCAGTAGTATAGAACATGGCCATGAAAGCAGCTGTCAAGGTAATACATCCTAGGACCGTGAATCCAACATGTTGCAAAGCTTGCCAATGTGTAATCATGAATCCAGGCTGAACAACCCAGGTCCTCATCGTCATCTCCGCAATTGTTACCCCGCGGGAACTTTTCACCAAAGACCTCCGACTCAAAACCTGGCCCAGAAAGGTCACGAAGACCGTAACAAAGGACAATTCGATCGTTTTCGCAAACAGAGCGAACAAAATCGATGCAGTTTCCGGCGTCAACTTTCCTCCCGAATGGATCGCACGACCATATCGAGGTTGAACAATCGCAAGAACCAAATATATCCCCGAAAAAAGAGTCGAGTAGACCGAAAGGAAAAGAATCGAAATCGAAAGCCAGCTCCTCCTCCTAGAATGTATATCATGTTTCGCAGCACATCCAGGTACGGGCGCAAAGAGTCCTGTAGAAGTCAGCATTGCCCAACCACCCATCGAATGAACCTACTCGTGGTATCATTATTATCATTATTCATTGAAGGCGGTCCAGATCTTTGGTCCCTTGCACTCTCATATCCCAAATCAACATTATCCACCATTACATTCTTTCCCTTTGTGATATCTTGTTCTTCCAACGACGGTCCCCTCGAGCCGTCATTGTTCCATGCCGGAGAAAGTAGAGGATTCGCAGATCCAGGCGCACTCGTTCCTGGCGAATTGCCATATTGTCCAATGTTTGGAGAACTCCGCGCATTCGGAGAGGGCGTGAAAGGAGTTGGGGGATCAAGAGGAGAGATTGGAACGGAGTTTCGACTTCCAACTGGTACTCGCTGAATCGACTGCCTTCGATCGGATATGCCCAGTCCCTGAACCTGTGAATCCATTGGTTGGAATGCGTGGATTGTAGGAATTGGCGATGTGTATCGTGGTGAGGGGTCTGTAAAGTCGCCAGACATTGTGTCTGCTCTACTGAATGTCCCTCGTAGGTCGGGAGAAGGAGTGGAATGCATCGAGGGAGAATCGGAGAGGTCGCTGATTTGAGGCTTTAGCAGACTTCGACGATCTGCTGGTTGTTTCGACATCGTGAAGACTCAATTGAGCTGGGGGAGGTAAATGTGCAGATCTTCAGCATCTGTGTACTTGCTAAGCCTTTGCAAACATTGATCAGTGCAACATGAGAAGTTCTCTGTGATGACGTGAAGGAAAGAGATGAGATAAGATAGATCGAAAATTGATCTATTCTAAGATGAGGCTGGAGGACGAGAGGACGACCAGTGGGAAAGCCACTGGCGTAGGAGAGGCTGACAGGAGCATCCTTCGATATAATACTGTACGAGTGGAGTGCATTATCAACAGACTGCTGTTGGTGTGATATTACGGGGGTGGTGGAGCAGGCCAAGCATCCACCACATCCACCAGACACCGACACCTGGCGCGCAAGGCTCTCGCAGCAATCCCAACAGTGATTGACAGTACCAGCTCAAAGCGGGCACGGGCATGAAACCGGAAAGGACTACTGTTTTGAACTTCTGAAGATGCTTGACATCCCAGTCTACCCCTTGGTTTCGGGGTCTTCGGAACCATAACCTGGTGGAAGTTGAAGTGTTGAATGAGGGGAATCCGGGTGCACGATGGGCAACAGACGTGGCAGCGGACAGACGTGGGATGACAGAGTGACACTGCAGGCTTGGGATGAGGCGGAATCAATAAGTGCTTGCATGAAGAGGGTGCATATCAAGTGAGTTGCATGCCAGATGCAGAAGAGAAGTCCTGCAGACGTCCTGAATGTGATTGAGGCCTGAAGCGAAAGGCTGCCCTACTGCAGACGCCCGCAGGAGTTTATTGGTTGGTGGCGTTAGGGCTGGTAGCGCATTGGTTCAGGGCTGTTGATCGCGGCTAGAAGCCAGTTAGAAAGGGAAGAAGTGTTCTGCTGCGGACGGGGAGGCTGAGCTTCGCCACAAAGCCTGTGGATGATGAAATTTAGTGACGGCACAAGGTGCGTGTTACCTCAGCACTAATTGGAGCTTCTTCCTGCTCGTTACAGCCTTCAAAGAACGAAAGCGAAGATGTTCTGTAATTAATTCCATCTCTGAACCTTGTTGGTTTTTTCTCCTCAAGTATTGATTTCATCTGAACTTGCAATTCAACTTGCATTTCCATCAATCCAACAAGTCATGACAAGTTCCAAATAAAGTGTAATGCCAAGGGACTACCCCAGTCTACCAGGAACGGACTGAAGAAAAGATGTCGCGAAGCATCAACACGAGCCTTGATCATCCCTAAATTTTCTTGGCATCCGAACTTCTTCCAGTGGCCGGGCTACACGACCGAGCTTGCACTTTCAGTTGAAGACAGGAGAAGTCTCCCTCTCGTTCTGCAAGTCCAGAAGTCGTCTCCCAACACATCATCATGATTTTCAGGGCTGAAGTGACGAAGCTTATGTTGTGGTTTCATGTTGTCTCAAAACAGCATGAAGCACGCAAGGGAGATCTGGAGCATCCCGAGATATTTTGACTTTTGCGGTGTGGAGCTCCTCGTAATCTCCTCATACCATGTTGACGGGAAGGAAGAATGTCAAAGTCAATTTGTCCCGAGTACCGACTTGTGTTGGTGCTGGGATGGACAGATGGTCAAAGTACTTGGATATGTGGATGATGGCACTCAGAAGGTTTCTGTATACTTCTCGGGACGTCCTCTTCTTGCATTAGTCTTACATTCCTTTCTTGTCGATTTTAAGATGGACTTTGCGAGTGCAGGATTGATGATTCTTAAGTTCTGCGATCAGTCCAGCATGTTGGTGAATTATTTGTAGCCTCCTATATCATGTTCTCAGAGGTTCGGATCGTCAGCACTTAAGTTATTGAATTATCCGTACATCGTACACTACCACTCTCACGTAAGCTTGTTCACCTTCCAGATCACTTATCGCTTCCCATTCTATTCACATTCACAATCTTTCATTTTTGTTATCTTTCGTATTGCAAGGCCATGGCACCATTCACAATCCACCAAGCTGTCCCCTCCGACCTCGACGAAATGGTCGATGTCTGGGTCCAAGCATGCAAAGAAGACACCAATTGGCGAATGATGATGGGATCCATGACCGAAGAGCAAGAATACGCATTTGTGAAGGACACAATTCGTTCTAGAGTAGAAATCGGAGTTCGGATTGGGGCGCGTCTCAGTCGTGGAAGATTGTTGATGAAGACAAAGGGTTCGCGATTTCCTTCTCGATCTATTGCTGAACCTCCTACCTTGTCGAGTCATCGAATGATTGACATCAAACCAGCTAAATTGCAGGATGGACCAGCGCCTCTCTCCCCAAGACCCTTACGGAGGAAGAGACGAAATTGATAACTCCATCGCGCCAATTGCCACCTGAAGGCAACACGGCAGTGAGAGATTTCATGCTGCATGAAGTAGGACCTCTGTCTGCCAGGAACGGGTTTGACAGAACAAACCATTTCCGTAAGTGCTTCAGCCCATCTCTTTCTCACCTACTCACAAGACTAGACCGTCAAGGAAGTATGGTACGGCCAGAATACCAGCGTCAAGGATTGATGCGGAGACTAACTGCGTACATCCATGAGATTGCAGATGCTCAAGGAGAGCCCGTGTATGTCAGCGCACGATCTGCAGGTGCAGGTTCATTCTTGAAGCAGGGCTTTGAGGTGCTCGAATGGGTAGATTTGGAAATGGGCGAGCTAGACGAGAACTTCAGAGGTAAAGGAGAGTTGAAGAATGGAAAGACTAGATTTCGGCTGATGAAGAGAGAAGTAGGGGCAAAATCTACGCCCGAGAAGAAGCTGATTGAAGAATGAAGAGGTGGTTTGCAAGATTGCTTGTCTTGTTCAACACTCATACATCAGCCCCTTGAGCCGTTGCAGTGAAACCCGCCCGCAATTCCTCACTCGTACAGACCCATCCTCGACTCAAGAGTTTTTCAATGACCACTTCATGCAGCCCTTCCACTGGATCCATACACCCATCCGACACAACCGTAACCACAAATTCCTCATCAGAAGCAGCCACCGCAGTTCTCATCACACAACCCGACGCACTCAATCCAGCAAGAACCAAAGATCTGATATCCTTACTATGTAAGTACGCCAGCAGACCAGGCGACTTCAAAGCAGAAACATATCCTGGTCTGCGCAGGAAAGTCATTTCGCTTTCTGACTCTGTGCGAAGAGCTGCCGGCTCTTCTCCGCCGCTGTATTTCATCGAGTTGACAACTTGGGCGAACCTGCTAGCGTCTTTGCAGGTCGAAAAAGGTGTCTCTTCGATATCAAGAAGACAGTGGATGATGGAGATGCTTTGCGATTGTGCCCATTTCTTCATTTGGGCTGCGACTTCCACAGCGGCTGTCGCTTTTGGTCCAGCTTTGTCGATGAATGCAGAGTGAAAATCGAGCAAGAGCAGAGCTGTTTTGGAAGGTCCATAGTGACCTGGTGCCGAGGGGTCGGTCGTGTTGAACAACTGAGATGCCATGATTCGTTCGGATTGTCTGCTGCTGGCATGCTCTGTGGGGTAATTTTGAATGTAGTCTGGGCGGGTGCAAGTTTGACACCGGCCAGGAAGCCAAAACTAAATAACGTCTCTTGAAGAAAAAGCATTCCTTGTAATTTATCCCGTTCGGACAACACCATCCGGAGATAGAGTGATAAAGTCCGCTGGCTAGCGGTGAGCTTTCACCGAATCGCCGTTCGCTTCGCTAAGCGATATCAACAATGTCCTTGTTCTGGGTCGTAGATCACACGCAATGCATAGTGCAGCAAGGGCAATAGACTTCTTCAAAGCTGTCGGGTACAGTATTCAACCACCAGGCTGTAATCTTAGCATTTCATCAAACGCGCCATGGTACTTTCATCCACGCAATGCGCCCTGTCTTGCTCGATTCAAGATCTTCTCACCACCCTACCATCAACATCGATCACACTCATCAAGTGAGTATAATTTCCCCAGCAGCCCTTCCACTCTACTTCTTCACCAAAACCCCATCCACGTTCACCCTTCTCATTCCAGCTCCTAGTGTCCTCCGCATCATCTGCCAAGATCACAGTTTCCACTCCTTTCTCTTTCGAAGTTTGAACTAGTCCCTTGATTGCATCCAATCGATCTGCATTATTCAATAATGCTCCTTGCAGAGTCAGCTTCTTCAACCCAGGGAAGACTGTTTCCTTCCTCTCCATGACCTCCTGCAGGGCTTTTGGCACCCAAGCGGGGCAATAAATCGGATCTCCCACATACGTCACATGCAACTCTTCCAACGCCGTCGGAAAGGTCTGCTTCAGGTCGAATTTCGTCTCTTGTTTCCATCCAGCCAAGAACATCGCCGAGATCTTCAGATATCGCAACTTGTCGAACGCCGCCAACGAGACAGCACCCAGCTCATCCTGGCCTTCAGCGGCATCACCAACATACTCCGAGTGATCGAACACCAAGTTCTCGAGCGTTTTCTCGATAGCTTTCATTGAGTTCATGATGTCAGAAGTTCGAAGAGTGTACCAAGCCCATGCATGTCCGACCTCGTAGATGAAAGTCTTCAGATTACGACATGACTTCAAAATCTTGTCGAGATCAGCAGCATACAGTTGAGTTTCCCGCAGCTCAATCTCCTCGACAGGCGAGGTACCGATACCCAGCGCACCCAGACTCTCCGTCACTGCGTCTTGATCGTTGTTGCCCAGTTGATAACCGTGAATCCGGCGCATTGATGGCAGTTCCATGTAAGCTCCAATCATATCTGGCGAGTTGGGGTATTTCTCATCCCAACCCTGCATAAAATTAGAGATGCTCATTGGGGGATGAAGAGTCTTGCTCGAATAACGTACACATATCAGGACTTCAGCCAATTTCGTCAACACAGGCTTCTTGTCGAACGGAACTTCTCGCTTCGCGATTCTTTGCAAAAAGGAGAGGATTCGCTTTTCTGCACTCATCATTGACCCGATGATGTCCAGTCTCCGCAAATTGGGCAACTTGGAAATCAGAATACCGATGGTCAACCCCTCGTCACTCCCCTCTCGAAGAATATCATAGAGTCTCTCCTGCTCCTTCTCTGTGTCCACTACATCTGCGACAGCTCTTTCGAGGAGGGAATCGACATCTTCCTGATCGGCTGGCCACCCTTTCCTATACTCGGTATCTTCCCCTTCACTACCAAGAGGTATGAGATCGTCTTCCTCGCACGTGAAGACATCGCGAATAGAGAACGAGTGGACCATGGACGCGAGATCAGAATTTTGGAGTAGATGATAAGTCAGGGGAATAAGGAATTTATTTCCTCCATCCCCATTTCCGCCTTTGAGGTCCACACTGTCGTACAGTGCGGGAGTTGCAAGACGGTTGAGGGTTCGAGAGGTGAGAGCTAGCGCGTGCAGAGAAGGTCGTTCCGGGAATGCGACGATGCGGACGAGGAGTTCCTCGGATAGTGCTTCTAGTGAAATCGCCATGATTGTTTCCGAGGTCTCAACAACTTCAGATGCGAACATGTGTGTTCTGCGAGCAGGTACGATGGTCTTGCTTTATCATTGAATATTGGATTAGGCCTCCTGTGCCCACTAACGGAGCCGTGGGAGTAAGCTGTATGAATCATTCTAATTCGTGGGGGCGATGCGGATTCCAGGCACAGCAGGCAGCCACTCACCAATTTATGTAAGGGCTAGGCAGTTCCGCTGCCTAGCACACGCTATCCTGAGAGACTTGGGCTTCATGATTTTATTGATTTACGTCAATGTCAGTGTTACACCACCGACAGGCAGAATTCGCAGTCGAACCTTGCAATTGAATTGAGCATTTGGTCTGCAGCTACGCTGATCAAATAGAAATGTATTACACTTTTTACGACGTCCATTCGACCAAGAATCGCATTGGCCCCGCCAAATCTCCTCGTTACCCCTCGCTTGGCTTCTTCCCGAAAACAACATAGCTAATTCAGTCAGCCTAATCCAAGCTCTCAAACCGGTAGACTTGCATCGCAAAATATGTATGCATCTTTGTATCATCCATCTCCCTCTTAACTTTGTCCAGAAACAATTCAGTAGCTTCAGAAGTCCAGCCCAAGACTCGAGTGAACATGGCAACACTTAGACCTGACAGGCCACCTCGCATATTCTCGTTCTGCTAGGTGTCAGAGGAGTTGTCGATTTTCACTGGAGGGTAGACTCACAGTCCATGTTCCCAGTTCCTTCATCTTCGGATTCTTCGGCCATCGATTCATCGGCCATTTATAGACCAGCTCCTGGACATCCTCGAACCCAGCTTGGATGAGCTGCTGCTTGTACGACCTGGCACTATTGACTGCGAGTCCAATTTTAGCTGCACCTTCGACTACCAAAGTCCCCCATTTATCGATGTTGGGGCCCATGGTGTTGTCGTCGCAGCGGAGTGGGAGGTCCATGTCGCTGATTTGCACCCAGCCGCCAGGGTTTAGATTTCTGGTAATTAGCATGAGAAGGCGAAGAGAAAGATTGCTTACTCGAAGACGTGACCGATCAGCTTCTCCCAGTCTCGAATGGATCCAGTCATCATTCGACTGTGGATGAAGTCGAACTTGTAACCAAATGTCCAGGACTCTTCGACGTCGTCGATTTGAAATGAGCAATTCGGTGGGATGCTAGGCAGATTAATCGGTGCAGGACTTCTTGTCAGAAATGAACTTACAATGTTGGTTGGATGGGACTGAGATCGATACCCAAGACCTGTCCTTGTCAGCTCAGCAACGACGTGCGGCGATAGAGACTGTACCTCACTCTCAGGGTGTTCATCTGCGAAATCGATTGCCTGGCCTGTCAGAACTTGACCATCTTGTGATTAACGACTTACCCAAATCCCAGTTCCTGTCCCAATATCCAGGACACGGTCCAGCTTTGCTGGTAGAGGACAGACGTGGAGGTTGTCACCAAATGTCAAAGCATACAAATGATGTTGAAGATCTACCTATTAGTGGGGTCGTGAGCATAATGGAGGCCCATACCGAGTCGATCCTTTTCTTCCTAGCATAGGGTTAGTCAAGTCTCGGCTTCAGCACGAAATGCTTACTTCATCGTTTGGAGCCAAGTACTCTGTCGGTCAGCACAACTCTCCATGGCCTGGTTCTACGCACTCCCTTCCTTGTAGGAATGATAAGTCCTTCCGTTTTCTGTACGATACTTCAAGATACTAGAGCCGATTGATGTGAGCGACGATCCGGCTTCGCTCTTGGTGAGTGTCAGCAAGCAGTTTGTTAAACTCGTTTGACCTTACTCCAAGGGCAGAGTCTTGATAATCATCCCTCTAGATGACATGTCAGTGGGTTTGGTTCCTGAATTGGTTGCAGATCGTTACCTCTGGCTCAAGAACTGTCTGCGCGGCTGTAGGAGGGTCTGCAGACATGGTTTCGACTTGTGCACAAAAAATGCAACAACTGCGGGTAATAGTCGGTGGGAATGTTAGATAATATAAAGTTTTCGATCCCAAAGGATTGGAGACGAAGATGTGATAGGAAGCGGTGCGTTGCATGCTGTTGGATGCACGTCAACAATGTCCAATTAGAGGGGTCGGTCAAGCGAAGAATACTACCTCGTACGGGACAATGTGTGGCAGAATTGACATTACGTGGGGGTTGCACACGGGAATAGCGGCCGGCCGTTATCTAAAAGGAGATCTGCAGAACGTCTGTCGGTATGTGCATCAGAATTTTGATGGGAGACGTGCATGTGTAAGAGATATCTCGGTCTCCCTTGGACCTAGGCTTACAGGAGAGTCGCATAAATGTGGAAGATACTGCAATCTACCTCAGATGCTGCAAGGTACTAATCAACTGTCCTGCAAACACACTGATCTCACCTGCCAAATAATCTTTGATGTGTCGAACTCAGGGCGCATTTTTCTTTGAGGCCGAGACTATTTCCAGCCGAACAGGCTCAATATATTTTGTCTCAGGATGTGGGACCTTGAGGCATGGCCAGTATGGATCATGAAAGTGTAGTGATGACTGTGGTAGCCTCAACGAGATGCGGTTTCATGTTTCGAAACTGCGCGATCCCGGATTTCTGGAGATAGGAGAAGCATCCTGTCGAACGACTCGAAGGTCATGATATTCTTAATCTCAAATGAGATGTTAGATGACTTGAATGTTGACGAATGGTTTCCATTACACAGCATATCGAAGAATAACCTACAAGTTCGTCGTGACAAGACTACCAGATTCTTCTAGCTGTCTGTTGATTCAAATATCGAGCTCGGAAGCTCTCTTTGCCGATTCTTCTAGCATCAAGTCTCGAAGAAACTCCTACTGAGCTCTAGTAAACTTTATATCCATGGCGTTCTCTCGCAACTCAGCTGCCTCCAGCCCAGACTTGTCTTTGTCAGGCATATACTATAAGAGGGACTCCTCATAACCATGGAGCATCGTGCCTTCTCAACACCATTGCTTCGGCCAGAAGACCTGGCACCTGACTCGATACAAAAACATCACCCACTCCAAAGATCCACAACTACATCACAGCCATGCCTCGACTCACTTTCTATAAAGCCATCATCCAAGCCATCATGGTGGGAGTCCACGATCGCAACTTCAAAGACGGCGCGTTCAAGTCCCTCGTGCCTCGAACAACCAACACCAACGGGGCCCTGAAAAGCTTACTCGACTCTCCTCTACTATCCGCTGCCGAAAAGTCGGACATTAGTGGTCTCGTCGGCGAATTTCTCACGATATGCGCCAATTTCTCGAATGGCGCAGAGCCGGGATTCAAGGATACCATGGACGTAAACAAGGCCATGGAACGTTTGATGGCGATGTTCGACAATGATGCTCGGGCTCGTGGGGAGTATGTTCCTTCTCAATTTATGATGCAGGCTTTGAACACCAATAATTCGGTTCGAGAGGCGCAAATATGGGACGTGGCCACCCAGACCATGAGAACTGTTCAAGGTGGTGTAGCTGGGTTCCTCCTGGAGCTCCTCCTGGATGTAGAGGAGGATCTGCGTTCGTGGTTGCCCCGCCTGCCTCTCGAAGTAATACCACTTGAGCTGCGCGGTCTCCAAAACACGCAGCCACCACAGACGGCGACGGCAAGAAGAAGCAGGAGAAGGCGAAGGGCAAGGCGAAGAAGCCCGAAGGTGAATAATCCGGACGAGTTTCCGCACTTCGAGTTACTGACAAGTCATAGGTGACGGTGCTGTTCCAAAGAAGCTAAGCAAGGACGATAAGTCTGACTTTGGTGATGACTTCAGCAAGAATATCCGGGGGGGTTTCTGTTGAGCCTCCTCGGTAACTTGCTTTATGTCATCGAATGCGGGCGTTTTGGGTTCATTTTCTGGGGTCATCTGGGAACAGGGGCGTGTGTTTGATTTGTGCCAGCGCTGCGAGAAGGGGCCTAAATGCTGCCTGGGTGACGATAGATAGCAGTCCAAGACCGGCAGACTCTCCGCACCATTCACCCTTCCCATTGTGAAATGTATATTTCCACATTCAGACGTATTGAATGTCAAGAGACGACAAGTGCTACTTGTCTGTGTCAATTGCTTGGTTTGCATGGTTTAGTCTGACAATTGCGATTCCGAGGTCATTGTGACCTGTCATTGGCCTCCAGGATTCCTCATTGCCCACTCAATAAGTCCAGTAATAGTTGAGCGTTTCGCACCACCCACAGCAGACAAAATTTCCCAAGGAATGAGATTCTTGTAGCCATCTTTCTGCTTAGACATGAGCGAGAAGATCTTCGACATGCCATCGTACTCCTTGAACTCATCCAGTTGCTTCAATAAAATCGACTCGGGGTCATTTTGAAGAACGTACTCGAGAACCAAAGCAGCTACCGCTGCAGCCATTGGGGTGGCTACTGATGTACCTGACATTGATCGATGTAATTTGTTGTCTTGGTGTGTGGTCCAGGAGGATACAATGTTCTCGCCGATGATGCTGAAGTTCTTGTCTGCTCTAGGTTCGGGATTGAACCCAGATCGTCGCCCATCAGCGGTTGCACAGTTGATACAAAAGACACCCGTCATACTGGCAGGGAATGTCATGGCTCGTCGTGTGCCATTATTTGAGGCGGCAGCAAAAATGAGAGCTGGTTTTGCTTGAGCTTGGCGCAATGCAGCCCGTACGGCTGGGGCGATGCCGTAGAATCCGAATGACATGGTTATGATGTCTACATTCCAATTCCGCTTCCCATCGCTATCTTTGTCGGTGCTGCATGCACGAGTGATTGCCTGAGAAATTTAGCAGTGGTAAGCGAACGAGCAAGAGACATACCTTTGCGACCACTTCTGGGTCAAGATCGCTATCAAAATCTTTTGCAACTCTCGCGACATAGATATCTGCTTCTGGTGCGACTCTTCGCAAAAGCCCAACACAATAAGTTCCATGCCCACAGGTATCGTATGCTTTTCCCTCCGGATCCAAGAAGTCTTCTGGGACTTTGATTCGCCTATTAATTCGGGATGCCGACTGATCCTCCTTGAAATCTGGATGAGTAATATCTATCCCAGTGTCAAGAATTGCAATCTTCACTCTCTTCCCTTGAGATCTTCTCAGGGGTATCAGGAGTGCTTGTGTCTCGGACTCAAGGCTATGGAACCAGCTATTCACTGCAAATGTACTAGAAGATATCAGCAAAAGCCCAACAGCGGATCGTGTGACCTACCTATCCTCATCGTCCTTCCCCCCCTTTGCATCAAACAATTGACTGTAATACCGGTCTGCTTTCTTCTTCTTCCCATCTGGTGAACTCCCGCGGTTTTTTCCAGAATTTGCTGATACAGATCTCGCTCGGGTTGGTGGGGCTTCTTTGTCTTTCCGATTGTTGAGTGAACGCGATCGATTAAGGTCGGATGTTGACTTGACTGCTGCGTCCGGCTTCAGAGACGGAGACTGAGGCTTCTGCTGAGGTGGTGGCTCTTTCCATGTGTTTTCTTGTAGTGGCTTTGGCTTCCGCTGTGGAGGTCGTGATGGCTGGTCCGATTCTCCAACATCACTTCCACTGGTTGAACCAGCCTGAGCTGATCCAAACTGTGAGAGAAGATCGACCCTTGAGATGTGACGGAATTGAATATGGTTCGTGGCGTCTCCGTTGTCCTGCGAGCTGGACCTAGGCCGAGAGGTCTTGTTCTTGTTTGAGCTCGACTTGTCTGTGCTGGCCTCATTTTTCCATTTCTCGAATCCAGAATTGTGTTTAGGTGCAGAGGATGGTCTTTGATCTGGTTTCTGGACATTGATGGACGGTATTGGGATAGGCGATGTTGGTTCCTCGTTCTTAGATCCTGGCTGGTGCTGCGAACTTTCCAAATGCGCAAGCGCATCCTTCTTTGCTTGGTCCCTCCTCGCTTTGGTCTTTTCAATCCTCGCTTTCTCCTCTGCTGCGGCTCGTTCTGCTCGTTCTTTCACTCTGGCTTCCTTAGCCAGCCGCTCTCGCTCAAGTGCACGAGCTTCAACTTCCTCAAGCCTCTTCTTTTCCGCATCCTCCTTGGATTGTTGCTGTTTCGCTTCCCTCTCCATATTGTCTTTAGCTGACCTTATCTCTGCTGCCTTTCTTTCCTGCTCCAATCTCCGGGCCTCCCTCCTTTTCGCTTCTCTGGCTTTCTTCTCCGCCTCCTCTGCCGCCTTCTGTCTCTCAGCCGCCTTCTCCTTCTTTACACTTTCAATCTTCTTCAAGTTCTGCTTGATAGCCTCTCTACTCAAATTGATCTGATCGTCCGAAGCTTGCAGTTCGATCCTCTTTTCCAGTACCCACTCGTTCAAATCTTTGGACTTCTTGTACTGTTTTAAATGATGCCAACAAGCTGCCAAGTCGTAGGCGATCTTCAGAACTTGTACATCAAGATTGTCGCGACTTTTGTAGTGATTGTACACAGACTCGTAGTGATCAGCAGCCAAGCGGAAGCTCTTGAGTGCGACGTGATCTTGCGCCAAATTCAATTTGAGTTCTAGTAACTCCTTTGTAGGCGGGTCAACTCCCTCGACTCGGATTCTTGTGTCAAGTGCCGCTCGGTCCAGTTCTCTGGCTTCTTTGAACCTTTTGAGAGAGTAAAAAACCTGGGCTAGCGCTTCTTGGTCCGATACAGTACAATTGTGGTCGGTCCCGAGATTCTCCAGGCTCCAATCGAGATTCTGTTGACACAGAACCAAGGCCTCTTCGAATCTTCCGTCGTTTGACAATCTAATGGCTCTCTTGCATCTGCCTTTCCACTCCAGTGCCTCTTCCCGCTTGGAGCCGTCTACGTATTTTTCGAGAGCGCCCATCACATGTGTGAAGATTTGAGATCATTCAGCCGCAATCTTGAGTGTGACAGATCACGGTGGTGAGATTTTGATCCAGACTAGCTCGGACAGGGGCGGAGCTGGCCGTGCCGCATGGAGGGGTCAATCTTGGCCGTCTGGACCTTGAACGATTAAAGCCGAAAGTGCGATTTCAGCATGTACACAGTTCTCAGGGCCATTTTCCCTGATTTAGAAATGGAATTCGATTCCATGAAAGATCTTTTGTTCCCGATTTTCCCCCTTCAAAGAGCCAGGCTGGATGAACGATCTGTGCACTTCTGCACGACATCTAAGCGCCGGTAGCTATGCCAACCCAAAGAACCCCGCATGATCGTACAAATAGTGGCTACACCGCCATCTTGACCCCATCGTTATTCGGAATTCTGAACGAATATACCTAATTGAAGGGATGCCAGATCTCCCAATCACCCCTCGAGCAGACCCAACGCCGACAAATCACTGGGTTACCATAATAGGGGCAACATACACATCCACGATTCTTCTCGGAGAAACTCCCGCGGCCACCCCACCTCCGACCGCAAGCTCCTCACCGAGTAGAGCGACCGTTATTGGCGCAGTCGTAGGCTCGATATTTGGATTCCTGTTCCTGTTATTTTTGGTCTGGGCTTTCGTCCGAACAAGTCGCTCGAATTGGGTTCCACACAAAAGAGGATATATTGATGAGGTTTATGTCGCGCACCCGAATGTTGCTCCTGTAGTTGTGCAAGGGACGACCGTGACCACTACAAAAGTCATCATCGAGAAGACGGAAACATCTCACAGGTTTATGTTGGTCAGGCCATCTACTAAAAGGGAAAGGCCACCTGTTGAATATTCGGAGTCTTCGGAAAGTTCAATGAGCTCGGATCATTCGTGAGAGCTCGATTAACGGAATCTTGTCGGATCTGAAAGTCGCGAGTCTTTCTTAGGACTTGCCAAATTAATCAAATGTCCAAAACCTATTTCCTTGTTCCAACTCGGGACACACTTCCAAGTGGTCCGATTTTCCTGGGAAGCATCATCAAATCGCCCCGCTCGCCTGAACTTTCAATCAATGGGAAAAAATCGCCTCTTCTCTCAGCTCTCGAAGTCGATGAAACTCGTCTTATCGATTCGTCTCGACAGCTGACCAAAGGCCAAAATGGCAAAGCAGGAGTTTGGGTAGAGTTTCTAGGTGGAATAGGGATCGGCGCTGAAGTCAGCGGGAACTGGGACAACACCGAGCAGTCAACATACAAATTCTCTGAACTCATCACCAAGACGATCTCCCCATCACTTTCCGAGATCCAGGCCATTTTCAGGGAGCCAGACGTCCAGAAATGCTTGAAGGATAGTCGATTTCGCGATAACCTTTATATGATTACCGGCATCAAGATAGCTCGTGGAGCTGATGTTGCGATCTCCAAAATTCGGGCAAGAGGAGGGAATCTGAATTTTGGGGTTGACATGACGCCGTTTGGTGTTCCGATCAAAGTTGGGCCGCAAGTTGAGCTCTCCAGGGAGATGGGACAGTCGTTGGAAGAGAAACATACGAGTGATTTCGTGTTTGCATATCGTCTGAGGGAGATTCGATACCGGAGGAGGACTGTTGAGGATCAGAGGGAATATCGGAAGGGTGATCTGATGGGGGCTGGACCGAAGAAGAAAGAAGGACAGGAAGTGGATGACTCTAAAAATTCTGTAGGGGCAGAGGTTGGGTTGAAAGAGATGAAGGTGGATCAAGACGAGGAAGCCGAACTGGTTGGGCTAGGAAGCGGTGATGTGGACGGAGACATATGGGATGCTGACACGACATCAGCTGTGGATGAGGATGGAGAAGAAGTGCATTGTGTATTGCTTGAATATGATGATGATTGATCCGTAGATACCCATGATCGATAGAGAATTTGGTGGAGAGAAATGCCATGTCCGCCAGTCCAGAAGCGAAATCGGTTTTGATCACATGACCCACCCCCTCTCCTCGATCCAGATGCCCCTCTCGCAAGCCAGCTTCCGGACCCAAGAAACGGGACAAGAAAAACACATCCAAAGGTGGCCATGTTTCCAAAAATACATCCGAGACCCTGCATCGATTTAATATGTATAAACGAGATCGAACTCAGGCTAATGGTCGATGCAACACGTTTCCGGGATGGCGAGAGATATGGCCACCATTTTGAATGCGGAGATTAATCTAATCAACGTGTTAAACTGTGAGCTTGATATATGCTCGTCTAATCGCGAATTGAGGGGTAGGTATAAGTGATGAGATTCCCAGAGAGAGGTAGCTTAATTTTGCCAATTTCCAATTCTAAACATAAGCTCAAAAATGTTTTCCATCGTCGGCATCATGCTCTCTTCCATGATTACTTTGGGCTCTGTATTGGCCCAAGATGGAAATTTCACCTCGCCGACTTTACAGAGCATTACATATGGAGGGAGTGGTTGTCCTCAAGGGTCGATGAAGTTCTCGGTGCCGATCAATTCGACTAGGTAAGCATTCACTACTCGCAAAATCAGAGATTGTATTGACGAAAGTACTTGAAGATACATAGTCGCTTTCGGAGGCTACGCAGCTTCGATCGGAGCTGGTGCACCACTAGCAGAAAGTCGTAAAAATTGCCAGATCAACCTCAAACTCGACTACCCCGTCGGCTACCAATATGCTGTGTCTGGGAACACATATTCTGGATATGCTTCGCTGGATGCTGGAGTATCTGCTGTACACAAGAGCATATACTACTTTTCTGGTTGTGAGTACTCATGCTGTTCACTATGTGAAGGTAAATCTGACCGAGACAACGTAGACGAACAGCAAAGCTCCACACAGATGAACTTCACGGGACCATATAATGCAGCGTATGCGGCTGAAGATTCGGTTTTAGGTGAAACGAGCTGGTCGCCATGTGGTACCAGAGCACTTTTGAATATCAATAATCAAGTGAGGATGACTAGGGAGAGTAATTCGACGGGGTCGGGGACTTTGTATGATTCTGGGCTGTTCGATGTATCGCTGGTGTGGAGGACTTGTGCTGAGTAGTGATGGCTTGCTTTCAGACAGTAATTAGATTGACAATGGGAAAGCTCAAAATATAGCAATTGGTTGATTTGAATGTCGAAGCTAGGATTTGCACATTGTCCCACGTGGTAAGTAAGTCTAGTTTGGCTAAAGGTATGTTGCTTGAGTTGCCGCTAGTGCGGAGAGGCCAAAACAAGCGAGTTATTTACATTACAGTGTCAACATTGTTCTGAGCATCACCTTCGACTTCAGCTTCGCTCTAGCACGTTCTATCACTGCAACGCAGAATAAAATTCTGTCATCAACACGAGTCCTACACCAAGAAAATCTCGTATCAAGCACGCAATACCATCGCAAACAATGCAGTACGAACGTCAACTCGTAAGTCTCCCTTTCTGCTCGTCAATTCCTGCACTTGGATGATCCTCGATCGTCCTCGCGCACAAGCATGCTGATAAGGCTCTCTGTATAGGAAAACATCTGGGCCCGCCTTCAAGATCCCCAGTCGCCTCGGCCCCGCCATATAGTCACTACTCGTGCAGCTTTTGACGATGTCTGCGCCGCATTTATGCAAGCTGAACTAGGACCAGAGGGAGACGATGGACCGGGCAGATGGGATGGAGTAGGAGATAGCATCGATGATCTCAAGACATATCGGGCGGAGTGGAATGTTTGGGCTTATTATTGTGAGTTCTTGTATTTCCTTTTCCTGTGGAGTACAGAACGTGCAAATGGGTATCATGCATTTCAAGACCCTAGAGTCCCAGAAGACACAGCGCACACCTAGGCAGAGCAGTCACCATGCGCTCTCAGATAAATGCTGACATACTCCCCAAGACGGCGAGCAAGACCCATTCCCAGGCATCGATCCCGCTCTCCACGACCAGAACCGCACCCCTGATTGTCGACAAACAGACACATATATCCCCTCCTACTCTGTCCAAAGTTCAAACCATGCAAAGCCGGACATTGGTGCTGAACTAAGAGGCCGACACCGTAACGAGAAAGAACGAGCAGATGGTCAGAAGGAGAGAGCTTTCCGAGCGATTGAGCGACGAGCTGAGGAGGCGAAGAAGTTCTTGGAGTATCGGAGACGGAAGGCTAAGGAGCGGAAGGAGCGGAGGAGAAGAGTTGAAAGTAGAGATGATGGTGGAGACGGACGTGGAGGTGGGATGGAGTGGATCGATGGTTATGGAAGGGAGGGAGGAGGAGAGCGGGAGCCCAAGGAGAGATATAGTCGCGATTCTGGCAGAGAGGCTGGGGGCTATGCTGATGGCGATGTTTATATTGGCCTGGGTGCGCGTGGTAATGACGGACATGAGCGTCCGCTGTCACCGACGAGAGATAGAGCAGGTGGAGAATGGAGGGGTGGAGCGTACGATACGAGATACGAACAAGGCCAACGAGACTGGGGATACAATACTCCCATGGAAGCTGAGCAAGGAAGACGACAGGAGCGTGGATCTTACCACAACGAAAGATCCGGATACGCCACCCTTAGAGACTCTAATCATAGATATGGCATGGAAGGATCTGTTCGGCACTACCACAGAGGAGATGGTACAGGAACGTCTGCTTACAACGATCAAAACCAACGACAATCCAGCTCTCGACATTGGATTCGAACGAACAAGGAACTTCGTGACGGAAGAAGCAGGAGAGAGGCGAAAGGACAAAGAAGAGACCCGCCCTCTCTCCACCGTGAAGATGCTGGTCAATTTATTGAGGATGATGGTCCTGATCGGACTTCTCAGTGGGTTAAGCATGACCAGGGACAAGTTAGAGACGGGTATCAGAACGAGGGATACAGCCATGAGGTTCCAAGAACGCGAGAGCTTGACCCTGCAGGTCGTCGTGATCGTGGTTTTGGGATCCTGAAAGACGAGAAGGAATGTTACAGAGAGGTATAGTACACTTGCTACACTTCGAGGTGGTGCGCTTGCTGACATGGATAGGAACGCATTCGCAGCCGCAAACAGTGAAGGGTTGCAAGGTAGAGTATCCGCCTGCAGTCCTGATTTTGATAGATTTCTGGAAGACTTTGGGCTTGTGGGAATTCAACCATTGAGGCTGGGACACTACATTAGAAGGAGCATGGCTTGTGTTCCGCTGTGGGCTGAAGACCTTGTTTCAGACACGTCGAGATTCTATCTCTATCCTCTTGAGAGGTGGCGGCATTTTGGCCACAAATAGTCTTCCAAAGACAGACGGACCGGATCTCCCATAGAGACCAATGAACAACCTCTTACATCCAAGATCTTCGTGCATCGTTTCTTGAACGTTCCAAGACAATGTTAAGAAATGCATTTTTGACCGTGCCGAAGACTAACAACTGACTCCCTACCTATCAAGTCTGATTTGATGCCAGCCCCCTTGCTTACACTCTTACAGCTTCTAGGCAACAGGCAGTCGATGACCTTTCCAATTCCTGACTCTAACATCGTCAAGTCGAACCAAAAGACGCACCACAGTAGCGCCGCCTAGCCGAAAACACGTCTTCGTCTTGACCTTAGAGCACCCAAGACCTAATGCAACAGAGAATTTCGCGATCTTCTGATTCAAACATACCAAACTCCCCCACTCAATCCGCAACTCAAATAAACTGTCCATCAACATGGTAACATTACGAATAGTATATGTCGCTCTAGTGGGAGGCACATGCCAAGTCGGCTAGTTAGCGCCAACGAGATCATAAGTAGGTGAAGGCTTCTCCTCCTCCTCGAGCTCCCTACGAATGAGTAATATTGCGATATACCTCTTTTCTTTGGCAGCGTGATCCCTACAGGGTGATATTAACAGTATCAGATCTCTCCTTCGACTCAAAGGCTAGCAGATGTGATATCCTTAGCGGGTTTGGAAGTCGGGAATTTTTTCAAGGGGTAAATTGTTGGACAGGTATCAGAGGAGAACAATGAGAAGGTGCAGGCTCGAAAGCACATGTACATTACCATAACCGGTAGCAATGTAAAGCGTCGTGTCATGTCGTCAATTCATTCTCATCATAATTCATACATCCATCCACCCATAGATATCATTCCCACTTCCTCCACTCCTCTTCCAACCTACCCACCTCCCTCTCCACAACTCCACCTCCCTTCTGCCTCCTCAACTCCCCCAAATTCGCCTTATACGCACTCTCAATACTCTTCCTCTCCCTCGCCTTGCTAGCCAACATCTTATAATCCCCACTGTCAACCGCCAACCTAAAGATCCCCCTCATCTTCGCACTATAAAGCTGACAGCTGGCTTTAGGCAGCCGCTGAAGCGTCTTATTGAACATAAGCGGGATCGCTTTACCCTCCTCTAATTCCGGCCATACGACCTCGTCGAAACATTCTTCGCATACGGTGAAATCCGGGAGTTGGGTGATCATGTGCCAGCGCCGATCGAGGAGGTCTTTGTCCTGTTGGCACTCTTCGAACATGGCGAGGCGACGCGCGAGGCTAGCGAGGTCGCGCGTATCCGGGGGGTCGTCGTGGTAAGAGGCGAGGTCGGCGGCGGTCTCGAGCGCGTCAAAGTATTGAACGAAGCGTTTGCTGTCGAATCGTAGGTCGCAGATGCGTGGACTGGAGCTGGATTCTGTGCGGACGAAGACGCCGCGGATGGTGGGGAGGAGGATCTCGACGCTTTTGACGCAGCTGTAGCAGACGTCGAAGCCGCGGACTGGGGCTCCTGTTTTGTGGTCGATTACGGAATGCCATTGTCTGACTGCTTCGTGTTTTCCTAGGCAGGGTTGGTAGTTGGCAGCGATGTTGGCTAGGCCGTAGAAGAGGTTTAGATCTCTTCTTCTCTCTTTTCTTGTTAACAGCCAGGCAATCCTGTACCATGGAGAGCTACCGAAATCACAAAGGACTTCAACATCCGGCGGTCGACGAGCTGCAGGGACGAAGAGGTGTCGGAATTCGGTAGGGGCGATGATGGAGTTGAAGCAAGATGGACAGATGTCAAAGGACGGGCATTGAGGTAGCGTCAACCAGTCGTTTCGTCCACGAGTGAAATTGGTACGAGGACAAGTGGGAAGAGGTGCGACGCTTCCACGTTCAATATCCTGAGAGTATCGTCGATACGATCCGACTGGCTTCTCCAGGTTTTGGGATGGAGGTTGCCATGAGTTCGCCACTCCAAATTGTGGAATAGCTGGCGATGTTCTTGTTTCTCCTGGCGAATGGAGATCGATCCTAGATGGAATGGGAATAGGAAGAGAAGTATAAGAGTTATTAGATGGTCGTTTTGGTGCTTCGCCAGCTCTTGATCTCGGACGTGGAACATCAACAGGATTCAATCTCTCTGCTCTAGGTGTCTCAGAATTAGGTGAAACTGGTCGTGAAGTATTTCTTCTGCCAGATTGTGGGAACGTCTCTGCACGTTCAACGTAATCTCCTCTAGGAATCTGACTTGGAGAAACCTTGGGAGAAGGGAGAGGGCTAGACAGCCTTGACCCTTTGAGATCCATTGAGGACCTGTTCGATTTTGAAGGCGATCTAAGATGATGGTCTTCTCGTCCTCTGGGTCCGAGATGTCGTCTATGTTTCTCGGAATCACTGTCTGCAATCTCATCTTCACTGCTGCTGTAATACGATTTCCTCTGTGTTGATGATCTTGACGATCGGGCAGATCTCTCCCCTGGTCGACCGCCAACTTCTTCCATCAGTTGCTGGGGTCGAGTCAACTTTTCGAAATTACCACTGTTTCTCTTATCTGAAGATGGAGTGCCGGGGCGAGATCCAGAAAAGCTGCCACTATTCCTCTTCTCGGTTGGAGTGCCACTTTTTCCCCACAGAGCATCGTGTGCTTGTTGTCGAGGCACAGATTGAGAAAAGTATTCTTTTGGTCTAATAGCTTCTGGCGAGAGGAAGTATTCTCCTGCCGGTGTTCGAGGAGCTGGTGGTTTTGGCGTCTCGTCATGGATGGGACTCACAGCGAAAGCCGAAGCACTTCTTCTGAATTTTGGTGGTATCTCCCGTGGGACCTTAGTTTCGAGAGTTGGAAGATCCTGTCTACTCCTCCTTCTCTCTAGTGGTGGATGTGGTTGTTCGATTTTGACTTCTCTTCTTGAGTCCTGTCGAGGCGGTCTCTCTGGTCTCTCCTCCTTCCGTGTTTCCTGCCGTGGAGGCTTCTCGGGTCTGTCATCCCTTCTTGAGTCCTGCCGTGGAGGTTTCTCAGGCCTTTCCTGCCTCCTTGTCTCCCGTCTTTCTTCCCGTCTAGAATCCCGTCGTGGCAATTCCTGTCTTTGTTGTTTCTCCTCTCTTCTCGGATCATATTTGCCCGGTTCATATTTCGATCCATTCCTCAAAGGCTCCTCCCTCTTGGCCTCTTTCGGTTTATTCCCGAGCTCTCTCTTCCGCTGCCTCACCTCGTCGTCCGAACCAGAGGTACTCTCCGCCTTTGGTATGAAAACAAACCTCCTCTCTGGATTCCCATTTGCATCTTTCGGACAGTCGACATCTTGTAGGATAGCTCTCTCGGCAGCTGTAACCTCTGCTTCTAGTATGATCGGATTCTGGTCGACTTTACCCCGCAGCGGGGGATCGTAGGAGGGGATAGATGGGGATGACTCTCTTGCCAGAGAGATAGCTTCGTCTTCTACTATGGGGCGTGGAGGCGGTGGTCTTCGAGGTCCTCGACTTCTGCTTCGTTCTCGTGGGATGTGATGGGTGGGGGTATTGAGGAAGGAGGGGACGTTTGAGCTTGGAGGTGGAGGGTTTCTAGGTGATAGAGGATCAGATGAAGTTTATTTGAGAAGAAGGAATATGATATACCTGTCGAAACCAGATGGGCTTTTGCTTCTTGCTGTCTTGGTCTTGAAGTAGCCATTTACCAGCAGCTCATTGATGCGCAATCCTTCCATGGTCAATCCTTGGCTTTAACCCTGACCTAACAGAACCCCTCGAACGTTGTGGCCATAGGACGAAAGTATATTATGTTGAAATGAACGTATAGAGATCGAAATAGCTTCAGTTCGTAAATCATATCATGGTCATGAGAGTGTTGACGTTGTAGCACTCGTATTTGTGGTGTAGTGCAGCGATTACGGGGGAGGTGGGCTGGCTGTACGAAAGATGCGGCGGCGTCAGCAAGCTCTAGCAAGTGCAGTGGCCAAAAGGTCAAGACACAAGAAGAAAGACGAAGACAAGCCAACCCCTCTCCAAGTCTACTTTACTAGCTAATCTTCTCTGCATTACGAGGTCACTACCACACTACGGAATATTCACGGGAAAGAGCGCACACAGCGTCAGAGAAATACCAGATAATACCGCGTAACAAGATCCACAAAAGAGCGGTGGAGAATATCTTCAGTTGAAGTGTGTGGTGTTTCCTTCTGCTTGCTAGGCTCTTAGGGGTGCTAAGGGTGTTTGCGTGCATATGGTGGAGGGCAGGAGGCAAGGCTCGGGATATCATTTGTTGATCTGACGGGCGGAGGGGGGATTTGCCCCCGGATTTCAACGAATTGGTAGAGACTTGTGCCTGAAAATTCTGATGATCTACATTGATGTCTGGATTTGGTTGGAGGGGTCTGGAGGGGTTGGATGGGAAGAGAGGGTTTTGTTACGGCTGTGCCCTTTCAATGCGATAATGCGGTTTGAACGTGCGGTAATTGTGGATGAATCAGAATTCAAGAGATGTAGTGATACTCTGATATTTCAGTTTGTCGAATATTAGTGGAGTGGTGAAGCCCAACTATACCTGAGCACGAGACCAGTGTCTAAGTTGAGGTTGTACAGCAGGAGATGGACCAGTGAGAGGGAAAGGCAATTCAAAGTGATTAGCAACTCGTCAAGGAATCAATTCCTGAGAGTAAAAGTGTCCTTTCCAATCATCGTTCTGTTCTGTCATATATCATCCTCCCAAGTCTCCAAGAATCTCTCGATGCCGTGCAGCCATAGTTCCGACTGGGCGTGAAGAGCCAATGATATCTGGTTCTGGGTCTCTATTACGACGAGTGCATGTGTTGAGACTTCTCTTTACAAATACGACTGAATTGAATCCTCGAGTGGATGTCAAGCAGTTGAACGACCACACGATTCAGTGCTATACATTAGTCTTCCACATGTCAAAAGGCGAGTTTGCCGTGGCCCGTTCCGTTCCCGCTGGATTGAAGTCATAGTTACGGCTTTGCGATCCGCTCTGAGAGAACAGATTCCTTTGAGCCCAAAATGCCTAGACTCGAAGACTATAGAATCGGACACGCCGAGTATGATGTTCATTCAAGGCTTGCGAAGGACCCCGTTGCATCCGAGTTCCGGGCTTGAAGAGCTCCAAGAAACTTCCCCCGCCCGTTGGGTGGGTTATGTTCGGATCGAGGAGCGTGAGGAAGTCCGGAGATAGAGGAGAAAAGCAGCCCTTCAGAATGGCTGAGAAAAACTGTCACCTTGCTCCATACAAACGACCGACTCGACACTTGTTAATGAATTTCTTCAAGCCAGAAGATCCTTTCTATGCTCTTGCACCACACTCACTTGTGAGTCTCCAAGCATCCATTTGGTAAGCATGCAGTCAGAGACATTAGACCTTCCATCCCCAGTCCTTCGGCGAAAGAGAAAGCGTAAAGCATACATTGTTCTTGCCATCCTAGCATACAACTCCAGCCATCGAACAGTTTATCCTCCTGTCAGCTCCTCTATTACAACATCCCAACGCCAGCAATGCATCCATTCCGAACCATGCAAACCATCCATTCTATTACCCCATCATATCATACAGCCTTCCCTCTCCCAAAAGTCCAATCTACCACCCATCCTTCCCCTCCTCATAATCAACAAGGTGTTCCATGATATCTATCTCATCACTCCCCTCCTCCGCCTCTGCAATCTTCTTCTCCACCACCTTCCTCTGCCTCTTCTTCTCCTTCTTGCCCCACTCCTCCTTTCCTCCTTCCTGTCCACTCTCACTCGCACTCTCCCCTCCCTCATCCGCAAAACTCACACTCTTGCCACCACCACCAGCTCTAAGTGCATTCGGACTAATCTTCGCCTTCTTCCCTCCCTTCTTCTTACTCTCCTCCTTCTGACTCAACATCTTCTCATGCTGTTTCGCCTGTTGTCTCTCACCCCATTTCTGGAGGTAGGGCCGGAGGAAGAGGTAGCCGCCGACGATGGCGATCATGCGGATGTAGTTGATGGTCGACATGTCGTCCCACATGTGGACGGCGTTGCGGGTTAGGTTGGTGTAGCCTTGCTTGGGGAGGGAGGTAAGCCATTGGAGGAAGTCGAGGGTGTTGGTAAGGAGGGCGTCCATTTTGGGGGTTTGGGGCTTGGGGCTTGGGGATTGCGGGAGGAGGGTGTTGATGGTTGGGAGAGGGGTTGGACGGTTGTGAAGAGGTTGTGAGGATAGAGGAGGTAGTCGCTGATTGTTCTTGTGTCAATCTGATCGCAGTATATCCCGGAGAAAGTCGCAGATCGTGAGGTTGTCGTCGTCTTCGAAGGGCCGTTGCAGAAGAAGATCTTCAAATTCCCAGTCTCCGCCTCTGTCAAGTTGTTGTCCAGACGCCTCTCAATCGCAAGCAGACGTACAAGTTCGAATCGCCTGATAATGCGCGCACTCAAATACCAATTCTCAAGAAAAGGAGGAAAGTCCGGATCTACTGCGCGATTACTTTTTCCTGACTGTACGTTCCCATGCAATAATCTTCCTCCAGCGAGATAATTCGCGCCGGCATTCAACGGGTCGGAACGGAGAAATGTCGGGCCTTGTGCTCCCGTGGCCGAGGATCGCGTCTCCCGAGTTTTGACGCGTTCCCCTCACTTGTGCTTGTCCGGAGGGTTCAATCAACATCGTCTCTCGTCGCCTTTTGGACTCCGGACGGAGAAGTGTGAAGAGCAAGATGTCGCAGCAGGAAGATGAAGATCCTATGCGTGAGGTATGTTCCTTTGTTTCTCGCTCAATCGCGTTGTCACTCGCATCGATATTCGCAACTCCCTCCACATCTCGAATAGAGCCAACAACTAACGCCCATATCACAGAAACTGAAAGCCTCCCTCTGGTTCAGCATCGGCAAGATGGTCGATGAAGAAGCTGCTCTACTAAATACAACCGCTACACCCCAATTTATCGGCGCCATGACAGAGATGGTATGGGCACAACTCGGTTTGTCTCCTCTATCCCCAATCTCCTCCATCCCATCTCTTCCTCTTCCCCCTCTGCCATTCCTTCCCCTTCCAATCCTTCTTCCAACTCTTCTCTCGCCTAGCCTAGTCCATCCCAGACAAAAGTTTCATTGGCTGAGGCGTACGACAGAAAACGCAGCTATCGACCTCGAAGCCTTCTCCCGACACGCAGGACGCACGACGATAACGACGGATGATGTATTGCTTATGACGAGGAAGAATGAGGCTTTGCAGGGGATATTGAGGGATTTCGTGGAGGGGGAGAAGGAGAAAGCTCCAAAGAGCAAGGGCAAGGGTGCTGGAAAGGCGAGGGGGAAGTAATCAAAGAAAGGGCGGTGGAAGTGGTAGTGGAAGTGGTTAAAGACTGGAGAGGGGATGAATGACAGGTTGGAGGGACGATATGATTTGTATACTCACGGAGCGGATTGGAGGGATGGCGTTTGGGATATCGGGGTTCAATGAGAGTGGACATGACATGGGGAATTCTGTATCTTGTCTTGGCCGTGGACGGAGCTTTGGCGATGGAAGAAGGGACTCAAGAGGCACTACATGTACCTGTAACTTTGCTGCTCTCTACATCTAGCAGGCGGGAAGCAAGCCAGATAGAAGTCGAGAGCTTCTCAGATAGGAACAGTGGTGGTTCCATGGCCGACTCGCTTTGCTAAACTTGATGCATGCAGTCAGTAACAGATAAGACCAGCTTAATGAATCACTTCCAAACCACACAGATCAAATCAGAGCCAAGCCTGAAGGCGGTACAATCGTGTAATGAGGAACTTTTATTTCATTTCGGTTTCCAGCAGCAATTATAATGCTCCCTACCGAGGGTATACTCCTATCTCCCATCTCCTGTCCAGTCCTAATCTAGCCTAAGCCTAAGAGCCAAGAGCTCATTGATACCTGTACCTGTCCTATGCCTTCTACCGGTCAAGCGAACAAGAACAAACGAACCATAATAAACACAAAGCAAGACCAAAAAAGAAAAGGAAAAAGAAACTGTAAGCGAGGAAACCGAAATACTGATATACTGAACCGGAGTCAATCCAGCCAGGCGCCAAACTCCCCTCCCAATGTCCCAGGATACATGGAGCTTATCCAAATCAGCCCAATCCAATCTAATTTGTCTTTCTGTGACATCCGTGATTTCACAGGCACTTCGTGACTTCATCCTCTTCTTCGAGACTTCGTCATCTCCTCTGTGGAGTTTCCGTGCCCTGGTACTCCCGACCTGGCAACATCGGCTCTTTCAAGGTCTTCCTTGCCTTTCCTTCCTCCCCACGATGCGATCCAATTTCCGTCGATCTTTAAGCGTCAATCATCTACGCCTTGACATCAACCACCTTCTCACCCCCAAAGAAATCCTCCCCAGGAACAGGACTATGCATGCGACTCCACCCAGGCCCCTGATCAACCCAACTCATATCACCCATGAAGCCACCACTCTCGCCATGCGCTCCCTCGTCGAGGGGTAAACTCCAGATATCATTGCCCGCTGCGTCGAAATTGAGGAAATCGTTGAGATCGACGTTCGTGTCTAGCGGGTTGAACTCGCCCAGATTGAGGTTCGAGTGTGGGAACATGTGGTTATGTTCGTTTGTATACAGAGGGTCGTGAGATTGAGGAGGTGAGAATGCAGATGCGGTGTGTGAGTCTGAATCTGGCGGTGTATGTGCCAGGGCCGTATTTTCAAGTCCTGTGTTTCCATTTCCATTTCCGTTTTGGTCCTGGCCATCGAGGGCATACCCGAATGGCTGTCCATTCCCATTGGCTTCCTCGACCGGAGGCGAAAGTGCCCGTCTCGACTGTACCGTCTTGATCTTCTCCCTGACCTCACGGACTTTCTGGCTCGCAAGCGTATTCTCGATATGCTCGCTCCGGATATTAGTTCGAGCGGCGGTACTCGACATGACCATCTCGATATCAGCCTTGCGAATCGCCGCCTCCAGGAATTGAGTTGCGAAATCCGCGCTGGCGTAGTTATCTCTCAGCTTCTCGAGGACTTGCATGCACTGGCAAAACCCGTTCATGGCTGCGCGGCGGGCCTCGTCGTTGCAGGACTTGATATCGAGGAGATGGATTATGATGGCGGGGAGGAGCACGGTGACGCCTGTTGTGGGGAGGTACTTTTCGAGGGCGTGCTCGTGGATGTTTTGCGAGATCTTTGTGATTTCACGGGAGGCTTCGCGGACTTGTTTGCGGGAGAGGTCTTGGAGTTCTCTGCTCGAGTCGGGTTGGGCGCCGCTGGTTCCAGCGCAGGGGAGGACTTGTGGGCGATGGAGGGCCGAGAGGGTGGTGTAGTAGACCATGTGGAGGAGGGAGCGTTGCACGAATACTGTGTCGCCTGCTTGGCCTGGGGTGATTTTTTCGGTGTATCGACATGCTGGGGGGAGATCTCGGACCCATTCTTGGAGTTCTTCGTCGCAGCGGGTGACTTCATCTGTTTGGTCGAGTTTCTTGGGGAAGAGCATGACGGACGAGCGGGTGCTGCCTTCTTGACCCTGCATCCCTTGGTGGCGGACTAGGACGGAGTATTGTGCTGAGAGGACGTGGGAGATGCAGAGGCAGAGTTTGGCTTTGGCGATGCACATTTGGGCGAGTTCGAGCTGGATAGACGGGGTACGCATAAGCGTGCACGATTGCGGGATGATGGTAATATTCTCTGCCAGTACTCCAATCTCGAAATCATCTTCTGTGAGCATTGGGACATCGTAGTCCTCATCCTTTACACGTGTTGGTCTTCGCATTCCAAGAGCAATGAGACGATCCCGCATAAAGCAGGACCACCATATGCGTTTCCAGAGCTTCTTTTTCGCAGGTTCCATATTCGAGTTCTCGGGGTTTCGATGCAGACCAATCGTATGTGCAAGGGAAATGGCCACGCCCATCCAATGCCATGTATCTTTTTGGTCGTCGGGAGTTTCGTACCAGTATGTCATCAGAAGAAGGGATTGGACGAGGGCTACGCGATCGATTTCGTAGTCGAAGTCGTAGAGGACCTATTAATTCAGCTATGCACTTTCTTCTCTAAATCTGCAGACTTACTCTCGCTTTTTGGAAGAACGCCTTGCGAGCTGATTTTCGATTCGTGTACCCCGCTGCAGCCAAATAGCTCATATCCACGAATGCAGTGCCTGCGAACATGATTGCCTGGAAGAGCAGCAGACTGATCTTCCCAGACTCTCCCGTCGAATCGTTCATTATCTCCAAAACATTGTGTAGTTCGAGCAAAGGCATGTATGGATGTACGAATTCGCAGTAAGCTCGTAGAAGGGCATTTCGGACCGGCGTGTCGGGGAGAGACAAGGCGCCTTTCGCAAACAAGTAGTCGATATCGACGGAAGTCATTCGCGGAGGCAGCGGCTTCAAGTATGCGGGCAGTTGATGTTTGAGCAGTACGGGTGGAGTGTCCAGTCTCGTTTTCGTGAGATCGCCGCTGAGGGATGCAGATGTCAGAAGGGTATATGTTGGGTCTGCATCGTACTGCGTGGCCATGTAACCCTGCCTGCGAAGCAGAGTGTGGTTCTCGATCTTCTTGTTTACATTCTGGTCTGCGCCTGTTAGATGGGCATCGTGGGAGAGAATCCCAGGCTTACAAATTGGATGGGGGACATGAGCTCCCACAGCATAATCTTCAGGTAAGTCGTTGGAAGAAGAACTGCTCCATCTCCTGTTTTCTGGATTGGAGATGTCGGAGGGATTCACAATGCCGTTCGGCCATGTTTGTGGTTTTGGATCTGGTTGTGATGTTTGGGTGCCGTTTAGATGTTTTCTGGGGTGGGATGGTCAGTTCTGGCAGTTCTCGGCTTGGAAAAGCTGCGCTACTCACTTGCGCCGTTTACTCTCTTCTATCACACATTTGATTCCGTCCATCGTACAATTCGAACATGTGACATCTCCTTCTGAATTGACGTGATATCGTTGCATGACATCACAGCGTACTTTCCTCGCCCTGCACGCGGCGCATGCTTTCGCAGCTCTCCTCTTGACTGGTTTAGGGTTGCCATTGCTGTCCAATCCGGCATTAGAGGAATTGCGCTTCTTTGAACTCGAATCTGGTGATGTAGGCGATTGAGGTACGATGGCGATTTTGGTCTCTGGAGGATCACTCTCGACTGTTGGTATGAGGTTCATAGTGTTGGTAGCACAATTGAAGCGTGCATGTGATTTGTGACCGTTGACTTCGGATTCTGGTACGCCGGTGTACGCCAGTTAAGGGTTCCGACTAGAATGACCGGTATGTTATTTTGATGGTATGGGTATAAGGTCGTAAAGAACAAAAACAAAAGGCCAGAGTATTTCGAGGGCGGATGGGATCGGGTTTCAACCAGAGGGGCATGCTCCGAGCTATGTATATGTAGACGTCAAAATTGCCAAGCCTCTCTCTGGAGAAATCCGCGCGCCGACTTTGTGGAGGAGTTTGATGGAAGATGCACCAAAACATGCTAGTTCACATCCATTTGAAAAAGCTGGAGCATCAGACAGGGTTCTAGGATGAGGGGACATCAAGTTTAATCCTTGTCTAGAAAGATGGGCTTGGTAGCTTGAGGCTCGAATGGGCAAATAAGATCCGTTGTGTGGAGGTGGAAAGATGGAGTTAGTGACTAAAGAGGTCAAGACCGAAGCAGTTGAAATGCATTTTGTCTGGCTTGTGATTCGTGTTCATTTTATTATTATTTTTCTGGAGCAAATGTTTGCGGGTGTCTACTGTGCATTCTTGCTCAGCAGACATGTGGTTGTTTTCATTTGAGACAAGACATGTGCCCGCCACCTTGAAGCATGTGAGTGATCTGGGTGATGTGAGATCAGATACCCTTTAAGCCGAAGCAAACAATGACCGTTCGTCCAAGCGAGAACTCCTATCTCATCATCAAATCACTTGGGTTGAAGAATATATTAATTTGCGATAGGATGAACAAGAAGGATCAACAGCACGGCACACACGGCATTCAAATACCGTCTTCATCCACCCATCTATCAACTTCGTCCCGTCTCATCACACACGGCAAGGTCCCGGTACCGGTATGAACAATTAATCTACAAGAGGACAAAGCCACTTTCTTTTTTCTCCTCTGAAATGTAATCCAAGAACCACCCGTTGTAACCTTTTGAAGGTTCCAAGTGTCAAGATCCAAGCAAGCCCAGCCGTACTTCTCCGCAGAGGCGTAGAGCTAGTATGCAGGACTAGTTTTTGGGGAAGCCAATAGCGAGGGCTACATTCTGACAGTTGACCTCATGAACATGAACACCATGCCACCAGATGCTGGATTGAGAGAATGGGCTTGCCCAGTTCTTCGATACAGGATTTTGTAAATCTCTTCACCATCCTATCAGTATACTGCTTGGTGGACATGCAAGCTTGGATTACATCGTCAGGAGCTTCTTCCGTTGCGTGGGGATATCCCACTTCTCCAGATTCAAGATTATGTGAAATTCCCCAGCTGAAGTTTTAGTGGAGAATCCCCTACCTGTCTTCGCACCATCCCCACCTCGATCCAGGTCCAGACTGTGTTTCTCAAACTCTCCCAAGGACTCGATTAACTTTCCGTATTCCGTGCTTCCATCCCGTGTACGAAATCCCGTCCCCGTCGGTCGGGAAGATTCGTAAGAAGTGTTGACGATTTGACGAATCGAGAGCGTTTCTTCAGGGGATATTCCCGTGTTCGCATGGATGTCATGGATCCGTATCCAACCGATGTATGCGAGATATTTAGGTACCCCGCCAGATTGGATGCAGGGTTTGTTTTGTTTTACTTTTGCTTTGTGTGGTTGTGTGGTGTGGTACAGAAACGGCGGCGTCGTCATGTCTGTCAGACAGTCACCGCTGATTTCTTTAACGCCGATGGATGGATGAAAAGTGCCCGCACAGCAGTGTCCCACAGTGCCCGCATTTACATCTCCATTATTATTGCTGCTGTAATTCAGGGGGACGAAGCATGATCGCTTGATATCAAACACTTCCCCACACAAGAAAAGGGCGCACGCAAAGACATCACGATGCAACTAGAAAACCCCATTCCATTCCGTCCGTTCCGCGCGGTCCGCTTTCTCATACATCGATACTTTTCAATCATCGTAGATTACGATTCTTCTACGCCTCAATCCCACGTCGACTTGTAGTCGAAAATTCCGAACTCGGACAGTACGATACTCTCTAGTCATGAAATATTACTCGACTTACAGTTTCCGCGACGCCCCCAGCCCACCCTCCTCCACAAACCCAACCGCCGAGACTCGAAGCCGGGGGAGGGGTCGAGGTGGGGTCAGTCAATAAGGCCCCTGTCGATAGCGAGGTTCGGCATGAGGAGCGGTAGTCGCTGAGGCTATGCTGGGATGAGAAGCTCTTCGCCGAGTCATCCTGCAGGGGGTAGATTTTTCACCAAGAGACTCAATACCCGAACATTGCCGAGTAGAAAGGCCGTGCGTCCTGTGGTGTCTTGGCTGAGGTTTTATTGTCCTTCTGCTATGGCGCGGATTGGATGTTCTGTGCATGTGGGGATGGGGAATTGGCGAGAGGCTTGAAGCTGCATGTGCTTTCGGCCGTTAATGTTTGGGAAGGAGGGGATTCACAGAAGGGAATTAAAAAATTCTGGAGTCCCGAGGTGTCGGTGAAGTCGAGCTGCGATGTTCCGTCTATTTGGAAAAGTCGGATGGATTATTCTTCCATCAACATCGGGTCGGTCGAGTTAAACGGTCCCGATGTTGAAAGGAAAGGGGGCATCGACATCAAAGTGCAAGGGCGAGAGCTTGAACCAGACTTCGATATCGTCGCTGTAGAATCGCCATCCAGGTCCTCAATCGCCTGCCTCATCAGTCGCATACGTAGGTAAAGCACGTACGAACCATCCAGGTATCCGACAATCCGGGTCTGGGGATATAAGATCTGGAGAGTTCCTACTATTCCGCTCGTACGAGACTTTCCCATCATCTTACCTCTTGGGTTGTGCCCCAAATGCTGGGGAAAGTCATACCACTGTTACATGCTGCTGGGCATGACGGTTTTGGTGGTGGCGATATTCTTGATGACAGACGAATGTGGTGTGATTGTCTGTTCTTCGGCCTTGGGTTACAGTGCAGTGTGACCAAGTGGTTTGCTGCACGTTGAGACTCTGGAGAGGTGAAGAGAGAGGTTGGTTTCTGGAATTTATCTTTGGATTTTGTTATAATTTGAGACTTCAAGCGACTCAGATGCAAGCCATGTTGCTCATGACTTGGCTGTCTCTCCTGGATACTGTCTCAGAGTTTGGCCTTTCTCTTGTCTTGTTTGCGATTTCTTCCTTTGTCTACAACGTTGGCAATGTATCGCTCTTCGCCTAGAATCTACTCTAGGCCTCTGTTGTCTACTTTCTCAATTGTAGATGTTTCCTGGTTTTGTGCTCAAAGCTGTAGAGAGTGGGGAGTCTGTTCTCCAGACTTCTATCGATTTCTCGGACAGAGAACGATATCCCTCTAGCAGGAAGTGCAGCCAAATTTCCTATGATCTGGCACCGATCGCCTCCAGTGACAACCAGATCCTATCATCCATGAGGCTCGTGTCGTCTTTTCGCCCTGCATCTAAGCGAAGCAGCCTCCCCCGCCTCGACGTCACACATTCTCCACGTCCATCCCAAAACCACCTGATGTCATTCGACAACATCCAATCAGTTTCAAATGCCACCTGGAATTTCATTCTGGATCGCTCTTGGTGTCAGATGTATCGGCGATAACGAGTCTCAAAGTTCAATGGCCGATGGAATTCTGCAGTCGCGACCACTGTACGGCCGCGAGTGACAAATGGAGCAGGAGGGGAGGGCAAGTGGTGAGGTCACAGCAAAATTCCAATTGCTGTGGACGTGAAGCTCCGAACTCGTGCATTGCATTGCATCACTTACACCACTTTTCAACGCTACCAGTGCAGTCTACTACCATAGATACAAAACTCGACCGTTGTAGCAATGGGAACGGAAAGCAAAGATTTCGGATACCAGCAAGAAAGCGAATCGCCTACGAAGAAACGAAAGATTCAAGCGAATACAGACGAAATGGCAGCTCCAGAGCAATTCGAGGGTTTTATGATCCATGATACTAAGAACTGGACCAAGTTCAGCAAGGAGAAGGTGTGCTTTTCGCGTACTGTGGGAGGATCAATGCTAATTCAAGCAGTTCACTCCTAAGACCTTCGAAGATTATGATGTCGATATCGAGAACGAATGCTGCGGTGTCTGCGGTTCAGATGTTCATACGATTACAGGAGGATGGGGAGAACTGGCCACAGCACCAATCTGCGTCGGTCACGAAATCATCGGAAAGGTATTGAGAGTTGGGTCACAAGTCAAGGAGTTCAAGGCTGGAGATCGGGTTGGTGTTGGTGCGCAGGTACAATCGTGCATGAAGTGCCCGCAATGCAAATCCAACAACGAGAATTACTGCCCAAACATGGTTGGTGAGTGCTTCAATACCCATCACCAGAGGGCTGAGCTGATCAAGTAGATACCTATGGTGCACCATACAATGTTGGAGGTGGAAATCCTTCCAAGGACGCTGGTGGACCGATGAAGGATAAGAATGGAAAGCAGATCTTCGCACAAGGAGGATATTCGTCACACAGTCGTGTTCACGAACAATTCGTCTTTAAGATTCCAGATAACATCACTTCGCACGAGGCTGGTCCTATGATGTGCGCTGGTCTTACAGTCTACTCTCCCTTGAAGCGCGCCAACACTGGTCCTGGAAAGAAGGTTGCCATCCTTGGTATTGGAGGACTCGGTCACTTCGCTGTTATCTGGTAAGTCACCCACTTCATCTCATTTGATCACTTCTGACATGAACAGGGCTCGTGCAATGGGCGCAGAAGTTTGGGCTCTCTCACACAGCCCCTCCAAGGAAGCCGAAGCTAAGAAACTCGGAGCTCACCACTTCGTCTCGACAAAGAACAAGGACTGGTTCAAGCCCCTCGCCTTCACATTCGACTTCATCCTGAACGCTGCCGACATGACCAACGAGTTCAACCTGCAAGATTACATGAGCACTCTTGCCGTCAACGGAGAATTCCACAATGTCGGACTACCAGATAAGCCTCTACCTCAGATGATGGCGCAAGATTTCGCCGGTAATGGATGTAAGATTGCTGGCAGTCATATTGGAAGCAAGAAGGAGGCGATGGAGATGCTGAAGTTGGCGAGTGAGAAGGATCTCCATCCGATGATCGAGACGATTGACATTTCCGAGGAGGGATGCTCGAAGGCTGTGCAGAAGGTTAAGGATAATGATGTTAGGTATCGCGTTACGTTGACGGGATTCCATAAGGCTTTCGGGACGGGGAAGAATTAGATGGTCTGCATCAAAGACTTGTATGATTATGAGGGGCATCGTTTAGAGAATAGCATTAGCAGAGCAAATTAGGGGTTTAGACAAAAATAAAGCTATCAGACATTATTTTGCCTGTTGGGAAAACGTTTGTGACTTCAATACGGTATGCTCGCCCTCTGCAGGAATCAGCTGAACAAGCATAGGACCTATCTTCAATTACACCGCGCAACACGACTCGCGGCTCAGAAAGGGCTCAGAGTGGGCACTTAACAGGCCATGTCTTCCGTAGATAAACGCAAAGTAAGGTGATAGATATATACGGTAAACACACAATCGGGTTTCTACATCAGGTGGATATCCGGATGAATTGGCATACGTGTGAGGATGCCATGAGTCGCTGCCCTGCTGCTGCATCTGCAATACACCGATACAACACACCGAGTACAAATCACAACGCGACTCGGCTCGATTTGTCTTGACTTCTTGGGTTTATTGTATTTCAGAACTGCTTCCATGAGTCGTGGAGTACTCACACTTATCGCTCAATGCTCAATGCCCACTGGACACTGGGCGTGCTTGGAAGTACACCGCCACAATGGCGATGGAAAGAGAATGAAACAATCAATATGTGGATTTTCTTCTACACCGTTGCAGAAGTTGAAAAAGGAATCCCAGACTCAATGGCAATGGGAAGAAAAGGAAGAGTGCGAGTGAAAAGTTTGACTTGCAGGAGACCAAGTCAAGCGAAAAGTGGCATGGATATCCCGATCTGATCGTCTGTGATCTTTTGAGTTTGAGTGACTTTGCTGATGTGCAGTGATGTGGAGTGATGTGCGGTACAGCCACAGACGGGAGGGGGGATATCGTGGTCAGGTTGAGGACTTGAGGATTAGAGTTCAAGGGTCCAGCTTTGAAGTGGGATGGAAGAGGGAGGGAGGGAAAACCATGGTTCTGACTTTGATTTTGAGATTTTTAGATGGGGGACTGAGTGAGTCTTCTGTTAACTGTAGTTGTTCAGTTGGAATAGAAATTTGCCCCGCGCTTGCCTCGGCGAGAAATGGGTAAGGTCACCGCGGGGTAGAAGGCTGCGCTGATTTTAGTTACCCAAGAGTCTAGAGTAGAACATCGTCAAGCTGACTCAGGGCATCCATATGTTGATATACCAAGGCTCTGAGTACTCGAAAGTTGAGGTGAAGCGGTGCTGTGCACTCTGCGAGCGGTTGACGGAAACAAGTTCCCGCTGGTCACCAGGAATGCTGCCTTCGAGCGGTCAGGACACCGGCACTCGACAGCCAGGGAAAAATGGCGCAATTGAAAATGCTAGATCGAAATCAAGGTTGGATATAGCTATCGTCAAGTCTAGACATCCAGGAGTAGTCAACTTCTCTTCTCAAATTCTCCTCTGGCTCGTCACTCCAGCTGCTCGATTGGAGACATGAAATCTAGGCCCTTTCCAAACCAAGATTCAAATTGAAGCTATCCCCAACCCAAAGCATCATGACGGATGGGGGTTATTAGCTCTCTCTCACCTCCCAACTAATTCCGCAACCAGGAGATTTGCCCTCAACTGCCGTTCCCGGATACACATTCCGCTTCAAACTCACTCTTGCTGCTTTGCACGTGTCAGTGGCTTGCGTCTGGATAGTCGCACCGCCACAAGCCACAAGTGTGCCACAAGTGTCGATCTTCATTCTCCGCCTTGATTCCCTTGGCATCAGTGACGTCGCTCGACGCATCGACATCATCTTGTGGCTTTGCTTTTCATCAGATGGAGTTGTGATTTGCTGATAAGGAGACTAGACCCGCTTTTTAAACATCTAGCAGCGCGGCATGACGTTGCATGCGTTGATCGAGACATCGCAAGCTTGAACCAAGGGAGATGAGAAGTCGTCTAGACGATCGAATCATGAGGGGGAATTTAATGACTAGAGACGCCAGAAGAGCTAATTACCTTGCTGGGAGTAGGTTGTTAGTTTAGGGTATGATATAATGCCAATTAATGATGGGAGCTAGAGGATTTTGGTGTTGCAGCGGTGGTGTGATGAGAACCTGCTCCTGGCTGAGTGATGTAGCTTGGCGGAAACAGAATATATTGAGGTGCTTGTCCCCCTCCTTCGTTTTCGTTTTCCTTACTCAGAACACCACTCGTCTAAAGGATAAACAACAACACCAAAAATCACACTCGTCCACCCATCACAATGGCTTTCGGCGGCATCGCTCTCAAGAGCGTCTCGCTCTTCTTCCGCGCCATCGAATTCGGCTGCGCTGCTGTTATCATCGGCATCTTCTCCTACTACCTCGCCACGTTGACCGATCACAGCCTTCCCATCAGCGTACACATCAAGGCCGTTGAGGGCATTTCCGGCGCAGCAGTACTTTACACCCTCGCTGCTCTCGTCTTGGTCTGCTGCCTCGGCGGCATTGCATTCTTCTCTGCTTTGGGCATGGTCCTCGATTTCGCATTCTGTGGAGCTTTCGCATACATTGCCTGGGTTAACAGACATGCCACTGATGGATCATGCTCTGGATTCGTCAGAACCGCCTACGGAAACGGATACACCAACTTGGACAACGATGTCGTTGGAGGTGATGGCGGTGTTACCATCTTGCCAAGCTTGAGAACTGCTTGCAGGCTCCAGAAGGCTGCTTTCGCCGTCGCAATTATCGGATGGTGAGTACCCTCTTCTGCACACCTTGAGTTGATAAGCAATGCTAATATTGTCCACAGCGTCTTCTTCTTCATCTCCATCTTCCTCGAATTCCTCCTCATCAAGCACCGTCGCAAGGAGCGCGCCTTCGGCCCATCCCCAAACAACGGGTACACCGCCGGCACTCCCAAGCGCAAGTTCTGGCAACGCAAGCCAAAGAACAGGACTTATGCCGACAAGAATGCCGACACGCTCCCAACACACGCTACCCCGGCTGACATGCGCACGAGCTACGCTACTGATACGACTGCTGTTGGTGGTGAGCCGCCAATCAACAAGTATGGTAATGCGGCCGCGTATGGAAATGCGCCTGTGAGCAATGGGTATCAGACTACCACGACTACGAACGCCCCGGCTGTGGCTGGGAATGGAGTGAGCCATGATGGGTACGTGAGGACTCAACAGCCTTACCACCAGAATGCTACTGGTACCTTTTAAGAGGTGATGTGTCTGGTGAAGTTTCTTTTGTTGGTTTGGTGGGGTGAGGGTGGATGGATGGATGGACGGGTGGGTGTATATATGCGAGATGATACCATGATTCCTTGTACTGTACTACTATCATACCTAATGCTTAATAACAATGTACATTACTTGACGTACTTTCCTCGTGTCTGTGCTCCTATCTGTGAGAGGTAATATGCCACCGGGGGGAATGATTGTTGATTCATAAATGCGTAAGTAAAGCAGGAACGATATGGTTTTGTTGAAAAATGTTGCCTGTACGAACGGAGCATCATCGCTCTATTGTAGCCTGTGAGTGGCTGTAGAGCGTGCTTACATGCAGTTGCCGGAATATCGACACCTGCAAGTCATTCGGCACGTATGATCCAGCGTCGCATTTTGCTTTTAGGCAGCTCAGCGACAGCTCAAGCCTAGCCGCCCATCATCAGCAATCATCAGTACTTTCAAGTGGGAGTCTTCCAATTCTGCTTCGATCATATGCTCATTCCAGAATAATTGTTATGTCTTGATTCTTTTCTCTTTCATCAGATTGTGTTTGGCCGTTCCCTTAATTGCCCAGAAGAGACTAGGCGTACGAAGGAAGTACACAGACTTTGTTGCACATATTACCATGTGCTATCTAGTTGTTGAGAGATACAGTACATGCAGATGTCTATACTACAAGCACAGTGTAGACAAGTGTGCGGCTTATGGAAGGCAGGGCCATCCTGTCCAGGAGCGTTCTGTGCTGGTCGGATATGCTTGCGAGAGGCACTCATCGTATGACCAGCAGAGGTCACTCTGGTCGGACTTACCCGCACAGAATTTCTCTCCTGGTAACGCCCCGAAGGGTGTTGAGATTACAAGCGCGGCGGCGCTGAGCGTATTGCAAGATGCGCACTTGTTGGAAGGTGACGGCACGTCAACCGAGGCACGAGATGAATCTGCCATGGAAACAGCGAGCACGCAAACCACGGTTGAACACGATAATCGTTACGAGGCCAAACTCGGGCTCGGAACAAGTCAGACTGCCAACCTGAGCGACCTTCGTGCTAGGCTTCTCCACCCGAATCGGTACGTTACATCACTACAGGAACTCGAAGAGTCTGTCTGGAACAACTCAATTATTTCCATCTTTACCGGCCGAAATTCAGATAGGCCCACGCCGGATGTGAAAGGTTACAGGGTTGCAACTTATGTTCCGTATCCAGAAATTCCTCCCAACCTTCAGGATATCTTACCCAATCGTCTTTCTGATGACCCTTTTGCACTGGATCCAACGAACACCTCGGACAGTGAGATAACAGCGATCTGTGAAAGAGCACAAAGCCACGCCAGTTTCTCGCTCAACGCTATCAGAATGTGCCGGAACATGATCCTGAAGACATTTCTCAACTTGAAATCACTTCAGCAGGCCGATTTCTGCGCTGGCTCGTTCTCTGCCATAGTTGTGGATCTTGATCGTCCAAGCGTGGCTATACTTGAGCCTGTAGAAAACACCGATTTCATTGCACTCGTTTTTGAGCTCGAATATATTCTCAGAGACAGCGCTTCTTTTGTACTCAATACGATTGGAGGGACAGCTCAGCTCGCTCTCGACCGTCAGTTCTCGTTCCTGAAAACACCTATGGTGCAGCGATATTGCCAGAGTCTACTACGGTGGAATTCGGAATCTTCGCATGTGCGTAGCTGGGGAGTTGTATGTATATTCTCACAACCTCTATCTCGAGTAACAGAAGTGATATGCCCCACAAGACAAAGGTATCCAAGATGGAAATGTTGTTTACCTTTCTCTTTCAAGAATCATATCTATCCAGCACTGACTTTGATGGTGTCTAGGTGAATACGCTCCGGCTTCTTGTTATGACAATAGACTTAAGTGTGGCAAGCTACGCTGGAGCTCATTGCAGCGATTTTCCAAGCGATATGTCCCCAGCCATCGATGGGCTTTGTTTGCTCGCTCCTTTCGATGACTGTTCGGACTTTGATAAGGCCAGGTCAGTTCGATTGCGGCGCTGTCAACTTGAGTGTCTGGATGCTTTTCATCACGGTAAAGCTGTCTGGGCTTTCTGCCCTCCATACGTAAATACATCTTTACCACTGTATTTATCGGCAGCTATCGATGGATTTAGTGACATCTGGGGACCACTTTGGAAGCTGAAAGATAAGATTGACCCTAGTAAGTATTCGGCTTATGTTGTCGGGGGCGGTTCAATTGTCCAGTGGAATCATGATCCGATCAAGTACCCTGAACTGGTAAACAAGGAGTTATTTTGTCATTGGATATCCAATGAAGAACTAGAAAACGGCACACACGATGAATCAGTCGCCTACGCTCCATTCGATGGTACGGAGAGGCTTCTCATAGGAGCGCCAAACGGTACTGCGGTGGCTACATCCAAGGGCGCCTGGTCGCCCAACCCCAGATGTTCCGCTTCAATCAGCATAGCCAGGACGCGACTCCGAGAAGCTGGGAGACTATGTATTGTCGGTGCATCCAAGCCATATCACTACAACGATTCAAACCAGTACCAGCTTCAAGTCGGATACAGCGGAGTCAATGCTAGCGCAACGCGGCAATACAAGCGTGTTCCTGGACAGAGTCTCAAGGATATCCTCGTCGAGCTATGGGCAATGCAGCCCGAACTTCGAGATCCCACACTCCTCGAAGACTTACACGGCGTGGAGGTATCGATCTGCACGTCGAACGCGCAGCGCGTCTCATTAGCGAAACTTCTTCGCTTGAAATGTATACAGCATCTACTACGAGACTTTAATTGGCAAGATCCTGGATATCGCACAGAGCACTTTCTCACTCTAGAAGATACACTTCGGCCTAAGCGTCTCCTGGATCCACTGTTTAAAGAGAGGTTCGACTACGCGGTTATGCTAGGGCTTAAGATGTTGAGTAAGACTGGTGTGGATAGGGATGATAACCTGCAAGTCTTCCTGTCGTCGACGTGTACGCCAAAACCGGAACTTGCGACCATGCTCTCCAGAGAACACGGCTGGGTTGGACTCTTGAGAGATACTACTACTGAATGTTCGATGGTGGCGTTTGGGGATACATGTCTTGAATTCAAGTATGAGAATGGCGTCTGTTGTGGAAGAGCAGGACAGTCTGCCCTCAGATCCGCGATAATTCCCCACTCTTCTTCGATGCTGGCGTCTCTACGACAACTTGGCCTCCAAGAAGAGACTCCGGATGCAACTTCAACCCCAAGGCAGAACAAGGAGGGCTCTACTATGGAAGTTGGGAAATCCTTCTCACTCGGCGAGAGGGGAAGTCTACGTCTAAAGGCAAATCTAAACGGCGACTTGATGGTGATGGGGTGGAGCTCGCAGTCTATGAAGATGACATGGAAAAGCAAATTGGGACGAGAACTGGTTCATCGCGAGTATACAGAAATCGACCACAGTGAAGAGGGTGAGAGGGCTAAGGCACTTCCCGTCATCGTGGTCTCAGACAGGTCATGGAAGTCAATATGACTGTAGCAGCTGAGAAATTTGGCCCAAAATTCCGTTCTTTGAATTGAATCACTCGTAGATGCGTAGGTTGAGCTTTTGCTTGGAGATCTTGACGTTGCTTGGCTACCAAGTAATTGTTTTACATTCCAGCGTCTGTCCAACGGTGCCAGGTCAGTTGGGATCTCGCTCGGTGGCTTGATAACGAATATTTTGTTCGTGTCGAATGGATGTCTGATAGATGCAGACGAGGATAGATTATGGTTTCCTTCTAATCATCGAGGAACTTTTGACGTGATTTGATGCTCGAGTAGCTCCGGGAGAATTCGTCGGGCACTATTCTCTTCTTCAAAATTACCCCAGGCGGCTTGGAATCAATCTGTGCGAGCCTTAATGGTATTTTCCTATTCAGCCCAAGCAATCCTTCATGTTTTCCATCCGTTCTTCTCATCTATCATGCTAGAGCCGAGTATGTTCCAACTACCGTTCGAAATCGACATCTAGCCACCGTCGACTTCCTGGACCCTCACGCCACAGCATTCCGAAAATTAAGCGCCTGGTTTCCGGTCCATCCCGTTTTAGCTTTGCAAGGAATTCCTGCGCCTATACTTGTTGTTTCTTATCGTGGAGTTCATCCTGCAACAAATGTCCACGTAGTGATGGATTGTATTGGTCAGCGAACCAATAATGCTCATGGACAGGATTCGGCCGCCCGGCCTGCTTTCAAACACAGCTGCCAGCCACGAGGCCTCTGGGTCAATGGCCCCAGCCGCTGCAACAGATATGTCAAGATTGTTACAAGCCTGCTAGCGCCTGTTGGTGCCAGTAGAGTTGCGTAGGCATCGAGAGCAGTATCCTGATCGATTTGCTTCTTTCTCTTTTTTTGTATACTTTTGCGGGTAAGTTCCCAAGTGGTCTTGATTCAGAAATTTTATCATATTCTGGTCTCAATATTATAGCCTGTTCGCCTGTCTTACGTCAATTTTCTGTTCTACCAGCCGTGAGTAGTCTAGAGAGATTGGGAATTGTTTTAGCTTGCACCACTCATTGTTTAACTTTGGTTACAATGTCGGGTCCGGCTGAAAGAGAGTCAAGGGCGAAGCATACTATCCAGGAGATAGTCAGGAAACATGGCTTCGTTAAAGAAAGTACTCTGCAAGCGATCAACGCCTTGGTCAGTCAGAATGCAAGACGGGAGGTTGAGGAAGCGCTACTCGCAAAAGACATCCAAATTGGTTCCTCTGTTCTCACGTAGGTCTTTCTCAGTAAACCAACATGATTGCGAGACTGACTGCAGTAGACTCGCAAAGAACCTGTACACAAGTCAGGCACGCTTTGTGTTTGAACTTCTCCAGAACGCAGATGACAACCAATACACAAGAGGGCAGGATCCCTATGTCGAGTTTCGAGTCTATCCAGGTCGAATTGTCATTGAGTGCAATGAGGATGGCTTCACACGGCAGAACCTGACGGCGATATGTGATATCGGGAAAAGCTCCAAGACCGGATCACAAGGCTACATTGGCGAGAAAGGTATCGGCTTCAAGTCAGTCTTCATGGCGGCTTGGAGGGTGCATATCCAGTCGGGGGACTTCTCTTTCGAATTTGTGCATCGCAAGGGCGATTCCGGAATGGGCATGATCACCCCGATCTGGCAAGAAAAACGAGACCATTCTCTTCCACTTGACTTGACAAGAATCATTCTGTATCTGCATGAACAGAGTGACCTTGTCGAGCGCCAAAGAGATCGGGAGATTATCACCCAGCAGTTCGTTGACCTACAAGACACGCTCCTGTTGTTCTTGAGGAAACTGCGCAAGATTGATATCTCATTTCACAACGAGGAAGGCCACCGAACGGAGGGCATTATGTTTACCCTGAGAAAATTCGAAGACTCGGACGCTGCAGTCATCGAAAGGGCGTGTACTGATCCAGCGCTGAATCGGAAGCGAACTTACCACATTGTCAAGCATATCGCCAGAGAGCTTGCCAGGAGTGAGAATCGAGAATTGTCACACTCTGAGGAGGCCACGAGATCCTATACAACATCTGAGATTGTGCTTGCCTTTCCCGTCATCGAGGATCTAGTGACTGGGGAGAAGATGCCAGTGATTGAGCCTCAGGAGGTATTTGCATTCCTGCCCGTGAGAAAGATGGGCTTCAATGTAAGTTGGCTGCTATGTGTCGCGTGCTACACATTCTAACGACAGAGCAGTTCCTGATCCAGGCAGATTTTGTAACACTGGCAAACCGACAAGATATTGCGATGAACTCACGCAGGAACAAGGGACTCATCGAGGCCATTTCGGATGCCTTCATTGCGGGCGTATCACAGCTCTGCCAGCATGGAACGCTCGAGTATCAATGGATGAGATATCTGCCGATGGAAGATAGCTATCCATGGGACGGCCTCTGGAAGGACCTCGTTTCTAAAATCAAGTCCAAAGTTGAAGGCTTGGTTGTGTTTCGGTCTCATGAACGGAGGACTCGCCGCACAATCAAGGACCTATATTATCGAAGTCCTCTCCTCAACGATCAACATGGAGCTCCACTTCTTGCCGACTTACGCTCAGAAGTGTACTTGTCTGACTCTTATGCTCCTTCGGATGTCGAAATCCTCAAAGGTTTCGGCCTTCGCAGTTTACCGTTCGAAACGATAATCTCAATAGTAAGGCAAGATCTGCTGGCAGGAACATCCTCGAGGATCAAAGGTCTGACCACCGATGAAGACTGGGCAACCAGGACTTATGAACTATTGAATCTTCCTTGGAAGAACGGATGGGCCTCAAATATTCAAACTCTCAAGCAACTTGACATCATTCCTCTGCAGGATGGTTCATGGGTTTCCTCAGACTCTGGGGTTGCCTTGTATCCTCAGTACGACGATGTAGCTGTTCCAAAAGACCTGGGATTGAGACTGGTCCATCCGACGGCAACACGAAACCAAGCGCGTTGTGCTTTCTTCGACAATCTGGGTGTCCTTCGGATTGACGGGCCGATCGTGTCCTACATTCGTGAACTCATTCTCCGTCAGCCAACAGGACCACCGGTGGTCGTCAGTCTTCAATCGTCTATCGAGCGAATGAAATTCCTGTTCCTTACACATCTCCTCCATTCTGAAGAAGATTATGATATATCAGACAAGTTCATGGTCTATAATCATCTAGACGTCGCAATTTATCCTGGCCTCAACGATTTATACATTTCGAATGATGACCCCTACGGTGCTGAGCTCTTTCTCCGGCAAAAGGGTCGTCGAGTCAATTGCGTCAACTTGAAATATTTCGAGGAAATCCCTTCTGTTGCACCCAGCTCGAACCGTACGTTACATCAATGGATGTATCAGCATTTGGGCATTCGGCAACATCTTCGGCTAGTATCGTATGACCGAACATCGCTCTCCGTGGAATGCTTGGATACTGCCAGAAGTCGACAAGCAGAGTTTCTCGGCTTCCTTGGGCATCTGTGGCAATATGAAGGGAATCTTGTGCTCGCTGCAGCTCCCATACTATCTGCCTTGAAAAGGACACAAATTCTTTGCATCAACGGCGAGAGTGAACAGCTTTGCAACACGTACCTTCCGTTACGGCCGTTGTTAGATATCCATACGCGCTTCTTGGGAAACGAGCATTTCCCATTTATTCAATCGTCTGGATTCTTAGACCAGGAACATGTTCCCCAATTTTGGTCCTTCCTCGTCAGAAAGCTTGACGTTGGGTACCAAGATAACGTTAGCTTCCGGCTACAACTAACGAAATTCCTCAAAAAAGCCAATCCTGATCCAGAGATGTTAAGTAATCCGAGGCGTGTGGTTGACTTGTACCAATCACTTGATGCCTGCTTGAGGATGTCACAAATTCCTGAGACGAGGAAGCGAGAGATCTGGTGGGAACACCCAGCAAATCGATTCATCTTGTTGTTGTATTTTTACTGAGCAAATCTATAGGAGAGCTTTCGACAACCATGAGTTGATCTTTATACCTCCATCGGAGTCACTGAAGGCAGCGTGGGTGGGTCCAAGTTGGTGCCTTTGGGATGCACCTGATTACTTTACGACAAAGGTCCCTTTGAAGGAAGTTTACAGTTCGTCATTCAATATTTCAAGTACTGAGCTAGGCCATATGGCGGGATTCTTTCGCGACACACTGAGTATCAACGACATTAATTGGCACGATGTGGTTAGTGAACTTGAGGAGTTGCAACATCAACAAAGTATTACAGTGGAGGTGGCAAAGCAGCTCTTCAGTATAATAGCCGAAAAGTCACCAGCTGAGGAGGATGGCAGAAGAGAGATGAGGTGAGCCACCTGAGCTCTACTGAATTACAAGATTGACCATTAGCAGACAGTCTTTCGAGACAGGAGCTCTCATATACTTTGACCACAGTGGCACGCCAGGATGGTATAAGCCATCGCAGTGTGTGTGGTCCGATACGACGCATATCCACGGAAAGACCGCAGTCAATGCCCAGTATAGCGGCCTCAAAACCCTGTTCGTGGAAACGCTCCGAGTGCCCCAACTGGACTTGAAGATGGTCTTCGAGCAGCTGCTAGAAGCAAGGTCCTTGAGACTTCCTGTACCAGAAGTCAAAGAGCTACTGAAGACTCTAAGCTCGTTTCTCCGTACAGAAACACGTCCACCAAGTCCCAACCGGCTTCTCAATGCTAGGGTATTTCCAGTCAGAGAACCTGTGACGAGCAATGTCGTTCTTCACACCTCGACCTCGCAATTTGCTGTGGTTGACCGAGAGGGTCCTCCCAGTCGCTTCACAGCGATGGTCAAAGTCCTCGACTTTACCCTGCAAGAAATCCGCCAGCTGAAGCCGCTTTTAACATGGACCGGTCTCGAGTCTAGGTATCTTTCACAGTGTGTGAAGGAGGTTTCCCGCTTAGGCGATGGTTTACAACGCCCGATCTCTCAACCACACCGTGACTTGAGAAGGAAAGCCTATCCGCTTCTACGGTACGCACAACTACTCATTTGCATTTCCAGTTATCTGATAAGAATAGGATCACTGCGGCCTTCGATAGCCCGAGGTATGCAGCTGACCGTGCTGGGCTCTATGATCTCCTTCGCACAGCAGTCACAATTGAGTGCGGAGGGATATTGTCAAGTCTATCACTAGAGCAGGATGGCGTTTTACTTGAAATAGAGATTGGACAAAGCGAGTTGCACATTGAAGACGGAAACCCCCTGAAGATCTACGTCCCAAATGATACGGAATCCCAGGAATGTTGCTTCAAATTCGATTTACCTCGTCGCCTTGCTTCATGGATGATGACTGACCCTGCAACGGGAATGCAAGGCAAGATCGAGGACGGTACAGTCAATGTGATCAATTCCATCTTAAATTGTCCCACCTCGACAACAGGCAGGATTCTGGAAAAAGAAGGAATCCCCGACATCCCTGATATTGCGGAAATTCCTGTCACGATCTTGGAAGTCGATGAACCGGCCGAGGGCGCAATTATGGGCAGTGCAGCTGAGTTGGATCGCAGCGATGGTCTTTCACCACGGACACCGAGCAGATCACCGTGGATCGAAAGATTATCTTCTATCGTCTCAACATTTACACCTCCAGCGACCCCGGCGTCGCGAGGCGGCACGGATAGCAGTCCAGGTCGCCCTCTCAACATCGGTGGCTTGACACCCCCACCTCGTTTCCGTCTTCCAGGACAACAATCACAATCACAGTACCAACGACTCCTAGAGAAAGTCGTAGCCTTAGCCAGAAGAACAAGCCTCCCCAACAATTTCAGAGATATCTCCACCGCTTTCCAAAGCCTATCAGTTGGAAACGAGCCGTTCGAAGGCGTGCACTACACCTACAACTCCCAAGACTGGGAGCACAGAAAAGAAGTTGGAGTTGCGGGAGAATTATTCGTATGTACAGGAAGCCCAAATTTCATAACGGCCATTATTGACATTTCGCACAGGTCTTCACGATCTTGTCAAGTATGCAAGATCTAGGATTCGGTTTAGACAACTGGCGAAGCAGCATCCGAGGGTATGCTCGAGTTTTGCCCGAATATCAGGACTTGAGGGCCTGGTCGGGACGCGAGACGTCGGATCTCGTGTACGATGATGTAAATGGTGTCTTCACGCGCTTGATGGTGTCTTTGGGATACTTGGATGCTGAGTACTGGGCTGGGAAAACCCCTAGGTACTATATAGAGGTCAAGTGCACGACAGGAGCTTATGAGACGCCGTGGTTTGTCAGTCAGAATCAGGTTGATTTGGTGAGTACTTCTGGAGGATGTTGTTGAGTGGATTGACTAACCCGGATGGTGCAGATGGAAAGTACAACTAATGGTCCTCAAGGCAATGAGAACCTGGGTGCGGTATATACGTTGTTCCGTGTATTCGACCTGGGCAAAAGTTCGATGGGACTCAAGATCTATGTGGACCCCGCGGAACAGAGAAGACTTGGCAAACTTGCATTCACGTCGGAAAAGTACTCTGTTACTCCTACGGGACAGTAAGGCGAGGATGACATGGGTTAGCTGCCGAGGTTTGGGTTGTCGTGGAAGACAGGTGCAGATACTGTTACGTGAGATACGTTACCCATAGCACGCTGGCAATGTAATTTCTGTCTAAGGCGCAGAGTAGTGCTCTAACAATTTCGGCGTTAGTGGCGATCGAGGTAGTAGAGAGTACCAGAGCTTTTAATCTATTCTGACAATCGTAAAAGACACTCAGGGTATAATATCTTACAAGTTACATCTCCCATGTCCCATCTCCACCTCCCCGTAGACCTGACCTACATAACGAAATTAACCGTCTTCCCCTCTTTAATCACAATCATCTTCCCCGCCTTCCTTACATCAACACCCTTCCCCTTCCCACTCCCACTCCCACTCCCACTCCCACTCCCACTCCCACTCCCACTCCCACTCCCACTCCCACTCCCCATCAACTTCTCCCTCCCCTCTTCCGTATCAAAGATCTGCTCTTTGAGCCACTCCTCCAACTCCACTCCTTCCAGCCCCTCTTCCTGTATCGGGATCTTAACAACGCACTTCATTTTCCCATTGACTTGCACGACACAAGTCCGTGTCGTTGGGGCAAGCAAGTCGAAAGTTCCATCTTCGATGGGGAATGGTGAGGCGAAGATCGAGTGGCTTGGGTTGGAATTGAGGAGGCGCCAGCATTCTTCTGAGAAGGCTGGAGTGATCGGGGCCATCATTTGAACCAAAGCTCTTGTTGCGTGAAGAGAGAGGCGGTGGTCGGGTTTGTAGACGGTCTTGTGAATAGATTGGTCAATTTTGACGTCGTTGTATTCTGCGATGGTGTTCGTAAGAGTCATTAAGTCCGAGACAACGGTGTTGAGGGAGTGAGTTTTGCCGTATGATTGCGTTACATTCGATATGGTGGCTTGTACCGATCGCCATAACTCGCGATCTTTCGCTAGAGATTCGAGGGTCGCTTCTCGGTGTTTGGGCGGTCGGCTCTGGAGAAAGTAGAGCTTCGGACTGAAGTCATCCATTCTGTTCGACTCAGTCCAAAGATCCTGATTCTTGAGGATCATCTCGTAAAGTCTCCGAAGCCAACGAGTAACTCCGGCAATCTTCTCCTCGTCCCATTCAAGTACCTCGCTGACTGGTGCTTGAAACAGTATGTGAGCTCTAGTGGCATCTGCTCCGTATTTCGCCATACAAGTTCCGGGATCGACACCATTGTATTTCGACTTTGACATCTTCTCGAAGCTGACATTCGCGATCTCGTTAGTGGCAGTGATGAGAGGTTTCACTGGGTCTGTGAGATCCACCTCATCTGGTTTTAGAAATCGGCCAGTTGTTGGGTCAGAGTATGTTTTCCCGTGAACCATTCCTTGAGCCAAGAGCTTTTTGAATGGCTCTCCGTTAACCTCTGCACCATCTGGCCAGAGTGGCGTTGATGCCAGGAACTTAGAAATGAATCTTGAGTAGAGGAGATGCAATATCGCATGCTCTACCCCTCCGATATACAAGTCCACTGGCAGGTTTGCATTGGCCGCCTCAGGAGAGAAAGGAGAATCGGGATTCTTTGGATCCGGAAATCTCATAAAGTACCAGCTGGAATCAACGAACGTATCCATGGTGTCTGTATCTCTCTTGGATGCTTCCCCACACTTAGGACAAGGAGTATTGATCCAATCGTGGGCATGTTCGAGGGGATTTCCAGTCTTTCCATTTGCCCAATGGCTGTCTATAGTCGGAAGTTCCACAGGAAGTTGGTCATCTGGCACGGGAACAGGACCACAGGTACTGCAGTGAATGATAGGAATTGGAGTTCCCCAATATCGTTGTCGACTGACCAGCCAATCTCGGAGACGCCAAGTTTCTGCTTCTGAGCCAAGCCCTTTCGACTTCAAGAGATTGACGATTTCTCTCGTGGCAGTTGCAGTGGTCATCCCAGCGTGTGGCCCGCTGTGCTTGGTGAGATGCCCATGATGAATGAAGGGGCTAGTTTGAAGAACACTCGTGGCTTCATCTGGGGACTGAGAAACGACGAAACGAACAGGATCGTCATAGCGATTGTGTTTCCAGAAAGAGTGATCACGAGTATCGTGACCTGGAACACCCATTACAGCTCCATCTCCATAATCCCCGAGGACATAAGGTGCAACGTAGATGGGTAATGAAGCCTTTATGGCATCTGGCGTTGACTCCTCGTAGGCGAGTGGATTCAGAGCTCGGACATGTGGAAGTAGGTATCCGACTTTGGAGTCTTGTGGAAGAGCTGGAATGGTGTCAAGGAAAGCTTGAAGTTCTACATCGGCATTTGCCAGAGACTGGACAATAGGGTGTGTTGCAGCCAAAGCAACATACTGCACACCGTACAGGGTATCTGGCCTGGTAGTGAACACCTCGATGTCGGAATGTGTTTGTTGGTCGTATGCCACAACTGGGAACTTTATTCGAGCTCCCGTTGACTTCCCAAGCCAGTTCTTCTGCATTGACAATACTCGTTCAGGCCATGCTCCATTCTTCTCAAGCTCTTTTAGCCCATCCAGCAATTCTTGTCTGTATTCCGATATTTTGAAGAACCATTGTGTCAACATCTTCTTCTCAACCTTGGCTCCAGACCTCCATGAACATCCATTGGAGTCCACTTGTTCGTTTGCCAGAACAGTCTTGTCCACAGGATCGTAGTTTACCAACGATTCTGCTTGGTATGCAAGGCCGGCTTTGTGGAGTAGGAGGAAGAGCTGCTGGGTATGCTTATAAAATGTAGGATCACATGTGGCAAATTCCTAACAGATCAGCATTGTTTCCCCTGAGGGAAATTCCACATACCTTATCCCAATCCCATTCTCCATTCATGGCTTCCAACTGCGACTTCATCTTCTGGATATTCTGCCTGGTCCATGAGGCAGGTTCGACCCCTCTCGCGATTGCTGCATTCTCTGCTGGCAGACCAAAGGCATCCCATCCAATTGGGTGCGTCACCTCAAAGCCTTGCATTCTGTGGAATCTTGCTAGGACATCTGAAATGGTGTAGACTCTGAGGTGGCCGAGATGTAGATTTCCAGAGGGGTATGGGAACATAGGAAGTACATATTTTCGACCTTTGCTACAATCGTTGAGCCCTTCCTGGGGTTTCCCCTTCATAACCTCATTCTCTTGTTTCCGTTCGCCCTGTCCTGTCTTCGAGATACCCTCCCAGGTGCGCGGAGACGCCTTGTGCTCTTCCAAAATGGCATCTTTCCTGCCTCCTGTACCAGACCTATCTTGCCTCCCTGCCTCCCATTTTGCCCGCCATTTCTTGTCCAATGCTGGAAGGTCGAGGCCATTGTAAGAAGATGACCTGATTCCTCGTCTGAGATATGGGCTACATCCACCTCCAAGAATTCGCTGGCAAGCAGGACGGAGCCTCCGTTGCCCGTTTCTGCCAATTGCCGTAAACATCTCGTCTGTCGGGCATCATGCACTATGGCAATCGCATCATTGTGTAGTTGGGAATTGCTTCATTTCAATTCATGCTTGAAGGTTGGATGGAGAGCTTGGAGCTTGGAGCTTCAAGCAAAATAAATTGGTCCGTGCATTGCAGATGAGACAAGCTCCGCCAAGCCAGCCCAGCTCTGCGCGGCAGTCCAAGCAGGAATGAAGAGGACGAGGACTGCAGAAGGAGAACGGAACATCGAAACTCTGCAAGCATCAACCATCAACCATCAAGCATCAGTCGCATCTCCACGTCGCTTCTTCTTCTCTAATACTTTGCTCTTCGAGTACATATTTTCACGCTCTCGATATCCCGTATATCTCCTATTCCAACCTCACGACTTCACGACGACATGACCCAGAAAATACAATAGTACCAAAGCCCCAATCGCACTCAACTACATCCCTTCGCCAGAGCATGAGGACATAAAACACGAAATACCATGTCACGACCCTACTCCAACCTCCAACCTCATGCGCGCGACTCTCTAGAACTGGCCAGTCTGGCCTCGAGCTCCCCAGGTGCACGAACATCCTCTTCCTCATCACGATCCGGCATATCCTCTTCGAGAAAGCTTTCTCTAGAGGCAGACGATCCTCTCGATGCACGGAACCCAGCTGCGAATACCAGGGGCAATCGATCGTATTCGAACTCCTCTGTGTTTGACTTCACATCCAATCTCTACCCTCTCTCCTCCACGTCTGGGAATGGCTATGCGCCAATTGGAGCCCCTATATCATCTTCGAATGGGCAGACGGCATTAGGGGGAGGATCGCTGGAAAAGCACAAGACGCTGACGTATTTGAATGGACTGTCTTTGATAGTGGGATTGATCATTGGATCTGGAATTTTCTCGTCCCCTAGCCAGGTCAATGCAAATGCTGGATCGCCTGGAGCTTCGCTGATTGTATGGACGATTGCTGGGGTATTGGCTTGGACGGGGGCTTCGAGTTATGCGGAGTTGGGAGGAGCTATACCGTTAAATGGAGGAGCGCAGGTGTATTTGTCCAAGATTTATGGAGAGCTATCGGGCTTCCTGTTCACCTGGTCTGCGGTGATGGTGTTGAAGCCTGGATCAAGCGCCATCATATCTATAATCATGGGTGAATACCTCGTCCGGGCAGCGATTGGAGCAGAGGCGGAGAATGTTAGTGCTTGGATCAATAAGAGCGTGGCGTTGGTCGGATTATTCGCGGTCACACTGCTGAATTGCATATCTACGAAACTCGGGACGAAGATGGGAGACATGTTTATGTTCTTCAAGTTCGTTGCATTGCTTGGTGTTACGGTTGTTGGTATAGTGGTTGCGCTCACAGGATTTTCGACTTCTGGAAATGCGAATCAGGATTGGAAGGACAAGGGATGGTTTGATGGGACGAGTAAGAGTGCTAGTTCTTGGGCTGTTGCTCTATATGCTGGACTCTGGGCTTTTGATGGATGGGATAATGTGAGTGTAGAATTCTGATGAGAGAATCTCTGCTGATTTTCAGACCAACTACGTTGTAGGAGAATTCCGCAACCCAACCAGAGATCTACCGCGCGTCATCCATACCGCGATGCCTTTGGTAATCCTCTCCTACCTACTTGCCAACGTCGCATATTTCTTCGTCTTACCTCTAAGCACCATCAACCACTCAAACACTGTGGCAGTAATGTTTGGCAACAAAGTATTCGGACCAATTGGATCTCTCATCCTGGCATTAATCGTCTCAGCATCCTGTTTCGGAGCCTTAAACGCCACGACATTCACATCTGGTCGCCTAGTATACGTAGCGGGCAAAGAAGGCCTCCTCCCAGCAGTATTTGGAAAGATTGGAGTCGGAAATAGCGCAGAACCCAACATCAACACGCTCCGAACCCGAAACTGGGCTTCGAAAACGCTAGCACGCATGTTCGGAGACGAGGAAACAGGACTTTTCTTCACGCCCGTCAACGCCATGATCCTCAACGCCGCGTTAACAGCAGGATATATCCTCGTTGGCGAGTTCGGCACCCTCGTGACATTCTATGGCGTTGCGGGCTATACATTCTATTTCTTCACTGTACTCGGGCTCATCATCCTGAGAGTGCGAGAGCCGAATTTGGAGAGACCGTATAGGACGTGGATCACTACGCCAATTATCTTCTGCTGCGTGAGTCTGTTCTTGTTGAGTAGAGCGGTATTCGCGGAGCCGTTGCAGACGGTGATTGTGGTTCTATTTATTGGTGCTGGGGTGCCGATTTATTATTGGAGGGTTAGGGGGAGGGGTCAGGGGAGTAAGAGGGAGAGGGGGGAGGAGGGGGAGGTTGGATGGAAGTTTTGGAGGAGGTGGATGAGATAGGGTAGAGTTGGTTGTGTTGAATAAGAGCTGATGAGTTTGTTCACGTTGATTTTGGTTCTGGTTCTGATTCTGGTTTCGATTTCCACTCCCTTGCCTTTCCCGACTGGATCCTCTTCTACTTTCAAAAATGGATCCCTCCAGATGAGGACCCGCCGCCAGCCAAGTGGCAGGAATTTCACTCGCCTAGCTCCCAAGACTTTTCCGTCCTCCATTATAGTCTGGAAGCAAAAGTCCAAAAAGTCCGAAAAGACCTGCAAAAGGATCCAAAAAGCAAAAGGATAATCTGATCACTACGAGGGTCGAACTCGCGACCTTGGCGTTATTAGCACCACGCTCTAACCAACTGAGCTAACTGCCTCTCATTAGTTCGAGTTCACGTTTTGAATTCAAGGTAACGTGAGTAGTACTTACGCGATCTATTCAGGTGTCGTGATGTCTGGATTTTCGTTATTTGGGTAGCTATGGGGGCTTGCGATTTAGAGGATTCGGGCTGGGAGGATTGTGTGCCGAGGAGAGGGCGGGAAGCGAGAAGAGTTGAGTGAGTAAAAGAATCCACTGGCTTGCATGAAGTGGGGAGATTTACTTATTGATGGAGTATTGAATGGGTTGGGATTGTGAGGGAAGCTGCATGGTTGGAATCACAAGTTGGAAGAGGAAGAGAAGAGAAAAGAAGGTTTGTGGTGCCAGTTGTGGTAGCTTGTATCGTCGCTCGCTCGGATACGATCACTGGTAAGTTGTCACTATGATCCAAAACACGACACTCAAACATGGCGCTCTACAAAAGAGGAACCACACGAATCATCGCGGAGCACCAAACATTCTTCAAAATCAAGAGAATGTATTGATCAACTATCACCTCTACCCAAAAATGCAGATCTGCTCCTGTCTCCCTCGCCAGAGGAAAGGAAGGCCGCAGGATCTGGAAAACGCGGAATCGCCTCAAGTCACCACTACACAAACATCCCCAGTACAAAAGAAACCCATCTCTCAAAACCCCCTCAACAACCGAGACAACTCCCACACTTAATCGCCGCAAAAACACTCTTCACGCACTGCTCCGATATTCCTGGCGGGATCATGATGACTGAAGGCGGGATATCAATTATTGTTGGCGGATTCGGAGGTAGGACATCTGGGGTTGAGAATGGTTGCGGGGGGTTAGGCGGGTCGACAGCAATCGGCGGCTGTGCGGGGATTTCGCCAGTAGATGAAGTAGGAGGTTCGATCAAGTATGCGGAATCATGCGCGTCGTTGTTGCAGGGTGTTTGCACGTCGTAGGATCCGTGGGAGAATAGCTGGCAGGATCCGACGGGGTACTTGCTGTTTTGGCCGGGGCGGGATGTGTACAGCACACTTTATTGCGGTTGTTAGTTTGGCGTGGTGTGGTGTGAGGGGGTGGGCGAGTGGGGAAGACTTACGATTTGCAGTCCGGCGTGCCGGCGCAGATATGGATGCAGTATTGGAGAGATGGGATGTCCGCGATGACGGTTATCTCTTTCTTGCCGCCGTCGACGTGCCGGCAGCAGAGGATGTAGAAGGATTTGTCGGGGGTGGCGACGTATTTTCGATCTTGGGCTGTTGCGTTTTCAGGATTTGATCAGCAATTTCGCCTCTCTTTCTCAAAGGATGGAAAAATGCCAAGGGCCAACTTACAGATTGGACAAACAGCTTCAGGCACAGTTGGAGCATCTAGGAGCTCAATTCGGCTACGCGGGGGACACTTGTACGATCCCTGCGAACCCTGTGGAATGTCAACGGGCTTGCCAGTCGAGTCGAATGAACCGCCGAATGGGCCTTTGATAACATCTTCTCCTTCTGCGCTCGGGTGAGAACCATCGGGGTTGAGAGGCGTCTCGCCTGTTTGTCCTGGTTGCTGTACGGGAATGCCGCCACTCTCATGCGAGCCAGAGGTCGAGCTACCGCCTTGAATGGGTACTGTGGTGTCAATTGGCTTACCAGTTTGGTCGAATGCTCCTCCAAAAGGACCTTGAATGACTCCGGCGTCTCCTGTGCTGGGTATAGAGCCTGTGCCGCCTGTTTGTGGGCTCTGTGATGGCAAGTCCCCAGTTTGGTCGGGCTGTTGAATTGGGATACCCCCGCTGCTGTGAGAACCGGATGTTGAGCCTCCTGCTTCGATGGGTTTGCCAGTTTGATCGAAGCTACCTCCGAAGGGGCCCTTGATAGGAACTTGTCCTTGATCGCCTGGGTGTTGAATCGGCTGGTCACCGGTCGACGGCTGTACTTGGACGCCGCCAGTGCTTTGTTGACCTGTGGTGTCGATTGGCTTGCCGCTTTGATCAAAGCTTCCCCCGAAGGGACCATTGATTGGAGCTTGTCCCTGGTACCCAGTTTGAGGCTGAGATCCAGTCCCTTGTGGAACGTCGCCACCTTGAATGGGGACATTACCAGAGCCTTGAGCTCCACCGGTCGTGGGATTATCCCCAGTTATCGGCTTACCGGTATGATCGAAGCTTCCTCCGAAGGGACCTTTGATCGGAACATGTCCTTGATCTCCAGGCTGACTTTGACCTTGTAGAATGTCACCGCCTTGAATCGGGACATTGCCTGAGCCTCCTTGAGTTCCAGGTTGTGTGAGCAAATCTCCTCCCGTGACAGGCCTTCCAGTTTGATCGAAGCTACCGCCAAATGGCCCTTTGATAGGAACGCCTTGGTCCCCAGACTGTGGTAGAGAACCGCCCTGAGGAGTGTTGCCACCTTGACTAGGGATATTCCCAGAGCCACTAGTATCTGGCTTTGTTTGATCGAATCCAGCGGTGAAAGGTTGACCGGGAGAGACTGAAACGCCGCCCTGTTGACCTGGATTGATTGGAATATCGCCTTGTGAAGAGTGATCTGGAAAAGAGCCTCCTTGTTGACCTGGGCTTACAGGTCCGTCGCCTTGCTGTTCAGGCTGAAATGGAATATTGCCTTGATCTCCTGGGACTGGTACACCTCCTTGTCCAGGTTGAAGCGGAATGTTACCTTGCTGACCTGGACTCACTGGCACACCTCCTTGCTGTCCAGATTGAAATGGGACATTGCCCTGTTGCCCTGGGTTAATTGGTAGGCCTCCTTGTTGTCCTTGTGGCCCAGGATTACGTGGAAAACCTCCAGAAATTTGATCAGGCTGAGTTGGCACATTCCCGCCTTGGGTGCCAGGTTTGGTGTTAAAGGAGCCTCCAAAACCAGTATCTGGCTTGGTTCCCTGCGTACCTGTATTGAAGCCAGGTTTTGTGCTGTCGAAAGAGCCTCCGAAGCTTGTATCTGGCTTGGATCCTTGACCTTGTCGCCCCGTGGTACCGGAATCTGGTGTCACGAAACCTCCTTGGAACCCCGCAGGATTACCCTGAGGCGCGCCAGGTGTCCAGCTCCAGTAATATCCATTTCCAGACTGCGAGTGAATCCAAGTCCACGAGCCTGAGCCTGATATTCCAGAAATCATGGGAGGAGTCGTGTTAGAAGGTGAAAACACCCATCCAGTTGAGCCTGGCTTCGAGGCAGGAAGCTGCTGAGACGATGGTGTGAAAGACCAGTAATAACCGTTTCCATTTGGTGCCGAGACCCATTTCCATGTGCCCGAGGTACCTGATATTTCTGCCGGGAGCGAAGGGGGTGTAGTCTTCGAGGGGGAGAAGATCCATTCTGTTGATCCCGATTGAGGTGGAGGCAATTGCTGTTGTGGAGATTGAGGAGAGGAAGTGTACGACCAGTAGTAGCCGTTTCCATTCGGCGCAGAAACCCACTTCCATGTTCCAGAACTAGATGTGCCAACGGGCAATGGAGGTGGGGTAGTAGAAGAGGTCGAGAAAATCCAGTCAGATCCTCCTGTCGGTGGGTCAGGTAGCATCTGTTGATTCGCTGGTTGATTCACAGAAGGAATGAAAGACCAGAAATAGCCTTTTCCGTCTGGGCTGCTCACCCATTTCCATGTCCCAGAGGATATTCCTGCGGGTAACGGAGGTGCGGTTGTTGATGATGTGGAGAATATCCATGGTGTGCCTGAATACGGATACTTTGAGTAAGCAGCAGCTCGCAGTCGTCTCGAATCCTGAACATACCCGGTGGTGCTGGGAGACTCTGCTTTGGTCCAGCAATGAAGCTCCAGTAGTAGCCTCCTCCCTGGGACCATGTCAGTCACCTTTCAAATTTCGAAAGTCGGAATTTGAGGCTTACTGATGGCGCAGATATCCATTTCCAAGTACCAGAAGATGATCCTGCGGGCAAGGGAGGTGCGATGCTGTTCGATTGAGAGAATTGCCAAGCTGTGCCTGGAGGAGATGTAAGATTTTGCTTTGGACCAGGAATGAAGCTCCAGTAGTAACCGCCCTGAGTATCGGATTAGTGCCTGGATTGGAAGTGATTTTGAGGGGTGGAAGGTGCAGGGCTATGTAGAAATTGAAGAAGTGAAAAGACACACTGATGGACCGGAAACCCATTTCCAGCTTCCGTTAGACTGACCAGCAGGCAACGGAGGGGGCGTTGTGTTGGATTGAGAGAATTGCCAAGCCGTACCAGGTGCTGGACCGAGAGAAGAGCCAGAGGGCGAAGACGATGATGATGATGATGAATAGCTCCAATAGAAGCCACCCTATGAAAAGGTCAGTACGAACCAGTTCTTTGTGAATTGTAGGGCTCACAGATGCAGGAGCCGGCATCCAGGTCCATTTTCCTGAGGACGATGCGCCAGCAGGCAGAGGTGGAGCGACCGTATTCGACTGAGAGAATTGCCATGCTGAACCAGGAGCTGCAGGGAGTTGCTGATTTGCCGTCCACTTCCACTGCTCACTCCACTGGCCCGACTCACTCTACGACACTTTAGCGAGTTCCAAACGTGTGTCAGGTGACATCTCGTACCCATTGCTGTGATGATGAAGAAGACCATGGTTGACGCTTTATGCCCCAACCACTACCTTGAGAATTACTCCAAGGCTGAGGCTTGATGTCCCAGTCACCACCTTGGGCGAAGACTCCAAGACCCAAGCTGGCGATGACGCCAAGTTTGGCGGTTCTCATGTTTTGATTAGCGACTGAAACAATTTGTTTGATTTGAAAAGGCAAGTTGTCCAAGAGCCATTCGAATAGCCTTGGAATATCTATATAGTATCTTTCCAACAACTCGAAATCTTGATGACCGAACAACCTCTGTATCGTGACGTCTCACCTCGACGATCTCATGTATCTTCAAGGGACTGCGACGTTCATTTTCGTTGCACAACCTCGGTGCTTCCCAAGAAAATCGTCTAGAGCCGGTGATGTAACAAGCAGTTTTCGGAACAGTTGGACGGCGCGGGTGTAACAAAGCAATTTCCCCACCTTGGTACGTGAGTGATCAATTTACCCCTTTTTAGCCGGGGCCTCAGCATGAGTCGATTGGTTCGCTACTCGATTGAATCAAAACAAACATGATGGAGTTCCCAAATATTCTTGTCAACGCAAATTTGAATGGCAAATCATAGGACGAACAGTGAACAAAGCATTGATCATGTTGATTGAAGTCCTTCAGTTTCCGACATGCTCTGGTAGCACAACCCCGCATCTGCGGATATTGTCCTCCCTGGTGCCCAACCGCAATGAAGATCCTTAGAAGTTTGTCCAACCAGTGTCTCAAGTTCCTGGATGCAGCAAGTTTTGGAACTTTTCAATTGTACTCATGGCTCCGCATCAGAACACCGAGATTTCGTAACTTTCTCAGGATTACGACATGGACTGTTCGAGTACATTCCGACAGCACCAGCCCCCGTAACACTTTCATCGTGCTTGTACAACATAAACGAATCAACTATTCGATATTCAGAGGCGATTGCAAGCTCCAGGGGACCAACTTTTAATTGGACAGACTAGTGGGGAGTTCGCATGACGACGAAGTTCTGCTGTGCTTCGCTCGCTTGATGGTGGACGGTTGCACATCAGGCTGAGCAAATCTCCTCTCTACCCCCTGAAGCATCTCCAAAGTCACAAATCGTTTCTGCAGCTTGTTCCCATATAATGCAATTGACGAAATCGAGAAGAAACACTTGTTCTTTGACATATTGCTTCAGGATGCAGCTATTGAACAACAGCAATCAACAAGATAATTCCTGAATTGCTTCCTTCGTTGACATCGATGTTGAATATTCCACAGCAAAGTGTATAGTACTCCATGGCCTAAGGGTGCCTCGCCCAATAGCGAAGATCAGACCATGTTATCCTGTGTAATGTTGCAGCCGAGCACGGCATGTAAAATTATCGTGAAAGAGAGTAGGTGATCAACAACGAGCAATGTTAGTATTGCCTTCAGGCGGCCTTCAGCTCGCATTACTAATGGATCAAGTGGAGATGCACTATCAAATATCTTCGACTCACCGCAGCTCAATAAGTCTAACAGACACGCCGATCCCATTGATCAGTCTCAACCAAACTCGACGACATGACGGCGAAACTCCTCGCTATTTTGGGCCTTGCCCAAGTGCTCTTGGTTCATGCAGCATATTACCCGCCCGGATGCGGCCCCTGGCCAGCAGGTGTTCCTGAGATTGTGAACGGTGTGAAGAGGCCACCATACCAGTGTGGAACCGGTCCAAAATGGCCTCCGGAGCCTCCAGGTTTGTTTATTCAGCTTTCAATTTTGCAATTGTATCAAACCCGTCTGAGAGCTACTTGGCTGATTGATCATTCTTCAGCCGCAATCACTATCATCATCACTTCAACCTCTATCTCCACAGTACAACTTCCACCGAAGACAGTCACCGAGACCACAGAAGCTCCGCCAAAGACAAGGACGGTCACGGAAACCGAGGAGCTACCTCCCAAAACACGCACGATTATCGAAACGGAGACACTTCCACCTCAAACAAAGACTGTGATTGAAACAGAGACGTTGCCACCGAAGACCAAGACCCTGACGGAAACGGAGCAACTTCCTCCAAAAACAAGGACCTTGACAGAAACGGAAACGGAGACCTTGCCTGCCAAAACGCTCACTGAGACGGGGACCTTGCCTGCTAAGACTGCGTATGTTTCCCATATGTTTGTGGACATTCGCAGCTGACCTTTTCTGTCATAGATACCAAGTTGCTCCAACGGAGCTGGCTCATGCTGCAGCCAATCAGTGTACTTCTTGGTTCGCCGACGGCTCTCGGCCAGTGCCGGTCTTCGATCTTGAAGGGCAGCCCCAATGCTGCCTACCACATCCTGACGCGTACTCGAAGATCTATGGCGATTGCCACGTAGGGCCAAGACTTTGAGCAGATTGCTTGAAAGTAGGGTTGTGCGGTAGCAACGACCTTGAAAGAGAGATCAATTTCTAGGGATTCATGTATGAATAGGGCAGAGTAGTCGTTTTGGATTAGGATGAGGATGAAGTCAAATGCCAGGATTGCCTGTATTTCCTGTTCCTTACCTCGATCCTTTTTTTCTGCTATATGGAGAGACAAGACTACAAAAAGGTTGTCAGCCCTACAGTAATCAGAATTAGACAAGGAAAAGCACACCAGATTTGGTCCCCGCTTATCTTTGTTCGTAATCTGGTCCTGGACATTCGCTGATAATAGACTGGACTTTGTAAATTTGCTATGCATCATACTCATCATGACTCTTTAGGTGACACTTGAAGCAAATACCCATCGTCTCCCTCGTGAACAGATATCTCATCACCCCCAACTTATCTTGTTATAGGCACACCAATATCGAAGTCAGATAAACCCTCCTCCACTTACAATTTTATTGGATGGCTGCTCGAGGGGCGGATCCCAACGTCAAAGGTATAATCAGTCGCTGCTAATTCCCGCCAGGATATTCTTGGCCAATATCCTTAGAGATGAATAGTCAGTCGTTGACATCTCCTTGAGTTGAGGAAGCAGTGAATGTAGCCTGCTAGACTTACCTTCTGATTCACAATCCGATTCGGAAATACCAAATATATCCGCCAGGTCGCAGGATGTCCCAAGGTACCGGTGTATGACTCGTGCCATCAGATGTCTGCCCTGTACGATGCTTGGAGGCGATTGACGAGAACTTATTCAGCAGAATGAACATCTTGCTAAACCGATGGTAGTCTTTGAAGGAGTCGCATATCTTCATAATGTCCTGCAGAGCGAGTTCAAGTGTGAGAACCTTAACGGCGGGTGCTCGATAGATGTAACCGTTCCTGATATTCTTTGCCCGGAAGAACAGCGCAGGAAGTTCATCGGAGCCAGCGACTGATTTTTGTGGGAACGGCAGAATCCGAATTATATCCCACCAATCCTTTATTTCCCTCGATGCGGGTGTCGTGATATTCTCCTTATTCAGCCAACCCTAGTGCCACTACTCGACGAAATAGAAGCAACATTCCTCCACCGTGGACACCAAAAAGCGAAGTAGTTGCTGTTGAAGTCGGAATGGTAGGTACGTCTTTTTGAATTGATTGTCGTTATTGCCAGTCAAACTCGTGGGTCGCTTCAAAGCTATTTGATGTCAGGTCCGTCATTCGAGAAATGACAAGATGCGCTTACAAATTTCTGCCAATCCTCCTAATCTATTATACTCGTGATTGACAGCTACGAGTATAGGCGTCTGCTCGGTGTGATCTTCTTTGAGGCACTGGAGATCGTTGATCGAAAAGCTACACAGTGTCAGAAACCATGTGCTTGGAACGGTCGTGGCAGATGCTGGGCACACAAGATCGAAATCGCGGAAGTTAGGGAATAGCTTCTACAAGTCCTCATTTGTGGATTCAGCTGACTTTAGCTCCTGGGATTTCCTTCCAGATATGATTAGTGGGTAAACGGGGACAGGAATGCAAGTAAAGATACTCATGAATCTGCTGATCAATTTCTGGTGGGAAGTTCAGGTCAACAATGAAAGCCCTTAACAACGAGCTCGAATCAAAATGCCCCTACAATGTTCAGTATCTTTTATACGGACTAACATGATGCACACACGTACCTCATCCAAGAGGCCTCTGATTACCTTGCAGACGTCTTCTTGGCTCCGCGACGGGGCCACGGAGGATCTCTCGGTGAATACTGATGCAACCAAATTGGCAACACGTTCAGCATCAGGCCTCGGGTCCCCATCGGCGTAGATGATGACGGAGTGGTAGGCATTGAAAATGTGAAGCTGCTCCACCTGATGTTTGCTGATAAATCTAAGTTTTTAAGTCTTTGAGGACATTCAAGAAGCAAAAGGAACAGGTGGAGAGATCAAGTTCTTAAATTGAGGGAGAATTCGGGTTCGGGCGGGTGTAGGTGTGTCGGTTGGAGTTGAGGTTCGCAGCCTTCATCCTCAATGAGAAATAGAGATAGTGCTCCCTAATACTAGTGTGTGTACGTTTCAATGGTGGGCGACGATCTTTGGGTCAGATCAAATGTCACGGGTACCTGATGTTACTTCCATGATACAACTTCGCCAAAAGCGAATTTCTACCACATGCGCGATATGCAGCCCATGCATGGTTTGACAAAATCTAACGCAAATTGATTCAACGCGGTAACGAATTTGCCTCTAATTGTAGTCCTTCCATCGCCATAAGTAATTATCTCCGATGCTTGTTCAGCTACTGCTCATCTCAAATGTACCGAGCTATTTAGCCAATCCCAGTCCCTGACGGTGCAATCACTTGGAAGCGGCTGCCGACGCCACAGATTCAGCTCGAAGACGCCCAAGGTTCCTCTCAAAATATGTGCCAAAGTAGTCTTGCGAACCAGCAAGATCTCTGTGATGGAACTCCTGCAAGCCCTCAAGCATGATTTGCTTCTGAGTCACCGCCTCGGGATCTGTGCGCGAGACTCCAAATCCAAGCTCTACCCATACAGCCAGATCTCTTCTTCCATCCGCTTTCATCGGAGTCCTCTCCCACCTCAAACGAAGAAGAGGGAACATGTGATTGACCCGTCCAATTATCTCACCGACGCCCTGTATTATCGGTCCAACAATGCGAGGAAATGCTTTGATGGTGGAGAATACAAAGGAACCTGACGGAAAACCTGTCAGGGAGTCCCAACCATCTTGGAGCTTGATGGCCGGCCAAATTGGAGGTACTGGATTGCTGTATATGGCTGCGCCTGTTACAGTAGACAACGGCTTAGCAGGCTGGCTTTTGCTGACGGAAATTTGGAGATTGTGTGGTAATGTTGCGCCTGGGTTGATCTGAGGACTACTGCGGGTACTTGGTTTCAAGGACTGGTCGTCGTCCTTTCGGAAGCACGCAGCAGAGTTTCGAGGGGATTTTGTATTGGCGATGGAATTTGCTGGAGGTTTTTGCCCTCCGATGCTTTGTGGAGAGTGCACTTGCTGCTCTTCTTCGCCTTCATGGTGAATGGAGTCATGTCTTCGGTATGATCTTGCTTTGACTGAAGTTGGAGGCTTGCGAAAGGATATACGAATTGGAGATCTGGCAGGGGTGGTTGGCTGGAAATTTCGTCGAGGATCCGGTGCCTCAGCTACTTGCTTCAATGGTGATGTGCTGTATTTACCACCATGTTTGGCTGCCTGAATGTTGATACGATACAGCGCTGCTGCTTGATACGATGCTGCGGCAGATTCCGGGGGCGGAGGGAAGGAGGCATGAGCAGCGAATCCCCCTATATCAGCATTAGAAAAAACACAAGTCACCATGCTAGAATATCATCTGTCACTTACAGAACTCGAGAATAGTTGTCTGTCTTGCTTGGTACAGCTGCATATTTTCCGATGGTCTCAGTTCCACTGGTAGCTCAGAAATCTCTGCTCGGATGCTTTTGAGATACGATTCAACGGACTTGCATAACACATCGTAGTCGATAAGGGTTCCTTGTCCAGGTCCATCAGGGAAAGGAGTTGTTGCTGCGCATTGTTCGAGAAATCTCTCTGTTTCGGCGTGGCTCATGGTGTATTCTGGGGGTGATTGTGGAGTGCCTTGCGGCGGCTTTTTGGACGTGCGGTGATCTGAAGAGCGGTCGAAGATTAGAATAGAGCAATTCCCAAGTAATGTGTGTGTTGATGTTGACTTAGTTTGGTATCGTGGAAGAAGATCGTGCCGGCGGGGCCAAGAATAGCTAGCGCGGGGTGCGGCCGGTTGCATCTGCTGCTCTCTATGGTGGAAGCTTTTATTGCAGTCTCCTTTCTACGGAAATACCTGTGATGTTATGTAAATATGGTTTCCAGGAGAAGCCGAACGATGATCATCATGTAATATATTGAGCATGGTAACTTGTCAAAGGTGAAGTCAATAAAAAGCTCGCTTGTGAGGCACGTGATATATTTAACACAATCACGACTCAACATGTCCGCCTCGATCGACGAAGGACGATTGGCTGCTATTCGATAATTATAATAAGCATCTAAGAGTTGAAGTCAATCAAAAGACAACGCCATGCTCTAAAAATCCACCCTAACACCATTTTCGTGCATTGAAATGAAACGGTCAGATGATACCAAACGCGTACAACAGCGTTCCAAACAAAACATCTCACGGCTTCTTCAGCGGCAGCTTTCCTGTTTCTATATCGTCAAGATAAGATGTCCGGCGGGTGAGTGAATGCCTGAATGACCTTGCGAAGGATGATTTTGTTGAACTTTCGTCGGGATTAAGTCCAAGAATTTGGTCCCGAGAGACAGGCTGATGCTCGTCTGTCTTCCCTCCTTTCTTTTTGGATTCCCAGGGTGGCTCGAAATTCTTTGTCCGGACCCATCTATCATGGCTACGATATGTCAGCGCTTGGGTTATACACGCTTCATCAAATTACTCACATCGACATATTTGCACCTTGTGGTGGAGGCTTAGAGACAAAAATCCACAATCTCCAAAACAAGGTTCTGGTCGAGTTCAATAGTTCTAGTACTTTCCCCATGAGTATTGCCGTTATGAAAGTGAATACGAATAAAATCCAAACACAGCCCATGAACCAAGCCCTTCCCATCGCGGGCACCACAACCTTTTGCTCATCAGGAATTGCAAATATGGCCTGGTGATCTGATTAGCCCTGGAAAGCCCGCATATAAATAGACCTCACAGCAGTTAAACCCACGGGAAGGTAGGCAATTGTCAGATAAGTCAACTTCTGCACAGTACTGCTCTGTGCAAGAGCTATATCGGTCTGCCGAGTGGCAAGTTTACTCTGCTCGGTAGACATTATGCTTTGCTCCAGAGAATTTCGACTATCGTTCAAAGAGAGTACAATCGAGAGCTAGAACCAGTCAGAATGCGTTTGAGATCGTCATTGAGACTCACCGAGTCCCGATATCGGCCACCCAGTTCCGTTTTTCTCTTAATTTTGATGTGCAGAGCACTCAAGAGGCAGACATTCCTGTCAAAAGATTCTATAGAATGTTGACAAAAGCCTTCCAGCTCAGCGCTGCGCTTTCCAGGACCCTTCAACTGTCAGAGAATAGTTATTGAGATGTTTAGAGGGATAATACCTCTTGTATTTGAGCGAGGAGAATGACTTTCGCGTCATCGAGTGTTGTTAGAGACCCCTCTAAGGTGTTACGAAGCTTGTACAAAGATTCCAGGATCCAGAGAGCCAGCTGCAAACTACCTATTGCATCGGCATCCTTCAGCCAGTCTTTCTCCCCTCTCAAAAAGTAGTCCTACCAGCGTCAGTATATGCGCTCAAAAATATTGAAGGCATGTCTATCAGGAGACTCACTTCTATGTTCATGACAGAGGTGAGATAATTGATAGCTTCTTGGTGCTCCTGTGCAATCGCCTGACACAATCGTCCCAGCAGCAAGAGAAAGATCAGACAGCGGCCAGTCTGTGGCTGATGTATAAATCGCTGCCAGAGTACCGGCACATCCTTTTCAACTTGAAGCAATGTTTCGTCTGTGAATATTTCGGATATGATGGAACACTTGCTGAAGTCACCAAACTCGTTCGTCGAGAGCACGATGGATGATGCATTTAATGAAATAACTCCGGGCCGTTTGTCCTCTTCCCGGTGAGCCTTGGGATTGATCTTTTCAAAAGATTCATGAAGATGTTTTGGCAGACGCATAGGCTCATCCTCTGGACACTGTTCCTTTCTACCCTCACTTTCACCGCTTCGAGGCCGTTCAGCGCTGTGACGTTTGCACTTCGAAGTGCCTTTGGTATGGACGAATGACCAACTTCTTAAGGTAATACTCGTCGTCCAATTTACCCCAGTTTTGCAAGAAAAGCGGGCAGTTTTGAAGATGTTTTCGCTGAAAGCGTCGGCTGACTCTGGATGGAAAATGTAGATAAAATGTGCCACCAGACACTTTTCATCACTACTGTTTACTCTTCTATTAATTCATTAGTCAGAAGGCAACGTATTACTGGACCGACAAGACTTACAGGATCCGATGTTGCACACCCTTGTCAACGAGCTAGTTTGCGCTGTCAGCGGGACGACATGAGTGAAGGAGTCAGTGGCTTACGCTGTCAGAAAGCCTCCTGGTAATCCTTCCATACTCGTACTCCCTATGTTCTGCTCCGATTGGCTTATGAAGGAGCTTCTCGCCTTGCAATACTGGTCCTTGAAGACTCTTCAACACATTTTCACCAGCATGAAGTCGAAGCATTCCAGCGGTACGGACACGGTACTGATGAGGGGCTCTTCTGGTCATCGAGTCGTGTTGTTCATACTTTTGTGCAGTCAAGTCAATCATCGAGATCGAAGCTGGTAGAATGGCTTCCAGAACGCTCGACACGGAGAATTCCGTACGCTGATTCAAGAGTGAGACGATGTCACTTATAAGCACTTCGTCGCGAATTTTGGCATACAGATGCACTCGAAGGCCGGCAGGAATTTCTCTCTTACGGAGTCGAACGTAGCTGTAGAACTCTGGTGTATCCTCGAGCGAAATGAAAAACTCTTCAGGGTGGTATCGGCTTGGTGGGCGATATTGCTTCCAGTCAAGGCCAGTCTTCCGCTCTTGATCGTGAGGTGGAAGTGCTGTTGTGTCGATCTCTCGCACAGCATCATTGTCGTCCCCAACAGTCTTCACTCCCGGTTTTGGTTGTTCCGTTCCCTCCGCTTTTAGAGCCTTTTTCATCTCCTTTAATTTTCGCTCTTCTTGCAACATCACGAAATCCTTTTGGCATATTTCCAAAAGAGTAGCCCCAAGAACACTACTAGCTTCTGATCGAAGCCAACCACGACGTGTGGCTAGATCCGTTCTCTCCCAGCAGGGCACAACGGAGGACTCGGTTGTGATGAAGTGGCAAAGTCTTTCCCGATATGTCTCCACCTCCTGCATCTTCTCTTCTCTGGTTCTACCATCTTTCCTATCGTAGAGGTAGTTTGCCACCATGAGACGACTGTGGTGACATAACGCATGAATTTCCCAGGGCCCACACGTCAGAACTGGAGTACTTGAAGTGGAGATCCCTGGGTTGACTTCTCTGGTAAAGTCGCGCTCTCGGATGCGCTTGGCAGTAATCGACGCCATTGTTGCTGGACAGTAATCAGACTTGACACGATCATCTAAGCCCAAAGGCCAGGCCAGGAAGCCTAGTCTGTCCAAGATCTCATCTTCGGCCACGTAAGGCGCATGAGAAGAAAGTTTGGCCTTAGCGGCACGTACGGCGTTTCTCTTGAGGCGATAAACGGTGTTGTCTGCCATGCCGAACATCCACGATTTTGGAATAAGTCCACCCCTGCAGAGCTCCCTGATAGAACCGTAGTGGTACCATTTGAGCAGCATTACTTTGTCTTTGAAAGCTGGATTGAAGTTCACATCGTCGTCCGGTAGGCACTCGTACAAGATGGTATTGATGTTGTCCCAGCCATGCATGTCCTTCGGCGAAGGCCAAGAAAACCCGAAGCACAGAGTCTTTTTGAAGACATAGCAGATGGTCATCATTGCATAGTAGTAGTTCGGTTCGAATGCCAAGTGGCTGTCTGGTAGTAGAGGGGTGTCGGTATCAGGTTGTAGCAATGCCTGGAACAAATACTCAACCACCATCTCTATCCGATTTCGGATAATCTGCATCTGGTAGTAGGCTGCGAACTGCATAAAGATGATATCTATTTGTATGAGTTCCATGTCCGGGTCTTGGGCTCCATCCAGGTAATCGTCTGTTACTCGGGTCACTGTCGCTTCAGCTGGTGTGCGAATTCTGTCAGAGCCACGGGCCGATGGATTAGCCGCAAAATGCGACAGAAACTCGTAGGCCTTTACCAGAAATCGAACTTTCCAACTGTCAATGAAGAGTCAGCCTCCATCTCTCTGACGTAACCTTTCCTCTGTGGTAGACTTACAACATCGCTTTCAGGTCCACATTGGGCTCTAAGAAAAGGTTGCTGACGAGAGCCAATGGAATGTCGCTCAGCGCTCGTTCGAGTTTATTATTCGCACTTTTGACAAGCTGCCGTTCGTGAAGACCTTCAGCGGGAACTGGGAGTAGTTTCTTGTCGATTGTGACTGTAGAGTACTGCCTCTTGCCGAGGATTCCAAAAGAAGTTGGCACGAGGTCCACGTGGAGGATCTTTTCGAGGCAACGAGCGACCAAACGATCTTCAGAGAGCTCCGATATCTGGCCTGTTAATCGTTCCCGTTGTGCAAATATAGTTTCCCACATTGCCCCAGCTGCGATTGGTTCAGAAGGGCTGATACCTATGTGGTTGTATATCTCCTCCGATGTGGGAATTTCTGGCCAGGCGGGCGACTCCACCTTGTCCCGAAGTCTGAACGAAGCGATAAATGTTGCAGCACGTCCGCTGTTTGCCTCGCTATTATCGAGCTTATCGTAATTGAGATCTGCTTGTACCTGAAAGAATCCAATGTTGTTCTCTAGAGTTGGATGTAATGTAAGGTGGGGGTGTTGATCTTTCCCAGACCCGAGCCTAGTAACTCGAATATCCAGCTCAAATGATGGATCGGTCCAACAATTACTCAAGGTTATGCCCTGGACTTGCCCATCAACAACGAGGTTTCTATGAGGAATCCCTTCTAAGCCATGAGTCTCTTCATCTAGGCAGGGAGAAGTGGTCTTCGCCTTATCGGCCGCTGCTCGCATTTGAGACAACTGGTAGAAGTTTCGGAATGTCATTGGGCAGCCAACTTCAAGCATTGCCTTTCCAAAATACGGAAATAATGGATATTCATCGGCTTCCCACCTGGTACCTGCCTCGAGTCGCAATATTTGGTAAAGCACTCCGTCCTTGATAAAAGAAAGTACCGCGCAGGTGCCGACTTCCTGTTCTGTATCATAATACTTTTTCTGTGCACTATTCACGATGTCACTTTCGAGCAGACTCTCAAGATCAACATCGCACTCAGTCTCGTCATCGGCCTTCGCACCGAGATTACTGATGATAGCGTATTCGTTGAACGGCCATCGGTGATTGAAAGAACCACGTTCAATCATCTCTCCAAGACGAACTGCTGAACCGGTCTTCTTTTCCGCATCGTACGGCGCCGGTGACACTGGAATCTCGAGTCCAAAGGTTGAGAGGCCCACGTAACTTCGCTGGGCTCGAGCAAGGGATGAATATAGGGTTGATTCGAAATTCCCTTGCGCGAAGATGATGCCGTTCTGCTGAGACTTGGCACTCATATGAAGGAGCTTGCCACCATCGTTACAGGAAGCAGCATATCCTTCTTCGCCGAAGTCGAAGGAACAAGCTGATTTATGCGAATTCTCGGTGTAACTGATGTATGTAGAGCCTATCAGCACTCGAGGTCAAAACTTTTCTCCAGAATGTAGACAGAATGTAGCACTCACCTCGTGCTTCACGGCTGAGCCAGTTGAACGAGTCTTCCCATCTATGAGCGCTTCTAGCCTTGCTCGCTCCTGGATCGGATTTGGTAGATGCATTTGCAGTCATCTCGATTTGTTCCAAGGAGAAGCTCCTGTTATCGCTTCTGCTTGGATGATTGTCAGTGCTAGAAGCGGCTACAGAACAGTATTTTTGAAAACGAATTGCGAGGGCTGAGGCTGAAGTCTTGTTCCGTCATATCAAGTCCTGGGCCCCTCTCGGACATTGGAAGCTCTTCGGCCATAACCTCATGGATTCATCAACAGAAGGGTATACTACCTGCAATAATGGCTTGCTCTTGTGCAACCATACTGTCAGGGCTTGGATTGGGAGTGGGTGCTGATTGCACAATTGTTTCCTCTGCCGTCTAGATAAAAGAAGGCGTCCAACCAACCAGCTGTGGCGTCGTGAACAGCTGAACTCCGCAGATAAATGCCCGTCGATTGACCACTTTGCTGCACCGCAGGCCAATCACAACATCAGCTCCGGATAGAACGGAAAGGTAAATAGTGTTCAAGAGCTTTTGTTCTGTCGGAAATCGTGGGGAAGAGCGGTTCTGTCAACTCGGTGTCCCGCAATTTTCCTGAGAGACTGCTCGATGTTGGTTGCAATTCCAGCCACGTCTGACTTCTACTGCAAAGGACTTACCTGAGCTGAGACACACATCACAAACGGGTGTTTGGATTGGAAGAATTGAAGCTGGTCTATCAGGAAGGGGTCGACCTTTGACGAGGCTGAATCGTAATTTAGCAGGTGGATCGAACGTGATTTGGGGGCGAAAATGGACCCTGGTAATGGCCAGCCTGGAAAGTCGGCTTGGCTTTTGATAGAGATTGGTATGATTAACATCCTGGAACATGAGATTGAAGTCGTTGGAGAGGGGTAAAAGAAGTCGAGGATATGGTAAATGCTGTGGATTCATTCGGTACAAGAATATCAGACCATTGTTCCCGCCTCATTGGAAAATTGGGACATTCATAGATCGGTACTCGGCTGGTGAAAACAGAGGCAACATGCAGGATATTATCATGTGCAAAATTCAACATCCCCACAATATTGGTCTGAGCCATAAAAGTGGAATAAAAAGTCGAACTTTCAAGGGCCGTGATGGGTCGAAGCTTTTGAACTGTCCTCTTGCTCTATTTAGCAGAAAGTGGGCAGGCAAGTGATATCGCAAGGGTACGACAAAGCCAGTGTAAGTCAGAAAAGGGAGCCTTTCGGAAGCATATAACTCGTCGCCCCTCTTGAGAGGTAGAACTCAACTCTTACAACCCCTCCTCGAATCCCACTACATTCTTCGAGGGTACAAGAGGTGCAATCTGAAGAAAGAGAAGATCACCAATGAGAAAGCGCCTCATCAGAGCATCGTGAGGAAAAGAGTAGCGCCGCAGTCGTGATAGTCACTAGACAGCAGTTTTCAGAAATTGGCCGACTATGAGTGGGATGAACCAGGTTCCTGGCAAAGACAACCAACGAAAGACCTTACCAAGGGTAAAAACCAGCCTCGTTGTCAGGTCTGCTCGTTGCAATTAATAGCTACTAGCTCCTCGATATCAAGGTTGATCGTCGGCCTCCGAAAGACCTCCTTGAAACGAGCCGATCCACAAAACATGAAGCTCTTTCACAAAGTCACGTGGCAAAGATCCCAATATATCCCAAACCGCCCCTTCGCATACCCTCCACCAGCCAAACAAACCAAGCTTTCTTACCATCCACATTCCCATAAGCTAGAATTTACGTCTAAGAACTTCCCGATACATCCGTATAGTACTCCGTCTCCCAAGTTGAGTTATGGAGTTTCACGTGATAAGGGTCCTCGCTTAGCAACACCAAAACACCAAACCCCGCGCTGGCTCAGACCCCTCATGATGCGCCTTTGAAACTCCAGCTGCGACAAACGAACACACATCTTCAGACGCACGCAACGATCAAGCTCCAGGGCCTATCCGCAAAGGTTGATCTTGCGCAAGAGGTGCAAGAAAGTGAGATGGAAATAGAGTTCAATGTTGCTGAATTGGGATGCGGATGATGCATTTCGGATGAAGGGGGGTTGGGACTTGCGATTCGTGGGGTGGGACGTCGGATGTTGGGGTTTAAGAGGACGGGAATAGAGTTGAGTTTGTCGCTTCGACAATGGGTTCATAAAAGTGGTTTGCGAGGAGAAGGTTTGGATGGAGGCGAGGAGGCGACATGGTCGAATTGTTTCCTCGCGTTTCTTGGTTCAGCTCGCTTGAGAGAACTTAGAGCTGATGCGGAGCCTGTCATGCTTCTCGAGTCAGAAACAATACTGGAAATGCGTACTCGTGCAATGGTGAACACGACTTGAGAAACGGGATGTGGAGAGGACGTGGCGAGGCAACAACGGTACCGGTGGAGTATGCCTGTGTCAGGAAACAGGTTACGGATGCATGATCGTCAACTGATTATCAATCGCAAGACTAGGGAGTGGTACGTGACACACTGCACCCTCATGTACGAAAGCAGGGTGCATACTCCGCATTTGTTCAACTTCGAAAGCGGCTTTAGCCAAATTGATCAAATTAGTGGCTTGGTATGCAAATGCGAGTTTACTGCAGCGCAAACTCGGTGCACTTGGGAATGTTTTGTCTAGCCACCTGTGCGTATGCTTACCTTTGGCGGGTTGTTATGCGATGGTCCCTCGCGATCAAAAATAGTCAGCGGGCTTTGTCGGTGTCGAGGCGGACGCTGACCTCGGTGAGCAGGCGTGAACACTATGATCATAGTCAATAGATTGAGCAGCTTGACGAATGAAGACAAAAGGATTTGGCTTTCGCTCTGCCAGAATGGTGGCGACCTGCTATGAGTTCAAATTCTGCGCGAGTAAGTGATCGGCAAAATCAACACTGTGCATTTCGAAGAGTGGAGATATATCGTCGATCAAGTAAATTTTGACTTTGGCATGTGCTTGTATTCAATCCATAATAACATAGAATGGAGAATATGGTTCATGAAGCCAAGCCCGTTGTAAAGCCAACGAGAAGTTTCTCGATGAACTCAATCTGTATCCGGCCTCGAAAGCCGAGCGAATCTTTGAGCACAGGTAGAGTCGTCACTGAAGCAAGAAAGAGCGAACATGTTGATGAGGTATCTTATTGAGGGCCATGAACAAGTATCTGATGGTATATACGAAAGAATCATGTCTCCTTCCTCCCCTCCCACCATGATGTACTCACTCTATCACCACATCCAGCACTACAATCAAGTCCCAGGCCACCGCCAACGCCATGCATATGATCCGCTCATCAAGAGACACACACGTATCGTACCACACAAAACACACTAAGAAAAAGCGCAAGTGACGACCAGCAAGATTGACAGGAAGAGGAAAAAGGTATCATTAGAATCGAAAGACAACATCCATACACATCCATCCATCTCACACCCGATCCAAAGCGGATCGAGTCCATCCATACTTCACACAGATCAGATCAAAAGATATCCAACCAGTCTCAAGAGACAAGACAAAACACCGAGCTCCTCGCCAATTTCCAATATGCCAGCCAGCACGTTCACGTTCCAGGCCAGTGGGGCTATCTGTACAAGTTACGTGCCCCGAAGAACTTTTGACCCTGTTCTTTTCTATACCCTCTATACCCATACACAACGCAAGCAAGTTTCATTCAAGAGGTCCATTCATATCCAGTCGGCCTTTGTGCGCTTCTGTTGACTCGTAGGCTGCCTTACTGGGCCCGCCATAGGCGAGCCAGGTGGATTCGCCCGAAGTGGGTTGCTGTTTGGCTTTCCAGCTGCTGGCGTGGACTTGCTTTCGGGTGAGTAGACTGTCGGGCTTAAGGAGTAAACAGTGGGGCTGAGCTGGGTGTTTGACTCGCGAACCTTTTCTATTTGTGGGAGGAAGGCCTTAGGTGTCGGTGGTAGCGTCTTGTTGATTGATGCGGGGCTTTGTTGTGGCGAGGTGGTGATCTGAGTGTTGAGTGGTGAAGGCATTGGCTTCTTACCCGCGGAGGTTGAGAAAGAGGTTTGTACTTTGAGTGGTACAGCTGGGAGCGTTAGCTTCGGTGCCGATGGCGAGGCTGGAAGACTTGGTTTGGAGGCGGAGTATGTAGTGGATGGTAGCGGCGAGGCGCTGTATGTGGAGGATGGTGATTTTGGCGCTGGTGGTTTGAGCGACATTGCTTTGTATGTCGTGGAAGGTAATGGGAGGGCATCAAGATCTTCTTGAGAGGGTGTTGGTGCATGCGATATCCGCAGACCAATTTGTACTGTCGCTGATGAGGCGATTGAGGAGTCTCTGCGATGTCTTGCTCCACCTGCAAATCGAATTGCTGGTGGTGCTGTCAATTCGCTGATATCGTATACTGAATCTTTTTGTTGTCCAGCCTTCGTTGGACTGCTGCCTTCAGGTGGAAAGAGGGAGTATGATGGTTTTCGTGCGTGTGATCTCGCTTGTACTGCAGGGCATACTGTTGCTGCCTCTGGCATATTTGGTAAGTTGCTGCTCATCTCTGCTTCCTGTCTCTTCGCCACTCCATATGGCGGACTTCTCAAAGAGTCCATAGAGATCCCTCGTTTCTTCTCAAGCCCAATGAGACTTGCTTGACTATCCGAACGGCTCAATCGATTATCGTTGGTCGTCCGTGGCCCCGTCACTGGATTGGTCAAATGCGCATGCATGGCCAACTCGTTTGGCCCGAACATCCTGATCTCATGTCGCGGCTGAGCCCACTTCTTCCCAGCTGTCTTCGGTGCGAAGGATGTCGTCGCAGTATTGGATCGTAAGAATAGTTGCAGCAGACCACTCATCAATCCTGACAAGTTCAAAACTACAGTTGCCATCATGGCAAGCTTGATATCTCCCTGCTTGTCGATCAAAGAGAAAAAGAAAGGAACAACGAATGCCTACTGAGGTTAGTCATGATCTTATCAATTGACAGCTGAACATACCAGAGATAGTATACCGAGAACCAAGTAGTATACCATTCTCGAAGCAGCAATTCGTTGATGCTGATCAATTAAGTTCACTGTCGACAATCTAATGAAGATTGTCAGAGCAGCTGCAATCATCAATGCTCCCACCGTCGTCAACATCACGAATCCTAACTTTCCAAACTTCGAGATGAACCAAATCAGGGACGCGAAGCAGGCGTTTGGCTCGGGTCGAATATGTGATGGTATCCAAGTCAAAATCAACATAAGCACCACCACCCCACAGCAAATAGTCACATCCCATTTCCCCCTCGCTTGGAACGGTGTACTTCGAAAAGATCGGATCGCGCATTCGGTCCCGAATACTAATTGGATATAAGGTACGATGAACATTGCTAAAGCTCGTCAGTCTAGATCTAAGTAGAGGCCGGCCGTCACATACCTGGCCACATGAATTGTGCTATTAAGCCACATCCTGTTGCAAACAGAGATGTGAGACCTTGTCCTTGTACACCTGCAAAGACTAGACCTTGAATGACAATTCCTATCGCCAGCACCAAAGGGAAAGTTTCGGCAGGATGTATCGATGAGACACAGAATTTCCTTCTCACAGTCAGCACTTATCTCCTCCATCACTTTTCTATACTCACGATGCCTTGAACTTCGGATTACATCTCTTCGAGGCCCAATAACAGTCGTACAGAATACTGCAAGCAGTCGCAAAGGCAGCCAAGATATTGAATGTGGCGAGAATAATCGTCGACGTTCTGACCGACTTGCTCTCAGCAAATACCAAATTCGATATCAAGTTGAATGTCGAGTTCCCTCCTGATCCTGTCCTGTTGGTGGCCGACTGGAAGAATGGATTGCCCGTCCGATTCCCTCTCATCGTCGTATGATTAAACGTCGCCCTGACCATCCCCTTCACCATCCTATCCGTGATCAACTTCGCCGAAGCAGCCATTATTCCTTCTTGCTCCCCGAGTTCCATCAACAAAAGATATTATCGTTGGCAGCGAGCCGGAGCGTTGCCGTTCGTAAGCGTTGTTAAGTCATGAAGATCGCCTGCGTCGTTTTGGTGATGAGGGAGTATGGTGATGTTAGAGAAGAGAAAGAATAGATTATGGAAGAAAGTAAAGACTGGAGCACACCGATAGGCCAGAACGGTGGAAAAAGTAAGATGAAACGGGTTTCTGAGCCAGCAGCGTGGTGACCAGAAGCACCGACGAATGGAAGGACGACAGGAAAAACTGACAGCAACACACTCAGAAGAGAATGTTGAGACAGAGGTTTGCCTGCTCCAGGATCGCATGAAGTATAAGAGAAATGCCCAAGCAGAAAGCGTAGACGCACGTCTAGTGGTCCAGGCGCGGGAGAAGGCCAGGCCGGGATGCTAGGACCGACCTTGTGGTGGGGGAGTGGCTCCGCCGCCTGTCTTCCTTGGGGAAATACCGTCAGTGGATCGAAAGATGATAAGCTGACTGGCTGAACGTTTCCACTTGCCAGCCAGGATCGCCGTCGAACAAGAGGCTCGTTGCAGGAACCGCTCAATCTAACTGGATCTAAGGTCCACCCCATGTGCTGCAGTTGCTGGAAGAGGCAGCGGGAGGCATGGCTTCTGGCCTGGCATCTGGATCATAGTAGACCCAACTAAGGTCTTCGTCCGTAGGCGTGGCGTGAAGTCTGCTCGAAGCTGTGCTTGGGTCTTTCAAATCTTGAGGCAAGGCGAGTCAGAAGGCTGTGATGAGGCACACTTGGAGTTTCGGTGTCGTCGCAGGCTCTCGCTTAACCCCCTGAAACCGCGGGACAGGCGCAGTGGAGCAGGGGAGTTCATGCAAAGGGGTCCAACGAGTCAGAGAGTTCGATACACCGAAGACAATTCCACAATCCCTGTGCTGCAAGCAATGGTGTACAGTTCTTTAAGTCTTTCACCCCTCTTACTGGATAAAGGCATGAATAAAGTTCGTCGGTATACTTTGGATCGCATCGCACCGGGCTGGAGATGATCTGATGTTCGTCATCCAAAAGCATCTCATCAATTGATTAAATCGTCTCGCGAAAGTCATCGATAAGAATGTGTATCGGAATTAGCGAATTTGAGGCTATTGTCGAGTCTTGTTGCGGCTTTGCGGAGATATATCAAAACATGCAGTCTTCAACCTTGACTGGTCAAACGAACCAATGGAGCAAACGGAGAATTCGCCAGAGGGGTTCGTCCAGAGTGATATAATCCCAGACTCTTGGTGGGCTTGCCAGGACTAGGGAGGGAGGCTTTCGGCACTGGTGGCGTTCGATGAAGCTCGAAGAGTCGCAAGATATGAGATGAAACTTCTTGATAAACGTCCCGTCTTGAGGTTTTGCGAGCGGATCTCTCCTTCTTTTTTAGAATGGACGACAAGAACCGTACGATAAGATGCGAGTGGCTCCAACTTCATGGGGTCGAACTGATGATTGCGAAGTGTGGATTTAAGGTTGGTCGCATCCAAGGTTGTGGTTGCGGTCGCGGGCGACCTCGAAAGGCCAGAAATATACAGACACGTGATCTCCAACCCCCTGATATTTTCCGGGCTTAGGACGCTGCACAAATCAGGGCCAATAATAGCATCTACACTTGTGATATTACCGTCACTTCCAAGTTATAGGATCTGTTTAGAAACGCTTCGAAAGCCTAGAATCCAACTGCGCCAGCATGGCTAGAATCCTTTCCGGCTCATGGCATCCGATGTCATCATCAGCACTCTATCGGATCTTCCTCTACAATCAAGCTTGTTTCCCCGACTTCATATGCACAAGGCTTGGTCAATTTTTAGTTAACTTCAAATATATTAATCTTGACGTCTGGCTCCACACACCCTAAATGCACGTCAACACTCAGACGACCTCACTACATCGCTTTGTAATCTTTTTCACTTCTCCAATTCCACGATACTTTCCTATCCCCAACGGTTCTCCCCTCTTTCCGTTCTATGTTCATTCGAGTTGTTTCTTGCATGATTACTCGTATTAAACCGGTTCAGATGAGATGGATGCGAAAGCTACCCACGGACTCATCTGAACTGTCACTTCCCCACCCCTGCGGGATAGTAGCTCCCGATCAAGCATCACGCACCGGCGAGATGTGGGGACATCCTCGCTTCATGGCCGTCCTGCAATATAACCTCCCTTATCTCTCTTTCGTTCTCGCCTTTTAGACTTCCCGTTTCCAAAGCAAAGGTCCCCGTCCTCGAGTTTCCGTTTGTCGGCTTGCTGCGGCTGGTGGGGGCGATTTAATCTATTTGATTTCAATCAGATCTGCCTCTAAGGAGCTTGACACAAATCCTAAAGTCTATCTTTACCTCCGTGGACTTCTTTCTCACGATGTCGAAGGGATGAGCTGGATATTCTCCAAACGCGGAGAGGGAGTGGGGGTTACGTTCTTCATGGACAGATCAGACGACGCAGGAATTTCCCCTCTCATCTCGATATTTGTTTGGAGGTCATAAGGTGCGTTTTTGAGATGCGATGTTGATTTACAATCCATTCCAAGTGCTTGGATGCGGTCACTCGGTGGCTGCAAGAGGGTTTCGGAGGGGCCATGTTCCGGGTGCACGGGAGGAGTGCATGCATGATGGCTCTTGGGCCGTGCCTTGGCTCTGGATGCAGGTGAAATTGTACCGCTTCTTTGGTGCTTCTAGAAGGATTGCGGAGGATTTTGTAGGAGGTTGATTAAACTTGCTCGTGGAAGTTCATCTGATCAAGACACTAATCGCAGCCGCCTCGTGTCGATGGTCGGCGGGCGAATGCAGATGTTGAGGTAAAGTTGTCCGATGTAAAGATATGAGCTGAGATCCCGTCCCGTTTTCCTCAATTAAATCCATTGTCTGTTCTGATTTCTCAGCTTGTTCCCTAATGCTGGGAGAATGTCAGTACTTCATGCTTTCCAGACTTCTTCCCTTGTGTCTAAATCAGAGTCAGCAGTCTGTCACAGCTGCAGACTCTGGGACAGCATGATATAGGTGTGTATTGAATCATGTTAGATTAGCATCGAATAAATGCTTTAGAAGCAGCCACTTTTCGTAAGACGCGTCACTGAATTAAGCTTCTACTTTAGGAAAATGAAGAAAGTTGCTCCAATCTTGTATATTAAGTCATACTTTCTCGAAGCCAACTCAAATGCTGGGTATTCATTGGTAAGAACATACTATCGATGTTTTATTCCTCATTCATCGATGCTCCGCCATTCAGAGTTGCCGGCTATCCTAATCATGGATCATCTCAGCTCAGGTTGATTTCCAGCACCGGTTGACGCATGTAATATACCAACTTTCCCTTGCCTCCGCTCATCTATTGGCATAAAATCAGCAGAATTGTTCAACAGGTGTAGGTCAATATGATCTTGTGCTGTCATCTGCGGACTTGTCGTCATTCAACGCGCTTAAAGTGAATATATTAAGCTTGAACGCCTTAAACTTCATAGGAATAAGCAGAATCTCTCGAGGGCCGTTGATAGGATGCATCTACCTCTTGACGACCTGTCGAACAAGGTTTCGTTCCAAGCATTACGCCTGTCCTGAAATGCTGGTACGCGTGCGACTCATAAACACACTCCAAGAAATCAGTGCACAAACTTCCCCTCCCTTATCCTAGTCCAGCAAGTCTCTTCGGGGAGACCATGGCCATAGTTAACGTATAATCAAGAACTGAACAGTGTCGGACTGAAGTTTTGTCTCGCCAAGTCCGCGGAAGAGCATATAATATCTCCTTGACGTTCTCTCACTCTTACTAAATCGGGTACAGACTGCCATAAGATGCCATGGTCCTACTCAGTCTTTGATAACCCGAGGAGCATTTATCTATCATGATCTTCCGAACACTGGCTATCAACAATACCTTTGATCTAGCAAAGGTGAATAGCTGTGATCCAGGCCACACTTTCAATTCTTTGGGCCTTCCGGCTAGAATTTCTTGGCAGAGAACGGTAGCTTTTGAAGATGGTTGTGTATCTTGACAACAGACGAGCTTGCCAGCCCAGCTTCCAATAAGACTGGCTTCTTTTTATATTGGAAGCGTTCAAAATGTAAATTTCCCTACTAGCGACCTTGACGACGATTGTCCAAGACGAGAGGGAATATGAACCTTGCATCCAGTATCAGCCACTTTGTCAGATTTGACTTCAGGATGACTCTGCTTTTTATTATGTTTTGTACATGAATATAATGAAAACGATTAGGAACACGGCACCGGAAATCCTGGCTCGATCTATTCACGGAGGCAGGAGACAATTCCCCTCCACAAGGACGCCAGCATAATCGCAGAAGGACATGAGAGACTTCATATCCATCTTCAGATATATAAAATTATAAAGCCTCATCTGGGTCCGACTTCTTCCTCTGATATCAACATACGAAAATAACCACAAGGTAAATAGCATATTGGCGACACTTTTCACCCGCTCACTGTCAACACCTTCCCAGCAATCCATGTAACTGATTCCTACAGCTGTCTAATTTGGTTACGGTTGGGAGTCTTAAAGTAATTAGACGGACCAAAAAGCATCCGCCCATTTCTTCTTTGACAACAAGTTAAACGATGACAGAGATAATTGTCAAAAGCTTAAAATATTCTCCTTCTACAACATCAGAACCGCGATAACGATTGACATCTTGTTCAAGAAGTGTCTCGAAAAGCATGTAATCAATAACCCTGGAGGGTCTCGTTGACTTCGCCCTCTAAACAAAACATCGCTGCTTGGTGTGATCCATCTGAAGGTCTATACGATGAAGTGGTGCTATCTTGGACTTCAGGTAAAGGTAGAGCACTTGTGCTATATAGAGTATGAAGCACCCAAGTTCTCATTACTCCATTGGTCATGGTGATGATGTGTTTTATGCCCATTACCGTACTTGCTCATCAGCCGACGTTTCGGGCAATGGAATGTTGACTGTCACTGCAAAAAAGAAAACTCTGGAAGAATAATGAAAAGGGGTGTAATTAAGATAGCGGTGAGAGGAGTAAGTGGACATTGAGACTTGTGCGTTCGGAGTTCCTGGCATACTTGCGGTGCTTCACAGTTCAAGCTGTTTTTGGTCAGAAGAGATCAACATCGTTACATCAGTGCTAATGTCGGTGGATTGTCGAGCAATTATGATAGCACTTTAATAAAGGGAAGGAGCAGTGACAGGTTTTCCAAGAAGAATATTAGAACATGACATATTGCGAATGTCTAGTTATTCGATGTCTGTGAGGTAGAGTCTGTCCAAAGTCTGGAAAGCCTGCCAAGTGAGATCAAGAGCAACCTGGCCTCTGACAGTAGCACCTTTGTATTGTCAAATCAGTATCGCTTTCGCCTTTGTCCCCTCATCTACTATCGTATTTGCACTATCACACGATACTACTCTTCGCATATTTATTACTCGTATATGGGATGCGAGAAGACCACTTGGAGGTGGCTTGGGATGATGATACACTGGCGAGCCAACAGGATTTTCAAGTCGGGCTACATCGGAGCAGTGAAGGTCCTATGTCTGACCCGAACCATACCAGCCACTGCTCGCTACTTATAGACCAAAGCTTTAAGCCAACGTGAAATGCAGAGAAGAAGTGGGAACCTAAAGATGGTAGTAACAGACTAACAATGTAACATTGGCCACAGTGCTGAAATCTGGTTAGACAATAGAAACGACTCTCACAAGCTCGATGTCAACAAGACCTGAGATTATGAACTGCTAATGCCGACCAAACTTTTCCCGCAATCCTCTGGAAATTTGCCAGCAAATCAAGCAACGCCAGCACTGGGTATAATTCGTATCTTACAGCCTCACTCCCCCTGTTCAAACACTTCCACAGCATCCAACTATCCTCTCCTACTTCGACTTGTCCCTCTTTTTCGCCTCCAAGCTCTTCAGCACAACCCCATTCCGAACCAAAAATGCATTTTTCATATCCACATACGCGTGATACATGGCGTACAGCGGCAGAAAGACCCACAACATATTGAAGAATACCAAGTATACCCATTTGAACATGAAGTTGCTCGCATCGAGGTTCTGGTTGCCGGTCAGCCACTCGGGGCAGAATGTCATAAAGCCTGTACTCATTAGCATGCATCACAGAAAATTCGGAGCTTAGACAAACCTCCATACAACTCCCCAGTAGCCAACACCACCATCCAGAATCCTGTCATAACATCCCTCTTCACAATGCCCCAGCAGATATACAACGCCAGCGGTCCTGCACCAAGAACCGTCAACAACTCAAGGCTAATGACTGTCAGATCCGCCCCTCCCCATCTACTATCCGCCTGTGCATACACCATCCACAGCTTTGTCGCCCAATTATCGCCATACTTCGCGCCAAACAGACGGTCCGGCTGGGAGAGGAAGTTCGTGATTAGCGTGGGGTGATGAACAGCGGGGTCGAAGGGCGCGGACGTGAAGAAGCAGTTGTAGAGAAAGGAGCCTTCGAAGATAGAGTGGATGAGGAAGTCGAAGAAGTGCCAGATGAAGAGGATGCGGAGGCGGGACGGCGTGCTGCGGTGCAGGAGGGAGAGGGAGAGGGAGAGGAGGTAGGAGGTTGTAAGGATGGCAAGGACGGCGAGGAGGGAGATGATGGTTGTGGTGTCGATGTGGTCCATTATGGAGCCGGTTGAAGAGTCCATGTTGAGTTTTCGCGTGGGGACGCGTCGGGTCTGTTGACTTTGAGATGTGACTTGAAACTGTTGATGTGTGGTGGAGTCGAGCTTCGAGCTTGTGTGGGGACAAAACGGATGTGGCGTTTCATGCCAAGCATTTCGCCGACTCGGTAAAACCCCTGTTTTACCCTTGAGTCTGCTGCTGTTGAAATATCAGGTGAGAATCCGTACTTCTTTCATCGTGAAACGTACGGACGAAACGAGCTGGGAATCTAGTCAGTGAAACAGAAGGGCAGTCCAAGCTTGCATAAGATGCGCCTTTGACATACTTTCGATCCCATGAAGCATTTCGTCCTATCTTCATGTCCTGGAGGCGAAATGTGGTTGAGAAGAACCTCTACAGACTTTATGAGATCATGGAAGACTAGACGTCCGAAAGGCCGCTTTGAATCCTGCTCCTTTGCAAGACCAAGTAAGCAGAACTTTCATATCTTGTAAGTATACCTTCCAGATTGAAAGCTGACTGGCGCTAACATGAGGGGTCGTCGACGAGATAGAGGTATCGTTGGCAACTTCGGAGAACCACACATCAGCTCAGCATTTGCCTTGATGACAGAGCGTTTCCCAGGGCAAGTCTGCGCAGAGTCTATGGCATCACGAAGATACAAAGCTAAGAATTGAATACTTGCTGCTCCGTGCTAGAAGGCAGACTTGATATTGAATGGCTATTTTAAGACGCAGGCCTGCTATTATCTAAATTTCAGAACCCCGCCCTGATCACGGAAAGAAATTGTAGCAAACTACTCTCGACCAACCTCCGCCTTTCGCCTAGCTTCTTGGACAATTGCTTTGATACTATCCTGGAACTGCCATGTTGACTTTGCCATCTTCGAGATATGCTTCACCTTCAGCATTCCGCCATCCATCAGAGCAAGGGACGCCGCCGAGAACAACACATTGCGGACTTGCCTTCTATTGAGAGCATCAAACCACTCAATGGCATCGGTGTCATCGTCAAGCCACTTCTGCAACCCGTCCATGTCGAGTTTATCGTCGTCAATCTGCTCGATGAAATTGTTGAAGATCCTCTTTTTCTGGATCATGGATAGGTCTTTGTATTTGATCCCCAGATTGACTCGTGATTGGACCGCAATGTCAAATTGTTGGATTCGGTTCGTGGTCAGTATCAGGATACCGTTGTAATACTCCAAAACTCGCAGGAGCACCGAGACGAGTGCGTTCCGTGTCAGATCTGAGGAGTGCGAGCTTCGCAGAAGTCGAACAAAACCTCGAGGCTCTCTTCGAACTAGCCGCAAGATGGCGCGAAAGACGTCGGCTTCGTCGAAGAGCAAGACCGCGCGCCATCTTGCGGCTAGTTCGAAGAGAGCCTCGAGGTTTTGTTCGACTTCTGCGGGGTTCAGGCCTATGTCGGATGGGCTGACGGCGAAGAGTGGTTTCCCAGCTAGTTGAGCCACACTCTCTGCTGTGAGAGTTTTACCGACTCCCGGGGGTCCATGGAGTAGAATCACCAAGCCCTTACCCTTTTCATTCATGATGTCTTGCATCAGTGGCTTCTTTCTAGTCCCACTAGTGTGACTCTGAACTAGATCTCGTATAAGATCTTTCTGCGGCTTCACCAGTTCCAGCTGATTGAATGCCTCTTCACTCTTGAGATGAATAATGTCTTTGATGTTATCGCTCTCGAGCTCTAACCACGTTCTTGTCTCTAGGTGGTACCCAAGAACTCGCAGGGGACATATTAGATACTGAGTTTCATCCATGAACTCCTTGTTCCCCCCTATAATTGTCGTAGTCCATCTTCTGGCTGTCCTTGAGCGAAGGATTGTTTGTGCAAGACGCGCAATGACACTCGTCGTCGCGGTGAGAGAAGGAAGCATCTCCCATTGGCCCATATTGTCTGATGTTTGGAGCGTGTTGAAGGTATGATTCGAAGTCAACCATGACACGTCCGATGATCTATAACAAATGATAAGTATGATTCTTCTTCGAATTCTTGTTTTGGGGGACGAGGCACATACATGCTGCTTTTTCCCTTCCTTGTCTGGTACCACTGCCCTAGACTGCCGACGTCGTCTGCCAAAGATCATGGCGGTCAAGAATGAAGCTTCAACATCCTTTTCGATCGAACATCAGTCAGCCAGAGCTACTCCACTTCGAATTGCTCAAGAAAAAAAATCCTTACCTCGTTCTGCTTCTCTTTCAGAAGTTGAAATCCGGCCCCGTGCGAGACGGCGTCTGCATCATAATTGAACATCTGGGAACCACTCTGCCTGATACACAATTCTCGAAATCTCTTGCCTCGCGCAACCAATGTGCTGCGCAATAATTCAAGGTCTGACTTGTCACCCCTGGGATAGTGATATTCGAGAGGATGGCAGTGAAGTGTATTGATAACTTTGGCCCCTTGAAATTCCTTGAATTTGAATACTACAGGGACTCGATTGAAAACTTTGCCATTCCAATCGTAACTCCAGCAGACAAGTGACCAAACTTTCTTGGTGTCCCTGTCCTTGCCTGAATCGCTCTCGGTGGAGATTTCGGCCTCACACTCTTTCACAATGAAGATTTGACCCTTTCTCATGAATAGTGTCGAGTACACCAACGCACCCGGCGGGAAGATGGTCCACAGATAATCGAACGGGATGGAATCACTTTGCCTTTGCGCATCTAGGGCCGGGAAGTATGCCTTCAATTCTGGGGTGGTACGGACTTGTTGTAATAAGAGCGCCAAGTCCGATAAAGCCTTCTTTGCCTTCTCCTCGACTGCTAGTAGCAAGAGAGCAGGCGTGTGTCCAGAGGGTTCTACCTTAGTGCTGGGACGTATCTCTGAGATGCGATCCTGAAACTTCTTACACGTGGCGCTCTCATTATCTGGATCTGCGATATCCTCAAGTCGTTCCCACTTGTGGATGAGTGGTTCAAAAGGGCTGTTCAGGGTAATGCTGTCTCTACCCTCGGATGGGGTATGAAACCTTGGGTCGTGGGCAAGTTCAATGTGGAGTAAAGCCCGCAATTCGACACTCTGGATCTCCACCTCCGAGTGATCGTACTTGCCCTTGTCATCATACACACGGAGCCAGATCAGTTCGCACAGATCCTTTTTCTTCTGTGGTTTTTCGAGTGTAGGCTGGCTTTGATCTGATACATCTGCCACGGTCTCCACTCCCTCATCGTTGAACTTGGACTCACGAAAACGGATTCTTGTGGAGGTAGAGTTCGTTTCCGCCGGTGAGTTGATGGTATCCTGAAGATTTTTATTGTGCCCATTTCCATTGAGGAACTTAAACAACAACAATTAGTATTGCGGCGTCAATATACTGGAACTCTCAGTCACTATCATATCTTTTCAATGTTCTCTTCAGTTGTTGCCGTAGTCTTTATTGGGGCCTGGTTAAAGCAAACATCGGTCAGCATAACAGCCCAAGAAGGAAACAATGACCTCACAGGTATCTTCTGCTCCAACAACGCCTCTAGCGCGGCGATACGCTGCTCGAGCAATTCAATGTACCTCAACTCCAACACCTCTCGAGAGCGAGAAGCACCGGGTACCAAAGGGTGTTCTTTGGGAGCAGCCTTGACTTCGTCCATCGTGCGTGCAATTGGAAAAAGCCCAATACTGTGCACAGTGAGTGGGGCACAGAACGAGAAACAAGAAACCAATAAGGTCAATATACCTCTAGCCATGGCAAATTAACATGCGACTTGCCAAGTGATAAGGCGAAGCCAATTCGAGAGCCTCATCAAAACATGGTACTCTACCCCACGACGCCTCCTCTTACGATGAAGCCATTGTAGCCTGAGAGGTGTATGAACGGCCACGCAGACGAACGTGGCATCAATCTACAGGCCCTTGAGAGAAAGCCATATGATTTTTCGAGTCCTTCAGCTGCTGCATTCTCAACTCGAAATGGACGAAAAGCTGGACGGGCTTGTCTCGATGTGGTTTGTTCTAGTGGCCGTTCCCGCCCCCGCACCTTGTGGTGACTGAAGGTGGGGCGGGCTTCAGCCTTATCCAAGGGGTCAAGAGAAGCAGAAAGGATACGAAAGTGCTCCAAAACTGGGAATGGAACCCTACATCACACTACCTTGTAAGATCAGATCATTTATGATTGGACGTGAGTAACGGAAACCTACAAATTAGGTAGGCACTGCAGATAGCTGAGCAACCACCCCAATCCTTTGGCTGTCTTAGAGCACAGGGTACGATTGGCCATCCCGAAAAGACCAAGAGAATTGCGGCTTAATATCTTTAGTAACATGTGAGGGAGGCTTTGATGATTCGCTCCTGGGTCACGTGGGGGCTGAGTGTGGGATATTCCCATATCTTTGCAAGGGTAGACATGCAGAATCTATGTTCCAAGCGCCTGTACACGGCCTTCACATTCAGGGAATCTTTTCCCATTGCAAAATGAATTGGTTGGTGGCAGAGCCAAGGCGGTATAACAAACATCAATTAATTTCATTGTTGGTATTGGAAATCACCATCCCCTAAGCAAATCTGCGTCTTACTATACACGCCCGAAAGGACAAACTCTCATCGAAACACAAAATCTAAAAAATTCGCTCGAGAAAAGCTGTGCGTGTTGGAAATTTTACTGACCTAGGCTAAATTTTACCTACTTTTCGGTGCCTTCTACTCGAAGTCGCAACTTTGACTTAGGGCAGCAGGCTCTGGTCCCAGGGCCCGTCGAGTTCTCTTTTAAGCAGCAGAACCTCACGCGGGGCATTCATATGAGATTCCTCAATGCCTTTATCCAGAATTGTTGCATCCTACTCAACAGTTGTCAGAAGATCACAATTGAGCGATTGCACCTTTCTCATAGAATCCCTTTGAGGTAAAATGGCTAAAGCCAATGGACGGGGAACATCGACTGCTACATGCAAACAACGGAAACAACAATTGGTCTATGAAAAAGCACAGGTTGACGCATTTTGGGCCAAGACAGACGAGAAGACGCGAAGGTCAGACTCCCCTTTTGATGAACCCCATTGCATGCTGACAGTCATGTTGGACAAAAAAGTGCCGTACAGGTTTTAGCAGAACCACAGAACTCGGAAGAATGTCGCCAGAAAATTCGAAGAAGACTGTCTGTGGCAGAGACGCAATACTTGTCCCACTGTTCTGCAGACGAACTCGAAACCCTGCTTTCAAGATATCTAGGGGAGGCGGAGGACGGAAAGGAGCGTCATGCAGGTAGTGGCGAGCGAGGCTTGAAGCGGGCGCGAAGCGGAACCTCAAAATTCTTGAACAGTTTCAACGACTATCTGAAGGCGTACTCAGGCATTGTTCAGATGATGAACGGCGTGGGTCCGAATTATGGTGATGCGGCGTATGGGGCGCTTTCACTTCTTCTCGTGGTACTGCAATTCTAAGAACCCCTGCCACGTCTTCGGGTAGTCTGACTGCAAGCATAGGTAGCAGTGAACAAAGAGAAGACACAAGACATTATTGCCGACATGCTCTTTACTCTTCAAGAGCAGTACTCTCGCATTCAAAGGTTGAAAGACGTTTACGCAACAGCAGTAATAAAAGAGCACGTTGCTGTTGTGTATAGACTCGGTATCGAGTTTGCGCACCAGGCGGCCCTGTACTATTCGATAGGAACATTTAGGAGGGCCTTGTATCTTCTCAGTCAGCCTCCAAGCGTGGTACTCGAAAGCAAAGTGTCTGATATCAAGAGGGCGATCAAGGAGATGCGGATGGAGATGGAAACTCAGGACAGGATAAGATTGAACAACATGGAAAGAAACTTGGGTGACGTGAAAGATAAAGTGAACAAGATCGAAGAAAGCGTGGAAGGTAATGGATAGCTCTACCCAAAGTCGCACAACAGTATTTACTAAGTTTGCCAGTCGTCCATGTTCGAGCCGAGAATGAACGCTTTGAAAGCTTGCAACACCTGCTGCAGGTCGAGGCTCAAGATTCCGAGACGTTCGTGCGCGATTATGATAGGCGAATAGCAGATACTTTCTGCAGTATTCGCAGACTTCCACCATTTGATGCAGAAAAGCAACTCTTCCAGAGCGATGAGTTCGTCAGCTGGCGTCGATCTAGCGAGTCTGGTCTGATACTGCTCCAGGGTAAAACGGTGGCCCCGAACCATACGCTTTTGAGCTGGCACTCATCGGCGACAACCACCTTAGTTCGTGATCCCGGAAAGTACCTCGCTACGAAGGGCTCGAAACTACAACCTGTGCTCTACTGTTTCTGTCAGGTTTCGGAGTCCTGGGATGAGAACCCACCACCGTTGTACTCCGCTCACACAGTTATGTCGAGTATCATCTACCAGCTGCTTAAGACAGAAAGTGCACGGCCACTACTCCGCGATGACAAGCGCTATGGAAAGCTGAAGCGGGACATCGAAGACTTGAGCGCTGCTCCCACACTCAAATTTGCTGAACCACCGGTGAAGCTGTATTCCATGCTAGCAAGCCTGCTCGCCGAATTGGCGCTGGAAAGGGTTTTCGTTGTGCTTGATCGCGTAGACCGAATACAGGGCCATATAGAGAACTTTCTGGAGTCTTTGTTGGAACTGATTGAGAAGTCCGGGTGTGTCCTGAAGGTCCTCGTCACGATGCGGACCGAACACGCATTCGATGATTCAATAATGGAGAGCAGAGAAAATTACGTACGAATTTTCCTTGACCAGGATTAACGAGGTTTGTTATTGGGGAGCTAGGAGCCGTAGAACCTTGCTTGACTCGGTATCAACCGCTCGTCTTGTGGGTTTGACCTGAGCTCAAGGGGTCTATAACGGAATAAGTCGATGGGCTAGGAGAGGGTGCGAGGTGTAGGGGGGAAAAACTTACTGAGGGCCACCCACTCCATGGTTCAATGGCGGACAACTAGGCAAAGATCAAAGGACATACCATCAAACTTACGCACTGGAATTATAATTACACAGTCACAGTGGGGAAGCAAGTAGTGGAGGCAAGAGTCTGAATTGACTATGCTATCCGGGTATGAAATCCACGCAATTGATACGATGCTCAGCCAATTCAGGCTATTCCCTTCCATCCCAACGCCCTAACATCCATCCACTGAAAAAAATCATGCCTCCATTCCATCCATCATCGTACAGTCGTGAGGTATGTTTGTTTATTCGTGGCGAGCAACTTAGTGCTTAGCAGCCTCTGTTGAAGATGTTAGTATGAGTATAAACAATGGAAGGTGTTAGAGAAGGTAGACATACCCTTGTGGAGATCAGCCTTGCCCTCGTGGGAGGATTGATCAATCTTGTCTGAGACGGCATCCTTGGCAGCAGAGGCACGGGTTCCGACGCTGGCATCACCGTCCTTAGCAACTTGCTTGTTGGCCTCCTTCGAAGCTTGGGCACCTCCGCCCTGGACGGACTCGGCGACGTAGTTGGCGGCGTTCTGTGAATGAGATGTTAGCAGGTTAAAGGGAGAGTAGAAGACGAAGCATTGAGAAGTTGTTGATGCCGAGGTAAAGCTAGAGCTCGAGCTCCAGAGAAGGGCGAGAGGGAAAGGAAGCTTACCTTGATGGTCTCCATTTTGATTGTTTGGGTTGTTTGTTTGCTTGGATTGTGTGTGTGTTTGAGGATGTGATGATGAAAGAAGAAGTGCTTCGGTGGAAGAGGAGGGGTTCTTATGTAGAGGAGAGGAAGAGCTCCAGAAGCTCTAGCCTTCTCAAGCGAGCCATGACGTAGCAGCTGAAGATGGCCGTAAATAGGATAGCCCCATGTCTCGTAGTTGCCTTGTGAATATGAATCTCCCACGCCAAATTCCTTCTGTCTAGAATTTGACGCCGTCGGCCATCCACATGCGGCTTCTAGATTCATCGAGGGGGTGGTTTGAAGGGGGACGCGCCACACCTGAACAGGGCTACGACGTCAGCGGGATCAAAAGCGGGGGTGGCTATTGGCTCGCTAAGCTTTTTACCCCTCCAAAACAATCGACGTCATAGATTTTTGCAAGATCCAGCCTCGCTCTCAGCTGCATCACAAATGCAGCCTAAAGCTGATTGCGGATTAAGCATGAGACATTCGATAGCCGATTGGTAGAATGACCAGAGAGAACTAATTGTGGCTGTGCATAGCCAACTTTCCCCTCGGCCACGGGCGTATTCCCGGTACAAGGGAGCTGTTGACATCGACCGGCAATACCCACGCAATCCACGCCAGCAAAGACATGGACATGCAAGATGCGAAATGATCTGTGCAAGGTTCAAAGCTACAATCCCGTTGCTTCCCATGGTGGGGGAAAGTATCGATAACAACGAATAGCATCCATCAGTTATACCAAACGTGTCCTGAGGGACAAATGCTCCGGCTAGTGAGAGCACCAATGCAGTTCCACCTGCATTTCGTGATACGCATGTGATGTCCATGAAATGGCGCAATGTATCTGCCTGCCCCTTCTAAATTTGCGGTCTCGATGCACATGTGGCTAGAGCATCGGATTCTTGGTATCAGAAATGCCGTCTTCGATCCCCACGTTACATCATTTAGTTTCTGTATCCTTCCGTATCGAGCTTCGTGCAGCATCACAAGCCTTTGCCTGGACCTGCCCCTTCCAAGTTTATGGTCCCCGACGTGTCACCTGCCTGGATATCGGAGATCATGCAGCTACCCTGGATATTGGACTAGTTTCCGAGGTACACGGCAGACCCTGAATGGCTGGACTGTGTGACCATTACGTGTCTGGGTTTGTGCCGAGGGAGCTATTTGAAGGGGTCGTTTTTCAAGTTGAAGAGGGGTATCTTTCATCAACATCCACAAAACCAAGGAGCTGACGGAGATGTGCGATGTACACACAAGTGCGAGCATATGGCCGAGAGGATATGTGTCCTTTCCCACGATAAGTCGTTCGTGGGTATTGCAGCAGATATTTCCGTTCCTGAGATCCTTCAAAAACGAGGTCATTCGGCGGCTGCAGCTGTTTGAAGCTATCCCCACGTTGCCGAGACACGCGGAAGAGCTTGCGAAGGCGAGGCACTAAGGTCGCAAGTAACGCCTCCGACTCCCTCGAACGTACTCAGCAACACCAACCACGATCTGCACTTCCATTTCACGATGCATCGAAATTCTTCTCCCTTGCAGCAACCGATGGATTCTCGTTCTCAGTCGTACCAAGCATCTTTCAACGACGGTGAGTTGTGAGCGAGGCGGACGTTCAAAGGAGCTGCTGTCTCTCGGAGTCCTTCGCAGTGGTCTTGGCCGAATGTATGTCTCGAACTTTGACTGCTCAATCCGGACAATCGCCTCACTTCGCCCCTGGAGCCCAGGTTCGAACAAGACCTGGATTCAGATTCAGATTTAGTATAGCTGCCCACACCGGCAGATGAAAAGGTAGCCAGAGCGTCTCATTCTCCGATGCCAAATTTGTTTTAGGGGCTAAAGTCCGCGGGACAAAGTTCGTCAATCTCTGGGAGGCCAGCTCTCACAAACTCGTCAACCTTCCCAGAACACTGGAAATCTGCAAGCAAAGTAGAAATCAAACGAAAGCAGCCATCAGGAGTCATCTGCAAAGCTGGCACATCTTTCAGATAGCCCTCCGGTCGAGATCTTTGTCCACCCAACAGCAACCGCGAATTCTCCCTGCTTTCTTGCAGATGCCCCTCCACCACCGGGAATAGCACGAACGAACAATCGGCGGAGAACAGTGCATACCGAACGAGATCGAATATTCGTCTTTCCCTGACTCCAAGATGGTTGCTTCAACCAGACATGGTCGGGTTTCTTGGAAATGAGGGTGTCAAACGGATTTCGAGGAAAGTTGAGTATTACTTGGGCCTGGCAGCTGGTAAGGATGCCCAGACTCGTGATATCCGACCTGCACGCGGCCACTATGCCCGGAAGCACACTGCTTTAAGGAGCTTCTGGCAGGCGAGGGTCTCGTCAATTCTAAGGTATACTTTTGAAATCTCGAGCTATTCGAGAAAGATGAAGCTGGTGAGTCACCATTTTTGTTGTTTTCCTTACGCTGTGAAGAAATGGTTACGGGGGCCGGGTCATGTCGATCTTGCGCGCGAGCAAGGCAGCAGAAGCGGAATGCTGCAGACCACTGAATTGATTGCAATTCGATACCCGGTCGAACAAATCTGAGGATGAAGCTGTGAAACGATACATTCAATTATTCATGCAGGCTTTAAGAAGATGTGAGGAAGGGGGAGAGAATTGAAGTCGAGCCACGGAAACTCTATCTCGCCAAGCCGGTCTCGGCTCAACCTTTTTCCATACTCGAGTAGTCGCATCTTCATCTTGCATATCAAACTCATCCACTGCAATGATATCCATCGTCCGAATAATTCTGCCTGTTTCGAATCATTATCTGCTTCCACTTCTTCGAAATTTTTATTCTTTAACATGCTACGATAGCATTCATAGCACCCCAGTCTGGGCTACACTCTTTAGGAAACCTGCCACCTATCTCGTGACCGTCCATTCTTCAGATGCCTCGAATTCCACCTGCTCTCCTCCTGCAAGCGTATAACACATCGCCACTTCTTCCAGTAGTCTTGCGTGGTGCACGAACGCTCGATTCAGCAACAAATGAGCTCCGCTGGTTGAAAGAACACGTGGACACGCTCAAGTCTGCCTGCTCACATGTGTCGAAAAAAAAGCTCCTCAACCTCTGCGAAAGGAGATCGAGAGGTGAGCCTTTACAGTACATCCTCGGATCCCAGCCATTTGGAGAGCTAGAAATCAAATGTCGTCATGGGGTGTTGATACCAAGGTTGGTATTCCGTATAAACATCACGTGATATACTGACAAGACGAAGGCCAGAGACCGAAGCATATACCACCTACATTGCCAAGCTGGCAAGTGAAGATAAACTCGGGATCAAAGTCTCAAAGAATCAGCTGAATCCCAGCCTCCGTATCCTAGACGTCTGCTCAGGAAGCGGTTGCATTTCACTCCTCCTCCACTCCCTCCTCGCCCCCAGATTCAAACTCAAAATCTTCGGTCTCGACATCTCACCACAGGCCATCGCTCTCTCCAAGGAGAACCTATCTCATAATGTCAAAGCCGGTCATCTCTACTCCTCGGCAATCGAAGACACCCCTTCCCACCCACCAGAAGTCCAATTCAGCCGCACCGACATCTTCGCCCCCCTCCCCAAAAACATCGGCCAATTCGACATTATAATTTCCAACCCGCCTTACATCTCACGCTCACACTTCAACAAGCAAACAACGCGCTCAGTCCGGAATTACGAGCCAAAACAAGCTCTTGTACCGATTGATGAGAATCCTGATGTGTTTTACAAACGCTTGATCCGCCTTCATCAGATCCGCCTCTCGAAAGTTCTTGTTATGGAAGTCGGGGATGCGGATCAAGGTGTTCGTGTAGCGGAGATGGCTTTCGAGATGAATGATACGTCATTTCATCGTGCGCCGAGAGTTACGAATCGTGTTGAGATCTGGAGGGATGACCCGGATTCGGACGGGGAGGAGGAGGTTGTGAGGGAGATTGCGGGGGAGGAAGTCAAGATTAGAGGGCGAGGGAAGATTAGAGCTGTTGTGTTGTTTAGGGAAAGGACGGATAAGCATGAGAGATATAGGGAACGGTTGAATTTGCATGTCTTGGAGAAGTTGGATGACCCGAAGGTGGTGAGGGTTTCGGAGAGGGAGTGGAAGAAGCAGCGGGGGATTGAGCGGAATGATGCTAAGGAGAGGAAGGCACGCATTTGTGCTGCTATGGAGCGTCTATTGGATACAACGCCACGGCTAGATAAAGAGAAGAAGGGCAAGGAGAAGAGGGCTCGGGAACGACGACCGGGGAGTTTCGGGCGGTCTTGAAATTTGAGGGAGACATTCGGCTTTGAAATAGAGTGTACGATATGAGGACATGGCTTCGAAACGTTAGAGGTCGAATCCATTACTAGTCCTCGGTCGTCGGTGATTGACTTAGGTCAATGGGTTCTGCAACGACCACTGCTGTAGTCAAGCAGAGCATCCACCCTACCAAGGTCGACGACAGTAAAGTCACATTGTAAAACCATGTATCAACAAGCCACGTTATAATTCAAGGAGGACACAGAGCCACTCAATTGTCCAATGATACTGTTGACAGCCTCCATTCCCAACATTGGTCCGTCCACACATTCCGAGGTCACCAGGGTCTTCTGAAAAAGTCTTCTCGGTTCAATCCCTTTCATGGCGTTCATGCATGCAGCCGTTCTTTGCGCACTGTTCTCTTTCTCGCTTACAGCAGAATCACGCTGAACTCATGTCAACGTTCCACAACATCACCCACCCCTTGCATCACATATATGACTTCCCCTCACGACTCACCAATCCCCTTCTCTCAATATTTTATACATATGCATTCATTCCACCGCATCTCATCGCAAGAGATATCATCCAATTCTCTTTCACTTCTCCCGGGTTGGACAATCGAAGGCCAATGCGGAAGCCAACCGAACGCCACTGCCATCCCGATCCTCCCGCACCGTTACACAACCCCTCATTGAACCCCTGCAAAATCTTCATATTGTTCCCATTCTTGATATTGTTCTCTGCAGAGCCTCATCCTTGTTTACCTGGAGGAAATCAATATTTTGGAGCCAGAACCTACCCAACCACACTACTGGTGTGGCCAAGTCGGGGAATTGAGAGACGGGAAGAAGCATTCTGGAATGTCTTTCTGGAAGACGCGAAGAAGGATAAGTAGATGACTTGTCAGCCCAAGAAAGAGCAAGGAAACCAAAGAAGACAAGAAGGCTTCTCGAGTCTTTCTGGAAGCTTTAATTTTGCCGAGCTGCTCGATCGACGTTTGAGATTCTGCCAATCAGCTCAACCTTCTGCCCAAATCTCAACGTCCACAGCCAACCATCTAAAAGCCAGGATGCTCAATTCATTTACCTCTTTCGTTATCGCACTCTCGTTTTCCTCGATCCTCGTCTCTGCCCTTCCAGCTGAATTGGTCGATGGAAATGCTCTCGACAAACAGCTCAAACCACGAGCCTTCCTCCCGCCAAGTCCAGACGTGAACGTCTTGACGTGGGTTGCTCTCTCACGTGGCGATAGAGAATTGAAGAAGGGCAAGCGTTCGTATCAGGGTGCGGCGGGTAGAGAGATGATGAGGCGGCACTTTGGGGTGGCTAGTCTCACGAGTGTGTAGCTCGTAAGTATTTCCTCCCTTCACCTCTTCCAAAGTTGTCTATCTCATGGAGGGCGACAGAAAGAGAGTGGTCAGCTATGGGATGGCGAAGGTTACGCTGGCGGGGATTACGTGAGTTGTTTTTGATTTTAGGGGTAGTGTGGGAAAAGGCGGTGTTTTGATGTTGTGTGTGGCTTTTGCTGACGGTGTTTGGGTATTTAGGGTCAAAAGTCGGATTGCTTTGGCGAAGGATGTTGGGTGGGTGGCGGAGGAAATCACGAGTGGACTGCTGCCATTCTCGTATCCTTCAATGTACGTTGCTCTTTCCATCTCGAGTAAGCGTCACTGAAATAGAGATAGCACATTTGCGTTCTCGGGAACCAATTACTGGGCCGATACCCTGGACAAGCAAGGTGTGTTCTCTACCATGCCTCTCACACCATCTTTACCAATATTCCTGACACTCCAATCCAAGTGCCCTATGATCCAATTTTCACATCAATGTGGAAACAACACAAAGTCCCACCTGTCTTCAGTATGGCTGTCGGAAGACCCGCTGTTCCGCCAGGAAGTGCACCTGAAGGATATCTAGCTCTTGGTGGACTGGTGCCAGTGGCAACAGTTGGTCCTTGGGCGAGAGCTGATATTGAGATCTCGCCTCTGGGTCCTGGATATATCAATGGGAGTTTGCCATGTCCTCAAATTCGTACTTGGTCTATTCCACTCTCTCAATCATCATACATGTACCCTTGGTCAGCTCTTTCAAGCATGGCCAAATATACTGATGCCGTGATTATAGAATGGTACACCATTACCCCCGACGCATTCCTCTACATCACCACACCCGCCGGCCAGCCTCCAGTCTGGAAACCAGTCAACACCGGCCCACCAGGTACGCCAAGATTCCAGACTTTGATTGATTCGGGTGTGATGCATACGTGGCTTCCGGCGCCTATTGCAGAACATGCTGCAAGTTTATTCGTGCCGCCCGCAATTTGTACGTTCCTCTCCCTTCTCTCCCTTCACCCCCACCCCCCACCCCCCCTTTCTCTTCCTCCCTACCTCGCATAAGATCTCTACCACAAGCCGCAGCATACAAAGCAACCTCCCCAAGACCCATTTCAGCTGATACATATCTCTGTCTTTAAGGGAACCAAACAGTCTACGGCTACGCCGTCCCCTGCACCGCGCAAGTCCCGCAACTCGCCGTCAAGATCAACGGTATGATCCTGCCCTGGCACAAGAAAGACATCATCACGGATGATTTCACGGGTGAGGGCGGCTGTGTCAGTGGGATTAATAATGGGAGACAGTATAGTCCGTATACAATGGGGGATACGTGGATGATGAGTAACTTGGTGGTGTTTGATGTGGGTGCGAATAAGGTTCGGGTTAGGAGTAGTTGGGAGTATTGAGAGTTGGAAAAGGCAGGGGAACTGGAAGGAGGGGTTTGATTCCTACACTCTTTAGTCGACATTAAGGGTGATACTTCTGGTAGTGAACAGATGTATGAGGAACTTCACTGTTGGAAGACGGGGCGACCACTTGTTGTTTTGCGCATCAAAGCAGGATGCAAAGAATAAGTGATTCACTCATTTATCTTGATCAGCTTCAGCCTGGTCAGCATAATGGCATGCCGAATCTTTTCGGAAGGTATAAACCCTAAGGAATGTTCAAGTGGAGAAAGACAGAGGACTCCAGCCTGACCTTCAACTTTTTGGGACAGACCGTGGGGCCTGTGCCAGTCGAGTCTTTCCATCTCTGCGCCGGGAGAAAAAAAGGGTCTTGCCTGGTTTGATCGAATGAATTCAGAGCTAATCGGTCGCATGCAACAACTTGAACTCATGGAAATCCAAGTTGTCGCATGGATGCGATTCGCCTCTTTGTTTTGCTGTCATATAGATAGATGATTGTTTTGAAAGCGAAGACTCTGCTTAGGTACTTTGGCTAGTGAAATTCTCGAGATCTTGTTTGGCGTAGGCTAACACTTGGTCTCAGTTAAATGTAGTGCTGAAGATATGTGAAGCAGCTAAACAAGGATGGAATCGGCGACTTTAGTACGCACGGTCACTCCTCACCTATCATTATGTTGATGGTCTACATCTTGTTTTTCCTGCCGTTGAACGACACCCTTGGCTCTGGTGTTTGATTCTATGGATCTTTTCTTTGAGAAGCTTGTTTCAGTTAGAATTCCGGTCATGGAACCTTCTACACTAGAATGCTTGTCGTTGTCAAGACAGTCTCTTCTGTTACGATGGTGGCCATCTTTGAATTCCGGTATGCAACCTTGCTTAAGCTGTACAAATAAATATTGCAACGGCAAGGAAGTGGCTTCCGAGTAACGATGACGCACGGGTGTTGAGTTCGCACTAGGAGGAGTGATGTGTAAAGCATCGATTTGGTCTATATCTACATGTAAAGCTCATCGAGTACAAGACACCGAACCTGCTGGAAGTCCACTGTCCACATCCAAGAAACTTCCAACATTGACCAACAAGCATTGCCCAGCACGATTTTCGACCTTCACCTACCATTCCAGAAAGCCAAGAGTCTTGAAAAGCTAGATCCTGGACTTTTTCTCAGCTTAATGTGGCGTGCTGCTGCTAGCGTCTGTGTCTCCGTTTAAGAGCATTCTGATCGTCCCTCCACCTTTTTGTTCTGGCCGCTTGTTCCTGTCGCCTTCGCTCCGCCTCTCTGGCTGCCGCAATACAGTCATCACACTCGCGAGACCGATCTTCAAGGCCCTCCTGGTCCGAAGTTCTGTTCTCTACAAGTAAGAACGCGACCAAGCGAGCATTCGCCGCCAACTACTTTTTGAAACCAGACGTCATTTACCGCCTTGAGATGGCCACAGCGCCAGTAGATACGCTTGTATCGACACATATCAAATCTTTATTGGTCTCTTGGGTTGCTTCTATGTGTTCCTGTGTCTTTAGGTCCTGTTATGGAGTCGTTTCTGCAACTTTATGTCTTCTGGCGGAGTGGGGTATTCTATGTGCTGTTGTCCAAGGGAGGGAAGTTGGACTCTAGATTTGCTTTTATAGCCAGAGTTCAAGAGCTTTTGAATCAAGAAGTATCATGAAGAGGAAGGCTGAGGGCTCATATTCAGATAATCATAATGCTTTGATTCCCTCCACGTCCCAGAAATAGATCACCAACATGTTGTTACGACTCATCTAAAACCAGACGGCAGGCTTTCCTCACCAGATCAACAGAAACCTGTCACAAGGAAAAGCCTCTGAGTCTATGTAAAATGACTACCAGAGTCCATCCAGTGTCCAAGCTCTCTTCATTCAATTGTCTAAGTAGCCAAAGTCTCTGGATACGGCGAAATATCCGCGGCGGTTTCCGAGAGATGAGGTACTCGTGGCGAAAGGACATGTCTTGTGATAGTGCACGTGAACTGAATCAACACGGAGACAACTATAAATAGGAGAACGATAAATGTGACAGTAGGAAAGGAGTACATCAGCCTCCTTATGCCTATGCACCTAATGTTATCTCTAGCTCAGCGGCTCATAGAGATCTCGCATGAGAGTCCAAACATGATAAGTGTGTACTTGCGATTTGGTTCCTAGACATCATAACATGTGAAAAGTGACGCTTTCATTTGGTAAAAGCCTCGTCAAGATGTCCTCCCCACTTGGACGTATAGAAACACTTGTTAGCACCGAGGTACCAGAGAAGTCCGGTACATTTGAGCATTTGCACAAAGTCACAGGCGTCAATAAAAATCACGCTGATCAGAACTATCATGCAACAAAGCTTCATTTGGTTCTCTCTTCCCAAATTCAAGTTCAAGTTCAATTTTATCATCAAACCCAAACCCGCAACATATACATATACTAATGCCCACTTTAACGACAGTCCTTGATCTGTTATGATTCTGGTCTCCCCTCATGACCCAGTAGGACAAACGCAATTGAGCGTCTGATCATCATAATAGCAACGACCATTGCTGATTCCACACTACTACTATCAGTACGTAGTCACTAATCCGAAGCATGTACTTACATTGTTACCAGTGGAGCAGGTGCAGGTTCCCACCCTTGAGCCATCGGAAGCAGACCAATGGCAGGCGTTCTCAGCAATATTGCAATACTAGTACGATTCAGCGCTTTTAAAAACGGCGTAGAAATGGAAAGCTTGGGATACTTACTCCGTTGTATACTGTCAAGTCTTCCCTGGAGTGAAGACGGTTGGGAGTAGCTGCGGGAGCGGCGTTAATTGTGGCTGCGAACGCAAACATGAGGAAGGAGACGCTGTTTAGAAAGAGCATTTTTGGATTGTAGTGCTAAGAGTTTTGATGTGAAGAGTTCTCTTTACTTTGGTGATGACAGAGATGATGTGACTTGGGATGATTGAAAGTTAAGCCGACTGGACCTGGTTTATATATGTTTGAGGTAGTAACCGTTGAGGTAAGCGTGGAGAATAGGTTAGGGATTTGAAAGAGCCAATGCTACCAAGATTCAGATGACAGAGAGACAACACATCTACTTGTCTCAAGACGGAAATTGATATTCAGAGGTAGTGATACATCAGACTTGCAACCTTGCCGTCTGACTATGTTCCCTCAAGGTTTGAGGTAACGTACCATGCGAGGGGATATAATGCATACTGTAGCTCACGGTAGGGTGTGTGTATGAGCGACAATGCAGCAAAGACGGGAGCTTTGTGTCCGTAACTTGGACTTGTCCCATACGATCTTTCATTGGACTTTCCACGAGAGTATCCATCATCCATGCATGTCAAAAGTTTGAACGTTAGATGATGTTCCTGACATGCATAATTTTGAATTACCGGAAGTAGCGGAAGGCGTACATAATTGCTCTTTCTTGAACCTTAAACGCACAGCTTATGAGATTGTCGTCTAGGATACAGAGAAGAGATAGAGACTGCCAGTACTTGTCGCTCCAGAGCTTCGAGTTGCATGGGCGTACTTACTAAGTGAGTGATTTCTGCAATGACAGGAGACGTCATTCGACATGCAGTTAGTATGGAGGTATGGCAAATAGCGACAAGCGCATTGAGATTATGAGGTTGCCTGTTTCGAAACGCACCGAGATGTCCTAGCCCTCTGACTGCAGCTATGAACTATCTGCGAAGCCCCTACTGCCATCCTTGTCGAGATACAAGCGAGGCTTTGGCTGCTGATCCCGAGTTATGTTCCTTCTATCAGTAAAATACCAGGCAAGTAGAGCCCCGGGCAACTGCAGCAATGGGTAAGGACCTTCCTTGTTCGGTGTCTTTTTCAACATTTTTCCAAATAGAATGTTCCATAAAATGAGGTACGTCTTCGAGTAATCACTTATCGCATGTCTTGTCAGATATCCGTCTGCTGACCACCTCCTACTCTTCCGAAAATGCCGTTACATCAATGATACGATCTGAGATGTTCATTCGTGAACTCGGTTCATGATGTGCTTTCAACCTAAGCTTTGTCTAAGCGAAGCGGCGAAGTGCTTGAACCCCACGGCCTCAGTGCTGATCTTGGCCAGAAGAAGAAGCCAGCTGCAAGCCTCCCGAACGGAAGCTAAAAGCTTGTAAGCGCCCCATAACTATGCAGTCAGCTCCGTCTTCCCATAAATTCCCGGAGCTTCATCCCGGTGGCACGACGAAGATCCTGCAGCGGGGAGAATCAGGCGATCCTTCATCAGAGGCTTGATCTGGGCATGGACTCTGTGAAAAGCTTTAGGAAAGAGCAGAAACCGAAGCAGCTTTAACAAGAGTTGATAAGTTACTCGTGGACTATGTTTTCTAGCAGTTATTATTATGTGTAAATGTCGTACAAGAGCAGGGATTTTAGGTATAGGTAAAGTTGGTCCAGGCCATCAATCCTTCGCTTGTACATCCGGACAAAGGATCAATCTCCCTGCGCACTCGGAATCTTTACCCCGCACTTGAATTTAAGGCAGCTACAACAATGCTCGCATTTACTTCTGCTCATGTCAGAGCCAGGTGACGTCCACCAGTCAGCTCTAGTCCCAAATATCAATTTCATTCCACTCTTAGCTCCTGCAGGCATAAGACACATTGCTAGCCATGCAATGCAGGTGGATTCTGGACGGAAAGCGACGTAAACAACTTGCAAGCATTCATACTACATTACAGCATCATAGCCTGTCAAACCCCCACGCTGGTATGCAACTATTTCTGGCATTGCGGCGTGGTTTCTAGGTCTGGCAGAACTCTAATGGGCGTACACTTCCGCTTCTTCGATCATCATTGTTTCGTGAGGCTACACTATACTTGTCAAAAAGCTGCAGCCTATCAAGCTTCAGATAGCCTCTCATCCTGTCTCGTTCGTAAAGGTGGATATATCCATCCATGTACACCGGACGTCACCCTGATATATGTTGAATGGAGTCATGAAACGTATCCTTCACTCGCCACTAGCAACAGTTCTTCGGAAAGTCGGCAATTTTTAGAGACTTGGAGATGTTCTGTGAGTCCCAGACCAGCTCTGGAGCCGAGAAGTTGCGAAGACTCCAATGGAATTACCTAAGCCTTCCTTGCGAAGGAGGAAGTATAAGTAGCTCGTGAACAACGAACTTGTTGAACAAATCCAACAGAAAATAAATACACGAACAATCTCAGACTGTACTGCGAAGCTTCTATCGCACTTCCTACAACTCTTTGAGAAAACCTACTTCTCGGCCTCAATATGCTTCTCCTCAAAATCGCGTCCACACTTGCGTTCTTTGGTCTGGCGATGGCACAAGTCGGGCCATGCTACAACCAGTTTGTGCACCAAGAAGTCCCATACCAATGATCATGGATCTAACAATTCTTCAAGGGCAGACCCAGACGCAGGAGTTGGAAATTACTGTTATTGTGAAGGAAATGGTAAGTGAAATCTCCTTCGCGAATTATCACTCAGGATGTACTCGGACGATCAGAGACAAAGCCTGTGGCACTTTGCTGATTTATGTCTGGGGATACTTTAGGTCTTTGCTACAATGATAATGCGGAGACTACTTGCGACCCGCCTTCCAGTACAGAGATTCCGTGTGATTATTAGTGGCTACTGGACTGGGCGGTAAGGGTGACGTCGAAGCATTGAACTTTGTGAAGAACTGTGAGGAGAAGCAAATACGGAACTTGGTCACATGCGGAACGGGCAGGTCTAAACAATATACGAGATAGACTTTGAAACACTAAACTTTATTCATATAAGTGCTACGGTATGTTCTTGACATGAGTTTATGATCCAAAGTCATCAATGCTTCTATCGTTCTTTCCAGTCACAACTACCATCCCCAATCATCTGATAATAACAGTGAAATTACCGAGTGAAACTCTAGCTAAAAACAATCACTGCAACCCAAAGTAAGAATTCCAAACAATTTCGATGTTGTTTGAGCACGCAGTCGCCAGTTCCTTCAATGGCCCATCACTCTCCTCTCCAGTAATCTGTAACTTCCTTCTCCAAGCCAGGAACCTTTCTCGATCAAAACCTTCAGTCACACCTCCATCCAGTTGAGCTGAAGAATGATCTCTCTTCCAATCCGCTCCGTCCCCAGAGTATTTTGCCAGACACAAGCGAAGAAGCTTATCTCCCGCATATCGTAACCATATCTGAACAAGTTGCAGATGCTCAGACAAGTCGACTCCACCTCCTACAATGCCTCCTGAACGTTCTAGAGCCTGATTCATGATGTCAAGACCGCAAGAACTGAAAGCTTCCTCGCAGACTCCTAGCGCAGCTAACCGCGCAATGGAAGAAGCTAGATTGCGACGCTCGCTGGGATCGTCTATCGGACCTTTCCAAGCATCTCTCAAATCTCTCACCATAAACGGTAAATCCACCCAAATCCTCCCCCCATCACTCATCACAGCTTCTTCACCTTCAACTTCCCCTCCTCCTCCTCCATCTCCACCAATCTGTCTCCTCACAGCCCCAAGCTCTCTAGCAGCCAAGATAATCCAAATCAATCTATCCTGAGCCGGATGATCTGTATCGATGTTCTTGGCGGAGAGGATGAATAAGTACCAGATGTCTTGGATCTCGAGCTCGATTAGTTCTATGGGTTTGATTGGGTTGGTGAAATTGAGGCTGTGGGTGAGACTCCGGATGCTGCTGGATATGGTTGCCCAGAGAGTGTTTTCGTTGCCGCGAGATGCGGAGGGGATGAACATTGTGGTGCGGGCGATTTGGGATACGCGCGCTGTGCTTGCGAGGGCGGCTTGGAGGGTAGGGGAGTCCATGGTGGTGATATGTAGCAGACAGGCTCATAAAGCTCGAGAGGTTGGCGCAGGTGAATTTGTTATTGTGAGTTATGAGAAGGTAGGATTGGACTTTGCGAGATGTAGAGTTTTGGAGGATTGTATGCCATCTTTATAGGAAAAGGGTTGTTGGCTGTGTTTAGGGAGCATGATTAAGCGAGAGTCCCCCCTGAAGGATTGCCAGACCCCTGCTCGGCCCCCAGCGGGATATGACCTCAGACACTTGAAGATCACCCAGCTTTGCCACCATCCCAGCATCCCACCGTTACCGTAATAGAACAGAGCAATAACGTCGACGACCTTTGTTTCGTGAAGCTTGTTAGGCGTATCAAATTATCATATGTTTTCCTCTGCACGATTGAGAATCGTCGCGTTTCAAGTTGCGTAGGTCGGTCTTTTTGCTTACAATACGGGATCTGTATCACTTTCTTACAGGTTTCTACCTCTTAATGTAAGGTAACTCTTCGTATTATGAGAATACCAGGAGGCCAATCTTCATCATTTATCAGACTAGTCTTATTGACTGAACCTTAACACCGCGAGCTTTCAGCGCCTCTGGAGACAGTCGAGGATCGTGGTTCGTCAGCTCACCTGTTTCCAGATTTCTGAACCTCTCGAAAATGGCTGGGTCATCAGCACGTCTCTCGTATGTCGCTCGTTCCCAACTTTGCGGCAAGGGCTCCAACCGGGGATCATCAAGCGTCTCGCCACTTCTGAGATTGACAAACATTTGCGTTGGTCTACCCAGAGCGTCTCCCTTGATAATTGTCTTCCAATCATCTGGTAGTTGCCCGAGGACGCCAACTGAATTCGAAAGTCCATGTACATAACACTCTCCAATGACTTGGAATGAGTTGGAGGAAGCTCGGCGTAAGACCATGGGGGAGTAAGTTCCCAAGAGTAGACATATAGAGTCTCCTTTTGGCAGAGTCAGTTCAAGTGTTCCTGGCGATTACGGATATTACTTACCAACTCGAGCTCCTGCTGGAGCTGTGCCCATATGGCCGTCTTCAGTGGTAAAGAAGCGACGACCCCGAATCTTCTGTATCGTGTTGGCTGTCTCTCTTGCAGAGTATATTGGGTCATCTTCAGAAGCCTTATTCAAGCGCAGGAATCTACGGAGCATGTCGACCCAATCTGAGACGCTCAGGAAGTGGCTATATGGGTGTCTTTCTCTCGTACGATCCATGCACAGCGTCAGGGCAAAGGCCGCCTCCATACTATCACCAGTAAGGTACGTACTCTCGTCAGGTAAGTACTCAAGCCAGTCTTTGACTGCGAGTAGCGTCTCGTTTTCGACCTTTGAAGACACCCCACTGACGGTCTTGATGGTGGTATACTGCATCCCAACAACTTCGAGGATGCCTGGTTCCACGTACGTGAACCATGCACGAGAAAGACCAGCGGACAGCTGCTCACTTAAGATTGGCGCTGCGAACTCTGTCTTAGACCAGTCTGGTACCCATGATGGTCCTCCAACTTGACGTTTGGCAAGATCACAATGTTTTAGGAGCTCCAACCGCTTCGTGGCATTCAAGTGCGTCAGAAATGCCTCCTTGTATACGTCTTCGACGGGTCGTAAATAGTCAACCAAGATATTCGAGCTGAAGTATTCTGGCGCGATACCCAAGAGCCCGTAGACCTTATCCCTTGGATCAGCACAGCCCTTGCTTCGACCGATGTCCAAGATGTTGCTAAGTGAGTGGCTCCCCATATCGTGTTTGAGAAAGACGATGTGCCGGCATCTTTCCCGAAACCACATCGAAGGCAAACTGTCCTTATTATGAAGACAGAGGACCCCCATCCAGAATTCGATCCACATTATTTTATCACCACCGCATTGAAGGAGTACGTTTCGGCCACCTAGTTTGACCTCTTGCCAACACCAGATTCTGTAGAACCACTGACGGTCTACGAAGTCCATCAAAGCCTGCCAGGTCGGCAGATCAAACGATGGGATGTTGTCATTCCTCCATAATCGAGGTTCCGTGGCATCAGGCGCAGCAATGATCCGCCCGCTTTTTGTTGCTTTCAGCTGCCGCCCAATATGCTCCAGTGTTGTGAGGGCAAGCTTGCTGCTGTCTGACTCCTCGCCAAGCCATGCTACAACTCGATGAGCGAGAGTGTAGATACTTGTCATCCTCTTCACCTGTTCATTGCGCTCCTCAATGTCTTCTTGGTTGATACATAAGGCGTCTATCCATAAGATCCGGGTCTCATCGACATGTCGCAAGCAGCGGAGCGCCGCGGCAAGGTTTGGACGAAGCCCCAGCGTCTCAAAAGGCTCTTTACTCGCTTGAAAATCCTCCAATTGCACTTGGGCGAACTCGCTAATGTCATTGTCTCCCCAGGTATATGATAGAGCCTCAAATTGCGGATGGTACTCTGAGTTCAGCCTTTCTGGAGATGGTCCGACAGCGGAGAGAGGGTGCGTCTCGCCCGTGACGACATTGAATATCAAGATGTCGCCGTCCTCAGTCTCTTCGACTTGCCATGGCCAGGATACCAGATCACGGAGAGAGTCAAGCTGGGCTTCCTGTTCCTCAGGTGGAGTTGTAGATGGTACCGGGAACGGGGAATGGAGCAGTCGGATTCTGATCGGGTCGTTGGACGCCCCCGGCAGTAGATGAACAAGCCGGATCTCTTGCAGCTCAGGTCTGAGCGGTTGATATGAGTAGGGCTCCATTGAAGAATTGCTGGTGATTCAACACTTATGATGGGCCCTACACGTTGAGATATGTCTAGGACGTCCTCTGGATGTCAAGCTGTTCAGTTCCTACCTGTGGCTCGTGAAAGTGTGGCTGTGTGATGTCGTGACTTCTGTGGACGATACAACCTCGACTTCAGCCGGGTGGCACGTCATATACAATTTCCTCGTTTCATGGACGGATACTCCAATGGAATAAAATGCAGAGACATTGCTTCGCTTGTTTGTGTCCCTCTACTCATGGAATGAGAGGCAAACTTGACAACGCCGACCTCTGACTGGATACACATGCTCGCTTACGTTTGCCAGTTCCTATCGATTCTGAACTATGGAGTACTAATTGCCTCTTGCTTCTAAGAGTATTCTTTTGCCAGAGTAGAAACCGAGGAAGGAGGATTTCAGTTGAAAAGCCACAGACCCCTGAAATTGCTTACATATGGATTTTGGACCTCATATCTTGGCATGGTTTATCATAAAGCCAAGTCGGCAAGGCATCCGACATCTCACGAAATCCAAGACCATGCCTGAGATAGAGTGTGCAGAAGTAAGACAATAGCAAGTGTAGAAAGTGGTATTTGAGATGCGTTATAGGTTTCCAATTTGATCTCAGATTGCCAAAATTTGCTTTGTCTGGTCATGCCTTTCAGATAGAAGTCTTTCGTTTTCTCAGAATTAATCTAGATAGAAATAGCTGAAAGTTTCCGTCTGATATGATTCACGTGTGGAGGTGATCTCGCCCTCTCCTATGATATTGTTCTGGGAAACTCGCTTTTTCAAGTCAAGCTTCAAAGCAATATAAAGTCAGAAGTAGTCCGCAATTTGAACCCTCAAACCGCATGAGACCATCCGCCGAAGAGTTGATGCCTTGTGGACAGCACCATGTACTGCCAGAGATACTTATACTATTCTACCAGGGTGAAGGGAGTGGAATTAAGCTAAGAGAGGGTGGGAAAATTTCTGGGTCTCAGCACGAGGCCAACAGCATGTACTGAGTATGGTGAGATAGCTGAAGCAATTTTGAGTCAATCCAATAAGGGCTCGGGGAACACAATAGTTCTCTTCACAGATCACACCATAATTTACAAAGTGTATTAAAGGGGGACTCAAGTACTGTAGAACAATGCCCCAATGGAAAGCGACATACATGCTCGCCTGTGGTATTAACGCCGGTTTCAATCCCAGAGTCTCGTTAATAATTTATATTCGCGAGACACTCTGATTGCTATGGCAAAGACTCGTATGATAAAGATAAAGAGGCAAGAGTGCAGTGCTCTCATGTTCAAGACATGTCAGGATGATTGTTCTTGGCGGTTGTAATATTACGAGTGACAATAAAAGAAGTCTTTGACAGTACCATCAGGATGACAACAATTTCGCTTGGGTATCTTGATACCAGATCCGGACGTCACACTGACCTTGTGATGAGGAGCTCTGATGAGCAATTGAAAATGAGCAGGACTCCACCTCTCCATGAAAGCAGCTACAAAGGCGGGATGAAACAAAGGCATAGGTTTGCTTGAACACTGGAGATCTCCAGATGCAATTCAACATAGTAATGACTGTACCTCATGCACATATATGGCGATATGGAATCCTGGATCGACTTACGAGAAGAACTTTCTCCCAGAAGAAGAAGTAATGCCGACCAAGAACCACTTTCTGTTGACTGCAATCACGTGTATCGTAGAACGTGACTTTCAGCTATCATGGCTGCTCCAAGAATAGAGATCGGTTCGGAGCTGCAACTAATTTACAAATTTCATAGACCATCTCAGATATAGCTAGATTATTGTGCTGCCAAAAAGTCAGAGCCTTCTCCAATGCTCATGCATGTGTATCTCACCCGACGTCAGACGCGCGTGGGTAGCCCAAGAAACCCCTCAAAAGTCAATACCTAGGTACGCAGCTCCAAGGCGGCCGACCTTCCTTTGTAAGAAACCCAAGACATAAACTCGTACTTCCATCCCACCGCGCGAATAGTTTCGCGATACTCAATGCACGAGAGGATTTGTGATACCCATGATACCTACGGAATGCTCGGCCCCTATTTCCCCGCACTCTATTTCACCCCAGACTTCTCCAACCCCACACGGAAACACCATCCACTCTTCCCGCTGTTCCATGTCCACTTCCACTTCCACTTCCACGCGCCGTCCAAACCCCACACTTGACTACACTCGCACTGCACTCGGCCAACCCCCGCGCCGCCAATGCCAGCCATGAATATGAGCCAACCATGGATTCGGCACGAGGACGAACGAGAAAGGGGAACGGAAGGGATGGGATAGGACAGGTAAGGAGAAGGCACCAGACCAGGCAAGGCGCGAGTTGGCAAAAGGGCACAATCGAGCAGAGCCAGTTGCACCATAGCAACATACTGTAGGGATAGGACAGCCAAGTAGCCGCGTCCGGGTCAATTTACTGCGTTGCGTGTAGCAAGCTAGGCTATGCTATGCTCTACTCCTGGACTAGCTACCACTGCCCGCTGCTCACTGCTCTGTTACTGCCTTCCTATTCCTATTCCTCCTCCCTCGGACTTGGAGGCCTTCATTCTTCCGTGCAACAACACCAACACTACTCGACACATCCCACTCCCCACTCTTCGTTCTCGTCTTGAGTAACTAAGACAAGACAATCGTTTTGAGTCCACGCGCAGGCACAAGGACGGATTCGACTTGACTAGAGGCTGCATCTACCTCTTGTCTACTGACTGGCAAATGCCAAATCAACCAACTCTCGACATCTCGTCGTGGCAACGACGCGCCTTTCGACCATGATAAACTCGTCGACAATGCGGCCGGCAATCATGCCCTGTCGCGCCGGCATACGCTCTGCAAATACTCGCACAAGTCTAGGACTTCTAGGTACATCGACTACCCCACTTCTCCACTACGCATCTAACAATTCACAGCTCGCCATGTCCGCCCTCTCTACCGTCCAGCCCAGAAATGGAACGACCGAAAGCAATTGCGGCCTCGAGTCTCTGCAATTATCCCCGCTCGACACGGCACCGTCCTGTCCACCAATGCTGAACCCGTACCTCCCGTTACCTCGACCCCATACTCCGAACTCACGATCGGTGTAGTCCGCGAGACATATCCAGACGAGAGACGAGTGGCAATCACACCGCAGAATGCAGCGCTGCTGCTGAAGAAAGGATTCAAGCGCGTGCTGGTCGAGCGAGGAGCAGGAACAGAAGCACAATTTACCGATCAGGCATATGAGAAAGCCGGCGTAACATTGGGAGAGAGCAAGACGGTCTGGTCGGAGAGCGATATCCTGCTTAAAGTCCGCGCGCCGAGTTTCGACGGTGCTATGAGCGAGGTGGATCAGTTGAAGGATGGCGGAACGATCATCTCGTTCATCTACCCGGCGCAGAACAAGAAGGTGGTCGAGAAATTGGCGAACCGAGGAACGACGAGCTTTGCTATGGATATGATTCCTAGGATTTCCAGAGCTCAGGTTTTTGATGCCTTGAGGTAGGTTGGAGAGCGAGAGAGCGAGAAATGAATGAGGGGTATGCTGATCACGTGAAGCTCGATGGCCAATATCGCGGGGTATCGTGCTGTTTTGGAGGCGTCCAATCATTTTGGGAGATTCATGACGGGTCAGGTCACAGCTGCAGGGTAAGTTACTCTATTCGCGTGGGTAGTAGCTGCTAACGATGTATAGAAAAGTAAGCATTCCAGGACCCCCCATTTTCACTTACTCACAGGTCCAATCAGATCCCGCCTTGTAAAGTTCTGGTTATTGGAGCTGGAGTTGCAGGTCTGAGTGCTATTGCTACAGTAAGTATCCTGATCATGCTCTATGACACCTGTAAACATTTCTAGGCCCGCCGACTTGGTGCAATCACTCGCGGATTTGATACTCGCCCAGCAGCTCGTGAACAAGTCCAATCTCTCGGAGCAGAATTCATCGAAGTGGAAATCGAAGAAGATGGTTCAGGAGCAGGTGGTTATGCAAAGGAAATGTCGAAAGAATTCATTGAAGCCGAAATGAAGCTCTTCCTTGAGCAATGCCGCGAAGTAGATATTGTGATCACAACCGCTCTGATCCCTGGGAGACCTGCCCCGAAACTCATCACTGAAGAGGTAGGCTAAATTATATGCATTTGCTGTTCGTGGTCTGATTGTAGGTGATTAGATGCTTTTGGCCATGAAACCTGGAAGTGTTGTTGTTGATCTGGCTGCTGAAAATGGTGGGAATTGTGTCGCTACGGTTCCAGGGAAGCTGGTTCATCACCACGGTGTAACAGTCATTGGTATGTATGGCTCGACTGATACTGTTCAAGTGTCTAACGTGATGTAGGATATACCGATCTTCCTTCACGCCTGCCAACACAATCTTCGACACTCTACTCGAATAACATTACGAAATTCCTTCTCTCCATGAACCCCGAAGACGGAAAGTTCGGTGTTGATTTGAAAGATGAAGTTGTTCGTGGATCGATCGTTACATACAAAGGCGATATCGTACCAACTGCACCAAGACCATCACCTCCTCCCGCAAAGCCTGTCAATCCAGCTGCCGATACGAAACAAGCCGAAGTAGTTGCTGTTACTCCTTGGCAAAAGACTACTCGAGAGGTCGCTACTGTTTCTGGTGGTATGGGACTGGCACTTGCTTTGGGAAAAGCTACTGGACCTATCTTTATGAGCAATGTTTTCACATTCGCCCTAGCTGGACTTATTGGTTATCGGACTGTATGGGGTGTCACTCCTGCTTTACATTCACCATTGATGAGTGTTACAAATGCTATCTCTGGTAAGTCGTTTGGGACCGGTGGATATTCACAGCTAACAAAGTCAAGGCATGGTTGGTGTTGGCGGGTTTTTCATCATGGGGGGTGGCCTAGTCCCTCATACAATCCCACAAGCTCTTGGTGCTTTGTCCGTCCTGCTAGCATTTGTGAATGTCTCTGGTGGATTTGTTATCACCAAACGCATGCTGGATATGTTCAAGCGTATGTTAGTCAATGATTTCAGCTCTCACTACTGACATGTTCAGGTCCAACTGATCCACCCGAATATCCCTGGCTATATGGAATTCCTGCTGTCCTCTTCGGTGGGGGTTACATTGCTGCTGCTAGCACGGGAATGGCTGGACTTGTCCAAGCTGGATATCTTGCAAGTTCTCTCCTTTGCATCGGATCACTTTCTGGCCTCGCTTCCCAAGCTACTGCTCGGCAGGGCAATATCCTTGGTGTTCTTGGTGTCGGAAGTGGTATTCTTGCATCGCTTGCTGCTGTTGGCTTCCCAGTTGAGGTACTGATGCAATTTGGAATGGTTGCCTCGGTCGGTGGTATCCTTGGTAAGTGATTCTCTCTGAGTCATGAACGAAGCTAATGTTCAGGTCTCATGATTGGTCGGCGAACAACTGCTACAGATCTCCCGCAAACTGTGGCCGCTCTCCACTCCGTCGTCGGTCTGGCAGCCGTTCTAACAAGTTACGGAAGTGTAATGGCTCATATCGGAGACATCTCAACCCTGCATCTTGTTGCTGGGTACCTTGGCGTTCTCATTGGTGGTGTGACCTTCACCGGATCAGTCGTCGCCTTCCTGAAACTTGCTGGACGAATGTCATCCAAGCCCATCAAGCTCCCAGGACCCCGCCACGCACTCAACTCTTCCCTTCTAGGTCTCAATGCTGCTACTATGGGTACATTCCTCGTCATGGCGCCAGGATCACCTATCATTGCTGCATGCTGTCTAGCTGGAAATGCAGTCCTTAGTTTCTTGAAGGGGTATACGACAACTGCTGCCATTGGAGGAGCTGATATGCGTAGGTCGACCTCTTTGTAGATCGGATGTTTGCTAACCTTTGTAGCCGTTGTTATCACCGTTCTAAATGCATATTCTGGATTCGCTCTCGTCGCTGAAGGTTTCATGCTGGACAATCCACTACTCACCACAATCGGCGCACTGATAGGAGTGTCCGGATCTATTCTCTCCTACATCATGTGTGTAGCTATGAATCGTGGAATAACAAACGTCCTCTTCGGCGGTATAGCACCGACCGACAATAGCGACTACAAAATCGAAGGTTCCATTACGAAAACCAGCGTAGACGAAGTAGCTGATGCTCTAGCCACAGCAGAAAGTGTCATCATCGTCGTAGGCTATGGGATGGCTGTCGCAAAAGCACAGTATGCAATATCGGATATCACGAGGATGCTGAAGCACAAAGGAGTCAACGTCCGATTTGCGATCCATCCAGTTGCTGGTCGTATGCCCGGTCAATGTAACGTCTTGCTTGCAGAAGCTAGCGTCCCGTATGACAGTATGTCCTCCTTGCCCTTCCTTCCTTTTCCCTGCATCCCTCCCCCTCTCCTCAACCCTTACTAACCTCCCCCTCCCCTCCCAGTCGTTCTCGAAATGGACGAAATCAACGACGACTTCAACGACACGGACCTAACCGTCGTCATCGGCGCCAACGACACCGTCAACCCCATCGCCCTCGAGCCCGGCTCCAGCATCGCAGGCATGCCTGTCCTACACGCCTGGAAGAGCAAGCAGGTTATTGTTATGAAGCGAGGTATGGCGAGTGGGTATGCGGATGTGCCGAATCCGATGTTCTATATGCCCGGGACGAAGATGTTGTTTGGTGATGCGAAGGATAGTTGTGATGGTGAGTTTGATTTTCTTGTTCTCTTTTTTTGTTTCTTGGAGGGAGGAGGATTGGGCGACCGGGTGACGGGAATTGTGCTGACTTTGTCTACAGCTATCAAGAGTGCTTTGGAGGCTAGAGGGAAGATGTATGATGTCTGAGCTGATCCTTGGCGTCACTCACGGACACGGGACGATGGAAGAAGCTCCTGAGCTCGCGTGGAGATTACAAGTGAACCCATGGATGCGTGCAAGATCGGTAAATGGGTATGGAATATGGCTCGGGTTACGAATCTTGAGATCGAGACGGAGATGGAAATGAAGACGGAGTGGTGGTTTTTGCTTCATTGTCTCTGAATTTGCGATTCATTTCCACATAAGGAGTAGGTCTGGTTGGGCGTTCTGCATGCATGCATCATCATTGCACATACATTCGTACATCACAGTCATACATCACAATCATACATAGGAGCTTGATTACGATTATTTTGTCTGGTCTACGCATTTGGTTTCCCGGCGCAACAACGATGTCTCTGGGTAGGTAGTGAGTGAGCGAGTGGTAGACGTTGATTTGGCTTTGCGTGAGCTTTGCCTGAGCTTTGCGTGACTCACTTCAAGGTCTTCGAGTTACTCGCTCGCTTACAGCATCTTGCTTTCCTGTCAGCCTGTCTATATGGGTAGGTAGGTAGATACCGAAATACCAATCTTTCAGATTTCGGAAAGGGAGTGCGCGAGTGCGTGGGCGCGTGGGTACCTGGGAAGATACATTCTTGCAGAGCGCGGACGCGACATTGTGAAAACCCGTTCTTTCCATTTCGATTCAATTCGATTCGATACTAGAAATCTGCTACTCCATCCCTTTCTCGTCTCGCTTCGTCTCGTCACCGCTCATGCTGAGTTGTTTACTGAGTTGTTTACTGAGTTGTTTACTGAGTTGTTTACTGAGTTGTTTATTGTTTCGCTTCATTTGTCTGCTTGGCTCGAGTTGCGCGGCGGTTCGAGTGCTTGCTAGCGTGCTAAACGCGTGTGCTTTTTAATGTTCTGCCCAATTTTTTGGTTCATTGCCGAAGAGAGTATCAGTCACTCGTCCCCTCTCCCTGCCCTCCTTCTCCTCCAACGCTATGCCCTCCCGCATCTCCTCCCGCATCTCCTCCCGCATCACCCCCAATCCCAGCTTCCATCTTCTTAGCCTTCTCCTTCATCCTCCGCTTAACCTTCTTCTCCCTATTCCTCCTCGTCCGCTTCTCCTTCTCTGCTTCCTCTTTACTCTCCCTCTCTTTCCTCCTCGCCTCCTCTGCTACGTCTCTCTTCCTCTTCCTCTCTCTCAACAGAATCCTCCTCTTCTTATTCGGTTTAGTTCTGGTTCCGGTTTTGCTGCGAGCATCTGCTCTATCTGTAAGGGTAACAGCTTGTGGGGTGTTAAGACCGAGCGCTGTATCTACGCCGTCCGTCGGACGCGAATTTGAAGTTGGATGTTTTGATGGAGGACGGGATGCGGGAATGAGAGTTCCATCTGGTCGTAGAAGTCTGACTCGCCATGGGACTTCGAGGCCCCAATGTCTCCTCCCCCTCTCAGCACGTACATCGTCACCGCTCACAGCCGCGAAATCCAATTCTGCTCTTCGGGATCCAGTCGCTTTTGGGGCGAGGAAATAGGAGTGTGGGCGTGGACGGAGGATTTGGCCGGTGCCAGAGGGTTCATCGGATGTGGAGAGGATGATTTTTTGGGGGGAGGGTTGGCTGGAATGGCTGTGGAAGAGGAGGAAGTCGTATTCTTGTTCTAGGTCTTGGTCCTTGCCTGGAGAGTCGGCGGATGGGTTGGGATGTGATGTGTCGGTGGTGTTGGTGCTGGATGTATCTGATTCTGAGTCTGAATCTGAATCTGCGCCAGATCCAAGATCCATCTCCATAGCTACATCTCTAGGTTCCTCTCCAGCATCTCTCTTCCTTTTCCTCCTCGTGCTCTTCTCGTGTTCATCTCCAGTCTCGGCCTTCCCATCCTTCTTATCCTTCGCAGTAGCAGTATCAAGCAATTGCTGCCGCACAGGCGCATCAAATTCCACTGGTCCAAGGAGAGCAGCTAATTTTGCTTGCAGAAGAGCTTGTCGCGCTTCTTCATCTTTGCGTGATGTGTTCGAATTGTCGTTTTCGGTAGGGGAGGAAGGCGATGACGAGCGTGAGCGATTGAGGTCTGCGCGGCGGATTCTGTGAGAGGGAAAGGGATGTTAGTTTCTGGGTGGTATTGAGATGATTGTAAGATGGTTAGAGGAGTGTTGAGTATTGAGAGAAAGGAGCCGAGAGAGGCAATTGGTGCGCCCTATGGAGGGAGATTGAGCAAGGAAGAAGGGGATATACCGTTTTGCATCTGGGAGGTCGAACATCTTTGCCCGTTCTTCATCTCCTATAATCGCGTACGATTAATTGCTGTGCTGTCCTTGATACACAAAGTTACTCCAGTACCTTCAATCGCACTGCTCAATCCCCAGTCCTCAATAGCTGCTCAGGTGAATGTGAGGTCGAGGCTGAACAAGGCTGAGGAAGCAAGACAAGCTCGATATCAAAATCTCGGCATTCAAGTCAAGCTCCAACTCAAATTCCCTCGGAACGGCAAAACATAAATCCTTCTTCCGCCCTTCCGCTACTTACCTTAACCCACCCCGCTCTACCTAAATACACCCGCGAATTTAGCCGCTATCCGAGCCCGCCCCGCTCCTACTCGCTCGTCATCAAGGTTTTTAGTGCAAATAGAAGCTATTGGTGAAAAGTGTATTTATCCGTCGAGGCAAGGGGGTGCTGCTTTAAGGTTTATTTCTGGGTAGTGTTTGATTTTTTGGTGGATCTGAAAGGTTAGAAAAGGCTAGAAAAGGCAAAGCTGGGATATGTGAATAGAAACAGTAGTGGAGGCTAGCAGTGAAGGGTTGACAGGAAACTGTCTGGGTTCGGAAAGTTCATCCTTTGGCACGGACTGATGCCGGTGGAGTCGACTTGAGTTGACAGGGGAGAGAGACAGGAACGTGAACGCGACAAGGACAGTGACAAGGTGTGACAAGGGGGGGAAATACAGGGGGGAAGGAGAGAGACAAGGGCAAGGGTAAGGATTAAGGAAGTCTTTGAACCTTGTTCCTTGTGCCTGAGGGTTACAATGCAAAGTAGGTATGTCTTGCTTGTACCAGAGTACCGAAGCGATGAACCGAGAGACATAGAGACACCAATGAACGAAATGGAGGTGGAGATGGAGATGCGTTTGATTTAGAGATTCAATTCATAGCTTACACAAGGATCAGGGAGGATGTGATCAAGTAATTTGTCTTGAAATAGATTGAATTCAACGGGTCTATCTCCTCGGTACTCCATACTGGTGCTGCAGATGGAAGGTGGATGGAAGGAAGTGGAGGAAGAGGAGTGAGACATACATACATTCCAATATTTGGAATCTCGGGGTTACCACGTTGCTGGGACAGGTCTCCAAGTTTATCAGGGGGAAAGAGGAGTTAATGGAAAGGTTTTTACTCTGTAATCTGTAGTCTTTGCGTTTTGAGTTGAGTAGACAGCTCGAAAAGAAAACGGAGAGGAGAGTTGAGGAAAGGGAAAGGAAAGTAACTTCCCATTCGGATACCTCCGAATAAAAGAGACCCACAACGAACTACCGATACAGGGCTTCGTCTCCCAAAGCGAACATCGCTCGCTCACTATCTATTTCTGCAAGGGGCTATCAGAAAATCGAATGTTGATTGTCGAAGTTTACCTCCGCACCGTAAGTATTCTCCGAGCCGAAGTGTGCCGGAGTCCGAAGATCTTTAGGGCATGAATTTCAAGTTTGCATGTGGTATGGTATGGTTCGATTTGGTTTGCTTGGCTTTGGAGGTAAGACGTCCGGTCGATCAGATGGGAGGCTTAGGATAAGATGTGCAGTTTGCATGAACGCGTTTCATTTGACGCGCCAGGCCGGGGACAAGGCAGATTTTCGAGTTTTTGAGTTCGACGTCGCGATTTGGAATACCATATCAATTGTTTCGTGTCGTGCTACGGTAGTACTGTGTGGAGATGTCAATACTTAGGTGATGCATTATGGTGATCATTGATTCTTGAGTTCTCGTGGGGCGTATGTAACAGTACAATAATAGTGGGATGGGTATGAGAAGTGTCGAGATGTGATATGATGTGTTGCGCTTGGCGGTATGTCATTCGTTATGATGTTCCGTATGATATGATACGAGAGAAGTATTATGGCATTGTTTGACGCTGGCGTTGCATTGAGTTTCTAGAGTGGTTGTCGTCGAGGTGGTACAAGCGGTTGCAAGTTGCAAGTCGCGAATTCAAGCCGTTGTCGGAAGCGCTTGGCGAATCTGCCTGGGCAGTTTGGAACTAAGACTTTAATTGATCATTTGTGTCGCAGAAAGCGAAAAGGTTAGTGAGTAGTGATCGTAATTCGCAATGCATTGTTCTCAAGTTCATGTGAGGCTTAGTTATCAGGATCTGTATGAAGCTGTAGATCTTGCGCATCTGCTGCAGAGTGTTTTAGTGGTTGGCTGCAGTAGTTGGGGCAGTGCCCGTGGCATTAAATGAACCGAGATGCTGGATTTATGGGTTGCAGTTACAGACGGGAAGGATTCATGCACGATGTGATGTGATCGTACTTACGGGTGGGTAGGTTTGGTGTAGCATTGAATCATCGGATGGACTGGAGGCATTGGACAGTAAGGTAAGCATCAACAATCATTGACTGCATTGACAGCCTGGGACATGCTTGTTGCATAGCCGTGTCTGATAATGGGATTCCTGGATCTGGGGTTTGACGTGACGTATTTCGTTCATGCGTAAAAGAATATTTCTGGGTATATGTATGGTTGACTGTTTGGTTTCTTGGTGTTTAGTTTCGTTTCCGAGGTTTGTTTGTTTGGACTTCTCAATTTTGACGTCTTCAGTCCAAGGTCACATTAGTACAGCAGTATGAAGTTAACCCTGGAAATTAGATATGGGGTGTATTTGGGTATCGTGCTTTTGCTCTTGACATTCATTCAACTCGGTCCGTATCTTTCAACCACGGGACTAGGTCCATTCATCCACTCGATTCCAAATTTGCGCCTCAAGAATATAGCCCTCCCCAACAATTTCGTCGTGTATGGCAGCCAATGCCCTATTTACTCCACTTTCGAAACCCCGTTCTCAAATTGCAGGTAATTAGCTATTCAACATGGCATTTTAAAAATGTCCCCCCGCAAACCATCCAATCCCTCCGTTCTATATCCTGACCGACTATCGTACATGGTAAAATAAGAAAATTGTTGTTGTGAAAAGAGCGCAACGCCGGACTGTGATCATCTTGTCGTTTCGTATTCATAGCTTTCGCTGGTGCCCTCCTGGTACTGCTACGCACCACATGGGGTTCTCAAGGACATCGTTCCTCCCACAATTCGGAGTCGCTTCCTTTAAGCTGAATTCCAAGTATAGTGTGGCTGCTGCGACGCAGTCTCCTCCTTATACTGCTCACTTGGAAACTCGTAGTGATGCACACCCGGCGCTTGACTGGTCCCATAGACCACGCCTGTGTCCGGCCCACTCGTCCATGCTTGCATCTGCTGTTGCGTTGGGGGAAAGTACTCGGGCGCTCTTGATGGCATGGCTTCGTTGCTGTTGTTGCTGTACGGAGGCATGTATCGCGATCCGTACTCCGAGTAATTGCCGTTCGAAGGCAATGGCAATGGTACTTCTGGAGGAGCAGCATGTCTTGGGGATTTCGAAGGCCTTGGGTTGCTGTCTATGAAGCGGATGGGTTCGCTTGTTGGTGCAGACGATGGAGGATGGTAGGCGTATTGTTGGCGAAGAGGGGGTTGAGGACCTGGCATTGTTATTGGTGGTGGATTGGAGGAGTGTAAATCTGATGGTGAGTTGTTGTTATTGCTGGGGTGTACTTGGAGGTAGGAGTCTAGACTCAATGACGGCGCAGGGTAGTTCGGCGTATTTGGCCCTGTTGTATGGTCGGGCGTGTGTGCTGCGTTCCAAGATTGGTAGGCCCTAGTTCTTATCAGCTTTGTTTCATTTAGCTAAGGAAAAGAATCAAGATGAATTCAATGAATGTCCATGCTGTCGGAACTTGCAGTTGGTTGGAGAAGAGACTTGACTTACGATTGTCGAACCATTGACGGTGATCCAGAAATGGTGCTCGAATCAAAGGTAAATGGCGACCTTGGGAGCTCAACAACATGCTGCTTGCCCAACTTTGCCTTAGCCTCCAAAACCGCAATGCTAGGCATGACATTCGTAGCTACGTGAAGCTCTGGCGGCTGTCCACGAGAAGATGACGATCCAACAAGCGGGATCTCTTTTCTTGCTTGGAAGTTCCTCGGACTTCTCCCTCTCACCACGATCGGCGATGTTGAAGTCTCGCACACGTTCATCTTCGTCCCGTTCGCAAGTGTCCCAACAACATTCAGATGCAAGGTGAAGTGCTGTTGAAGTTCTCTCCTTCGACCATTGTTCGCAGTAGCGATTCGGAATTGCAACCTTCGATAAGCGATCGGGAAGACCGTGAAGTCACTATGCGCATCTGGACCTTCGTCAGATGGAAGTAGTGGTATCGGTGCTGGCTCATGCTCCTGTCCCGTTGGGATTTCTGGGGAGTTGGGAGGTGGAGTTTTCCATGGGATCACAATCAGCTTGACGACATGGCCGTCAACCGACTCTGTTGCTGAGATAACCACTTCCATGGAAACGATAGGGATTCTCTCGCCGCGGTCTGTCAGTATAGACAATGGACCTCTTGCTGCAGTGACACTTCCGGAGATTTGGAAAAGATTTCGTCGATAACAAGTCAGCTCTGGTTGCATCAACATGTTTTCTCCAGCCGGCGTTGCCAATTCGGACAAGAAAAACATCCCATGGATTTGCGCCGCGAGATCGACACGCTGAACTCTTCCCTGAGCATCCAGAATGGTGTTCTTCTCGGGTAGTCTGGCAAAAGAAAGAAGTCTGTGGTCTTGGTTGATACTCGGCTTCGGAATATCCTGCAAGTCATCTCTATAACTCTGGATGCTTTCCCCGTACGGCGAATCATCTGTACTGTGGAAAGCTCTTTTGAGTGACGGATAGCTATGGTGTGTGTTTAAGGATGGAGGTGAAGCTGTCAATATCCCATTCCCATTCCTTAATGCTGGTCGTGCGTGGCTGGACGGTATATCCAGAGATCGGTAGTTGCTTTTGTGAGGTCGACCATGGTAAGGAATTGTCATCGCAGGGGATTGATAATTCGAATCGTATGCAGGGCCTTGTGACGATGTCGGATGGGGAGGATGTAGACTATAGCCTTGCCAGATGGAATTGTCACCATCTTCTGGCTTTATATTTGCCATTGTTACTGATTGCGTGAGGGACATCGACGCATTCTCCCTGTAGCGGGGAAGGAAGGAGACTGATGTTTAAAAGAGTGACAGGAACGATGAAGAAGACGAAACGAGATGAACGAGGCAGAGTTCACGCGCACAGAACAATGGTGATCATGTTTGCCCTCAGACCAAGCAAGCAGACAGGCATGGCATGGGAGGAAAAGATAGATGAAGGCCGGAGAATGAGCTTATGCCTGGTATGGTGCTAAGCATTGATTCGTAGTTTGGAGCAAGGGCAGCTAGGGCCATTTTTTTCATAGGGGCCAAACTTTTTGAGGGGCCGAAAGCCTCATGGCTTTAACTTCCTTCCGCATTCTCTAGAGCCCAGCCAGAGTGGGCAAGGTACGATGGGGATACCGAGCATGGGATAGAATGGAGGGGATGGGATCGCATGGCCCCGTCATTCACGTTAGTTTCCTCTTCTCGTCCCTAACCCTTCCCCTCTCTTACCCCCCCGTCACCACTAACGGCAATGCAATGCCATCTCGCTCTTCAGGCCTGGGCTGGCTCATCTAGCTGGCACTGGCAGCAAACGACGGCCATCTAGAACAATAGACGTGGCTGGCGCGTGATCTACATTGGTGATAGCCCTCCTGCACTGGAAAGAGCTGCTGCTGATTGGACCATGCCCCAGTTGCCTAAATTCGTATCTGAGGGTGATCATCGATAGGGATATATCAAAGACGTTGAGGTGCCCAGGATATGCTTCTCGAAGGGGACAGACAGCATGGGGGAGAACCATGTGCCGCTCCCGGACAGTGGCCAGAAGTAGTCGAAATCCGTCGCAGGCAACCCAAAAGGGGGGTAGTGCAGCTCTTGCTAGCCTTCCTGAGCGAGTCTTCTTCCCCTTCTTCGACTTCTCTCAACGGCCGCCCCCTGAAAAGTGGCAGAAATGGGAGAAGCACAACAGTACGATGCCAATAGAACGGCTCTGTTCGGTACGGATTGGCTCCTGCAGTCTGCATTGCAGAATGCAGGCTGCAACAGCTCTGCCACAAACAAAGTTGCTGTGCCCTGTCCGGTACAGGCCCGATGGCCTGTAAACAATGCCTGTCATGCCCTAACTCTCCTAACTTGTGGCCATGGCCCCCCTCCCGAATGTATCCGTTCCCTTCCAGAGTCCCCTGCCCTTGCCTCTTATCCCATGCTGTTCCCCCTCTTCTTTACCAGGCCCCCACGCAAGCGCCAAACTATTGCCCGATGGCAGATTCAGATTCGTGCCTGTCAGGACTTAATCAGCATTCAAAGTGTGGTAAGGCCCCTGTATGGCCCCATGCATATGGGGCCCTTCCGTCCAGTAGGGGCAAGCTCCCGACGCCATTCGTCGTCGAATGGACTAATTGGGAATCCCCAACGGCACGAACTGTTGCCCGCAGCACCTTTTTGAACAGTTGGGGCCTCATCTGATGCCTCAGATACCGGCACCTGCGGGTTAAATTACCTAGATGTGGGCCCGCGCCGAGTGCCACTGCGAGTGCCAGTGCCTCCTACCCGAGTTCGAAGTCCATACCAGCGATACCACCTTAACCGAATCTGATATTCCTTAAGCCAGCGAGATCCTCCCGTCAGGCCAGGAACCTAAACCTGTGCTGACGCTGGCGGCTGCGCGTGGGAGGCTTTGAATTAGTCGTGGGGGTTAGTTCTATGTTGTGGTGCGATGTGAGATGATGAGGTGGTAGACATCATAGGGGCCATCTGGCGTGAGACTCGAGATATTCTGTCTGGAAGAAAGTGCACGCGGGCTCGCCCATGTCGCCTCCCTCAGGGTGTCAGAAGTGAGAACGATAGGCCATCAAATCCCGAACCCCATCAGCATCATCAGCACCGGTAGTGTTGCCAATGACACACGGATAGGCACTTTAGCCCCAATCTACTCGTCTGTTCTTATCGAAGTCAGGGAAGGCCTGTTCGCTAAACGAGCATTGATGGCGCCGCTGGCACAAGCTTAAACGTTTAAAACGTGCCCTAAGATTCGACACTGCGTCGCGAGAACACCCTAAAAACAGCCTCCCACGACATTTGTCTGCTAGTGTGAGCTCTAGATCGAAATTTTGAGCGTTTTGGAAACGTGTCGACAGCCTTGTCCAGCCTTACAAGTCGTGTCCACTGACTACTTCTCCACGATGACATATTGAGCAGCATCCTTGGATCCCCTCTGTGACGACATCGACGAGAGACGTCCAAATAAAAAGCGTTCTAGAAACAGCAGAAAGAAGACTCCGATTGGTACCGGGATGTTTTTGGTTTCGAAACAGGTTCGTTCCGCTGGAACTGACCCTGTTGCCCGCCCTGCATTTGCAGTTGCATTCATCCGAACAAGCATGCATTAAACCAGCGGCGTGCTGATTGCTGAATCCATTCCTCGGGACCTCCGCCCCTTTTACCCCAGACGCTTTTTGCTTCTTCTAGTGAGATGGATGCTGCACCTCATCTCGATTCATCTCAATTGTCGGATTTCAAGCTGCGTGCGTCGCGCCGTTAGTTGTTCGTCGGTACTGCGAAAGAAAGGCGGTAACGTTGCTTGCACCCATGTACGTATGCCTGCCTATGCGCCCGCTGATTCCGAGCAGCAGGTGCCAACCCTAATTTTAAAATAGCAAGCAAGAATGAGAATTCCAAGATTGTGGAAAGATGAGAAGAGAAACATGTGCGGGTAAAAAGGACCGATTGAATTGAAAACAGAAATCATAATATCGATATGTGAGAGGGTTGACCAGTCATGTCTCAGTCGAGGGTGGAAAACGTGGAGTTGTAAATTAAATGGCTTGCATGCATGTGCTGGGTTGGATAGATGAAGCCACGCACTTTCTTCCTGCGATTTGTACTACCTGCCTTCCTTTTGGGGATCGATCCACCACGTTTTTAGATGGGCGGAAGGATGAAGCGCCGCCTTTCAATGTGGTTATGTGACTTGTGACTTGGAAAAGGGGAGCAGATGCTTAGGTGGGGCCATCAACAAGGAGGATTTTGATCTGATGATGGGGAAAGGAGGATTTTTTTGGTTCAATCCATTATTGGGTGGATACATATTAAATGCAGGACAGGACCTCCCTGGAAAAGAAGCATGCATGGAAGCATTGTATTTGGAATGGAGAGACAACGAAAGACAAAGGGAAGATACTTTGGTACAAGGGCAAATCACGTGGGTATAGTAGACATAATATAGGTAGGTAGGGCTGAGCAAGGGAGTCACTACTGGTTTAATACCGGTACTATGAGGCTGAGAGATAATGTGTGGTTACAATAAGCATGGGCGTGGATCTGCGATCTTCAGCCGAGTTGCGTAATATCATGGGCTCGCTTGAGAATACGGGGAAGCCAAATAAGAAAAATACACCACTCTGGTACAGCATATCATGGAGCTAGAGTGGAAAACTTGCAACACCAGACTTCGAGATCGGAAGATTACTGAAACTTTTAACCTGCAATCGGATAGTATAAGTGTCTCAAGAACATGAGGACAGCGGCAAAATTCCATGCTAGACACGTACTAATGTACTGAAAGAAGCCCGCTTCAAGACTTCACGCTTCACTACATCATAAAAAGCACTACTGAGTTTTCGTGGAAAAGGTCTGGCGAAATTGGCCAAAATCGTCCTGCATGAATCTCGAGAGATTCGTAATCGTAATCGTAATCGTATGGCGGAGCCTTACTGCTGCTTTGCTTCACCAGATCAGACGAACTTATCGAGCTGAATTGGATCCTCCCAAGTACGGCAAGCGAAAATGAGACTAGAATTGGAAGAGTGCGTTTTTCTGAAGGTCAGTTGACGGGAATTTCCCACGCTCGGGTCGGCTACATTTGCCTTCTTTCGTAAAAGGAGAAGACAATGAATTCTAGCCATATTGATGGATCCAGAGCTCTTATCCGCTGATGTGCCAGCCGAGGTACCGGTACCCGAAATGTTTGAAGAGCGGAATTTTGAATTTCCGCCGGGAGCCAGGTAATTGAGAGCGAGCCTATTGTATGGAGATGGGGATGCTTTTAGACGTGCAAGTTGGACATCAGTCGAGACTCGACAGAGCGATAAAAGGGGGCTTATGCACACTGCCGAGCTAGCGACGTGTACAACGCTTAAGTGTCGATAGACCAACCTAAAGTGATACATTACAACCAAATCTGCAGCTAGAAGTCAGCGACCCTTCAACTCCGTCATACCAGATCTGGCAGCTAGAGCTAGGATCTGGTGCTAAACATCGGGTCACATCGGAGGGAAGAGACTATTGGTTCTTCGAAATCAAGCTAGACCCTGGCACTAGACTCTCCGTAGGAACGGGTGAGAGGTAGCTTACGCTAGTTAGCTTCTGATTCAAAGTTTGTTGGAGAAGTGGAACAGGAAACAACATTACCATTGAACCCACATCGTGCTTTGCTATCTTGGTTGCTTACTCATCGCTGCCAATCCAAGTCACTAACATAATGCACAACAGGCATGCACCAAATGAGCTTGAGGTCGAGCCATGGCCATGGAAGAAAAACGTACTAGCTCTGGTCCGTCGCTCGCGGAATGATGAGTTGGCGTCCAATAGTTCTAGTGCCGGGTTTCAGGGTCTTTTGGATCGACGCGGTAGTGTCCGGACGGCTCATTTTCTGTTGCAGTGCTGAGGGAAGTTACCCGAAACCTTAATCACTGTCTCAGTCCCAAAACCGCCAATTATCACCAATTAAGGCAAAGTAGCGGAGGATCCTCCGTTGCTCAGGATATAGTTTCTTCCACCACGCACACTGTGGGTTTGGGGATGGACTACCACTGGCTCCAGGAGGACAACAAGAGATTTTTCCGGGACCCTTGATTTTCGTATACCCACTAGTCGCCGCTGAAGCTAGAAACATTCTTCCTTGGCGGGTCGTGAATGAGTTGACCAAGCTCGTACTTGATTCAACGATATCGGAGGTACCCCGCCTTCGCAAATCCTTCGCAAGCACCATGATGCTATTCGAAGTGGTGGAACAAGCCGATCATTGTCGAGAACAGGGCGAGAGATCTTTGCGTATCAAAGGGAAATGAGATTTCGTCATGCATACGCTCTCAGAAACATCAATTAGCCCCCCTGATGCCGTCTCTTCACTTGGGCATGTACTTCGCACGATTGGGTGAAGGGATATCCTGAGAAGTATCTTCAACGAACGCCTCAGGTTCTTTCTCGCGCCACGATCTCCTATGATCGGGATGGCTGATGATAAGTCGGTATCCGATAACGGTTCGTGGGAAGTCGATCTGTTCTGGACAATTCGAAACTGAGCAGCATATTCCAAATCTAGGTTGAGGACAAGATACTGCTTGAGACTTGCCTGAACAGGGCAAATTCGAGCCGTCAACCTCGTGTGCCTGATGCCTTCGGGCCGTGGGCCATCTGCTAAATCCTTTTGGATGGAAATAGAAGGTTTTGACGCAATCGCAAGTATGCGAAGCGCTCGCAAGCTTTGCGGATGATGACGTTGCAAGTGAAGACAGCCTAACACATCACGATGTAGCTAGGTAAAATTGCTAACACTGCTGAGCTTTTGGTGCAAGATTATGTGCCTAGCTGTCGCTGCATATGCTAGGGATTCCCGTTCGGGTCCAAGAAAGTGCTATTGATGATGGGTGCTAAACACGTCGAAGGGTTGAGTTGCGAGGCCGTCACCATCTCAGTAAGTATCCCCGAGACGAGGCTCCCGTGATGAATCATTGATTTGATGTTTGAGCTCGAAACTGGCCATGTGCGACCACTTTTGGGTTTTCTTCATCCATGAAGATGCAGCATAATTCTCCGAAAAGTGCTGCGCGATGTGTTTCTGCGCTTCATTCGGCGCTCGAGGTTGCGCGGCCCGAATAATATGATGCCGCAGAATCGAAACATTGAGGCAGCACAGTCTAAAGACGTACTTGACGCTCGGAGCTGAGCTACGCAATCATGTGCGCAGATGGATTGAAGGAATGTGGACTTGAACAAGCCGGGTGAAAGCGTTGCGTGATCGTGAAAGAAAGATATGTTCATTCAACCATAGACGGCGTAGCAAGACCGTGACACCCCTGGAGAGAGTACGACATTCATAGAGGGTGCAGATAGTAGAGGGTGCGGCGATGATCTTTGTGGAGAGGTGAAATATCACGGTTGCAAGTCACGAAACAGAAACAAATCAGGGCTCTAGCCCCACACGTGACGAGTAATTGTTCCGTGCTGAAGCTCATTACCACCTGCTGATAGCTGTCAAGCTCGCTGAAGATCAGGAGCCATATCTGTATGATTAGTAGGCAACGGAGATCATGGAATCAGGAGCACAAGAAACAGAACAGACATGTGACTCGGTCACGTGTTGGACTGACCTACGGAGGTAGAAGACTTCCTCAAGCTGCTGCACTTCTCGAGTATATTTTCCTGTCAGAGCCAAGTTAGGACTATAATAAGCTGCTATTTTCTTTCAAAAGCTTTACAATTTCGCATGATGTTGTCTGGCGCGATTTGAATGGAGAGTGCGACTATTTGGGCAATTAGAAACCGGTCCACTTTCAAAGTTTGGTTCCCTATACAAGTGTTTGATAACTATTCTAATAAGCCTAACTTTTTGAGTTTAAGAAACCCTCTGCAGATGACTTTTCAAGTGCTTCATCCACCAATTTCGAACCGCTCTCGTCAGGATCTGCTTCGAATCTTCGCCTACAATACAATAAACGGAATACAGCGGAATAATCAAAATGGTTGTTCTTACCATTAGCTCTGGGGATCGAGCAATCGTCTCTCGACTTGACTCTGCCGAACAGTTCTCTGTCATCCAAAATATATCTCAAAGACCAGGCATCGAAATCACTGTCCCGAACGAAGTCATGAACATGATTGCCCTTCATCTTTTAAAGTCGGACTGGAAAGCTCTACGACTGGTCTCTCGAGATTTTCTCGGCATTTCTCTAGACCTCCCTCTCTTCACGGAGGTTTGGATCAGTCCATACGCTGAAGATCTCGGAGTGTTCACGAGCATCTGCGGCAACCCGGGATTGGCAAAGCACGTTACAAGTCTCATTCTCGATACGACACCCTTCTGGGGAGAGGGTGGTCTGTAAATAAATAAGATGAATGTCAGAAACGTTTCTGATGACATCATAGCTCTCAGGCGACACATGAAAGAGAGTTTCTCATTCCAGAACTGCCAACAGGACTTGCTTTCCAAAGTCGTAACGTCTTTGAAACGTTTACCAAAAGTCGATTCTCTTGTCTTGCGTTGTGGCTTCGCTTCGTGGTTGAACGTCAGGCTCGGGATGGATGACTCAAACGGTCATGACTTGCCAGAGTCTCCCTCGGCCAGATCATGGCCACAATTACACTATCTAGATCCAGTTTACAATAATGGTTCCTCAGAATCATTTATTATGGCGCACTACCTCGATTTTGCCGCCGCATGTATAGCGAAGAGCGATAGCAAGTTCAAAAGCCTTGATTTGCTGCCAGCACCTAAGTCATTGGGTCCCTTGGCCCGTGTTGCTGATATGAACATACCGAACGGGAAAGTAGCATTTTCGGCTATCCAATCGCTCAAGATACACTGCGCTGTCCTTGGAACTTCAAGATTGGAATACGACCAAGGATTTGTGCAGCTTTTCAAAGCTGCCATCTCCTTGCAGAAGCTCGACTTATCATTAACTTCCTTGAAAAGCCATTCCCACACATTCACCTCGGAAGATAACCTTTTGGCGCGGCTATTCCACGAACATACGCTACCATCGCTCGTAGATCTGCGCCTTGGATTCTTTGCAACAGAGACAAGGACACTGTGTCGCATATTTGACAGCCACCAAGGACTAAAGAGAGTGTATTTGAAGCAACTAGTCCTTATCGACCGCAACCAGAAATGGATAGAGGAATCATCCAAGCTGTGCCGTGAAAATCCAAGTTTGGATGCTTTCAGAGTCCATTATCCGCTGGAAAATCCAGCTTGTCATAAACTTGAGGGAGGATGCTAGGAAAATACGACAAGCGAATGGGGTGTATGGAACGATTAGGTGGATGAGCAAGAGAAAAATAATTGAATCGTACAAGTGCGTCGTTATCAGTTCAGATCGTACATCCGCTTCATCCATGTTCGAGCCTACGATCGGCCCCCCCCGTACCAAATCATGGTTGATAGACGGTCACCACAGCGACTGCCATGGCAGGGAGCTTGCTGCAGTATGAGTACCATACTATTGTGGTTCAACCTTAGCATTTGATTCATAGATTCAATGTCCAAGAATCTAGCGAGAGACATACCATCCTTGTATTTGCACACACTGTCATTTCCACAGCTACCCGCGCACTTGCCGATATATCCATCCCCGCCACACTGACCCCATTCCTCAATCGGACATCTTCCGCTTTGGGTAGGTAGACTTTGGCTAGCAGTCACCGTGACTGTGTAGTACGAGGTCGACGTGCTTTGAGGAGGCTTTCCAGTGACCGTTACATAAGCAGTTGATGTTGAGGTCGTAGGCGTAATGGTTACTGTGACAATTGTCACAGTGCTCGTTACTGTCACGATGACTTGCTTGAAAGACACCAAAGTTAGCTCTCGCAATCAAGTAGACCTGGGAAAGAGGTTAACCATACAGATAGAGCAATGTTTGCCAGAGCAAGTAATGGAAGGAACGTAGACTTGGCGAAATGCATAATGAAGGGTTGTTGGTGATGGTATTTGGTTTGTGAAATATCGAAATGTGCCTCCCCAGTGAGACCAAAAAAGATCAATCCACAAGACGGACATGCGTTATATAGAAAAGATCGAGGCGCAACTTTACCATGTGGCGGACTGCAAATACCATTGTTTATTCTGGCTCAGTTGAAAGACATAGGCTATTTGCCGACTTCAGATGAACTGTCGCCGACTGAGCCAAGCAGGTAGAGAGAGTTTGATGTGAATGTCAGCGCATATCATTCTCGATAGGTAGATGAAAAATGCGATACGAGCCGCTGTCACAGCAGAAGTGGGGCCAAACGAAAGTTGACAAGTGAATTAATCTAGATATGGGATGCTCGGAAGCATAGACACCGGATAACAAAGACCTGCGGCTGGTATATATTACATACTCAATCGAGCTTAAATTACAATTGCTGTCTCTGAGAGGGCACTGTCTAGGCTATGATCAAAGCTCATGCCTTACGCCACAACATCCAGCTACAGATCGATGATCACAACCGGTTCACAAACACAATGATTCTGATGCATATAACCTGGCTTGCACAGGAAAGGATCCTTACCGGAAACGAAACTGGGATTCGATATCTTCAGGATGTAAACGACCCGATGATTCATCGAATCTACAGAGATAAGATGACTTATGAGTGCCGATATATGTCGTGATGGAAAATCAGGCACAATGATGTACCGGGACCAGGGGCGGCACGAGTAAGTAAACAATTCAATTTCGTCCCTAGCCAGAACACTCCGTCCCTGAGGATCATTACGGACCATCCGATCCTAGACAGTATGATTGGGTGATTTGGCGAACGCGTAAATACAAGGTAGAGATCCCGCTATGTCCGGCGCAGGACCCAGATTCTTGAAATAGAACTTGTTCCCAGCGACGCGGATTGGGAATTAACCGAGACGTTATAGAAGCTCAATATTAATCGAATAAATGAGCGAACCGCTCATAGGGTAGGTCAACCGGAGCAGATGACAACAAATTAAGGAGCAGTCGAGACTTCTAACCCAGCCAGAATGCATGCCTAGAAGCACCGGTCTGTCCACAATGCGAAAGTGGTGAGGTCATCATGATACACGTGACATGACTTCGGCATACATCTTGAGTCTGGGATAATACGGACATATTACTACCAGCTGGACTCTGACTGCGCCTAAACCATAATTGAACGCCGAAGTCATGGTTTAACAAACCAAGCAAAACCCCACTTCTAAGCAGAAGTTTGTATTAATACCTTACGGTGGGCCCCGTGCCTCCGCTGTACACACCATCTCCATATACGCCGAATGGCGACGTTCCTCTTTCCGCATTTTTCATCAATGTGGAACAAGACTATTTGCTTGATATGACTTCCTCATTGACCATTCAAGCACTGATGACAGTCTTACTCGCTTGTGTTGAGCTAGCGCAGCTTGACGCGTTCACCATTTCAAGGCGCCACATCGGAAACCTTTGTCGCCAGGATGACTTCAGTACGACACCCATAAATCATCCAAGTCATTTCGAAATCTGCACCACAATGTCCATCATCACTTGGGGGGACCATTGAGAATCATTCAGAGGGAAGTGAGTCACTACGGCAGCTCATTATTGAGGACCTTGGGAAGATCACTAGTGGAAATAGTCAAGGAATGTTAGGTGCTGGCTACAGAGATGCAGGTGTCTTTAGAAGAGTTTGGCGCGATGATGGTGAAGAGTTTATGAAGTTGACCAAGGAGCTGAGGTATGTATGTCAAGCTCGAGATGGCAGGGAAGCTACTGGGTGGAAACACAGAGATTGGGAGCCAAAGATCTTCGGCGGGTGTGATACCACAGTTCCATAGTCCGTTGGGAATCCATGTTTACCTTTCGGAAGAATTATCAAACATCTCTATATACTTCCCACGCTAGATTTAGATCCCTCCTTAGCAGCAGATATGAAGCTTTCGCGGCCTCCGTAGGTGGTGCATGCGGCTGGATCCTGTACACTTGAGCATTGTCACCCCAAAATCTAACCAAAGTTGTAGCAGATACCTTGAAATACTTACTGCAACAGCTACATCGAAATACCTAAAAACTTCTTTGGGGCTCAGGGGCGGAAGAATTTCAGGAACCTCATTCAAAGGTAGGTGGCTATCGACTCACATGAGTTTCACGTGAGCAGAAGACCCCGCTGCAGATTGCTTGGTGAGACAAAGTTTAACCCAACCTCAGCCTCAGCTTCAATGCAGACGCCACTTCATCATCCCATCACAGCAACACACCCGCTTTGTAATTTGTTATTTCCACAACCTGGAGTCTCTTCTCCTGAGTGAGAAGCCCCCTTTCTCTCTCTCCCTGATAGTTAAATGGCCCTCGGGTGGGCCGGGGACTCAATGCAGCAAACTCGCCGCCTTCTTTCTTCAACCGAGGACGTCAATGGAATTACTAAGGCGCAGGCAATCTGCCTTTCTCTACGTTGACGGATTACAAAGCAAGTGCCTATCTTCATCCGAGGCTCGAGGAAGTTCAAATCAATTCATCAAGTCATGGCAATGTCTCAAAGCGGGGTACCAGAGCCATCGAGGAATCAAACAGAGCTTTTGCAAATATTCTAACCTCATCCGCAAGTTCTCCATATTGTGGCGTCCAGAACTTTATCTCATTCACCAAAACATCACCTCCACATCTAGAATCTTCAACATCCTCGGTCCACTACCAAATGGAGATCAGTCTTGGCGAAAAAAAGGAAAGGTCCGTAGCGGCTGATCATCCAGTCTTGGCTGTGCATCATCTCCCTCGTCTGGCAGGAGCCAAGATTGTGCGATTACTCCACAAAGACATCTGTTAACCTTAGAACCCTTTAGGGGTCCTTTGCACGGTTCAGAAAAGCCATGCCTGCCAATGGATGGGGGAATTGGGATGATCATTCCCCGCTTCGGTAGACGCTGGCAGCTGCCACCACCAAGCCGGTATCTGAATAGCTTCATCTAGCTTTACTGCTAGTACATGACGGCCGGGGAAGAGGCAAAGTCATCAATGTTGCAATCCGTCTGATCTGCGAATATAAAGTTGCGATGAATTCCCCTGCAGAGACAGATTTCATCTTCCATCAAGTCATCATCGTTTCTTTCTAGATTTCATCATGCGTTTCAATACCCTTCTTAATTTCTTCGCCGCGGCAGGACTTGTGGCTAGTGCGCCTCTGGCACCTATTCTCTCAGTCGCAAATGTCGCAGATATTATTCCCAACAGCTGGATTGTGGTCATGAAAGACATCTCAGATTCCGCCTACCAGACACACTTAGCGAACCGCGATGCAGACGTCGTCTCTGGCACGAAATCAACATTCAACCTCGGCAGCTTCAAGGGATACAGTGGAATCTTCAGCCAGTCGCTAGTTGACTTGCTCGCTTCGAGTCTTGATGTAAGTCCTTTCAATCAACTTGCAGCTTCGCTCCACCCCAGCGCATTCTAACGCAACCCAGATCGCCTGGATTGAACCTGACACCACAGTCCGCACCCAAGCCCTCACCACCCAAGCCAACGCTCCATGGGGTCTCGGCCGTATCTCCCACCGCGCAAAGGGCTCAACAGACTACATCTACGACACTTCCGCCGGCGCCGGGACATACTCCTACGTAATCGACACCGGCATCTACACCGCGCACACTGAATTCGAAGGCCGCGCCACCTTCGGCGCCAACTTCGCCGGCGACGGCCAAAACACCGACGGCAACGGCCACGGCACTCACGTAGCCGGCACAATCGGCTCTCGCGCCTACGGCGTCGCCAAGAAGACGAACCTCATCGCCGTCAAAGTCCTCGACGCCAGCGGCTCCGGTGCAACATCCCAGATCATCTCCGGTATCCAGTGGGCCGTCAACGACATGAAGAGCAAAGGCCGCGCCGGCAAATCCCTCGCGAACCTGAGTCTCGGCGGTATCTTCTCGCAGACTACAAATTCGGCTGTCGCGGCTGCTGTCCAGCAAGGTCTCTTTATGGGCGTTGCTGCGGGCAATGATGGTCGTTCTGCTGCGCTTACGTCGCCGGCTTCGGAGAAGTCGGCTTGTACTGTTGGTGCTACTGATAAGAATGATGCGAGGGCTTCGTACTCGAATTATGGCTCTGTGGTTGATATCTTTGGTCCTGGTACGGATATCCTTTCTACTTGGATCAACGGTCCGACCGACACCAATACCATCTCCGGAACGTCGATGGCTACGCCGCATATTGTTGGGCTCGGTGCTTATTTGATTGGCCTTGAGGGTACGAGAGCTCCTGGACCGCTGTGCGAGAGGATCAGGACTCTGGCTACTAAGGATGTGCTTTCTGGTGTTACGCCAACTGGTCTTGGTGGACTTCTTCAGCCTGGTTTGAGGGGAACACCCAATTTGCTTGCATATAACGGTAATGGTGCGTAGATCTTCGGAGAAGATCGTATTTTGGCATGCTCTTCTGTCAGGGGCGAAAACACTAAGATAATTTTGATACATTTGAATGACATGAAAATACCTCAACAAGTATTAAATCATCCACCCTCCAGTGATCGGATATTTGCTTGTTTATTGTTACATTGACTTTCATGACATTGATAGTTTACATGACCTTTACCTAGGTATATACCCTGGATGTATTCACTCATCGTTCCCTCTTGACCAGCGCAACCCCCTGAATGTCCGTACCATTTCCAGCACTTTCCAACTTCCCTCCCGCCAAAGCACCTCTACCCGGATTCACCAGAGCTTGCCTCCTATCCACCTGTTCCAAAAACTCCTGGTGAGTTCTAGGTCTCGGCAAAGACTGCAGATAGAGCCCCTGCTGCGTGTGCTCATGATGAAACAACCTTCTATTATCATAGTAAAAGTTCTTCACACTCGGCAAACTTCCCGTATCCTTCTGCTGGTACACCTCCAATCCACGACGACAGGCATCAATCTGCCACTTCACACCCTGGTTCAGAGTATCGGATCTGGATTTGGGCTTGAGCCATAATTTCAATGTCGCGGGATTGTTTGGTGACTTTGATGATCCCTCCAGCTGGAACACGACGGCTGGGAAGAACCGCCCGATTTCGATGAGAGAATCTTTGTGGGTACCAAGCAATTTGATCATGAGTCAGATGCGGTGGCTCCAGATGGCGCAGCTCCTTGATCACCACCAGTTGACTCTCCGCTGGTCGACTCGACACCTCCAATAGCGTAGGAAGTAGCGGCGGGGTTAGTGGTGTTTAAAAGAGTTGTGCTAACATCGAGAGTTAACTAGGCTAAGAGCTTAGCCTAGAGAGTGTCATCGAGCATGACGTAGTTGAATACGGGATTGCTGGAAACGGCCTTGATAGCGAACACCATATCGTCAGCGTTGGAGGTAACTTCTTGGGTGTTGGTGTTGTATAATAAGAGAAGCTTGACCTGATCTCAAATAGATTGATCCCAGAATGTCTGTATAATATGTCTTGCTATAAGGTCGTAAATAATCCCGTTGTTTCAAAGAGCGGCATTCATGTGTAGAATAGTATAGATGTGGGTTACACGGCTGGTATAGTAGCCAGCGAAGATAATGTCGAACAAGGCAATTGCATCGTTGTTAGTAGCTTGAAGGCCTCGTAAAAAGATCTCGTCGAGGATAAAGACGTCGTTGGTGTTTCCGTTACCAGACATGGTGGTGCCCGGGTAGACACTAGTCGAGTTACAGTCTTTGTAAGTCAGTAGGTAATGCTGTGAGTTGCAAGTCGTGATTTATTAACTTACTAAATATCTTGAAATACTTTCCAACAACGGGCTCGCATGTTTCCACATCAAAGATCGGGAAGTCGTAATGGATAGGGACTCCAACTTGCTCGTCAACCAAGTCGGATCGAATATACTTTCCAGCAACGTCTTGATTGTTGTCAGTATATTACTACAGTTACGTATCAGGACGGGTCGGCTCGGCAAAACTCACAGTATAGACCGCTCTCTCCTTCAGGAGTCAAAACATATGAACCGTTGGAGGCAAATATGGTGGTCTCAGCGGTATCCAACGTATATTCAAGACTAGTGGAGTTGTGATCGGTGGCAAGGGCCGAGGTGACGTCGCGTGCTGCAAAAGCCAAACGTTAGCATAATTACCATGCTTGCAATTGGAGTTGTGAAAGACATACCCTTAATGCCACGGTTCTTTATTAATAGAGTAGTAACATCGCTGCGTCTTTGAGCAGCGCATGCTTTGAGACCACGGGACTTGATCTTGGCCGCGTAATGAATCAAATCTTTGCTGGTGTACTGGAACACTGCTTCTCTCATAGCAATCTCGCGGTCGAGATCGTGGTTGCCATGAGCAGAGACAGCTCCTGCAGAGAGGACGACAGCGGCAATAGTGGAGAAATGCATCTTGAATAAATATCTTTGAAGTCAAGCTTTCCAAAATGAATAAGCTATCAAGCCGACGATATCCAACACGAAGACAAGAAGGTAGATAGCAACGGCTCGGTCGACCATCGCAATCGTCAGAGGACTCGTGGTCGACATCGTGGTGATGACGCTTGAGTGCTCGATCCGTAGTTAGATTAGAGAGGAAGTTGAATTCGATCGCTCGAAAGTAAATTCTTCGTGTTTGGTCAATCGAACTTGACTTTATGAATTGATGTCTCGACACTTGGTTGAAAGGAGAATAGTTATTCGAAGAACGGTAAGTCAATGAGCCCCCAGCTTCAATTTATACTTGGTATACTTCGTAGATGGCCAAAATAACCTGCCTTTCATGTCTGTGCGTCTTCTTGAAATTTCTTTAAAGCAGCAAATCATGTAACATGAATTCCATAATTCTTGCATTCTTGGGTAGGGTCACCAACTCCCTGCACGGAACACGGCTATGTACCTTCCGTACGAAGTAAGTGACATGCAGCTTTCGCATATAGTAGCGAATCAAACGATTTGTAAAGTACGTAAAGTTTTAAACTTAACTAGGGATGCTAATCTATTCTTACCTTTTAAATAGCATCTGTACGGAGGACGCAGCCAAAAGTCTAGCAACGCCAAGATACGTAAACGCCACAACTCGCTTGGCAGGCTCTGGTTGCGTACTTGGTCGCCGGCGAATCTATTACGCCAAGCCTTCTGGAGAGTTCTCCAGTGCAAGGGCCAACTGCCCAATCAGGAAACTGGAAACCGAGAAATTATACTATTCTAAGTAAAGCTTCATTTCCCTCTTGGCGGAATAGATACGCCTGATACGAAGTATGCTTTTCTGTGTTGCCCACTATTAAGCGACATGCAACTTTCGCATATGGTGGCGAATCAAACCCTTGCATGAAGTTTCAAACTTTGCTAGGCGCTGGTTTGTTCCCAGTATAATCTGGAAGAGCTTTTCAAAAAGCAGTCGCATGCTTAAGCGAGCGGATGCACCCAATTGGAGGATTTCATTTTTAGCCAGATTTTGATGGAGTTGCAGGGGCACGTACTGTCAGAAGTAAAGCAATATCATGTCATTCTTTGTTTAACAGTTGACAAAAAGATGTTTTCGACAAGAAGACAGAACTCAACATTAGTATTTCTCTTCCCCCTCCTACTTTACATCGTTCCAGGAAGTATCTCGTCCTCAATCCCTTCTCGCTTCACCACCACCCCTCACACAATGTCCGCAAACACCCTCACTCTGCCCTTCACGACCGTAGACGTGTTCACCACCGTAGCCTACTCTGGTAACCCTCTCTCAATTATAACTCTCCCCTCCTCCTCTTCTCTCACAGCTCATCAACTACAACTCATCGCACGCGAATTCAATCTTTCGGAAGTCGTTTTCCTACATCCTGAATCATCATCCTCCACCTTTTCAAGACATATTCAGATATTTACGACAGAGAATGAGCTGCCACTTGCAGGCCACCCCGTTATAGGGACAGGGCATTATGTGCTCAAGGTTCTGAGATTGGATGCGGTAAAGGACTTCGAGACGAAAGGCGGGAGAATTCCAATTTCCATCGACGAGGGAACGGGGTTCGTGAAAGCTGTGATCCCACAGGCTTTCAAACAGCACAATGGTGTAACATTTAAGAGTGCATTGAATAAGGAGAACAACATTGTTGTGGCTCTTGTGCCAGGGATGAATTTCATTCTTGTCCCTCTGCCTTCTCTCTATGCACTTTCCAAAGCTGGTGACGAAGGAAATGGGAGTCTCGCTCAGCAGCCCTTTCAGCCAGAGCTTTATCTTGGAGAGGAGAACTCAGGCGGCCTCATTGGGACGATGTATTATGTTTTTGCCGGAAAGGAACTGGGAAGAGAAAGATATCGAACGAGAATGTTTGCTCATGTAGAGGATAGTGGATCGGGAAGCGCTTGTGCTGCCTTGGGATGCTGGTTGACGCGGCACAGTGACTGTGATGATTGGAGCGAGAGAAGTTTTGTGTTTGAGCAGGGTGTGGAGATGGGCAGGAGAACTGAAATCTATCTCGATACAGGAGCGAGAGAGGGCCCGAAAGATAGAGAAATTGAAAAAGTTGTGCTGAGTGGTGGTGTTGTTGCTATCATGGAAGGGAGCTTGAAAATTTGAAAATCATTTTAAGGCAAGCCATACAATATCTTGGTTCAAAAGCGTTCGATGTGTATTTATAAGGTCCGGCCGGTGAAACAGGCTTGCAACTGTCTCTAAGGAATAGGGAGAGAGAGAAGTTAAGAGCGATGCTTCATGTATTCTGCGGCCACCGACCAAATTCCTAACCATTGTTGTCGATTCCCAATTTGTGTCCCGCCAAGACATCGTGGCGCTTGGTTAGTTTGGCAAGAGACTGCACGCCTACGAACAGATCTCGCCCTTTTGCGCTGGCACACTGGGTGGACCAGCCCAAGGTTGTCCACCCGTGAGGGTGTCATTTTGTGGCCTAGGATATGAAGCACGAATTGAAGGCAGCCGTTCGTACGGTTGCCTTAAGCTGATCCTTTGCATGATCGGTCAGGTGTAGGCCATCTGCTATAATTGATTGCATAGCTGCTTCATTGTAATCTAATACGAACGCGATGCGTACGAACATAAATAGGGGCTTTATGCCCACCTTAGCAAAAATCAAGTCAGTTTACCTCACGAAATCACAAGGGTTTGACCCGGAAGTCAGGTGTACGCTAGTATATATGCTTCCTGTTGGTGCGTAGGCTATTACTGGTGGTTTGACGGTGGATGCAAGGCACATATGTCGATCGATGATTTGTTGAAGAGTTATTCTATTGATCCATTATGGGGCAGGTCTGCCTTATCTCAAAGCTTACATAATCAGGTGCTAGGCCAATTCCAACGCTTCCTCAAAGAGCAGATTTCGGCTCCCTGAGCGACCTCTTCGTTAATACATGCCACGTTTACTGTCGAACTCAAGGAACCGTGACACACCCCTTTTGCGATCCCGGCACAGATGGAAGGCTTGAACCCGCAGAGGACTGACGCGGCCGCTGGTCTGGCGCAAAAGGCTGGACGAAAGCTTGTCCAAACGCTGACATTTATTTTGAAAGAAGGATAGTGTGAATGTCAAATAATGTCTCTATACGCTCATTCCTTTTTCTATCGGCATCGAAACCGTCATTCGATGAATTTTTGCAAAGTTTTTAGGGCCGGTTCCTTGTTCCTTGTCTGGGACCAATATCTGCTTGGTTATACAGTGTATCAATATAGCTGACCGACATCGGTATGTGATTTGGGAATATCAACCCTGTTTCTGCGCCTTGCATTAGATGCGCTTGAATGATCAGCTGCGATTCTAATTTGAGTTTCTTTACTATGGCGTTCCACATGATGCTTGACATTAGGTATTGCAAGTTGTCAGCAAATAGCTAGGAATTTTTGAAGCCCTCCGATTGGATCCTGGGAGCGACAATGACCGACAACTTTACTTGACCAGGTCTAAACTATTAAGGATATGAAATGGGGATCTTTTACATGGCATTTCATGTCATGGTACGGAAGGTACTTATGGAAGGGGGTTTCAAGTGGGTCTCGCGCACACCATGTAGGCAGCGAGATTCTAAAGCGAATCAAAAGTGCGGAATATCAGACATGTCCCATAAATTTCCTCTTATAACGCGGCAGAAACATGGGGTGCGCGAGACCCACTTGAAACCCCTTCCGTACGCAGTAAGCGACATGCAACTTTCGCATATAGTAGCGAATCAAACGATTTGCAAAATACGCGAAGTTTCAAATTTAGTAAGGGTGCTAGTCTGTTCTCACCTTTGGACAGCGTTTATACGGAGGATGCGGCCAAAAACGCCAAAACTCCTCCAAGAAATAATCAAACCTCTATTCTAAATCCGTAGCGCAATAAAGTAGTCGTATCCATCCTAGCTGAATCGTTTAACAGGGTGCCCACGTATTCGTTGCCATCCACTAGCACCCGTTCACTAAATTTTCACGTCATCATAATCACAAACCGAATATAAATCACAGCCTATTGCCACAGAAATTCCTCCATACAATAAATCTGTTGGCAAGTCTTCATCAAACTGCATTAAATTGTGTTAAGCTCCAATCAGAAGCATAACAATCGATCACAAACGTTTCAATGGAAGGCTTATCACCATGGGAGAGAGAAGTACAGATAAGGAGTGTCTCTAAGGTAAAGATATACATCTATTATTTAGAGATCATCCTTCAGTACTCTCGCTAACAGATAACAGGACACATTCAGTAATGAATCTATGCTATGGGATTGGAAAAACCGAAAGTTCATCAGTGCTACGCAATTAATGGCCCAGTCTCTCCGAGCAGCAAACGAAACTCTGTCCACACCGGGGAAGTTCATTCTACATGAAATTCACACCAATTTTATACGAGCTGGTTCCTACGAAGTATCTGTATTGTACAAAGTAGAGCGCATTAGTGACGGGAGAGCGTTTGCCAGTCGCGTGGTCAGAGTCGAGCAGAATAACAAGTTGTTAATGATATGTCTATTGTCTTTCAGGCTTACTGGCGAAAAGAACGGAAGCAGAATCATGAGACATTCGGACAAGTGGAAGACATGCCCTATCGGGCCTCCTGAGGGAGGGCGAGATGATGTTGAACTCATACGGCCTGAACGAGGCTGCAATATCGAAGGGTACGTTCTGCCAAACGTAGATCTAGCTCCAGGTACGCGTGCATATTTCTGGTTTCTTACACTAGCAGAATTTTTCTGATGTTACGTTTTCATAGCACTGGCCACGGCTCAGCAACAAACTGCAATGACTACGCTATCTTCACCGAGCCGAGGGGGTCGTATATCTCCAAATTGGATGAAGATCAGAGGACCGGTGTGTGCTTCTTCTGACGATCGTTTGGTCCACCTGATGGGTCTTCTGTACGTTTCAGATGTGTTTGTTCTGGATGCAGCGATGCGTTTGAGCAATATGGACTTGGGATTCGCAAAAGTTCCCGGCGCTGACCTGAAGCCTGACATTAATGTCATGTTAACCCTCAATTCTTCGGTACATATTCATGAGCCACATGGATGGCGCTGCGACCAGTGGTTCTATGTTGAGAATGAATGCCCCGTTTCGACGGAAGATGGGAGGTTTCTAACAAATTCGAGTATTTTCACACAAGACGGAAAACTACTCGCTTCCGTGAGACAGGAAGTAAGAGAAGACTCCCCCTGTTCCTTTCACTCTAGAAGGAAAAGCGATCGTACTAAAGCTGGAATAGGGCTTCTCGATTCTTATGCAGGGTCTTGACAAAGCAAAGGCCTCGATTTAGAGCAGGATTTCTCATCTCTTTAAGCCCCGAGGTCTGTTACGGTGCTGGGCGGGTACCTAGCCAGCTTATTACCTGACAAGGATGAGTCACGAGTTGCGTCACATGACCAGATTTCCTGTATATAAACTCCCTCTCCCCCCTCTCTCCTTCTCTCTTTAGCTTTAGTTCCTCGTAGATAGGCATTTTACTTCTTTCAGGGCTTCAACCTATTTGCTTAGTGTCTCACCTGAATCCCAAGTATCCGGGCCTTCACATTAACTAAAGCTCTACCTCTCCTCACTCCCTACGAAGGAAGCCCAAGAACCAGAACCAAGAACCAGAACAAGAACCAAGACCCCCACCGACCGCCAACTATAGCATCCAGAAGAGAACCCGCAACTGTTGCCGGACCCTCGAACTCGAACAATAGTGAGACCATTGTTCCGGAAACACAAGGACTCGCCAATGCTTTGGCGGAGGTTGCCCGGCTAAGAGCTATGATCGAGGCCCAGAACACACCAGAAACCAGGACTCAGTCCCCAGACCAGAACCGACTAGCCGACATCCTTGAGTCGCTCTCCCGGCGACTCACCAGAGATGAAACCCCAGTTCACTCTAAGTCAGCTAAGATTCCAGACCCTCCGTTGCTTACGGATGGAACCGAACCAACCTTTGAGAGCTGGAAGCTCCAGAAGAAAGGGAAACTGTGTGTCAACTCGGACTAATTCCCCTCAAGCGATGCCCGGATGGCATATGTTTTCAGCCGTACTGGTGGAGATGCTCAGAAGCATTTACTCCCGCGATACGCCGACGACTCTCGGGAAACCTTCCTGTCTGAACAAGAGATGTTTGAGCACTTGTCATCCATCTATGAGGATCCTTTCAAGTCGGCGAATGCCCGGCTTGAGTACAGAGGCTTAATGATGAAAGTATCGGAAACCTTTGCTGAGTTTTACACTCGCTTCCTTCACCTCTCCGGCCAGGCCCAGATCCCTCAGGAAGACCTCTTGCCAGACCTCTTCGATAAACTGACTATTGATTTGCAACGTGCTGCCCTTCCGGTTTTCACAACTATCAAGACTCGCCAAGGACTCTCTAAGCAATGCCTGGCCCTCGATCAAGGACTTCGTCGAATCAAGGCTCGATCAGACCGCATCCGGAACCGCAACCCTCTGCCAGGAACCGGGAACCCACCGGTGACTCCCCGTCCCGCTAGTACTCCCAATTCCAATACTAGTGCTAATTCTCCTGCCGTACGAACTCCCCGCGCTGGAACCCCGGCGACTCCCCGGCCAGTGTACAGTGACGCCAAGATCCAGGCACTGAGCGACCAAGGAAAGTGCTTCAACTGCCAGCAACCTGGACACTTCTCAAGGGAATCTCCAAAGACGAAAGAGAACACGGTCCAAGAGGTTGACACGGAAATAGAAAAGAACTCGGGAAAAGAGGAACACTAGAGAAAGTCTCTCTAGGGTCGCCGGAGATTGACCTGACGGAGGTCGATCTGAGCCGGCTAATGGGTGGAAAGAGCTTCACTACTCCTTGTATCTTATCTCGCAATGGACATGGAGTTAAGACCACCGCTTTAGCTGACACTGGTGCCAACGCCTTAACACCCAATGTGCCCAGAAGCTCTCTGAGTTTTTAAACACCCCTCTTGAAACACTGAAAGAGCCAGTCCTTCTCCGAGGGTTCGACGGTCACGCCGGAACCCCTATCACTAAGATCTTGCGTTGCAACCTGAATATTAATCAAAGACGGCAATATAACCATCCTTTCCTCGTCACTGACTTGGGGAGCCACGACGTCATTTTAGGACGTATCTGGTTGGCATACCTTGATCTCTGGCTTGATGTGCGGAATCGACAACTTCTCTGGCAAGCCTCCCTGCCACCAACTCCGTCTTTTGTCAAAATAATCACCCGAACCATGGATAGCCTTCGGCGAACTGCCAGGCTAGAACCGGAACACCAGGGAGACCTGGTACGGAGGGATATCGCCTTCCAGCGGGACCTCCGTCTCGATGGCAAAAGAATACAGATCCTACGCCGACCTCAATCCGGTGAACCACCGGTGGATATTGTCACGGTACAAGATAAAAGTCCTGATTATAACTTTGATCCCAGACCAAAGTTCCCCCTGTCACCTCCAAGGTCTTTATCAATGCCCGTTGAAATAGATTGTACGTCGCTTAAATGGTGGTCGCGTATTGAGCAGCGTAAGCAGTATCCACGGCTCAGCCGAATGGCTATCGACATACTCTCTATCCCATCTGAATCAGCAGAGCCAGAAAGGACCTTTTCAGGAGCTCGGCGTACAGCCTCATGGGATAGGCTGCGAATTACATGTCAGAATCTTCAGAAGGTGGAACGTATAGGCAACTGGCTGCGTGAAGGGCTGATTATTCCATCTAGCGAGGGGGGATTGGGTCTAGTATGTGATCTAGGACCTGAGGAGGATGATATGGATATAGATCCAGCGCTTCAAGGTAAATCAGAGTTTGGATCTATGATATAACGTCAGTTGATACGATACCACTTCTCTATTGCTTTGGCCGTGTCACATGACGTATTATATGAGTACTCGTGATTATATGAGTGTAGTAATAAGGATGCTTGCTTATATGAGTGCAGTACTCATGAGCCTAATACTCACGTAGGACTCATATACGCATGCATGCTTTTGCATGTCGTCCAAGTCCTTCATCGCGGATCTGGATCGTCACGGAACCGTCGCATATTTCTGCCACCAACCCATGGTTCTTGCTGCGCTGCACGAGGCTACAAATACTATATATCCTGCTATATATGGGTGAGAGTTGGAGCTTTCGCACGTCATACTGAGGTGATTGGACTCTCCAAATGCAGTGAACTATTCAAGTCATCTACGTTCAGACAACCTAGGCGTAAGTGGAGAAGGAAGGGCGAATCTGGTGGCAGTATTTTTATTTTTATTTTTAGACTTTTGGTTATGGGAGGCAAGAGGTCCTGTGTGTTTTCAGGCTTTTCATCTGAAGGCAGACTTCCAATTGAAAATGAAGAATGGGTTAGTTGTCACTCCTTCTATAACCCCGTTTTTCGATTCTCCTTCCTTATGGGACTGACTGATATCATCTCGTGCAGGACACTGGGAACGGCTCGTATATTCGAGCAGCTATCGACATGAATTGAGAAAATTCCAGTTTCCGTCGGCACGTTACTTTGCTTGAGCTGCTATCTTTTTCTTCATGATCCTCTCACCTGTTCCGAAAAGTTGTAGTTGAACCTGGTTACGTTAATTCAACAGAAGCAAAAATAGAACTGAAGCTGGAATTAAAATCTTCTGCATTGAACAGCACTGAAGATGTGAACAATCATATTCACAGTATATGTTCTGAATTGGAATGAAAAGAGAGTCCGAGTGCAGTTTGGGACGAACCAGCCCGTTCATTCTACCTTGCTATCCTCGATACGATGCCAACAGTGCATTGGTTTAGCAGAGAGAGCGAAACAACAGCATACCAGGAGTACATCAAAGATCTCAACCGGACTTTTGAAGGGATGAGCTCAAGGTCCAACCAAGATGTCTAGAGATTATAAGATACTACAGCATATTGAGCGTTCGACAAGCATAGTCGTGTGTGTCTTACCGTTATTCTTTTGGGCATTGCAGATCTGGACTATCTTCCAATGCCACGAGAGCTATTATTGACGCCTAGGAATAAAATTTGAAGGAGCTCAAGTATCGGTGCTCCGTGGGTGAATATCCCCTGTATCTTGAAATATGAAGGTCGGCAGAATAGTAGGAGCTCGTTGGAGGCTCTTCATTGTCTTTTCGAACGGCGTGATTTACTCGTCTGATGCCAGCAATACCAGTAATTCAACCTCTGTATATTACCCACGTCAATCCTTCCCTGAGAAGGATTTTTGTGCGATTCTTGGAGCCTTTGACGATACAAAAGAACATAAACTACTGCTAAACTATTGTGATTGGAAATATTCGAGAGCATGGCAACGATCAGAATAAGGATAGAAAAACTTAAACCAGCTCTTATCAGCAAAGACCGCTACTTTAAACGGACACTGAATCATGGCTCCCAACTTGTACTAATTATCGCGATATAGCATAAGAATCCAACCTGTTTCTAAACCTCAATTTCTTCTGGCTGTTGTCGTCCGAGTGGTTGTGGTTCTTCATGTCGTGGTTGTCCTAGAAGTGGCAGTACGAGTTGTTCGGGTGCTACTTGTGGTTCGCGAGGAACTGCTTCTTGTGGAAGTAACGACCGAGGATTGTACAGGCGTCGGTGATGCTGAGACAGAGAGGGTTGACAAGGTGGTTGAAGACTGAGTTGTCGTGGTACTTGTGGTTCTGGGACCATTTGCATGGCAATCCTTGAGGGCGGCAATTATAGCAGATGCATCGGGATATGCATCGAGATTTTGAAAGTAAGGAAGTAGGATATATTTGATCTGGTTGAGGTCGGTGGCGGTGTATGCTTTTGCGGAGAAGAGAGCTGACATTGGGTCGCCAAAATCCACCGACTCCGGATAACCCCATGCTGAGAGCTCAATCTTACTGACATTGAATGCCGCCATCATGTCATGGTCTTCATGAACAATATTATGACAATGAAACATGTATAACCCGGACCAAAGTGCAAAGTCGGCTAGAATTTCGACTTCTCCTGTGTTTGGTTAAGGAATTGCTATTTAAAACACGGAGTAGGGGGATTACCTTAACGTCCTAGATAGATGACATCCTTGAGTGCCGCCAAATCATATGGCTCCACGACTCCTCGTCCGCCAGTTCGGCTGATTATTTGCATATCTACTAAATGTACATGGATTGGGTGAGTCCAACCTGTGCTGCTGTGTCAGTGTGTGTAGGGACGGGCTAGCGTGAGAACTTGCCATTGGATCTATTTGTGAATCTCCATCGCTGCACCTTTCCCTGTCCGGGATTTGCTAAAATGCGGTTTTGGACGTTAATAAAGGCGACACCATTGATGGTCCACTGTCCATTTGTGCGTCCGAATGTGAAATTCTGGTCGACAATGGGATGGGCCTCGGGAAGAGCGAGATCCGCAAGGTGAGTAGGGAGAGGTCCATTTCCAGCATCCGAGGTTTTATCTTCAGCAACGACAAAGCGCATGACTTTGTCGGTTTCTGGGAAATCGTCGTTGACTTGAAAATTCCGCTCATTCATAACAGTGATATTCTGTCCTTTGTATGCTTCAAAATCAATAATTATCTCCCATCTTTTTGCCATGGATATAACCAGATCTGTTGTGTTCACTGGATGGTCGAGGAATCCAGCATCTGCTCCTATCACAGTAAAGGGAATTCGAACATCGGGTGCTCCACTGGCAATCAGGTAGATCTTGAATGTGCGACTGACTGCAGCGTCCAATAAGCGGAACCTATACTTCCTAGCTTCAACATTCATATATGGCCACTATTCAATAGTGTTAGCATATGGTATGTAATGATCACTAGCAGGTTGAGGTGAATAGAACACGATATAATAGCTGGAGGCTCGCTGAACACTCGCTGGTGATTCAATTGATACAGAAGCTAATTGCTAAGGAGGAAAGGGTTCCTCCTTCCCCTGAATAGCCTATTTATATAGGGGGTTACACAAGCTACGCACGGGCCATTACATAGTACTGGAGGAAGAGCTGACTTGATGGCTAGGTTGGGTTTTATGCTTGGGAGCTAGCAAATTTCAACAAAATCAAGCCAAGACCCGCACATGGTTCGAGATTGGCCGTGGGAGAGTCCCTGGGAGGGACTTGGGAAATAACAGAAGAATTTACTGGTTGACCATTCACGAGAATCATATCTCTATGGAGAGATATAAGCTCGGTTGCAGGAGAGAAGAGACTTCCTTCGGCTTGAAACTGTTTTGCTGACAACATAAGGGGGATATCATATTTTTCTTCGGGAAGTTGTAGCTGAGCATTCCTGACAGGATCATTCAGGATATAGAATCCAGCTTGTCCAAAGTAATCATTCACCGCTGCGATTCCGACGGCGTGATCGTGATACTACCAGCAATACCACGTCAGCATGTTTTTTTACTCCTTTTAGGAGCGACCTGGGGAACATCGGGAGTGGGGGAATAGAAGATGTCAGATAGTGCTTGCTCCCGTGAAGATGGATAGAGGAGTTTCGAGGAGAGTTATTGATGAATTGGACCACGGCCTCCCGACCTTTTGTCATCTGTAGTGTTGGTCCAGGCGACACACCATTGTAGCCTGGCAGCGAGGCTTTAGCTAGACGACCAGGGTAGACCTATGACTCGAAATTCTCGATAGTCATCTGGTAGAAATCTATTGATTTGCCAGTGGTTGAATTTGTGTACGACGTCAATGGCGACAACCCACTGGGGATGGGGAGCGGATATTCAAGGAGCCATGTGTACCTGCACGATTTTAGTGATTCCCCGTCTGAGTTGGTTCAACAGAAAAGGATGCTGCTAACTGTGGTGAAAGCCAAGGTCTGATGACTTGAGCATGAGCTGAACCAGCTAAAACTGCACCAAGCCACAACCATGAATGAGAAAGCATTATGCGCGAAGGTTTCAAAAGATGCGTGAACAAAAGTAAATTCTATCAATGATTGACTGCTTGATTTTCAGGACTTTCTCTCAGAATGTGCATCTTCTCCTTCATTTATATCTCTACGCGTGGCCGAGTACGACTCCCACATGAAGAGATCAAATGTCTAAATTGCAAGATTGGTGGACTTTGTCTTTTGGAATTTCCGAATCTTTACCTCTGAGCAGGCCCAGATGTCAAACTAAGAAGAGGACGAAATGGGAAATGTGTATCTGATGTGCATGAGAGCGGTAGTACAAATACATGTATGACAGGTAATAAGTGGGTTCAAATGGGTAAGACGGAGAAATGAAATCTCATGTTCGAGCAGTCTCTGCTCTGGGAGGAATTTTCTGATCATTTTAGGTTTGACATGCGAACTAGGAAAATTTCGGTGCCGCATCCAGCATCCGGCATCCAAGATACGGGAGGGGATTTTCCAACCAGGGCTGTTGCCAACTTACCTTCTAAGATAAGCGTTGCTAAATGATAGGGCACGTCGAGACGGTCATTCTCAGCTTCGTCATTCGGTGCGAAATAGACTTAAGGCATGTCTCGTAAGCACCAACTTTAATCCAAGTCTCGGAAAGAGAAGAAACAAACCTTGTGTTATTGCATGCTTTGACTGTAGTCTCCTAATTAGGAGCTCATCCTTTGATGTTCCAGTTTCGCTCGCTTATCGGTTCGTGTAACCAATGAGAAACCGCTAAAACTTTGCAGCTTCCCTGCAAAACTTATTTCGTACCAAGTAATTCCAAGCTCCAGAACCCTCAAGCCAAAACAGGGTGGCGCCAAGTAATCCGGCGCCCATTGGCCGACCTGAGGCGAGCAAGCCAATCACAGCATGCACACGATATTGCTCTCAACCCTGATGCCTAGGGTTTATAGGGCTGACCAATTAGAGATCAGGTTGATATAATTGATATGACTTGGCGCCAACACGCCGGAGTTTAAGGCTTGGTGGATTGCAGTATGGGCCGTGGCAGCATCTACATCTGGCGTATTTCGGGTCAGACTTCGTTAGATTCCGACTGATGTTCCTTCGGGATCCACTCATGTAGAATTTAACTAGTACCAAACATAAGTCTCCCTTATTTCCCAATATAACGTCCCACCCCTACCTTCCGCCCGCCTTTTACACTAAAAAACGTGATTTTTAGGTATTAATATCTCGACAACTAATCAATAATACTAAATACTATTTTTATATTCATATTTTTATATTTATATCGACTAAATGCGTAAGGCGAATTATCGTTTGAATAATATAATATTACGTAATATTAAATTCATGTTTTTACGTACAAAAAACGTCAAAAGTTACTTGACAATTACTTTCCGAGTAATTATGATTTTTATATAAAGTTTATAGCTTTTATACCTTATATCGATATCTTGAGATTTAGGGAGTTTTAAAGTATTTGTATTAATAAGAAAGCTTTTATTAAGTAAATATGTGGGTTTGCACCGGTATGTGATATCACAAAGACAGTAAAAGTAGCAAAAACAAGTGCAATAGTGGTTTAGTATATTCAGGTTGTTTAGCTAAGGGAGTGCGAGAAGGCAGAGGATTTATACCCGTAGCTGTAACCCCCCTGAAACCCCTCCGGCTACCGGCCGGCTCCTGGCGCGGATACATCAAATACTCGGTATGGGTCCTGTGGACCAACAAAATAGTTTCTCTTATACAAATCTTTTGTATGAGGCTTTATAATTTACTCGATTTTATAATTATTATTAATAGAAACATATTCAAACTCGAGAATTATCAAGATGTAGGTATAATACAACTTTTCTAAAGTTTTCAGTCAAATCTATTAATAATTGTAAAAGTTATTAAAGATTTTAAGAAAATTGACTTTACACCAAATTTGTTAGCGAACAACTTTTTAGACTTTAAACACTTGATTGATAATATTACGTAATACAAACAAGATAAATCCTAAAAATACAAAAGAATACTTGATAAATAATTAGGATTCTAAATTTGAAGTTATTTTATCAAGAAACAATTAAGTTACTGCATTGGTACGTATGACAGTTCTACTCTGCCGATGCTGTGAGGCTTTGTATATATATCTTTATAAGTATATCTTCAAACCCAATGGACTACCTGTCCTGCCTATGACACGATGGATATTATAACAGGTTCCTTTTCTGAGAAATATTCTATAATAGCTGGCATATCGGGGAACAAAGAGAACTTATGCATGGTACAGATTAAATTCCGTATGAGAACCGCGACATGATATTAGATCCCAGGAGGAAGGAAGGTCTAGAGTCTGTAAAGAGACATGTCGAATGCTCGTATCGCCGTCAAGAAACCTAATATATGCAACCACGTCACTTCTAGGACGACTCACAACACCTGGGTCATGGTTTCGACCCAATTTTTGTTAGTTTAGCCTTTATTCCTGAGGGGATAGTAGTTATAAGCCGTAGCCTTGGACGTCGTTCCTTCTTCGCTCGCTTATCGGTTCGTGTATCCAATGAGAAGAAAACCTAATTGCTGACTCGTATACTTTATGCTTCACCCCGCTCTAATATAGTAACGAGGCAACAAGAAATTCGGATGGAAAGACTACTAAAGTAAGGATTGACATTATTCTCTAGACTAACCCAATCGGGGATTCAAAGGATAGTTAGGTACCTCGCTAACCAGTAACGAGTGCCAATTACTGTATTTAACTTGTATTTAGTTAGCAATTATATTCCATAAGCGATAGACCTTGTAGATACTTCTAGTGCATATAAAGACCAGGTATTAGCTAAGTTAAAAAATCTCTTCGATGGCCTTGCAATTAGCAAGGAAGCTCTCATCTATATATGCTCGACAGCGCCTTCCGTCAGACACAACTGCAAATCCATCTCAATTCTCAACAGCTTCAATCGGCCTCAACCAGATTCTTTCTTGATATATATTCAAACAAACGCTATCAACTTTGCAGGTTTTCTAGACCTAGACGTAAAATATGAAGCCCTTGAGCGTTGAACATATTGCCATCATTGGAGCTGGACCAAGCGTGTGTCCACTTGTCGATTTACATCTTGATACAACTTACTGAAAATTTATCTAGGGCCTCGCACTAGCACTAGCACTTCACTCTATGGGAATAAGTGTCACAGTTTTCGAGCAGCGCACTCGCGACACCAGTGTCGGAGGTGCCATCGTCCTCGCCCCAAACGCTATCCGAGTCCTGGATTCTCTGGATGTTTACTCTCGCCTCAGTGGTAAGGGGTTTGGCTTCGATAACTTCGCCTTTGTCAACGAGCAGCACGAGGTGTTGAACACATTTCCATTTGGGGGCAAGTCTCAATACGGCTTCAGCGCTTTGCGAATCCGCCGTCAAGTCGTGGTCAGTGAACTAGTAGCTGTGGCAGAGGAACGAGGAATCATTATTCAATTTGAGAGGGGTTTCTCGCATGTCCTCGAGGAGAACGAATTCGGTGTGACCTTTAAATTCAAGGATGGCGTGGTCATGAGTGCTTCACTCCTCGTCGGTGCGGACGGCATTCATTCAAGAGTACGAATGCATCTGGCTCCGTTTGTGAATCCGATCTACTCGGGCCAACTCGCCCTTGGCTGCGTCGTGCCAAAATCATCCGTATCACTCCCGGTGCCGTTTAGCTACCAATTTCCTGCAATTATGTATGGTAGAAATGGAGCATTCTTGTTCATCCCGGAGGATGTTGCGGGCGAAGAAATCCTTATCGGTACACAAAGGTCCTTTACGGAGAGAGACAGAGAAGGATGGACGAGTTTGAGTTCATCTAAGGAGGAACTCGTGGAATTGTTCAAGAGTAACCTGGGAGCATGGCCGGAGATGGTTGCGTCAGGTGTGGCAGCCGCGAGCCAGGAACATCTCACTATCTGGCCTTACTACTCTATCCCTCGTCTTGAGAAATGGCTATCCGAGGGGGAAAGAGTTGTGATTCTTGGCGATGCTGCCCATGCCATCCCACCCACCGGTGGACAAGGAGCTTGTATGGCTTTCGAAGACGCGTATAGCCTCGCATTGGTTTTGTCGCGCTTCTCATCGAAGTTGTCATTGCAATCTGTTCTCAAAGAATGGCAAAAACACCGTCTGGGGAGAGTGGATAAAGTCATGTCACTGACGAGGCAATTGGGTAGTTTGAGACTTTCGGCTGATGAACGGGCGGAGCTTGCGGGGAAAGAGGGGCTATCTGATGATGATTTGATTCGGAATGCCGGGGCGGAGTTGAATTGGCTTTATTCTCTTGATCTTAGAACGGAGGTTCCGAGTTGGTTTCAAGAATGAGAGGTGTTTTCTTTTATCCTCGTGCTACTCTTCAAGCATGGGGCTATGATGACCAGTCACGTCAATGCTTGGGGGTGCTGAAGCTGAAGCAAGCTCGGGTCGGAGAGGAATGAACTGATCAAGATTTTGAAGTCGAATTGCACAGCTTTAGTTGTTGCTTGCCCTCCTAGTCCAATTGTATCTCTTTTGAAACATAGCTGTAAGCAGATTTGATGTGTTCCGTAACCAATCTCCAGTCTCTAGGCCCTCAATGTCCAAGAGCCCTTAATCTCCCAAACTTTCACGGTCCCAAGGAAATTTTCTGTCTACCAACTGAAACCAAACATCACCTCTGTACATGAAGCTAGAGTTATAACTAAACACCTCTGGATTATATTATAAACCTTCATGTAAAATTCTCCACTCGCCAAACTGCAGGTTGATCTAATAGAGCCGAAACTTACTACCGTTTTCCAATATTCAACAAGCCAGCCAATAGTCACATCCTGAATCAGAATCAGCTAGAAACAATATATCTTATAGACCGTGGATTCTGAATAAACACGTTCACAACTGCACTGTTGCTCAGTGGCTAAATTGGACTAATGGCCTTGTATATGAATTGGTATATTCTTCAGAAAAATATTCGCCCTTTTCTAAAGACGAGGCCAGTTAGGCCTCTTTGAGTACCTGCTAACACTGCCCAGCGATTATGCAAGTCAAGGTGACAAGCCGATAAGAATACCCTCTTGTGTTCTGGTATATACCCACTTTCATCCCGTCCCTCTTCTTCGATCCCTACAACCCAACTTACAATATGTCCGGTCGCAGCAAGATCCCAGATACCTTCCCTATATACAGCACTAAACATCAGATCAAGAGTCTCTGTCCTCGTCACAGTATCCCGGCATCTGAGTCCCAAGAGAAACAGGGATGGCACAATTCCAAGTTCAAACTGATAGAGCACCGACCATTCAGCGGACGCAATCAAGTGCGGGAGCACAAACTGGATAAGCGAAAGCATCGTGCGAAACTCAGGGAGAAAAGCATCATAGTCCGTTTCCTCAACAACAAAAACGCCTGTGAGCATAATGTGACTTGTAAACCTGTGTATCTGCAGTAGAGCAACCATAATCTTTTCCTCCACTGTTCCACGCTGCTGAACGCACTCAAACAGTGAGGCTGAGGCTCGGTTCCAGCGACTGATATCTTCTTGATAAAGATTGTAATCCCCTAGTAAAGCGAGGTCTGGTTTATAGGGCGTACCGAACAGACCCTCGCCTGGCATCATATTCGCGTCCCCGGCCCACGGCGTTTCGGAATTCTCATTCCATGGGCCGCAGAGCTCTGTGAGTTTCGAGGCCTCCAGTGCTAGGCGGACAAAGTGGCAATTCCGCCTCATAATTAGTACCCAGAAAACTCTCGCCTCTTGGAGACTGCCGAATTTGACTGGCATTTCTTGGATATGCGTGTTACCTGCCGTTATAAGGCACTCCCGCACAAATGTGGATCTTTTATCAAGGAAGAATAGGACGTGCAGGTCCAGCGCCGAGAATGCATCCATAATATCCTCATCGATGCCATAGAGCAGCCACTGTTTACTCATAAATGGAGGAACCTGCGGGACCAAATGAGTCTTGATCCATTGATGGAGGAGCATAAGACCACTCTGTGCATGCATGACTGCTGGTCCTAGCCTTCCTTGCAGCGACTCAAAGCAAAATACTAAGATACAAGCAATCAAGGCTTTTCTCATATCGTGCTCCCCATTCGCGATCGCTGCCCTCATGCCTTGAAGTGCTTTTTGATATTGCTGGAGGGCGTAGGTATATTCCAGCGTTTCGGACCGTTTATAGGGCATCTCGTTGTCTCTCTTTGCATCCTTTGACATCGGGCACAGAGCCCCAATGGCAACAGTCATTTGTCGTACAAATGGTTCGGTCTCACTCGCCTGGGGTATCAATCTGTCCCATAGCGAAGTTTTAAAAGGCCCTCTGATTTGTCTTGCAGATCTTTCGACATACATCTGGAAATAACGGATCTCGAGCTCATCTTCAAAGTGTGCACCTGGATGGATTCTGTGCATAGGCGCGAGAAAGAGCAGCTCCGCAGCGTGTTGTGAATTCTTAGGGGCAATAGGTCGATGCCCAGTGGGCCGGAAGGGTTGCGGGGTTGGTCCTTTTGCAGTGTCTTTATATCCATCACAATTGATACCGAATCGCATGCATCGACTGCAATAAGGCTTTGCCTCATCGCATTTTACTCTCCGAAATCTGCGTACAAATGTACATGTTAGCTAGTAGATCACTACCCTTCGTAGTTCACACGGACTTGCAGGTCAAACACCCAGTCTTGACTCTTATTATTTTCCTCTTCCCAGGTTTGTGTTTGTCGACTGTGTTACTAGCAGTCCCGGCCTGGTATGCTTGAGTGGGATTCTCGTTCCCTACAGGCGTATTGTCCATCAAAGATTGAGTGTGCATCATAAGTACAGCGACGAAAAATATCGTTGCAAGGAGGAAATTGGGTGAGGAGTTCAAGTCATATGTAAGCATACGATGATGATGATGGTGGTCTATTCCGCCCGGCTAAGCCTAAAGGGCACTGGTACTATTACATGGGTTCGATTCCTCCAGTTCCGCCATGGTCTCGTGACAGCCCCTACGTTCGCTTTGTGTTAGAGATTCTTGTCAGGAAGGATCAATTCCTCAAAACTATAGCTAAAGACATCTGGTATATATAGCCCCCAGGCTATAGGCCCCCATAGGCAGCAACGCACAATAGAGTCACCACATGACTCACCAGGTCACGTAGGGGCCAAAGTGTCCCTTGCTAACACCTTGAACGGGTTTTGGTTCTAGCCTTTGATTTTGCAATTCGACGTGGTCTCGTGGGTTTGTTAGTAGCAAGTGTACTTGGAGATAAACTCCTCTACTGTTAGAATGAGCCAACATCCAGTTCCTGGTTCCCGGCTCTAGGGAACTCTGGGACCAGATCCGTTCTAGGGACGCTCTAGGTAGTATTACCTGTAGCTCACATCTTGATACCCAAGATCATGTCTTGCGAACTGCGCGATTGGTCAGCCATAGGAAACGTCTCCCACTTAAGCGAGGCACGATGAGGGGGCCGTGCCCCGCCCTACATATCCTATGAAGAGAGAGGTTAGACAAAATCCAAATCGAAACCCACCATTTGCCCTCAATAAAGACCAATTTACTCTACCGCTCCGAGATACAAAGTTCTCATACAACAATCGGTTATAAATCCAAAGGGTATTAAAAGTACTTTATCATATTTAAAGAAGTATTTAATATAAATAGATCTGCTCCAAAAGTACAACTACTTGTCGTGAATTATTTTGCTGCCCAAATTTCTTAAACATTATCTGCTAGCGGGGTATAATTTTTTAAATTATAGTTATAACCTTAATAAATCTATCAAAAAGACTTTTACAAAGGAAGTTAGCAAGTTATCGATTAACAACTTACTTTTAGCATTATATTGTTACAATCACATGAAAACAGGACACGTGAGTCTTGGCCCTGAGGCTCGGCAGCCACGTTATATAAAAAAGCCAAGATAAAAAAAAGAATGTAATTAGTAAAGTCACGTAATAAAGTTTACATGTAATAAAGTCTATGAAGTATAAAGAACTTTAATTTAAAGAACTTTATGCTAAAAAAAGTCTTTTTAATAAAGAAAAGGTTTTATATAATATTAGTTGTTTGCCTTTAATAAATAAAATCTTCGTGCTTAATTTGAGTAAAATATCTTTATGTTATATTTAGCAACTTGCAATAATTATCAGTTTTAATTTGATAATAACGTCCTTACTTATTAATTAACTTACTTTCGCACTTTTAAATAATACTAGCTTAATCGTATGTTACACTTTAAGCACCGTACTTACAAGTACCGGCGCATATGTTAGATTAATAATAAGTTTTACAATAAAAACAACGCCTAATTTATTCGCTTTTAAAAAACAGGCACTAGTTAGGAAAATTAACAAGAACTTTAAATATAAAAGTATTAAAGCTTTTAATAGCGAACGAAATCTCCTTCTAGGATTCTTATTCTAATTTTAGCTTTACATCAAATTTAATAGAAAACGCTTTAGGTCCGAAACAAAACAAGTGCTTTAAGTAATTACACTACTTGAAAGGAAAGTACTAATTTAGATCGAAGGGTTTTTCGAAAATTCATTTATTTGCAGCGACAAGAAAGGAGTTATCGACGAAAACAAGGCTAAGGATATTATTATTAAAACCTTTTAGACTTAAAAAAGTTTTATAAGCAAGATACGAGCTAACTTCGAGATTATAAATAAACAAAAAAAGGCAAAACAAGCTATTAAAGCGTTTAGACAAAAAGGGTTAGCAACCGCTAATATTAAAGACTTCTAATAATATTTTATTAAAATAAGATCAAATAGCAAAGCACTTAGCTATGCTTATTGTAAAAATCTTAAAGACTTTGTAAAAAACGAGCTTTTATGCTACAAAGGTAAAATTAATAACTTTATCTAGCTTGTAAGAGTTGCTTGCAAGATTAATAATAACTATTATAAGCAAAGCATGAAAAAAAAAGGATGGCATAACCCGAATTATAAAAAATAAGGAAAGAAGGATTTAAAAGAAAAAACAACTACTTGCGTAAATAAGACTACAGGGACCTTATAAAATTTAACGCTACTTATAAGAAAAAATAATTGCCGTAGTAGCGAAACAAACATATGCAAGATTAAACGTATTTTAATTATAAGACGCCAAGTCACCTTGTAAGAAACTATAAAAGTGAAAAGAAAACGCGTTTAAAACTTACGGGGTAAATAATTAAATGCTATTATTTGAAAACAAGGGGAGTATAACAAAAAAATATAACGTATTAATAACACTTCTCGTTATATAAGTATAAGAAGATGCAGCTAAGAAATTAGTTAACGCAAGAAAAGTACTAGACTTTGACAAGAGTAAAAGTAGCAAGGAATCTAGTGTTACAATCACATAAACAAGACACGTGAGTCTTGGCCCTAAGGCTCGGCAGCCACGCTATATAAAAAAGCTAAGACAAGGAAAGTATATAATTAGCGAAATCACATAATAAAGTTTTTACGTAATAAAGTTTACGAAATTTAAAGAACTTTAATTTAAAAGACTTTATGTTAAAAAGGACTTTTAATAAAACAAAAGTTTTATATAACACGGGCTATTTGCCTATAATAAATAAAAGCTTCGTATTTAATTTGAATAAAATATCTTTATATTATACTTAAAAACTTGCAACAGTTATTAGTTTTAATTAGTAACAACGTCTTTACCTACTAACTAACCTACTTTCGCACTCTCAAGCAACACCAGCCCGACCGTACGTTACAAATCTGTATAATACAAAAAATAATTCTTTATTTCGTAATCAATATAATTGAGATTTGAAGACTTTCTAATAATAAACTCGGGAGAAGTATTCTAATCACAAGAAGCTTTAATACTAACTTGTCATCGCCAATTGTGGGGTAATCTGGGCTTTAACCCGAACGGAATAAAAAGTGCATCCAGGTACTTAATATTTGTGATATAGAAAAAGTGCAGTTATTATTAGCTAGAAGCGCGAGTAAAGTTCTATAAGTATATAATTCAATTTTATTTTCTCGTGTTATTGAGTATAGAATAATTATAGTGTGAAGTGATTGAGTTTTAGTGTAAATTTGGGGTTGTCCGGCTTTTTTTTGTCCACCGGGAGATACTGAAGATCTTGACCAGGACTAGGTTGAGTGCCACCTGCAAGTGGTAAGACTGTGCAGGCTGACTAGTCTCCTCAGGTCATATAGGGTCGAAGGGTCGATGCGATAACCAACATAATCCTAACATCATTGACGACAAGGATAAAGTTCCTGACTGAATGCGCGATTTGACCGTGCATGCGGCGCAGAAAAGGGTCGTTCCGCAATTAAGCACGCTACTGCAATGTCCTAAAAGATATTGCATATCGGTATCGCCGAGTTCCCCGCTGTTGCAACGTGCAGCCATCGACTTTCCTAATCAATGTGCAAGCGGGTATGTAGTTCTTTATTCTCCGACGTAGAGGTAATTATTGGGTTACCGCAAAATCGTTGGTTAAAACAGTCAGAGAGATGGAGCGAAAAATGCCTTCTTCTACCCAATCGCGACGAACAGGACCGATTACTGCCAGATGTGGAAGATTGCGTGGAGGCAGGTCATACGACCTCGCAAAGAGCTCGATACGCGGTTGTTGCATACGGGAAGGCCGGATCTGATGATGGAAGGCAGTTGCGAGGATCCTTTGACTGCAGGGCGCTACTGTACTGTGGCAGGACCGCAAGCGCCGCCAGAATGGGGACAGCGCAGTCTACGGTGCGGAGTTTCACTTCCGCCAAGGAAAGGTCGGTTGCATGCTCTGAGGGATGGGTTGAGTGGATTCGAACAGGATTGAACTGATCACAGGCCGATTTTTCGATATTACATAACCATCATAACTTGGCGACTCAGATCGATCGCTTCGACCTCTGAAGGATATCTCTAGGTACCTACTTCAACCTCTGCCTCGGCCATGAACGCCCGCCAGAGCGACATCGACACAGATACGCCAATACCCACGGCTGATGAGCTCCAAGCTGACGAACACACCCACTTGCTCAGCAATGACGATCAGACCCCTTCGACGATTGACGCTGCGACTGTGGCAGACGAGCTCCGACTGAGAACCCAACTTGTGGTAATCCTATTCGTTTGCGTCCTTTACCTTAATCTGTATATCTGTCTTGCACCAGAGGTCAGCATTCGAGAGAACATCATCTGTAAGGCTTATTACGACAGGCTCGATAACGACGGGTTTGCGATCACGGGTCACCCTGATCGTGACTGCACAGTGGACGATGTGCAGAGAGAGCTCAACCTGCTCAGTCAGGTATATGTTACGATTGCACAGCTCCCAGGTAGGCACCCTCCATGCCTTATATGGAGATATGAGCACCGTCTTGTTACACACACGCACACAATTTCCGCCACTGACCTTTTTGACTACTTAGGCTTTCTGCTTGTATTTCCCTACGGAGTTCTGGGTATGTGAAAGCGTGGTTCCTAGTCAATCCTATCCTATCCTGTACCCCGCCCTACTGAGTCATTACTATGTGAAGCGGATCGAATCGGTCGTAAGAAAGTTCTCCTCCTATCTGTCTTGGGAATTGTCCTGTGCGACACTTTCAAACTTCTCGTCAGTGAGTAATATCCTTGTCATCATCTGTACGCGTAGAATCAACGAAGTAAGCGTGGCAACCAAATTACTTCCCCTTGAGAGCCATCTGGCTAGCACCCCTTTTCAGACTTCTTGGGGGTGGTGATGCTGTCGCTGCAACAGTGGTCTTGGCGGCATTGGCAGATGTCTACACGGAGCAGGATCGGTATGTTACGCTTATGTGGAAGTAGACCTTGGGCAAGAAGCTGACTACAGGAAGAACAATCGTCTTTGCAAGAGTCGCATCGATGGCGACTGTCTGTGAGCTTTTTTCGCCCCTCATTGGCTCTGCCCTCATGCTAAAGAACTCCTGGATTCCTGTTCTTTTGGGGTTTACAGTGTTCCTAGTGGGCGCCTTGGTGACTCTTGGGCTTCTGCCGGAGACACTGGCACGGAAGTCCCACTCAGAAGATGCACTCGATGCTCGCATCCTACTGAAGGCCCCTTCCTCTTTCGATCTCCGAACCTTAGGAGATAGGATCGTGGCCACATTGTCAGTTTTTCAACAGTCTCTTGTTTCTCTACTCGCCGTAAAGAATGTTGGGCTCCTTCTCTTTGGCTTCTTGGCAGCTACAGTCGGAACCGTAGCCGCCGGATTCGAACTGCAATACGTCCACAAGCGTTTTGGCTGGAGTTATCCATATGTGAGTTCGGGGACGACACCGCCCCACGGTTTTCGCCACTCCAACTTCCAGGGATAAAACTGATTTATGTCCCACAGGCAAACTCTATCCTTTCCATACGGCCTTCAATTACTCTTGTCGTTCTCTTGATCCTTGTCCCACTGGTCAGCAAGATCCTCATGGAAAGGTTCAAGCTTTCGAGTACTCAGAAAGACCTCTTCCTTGCACGCGTAAGCGCCGCATTGCTCAGCGCTGGTACACTCCTTCTGAGTGTCTCCGAGACATCTTCCCTCGTTATTCTGTCCTTTGTCATCTTTGCTCTCGGAAACGCTTTTACCACCATAGGTAAGAGCTTGCTCACGACTTTCGGGCCGCCGGAAATGGCGGGGACTTTACTGTCTGCGATGAATCTAAGCGCATCTTTCGGAGCAGTGATAGCTGGACCGATCATAGCTGTAACTTTCGACTGGGGCCTAAAGCAGGGCGGGATCTGTGTCGGTGCCCCTTTGTTTGTTGTCACACTACTTTACGTGTTGACTCTAGGCTCTGTGTGCGTCCTGAGGATTCCGGTTGAAAGTGAGGACATTGATGATGACGGTGATAAAGATGACGAACAAGATCAACAAGAAGCGCAAGTTGTGTTATCTACAACTACTTAGATGATGGTCGGTCAAACTATTAATGCTATCAAAATTAACATATTTTGTGATGCAAGGCAAGTTTTGACCTTTCTTGCCAAGATTTAGGAGTGGTGACGGATTGGTCTAGAATCTTGGGATAGAGAGGAGATGATGATATTTCTTTGATATCAAAGCGAGGTGTTTTTCTAATTTCATGGGGATTTGTTCGTACATGATGCGCGGTTCCTCTTTGAAAAGAACGTTCTTATAGGAGAAGGAAGTGCAGGAATAACTTTACTGTATATTGGAAGAATTGGTAGAGAGTATGAAAAGAACGTGTCTTATGTCAAGTCACATTTTTATATTGTGTCTTTCATCCCTTCCCTTCCCCAGCATGCTTTCTTGTCGAACATTCGGGATCACAAGGCAGTAGTAGTAGATCGGCTCAAGGTTCCCACTGACACGTGGCCATTTCGAATAGAGCTCCCCAAGGAACGAGCCAAGTTCGATTGTCGCATCTTGCATCGTTTCGTTTCTTTCCCGCCAACAATCAATCAACCACAAGCAACATGCATCTATCGAACGTTCCTACCACTGAGGACACAGATCCCTCAAATCTCTTGTTGATACAGAAGGATATAGCCTACGCCCTCATCTCGTCTGGACATAGAGTTGCGCTTCACCGTGAACTGAACACCGCCAGCAGAATTGTCTATGGATCGAATAACCAAGAGTTGTGCAATATCGTTGCACAGTCAGGTCGATTGCAATCACCTGCTAATAGTGCTGAGAATAATAGATAGACAAAAGAATCGAACCTGCAGAGTCCAGGTCTAGAACAGAATGGTGTTACGGCCGTAACAAGGAGTCGAAGCTGCCAAGGATATCCGAAGATGCCCAACCCGAGACAGCGCGGGATTTCAAGTTAGTACGCTTCTGACCGTGCGTAAATCGAACTTTGCTGATGATACTTTTAGCTGGGACGAGGAATCTTCAGTGACGGAAGTCCCGACGGAGATGGTTCAAAGCCCTTTAGCCTTAGGACAGCCAACCGCCCCACCGAGCAGCCCGAATCTATTACCGTCCAAGTGTTTTGTCACCTTGAGCGATGCTCAAGAGTTGGCCAAAGCCATGATGGACATGCAGATGCCCTCTGGTCATGCCCCGAAGTGCACCTGCTCTCATACGCCCCCTGAGTATCCTTCACAGGCGACTTCAATCGATCTCTATTCGCCAACGTTTCCGACAAACCAAACATCACCACAGATTGTGACAGTTCTTGACCTTCTCAAGTCTGCAGGAGCCTCCACCAAAATCGCCAGAGAGGCATGCATGACGAGGATCAGGGAGGAAAGGAAGAGGGCGAAGAAAGGGGTTTGAGTTTCTTGGGGTATTTAATATGTGGATAGGTAATGCTTGTGCTTAGTTAATGCAAGAGTAAAATTCAAATCTAATTCACTATTTGGGACGCATTTTCTTTAATGTGACCTGAACCACTTGCAATGCTTGGATTGAAGTGAGATGTTCCAGGCAGCAGATTGATTGATTGATTTATTCATACTCCTTGACACGGATATGTACATACCCAAAGATGGGAACCAGTCCGCTCAGCAGAGTATGTTGCTGGTCACTTTCGGGTCATGAAGTGAGGTGCGTTTACAATTGTAGACGTAGTTCGGCAACTGGTGCCAAAGCTGGGCTACTCCGGCATAGCAGTCCTACGGGCCGCTGGAACTGAGTGCTTTGTGTCTTCCTTATGTGCATGGCTCATTGGCAGCCGCTTCTGCTGTCCTTCTTGTGTCAATGTACCTTCAGTCTCCCCCTGCTACCGCCAAAAATCCATTCAACTCCCTCCCTCCATGAATCTTCAGATTTGTAACTTCTCCCAAACCAATCATGATAGTGTCCTCGGGGGTGAAGTGCAAATACGGACCAAATATTCGCAAGTCGGGACGGCTAAGCGCATGCCGGCTCATGCCTCAACCTGTTCTGTGCGTGGTGATTCCACTTTGATGCTGACAGTTCTATCGGAAAACGTAAACTTCTCATGTGGGCAAAGCACTCGTAGTCTGCAGCAGCGCTAATAGAGGCGTAGGCGAGTGCATCGTAGCATCTGTTGTGTTTATTGTGTGTAGATGATAAGAATTTTTGCGTACAAGATCGAGATCGTAGCCACGTCATCAAGAGGAAACTGATCGACTAATAGTGTAGGCATCATTTTTTAGCATAATGTTAAGAGGTAAAGCAACTTCCTTTCCGTGTTCTGTGTGTGGTGATGTGTCGTGTGTCAAGATCATGCGGTCTGTTCGTCATCACTAGCTTGAAAATTTGGGGAGGCATAGATGTTGAATAAGGCTTCGGGTCTCTGGTGAAACGTGCTGCAAATGCTATGTATTGTTGATAGTACCGCGGTCTCAGGTTCCTATGCTACTGTTAAGTGTGAAGCCTATCCCGTGAAAGGGGAGGGCCATTTCTCGTAGTCTTCGTAGCGTTGTTCTCGGTGCTTGCTTGGTGGAAGTGATAGGAGATTGATCAGAACTGGCGCTTGCTGGGTTAGGCATGCCATAAACGAAAAAACCTAACTTAGCCCAGGAGGCTAGTTCTGACCATTTTGAGGGAGGTTTGAGATGCTTTGAGGTGTGCTTTCCAAAAATTTGATTCGTTCTTTTTGTGATGTTTTTCTGTGCCAGGCAGTAGGCACCTCTCTTTGTGTTGATGCCTTTACCACGCGATTAGAGTAAAGCGGTGGTTCAAAATCGGAAACAGTTAGATTTCTATTGGTCCTAAGTCTAAATGCTCTAGTACAATACCGCATGAAACCAAATAGATTGCAAAAATGACAAGACTCGAACAAATGGGAAGGTCCTGTCTTCAGTCGCAGGTGCGTTGGCCTTTTTCCTATAGACGCGAGCGCGCTTATCCTCTACTCGGTCTCGGCTTTCTGGTTCTTCCCTAATGCCGTGGGCTGTACAAAACTGGGCCCTTTCATTCTTTTCTCGTTCCATGCATTTCCAAAGCAAGTTGTCTGCGGCCCTTTTACTTTTTACCTAATCTTGAAAATCTGTACGCCATGTCCAGATAGCATTTTCTTTTTTTCCGCTCGCACAGGGCGTAGATTGCAGGTTTTTTCAGAGGCTCCGGTCCACAGGATTCGGCTGCGGTACAGAGCATCTTGACAAACTTATCCTTCTCAGACGTTCCGCCAACCTCCATCGTATAAGCGCAACTCAGATACGCGTCAACTGTATTTTTGGTAAAGTTTTTGCGGAGAAGGACTTTAGCATGAGGGCAGGCTTGCGGTCGAATTGCGACGAAAAGTTGCCCACTCTACCTTCAGAAATGACGATCTCACGATATTTTCTTTCTATCGCTCAGCAAACGTCCCCCATCAAACAAACAGCCACATCTCCCCTAACGTCCCACCCCACCATTCCGTCCACCCCCCCCCTATTCCGACCACCTTTTACACCAAAAGTTACACTTTTAAACCTTTAATAACTTTATTATTACTTAGTAAAAGCTTATATTTTTTTATAATTGGTTTTATTATATCTCATTTATTAAGCTAGCAAAAGTGGGACTATTTCATATTATGTAATATTATAAATGAAGTATTTGAAGTTGACGAGTTTTTTCTCATAAACATTTGGTGTAAAAATCTTTTCCTTTTCTTTTTATAACTTTAGGCATTATCATTATAAATAGATAAAACTTAGAGAAATTATAGATTATATGTATAATAATATTGCTTTTGAGTTTTAGAGTAGTTATATTTATAATTATTACAAAATCAAGTAATTATACAGCCCCATACAAATATTTGTATAAGGAAAATTGATCACTTAATATATTAAAAACTACTAATTTCATATCTTCTAAGTTTTTCAGCATTGATTACATATATATCATATACTTATAATATAAGTTTTAGCTATTTATAATAACATTTATCGAAGTTACTAAGTAAATAATATTTTTTACACCAAATTTGTATAAGAAAAAACTTTTGAAATTTAAATACTCATTACATAAGCTTACGTAATATGAAATTAATAAAACATATGTAATCCAAAAAGAAATTGTAATATATTTCCCAAATTTTCTAGTTTTAGCTTATTTTATTAATAAATAATAAAGATATTACTTATTTAAAATGGTGAGTTTTAGTGTAAAAGGGGCGTCGGAATTGGGGGGGTGGACGGAATGGTGGGTGGGACGTTATCTCGCACCGGACCCTTACTGTCCCCACAAAGTTGCTATTGAATCGGGGGGCAGGGGGTGCATTCCGAGCGAGGTGGGTCAAGATCAAGGCAAGAACCAATATCCCAAATTTTTGACACGTGAAATATAGCATTACAAAGCATGAAGTGTCTTCCTGCGCCTAACAAAATTCGAAAAAGCTCGGTCTCTCTCATAAATTAAAACCAAAACAGATGATCATTCCCTCTCAGCTTCTAGTTCACCATGACCAACCAAGTAAGCCAGACCACCAGACCAGTGTTCACTTTCGCCAAACACAGCTTGTTGACCACGCACAGAGTATCGAAAGAGAGATCTCCGCTCGCGCGGCCATGAGCTCCTTAAAGCGAGATCCAATGGGGCTATACAAGCTCGGAAGCGACGGTGTCTTGCGGTCCTTCGACGGACCCTACAAACACAATGTCATCGACGCCATTGGCCTCAGCCCGACTCAGATTAAGGAGCTACTCGACTCAGGGCAGTGGTCACAAGAGACTGAGGACAAGTTTCGAGGAGTTGATGGGAGGAATGTGACGGATCCAAAGGCATTGTTTGAGTGTCCGGAGGACTCGAAGCCCGAAGAACATACAGAGGAGAGTTTGAAGATAGCCCAGGCGGAGACGCAGGAAAAGAATAGGAAATTGATGGAGCAGATTGCGAAGGAGGAGAAGGAGGGCGTTGACATTGCGGCAAAATATGCTTGTGGGAAGGCTATCAGTGATTTTGATCTGAGTCCTAGGGTTGCTAAGTGAATGGACTCTTCACATTATACCGGACTTGCGGTCTCTTCATTCTGCACGTATTTCATTTCGCTATTCCGCGCAAGAGAAATTGAAGTCTGTAGTTTCATTCATTACTCCTTTCCACCTCACAGCAATTTCGATTTTGTTAATGAAAGTACAGATATAGAAGACTCTCATTAGCCTCATTTAACCACCTCTGAACCTAGCATTTTACGGGCTCAACGGCGTGAAGCGCATTTCCAACCAAATTTCCTTACTTCGACTACAACCTCTTCAACGCCTGGAATTTTTTCCATCAGGAACCCATCAAGCCCCAGCAAATACTGGCGTAGCAAGCCTCACATCCATTCTGCAGAATCGTTAGTATATAGGTTCCATGGATTCACTAGGAGCTACCGCTTCGAAGATACGTCTCCAGAGCGTGTGCGTTCAGCTTGTGAACTGGACTTCAAGAGCTCCGGCCTTTGGATTGATTATGATATCACAGGAAAGACGTCATACATAGATAACACACTCATAGTTCTGCCCAGAACAATAAGCCGGCACACATGAACGTGCTGCGATGGTGTTTTGCACTGGTCCCAGTGGCAGAATACCGTTATGAGCGAGTCGGGAACCTTCAGCACTGGCTATTTCACCAAACGGGATGACATCTTGTGGAGGATTGAAGAGTTGAGTGTTGGGGACGTTGAGACCGTTAATATTTTCAAAGATGATTTTCTCATTGATGATACGTTGTGGTTCGACGATACCGGCGCGCATGCTGATGAATTCGGTGATTTGGTCTGGGGAAAGGGCGGCAGCGTCGAGGACTGTGCCGTTGGATGACCTGTTTGATATATGTCAGTAACGCTTCAATGGGATACCTCACAGTACCGGTCTCAGAAACATGTCTCAAAAGTTTCACTTCCAAGTTATGACGACTGAAACATGGGTTGATGAATAATGGAGATCAAGTAAATTTTGACGAACCAAGAACGCAGGACGCCGTCGATGTCGAGATTGACAAAACCCCATAGGTCGATCTTGTCGAGGAGAGGGATCGTGGTGGCTGCAATCACGCCGGTGGTGACCATTGCAAGGGAGGAAAGAATTGAAAGTCTCATCTTGAGATAATTGAAGAGCTCGACTGGAACGAGGAAAACTTGTCGATTTGGATTTGGGAGGTGTTTGAGGAGACGATGGGTAGGAGCCTATGACGCTCTATAAGTAAAATTCCGTTTGAAACGGAAAGATATGGATACCGTCGTGCCTGCTCCGAGGATGAAGCGGCTTCTCAACTTTGAGCAAATCGTCATTCACCTCGCTGGCGAGATCGCAGAATTGATCAACACTCTCACAGAATTCCTCTGCATGCAGTTGCAGGGTGTAGATAAGCCCTTCTCCGCAGTAATTGGTGCAAATTTACAGCCTAAACTATAAGGAATAAAAACAACACGATTATTTTGCTTCAGCTCCTATCCGTCGAAGGGCACTATCGATGTGATTGGGATGGAGCTCCGGCAATTCGCGGCATTTTTTTGACTTTGGATTAAAGTAGCAGGTGATTAGAGTAGCCTCTACTTGTGCCGTACGCTTACTTATTCGCTATGCCTCCGTAAGCTACGGAAGACAGGATCATGCGGCGAGGAGGTTGAAGCAAGGCTGCCCAAGTGGCAATAGAGAGTCAAACCTCTCCGGCCAGATAGAGGTGCTCAGGGCAGACTGCTTCCGACAGTCTCACTGTCCATTCCTTTTCCAGAAGCCCGAGCATAATTGACCCTTTTCTGAGCACATCATTCCATCTCTGACGCATTGTGCCGCTGTTGTATTCTCCACAAAAGGGAGCCATTATTATATGCCGGATCATTCCGGTAGGACTTCAAGCAGATCCTATTCGTGCAAAATCGATATGCCGGTCATCTTGCAAGGATGTTGCGATTTCAGATACCTGTATGATCATGCACGTCAACCAACTCAAGCGTCCTGAAGCCGTATTCTCACCTCGCTAGTTTCCCCGGTTTTGCTCGCCAACAAAAGCTTAACAATGTCAAGCTTTAGCCACACCCGTGTTAGCCTCTTGGCGGCCTAAGTTGAAAGTTTTTATCAGAGCTCGACATGGGTACGGGTATACCTGCAATTCTGGTTTAAACTCCACTCGGCATCTATAGGTTTAAGGTCTTCTTAGAAGTCCTATATATAGAAATAATAGAAGACTGAAGTAGCAAGGAATACGAAGGTATGCTTAGCGTAACGCTAAAGGAGCGTCGGATTGTGGAGAGACAGGGGAATAGGCCGAGGATCTTCCAGCAATCATCCTACCAATAGTTAGAGCGGGATGTGACCTGAAGCCATCCAGCTTCTTGTTCGGTTCACAGACCTCTGTTGGTTACAACCGGAAATACTAGCTATTTTGAGCATGGGAAGCAACTACGAAGATATCCTTCGTAAACAAGGCTCCAATCCAGCACCTTGAGGACCTTCCTTTGTGTCTTTAGCGGGATATAATGGTCTGATTCTCGAGCTGAGGGGTACCATGTTCGACGAGAATCAGTTGCGATCGGCGCTTTCCTTCTTGCACCTAACGAATAAGGTAACTTTCCCCGCCTAGAGACGCTCCAAGATGGCGCAGCTTCATGCAACTGTTGAAGAGAAAGGTCACAGGCTGGCATGCGGGCCGGGGGAAAACTTCACAAGTCACAAGAACATGATGATCATTGTCACTTTGCCCAGATAGTGGATTACCGGTGCAATTATTTTCCATAAATAACGGGCTCGGTGAGAGTTCTCAGAAGTCCTAGAGCGAGTATAGATACACTAGGACAGCAAGATTGCAGAAACACAGTTCACCGTATACCGCTCTTGACCCAACTTTGCATTCACGTCCTCACTCCCTGAAACAGTTGAACAAACCACAGACACCTCGTTCAAAACCTTTACGAACGTCTTCCACAAAGCTTCACGTTCAAAATGAAGGTCCTTCACCTCCTCGCTGTTACCAGTGTCGTCGGTCTCAAGTTTGCAGCTGCCGTCACCTGTGAGAACGAGTCTGACCCCGACTCTGGATACCCGGGCAACTGGTGTGTGGCCTCACCTCTACCCTTACCCCAATCCTACCCTTGAACTTATCACTCAGCAACTACACTTTCCACTTCCCGTGTAGCTATAGCTATCTTGCTAATCTCTCTCTCTCTCAGGTGCGGATGTAGTGATGGAACCTGCTGGGATCTTTACCCCTCCTATCCATGTGAGAACGCAATTCCAGTCCCTATTTTCCATCTAGAACTTCGAAAACCAAATGGTCTGGTGTAGTATAAAATTTCGCCGCGCTAACACTTGCGTTTAGATGGATGCAATCCTCACGGTCCGTACCTAATCGCTTGTCCTTAAAGCCGGCAGCGTCGCGAAGTCTCGAGGTTAGCGAGATGGCTATGGTTAGATGATGCTTCACGTGTGAGTCAGTGAGCAAGTACAGAAAGAAGAGCACAGAGTAGTGCAGAGAGTGCCGGTTTCGCGCATTTTTGTTGTCATATTTTGATTTGGACTTGAAACTATAGCAAAGATATATAAACGAAAATTGGCTTCTACATCGCGACATAAATCTCGAGGATTATTGAGCATGTAGATCACTAATTCAAATTCTCGTTGATGACGGGGTCTTTTTAGGCGAAGTAAAGTCCTCCTATAGCGTTAGAACTTCCACTGTGGGCAGCAAAGAAGATGGGAGGTAAGTGTGATCCAAAAGCTTGTAGGATTTTTCTTGATTTATGTGAGACAGCCTGTCCTTTTGGTAGGAGCCTGATGAGAATGACCTGAGCTTAGCTGAACTCGTTTTGTGACGTGCGTGTTGGGCGCGGCAGTTGAGCAGAGATCGAAAGATGTGGTTCCACCACCACTGGATTTTCGATGAAAGAGATTGATTAATTGATTGATTGATTAATTATGTCATACGGATCCAGCGGTCCGCAAGAATATTATGCTGTAATAATTTAACTTCGATGTAATTGCCGCAATGCGTCTTATTATATTTGGTAATCGTAACTTCATTTCATTATTATAATGTAACTAGCAATTTCTTTTATTAAATGATTTGGTTTTTGTTTATGATTATATATATATATAACTGTTAAAGAAATGCTTTGCTTATTTTTTAAGGATATATTAGGCTTTTTAATTATCGTTTTTAATAATTATTTAATATCGTTATACTTTTAATCTTCTGTTAATATTTCAATTCGTTTTTGCGCGTTGTATAACAATTTTGAAATTACTTAAGAAAATGCGTTTGTTTTATAAATCGTATTACTTTTGTAACTAATTTTAGTTCGTTTAAAATTATCCTTAAGTTTATTTGTTTTCCCGTGCCAAGTTCCTTTTGTTGTAAATTATGATATTTTCAGCATCTTATTGAGATATAACTTATAATTTATTATCTGTCGTTATATTCATATTTTAAGTTATTAAATCTTATTATCTTTCTTTCTTATAAAAAATCCCTTATCTCAATTCTTTTTATACGCATTTAAATAAATATAGCGTTTTGTTACTTTTTTAAGTCGTGGTATATTCGTAAGATTTTATATATTAGATATAAAATATATTTAAACGTGATGCATTCTCGCGCTTTTATTTTCTAGTTGTTTTTTTATTCAACTGTTATTTACCTTATAATCCAAGTCTTCAAAGTTGTTTGTAAATAATATATCTTTAAATACGTAACTTATTAGCGATACAATTTACATAATAATGTAAGAGTTGGGGCCACAGCTAGTAGCACATCTAAGCGAGATGCCCTTTACACACCCTTATGTTTTGATATTTTATAACTTAATAGTATTACATCCGATTGCCTTTAAATTTATATTATAATTTAATAAATAGTAGCTAACCCTTCTAATAAAATCACATGTTTTAACTTGCAAATCAATTTCTTAATATATGGCCAATAATCACGTGATTTATCTAATCCCAAAGCTTCAAACCTCCCTTTCAATTGATTTATAGAAATCGGTATATATAGCAACCTTTTTAATTTTTATTTATTTATCGCCATACCTTTTTAATAACATTTAAAATACATGAAAAAGGCAGCTAATTAAACTAAACCTTTAAGCCGTCTTTCATAAAGATATAATCAAGATCAAATGTATCAAAGAGTGGAAAAAACGATTAACTCAACAACTTAATGTAAATACGCCTTAAAATTAACTTCTTTTAAGCCTTATTTTTTTCAAGAAACGTAAGGGGCGACTTCCAATTTTAGCTTATTGCTCCCTAGATCATAACTAATACTCTCTCTAATCGATATATCGATTTAATATAATCAAGATAATTTTTCCTATCAATTCATTATATCACCTAAATCCGATTAGTTTTCGCAAGCTTAAATATGCACTTATTTAATTATATAACCTTTTTCTAATTCTTTTCCTTTGTTGAAGAAGCTACTTAATCACTTGTACATTTTTAGCGATGGTTTTTTGTAAAAGCTTTAAGCACGTAATATATTTGTTGGTCCGCAAGCCCTCTTAAGGAGGTTTCGGGTCAGGAGAGGGGGCCGAACCCTTTTCCGGTAGCAAACCGATACCGTTTTGGAGAAATATATAATACCTCCTCCCTCATACTCTCTTAGAAATACATAGACTTTACAACTCATTATTAAAAACTCGATATATCGACACTTTGTAATACTATATACCGGTACTACACCGACAATATTATTAATAAATTTTTAACGTAATTCCTGGCGAATTATACTAACAAAGCTTGAATTCTAAAGGCTTACTTAATTTACTTAAAGATCGCTTTTTGTGCTATGTAATTGCTTATGATATATCTAATAATTTGATAAATATCTCGTAAAATAAGTAATCTTCATTAATATCACTTACTTTTACAAATTATCCAACTTGATTTAACTTAATAAATACGTCATGCAATTATCCAAGGTACTTCAAATTTATAAAAGATTTAATTTTACGATTTCCCGTTTGCGCGAACTTGGCGAACTTTAACTCGTCTAAATATAAGCCAATTCTAATGTAGCTCATGGACTAGAAAAGAAAAAATAATGTTTATTATTTTTCTTAGTTCTAAAAGAACTAATCAAGAGATTAAGTTATAATTAAAAGTTAAAAATAGGGGGTGCTCCCCTGGTGATGGCGAGGGGGCTACGCATGCAGCATGCAGTAGGGAGAAGGTATAAAGATGAATCCCACATTGGGGCAAGCCCAGTCCCAGGACGGCAAACTACGCCACTCACCAATTTTTCAGCTCTTGAACTGGCTGTCATTATGACCAAAATAACAAGACGACCAACACCGCTCCACACAGTTCAGGTAAGTGCTCGGGAAATGATAGAAACACTCCCATTAAATTTTGTTGGTTCTACAGTAGGATAATGGGTGGAGCGGTTGGCGATATGGGTAGGGTTAATGGGTTCTGAGGCCAGTTCCAGCTTGGTTAGCTTCGTTGTAGACACTCAGAAGCTGTAATTTTGCTTTAGCTTGCGTGGTATCTGTTGGGTTATGTGACTTGTTATTGGTGATCATGGCCTTAATTAATTAATACGAGAGAACTGGAAGCTGTTCACATGCATAGTAGGAGTAGCACCTTTCTTTGGTCTACCAACCACAATGTGCTTGTTGCCAGAGTTCGACGCAATGGAGTTTCTCCGAGTCCCGCCGTAGCAACTCTCGAGCACATGCCAGATCTGTGAAAAAGATGTTACCGAGTTAGCCCTGGACTATTAGCGACGATAACACTGCAGCTTACGGATATGATACGTACCTCAAAAGAGGCTCGCCGTCGGAGAGTCTCGCGTTGGGATCAATGACGTGCTCAAGGGATTGGCGAAGAATACTTCATCAGGCGCTATGGTGACGATGCTATTGCAGGTGCGTCAAGACAGATAGGTGCGGAAGTCGAAGTGCTGGGTGGTGCTTCGGGACAACCTTGGGCAAAAGTGCAAAAAGCTAACGAATAGAGCTCAAGAATTTCGTAATGCTGACTAGGCATGACAGAACTAAGCAGGTAAATACTTGATGTTGGCGATGAGATACATGATGAACGATGGATGTCGGATATCGGCTACCTTATCTGGAGTGCTTTCAAGCTCGAGCGCTAAATCCCAGGCACTCCCATCCCGTGCTTAAAGTGCTTTTAAGCTTCCTTGGTATTGGTTGAAGCTTCGGCTAGCGCACGGAGCAGGGTTCCTTGGGGACGTGCCATGGGCCTTCCGGAGTATACTCTGGATCTGGAAGGATCCCGAAGCTGAGCAAGTAGCTGTGCAATCATCAGACATTACTGCCGCCGTTCTAGACTCCTAGACCGGTCGATACTGTACTTTCGGCTAAGTATAGAAGAGTCAACCAAGAGTCGAGCGGAGTGTCTATCTCGCGTGCCCCTTATCTTACAGCCACAAGTCCATCAAATATCCTCCGGCGTCTTTGATTCTTTCATCATGTCAAGCAACATTTCTTCCGAATGATCCCACATGGTAAAATGGCTTTTCCCCTCATACTCCTTCAACACCGCATTTGGCAGACGCGCAGCCATGTAGCGTCCCAGCGCAGGTGGTGTGTTGACATCCCACTTGCCATAAAATAGTCGGACCCCCTCATACCCCACGTCATGAAGTTCATAACCCCAGTATCCAGTCGCCAACTTACTGTCTTCGACATAGCCTCTAGAGGATCCTTGTCTATATACCTCTCTAGTAATGCTGACGAGCCCCTGGAAGACCTCTTCTCCTGAAAAAGCCTCTTGATCATGTTTCGTCATGTACTTGGTACTTTGGCGAACAATCCGTCTGGTCTTCTCACAGCTTTCTTGATGTACCTTTGGAGCCACATATCGGTCAAGGATGAACCTGAAAAACCATGGATGCTTCTCCCATATCGAGAGCCCGATGCGATTCAGCTTGCTCAACCCCGCCTTTCCCGCTTCTTTTGGTCCTACACCCATCGCGATACCTACGGAGAGCAGGTTCTCTCTCGGTAGTAGCTTTGCGCAAGCTAATGCATAGGGAGTGCCGCCGCTGACGCTGAAGATCCGATATTGGGTGAGCCCCAAACGATCAATGAGATGTTCGAGATCGTTGACCCAGCCGAGAACGGTACGGCCGGGATGGAATGTTGACAAGCCAATCCCTGGCCTGTCGATACCGACCCATCGGATATTGAGTCTCTCGGCGATTGCTTTGTCGGATCGTAGAAGGCAGGCATCAAGACGAGTGTCGGGAATTCCATGAATGAAGATGAACGGATGGGCATCGCGAGCTTTCGAGCCGTATTCTGCGTAGGCCATATGACGTCCATCTGGAAGTCTGAGAAGCTTGCAGTCATCAGGAAGAGGGTATTTGAGGTACTCCTTGGGCGCATCTGCCAATGTCGCTACTATGCTGGCGGACTTTGGTTCCTGGAAAGACCACGCAGCTTGTGTGAAAAAGCGTGAGCGATATTGTCGCGTCCCAAAAAGTCCACTTATTGAAGAAGACTCGGAGGATAGTCGAACTGAGTTATAAGCCCGTATGGTCGCTGGATTAGGTTGACTGTTCCTGCCTGTGCTGACTTTAAAAGGTTGTCTGATATGCTGACAACAAGAGTTGGTGCAACATCTTCTCAGACGAGAATTGAGGGCAGGTCGAGTGAACATTGGCCGAAGAGGACGAGCCATCTACCTTGAATATATGAGTATCCTCTTCGATGAGAAGAACGTGTACGCATTTGTTTGTTGTTGATATGAATATTTGAAGGACAGGACATCAGGCTGCATCGAGGGTAGCACTCGCGCTAGCCCAATGTAGTCTCACGAAGCGCTCGCCAATGCTGCGCCATCGTCTCTCTTCAATCACTTTTGAGCATATCAACACTTATTACTCGGAATGTTCAACTCAAAGATAATGTTGGTACCTGATGTCATTAGAATATTTACAACAAAAACAAAGCAGCAGCCAGTGCTATGAATCCTGCAACATAAGCGCCTCCACCACTTTGTCCGAAGCCTGACGTTCCAGGCGTTGGGGATGTCCCGTTCGTGGCTGCTCCAGTTCCCGTTCCGTTCGAGTTGGCAGCAGGAACTGTCCCAGTAGCTGCTGCACCTCCAGGCTGCTGCGCACTCGGAGTCACCTTTGTGATGTTTGCTGCGACCAACGTAGCTGAATTGATTGGTGCTGCAGCTGGAATGGTGCCTGAAGAGCCACTGGTTGATGTACTGTTTGTTGATGTAGATGAAGTGCCATTTGAGACATCAAAAGAATTTCCTGCCAGAATCGGTACACCTGCTGCTTTTACTACATTGACGGCATTGAAGTTGGTCCGGGTGGCTGCGGCCTGCTTCAACTGTGCAATCGCCACGCTATTGTTCGTTCCTGATGTGTCTAGTAGGAGCTGTGTGTATCTGTGCGTATTTGGTGCTTTGTTGGGTGGCGAGGGTCCGAAGTATGGCGCAAATGCTGTCTCGTTGTTCGCGCTGCTGAGCACGAAAACCATCATACCTCCGATCATCGTTGCCGTCGTCGCCGAAGTAAGACCCTGCTGCATCCAATGAAGGAGCTCGCCTGTTGGACCTCCTGCTGTCTGAGGAGGGATATCTGGGTCTACCATCATGACGGCATACGTTCCCATCAACCGCTGTGTGGTTCCGATCGTAGGTACTTGTGCGGTTTCTTTTGCGATGTTAGAATGGCCCTCAACAGGGCGATGAGCCCAACATACCTGCTTTGGTCATCGCCTTTCCATTTAACGCCAGAGTGTTCCCAAAAGCCACAATCAGATCTGCATTCGAAACTGGCTGAAAGCCCGTAGGTGTGACAGCTGTTGCGGCGCCCGCGAACGCAACTGCAAGAAGAGATTTTGACAGCATTATGAGAAAAGGAGGCCTGCACGATTACCGGAAAGTTCAAAGTACGCAAAGTCAAGGATGAAAGAAAAGAGAGATAGGAAAGATGGAAGAAGGTTCGAAGGCACTAATATCGTGGACATCCAAAACGCGCCAAGCTAGGCGATGACGATTTTGATACAAGCCGAATGTGGTCGGTGGCTCATGTTCGTTTCGAAACATTATGCACCGTAGACAAACCCGCCACTTCGGGGCGATCTCTTTAGTATGCGGCTTCAGAGTTGTTTGATACGCGCACGTTCTTGGAAGGATTTTGATGGGTAAGACTTTTGAGTGGTGGGATGTCGCGGGAACTCCAGCTTGGCCAGAACTTCAGCCGTACAGAAGTTCGGAAAATCGACAGCCGCATGGGATCGACATGTTGATAAGAATAGATCTAATAATTGTATCCGAGGTCCAGTGAACGACATTGAAGATGGATTGTGGTGGGGTATGGGCTATGAAGGTTTCTGCCACACAGACGGTTTCATATCTCTCATCACGTGTTCCCCAGATCTCGACAGCCTCGACAAGGTTTGGCAGTGAACTCGCAAGCAAGGGTAGTACAGATGTATCTTCGGTCCTAGAGAACCGAGGCAAACACCTTTTCGGTCGTTCTCGATGCTGCATTGAATCGGCGCCGATCGTTGTTAAGCGGCAATGGATTTTGACTAATTTCGACCGTACGTCAAGCCTCCGGTCTTCTACTTCAAAACAACCATCTTCATTGCAAACAATAGCATCTAATCAATGGCGAAGTGACTTTCTCCAAGCCCACTTACTATCAGCTTAATCATTGTCCAATCAGCGCCACTCGGTATGTGTCGCTATGCTAGCGGTCGCGCTCACAGCACGATTAGATCGCTTGAGGATAATTTAGCTGCTACAGCGCCATGAGAGGAACGATCAGACAAGAAAATACTTGATGATTGATAGGGTCACTCGATCTTCACTCAACTGAATGTTGATATTCTACTGACCTGTCTCCGAATGTCAATAATGGATGCACTAAGCGAGCTCAACCAGCCACCCGCTTCAAAAAGGGGGCGCGACAAAACAACGCTACCGTACGTTCGCAATAGACCTCGAGTCACGCGTTCATCCCTACTATTCACAAGATTTTCCCCCCATGAGAAAGTCAACCAAGCTAATAGGCCACCACCATATACTGATCCCATCTTCACGCAACTTATTTCAATGAACATCTCTAGCCAACGCCACCACGCCAACAGAAACTGTACTTATCTCACACGTGCGGATCCAGCTCAGTACAATGGTCTTCGGCCTCAAAACTTCGTGTTGACTAACGAAAGATTCGGGGTTTCACATTTTTTGATTTTTCATTTCCATTCTCTACCCTCCGCTTTCCCTGACTATTAGATCAGGTTGGCCAATAACCAGTCCTAACATACATCCCGAATACAAAGTCAGATGCTCCGGTACTTTCATCCCACAGGAACAGGGGACCTTTCACAGCCCGCCACCGAGGAGTGTTCCTGCCACGGCTCCAGCGACGAGCGGTCCAATATCCAGCGACGAGCGGTCCAATATTCGCGCTCATGCCTGAGGCGTCGCCACGACCTCCTCTCCGATCTTTAAGCTCCGTGAGGTTCAGATCAAGTTCCTCGGATAGTGTTTCGGTGTCGAGGGCAACGGGGGTGACTGACGCAAGGGCGAGACTTACAAGAAGCATGTAGGGGAGGATTTGGTATCTCATGTTGAAGGAGGGTTTTCGGAGTTATCTTTGTCTGGGATGTGGAGTTAGGTGGGTTGATGATGCAGAAGCCCAGTGATGAGAGAATCGAGCTGGGTTTTATAGACGTGATGATAGAATATCCGAAAGCAATATGAATCACAAGATATATGATTCATGGCTTTGTTGATATGGAAGCAGATCCAAGCTCGCAAAGTGGAACGGACTTGGTCACACCGGTCCTTCGAATCACAAAGACCTGAGTCAACATTGAAAGAGCAGAGGCTAACAGTGGCTGCGAGGTAGACAAAATACCTCAGATCCATACACCTGGCTTTGCAAACCGCAACAATGAAAATAGGGCCGTAAGGCTTCATCAACAGGTTAGGTCCGTAGAACACCATTTGAGTTCTATTGAGGGCAAGGGTATGTCAACGTGTTGAGCCGAAGTGAAATCATATGATGACAAAACCTTGAACCCTGACACCCTTGTCTCTCAGGTGGGCAGCTGTCAAATGCGGGTCTCGATGTTGTATCCTATCGTGATCCTCGTTGTAAAACACCAGTAGACCCCTTTTACCATCTTCACCGAATTCGACCTTCTGCATGTACTCGCCAAAGTGATACAGCATCTTCCATGGCGGCTGTAGAGGTCCTCGTCTTGGATCAAACTGTGTTTGAAAAGGTCCCCACATATAAAGAACGATGGAGTATCCATCGACTGCTCCGTTGTGCGTAAGTTGGGCCCATTCTGTTTCTAGAGGGTTTGGTCTGCAATGCCCTCTCCTTTCATGAGCCTGGGAATACATGCCTCTCCGCGAATCCTGAATGTGAGGGGAGAGCGAATTGGATGGAGGACAAGTTGGAACAGCCTAACCCAATACAGATACCATCGTCTGGAGCAGTGGAGAACGGACCGAGTCCCATTCGCCCCTCCTCGGTCGTGAAGAAGGTACGACCTGGTAAGTAAAAGGCACGCGGTGCACCATACGTGCAGCTGAAAGATCTTCGTGGGTGCCGTTTATGCAAGCAATATATTCCACCCGTCTTCGATAGAGCCATTCTTTCTTCGACATGACTTCTTGGACCATGGCTTCTGTTATCTGGCACGTAAAATCCGAAGGAAACAAACTCAGAAGACCAAAAGCTCGATCTCTTGGATCTAAACATGACAGGGACCTCGTCAGGCATATCAATTTGTGGGGATCGGTGCCTTTTTGGACTGGCCAGAGAAGATCCTGTATGTTGCTGATCTTCGTGGAGTCAGATGCATGGAGACCTTTGACTTTATTGTTGAACAGAACAAAATTCAGCCCATGTACAGCACGTGTAAGGTATTCCAATCGAACGCTGTAAGATCCTGCAACCACAATTCCACGGGCAGCGAGCTGGGTCTCCTGGAAGACCCAAAGCTGCGTGAACCAAGGACGCTCTAGGAGCTTCAGGAAGGCATCCCAATGCTATTTCCTCTTCTCGGACTCCCAAAATATTCGTACCGGCGACTTGTCTGATATTTCATAGAAAGCATAGACGAAGTGTCCTCTCGCAAATCCCTACCGATTTCGTTAATGAGCTCCAATGCAAGCGAGCTTTGGTCCTCTTCCGGACCAAGCCAGATGACTACTTGTCGTGCTCTCCTATAAATATCGCCCATGCGAGAAACTTGCATACCACGCTCGATCACATCTTGTTGGTTTATACAGATAGCGTCTCTCCACAAGATTCGGTCTTCTAGCTGTTGTCTGAGGTGCTGCAAGGCTATCGAAAGATTCTGGGAGACCAAAAGGACGTTTTCTTTCTGATCTGAATCGGCCATTTCGTACTCGAGGATTTTTACGTGCCCCCTTTTCAGGACAGATATCTCTTGTGGGTTTTCAGAAGATTCCCAAGTGTACGATAGAGCTTCGTAGACCCCATCAAAAGGCGGGTGAAGATCGTCCAAGTCCTCTGAATTCTCAATTCTGCCGGTCGACGTACTAGAGGTGGTCAACTTCTCGACATGGCACGGCACGTAGGTTCTTCGAGGGTCAAACTGCCCACTTCTCGAGCCAGGTGACCGTCAACATCCTTGATGGAATTGTTCTCGAACGTCTCGAGGCATCATGTGGCTGTCGATCTCCGCGTCTGGTGCCTCTACCGAAGAACTGCTATCTGGCGAGGGATCCGGGTACCAGTACGCATGGAAGCTATCTACCATCACCTTGTCAGGCATCTTTCCGGGCAGAAGTCTGAGGAAGCGGCCCTCCTCCCGCTCGCCACTCAGCTTCTCCTAGAAGTACGGCGCCATGTTTGCCAACGCAAAGTTCCCGGGACAATGAAATGCTTTCGAAATTGGAGCCTCAGTCGTTGAGGGGAGCTGCTCTATATGCTCGACAGCATCGGGCAGCGTTGCTTTGTTCGACCTTGTGGTATCCAATGATAATATGTACCTCGCCGTGTACTATGCATCTTGGTGCACGCATCTGCAAATAACATTGTATGCCCTCTTAAATTCCATTTGCAGAACCAATGACAGGAGCAAGCCATTCCGGTCAAAAGGGCATAGAAAATATCTGCTTGAAGCCGAGACAAACGAAGGAAGTGCTATTTAGGTAGGTAGTGAACACGTGACCATCCCAAAAACCGCCAACCTCCGCCTTTGATTTTTGGCGACATTGAGCACACATCCCAGCCATCCCACCATCACCCCTCCAACCCGCCACCAACAATGAAATCCTGCTTGTCAGGCGTGAAATATCTGAATATGAGAAGCATTTGCACATCATCCATCATTTTCTTCTTCGATATAACTTGATTACGTTCCTCAAATTCGAGCGAGCACACGAGAAACATTCCGCACCACCCTTGCCAGTCAAAATAAACAAACACGGCGAGCAATACATCGGTACCAACCCCGCATAGCCTTCCGAGCCTTCAATATCTTCCCAGAGATGGCATCTACAGCTGCAAAGGCAGGGGATGTATCACCAATTCTATCCGCCGCACTATCAACCTCGGACGAACCTCCTCCACCATACGACGCCTCGAGTCTCCCATCCAACCCAGGTTTCTGCGAGCTCGCCTTCCGCGAAAGACTAGATAATCGCATACCAGGCGGAGGCATGCCATCAGCGCAATACTTCACACCCTGCAAAGCATGTTCTTTCGTCTGCGGCGACGAGATACCGCCAGTTTATAAACAAGGGTGGCTGGACTGGATAGATCCAAGTGTGAACTTCAGATGGGAATCGCATGTGGCTGCGAACAAAGAGAAGGATGCGCTGGAGGAAGGGCAAAGGGAATTGCTAGGCTGCTGGATATGCTGGGAGTATGACCAGAAGTGGATCGAGCCTATGGTACCGAACGAGTGGTATAAACATATGAGACGGCACTTTTTCGTGGAGGGGTATAGGATATGTAAGGGGAAGACCGGAGCGATGCAGAGGAGGAGGAACTGTGAGGTGGGACATTGCCCGAAGATACATTCATGAGGCTTCTTTTGCTACTTGGCCTGCTGTTCTGGACTTTCGGGCTACGCAGGGCCTGGCCTATACCACGAGCATTGGAATGATGATTTACGAGACATGCAATTTTGCCTATCCTATTTTGCACTACTGCTCCCTGCTTCTTTACTTCTTGCATAGCACCCCATCGACCAATTTCCATCCTTCGTTACCAACACATGGATGACACCAAAGAACATCTTCTGGATCTACTTTCTTCTTGATGGCAAGCAATCGCTCGTAGTTGTCTCCCCAGAAGGCATGCTGAAAGTCTGGCTCATCTGGATATGCCTATTTCTATTTCAATACTTGTTCATTGCTGTGAGTGATAAGGCAGGAAGGGTTACCTCATTGACATATGCTCCAGAATCAGGTGCCATTCTCCTCAATCCTTCAACATACACATCCGTCAGCAAAGCTTTCTGCTTCTTCTCTTCCGCGGCATCCAACGAGTTCCAGCGGGCCCCTATCACTGATAACTGTTAGCGTGTATTTTTCTCACGGCGAATCAACACATACCAGAATGGATGTACGCCTTCCTCCAAGCTGGATTGACACTATTTCCTCCACCTCTCGGCTTCGCATCCCTTGTTCCTTTTCCGGCCACGAGAAAGACACTCGTGAGACCACCAGATGGCGTCGCAGCTCTGTACCCCTCCTTCAACGCAGTTCGATTGCCAGTCAAAGTCCCACAATCAATCAGCCATGATCCGAGGACTTCGTTGTGGCCCGCATCCAAAGGTCCATTATTATCTTTGTACCAAGCCCAAAAGTCTGGAAAAGTCTCCACATCAACAGTGGACATGAACTGTCCTGGGTACGCGGCTGTGGCATCTGCGAATAGGGTCCTCATCACTTTTTCTAGCGATGCAGAAGTATTGGAGGGGTGTAGCGTCGGGAGGAAGAAAGCACCAGCAAAGCCATCGGCAGTACTTGTGATATTCATCTCTGGACTGATGATGCTGTGCGCGATGTAGGCGTAGCCCGAAATTGACTGCTCGTCCAATGCAGGATACTGAGAGAGGATATCGGCCATGACGTCCCAGTATGCTTCTGTTTCTGGAGCGGTACCGAGGAGGAATGTTGCGACATGGATTTGCGTTGACGGAAAGGCTCTCATCGTCACGGATGTGATGACTCCGAAGGTTGAACCGCCTCCCTATACATCGTTAGACTAAATGCACTCGTCGATATTGGCTACTCACTCCTCTCATCGCCCAAAACAAGTCTCTGTTCTGACATTCGTTGGTTATTAGAATGTCACCTCCTGGTGTCACAACTTCCATTTCGAGGACTTGGTCAGCAGCCATACCATACGTCGAGCTCAACGCTCCATGTCCACCTCCAGTTAGGTAGCCTCCGATACCGACAGTGCCAGCTCCACCAGACACAATTGTCAAGTTCCTGAGATGGGCTTGTTCGTCAAGCTCAAGCATTTGAGTACCGGCTGCAGCAGTGATGGTAGATCCTTCGATGACCTTCTTACATCCCTTCGGCTTGAAACCATCATGGAACTCAAGTCCTTTCATATGATGAGTCCATATGGAGAGGGAACTTGGTGCCACGGATCTATCATATTCAGCACTTTCCCAGATTAAATGCTTGGAAGTTCAACATACCTTCCCAGGTAATCATGTCCTGTCCCCTTCACAACCAACCTCACATGATTCTCTCTAGCAAAATCCACACCCTTCTTCACATCCCTTGCACTCGTCGCATTCACAACATACATTGGATATCCCTTCCCACTACATGGCAGCGTGGGGATAGGGAGACAGGTATCGTTGTTCCAGTTGTTCTCGATGGTGCTGACCGGATTGTCTGTATGCCATTGCGTGGTCAGCCATCCCGCTTCGACGCTCAGGCAAGCGAGAGCGTCGAAACTCGGCTGTGTGGGGTGACAGACTGCTCCTGGTGGAGAAGGCTGAATGAGACGTCCGTGAAGAGAGGTGTTGAGCTGTGACCATTTGGCTTCGCAAGGCCAGCTGCTCGTACCTGGAATAGCTTTACATTTCGGTTGGGTTGTTGCAATACTTAGGGCTGTGAAGCCGAGGAATTGGTAGATGTAGGTGAGCATCGTTGAGTTCCTGGAAGAGGCGTATGTTGAGATATATGCCAAGATGTCTCTCTTTGCTACGATCTCAAGGACTTTGTCTGTTTCCAGTGTTTTATGGACGAAGCTATATATAATATTCATTGCTTCTGCGTTCAATTAGGCTCCAACAATTGTACCACCTCGTCAAGGCGGCTGATATGTATAGTTACGATCCTACGACGATTTTACAAGTTAATTTTGCTCGCAGCAGGTACGAAAGAGCTCGATGCAGTGTGCAATCGACGGGATAAGCAGCGCGGAATGACTGTCCGACTCTGGCGTACAAGACTCGATTGGGTCTATGTGCCTGATGGACATCACTGCAGAAATCATGTTGTCACAGGTTGTCCTGTTGATCGTCCACTCACATTTCCTAGAATTTTCGCATCCCGCGGGATCGACGGATGAGGCTTTTGTCGCTTTATTAGGCAATGGATCCGGATACGGCGTAAGGCGGGGGAACTCCCGCCCCGATTGGAACGGGAAGTGCTCACTCTCAGCCTTCAGGGGGTCACGTGAATACCTATTCCAAGTGTCGATAGTAACTTGTACGATTGAGATAGAAGGCCTTCAATCAATACTAACGGATCGCGCTCTGAATTGGCAGCTAGAGAATTCTTCGTCTTCGTCACCCGCTATCTATCAATTGCTTCCACTTAGTCTAAGATTCTCTATCCTACTGATGTCCAAGCATACTGGAAAGGTGGATTGAACAGCGACCACACAATTTCCGGTACGAGTTTTTGTTTCAAGATGCGTATCTTCTATATATGGTGAGTATGTCAACGCTCGGGCGTTTACACGATGACCACTTCCCTTGTCTCCCAACCGTCTGCCAGTCCATCCTCTTTCGCTATTTCAACAATGCCAATTCTTCGGTACTTCTGGCCCGTTCCATCGATCGGCTCCAGAATCAATCCATATACGATAAGACCCAAATGCTCGATCTTTTCTCCTCCAGGATTACGGGTGGCTCGGCGATCTGGAGTCTTGAAGCATGCAATTTGGGCGCATATAGCTCTTCGCTCGATCATGTCAGCATGACAAGCATCCACATGGCCTGGTCTGATATCCGTGGTGCACAAGATTCGGCCTACAGGCGGCGGTACATACGCAACTGAGTCGTCAGAATGTAGGTATCGCGTAGACATCCGCATGCTTTCGAAGTCTCCCCCGTGTTCGTTGTAGATTGGCAGTAGAGGCTCTTTCCAATCACTCAGTGCTTTCACGGAACATTCAAGTTTGATAGCTCCTGATTTTACCCGACCAAAATCGTTGTCACCGTCAACTTTGATATCCACATCCAAGATAGTGGCCCGATGACCCTCAGCATAACTGTCAAGGTCCAATCGACGATCTCGAGAAGGCGTTTTGAATGACGCCCAACTCCACGAAGGGCAGAACTCATCCTCCGTCTTCTTTGAAGAGTATAAAGGTTGCCAAAGTAGCCCTCTATGCAAATCTTCCAACCAAAGGCCAGCCTTGTAGTGATAGCCAGTCCGGCGCGCGACCTCCTCTGCTACACCAGCAAGCGCGGGGAGAATATCGTGATCCATTGTGATTCCACGATCTCGATACGAATCATAGAGCATAGGGTACCACCAGGACATGGGATCTCTGGCAGTTCGAAGGTATCTGACAATATCGGGATTTGATTCCATCTTCCTGGCTGCTAACCGATGAAGCTTTCGGCCACTAGATGTGAGAAAGCTCTCCCCGTCGTCGGACTTCGGGTAACCTTCTGTGTGTAGTGATGTGCGGCATTCCCAATACAGCTGCGTTGACGCGAAGTCGATCCGACGAGGGGATAGCACGCTCTCTTGTAGAACCCAAGCCCGACGATGTAGTGGCTCCTCTGGTAGGAGAACGAATGGTCCATTTCCGCCCATCTGGAGTCGCACGCCAACGACGCCTTCAATTCCTTTCTTTTCACTTCTACATTCGAGCTTTGTAATCGGGGCAGAGCAATTTCTCATTCCATTACCGCTTTCGAATATCCCATCTGTTGGATTTCGCGCAGCTGACGCGGACAGGTTGATTGATGCGTTAGCGTACACCCGGAACATTTGAGATGACTCGGAAGTCCAATCCTCGTGGATATTCTGGATGATACAGAGTGAGTCGATCCAGATATACTGGTACCCCAATCGTCGAGTAAGGATTATTGCATCTCGGAACGTCTCTGGAAGCGATTCCATTGGGATTGAGGCCTTGTGGTTCTGGAGACTGTAAGAGGTCGTCTGAAGCGGCGCACCACCACCCCAGCAATGACTCAATGTGAGCCATTCTCCCTTGGCTCCCTTTGATTCGAACAGAAATGGCTCTTCATCCTCTGAACCAACATCGATAACTCTGGTGGGAAGGATGTGATCGTGTGACCACGAGCATTGATAATGCTCTGTTCTACATGTTTTGAGCCATGTATCGAGAAGCGCCAGAGACTTATCCGAATTCGATCTTGAATCGATATTCCTGGCCGTGAAGACTGTACTTAGTGGGTCGTCTATAACATAAGCTGCAGGTCATAGGTGATCTTGGAAGTTGTTTACTTACCAGATTTTGGACAAAGTTCAAACCAAATATTGATCACATCTCGAAATGGATGATGGAATAAAGCATCTTGTTGGAGGATGAACAGAGAGTTGATACCATGCGGTCTGAGCAATAGCTGTGTGTCTGGCCAACTCATGTGCTTGTCGAAGTTCTTCGCTGGCGAATCGAGACGTTCTGCGGGATGCTTCATCTCTTGAAATTGAACGAAGGCATCGCATAGTTTGCATCCATTTTCAGCTGATTGACAGAGTGCTGTCCAACTTCTGTGATGCGTGATAGGGTCCTCATGGTCGATGAGACGATCAAGATCTTGGACTTGCTTGCAAAGATCACAGAGGCTGGCAGCTTTGACCTCCGTTGTTGATATTGTCGTCGTCGACATGATTCCAGAACCGTTAAAATGTAGGAACTTTTTGCAGAAATGTAGATATTTATTTTGAGAACTTACAAAAGAGAAGGAAAGTCTCGAGATGCGACAACGATCAGGTTGCCTAGGATGGCCATTAGCCGATATCTGTCAGCAGGGGGGTGTTGGCGGGGTCATTCTGGGGGCCGAAACATGACAGACCGTTGACGCGCGCATAATTTGATCAATCACAAGAAGTCTATGGCTATGTAAGACATACTCCATCGGATAAGAGTATGGTTTCGCAGTATATATCCCCTTGTTAGTAGTATCGCCAAAAGAGACCAAAAATGTAGCGCACGCAATTCTCCACCACCACCCTCTGTTGAGAATGCCTTAGTAAGCTTCGGTGCTCTTGATTCTCGGTCAACATCTTTCGTAAAGATACATATATAAACAGATTGTATCAATAGACAAGAATGACTTGCCTTCGCTTCCAAATAGAGAACTCTGGGGACTTTCCCTAAATATGTACATCTTCTAAAAAGCACATCCTCTACTACACAACGCGCTTTAAGCGAGGCCGATGCTCAATAACATCATCATCAAGATCATCAGTCACCAGTAGCATCTCGCGAAAGAACTCTCTGCCATAACACGAAACAAATAGTTTCATTTTCCAGCCTCGAATCCATCGCCTTCCGATTGGTCATCCTCGCCGCCCCCGTAAGTCTCAGCTTTCACCGCATGCTTGGCATAGGCCCCCTATTCTCGTCTCCAACACTTGGCAGCCAGCTTACCGACCCGTCACGCTTCAAATAGCTTCATAAAAATCCAGCGTTCATTCGCCTCCCTCTTTCGTGTCGAGGAGGGAGTTTGTTGCAGATCGCGATTTTGATACACGTGGGAGCACGTGGGTTAGTGATTAGAGCTGCAGACCCAAAAAAAAGCTTTTCTTCAAATAAGAGCAAGTAGATGAGATCAGTAATGGGAATTTTTCAATTTACTCGAGCGAGTCTTGTCTATGACTTTGATACGTGGAATAGTCGAGTATCTGAATGAACGCAAGATCGCGCGCTCTGCTGGAAATGCCTCACCTTCACAGAGTTGTGATAAATAACGGCTCTGCGACACACCATCTCCCACAACGGTCCAAATGCTCCAACATTTCCTGGGTCTTACACTACATCCATCGACGTCCGATGAGGCGAGCGATATTATACTCGTGGCTACGGATTTTAAGAATCCCGGAAATATCAAGCAGGACTCAGCGCAAAACCTCGATAGTCAAATTGGCATTGCAATACTAGATACCAAAATTTTCTCCTCCTCGCGACCTGAAAAGGCTATGTCGACGCATAATTTTGCCACTGGATCACCTCGATACTGGACAGCTACTACGAACAATTTCCTATTTGGGATGACCACTACGATACGCCAGCAGGATATACTTGCGGTCCTTGAGGGTCTGGTCCCTCGGACAAGGGATATTGCTCTTATCGGTCATGACTTCAAGCACGATCTTCACATTCTACAACTACTCAAATTTGATCTACATACGTCCATTGTTAGAATTCTTGATACGCAAAAGATTGCCTTGGAGGTCCTACCCGACAACTCGAGTACTCTTGGTGACATTCTTCAAGCGTTACAATGTCCGTTCGAAAACCTTGACACTGCTGGTAACGATGCACACTTCACATCACGAGCACTGTTACTCTTAGCTGAGAAAGGCTACACTCATTCTCCCGTCAGTACTGGCAATCAGGATACGCTAGCATCAATACGAGCAATCGCACAGGTCGCCGTCTCAAGACAGCTCTCACACCCCCAAAATAAAGAAAGGCAGAAGAAGATAAAGAGGCAACAGCGAAGTCGCGTACACCAATCAAAGTAATGAGACACAGAAACGCAAGAGCGCATACGAGCAGAGCGAGCAGCACGGAGGGCGATGCTTGATAATGAAGGGTAGCCACGGACTACCAAAGGTTACTTCAACAAACATCTGGCTAAACCACTTTCAGAACCTTTCGGGCTTGCCTAGATGAGAGGCCCGTTATGACAAGGGACATTGAGAAGAAATCAAGCATCGCGAATGCGTCGAGTGCTTTTCGGGACTGACCGCTCTGTGGAGCTTGAAGGAAGGGCGCAATGAGCAGCACATCTTGAGGAGAGTAGAGGTTACTTCGGAGCACATACCCAGACAGTGAGTCAAAGCGCTTTTCGTTCAAGTTTGAGCACGTTGCTTACCTTGCACTGAGGTATAGAGATATATCGCCCTCTGAATCTCTATGCCATTACATGCTAATGGCAAAAGCTTATACTATGTATCCCCAACGCCTGGGCCGCCTAGAGCCAACACCAAGATTGTTGCTCTTCTCGCTGCCACACATTTGCAATAGACCGACCCGAATCGCCCTGCTTTCCCGTCTGCCTTTCCATTTCTCCCTCGCACCAAATTCTCACAGTTTTTAACCTCAATACTCTTCCTGAATCAGATAAACCTTCTATTACCATCATCTGATCGCACCACGACGAAGAAAGGAGACGTAGTGATAGCGATGTTTGAAGTGGGGAGAGGCAATTAGGTGATGTGGGTACAGGTGAGGCATGAGCTCTCATTATCGCTGGTATCGGATGGCGGTTTTGGCCGCGAGAGTAGTGACTAAGTGGGTTAAAGAGTGTGATTGAAGAGGAAAGTAGTGCGAAGTTTACAGGGAAAGATGCTCCTCGTCTCCAACATTAGGCAGCCAGCTTAATGACCCACCACTTTTTCAAATAGCTTCATATATAATCCAACGTTCTTTCGCCTCACTTTTACTTTTCGAGAAGGAGGTTCGTTGCAAATCGCAGTTGTGAAACACGTGGGGACACGTGGGTGAGTATTTGAAAGTCGGGACTCGAGGGATGTACTAATTGGAAATATATGCATGCGTTTCCAACATGAGAATGTTTTGTAATGGTACATCCATTGATGAAAGATTTCCGCATGCGCTCCGCGAATGTCTAGATGAACGACAGTACATCCTTCTTTTTCTTCCTCTCAACCAGTACCCAATCCGCACTACCATCGGGTTTCTCATTCCTGATTTCATCCTCAAACACTCCGGTATTATCCTTCTTGTCATCTTTCCCTGGCTCAGGATACTTTCTCAAATGTTCAATAGCCCTGACGAGTTTATTGTTCTCATAATCCCAGATTGGGCGCCCGTTATTCTAGACGTTCCAGAATGGGAAAGAGGCTTTGTAGCTTGTGCAGTAGATTACGGTGTCGATATCGTCGAGATATGTATCACCTTCAAAGATGATGCGGCCTGATGGGAGGAATTCTTTGATGATAGGCTTCCATGCTATGCCTGGCGGTGGCGAGTCGCCGTCCCAGCGTGATTTTGAGCGGCGAGATTGATAGACTGGTAGCCTGGCTTCAGACAAGAGATCGTTTGTAAGATCGTGGCCTGATGCCGAGTTGCCGATGATGAGGACTTTCTTGTTTCGGTAGAGTTGTGGTGTTCGGTAAACTTTCGAGTGGACTATGCGGCCTGGGAAGAGCTTGAAGTACTCCGCGAGACCTGTGACTTCAGGGATCTACAATTTCAACTGTCAGAAACTTCGTCGTGCATCACTTCGTCTTGGAAGAAGGGTATCCTACGAATGGTACGCTATAATGCCCGTTTGCCAAGACCACTGCGTCGAATTCGTCTTGCCACCAAATATCAAGACCACGAGCGGAGTCATGCTTTCGAAGAGTTAGTCTCCACCTCTCACTTCCTTTTTCGGATCCTTCAATGACTGATAGATCTTCAACCATCGTGTCCAAACTGAGTAGAGTCTATTCTGTGGTGTGAAAAGTAAGATTCAACGTATTTCTTGGGAATATTGTGAGGAACGAATGGGCCGTAAGCAAACGGGAGGTCTGAGAAGGACATAGCGATTGACGGGACATTTGTACTATTTTCTTATCAATTTAGTGGTCCTATATCAAAGATGGTATGGCTACTAACGAAAGTGATGAGTATATCGGTGTCTTGTGCCATCGTTCTTGTCTGTTTGGAGAAGTGATCCTGGCGAGCCCATCCGGGATGCTCAATGGCGGATCGACATCCGGAGGCAAACCTCCTGGTCTAAGAGGGAGCGAGCCTGGTGGCGACGGATCGTATATCCTCGAGACAGTTAGTGACTTAGAATGACTTTCTATATTGTTTCACCTTGGGAATCGAGTACCATGTTCCACCAGCACTTTCTCTTCTTTCAAATACTTGAATACGATCAAAGTACTTTTCTGCGGAGAAAGCTGCCGCAGTGATAGCACCTCGATTCTGTCATCAGCAATGAACCAAAGATGGGGGTATATCAACTCGTTCCCGGAGGAAGATAGGGAGTGAAGTCTCACCTGCTGCTCCAGCACCAATTATCCCTACTGATCTGACCCGATTCTGTTCCGCCATTATAACTTGGATGCAGGTGGAAGGGATTGTGACTGTGATTGAAGTTCCAGTAGTATTTATAAGTCAGTCTATAATGTTTTGTGCCTCCAGAGCTTATGCTGAGGGTAGTGAGATTCGCAATCCTCACGTGTCGCATAATCACGTGCTGACATCGAACGACAGAAGGCGGGGTTTCTTGAATGTATAAAACCAACAGAATAACCAGAATGAGAGTCATAGTCACTTCAGATATCAGCAGGTTCTCTGGGAGAACCCTGGCAAATGCAAAATGCTAAAAGGAGCACAGCGACTACATATGCATAGTCATCAACATACGGCACAAACAGCTGTTTTGGTCCGTCCATTTGGGTTTTAATATGTGTAGATCGCAACATCAACCAGAGGAAATAAATAGTATTTCGATAAGTGTACCTCGTTATACTTAGGCACAGAACCGTTGAAACCACGGCGGTATATCCAGCTGTCTTGAAGGTCTGTGACGGAAAAGCAAATCTTCGCAAAGCGAGATCAGTGCCTCTCTATCCTCTAGACTTAGGCAGCAGAAGTAAACTGGTTACTACTTGATAAAATATAAAGAAATATAACAACAATTTCAATAATCAGAATACAAACTCCGATCAAATGATGAACCAAGTGAACCTCGGCATTCTAGGGTGAAGAAAGACTACATTAGAAGACAATGAAATACATTAAAGACTTGGTATCTCAGTGATTAACAACTTCACAAACAATACCACACCCACACCTCATCCCTGAAATCTCAAAAGGTCTCTCAAATCATCACACTCCACAGATCTTGACCTGACTCTTCATGTGACCACCACCATTCCATGAATTCCTCCTTTTCCCTCCCTGTCGCTCTGTCGTTCTCCCCCCTTCTACAAACCCTGCCATTCGTATATCCATCACACCATACCACGTCAAACCCCATCTCACACACTCACATAACGACGCACCCACAACAACAACAAGCACAAGCCCCCGTACACCCAGCACAACAACCCACCGCAGCATCTCCCTTACTATGTCCCTTCTTAACAACCACCACAGTCTGTCCTGCCTGGCCTCCATTCCCTCCTTGTCCTCCACTATATCCACCCACTCCTCCAGAATGAGAGTATTTCCCACCATGCTCCTGACCCTGCCCATGACCATTTCCATAACTCCCGTGCTGGTCATGCTGACCGTAGTATTTTCCACTACTGCCATGGCTTTGTTGCTGCTGCTGCTGCTGCTGCTGACCATAAACCGGCTCCCCATGTCCTTGATATCCTCCTTGATATCCATAATCCTGACCAGGCACAACACCCTGTCCGTCATACCCAGCTCCAGTATTCTGACCCATATTCTGGCCATGCATAGAATAGATCTTGACTTGCTCATGCTGTTCAGGTCTCGGTCTCAGACCGGCCATAGAAGGTTCCTGAGAGGGATAGGTATCCAACGGATACGAAGGTTGAACCGTATGATAAGACGGGGCTTCCGACGGTGGTGGTGGTGGATGCGACATGCTGACTTTCCTCTCCAGCCTTTCGAACTCCAGAATCTCAGTCTCCCAGCCGTCTCTTCACTCTTCGTCCTAGATCTCGATCCCTAAACTCGAGTAATCTTTCACTCAAGCGCAGCCAGTCCCTCGTTCCCTCCTTCCCCGTCTCCGTTCCCAAGATCCCTAGCCAAAGAACTAGCAACTATGATACCCTCTCTCGATAGTCCGTCTGTCAGAACCCCACTCCTGAACTTCGAAACGGGTCTCTATCTGTCCGGCTCCCACTCGAATACTGCAATGCGTCGAAGACTGTCCGTCCTTCCGTCCGGTTTCTACGTCCACATTGGTTGGGCGATTGTGTTATACTTGTGTCTAGTACCGTATCCTCTCGAGCACTCCTTCAAATACAATTATCGATCGAGCTTCGACCTACAACTGACTTGGTATCCCTATGTCCCAACGTAAGAGTAGAAAGCAACCCGGACCGAACCAAACCAAACCAAACCAAAGCTCAGTCGATGTTTCTCCTTCCCAACACTCAAAGTCTCCAATACAATACAATACACCCTGGTGGGAACGACACAACCGTCAACCGTCAGGGTCTCAAATTGAATCAGAGAGCCGAGCCCTCTCTCAAATCTTTCAGCCGTCGCAATCTCTCCCCGTTGGTCCGATGCAAACCCGTATTCGTATCCAACTTTCTTCTCCTTCTCCCAACCACTGTACAGCTCGGTAATAGATCGTAGACTCTGATCCTTATTTATCAAGGAAGTCAGAAAAACCCCGTTTTAGATATTAGAGCTACCAGTTCTGTTGCAGAATACAAAAGCGAATGCGCAATAAAGAACTATCAAGAACCAGCGAAACCCCCCCCCCCCCCCCCCCCCCCCCCCCCCCCCCCCCCCCCCCCCCCAACGACAATGTCCCTGACTTACTGCACCCTTCGGTCCTCATCAACGACATCTGCATACACAAGCTGACCATAGACTCTCGAACTTTGGAAGAAAATGTCATCTAGAGCAACGCATACTGATTTGATCGCTTTGGGACCTCAAGGTTCGCGATTCCAATCCTGTTCACCCGTATCGAACTCACATGGTTCGTCGCAGACTGTCAGAAGTGCAAGCAGAGGCGCATCAAATGTGATCGCAGTCTCCCTACTTGTAACAAATGCGCCAAGAGACATTACTCATGTCCTGGATATGATCCAAAGTTGCGATGGGCCAACGCCATTGCAGTTCGAGGCCGCTTCAAGGGCAAGAAGTTTCCTCCAAGCGACGAAGCCTCGGGACCAAGGACCACGGAGCATTTCAATCCAGAACGGGAGCAAGGAGTCAGCAGCTACACGAAGATTGAAACTCTGTTGAAGCTGCCAAATGATAGGACGGTCACTCGGCTGTTAGACCACTACGACCGCAAAATTGCTGGTCAGATGGTTTGGCTCGATTCAGAGAACAACGCATATCGCCGCCTAGTTCTACCGCTTGCACATCGACACCCAGGTCTGATGCTGTCAATCATAGCGATATCAGCGAAACATCTTTCGGCATCAGGAGATGAAAATTCCAAATTCTCCAAGTCAGCATGTGATGCATCAGTTGTGGCGATTACCAAAAGTGTTCAACAAGTCACGTCTCGATTGGCAGAGGGCCATGTCTTCAGCTCCGAAAGCGACATGGAAATTGCGGAATGGATGTTGGCTTCAATGCTCACTTTATCTGGATACGAAATGATGCATTCCAATTCGATAAATTGGCAAACTCACCGACAAGCGGCTCGGACACTGGTAAATGCGCTGGGAGCACGTAATCGAAAAGACAACGAGCTCTACACCTTTCTAAGAAATCAACTTTCGATACTCGATATCTTAGCATGTACGACGAACTTCGACCGGGACATCGAGAATGGTGTCATTCTGCCAGAATTCATAGGAAATGAAGTTATCTTCGGGGAATATCTCGCTGCCATCCATTCTGTGACCATTGAGACGCGCATGGTCCGACATCCGGCTTTTGCCGTCACCGCACACAATGCCTTGGAAACTATACATGCGTCTCAAAGACTTCGTGACAGTTTTGAATTGGCACGAGGCTCTACATTGTTAGCGGCGGGCTCTTTCAGATTCGATCTGGAGTGGCGAAAGCGAGACTTTATCCGCCTCGTTGACGTCTATCACCATGCTGGCCTCATTCACTCGTACAGGACTCTCCATCTCGCGGACCCCGACTCATTGGAAGTTCAACACTCCATCAATATGCTTATGGAAGTCCTTGAAGGCTTCGAGAAGTATATAGCCTGGGTACAGAACTTTCCATGGCCAGTCTTCATTCTCGGCACAGAAAGTCATGGAGACACTACCCGACAAGCCTTCGTCCGATCCCATTATCAAATGATCATTAAAGAGATGGGCTCTAGCCATTTTGTTACCGTTCTCCAGTTCCTCGAGGAGTTTTGGGCTGGTAAGAACCCTGACTGGGCTACGAGAGCCCGTGAGTGGGACGCCAGGGGCATACGGATCTTAGCTGTTTGAACACAAACATCCCTCAATCAGCAAGACCAATGTTACAAGACCAGTGTCGTTCATGTATTCAATATTGAGCTACTTCATCACGATCTCCTCATCGTCAACACCAAAAATTGCGAACATGGGATCTTGGTACTGGTAGAAACCAAGAGCTGGAGGACACATTCCATAGCCAAGCAATCGTTGGGCCTGCGGGGAAAGTCTTTTCGCACTCTCGGGGGGGACCATGAGGAATTGATTCTCTTCTTGTCGGAGAGTACCTTTGCACATGAATATCCCTACAGTCTCTCGCGCCTCACTCCTGTATCTTGTCAGCAACGACACTTCCTGGATGAGTTTGGCACGTACTTCGTGGTATTTGCGCCACCAGCATGATAAACATTTCCGACAAAGATCAGCGCATCGCCGATCTCAAGTTCAGCTGGGAAGGCTTCTTCATCTAGGGGAAATCTGTCTGGTCCCCACAGATGACTACCAGGAATGACAATTGTCGCTCCATTTTCTTTCGTTGTTCGCGTCACTGCCTGCATCTAGATCAGCTCTGAGAATGAATTTCGGGACCACCAAGACAAACTGTCACGCATCCTAGCATCACCGGCATATCAATATTACGAGTATGGTAATCCGCATCATCGCGATGCAGAGGCTGCTGTTTCCCACCTGGATTGATACGAAATCCCACTGTACTCGCAATCTGCGGCTTTCCGGTAACCGTCTTTTGTTCCTGGCCTTCCCAGTACGTATACGTACTATTGAGTATCATTTCCGTAACAGCTTGGAATAGTGGTGTGAGTGCGAGTTCAACACATGCGTCTGAATTGGTGAAGAGTCCAGTTGCGCGCTGGGTCGTCGTAGGGAAGAAACCTCGTACGTCTGCTTTGTCTAGGTCGAAGTGGGGCTTGAGATCTGCGCGGACCTGAGCACAGAGGGATGGAGATGCAAGCTTTTCGATTACTACAGCTCCATCGCGGGAGAGGAGCGATGCAATCAGCTCGGGGGTCGTTTCGGGGTCGAGTGCTGAGAGGCGGGTGATCGATGTGCCTGCTTCGGTAGGAAACGTCTCGGTGCTCTGAAGTGCTATTGTGGATATTAGTATAAAACTCTTCAAATGCAGATACAAGTTCTCACAAGACATGATATCAAAAGATCTCGAGGTGCAATATTGTAATATATCCAATTTTCCGAAAGAAAGAGGACTACTTCACGACATTTCCGATCTGGAATCATCCTTATATATATACATTTTGACTTCCCCCATGACACATCGATTCACCACTTTACGCTTGCTTCTCTTTCATCATGGATTACATTTCCTTTTCAATCATCCCAAATGCTCACTAGCCAAAGGACTAGAGAACAAACAAGAAAACGGGCAGGAAAATAGTTAAGCGATGCTAGTCTGGAAGTGGAAGTTCGCTTGAGAAAACAGGGATGTCGCCGTTTGATGCCGCGGGGCAATGAAAGATGGGGGATTGCCCAAGTATGCGTTCTATTTATGAATACTCAGCGCAATGATGCGAGAAGATTGAGTCTCTTGGTAATAGGTCGTAAGAGTTTCAGTCACGACTTTGCTGTCTTACTCGAAGTTCTCGGAGTATTCCCGTGGAACAATCTGGCGACCCCGCAATTTGTCAACAGACCTCGAGCGAACCCAATCTTCTGTCCAGCATCGCTCTTTCCACAGCAATTTACAACACGAGACCGTGACTACTAGGTCGTTTTTGATACACCACCGTATTCAGTTTCAACATATCCAACTTCTTACTTTCAATTTGTCAGCCTGAACGACACGTTTACATCTCTTCATCCACAGCATTGTCCCGCCCGGCGACGTCAACCATGACGATAATATACAGCAACCAGTCTGCCGCTATGGGCACTGGGAGAAGACCAGACGAGACTCCAAGTCAACCGGTATATCGGCCCTCAAAATGCCCGGACATGGCGTCTTCAAACCTCGAGCTGTTCAAGACTCGCAAGTTTCGGGACCTCATCGCTCAGCGGCTCTCCGGCCTCGTACAAATACCCACAGTCACTTACGATGAAATGGGTTTACTTGGAGAAGACGCACGATGGCAAGTATTTGAGAAGCTGCCTAAGTTTTTCGAAAGAACATTTCCTCGAATGTAAGTCACGTGTAGGGTTCTTATTGAGATCGACTACTCATGTTGTGTCACAGATATGATGCTATGGAAGTCCTCAGTATTAATAAATATGCTTTCCTATTCACCTGGAAGGGTTCGGATCCCTCTCTAAAGCCGCTTATGTTTATGGCGCATACAGATGTAAGTATCGCCTCTTTCGAAAATGAGCATCTTTGACGGAACCCAGGTCGTCCCCGCACCTGAGGAAACATCAGATCGATGGACTTATCCACCATTCTCTGGCCATTACGATAGTGAATATATCTGGGGTCGTGGATCAGAAGACGACAAATCGAATGTGATTGCCATTCTTTCTGCCATCGACTCACTTCTGATCGCCAGATTCAAGCCAAGTCGGACTGTTGTCTTCGCCGTGGGATTTGACGAGGAAGGAGGGGCACCGGGTGGGTATGGTGCTAGATGTTTGGCGGAACATTTGCTGGAGGCTTATGGGGAAGATGGTGTGGAACTGATAGTGAGCTGAAATGGTCGTGATATTTCTGCTGGGTGCTCCGCTGACGAATACAGTTTGATGAGGGAATCCCGGGTATTGAAGAGCATTTTGGGACGGAGTTCGCTCTGCCTGCTACAGCTGAAAAGGGGTATTTGGACGTGTCTATTACGATCGACACAGCCGGAGGACATTCGTCCACACCACCGGACCACACTGCCAGTACTTTTCCTCGGACTCTCTATCTGAGATCTTAAATACTGACGAAATAGTCGGATACCTTGCCCGAATAATCCAATCCATCGAAGAAAATCCGTTCCAGTCTCGCTTGACAGCAGAGAATCCAACCTCGACCTATCTGAAGACAGTTGCCCTTCATGCGAAGGATATCCCAGCAGACCTGCGGAAAGCAATTCTCGATCCAAGATCTGCAGATAAAGTTCTTAAATACATGGAAAACTCACCAGAAACGAGGGCTTTGATACGAACTAGCACAGCTGTGGATGTGGTCCAAGGAGGAGAAAAGGGCAAGTTTACCCTCTCCTGATCGGTGCGACTCACTAATTGTGTACAGCAAATGCCCTCCCGGAGACCGCTCATATCATAGTGAATCATCGAATCGCAGTCGAAGAGTCTGTCCGGACTGTGAAGGACTACTACGTGCGTCACCTCTCACCACTGGCCAAGCAATGGAATTTCGGCCTCCAAGGATTCGGGCAAAAAGCTAGCGGCAACTTCAAAGCAACAATCACAGTCGCAGGCCACGATGCCCTAGAACCATCTCCAACGTCTAATACTGAAGATGAAAGATTCGACTGGCTGACAGGCACCATTCGAGGAGTGTTTGGGAAAGATGTGGTCGTTGCGCCGGTGTTGTTGACAGGCAACACGGACACGAAATTTTACTGGAAGCTGTCGTCGCAAATTTATCGTTGGTCGCCCTGGCGAGCTAGCTTGGATCCAAGAGGTACGATGATGCATACAGTTGATGAAAGAATGCCTGTTGAGGGCTTGCTGGAGATGGTGAGGTTTTACCGTGAGTTCATCAGGGTTGTTGATGAGAAGAGGAGATAGAAAGTGAGAGGCTTGGTCATTCGACGAGCTCTGAACTTTGTATAGCTAGGCTCGTTCAATTCGGCTCATGATTGAGATTGATAATTGAAATAAGCCTCAAACGCTGGGCCTGTTGATTTCGCAAAAAATCACTGGCGGCTGCAAAGAACGCCTGCGAAGCGGAGGATGTATCTTCCCGGGTATTCCCCGGCTTCCACCGCTCGCTAACCCCACTTTCCCTTTTCAGGAAGGTCAAAAATCACTTCAAACCACAATGTCTTACCGTTCGATCCCTTCATCATTAAGCTTAATTAAGGTAAACGACAAAACACAGTCTCACTTGGACCTAAAACGCTCCCAGCATCTACAGCACGCCTTGGCCGGGATACCAGATCTTCCGAGCACCATATCTTTTCGTCAAAGCAGAAGAGCTGAGCTTGAGCGAGTCGGTGGTCGAAAGTCGTCCGACCACTGGTTATCCTTGATACATATGGACCGTCGTGCCTCCTTTTCAAGATTTATTTTAACACTCCCGCCACCACTTCATATTGGCATCGTAACCAGCTTCGTGGACAAACACCTCAACATCCTTCACAGGCTGCAACTCATGGGGCTAACAGATCCTCGAGATGTGGACTCAAGCTAGTTCGGATCAGGCAGATCCTCGACGAGGACGACAGCTTTCTGCGTCGTAACGAGAGTGCCATCAATGGCGTAGTAGCGAAACCCGCGACACACGATCCACGCCACTTTCGCTCTTCTTGATATGGACGATTTTACTTCTTCATCTTCTTCGTCGTGTCTTTTGCAAGTTTCGGGATCAAAATCCATATCGACTACAGGGTTGATCTCAACAATCCTTCCCCTCATCGATTGAAGGTAAGACCATAGCCTGAGAGTGGTTTTCATAATCTCGTCCTTGTGATGAGACCATTGACTGATGTGGTCAAATCCTCTCGTCAGTGGCTGAAGAAAAGCGTCGAATTTGCTTGCTAAGTAAGTCTTGTTTTGCAGCATTTCAGTCTGGAATTCTGTCTTGTTCCATGTCCGCAGCTGTATCTCCTGTAGTACATCTTGTCCATCTGTGGGCCATCCTATGCGGCTGTCAGCTCCCCGCAGGTAACTTGTGCATTTTGTTTGACTTACTAGCTTCCCCAAAATTATGGATGGCTGACATCATGATTCTCATGGGTTTCATGTTGGGCAAGTCGAAAATGTCGACTCTATTTAAAAGAATGTCGAACACGAACCACCAAATGAACGCAGTGTGAATTCGAGAAAAGGAAATATCAAGAAGGCTTGAATCGATCGTCAACGGGGCATCTATGGCTGTTCCAAGCATTCTCCGTAAAGCTGATGTAATGGGCGCATGGGACTTGGCTTTGCTTCTCAGAGAACCCGGAACGTGCCACTCGTCACCCTCCGGCAGTTTGAGGTTCGGGTCGACATAAGACCAAAAAGCTAGAGGCGCAGCATTATTCAGATCGTTCGGCCCACCGAATCTGGTCATGATGTCTCGGATTTCGAGATCATATTCGAATATGGATTGCTGAAGATTACGAAAGAGATGATCGACTTCAGACTTGTTGAATCCCTGAAACTTTTCTTCGCGAGCAGGCTCGAATCCTGCATGGTGCTCTTCGACCCAGTACGAGGGCGTGGGTAGAAGCATCGCCCGATCATGCTCTTTTCCTGGAGGGGAAGAAATATCGTCGCCAGGTGAAGAATCTGGTATTTCTATTGTCTTGTGCAGTTGTATTGGCGGAGCTGGGCCCGTTTCGCCAGCCTCTAACTTTCCCATTGTCGTGAGAAATACCCTCATAGCTTCCAGAGCTCCCTTCACATGGCCGCGCTCAGGTGAAGCAACGCATTCTGGACAGATAAAGATGGCCCTTTGAAATCCAGTCTGCGGAGAGAACATCAAGCTATTCCCAGTCTCTGATTTCATCACACACCATGAATGATACCATCCGCTGCACTCGTCGATGTCGCACCTGATCATGAGGTCTTTAACCTTGTGTTTTTGAAGAGATTTGTCAGTCTTACAAAGACCGCAAATATCCCATTCGGATTCTCGCTGACTCTGAGCAGCGGCTCTTCCCTCGTCGCCTTTGGATCGATGTCTCGTAGTTCGAAGCGAGCGGCTGTCCATCTGGGCGTCAATAGGTTTGTGTGACATGGTCGCAGACGATGAGGCGCGCGTCACTGGCACAGTATCGCTATGAGGAAATCAGTATGAGGTGTAGCCACTATCGGCGGGGAAACAACTCGTCGTGGTCAGTTTCCGGTTCTTGAACTCTTGGTCTCTTTCTTGACATGCCCCGCTGATTTGGTAAGATGCACTCGATGGTATCTATCCTTGTTTCACGGCTCTGGGAAGCGTTCCTCTCCCCATTTATCTTCCGCGCATCCTTGTCGCGGTCGTTGCCATCATCACGCGGTCTGGACGCTCGAGATTGTGTCTTAGTATTCATGATGATTCTCGAAAGCTCCGTCGCAATCTGAATCAAATGTTTGCTTCCAAGTTCCTGACTACAAGTCAATTCTTTGCAAGTGCAGTCTGCCTCCACACCAACAGGAGTGCGGCGTGGGGGTGGTAATAGACCCTGCAAGCCGGCTGTGCTCTGTTTGCCCTGCAGGGGTGCATCTTATCTGACCAAACGGATGCATCCCTTTTCCAACAAAATTCGATAGATCATGTCCAAGAAGGATTGCGAAGAATACCCGCCCTGAAATCAGGCAGGTTAGGCTTTCTCGTCGGGTTCTTTCCTCTTTGGTCCAACGGCATCTTCTGTTGTCTCTCCAGCCTGCCCTCTATCGACGATCGATTTGCGCCATCTACTGTCTCACGATAGATACAGACTGGACAACTCCATCATGGCCCAGGGAGTCTTGCTTACATCTATTGATCTGGGTACAGCGACGACGACAGCGCAATTTGTTCGCGTGTGTGATAGGCACGATGGGACAGGCAGGGTTCATCGACAGACCGTTGGAGCTGGCGCTCGTCCGATTGAGATGAAAGACTGGCCTGGAGGACGCAAGGGAGATGCAATAGGACAGGCATGCGTGCCAACTGACCTGGTCTACAATAGAGATACAAGAGAGCTTCTATTTTGGGGCTTTGAAGCTCAACGCTATCTCGACGAGTTTGCGCCAGAAATTGGTCCAGACCAGGTGTACATTGTTCAGCATATCAAGCTTTTGCTTCCTGATCCCGACCGGGCAAAGACGAGGAGTCCTGCTACTGCAAGATACAAGAGAAAGAGAGAAGAGTTGATCTATGTCTTACAAAAGCAACCATTTGACGTTTTTCAGGACTTCATGGACGTTGTTGTTTATGAGGTGATCAACAGCGCCAAGGAATACTACGGACAATTTGATTCTTATCAAGTTGAGCTGTCGCTGGCATTTCCGTCAGGATGGCCAGAATATATACATCGACAAGTCGCTGCAATAGGCGCCACGGCGATGGAAAAGGCCCTCGAAGCCCACCATCTCATAAATATCACCTTCGGAATACAGAATGTCTATACGGTGTCTGAAACGTTGTGCGGGGTAAAAGAGTGGCTTGAGACTGCGTTGGAAGAAGCGACTGCCTCGATTGCCCTTGCAATCGCACCAACAAACATCGATGATCTAAATGTAGGGTCCCAGGGGTAATCAAGCTTGCATCCTCTAACAAAGTGTTAGGTGGGGGATACTTTTCTCCCTGTGGATATTGGAGGCGGAACAGGCTGTATGACACCGTTAAAGCTGGTTCGGAAAAAACCCTTGCAGGTCGATCAAATTGGCCGTACTCAATGTAACAGCTTCATCTTCCAATCCAAGAAAGTGCTAATCTCCTCTCAAGCTCTCGAAGTTTCCGGTGAAGCGGTAGAGGCAGAATTCGAATGCCTCCTTCGATCCATGAACATCGAAGAGGAATATGACAAGGATGTTGAGCGGCTGATCAGTCGTATCTGTCGGATGTTCAAGGAAGAGAAGAAAAATTGCAGCCCTGTTACTGGAATTTTGAAATGGAGTATTGAGGTTACGGGCCTTCGAGCGAACCCTACCAAGGACTTCTCTGAGAACACTTTGAAAATCAATCGGTGAGAATCGTATGATGTCTTTGCCTGTTCTGCACAGTCATACTTAACTGTAATAGAAAACTGCTGGAAGGATGCTTTGACCCGGTAATCGATGCATTGGAAGAGGCAATACAGGCAACTCTGAATGACATGCCAGAGATCAAGGTATTGCTCCCTGCAATTCTGAAAGACCGCTACATGAAGAAACAACCAGGAAGCTGACCACCCGGTTTATATAGGCAATTATTTTCCTGGGACAATTTGGCGGGAGCTCTACATATCTCAAAAAACGGATGGCAAAAAGCCCTATTGCTGCACGGGTCAAGCTACGCCATAGCAAAACAGGGAAAATGGACGTTGTGAAAGGGGCCTTATCAGAACGACAGAAATTGAGAGAGAGCTTTGTTCGCAAATCGGAGACTATTAAGAGCTATGGCACTCTGATCACGCTGCCGTGGGGTAATGGTCGGGAAGGAACCATGAGATTTCCAAACGCGATCAGGGATGGAGCTGTCGATTTTGAAAAAGATCCCGATGGAGTGAGGTTGAAAGTCATTGAGTGGGCAATCCCCAAGGTTAGTCTCGCCATGGAATTTTCGAGGCTCTTTACTAAATTTTCGACCCTCAGGGAACCGTTTTGGAGAGGAATGAAAAACGTGATATCGGCATAGATGGAAGGAAATGTCACATCTGGAAATTTGGCGAGAAAGAGGTCGACTTCGAAGACATTATCGTTGTATCTGATGAAGTCCCGCATGTCCTAGAGGATGGCAAGTCCTTCACATTGTGGACGAAAGCGCATGAGGAGAACCAACTCTTCATTGAGGATGAGAAAAGTATGTTATCTTTGCATTCATCGAAAGATTATCTATTGATTCTTCACATAGTTGACGTTCAACAAATATCATTTACATGGGACCTGAGCATGTCGGAAAAGCTATCGCCGACTGGTGATTTCTTGGGTGCATATTCTTTAAAGGACTTGCAAGATTTCTACATCCATCCACAAAAGCGGAAGGGTCCCAAGGGAAGACAACACTTTCGGCGTCTCGAGTATGATTTAGTTTGGCATATCACCGAAATGCAGGTTAAGGTGCACGTCAAGGCCATATTTCCCAGGGCCATTGGGCCACCAACCATGCAGCTCGCTAAGCAGAAATCGATCTCTGCGAGCGAGAGATGGGCAGGCGAGTCAAGGAGTGTTGGCTTACAACGAGATATAACCATCTCGGCTGCCATCGAGTCGCCGGCCACTGTTCCCAGGAGCCCCGTTGAGTCTCCGCCTGATCTTGAAAGGGGCACGCCCAGGACCAGCACAGGGACTCCGATGGACTTGGATGATGACTTCTTGGGGGGCGGCGATCTGGTGGAAGAACTCGCCAGGGAACATCCACATCGGCGTGCTCTGAGATCACGGTCTCCCAATTGTGACAGTCCTGTCAGGTCACCCAATCAGGCCGTGACGGGAACAAACATTGCGACAAACTCGTGGAGAATGGTCGAGCTCTCGAGCTCTTCTTCTGCGACGGGTAGTCACGTCCAAGATGGCAGACGTCGTGAAGGTTCGCCCCCATTTCAAAATTGTGCTCGGGCAATCCATGTCACGTACTCCCATTCTGAGAAGCAAAGACTGACAAAGATCTAGGCTGTTACACCTGCAAAGACAGGAAGATAAAATGCGACGTCGATTACACATTTAATGAAAAGACTCGGTCGTGGACTTGCGTTGAATGCGACAGCAAAGGAATTGATTGTTTCATGAACACGCCGGAATGGGCAAACGATCCGGTCGTAGTAAAGCTCAGAAGAGAGGAAAGGAATAAGCGCATATTACTGGGCAAAAGAAAGGCAAGTGTGGTAGAAGGAGAGGCCAGTCGGAGCGGGACGAGGGGGAGAAGTCGAGAGAGCGAGAGAACCAACACATTTGATCGTGACGGTAGCACAGGTCTTCGGAGGGACACTTCCAGGGCCAGCGGTATGAGTGGAGTACCCAAGAGGGTTTTGGGTAAGGGAAAAGCGATCAGAGGAGGCTTGAGTCGCAGACTCTGAAGGGGAAATTTCTTAGGTATCGTGTGGTGCACGTTTTACTTTCCTCACACATTGACATATGTTGGGTACGCAGGGTCATCTTTGCTAAATGTCCATGTTGTTTTTGTTGTCTGCACAAGCAAAAGTCTATACTGATGATCGACGAGCAAAGATCTATGACTCATGAGGCATCTTATCACGTTCTTCAGTTATAAATCCAGTCTTCAAACTTTTCCACTGGCGAAGGTCTACTTACAGAGAGATCCAGCTGGTTCCTGAAACTTCAGGGACTTTCAGCGACCTTCGCGTACTTTTAGGCTTCATGGGGCCCTGTAATAAAACTCGTCGAGCGACTATCCAAATCTGTCACCGCCTGAACGATCTGGTAATATCGCCGTCCGCAGTCGCTAACGATGGTATAGTTTTCAATTTCGATATGTATCACGCCAAAAACTCAGAACAGTGCTCTATAAGCACCGTTGAAATTAAGACTTGTCAAGTGTTAGGTGATGATGTGCAGCGTCCCCCCCTTCCTTGGAGTAGGAGTACCCTGTGACTGGACTGAGGAAGCGATTAATCACACGCGATTGCGGTTGAAATTTTCAACTATCGAGCATTCGAATCATGGATTATGTCAGCGATACTGCACGAAAAGTATAAAAGCTTCTAATTTCTCTAGTATTCTTGTCTCTTCCTTAATAAAAATAAAACCAACAACTAGGCAACCTGCACCTGAGCATATTCCAGCGTTGCACACGAAATATATCGAAAAAGTCTATGTAGGTGGATTAGAGCAAAGCGGTAACCACGAACCAGCCATAAGTCTTCCAGAATACCAGAAATCGCGATGGGTAAGAAGCTAAAAGTTCAAGATTCCAAGACCGGCACATGGAGCAAGGACTCCGCATACTCGGGCAAAACGGCCCAAACATCAAAAGACAGCACTTATCAATCAAAGGGAGCAAGTGGCAAAAGAAATGCACTTCCAGACTCAGCCCGTGGAGGAAGCTCGGGGCATTCTTCGTCAAGAGGTGGCTCAGAACACCACGATTCTAAGAACAAGGCAGTCTCGTTCGACCTATTTCGGAGCTATGGAGGACGTGAGAAGGGGGTGGTGGACTTGTCAAATCGAGTAATAAGGAGAGGAGACACAATTAATACCAAGGGAAAGGGTGCGGATGGGGTTACCGGCTCGTCAAGTTCCTCTTCAAAGGGACAAGGGAAGAATTGAAACGCCGGGTCTGAGGTTGAATGAGTGTTTTGGTGGACTGAAACTGCCGCCAGGGGTAAGGTGTAAACTACTGGAGCTGCGGCTTGGACTTGGCTGTTTATTCGTTGAATCTGCATGGATTACTTGTTTTCTTTAAATGCATTGATATCAAGTTTTACTTTGACTTGCTTGCTGTAAAAGGCAATTGACGCTGCTGAGGTAAATTTGATGTAGTGATGAAAAGGTATTGGAACAAAAATGCTTTGTAAACAGAGGAAAATGTTTGACATTATGGCAGGCCTAGGGAAACAATAACATGTGCAAATAAAATTTAGAAGCTCATGTTGGCATAACCGTCACAGGATCATCCAGGTACCAGAACAATGGAATAGATTTGGGACTTTGTGAAGCTTATTTTCATTTATTGGATGCTCCAAATTTCTGCCATGACTTTTGGATCTTGACTGTCTCTTGAAACACATGTGTGCCTGAACATGGAATCCTTGTACTCCTTTGGCAGTCGTGGAATGGAACTGATGCGATGTGTTAGCTTTGTGGCTTTGTGACCTTTCCAGAGACCGAATTGGGGTGCTTACATCAAGAATACTTGTTTTCGACTCAAGTTTGGACCAAAATTGATCTTCTTCGAGGGACAGGCCGTGTAGACCAGAGAGCGGTCCAAATACCAAGGCATGCTGAGATCTTCCGGTGTCAGGAATTGCCCGATTATGTTGTCCGGTTCAAGACGCAAAGCAGATTGCTCATCACAATATCAACACCCAGCTCCTCAAACCTCCTCAAAGCCTCCACATGCGTATTCTCCCTCCTCCACCCCATACAATCCGGCACAGCATGAACCTCGACCATTCCCCTCTTCACCGTATCGCAGATCGTAGCCAACACACAAGTCCCACTCGCCACCCCACAAAAATACGCATCCTGCACCCCCTTCTCCTCCAGAACCGCCTCCAACCCCTTATTGCCTCCCCAGAATGCCGAATATCCCTGCTTAACCACTACTGCATCATCAGGCTTTGCTAGAGCTAAGATCTCGGGGTAGATGTCAGCGCCCCAAGTTCCGGCTTCGCAGCAAGGGATGTGGTAGACGTGGGTAGCTGCGACGAGCCAGGCGTTGGATCCTACGACGTCGGGACCTTTGGATTGGGCGGCCATGATGGCGGGTTCGGACGTGCGGTTGGCGTAGATGGCTTGGATCCAGATGATGTGGCCGCCTTTGGCGCGGAAGCGAGGGATTAGAGATGTGAGGTTGGCGAGGAGGGAGGGTCTGATTGCGGGCGAGATCGGGAAGTTGCCGGAGGGGGAGATGAATTCGTTTTGCACGTCGATGATTACGAGGGCGCTGGTGGAGGTGATGGGTTTGATCGTACAGGGGGGTGCGGTGTTGGGAGACATGATTGTGAGGGTTGTGATAGACGGAGTCTCGATCTGGATCCCGGTTTTTTGACCTCGAGGAGAAGAGAGGGAATTTGTGGTAGCTCGAGTTTTGTAGGGTTTTGAACAGCATTGTTTAGCGAGATAAATAAGGCCATTGTTCTGTCGGCGGTTGTAAGTTTCGCTTTGTTATTCACGGCTCGAGGCCTAATTTGTGAAAAGGTGCTTTGTTCGGAAATTGCGTGCTTCTGTTGAGGCTTTGCACTTTGTCTCGCGTATTCACTGACGGGCGACTTTGAAGGGCATGGATTTGGTGTTTTCCTATATGTACGCGGACTCGTCAACAACGACCTCTTTTAATGGACTGGATAATGCACATCGAGAGTTCTCACTAATTCATGTTTGCTTGTTATTTGTCGTCTGGTCGTATGGATCAATCTGGGTTTTGACATTGCCACATTGGTAGTCCGGCGCCAAGAACATGACAACAAAGCTAAGCGAGGGTGGAATAAACAACACAATTGCGGCCTTCAAATGGGCCCTGTCCTCGCACATGCTTGTATGGATTCATGGCTCATATTAAGACATGTCTAGATCTCATAGTTGAAGTAGTCCTTTGCTCGGATTAGCTGAAATCAGGATACTTGAACGTCCAGTCCTACCTTATTGAACACCCAGAGCTGCAAGATCTTTGCCAAGACGCGATACCGGTAGCTTCCGAGTCCCGATCTTGTACATTTCCTACTTTCTTTCCAATCACGGTTACACATGTGATGATGTTAATTGATGGTCATTGGTCTTCATTGGCAGTGATGATTTGATTGCTTTTCTCGGGTATGAGATTTCCAGAACGTGGAGAACGAGGTGCGAGACGAACAGCATTTTGTAGGTTTAAACGTGTTGCTGTCGCAAATACAACAGTCAGGGAATACCAAGGAAGATCAGAGTCAGGTATGAGTTTTGTATTGTGGTCTCTATTTGCTAGGATTTGCATGTGCATAAGAGCTGCAAAGCGGAAGTGACCATGACATGGGATCGCATCTTCAATGCGCACACCTCAGCTTCTTCGATCAGACGTGACGCGGCAAGAAAGACAAGGAATAATTGAAAGTCGGCCTCTGACCATTCTCATCCTCCTGGTGTCGTCATATTATTTCTAAGCAAAGAATTAGAATTGATACCTAGCGTTGACGTAGTCTTACCAGACAAGCATCTGACGAAGACTTGAATAACATCAGCAGCCCGGCTGGGATTTGGAGCTGGCAGTCTGGTGCTGAGTTCCGGAGTGGGCTTTGGTACAAAGTGAACGGTACTCTTGTTCTCGATGCTGTAACTAGACAGGAGCGCCTCATCATCAATCAGTGATACATCACCGAAGATAACTCGTAACCTATCAGGGTGTATTCCCATATTTAAGTAAAGCTCATCCTTGAATTGGCCGACGGTCGCATCGCGGGGGAGGGTGATATTGGTGATTGCACCGGTAAGTGATCGAGCGAAGATCGTGATCTCTGGGCGATTGGCGATCTGCGCGGCAAGACGTGAGGACACTTGGTCGAGGGTCAACTCAATCGGGTCGGTCGAGAAATGAGCTTTGTAGATTGCCTTCATAGTCTTCAAACGCTTCTGGCGAGCGGAGGCTTCCTCGAAAGCGAGGCTGCCTCCAGAAGGTCGATGATGGAGGGTGACTTTGAGGACGGCTTGGAGATCAGCGTAGAAGCGGGTATCGAGGATGGCAGCATGCCAGAGCTCATCCACTACTCGCCGCGTTAGCTCATGTTCTCCAAAGAGTAGATGACAGTTATTTGGACGCCTAAACTTACTCAGAGGGGTCGGGCTGATTTTGGTAGCATCGCCATCGAAGCTGAACACTTTGATCGCCAGAAGACGACGGAACTCATCGATGACTTTCTCGATACCGAAGCCATACTCTTCCACGAGTCGCTCAGCTGTGGGTTTGAGGGCATTAATATAAGCGGGGCTGAAGAGAAAGATGAGGCCAGCGGTGTTTGATGAGAGGAGGAACTTGTAGGTCTCGAGGACATCGGTTGGGACGTTGAGACGCATTGCTGAGCCTTGATCTGCCATCGCAGGAGTTCGACTTGCTGGCTCGGTATGGTGCTTCACCAGATGGATCTTCGTAGGAATGTCAGAGCAGGTGTCGGAAGACTTGGAGCTTTCAAGTCGAAGTTGAAGGTGTTGGGCTGAGTGCGGAAGGAGCTCGTCAATCTGGCGCCGCGTAGAAGTTGACGAGGAAGAGGTGCGTCATGGGTAAGAATTGATTGGTTTTCGTGGAAGTCTTTTCAGGCGTCTATTGATGTTCTTATCGGAGGTGAATGACACCTAGAGTCCACCTTCATCTTGGCAAGCGAAGTCAACAAAAAATCGGAGATATGGTACGTCACATGACCAAAGGTCACGTTATTCCATCTTTTACGAACTCGATTTCAGGCTGCATTTACCTAGTGCGTCCAACTCTTGAGGCTTTGGCAGGTCAAGCTGCCTCATGAAAGATATGGACCCAGTTTCATCCTTCTGTAGAACTGCTTCCGATAGTCCTATTATTGTCAATATATGGAAAGTGATTCCAGGCAGGTCCAGACGGAATTGAGTTTGTATCTCGGCTTGCCGATCCCATTTGACACTTTGAGCTCCGGCTCTCGACGTCTCATCGGTCCTTACCAGCATAAAAGGCCTGGACTTGCTTCGAGAAGCGACTTCAATCAAAGAGAATACCAGTGGAATGTCGCATTCCATTACAGATTTCAATCAGACACCATTCGGCCAGCCAGCGGAGTCAATATTCTGTCAATTGAGTTTGGCAGGAGCCGTTGCGTTCCTTTAGCGCTCCACCAGTTCATAGCTTCGGCCCATGATGCTTGTTTGACGAAAATGCGGCCATCGTACAGCAGGAATTGCCGAGCGAATCCGGATGACTGAGGTTGTACAGTCCATTACAATGAGGCATTATTTCAGGAAAGAAAGAGCATCGATACTTGAAAGAACCAAAAGAATAGATCTGATTCCTTATGGTGTTGAAACCTGTTGACGTTGAAATTTACTTCATTAGCCCACCTCACTCACGCCACAGAATATCGTCATTTTGCAAGCTCGCCTAAATAATCTCAGCGACACAGACCTCCAAGACATCCCTCATCTCATTGACCACTCTCTGCCCACTGCAGACTGCTGCTGCAGACCCTGGGAAAAGCAGCTCTCGCCAAACCTCGATCGCCTCTCCTCTCCTCTCCTCTCAACGTTCGCAGTGGTTCTCCACGCCGTCGTCGTCGTCGTGTCCTTCTGCTATTGTTCAGTAGTGTTGAAGGCCAGGACCATCCTTCCTTCCTCGCGTTCCGACCTACCTGCAGACCCTGCAAAATTCCAAGCTTGCCAACACAGCAGACCGCGAACCCACTGCATTCCAACCCAATCACATCGACCCAGCTCACAGTTGCTTGCTTTTGCTGGCAGCAGCTGTCAGTCCATCGAGCTCCGCTCGCGAGTCGCGACCATGGCATCGAAATCTGCCATTGCCGGACGGCATTCCTCATACCACGTTCCGACCGCGCGTCGACCGGCTGCCCAAGGTGTCGCGAAGGTGCTTCTGCTCGTGTTGGCGCAGATTTCCCATGTGGCTGCTGCACCGGTCAAGGAGTTCCTGGGACTGCTGAAGGAGGATGAAGGTGCGCCGAAAGGTGCGAAGGATGCGAGTTTGTGGCTATACTTGACGGTCGCTGCGGTACTGGTCTTGCTGGGTGGTGCGTTTGCGGGACTGACTATTGCGTGAGTTTTACCTCTAAGGTTTCTGGATCGCGGTCCGTGGAGGGAATTATAAGCTGATTATTGCGTGTTTGCAGCTTGATGGGACAGGATGGTGTATATCTCCAGGTTATAGCGACGTCGGGAGAAGGAAAGGAGCAGAGACACGCGCAGAAGGTTCTATATCTGCTTCAGAAGGGAAAACATTGGGTGCTGGTGACTTTGCTACTCAGCAATGTCATTGTCAACGAAACACTGCCTATTGTGCTGGATCGATCGCTCGGAGGAGGATGGCCTGCTGTTCTCGGCAGTACAGTTCTGATTGGTATGTGGGGAGCTCTTTTCTAGAGAGGTCTGCTAACAGTGTGTAGTTATCTTCGGAGAAGTCATTCCTCAATCTATCTGCGTACGATATGGCCTGTCAATTGGCGCCTACATGGCACCGCCTGTGCTATGGTTGATGTGGATTATGGCACCAATTGCCTGGCCGACTGCGAAGTTGCTCGACTACCTGCTTGGAGAGGACCACGGGACAGTATACAAGAAGTCAGGCCTTAAGACATTGGTCACATTGCACAAGACTCTCGGCACGAGTCCCACTGAACGATTGAACCAGGATGAGGTTACAATCATCAGTGCCGTGTTGGATCTGAAGGAGAAGGCTGTTGGAGATATCATGACACCAATGGAGGATGTTTTCACCATGTCTGCAGATACCGTTCTGGACGAATCCACCATGGACAATATACTCAGCGCTGGCTATTCTCGAATCCCAATCTACGAGCCAGGCAATAAGCTCAATTTCGTTGGCATGCTCCTGGTTAAGATCTTGATCACTTATGATCCGGAAGATTGCAAGAAGGTTAGCGAATTTGCTTTGGCTACCCTACCAGAAACACGACCGGAAACGAGCTGTCTCGACATCGTCAATTTCTTCCAAGAGGGAAAATCACACATGGTTCTGGTTTCTGAAGACCCTGGCGAGAACTTCGGTGCAATTGGAGTGGTTACACTGGAGGATGTCATCGAGGAGCTCATCGGAGAGTAAGTACAACCATACATGTGGCAGATCCGTAACTAACTAAGGTCAGGGAAATCATCGACGAATCAGATGTCTATATTGATGTACACAAAGCCATTCGACGGATGGCCCCAGCACCAAAATCTCGTGCTCAAAGAGGCAGCATTGCCGAGAATCCGATTGTACACATGCCGGAAGATCGTCTGATCGATCTTGCAGAGGAACAGGAACCAATTGTAAAGAAGATCATGAACGGAGATCACGCGGCTGATGCGGCGACGACGCATTATGGAACTAGTCCCAAGACTACGTTCCTTCGAAGGGCCTCAAGTGGAATGGATGGTAACACGATTGCTGTCAGGGGCAATATGAACGATATGCGCGAACACTTGAAACATCTCGGCCCATCCAATTTAGCAAGTCGACCTAAATCGACACGTTATAACACTGTAAAGATCAAGTCTGCTCTGGGACCTCGGTCAGAATCGCGGACAGATTCAAGCATTGTTCAAGAGGCGTCAAGCGGAGAGCGTTACCTCGATAACCCGGATCACGCACCAGAAGGAGGAGAGGGTGAAGGTCTTTTGAAATCTGCTGGCAAGGAAGCCAGTGACGGGGTTCATGCTTTGCAGCAAGGATACGGCTCTTTTGGCTCCCCAGGCAGACTTTCTAACAGGCAGTACGATGGAAAGAACGATGAGAACGAACCGCTCATTAGGACTAGATCTCGACCAGATTCGCCGACAAAGCCAATGTCCAAAGTAGACAGTCACGAGAGCCAGAGGAGTAGCGACACCCTCACCTCTCTACACTCCGCTGGCAGTTCGCACAAGAAGAAAGGACCAGCAAGAAGCGGCAGCATCACAGAGAATATCATTGAAGCAGGCGGTATACGAAAAGTCGTTTTAGAGACGACCAGCTCGGGCGATGAGATAAAGTTTGGAGAGCGATCTGGGTCTATGGAGCAGCGACAGAATGGTAACCACCAAACTACCTCTGCTGCTAAGCCTAAGCCCAGCCCCTCTCCTTCCCGATCGAAGATCCTTTCTGATGGATCTGATGCACAGGCTGGTTCTCATGACGAAGATACCACGAATGGAGCTGGAGTGTCTGGGGAGCAGGTCAAGAAGAAGCGAAGGAGGACGCGCAAGAAGAAGGCGAAGGGCGGAGAGGAGGGATCGGCTGCTGCGGAGTCGACTGAGGGAGGGAGCTGAAATGTATAATTCTATGGACCGATAGCTTTTGGGCCCAGGAGAAGTCTTGCTTTTCGGCGTCATTGCTTGATGGCAAAGAAAATAATCGAGGGATGAGTGTCCATTCCAGTCATTAACGGAATGGAATGCAACGGGGTGCATTGTATTATATCGTTATTTACGTAGGACTGGGTATACGATGTGCCAGACAGGAGCTGCGTATGGCAGCGAGTACTGGGCTACATGCTGCATGTTGTAGCCGGTGCGATCAAAAGTCGGTAGAACATAATGTACAATTGGTCTGGCTGTTTGATCTGCGAAATTCACTCATGAATGTGATTTGTGGTTTAATTGATGCTGTCGCTTCTCGAGTTGTCCTTGAGCTGACGCAAGAGCAAAAATATGAAACTGAGGTATTACATACTGAGAATATGTCTAATCAAAGAAAGAAATGGAACAAATGATGTACGAGTAGAAAATAGCTGGTAAAGATACATTGACAAATGATAAATGAAGTTTTGGACCACCACAAAGAACCCCGCCACCTCCTCTCCCATCATTGGACAAAGCTCAACACACCCTGTCCATGATCCGAGCCAGCGGAACGCCAGGGACATCAACGTCAGAACCAAAAAATAATTGTGACCTCGATCCCACACCCCTCACTCGCGCCTCCTCTACAGAACTCCCTCTCGACACACCGTGCAGCTCACACGCTTCGTACCCTAGCCGACCTCCCCATACCCAGCAACGCCAGTACAGAACATACACAGTAAACCAGACAGCGCGAGGCAAGAACAAAACAGAACAAGAACACCATGTACTGCATCGAATGCGGGCACCTCCTCCCCACCCACCGCACCTCCAGCACCATCTGCAGCAAATGCAAAACACCACTCGCAACCTGGTGGGACGAGAGCTCCCAGACCTACCGCACGAATAGAGAGTCCATCCTCCCTGACACTTTAAACCCCTACACCTCCCATCCTCATCCTCATCCTCATCCCCATAACGGCTCGAACTCTCCTCACGCCTACACAACCGGCAGCATGACCACGAATCTAAGCATAGGGATGGGTGCAATGGGGATAGGCGGTGGGATGGGAGGCGGATATGGCGGGTATGGGGTTACGAGCACGGAGATGGAGAGGATGCGACAGAGGAAGAACGAGCAGACGGAGGAGGAAAGGAATTTCAATGGGGCGCTGGTTACGCTGGAGCTGCATTTTGAGAGGCCCGGGCAGTATTTGATGAAGGCTATGGTGGAGGTTAAGAAGATGGTGGCGAGGACGCTGGATTTGAGCTTGAATAAGGCGGAGGTTAGGTGAGTTCTTGCTTGGGGTTTCTTTCTGTGAGAGGTGGGGGATTTGTGGTTGGGAGCAAAGGGCTTGCGGGAAAGAGGAGGGGGCAATTGGTCGGTGGAGACGTGAGGAGAGGGTGGAGGATGATGCTGGACTGGATTCTGTGTGCTGTTGTGGAGTATCATCAACTGACTTGTAAATGCAGAGAAACCCTCGCCAAAAACGTCGATATCTGGATGCACCTACAGAAGATCTTCAACACCGCCATACCTTCTCTCGAGAAGTGGTCACTCAAAAGCATCGATGCAGCAGATAATGTCCGTAGCGGCCACGACGTCTCGGAGTCAGCGGATCTTATACTCAAGAACTACGATGCGCTGCGGGAGGATCTGCATTACTTGAACAACCTGCTTGTCATCAGTAGGAACATGCTGGCGATCAAGGATACGGCCCAGGAGATTTGCGCGGCTGTTAGGTTTGATCGTGCTGTACAGAAGCTAGTCGTGCTGTGTGTGAATGTTACGAGCAAGGGTTATGATGGAGAGACGGTGGATGATACGAGGAGGCAGAAATTGAATGAGATCACGGAGCTTTGTAGGTTTTGCTTTCTGCTTGTTCGCTTTTGGGCTGGCCTTGGATGCTAATCAGAAGCAGATAAGAAACTACTGGTTACATGCTTGCAGCATACCCATAATTGGACCATGGGTAACGATCGCTTCAAGATGTCGTTTTGGTTCGAGATGCTGTTTGATGAGGATCTGAAGAACGACGCTATTCATGAACTTCCTCCTGATGATTTGAATGTTGAGAAGGTACACCAGGAGGTTGGTAATTGGATCAGGCGGCACAACAAAAAAGACCCTCTCGCAGCAAAGCTGCTTGAAAAGTACTCTGCCGACGTAAAAACTGGCTACACCCCTGGTCCGTTACCCGAGCCAGAAGATGAAGATATTCCAACTGGAACAGAGGAGTCCACTACCCCAATCTGGAAACCGGATTTGGATGACAAATATGAACAGGATAGGCTGTATGCAAGAGTATCTCATGAGATCGACATCTGGTGGAAACAAGTCCGAGATCGAAACTTTGATGGTTGGGTTGTACAGATGGAGACTGTAGAGAGTGCGAAGGAACGTGCGGCTGCATGCAAAGAGAATGCAATGCATCGCTACATGCCGAGAGGGCAGGATCCCGATCATTATGAAGAAGAGCAGTATGAGCACCACCATGGAAACGGAAGTGTGCATGATGAGATTGATGACCGGTCACTCCATGGAGAGGATGGGGAAGACGAGGAAGATGAAGAAGACGATGACGATTCATACGCGGAAGGCCCGCTTCGTGGTCTACTCACCGAGATTCCGAATATTCTGGATACGAAACAGATAGAGGCTTTGCATATGACGGTGAAAGCTTGTATTGTCGATTCCATGGGCTCTGGACTTACACCCGCTGGAGAAAATCTGCAGAAAACCAGATGCAAAATGTTCCTAGCATTGGACTGTGGAAAGAATTTATTGAGGGAGTTACTGGTCTTCATCGCGGTATGGGAACAGACGGACCAGCAGTTTATCTTTCAGATCACGGCTCAGATCATCGAATCATTCCATCACAATGCCTTGCTACCATATGCATGGAACTCTTTACGAATATTGAAGGATATTGTCTCTCCGGCACAGACTGTGCTTCTTCGGCTTATCAATTATATGTTCAGAGCTCGGAAAGACAGTCCGATATACGATGATGTCAAGGATTACAACAGAGATGCGAAACTCATCCACTTCCTCTATGGATACTTCCGCACTCGCGTTGTCCCAGACTGCCTCGCTCTAATCTGGGCTCAAGCACAGATACGTCAACAGAAGAAACACCACAGCGATTTTCCAGTCGATCTCTGGGATATGGAACGCGCCAAAGACGGCCTGTCCCAATACCTCGATTTCCTTTCCGTCATCGCGGAAATCCCCGAAATGCGCAACCTCCTCATAGAATGGGACACAGTCTACGAACTCATCGCCCTCCTCAAAGCTCTCGAAGCAGGAGTCGCCCGCAAAGCCCTCGACGAGCGACCCCTCCCCAACGCTCAAAACCCCCACCCACAACCACCTCTCCACGACACACCTCACAAATTCCCCTGGTCAGGCATCAAAATTCAAATACTGATCATCCTGACCTCGCTCATCGCACCTACCAACGCACGACGTAACGGTCCTGGAAATCCGATTGTTCAGAATCAATTACTGAGTCATGAGGGCATCATGCCGCTGCTGAATTGCTGTGTCTATGATGGCTATAATGAGTATCTGAAGGAGAGGGCTACGCTGGCTATCAAATTCTTAATGGAGGGGTGTAAGGAGGCGCAAGATTTTGTGAAGGAACTTGTGCCGGTGAAGCAAGCGCAGGTTCAGGCTCAAGCGGCGGCGAGAGCACAGGCTGAGGCTAAAGCAGCAGCTGCTGCGGGAGGTGTGAAGCAAGGACAACTGCAAGGACACCCTAGCGTTGGTGCAGGGAGGGGAGTAGCTGGAGGGGTTGCGGAGCAGATGCCGTTGCCGAGTGGGGTCGTTGGGGAGCTGGAAAAGAGGCGTATGGAGCTGGAAAGGAATCTTGCGCTTTCGAAGCAGAAAGATGAGGGTTCTGGATCTGGATCTGGGTCCGGATCGGGTGGCGGAGCCGCAGGGCAAAAGAATTGAATAGGCTGACTGGCGACGAAATTGAGGAGGGTCATGGTATGGAGCAAGAGTGGGATGACGGGGAGTATTCGGGTACTTGCAAATTATGGATACTTGGAAAGCATTGCATCGGAGGTTGGTGTTCTGGATATCGGAGAGCATTACGATAGGTATGAGAAAGAGCATTGATACCCCGGATTATGGGATCGTCATTGGTATGGAGTAACGAAACACCGATCAGATTACATTTCAGTGTCATAGGATCAAAATAGAATAATTCTTTCGAGTCCAGTAGTATTAACTCTTTTCGAAATCAAGTGCTTGGTAAATGTACCGCTGATTTGAGGGTACGGCGTTGTTTTGATCTTGGCGTCGGCGAGTTTTGTTTTGCTGTGTGGCTGAGTAACGATGCTCAAAGGATGGCAATGGGGATCTCAACTCGCGTACCAAATTTTCGGCTCGGTCCGGGAAAGGCACCGATCTCGTCAAATCGGATATGGCGAAGGGAAATAGGATTGAGGTGAGGTGAGACTGCGCGGGGTTGGAACGGTGATGTGGGAATCGGTGGAGGATTACGCGAGCTTCAACCCGGCGTAGAGGGAGGCTCCGATGTGGCATGTGTAGTGTGTGGTTTAACCTATGAACTGCTGGTGGTTCATGAAAATATATAGAGGGAAGGGGCTCCGATGAGAGTTTTCAGTAAGTCACTGATCCAACCCTGATTGAATAAGTCGCAGTCCCTCTCTCCCGATACCCAAAGGATAACAGCAGCCATTACCAACAATATCAAACAACAAGCAAAACCAACATGGCAATCACACGGAAGCGGAAGTCGCTCGATCAAGAAGCCAGTTTGGAATGCAAAAGAATCAAATACACAGGAGAACCGCACATCAACATACCTCAAACTCCCCAGTAAGTCCTAGCCAATTCATCAGAATTGTCACCACCCTTCTCCAACAAACAGAACTATATACTAACACTGCCATCAGGCATAGCAAGAAACGCATCACAATCCGTCTCATTACACCCTCCGCACCGAGGAAGATTCGCCTCAGGATACCGATTCCTGGGATTAAGGAGGCGAGGAGGGTCTTGACGCCGTATCCGAGTCCACCTTTGGATCCTGATTCAGAGAGAGAGAATTCGAGATCTCTGGGTGGAGATCTTGGGTCACCAGTGTCTAGCAAGAAGATGGAGCAGGGTCAGAAGAGGAATGTCAATGAGTTGCTGGATATGTACTTCCTTGCAGATGGCTTTGGCCGAGAGGGCTTGAAGAGCGAGGTGCTGCTTCGGCTGGAGGATGGGAAGTGGATGGGAAAGGTGGAGAAGGAGGTTTTGAAAAGGTGTTTTGAGGAGTTAGACAGGGAGGATGGGCTTAAGAGGTGGATTGTGAGGGGCTTGGTCCAGGTCTGGACTGGTGGTGAGGGGTTGGGGTATGAGTCTGGAGTAGAGGATAAATGGAGCTGGACGAGTGAGGAGATGAGAAAGGATGTTCTGAGGGCTTTGAGGGAGGGAGAAGGGGATGAGAGAATTTAAGCAAGAGGGGAGAGATGTACAGTATTGTCAACAGAAAATGACCTTCGCAGCATAGCTTTGTGTGTGCACAATTTACAAAACAAAGATCGAATATCTAGCACTGATCTACCTTCTTCGCATCCTCCAACAACACGTCCGTCGCCTTTCCACTTACCATATACGTCGCAACAACCGGAAAGGCCCCAGGGATCCTCGGGAATACACTCGCATCAACGACTCGCAAACCTCCCACTCCCCTAACTCTGAACCTTGAATCCAGAACAGCATTCTTATCATTTTCACCACCAATAGCACAAGTACTAGTAGGATGATGGCCAAAAGTCTGTCCCAAAATCCAATCCTCATCATCCTCCCCACAACTCCCATCGGCATCCGGACTTCCCTTACATGGCGGTTCCGTCGACGTCAACGGCCCAACCGGGGCCTTAACAGCCGCATGAACCTTTCTCGCCCACGCAATCGTATCCTTCATAGCGCCCATATCCGTCTCTCTCCCCTCCTTGAAAAGATTAAAATGGATCTCCGGCATATCCTGCGGATTCGCACTCAGTAACTTGACAGTACCGAGTTTATTTTGCGGATGCATCTTCACGGTGGAGATACCGTATGAGCCAGCTCTGTCATTCGGTAATGCTGTATTCGATTGGTTACTTGGCCAGAACCCGCGGAATACGAAGGGTCCTTGGAAAGTAAACATATCGCGCTCATCATACATCGCATGTTTAGTTTTCAGCAGGACACAACCACCTGGCGTGCCAGACCCAGATTGCTTCGTGATGCCTACGACGGGAACTTCTTGGTTATCTTGCATGTTGTTTCCTACGCCTGGGGAGTCGACGAGAACAGGGATGTTGAACTTGTTGAGTTGATCGGCGGGTCCGATGCCGCTGAGCATGAGAATCTGCGGGGAGTTGAAGGCGCCGCCGCTGACGATGACTTCTTTTCTTGCTGTGGCGGTTTTAGAAACTCCTTTGTTCGAGGCGGAGAATCGAGGATCGGCCGCGTAGATGCTTTTCCCTTGGAGGTATGCAACTCCAGTGGCTCTTGGTTTGGAACCACAGGCCGTCGAATTTCCAAATAGAACTTTCGTTGCAAGCGAATTCATGCTTAGCGTAAGTGGGAATCCAGCGTTGATTGTATCAACAATGTAGTCTCTCGAGGAGAAACGTTGTCCGTTGCTTTTGGTGTGGGAGGGCAGGCCCCAGATGCCGACTTGTTTGTCGCGGGTGGGGTCAAGAAAGTTGCTGTCGTTGGAGACCATTTGGAGGACTTTGGATGGGTCGAGGGAGAGTGAGGAGGCGACGGCTTGCATCACTGAAAGGCCGGGGTTCTGTAGACTTGTGGGTTTGGCGAGGTTGGTCTGGAAGTAACCGTTGAAACCGTGGCCGGGGGTGCCTTTGGGAAGGTAATTGTTCTTCTCGATCCGGGTGAAGACGTCGATCATGTTTGCGTGGCTGTGGCGTGTCAGTATCAATCCCGTATCTTGGCCATCTCAGAGTTTGGTTGGCTTGGATTACATACTTCCATGTTTTGTCACCTGTTATGTTGGCGATATAGTTCCAATCGCTCTCACTCGGTAAGAACGTAACCATGGCATTGATCATCGAACTCCCTCCCACGGTCCCACCTCTCGGATAGTAAACACCCAGTAACTTCGCTCCCGAAGGCACATTCTTATTCCCAACCCAATAATTGCCATTTGTCAGTCTCCAAGTAAGAAGATTGTGCTTGAGAGTCAGCGCCTCGTCGTCGTAGTGCTTCACGAAGAAGTCCCATGTGATTTGAGGTGGGTATTGACCGCCAGTGTTGCCACTACTTTGATCGCCCCCTTCGAGGAGGAGCACGGTGTAATTTGCTCGTGCGAGGTTAGCTGCTAGAGGGCCACCACCTGGACCAGATCCGATAACGATGTAATCGTAATCATCAGCTGCTGAGACGAGTTGAAATAAAGAACCAACGAGTAAGGCGAGAAAGCCCATTGAGCGAAACATGAGACTCATCTTGAAGATCCACGGAAATCACTTGCGTGAGACTTCAAAAGAAATCATCAGGTCCCCACAATATATTATATCTCCTCTCACACCACTGCCGAACAAAGCTTTCCTCCATTTATGCTTAAAGTCCCTGCCAAGAAGGGCAATACTCATCAGCCAAATTACAAACGCGGAGAACACGCGATCGCCAAGCGCCAAGCCTCCATCCCCATGTGGCCGGAGGTATCGAGACCCTGACATGCATATAGTATTAGTGACATGCGACGGAAATCCCCCGCTTTCTGATTCTTGCCGCCTTGGGTTTCGAGGGGTTAGATTGGTGATTAGAGTGCGAGAAAGCCGCATTCAGCCTGATGATCTTGGCTTACGGTCCAAAGCGTATAGTGAGCGAAAGAAGAATGTACATCTGTGTTGATTTGGGTCATCGAATTATTGGGGGAAAACGACAAATCCGCGCTCGGAAGTGGCAAGCTGTCTTGTTGTTCCGGGTAAACAAGCTCGGCTGGGAAGAGAGGCAAGGGGTACAGCTCGTAAACATTGATGGAGGTACAATCTGGACTTCAAAAAAGGAAGTTTCATTACTAAAAAATAATGAAAAAGTTCAAAACATCCTACTAGAACATCAGGTACTGGGGCTAGCAATTGTTGAAAGTGACGAAGAGCTGAAATGTCCAGTATTATGCTTTCAAGAAATCAAGGGACAAGCAAGGAGGAAATGGTTCCAGAATAAATACGCTCTAGAACAGACATTCTATCTTTGAGCGACGCACCAAGCATCGACTTTCCTGAAGACAACAAGTGAACTACATTATTTGCCGAAATATGCCTTCTGCATCTCGACAAAGCCATCACCCTAAATCCATGCTTGAACATAAGAGCATCAACCGCCCTTCCGCTGTCAATCCCCCCTGGAGATGACCAAACTGGTGATAATGAAAAGAAAACGAAAATCTCAAAGCAATTTCCAAGCGACTCATAGGACTTCGGCGCTGGACGTGAACAACTCGAATACGATATCACGTGCAGACAGATTATCTCCCCCGATGTAATAGGCACATGACAATAGTCGGTAATCGGTAACATATGGACGAAGTTAGGCGTATTTTGCTAGCGCTAAATATTGTGATCTTTTGATCTAGATAACCGTGTCGGTGTGAGCCTAACCTCTGCCCTGTTACACCTAAGTATCCGGCTCTGCAGGCGCCTTATCCTCAGATGCTCCCTCTTCACCGATTGCTGATCGAAGCTGAGAGATCAATTTGAAGTAAAACAAAACAGACCCTCAGGAGCTATCGTGTCATGCATAACGCACCAACAAGGGGGGCGACCGTCAGGGAATCGGACTGCAGCTTTCAGCTTCGGGAACATTAAATCTCCTAGGACTCTGTTTCCTATGTCTTTTCGAAACCCGGGGACGAGCGAGTCGAGGTACTGATCAAGCTTTTCTTTGTCTGGGTGCCGTTTGGCCTCTTGCATTTTGCGGGGACTGAAGTTTCGGTGACGAAAAACATATTTGTAGAAATTAAACAATTGCCAACGTTCCCACGTGTTAGTTCCGTGAAATCCATAGTCTCCGTCACTTTCTTGACTCAGGTGGGTTTCGAATTTTGGATGGCAGTATTTCTTTTGCAGGTGGCAGTAACAGAAATGCCCAGAGAGGGTGTGCTTAACTTCAGCTATAAGCCGGTATATGCCGAGATCTTCGAGATCCGGGCGGTGGAAAGAGACGCCTTTTGCCTGGATGATCGAAGGCTGCAGACCGTTACATCTCATCAGAATAGGCAGTGTTTTTACCTCATAAGCCTTGGCAATCTCCCCGAGTGATGCTCCACTTTTGGCAAGCTGAACATAGAGTTTTGCGAGTGCCACAGATTGACCACGGTTGGTGCAATATCAGAAACCGAACTCAAGCCATGTGGAGCTGAGAGGATCAGGGATGTTGTTAAATTCTCGAAACAATATTGAGTAGAGATGCAGCAACTCCTTCTCGGATTTCGTAAATGGCTGGGCGTCATCATCTCGATCCTCGATAGACAGGGCATGCTCAAGTCTTCTGAATGCACCTGCTTGGTAGGCAAAGTCGCCTGCCCAATCTGGGATCACACAGTCAGCGAAAGACTGTCGATGAAGGAACCAAGCAAAGCAAGGGCAGTCGCGATAGGTCTCTTTGCCTTCATACTGTATGATCTCTGCAACAGCACCCATGTAATCGCCAATATTTCCTCCATCTAATCCTACTTGAAGACCATTTGTACCCAATTTTGAGATCATGTGAGTGTAGAAGCAAAGAAGTTTAGTAACATCGTCTCGCTCGGCGCAATTGTTGAATCCAAAAGTCTTGCAAAGATCATCGTCAGAGTATAGCTCAGAGAGGACCTGGGCTCGCTTCCGCTGATCTCCGATGGCATGGCACCATTGGCTGAGAAAGATTTTCAAGTAGTCAACGTCATTTGGCCGCTTTGCTACCCTGCAGACGAAGACATGCTGGCTCCAATGTTTCCTTTGGCATGCTACTGAGCAATAACTACTTCGGCACGAGGAGCACCGAAGGCTTGATGGCCGGTGACAACGACGACACCTTTTGGCACATTTACCTCGCTTCGGGGGCATTTCATCGGACTTCTCCAGTCCAAACTTAAGCCGAATATGGTTTCCCTTGAAGATTTCTCCATCCTCACAGGACATTTCCCATCGATGCATAATGGTTTCGTGAGTTCCTCGGACATGATAGCCGCCATGAACTCGAAGCAACAACCAGCAAAGCAAGCAACAAAGCTTGCTGCAACCGATGTATGGACTCACACATCCCTTTTGATACTCAGTCTTGAAGTATCGCATTTGATAACATAGTAGCTGAATTTCGGCGTGAACATGACGTTTGTCTCCTTGCATTTGGCGAGAACGATTCTTGGAGGCTTTGCTTTCAAGGTGGTGAAGCCAGCGGGTACCTCGAACATAGAGTCCTAGGCTCCTTGCAACGTCCAGTGGTGATAGTTGTGCTCGAACAGTGCTAGAAAGTGCTTTGAAAAGGGTTCTTGTTTGTGGGGGTACTGGAATACACTCCACAGATTTGAATATAGGCACGCTCTGAGCGGCTTGAAGGAACACGTCGACGCTATAGTACACTCGACAAAGGAACTTCAGAGCAGTAATCACTTCGTTCTTTCTTCTTTCTGTATTGCTTACGTGTTGAAATCGGGCGTGTAAACGCGCCTTGATCGATGCTTGATATCGTGGAGATCGCCAGACAGAATATAAGGAAGGTAGCAGCTTGTTCAGAATTTCCCGAGTTAAACTACCACCCTCATCTTCACCCAAAGAACAGATTTGGTCAACTAGCTTGAATATTTTATCGACCTCTTCGTCGACTTTTTCCAGACTTTGCGCGGACAAAGCAGCTCTGGAAATCTCATCAGCTTCACCATCTGAGACATGCGAAAACTGAAACTCGTTTGCATTGTCGTCGATCCAGCTACGGGTGTGATCAATTGATAACTTTTGAAGCCACTCTTCAGTGAGAGCGACTTCTAGTCTCTTTTCTTGTGTCTTAGGTGTTGTGGTGGCTTCAGGTGCCAATGCTCTCCGTAGTTTGTCCAAGTAATAGGTGATTCGAGGGTATTGGTATTCCAGAATCAGGTCGAACATATCCGCTCTGTTATCTTCAAATACAAAGCATCGATAATGTCATCGATCAGTAATTTAGAGATGTTGTTAGCATAGGACTTTACCCTCTCTTGAAATGCGTTCCATGCAGGTCTTCCAAGAAGCCAGAAAATCTGTGTCATTTGTAGAATTTTGTTGTTCCAATCCTTCGTTCTTTGCGCAAAGAATCTTGACCTTGCTATGATCTTCGTCAACAATCATCAAGGTACTAGACACGTGCTTTGAGTCGAGAACGAGGCCTCTGTGAGTCGTGCGGTCTGTCTTGTATCTTGCCAATGTTTCTGCCAGCCTGTCAAGGACTTTGTTGAGTAGGGTGGAGTGGCCACGCTCCTTCAAGTTTTCACTGCTAGTCATCTCAGCTTCATCAAAATCGTCTTCAGGATAACCTTGTTCGCTATGAACGTCGTTGGGGGTATCCTGCTCCAAAAAGGCCCCATTATGGTCAGGAACCAGCTCTTCCAGATTTTCTGGTCGCTCAGCCAATAGTCGAAGTAGCCATATTGAGAGATGGATCTGCTGGAGTAGCAAGCCGTGGCCTGCAACAAGACTGGACATGATCCGGTCGTTGTCTCTCCCAAGATCGAAGCCATATAATAAGAGACTGGATATCTCTAGCTGGTCCCACTGAGACGCAACCACGGAGGGCTAGAGACTCATCAAATAGAGCAAAGCTGATCCAAGGTATGAGACAGCTGGCACCGCATGATGCACATATGCTGCAGCAGCAGCAAAACCATGCAGCGCGCAGTCACAATAATTGGCTCGCCAAAGGAAGCGTCGTAGCGAATACCGTTAAGCAGATTGAGAAAATCCTGACCTCAATACTTGAATCTGTCTGCTTTCAGCAGACTGATTAGTACGTAGATTCCAAGCGGATGAGACACGTACATTGGCCGGTTCTTCAAGTCCTTGTTAAGATGGCTGTTCACAACCTATAATATCACGTGATATTGCCTGGATGACAATCGTTATCACATCACATGCCGACACGGCCACGTACATAGTCTGAGTAGAATAGGATTGAGATTTCTCGCAATCGTACACCAGCTGTAGAGTCTATAGCAGGACTGTGGGTCTTTATGCTTCGCAACTTCCATTCGCTTCCTCTCCCATACATTCATACTTCATTAGTTTGTGGTGTTTAATGTGCCGGGCTTCGTAGAGAAAACTATCCGCGCTTCTCAGGGTAAGTTCACTCAAAGGTTTAATCTGATATCACTGAGCGGCTGCAAGATCTGCTGTCGCTCTGTATTATTGAATACGAGAGCATCACTGATGGTATCTCCACTTAGAGCACGTGACATGTACCATCAGCTTTGGAGTTCTGCTATCATGCCTAGTCAGCAATGCTCTCCTGAAGACCAAAGCTTATACGGACTTTTTCTAAGCACCATATTTTATAGCCTTCTAAGCTCGGGGACGCAGTTTCACAGAAATCAACTTCATCCTTACTCCCGGAGGCAGGTGTCGTTTCTTCTAGGCGAAGAATATAGCTAGGTATCTGTCCCTTGTGCCTGTAATGACCGAGGAGCTGCATTCTCTTCGCTCATTAATCGGGAACACAATGGAGTCTTTTCACAGACTTGCACTTCGAAACAAGCCGGAAAGCTGCTATCAAAGCTCTTCTTCCCCTTCAGCTGAAGTCCTTCGTGGCTTGGCATGCAGTAGCGCAGTCAGATATCCGTGCTGTTTGGGTCAGGGCATACGAGGACGGCGAACTGTCTTTCACTTTCCCTATTTGATTGTGTCGGTACTTGGGAGAAAATGAATGTTTCCTGGTTATGCCCATTATTGGTCAGGAAGTGAATCCTATTTTGTTTAGACGAGGATTTATGCAGGTGTTGTCTGTTCGATGTTTTACTGCTGATGTAATACCGACCTAGACACACGCGATTGTACTACATGAAATACCATTCGATGTCTATTTTACAATTTCATGTGTTTTGGAAAAACTGAGCTAAAGTCCTGGAACACCCAAGAAGAAATTGAAACTCTTGATAGACTAGGTCAAAGACACGCTAACATCTAGCGCCATGCTCATGCTTCTCGCATGCGGTCCGCGCAGCCATGCAAGCAGTGATCATTATCCAATTTGCTTCATCCGAGATACTATCGATGCAAGAATTGAAACTTTGTTTATCTTCTAGTCTCTTGTCCCAAGATTTGCACCAATTTTCGGATTGAAGCCATGAAGGTAGCTTCTTCATTGGTCTCGAAGGAGCCGCACCTTCTCAATCAGCGCGCAGAGGCAATGCCGAGAGAACGAATCGGCTTGAAGCCTTGTGCACAGGCAGGACCAATTGTGTAGCTTGCTCGACGGAATGTCCTTGGGCGCTTCTCCATGTCATGTCAGCCTACTCGTCAAAAGAAAGTGCTGCCGTCATCTTGGCGGCGGATTCAATGTGACTATAAGTACCAGGGTCAGACAGCTGTATCTTCCAGCATTGCTTCAAGTATCTGGTGCTTAATCCGAGCCTTGATACCTTTCAAGTCTGGCTGATTCACCATGGCGAACATGGGTCCCCGTCAAGATAATACGGTCCTGCCAGAACTTCATACAAACTCATCCCTTCAAGATCCCGACCACAGCACATTTCAATCTCAGAAAGAAACGACAGTGACGTTCGATTCAGCCAACAGCAGTTCAACGGACACTCCAGCAATGTCTCTTCATTCGGCAGAAGTGAGTGATAATTCGACATCGACTACCCCAGCCGACGGATCCTTGTCTCCAACAAGAGACTCATTTTGGGAGGGCATAATCACGCCGTTGTTCAAAAGTTTGCTCTCCACTGCTAAGTATCCAGAGGAAATCCATAAGCAATATACTGTGTTCCTGGAAAAGGTCATTATTCCCGCTCTCGGCCCGAGACCTGATGGCTCCTCGACGTGGACACCACACCTTACCAAAGAACACTCGCCGTTCGAGCCATCAAGGAATATCCAAGGAGACAAACAGCAAATCAGATTCACGATTGAGCCTGTGGGATCTGAAGCGGGAACGACCTCTGATGTCTTGAATCAAGAGTACCCACTTTCACTCGTGGACAACTTGGCGACAACAAATCAGTGTCCAAGTCTCGATACCACATGGTGGAAGCACTTTACCTCGGAGCTATTTCTGTCTAACTCGGAGACTCTTTCCCTACAGGCACTATCGCCACCAGCGAGAGTCACGCCAACCTGTTTCCTTGCCTTCGATCTGCCCGCCGAGGACTTTGCACCAATTCTTAAGGCTTACCTATTCCCTCATCGCCGAGCTCTCATGTCCGGAAAAACAACGACTCAGTGTATTATTGACTCGGTAAAGAGGTTGCATTTGCCAGAAATCTCGGTACTATCAGCTCTGTCCCACATTGAGTCGTTTCTCAACTCCAAACACAGCACAACAGAGCAAGCCCTGGACAGCAAAGTGATCTCCAACCTTGGTGGCGAAGAACATGGGAAAAGCATTGAGATGATGGCAATCGACTGTATCGATCCATACAAAGCGCGCATCAAACTCTATGTCAAAGAGAACGTTGCATCCTTCGAAAATGTGAAGACCATCTACACTCTTGGCGGTCGTCGCTCTGGTGCCGAGATTGACAAAGGCTTGGGAGCGTTCGAGAAATTTTGGGTAGCTCTATTTGGTGACATGGAGAACACGGAGCTCGAACCAGCTTTCTTGTTCCTTGGTCTCGAGGTCATTCCAGGTGTGGAGATGCCTGAGGTCAAGCTGTATGTCCCGGCTTGGACCTGTCGCTTCGGGGACGGGGAGATCACTTCTCGACTTGCCAGCTACTTCAAGTCTGAGGGCTGGGCTATTGGTAGCACTTATGATGATGACTTCCAAAGAATCAGGTGGGTGCTTTCACTCACATCCTCATGACTCTGATGATCAAATGCTGATCATCTCACAGTGGAGCTACTGAAGAGGCTCGGGCCAAAGCGTCATACACTTACCTTTCGTTCGCCTATTCGTCTAAGAAGGGACCATATGTGACGTTGTACTATTCTCCAAACCTCTCATCAGTCGGTCCAATCTGAAATGCGATGTTAAAACACGCGGGAATTCTGAGCGTCTTGTCGAGGCTGCTTTCGAGCGGATGGTCGGCGATCTTATGCGTTGCTTCCTTTGTGGGAGAATGAATGATCCAGCAATCTTGACTTTGATGGTCAGAAACAAAGTAAATCAACAAGACAATCATTAAACTTGAACTCAGTTGCGGAACATCACCAGATCGGTAATTTGGCTCAGTCCGTTTGACGTGCAGATTCATTAACCGAGTGTAATTATTATGTAGGATCTTGATATAAATGCTTGACACTACCTCATTACATTTACTTAGGTACGACCTCAACAGTTTGGACATTTCCCTGTTTTCAGTCAGTATTGAGCACTAGCGGCTAAGTGACAGATGTCTTACATCACTATCTCCCTTGGTCTCTTCTTGCGATGCGACTCTGCTCAACTTCTCTTCTGCTCGCAGTGGACCGACACAGACATATTTGCGGAACTTGCGTGCTGGAACCTTGTGCTCGAACTGATCAAAAGTTAGCAATTCACCCTCAAAATCATGTCCTTCCAAGGGCTCGCTTACCATTTCGTCCATCTCCTCCAATTTTCGGCCTTTAGCCTCGGGCAAGAAAAAGTAGATCCAGACCGCGGTGACCGTCGCCGATGGGAACCAAATGTAACCGTATCGTGGACCCCAGTTGAGAGCGATCGGGTTGATAAAGTATGGAGCCGTGAATTGAGTCAACCAAGCCATGAAGAAGCCGATAGCCGCAGCAAGTCCGAAGGTGTAACTTCGGAGACGCTGAGATGGCATCTCGCCACCTGTCAACCAAGCAGATGGTGCAACCATTCCCTGAAAGTATCTGTTAGAATACAAGGTGTAACAGGCAAGGCGAAGGATCTTACATTGTAACTGAACATGTACAGCGAGGTAAGAGCTACGATGACTCTTCCAGTGCTTTTGGTTCCAGGATTTTTATCATAAACCACGGCAATGATCAATTGCAGAACACCACAAACCAACAGACCGGTCATCAACAGGACTCGACGACGACCATATCGGACGACGAACAAAGAATTGATGATCAAGGCCAGCAGACCGATAGTGGAGAGAACGCAGGACATTCCGAAGGGGTCTGCGACCTTAGCCATGGTGAAGAAGTATGCTTTGTATGCTAGACAATTGTGAGTATGCATTCTAGAGTATTCAATAGGTCTGGTTTCTCACCGATGATGAACATGGAACCAGTAGCTGCCTGTGAGGTAACTCCTGCAATGGCAACGATTGTCCTCCTCCTGTCAATAGGATTTCTGAAACAGTCAATTATTCCGATGCCATTGCTGAGCTCCTTCTCCTTGTTGATAGCAGCCACAATGACAGCCGCCTCGTCTTCCACGTCTGCGCCGTCGGGCCTTAATCTTGCCAAAGACTTCACCCCTTCCTCGCGGCGATCGTTCAGTAAGAGCCATCTTGGACTTTCTGGGATGAAGAAAAGTGCTACCGTGAGGAAAGCGGGGATGATATAGATTATGCCGAGTGGGATGAGGTATGCGGACTTTCCAGGTCGCTTAGCGGTAGCCCAATCAACAATGGTTCCGACGAGGGTTCCCTTCGAGCTATTAGTTTCTGGACTTGAGGAAGAAGTATGAAATACTTACGAACGATGTCCCAAACTGGAATGCAGTCAAGAAGAGACCTCTGTACTTGGCAGGACTGCTCTCTTGGATGTACAATTGTGCGAAGGTCATGAACAGACCATTTGCCAGACCATTGATGAAGCGACCAACATAAAGCACAATGATGTGCTCAGTGGTCATCATGATGATATTTGAAATGCAGCACAATATGCAAGCCAGCCATAAACAGTGTCGTCTCCCAAGCTTGATAGCCAGAAAGCCAGCGCCACCCGAGCTGAGGAATGCGCCGAGGGTCATGAGCGATGAGATGAGTTGCTGGCGCTCAGTGGTGAGGTTCCAACCACTTGGGGTGTTAGGTGCTTCGAATCCAAAGACTTGCAGGAACCCTTTCATGGCCTGCAATCCGCCAATCAAGCCGAAATCGACTCCATATTGAAATGAGGCTAAAGTGACGACCGCATTTGCGAAGAAAACCCTGCGGTTTGCGGGAATGGTATCCTTTACCTCCGCCATTGTTGATTCGTGTTGTCGATGTCGTCGAAGCGCTTTCGAGTTCAAGTGGAATTGTTTGGTCTGAAAGAACAAAACTTGTTGGGACAGTTACTCTATATAGATGATCTGCATTCTAAAGGCACAGGACAGCTTGTCGGCAAATTGGGCGTAAATTCTCGACATTTGCCGGTCTTTGAGCAGCCAAGAAGCAGTCGTGGGGCCCCAGTATTGAGAAACCCTCCTCCGTATTGGGGATGCATTGCCAAGTATGCAGCCAAGTGTTGACTTCCTCGACTTGTCAGTAATGATTCCTGGGGACGAGTACTGATTCTCGTTGATAGGCTCGCCTGTGTCTATGTTCTGGAGGCGGCTTGATTCAGTTCGCCTTCAAAGTGCATTGGGACTTACTCGTGAATGAGAACCTTTGTCGGAAACATCGACAGTGCCGAAACGAGTTCAAGTGAGTCAGGATTAAGGTTCCACCTAAAGTATTTTCGGCGTCAGGGAATATGTCAACCTACTCGCAAGAGAGTTTGTTATCTGATATAAGGCTTCTTATGTAGATACAGTACTCAGAGTAGACATGTTTCAATGATATGGTGCACCACAGGATGATTTGATTAACAAGTTCATTCTCCCAAATGACCTGCAGAACCTCTTCCTAGGACTATTAACAACTCCAGGGCTGGACGAGGTGCAACGTGGGGCTTGCTTCATAAGGTGGGGCTCAGCGGCCAAGGAGTACTTTTCATTGGCAACGAAGCTTGGATGAATCTTTTAAGAAGAAGAGACCCTCAAGTGGAGAATCGGCCCCGTAGTTTCCCCAGCTTTATGGAATTTTCATTCGCGGGGTATGCGAAAGATGTCTAACTGCCAAGCAGGTAGTGAGGGAGGGGGCACATCACGCTCGACGCCACTTTACCCAGCTCGGCTCAATCGCTCCGAAGCTACTATTCGTTGGGATTTGGTATTAACCTGAGCTATATCAAATAATTGTCACAAATGCTATGATCTCAGACGTGGATACTTCGTGACTGCAAGTCTGAGTACTTGGTACTTCTTGTCATAGTCGGCAATTGGTTTTGCACAGTCATAAGTCTCATCGATAGTTTCTCTACTGATTGTGCCATCCGGCAATGTTCAGAGATCGGGAATTTGCTTCCATCATAATGGCACCCAGAGAGAACTTGGCGGACTACCCACGTGGATGTTTTTGCTGTGATACCGAAGAAGGAGAACCAGAGCAGATATCGGATACCCAGTTCTCAGCGAAGGAGATGACCAGCCTACCACGCGCTCGGAAGTTCAGACTCGGCCGTATCAAAGATGGCGAAGGATCGAAATCCGAGAGCCGAATGGCAATATCGAATGGACCGCCACCTATCCGCCTGCTCCAAATCTCCAAGCGGCTCGGGGAGGATCGACAATGGGGGATGTTGATCCCCAAACCCCAAAGATCGAAAGACCAATGAGATGAGTTTGCCAATGAAGATCATAGCATTGCTAAGGAACTCATGCCGGGCTGTTGGAACTTCTAAGTTACTGTGAGTCAACAAGTATCCAAATAGCTGGGGAAAATAATTTGATATCTTCTCCCGCTGACATTTACTCAACAAGCACCCCGCTCACTTTACACTCTGAGAGAGTGAAATTCTTCCTAGAGGAAAGAATTGAAGCACCAAATATTGAAGCACCAAATAGAAGAGTTCGAGCAGCTTCATACTAGTCTTCCCAGCCCGAATTAACCTGGAATCAACTCTACTTATCAAATGACAAGCTGAGGTCGGGCTGGCTTTTGTTGAAAGCAGGGAAAGCAACAACAAAATTGATGAATGATGATACACGGGCTCCTAATATAATCTTATTTGGCTGTCACTCCCGGGCAGTAGAGAAAGCATGTATTCAAGATAGCTTTCATAGGCAGCTGCACGACCTTGTTTGTACTTCAATCGCCATCGGCAAGGTGAGTCAGTTGCTCGCGTTGAACTGACTATCCGCGTGCTCAAATGTATTATTGTTCAGCGGATATGCCATTTTAACAGGCATTTACTGCAGTAGCTTCCACAGACTGGCAGAATTACTCGGAAAATGAGCGCGAGTCTTGTGACACCCTATGCATTCATCCTCTTTATCAGCTACCCCGCACTATTCAACGGATGGCAACAGAGTGATTCTAGTATTTAAAACGGCTTTAGAAGGCTGATGGTATTAACACTGGTCTGTGGGAATATTCCAGAGATCTCGGCGTCCACACTAGGAACGCAAGCTCAGGAAGACTTCACTTGATGTAAGGAGTAAGGCACTATTATTGCTCTCTAGAACCCTTCCACCAGAATGATCGGAATCTTCACTTTACTCTTGGCTGTCTCGCAGGCGGTTTGCTTGGAGACAGGAGTGAGACAACCCGAAGATCCGAATAGCGAGGAAGTCTTCGTTTCGAACTTTGCTGCAGCAGGCAGCGGATGTCGTGATGGAGCTACAGGACTGTCATTTTCGCTTGACCGCAAAAAGTGTGTACTCGCACTGGCTCTGTCCAGTCCCAAGAAGGCTTCTTGGATCAACAAAGCTTACACAGTGTAGTCTTTCTGTCACATTCGACCGATACCAAGCCCATATTGGTCCTGGTGTTTCTGCCAGCGACAGGCGTCCGTCATGTGATGTAACCATAAACATCACGCACCCAGACGACTATCAATATTCGGTTATTCAAACTACATTTCACGGATATGCTGTTCTTGATAGAGGTATGACTGGAGCGATGCAGTCTATTTATTTCTTCACGAAGCGTAAGTTTCTCGTCCGGCGACCCGCTCTTGGATGCACCTTCACTCGGATGACCATCTCAATTCGATAGAGACTGACGTATACGAAGCCCTGGAGAACACGACGACTGATGCAAGAATCAGCGGCCCAATCAGCGATATCTTCACGGTCTACAAGCAGGTACCTGAACCTACAATGATCTGGTCTCCGTGCGGTGTCAACATCTCTCTCGTCATGAGGACAAGGATCACTCTCATCAGCAACACGACGACCACAGATACAGCCGTCTTTCCTGGAACTTTGTATGAGGATAGCCCAGTAAGCACTACATGGCAGACAAGAATTAGGTGGAGAAGATGTCTAGTATAATCACGGTCAGGGGCTTTGGTGCTACCAAGCGGCTTCCTTTCTCTTCTAACATGAAAATCAAAAAATCCATCTTCTGCGATACAATTCCATGGCAGCTCAAGATCATTGCCCAATTAATCGGAAGGAACTGTCTGTTTGAAGCTCGAAACTGTGAATACCTGGAGCCAAGATAGATAAGATACAGGTCTCAGGGCTTAAACGAGACTGTCGTATTCGGTGCGAGCTCTGCTGCGCATGGAGATACCATCCTTTAATTCCGACTGTGCATCCAATTTCACATCCATTAATAGACAGAGAGTCCCAGAAAACGAATCGATTTCTTATTCTGTCAAGAAATCGTTCGACATCAACATTCGGGTACCTCGTGAAGAGAAAATTGACAGTCAACAGTGCAAGCGAGGGCTAGCGCTCCACTTTTCAGCATCAGTGCAATTATGTCTTGCACCGATTGCTTTAGAGGCAGCATCCACGATGGAGAGCCAACGGGCACAGAGGAAATTATCCATGGAGTCCGAACATACATCGCTTCTCCAGATACTGCTGCATCAAGTCAATCGACCATTATCTTCGTCACCGACGCGTTCGGCTTCCACCTTGTGAACAGTAAAATTCTCGCCGATATCTACGCCTCGAGAACAGGATTTTGCGTCCTAGTTCCAGATATTATTCCCGGTGGCGGAGTTCCACTTTCATCGTTGGCACTCATGGAAACGGCGACTGCTCCTGTCGCGTGGTGGAACATCTACGGTCAGGTTCGAAGGGTGGTGACCGTTTTGAGAATGATGACAATTTTCATGCCATTTGCCATTCGTACTCGTGGAGTTTTCCCATCACTGCTGGCATATGCTAGGGCTGTGAAAGCTGACTTGCCTGCTGGGGCAAAGTTGGGGGCTGCGGGATTTTGCTGGGGAGGACTCCAGACCACGAAGCTCACAGAGCAAGCAGCGATTGTCGGAGGGAGCAAGCCATTAATTGATGCGCATTTCACAGCGCATCCAGCTGGGATGAAACCTCAGCAATTCATTGAGAGCTATCGAAGATTCAAGGTTCCGCTGAGTATTGCAGTTGGTGATCAGGATTTTGTGCTTTCGAAGGACAATGTTGCCACTATCGAGGCTGGTTTCAGAGAGGAGTACGGAGAGGGCAAAAACATGTCTTACGAGATCAAACTCTATGCAGGATGCGGACATGGGTTTGCGGTTAGGGCTGACGAGAAGAAGACGGTCGAGAATAAGGGTGCTCAGCAAGCCACTAGTCAAGCCGTAACATGGTTTAAGAACCTCTTGTGACCCCGCTGGAAGTGCGATTCTTGTTCTCTTGTTGGATATTATGACACTCGAGACGACTTTCCATTATATACTAGAAGGGCTCTCAGGAGCAGATCCTCGTGAGTATTATCGTTCGAGAACTCTGCAGTTGGAACTCTGAGCCTGAGGGGTAATGGAAGCAATCCAGGGCCTTCAATTTTTGCTCTTCTGCGAAGAAATGTAGTTTATACTTCTTTTAGCACTCACTTTGGCTGGACCAAGTTAGCTTGACTATTTGACCTTCGCGGCCTCCTATGACTTCAGCTGTGTGCAGCTCTTGCCCCCTAGAATTTCCGAAGTGAGTCAACTTCGGCTCTACCACCAGCTCTGACACTCCTTCCTTGGCCATTCGGATCTTCTCGTCCACACTCTTGAGGTTCGAGCCCTCGAAAACCAACAAAACTCTACATCGCTGTGTCCCAAAAGCCAGCCACATGTTAGCTGCTTTCCTTGTCAATTTCTCCACGGTCTGGAAACAAGGCTTTTCTGAAACAATCAAGCTGTCAAGAGTTGTAGTCAGCTGACTTCGTAGCGTCTCCATCGTCTACTTGAAGCCTTCTCTCAGTTTTGCTCGCGCGTCCCATTCTGAAGTCGGCTGTTTTAGAGCTTCTTGGCACTCTTTGATAGTGTTGTACCTCCATCGTTCTGTCGCAGCGCAGGGGGAGGGCCATCTAGGCCCATCTGTCTTTCTGACAGACTCCGTAAGACTTAGTATTCACGTTTTACAAAGAAAATTGGGCTTTGGGGCTTGAAGCTTCCGCATGTAATCGTGTGATTTCATCGGAGCGCCGCTTAAACTTCCGCTTCAACTCCTCGTGACGAGAGCGCAATTGGGCCAAGTCTTCCTGCCATTTGGCTCTCTCGCGCCTGTGACTATCATCTTTGCCTATCTGGACTTGTTGCAGACTGCTGATCTCGCTCTTTAAATACTGGATTCGGCTGTTTAGTTCTTGTGGAGAAATTTGAAGGGCGTTGAATGGAATATCGCCCGCGATGGTATCAGGGCCTTGGTGAGACGATGCGTGTAATTGATCATGATTTTCTGGATTCGGATATTCATTCTCTGCCTCAGCCTGGGATTCCTCAGGCTCTATATCCTCGGAATTTGCGATACAAGGTGTAAAATGGCTGGTCTGGCCTACAGTTGTCGATGCTGAAGCATCCTCCCCCTTTCTACCATTAATTCCCTCACTATTGGCTTTCAATTTTCTTCCATCAGACTCCTTCTTTTTCTCGGCCTAAGTGCCTTGATTATTTTGTTCATGGTTGTGTGACGAAGTTAAATTTCTGTATCCTTGCAAAGCCATCCAGATTTACTCACTACAAGTTCAAAGGGGAATGTAGTCGTCCGACTTTTGTTGATGGCAATTTGATGCGCTTGAAACACTGAAGTTCAATTCAGCCAGGAATTCTTTGAGAGGAGATAGATCTGCTGTATGTAGCCAAGAGACTTGACATTATCTGACTGATCCACATGATCAACACCATGATCACGTAGGCTGAAAGTTAGCGTTGAGCCTCAATGATAATGCACTGCTACCCGAAACCAGGCTTGATGTGTTTTGCTCGGTCACTAAACGAGAAGCCTTGACCTGTAAAATTCTGGAGGGCTGAGCAAACGCCCTCGCCGTCTGGAGGCAAGGTTGACAAGGACTCCAGTGAGCCTGGTATGTGGTACGCCTGCATCTGTTTGGCAGATGATTAGTTGTTCTTAATGCGATGAATGCCGTAGTGAGACAAAGCTGCTCCAAACTAATCACTCGACTTCGCGCCTCTTTTTAGCTTTGCAAGAAGGCGCCCGGCTTTGCTGAAGTCACAGAGATAGACATCACGGCGACCCAACTGCTCAACTTTGAGCACAACGAGACAGCCGACCAGCTCCGCAGCCACAAGGAGATTGTCACTTTGACGGACTCACTCAAATCTGTCTCAAGCCGCACTCAATTCGTGGTGGTCGTCAACAAACATTCGTAGGGAGTTAATCTGCCCATCTTCACAGCAATGTACATCTGACCGATCACATCCATCAATCAGTATGGTTTTCGATTCAGAAAAGATCATGTTCGGAAGGAAGAAGCGAGAACGGGCGGTTGCTGAGGCCGTTGAAAGGAAAAGAAATGAATCTGTTCAACTCAAATAAATGCAGGACGAACAGCATCGCCGAGAAAATGAGAAACTGAGGAGCCAAAGAAGAATCGAAGCAGAGGAACGCTGAGCTCTAGAGGAAATTCATCGTCGTCAGACCGCGGAGATTCGAAGCTCAACGCCGGCAGGAAGCCGCGAGGGCTGCCAAGAGGCCGCGCGAAAAGCTGGCAAACGAGCAGCGGAGGCTGGAAAGAGAACGCGAGAGAGTCGCCAGACTGAAATTGATCAGTCCGGAAGCTCTCCGCGAGCTTTGTGACTTGATCAGAACACGATACCAGCTCGACGTGGAAATTTGGGGATTGAAAGGAACACGAGGCCCTAACCGACCATACGTTCTTACGAAGATGGAGAAGGCCGATGAGATTTTGACGGAGGTAAACACGATGGTCGAGTCGTGGGAATCGAATGCCAGTTTGTGGACAGAAGAGGAATGGAAAGTGGCCCAACAGATCAAACAACGGATTCAGCTGGATGGAAAGAAGGTGTGGACTGGTCAGGGCCCGTGGAATGAACGCTAAGTCGGCGTGAGCTGTATTCGGGGAATTCGACGAATAGATATATGTCTCATGATGCTTGAGATCGTCTGCCTTGCTCACAATCTATTGATTGAAGTTACGGGAGCTTTGGAAAGAAGGGTAGAAGGGGTAGACACGGGCGAGAAAATCGAATGGGTCGTCAATGGGGGCCGAAACTGTGGGGTAACAAGGAACAAGGTCCAGATCAAATCCGAGTAGATTCACCTGACGAATGCAAATACTTCAATCTATAAAGTCTCGGTTTCAAGCAGAAATCTCAGCTTTCCAAGCACAGATCTAGATCATCCGCCATGACCAGTGTGTTTCCTCCCAGACAGTAGAATGCGCCAGCTTTGTAGATCCCCACTATCTGATGTGTCAGTCCCCAAAACTTGGCACTATGATACAAGGCTTTCACCGGCGTTTGGGACTGCTGAAACTTCTGCAGGAGACAACAGTGTTCAATGATCGAGATGGACCTGAAGACATTCCTCGGAATGTTCAGGCAGGCAGTCGGTAATAAGAATTGCTTGTTGGTCTCCCAGAAGAAGATACCGATATCTGCCATACGTTCGAGCAAAATGTTGTTCTGGAATGTTGATCTGTCCCAGACTATAACTCAATTATGATTGAGAGCGTGAAAATGCTACTGCTGACTGGATCGCAGGAACCTGAGGTGATTGCAGCTCTGGGGAGGTGACACAAGGCGATCGCCATGTTGAGCGTCCAACGCGTGAGAAGTGCTTTGCCATTTGGTTTATGGAGAGGTAGGCATAGTCGAGGGCATAACAGAATGTGAGATATAATGGCTGGCTCTGGGAAGTTGAGCTTGAATGTCTGTGACACTGACAAGGTGAACACAGCTGCTCAAGAGAAAGGATGCATGTCGTCCTCCCCGCTTGTCGAGGCGAGTCGCAAATGCTTCGCTGCTTTTCGACTTCAATTTGAGGAACCCAACTCCGTGAAACTCATTGAGGTAACAAGTTTTGTTGATCTTCTTCTAGTGCTGTCCAGCACTAGTGATGTATCGCCATCTTCTGCTGCCATCATTTTGCGCTTCTTCGAGATATGTTCATCTGGATCGGATACAGGCCTTTGCTCATCTTGAGATGGACGCGAGATCTCACCGAAAGACATGCGGCCGGGCCCTGGAAGCTGTAATCCACTCGAGAGCTCTTTTGTATTTCTGTTCATCGTTTCTGCGCCATCTTGGCTCTCGGACCAACTCGAAGGACGTGTTTTCAGGTTGGCGCAAACGTCGTGTGTTTTCTCCTCAGCCATTGTGAATTTGGGTAATCCTTCACCATCCCTTGTGGGGGTTGCAACTGCGCTGGATGAAGTGAGAGTGTCGGGTGTTGAGCCGGTGACGGGACGATAGTCGGGATCCTCACGCCTTTCTTCCCAATATGCTATGCAGGCCAGCTCTCCAACAATGTAATACTTTGGTGGACCTGAGACAGCATGGAGTCTGACAATTATGAGCTCTGCCATCATATTATCGAGCTCCGTCGACTCAGGTGCGATAGGTGAAGGATGCCGAGTTCGCAGATTGGCCAACGTCTCCTGTAATTCTTTTTCGTCCATCCCAACCATGTTGACTGCTGAATTTGGACTGTCATTCGATGCTGCCACTTGCAGGAGATTCGATGGTGAAGACAGTGACTCTTCTTCTCCTGTGGCTTTAAGGTAGACTTTATCTAAAAGAAGTTCGCGACTCTAAAAGGTGACAAACATGCTAAGGGTGACTTACCACGTGCCTAATTGGTCAACAATCTTGGGGTGAAATTGGCAAGTTATACCTTGGGGTTCATCGCTGTGGCATTGGTTCCTATTCTGGTGATGTTTTACGTTTTCGCAGAGAAGTTGAGGGGGATGTCGAGGTATAATCCGGAGAAGAGGGCAGAGGGAGAGGAAGAAGAACGTTCAGAAGGAGCATGTTTGATTGTAGATCTGCAATTGGCATTTCTGGCGTCGACTGGGCAATTGAGTCTGGGAACATAGTATATCTGGCGTTCTCAGGCGGGGGAAGGTGTCCATTAAACGTGTATGTATTTGAGCGAATTTTTCTGGGCGGAATGTGGTACCTAGCATATTATTGCTGAACAAGAGCATCGGTCTCTGAAGCCGATGAAGAGTGGCTCCTACTCGCCTGCGGACTGACCTCCTCACGATCTCGAAATGCATTCACCGGAAGAAATACATCTGCCAGATTGTCCCAGAAGCCTAGATCGTACAGATTTTCAACATCTGCCAGTTTCCAGACCCTCTCCCAGTCACCTGTGCCAATTGCGCCAGGTCCTCTAGGCGGTTGGCCATCGCCGGTTCGTAGTACAACTTGTTGACTTTCGACAGGCCATCTTGTCCATGCTGGCTCGACACTTTCGTCCTTTTGGCGATGTGGGGCGAGAGAACGCTTGAATGCATACCCGTCAGTCATTTCAAGTTGCCAGTCTGACCACTTCATCGACTCATTAGTTGTGGTTCCGACCCAGATGAGGTAGATGTGGTAGCCGAGCAGCCCGAATATCAGGGGTGTAGTCAGAAGACAAAGGAGAGTGACTGCGCCGATGCGAGTATACTCTTGAAGCACCCAAGCCCAGATGTTGGCGAACTGAGACCAGGTGAAGCCCTTGCCGCGGATTGTCCATGATGGAATCTCCTTACGAACTTCGTCGGACAGGATCGAGAAGCCGAGATATGTTGCGTAGGAGGTCAAAACACCCGTAGTCCAAAGAAGAAGCAGGAAATAGTTTTGGTTGTTATAGCCGACACAGTTGTTGATGAAAATACAGTGATGGTCTAGCTTGGATATGCATCGCTTGCAAATGCTGCAGTGCTTTGAGCGCGCGGGTTTCAGGATTTTGCAAGTATTGCATGTCTGGCCAGGGTGAAAGATCGTGAAGTCGTAAGGGTAGAGACTCATAGCCTGACTGTGATTCTCTAGCCCGATGTATCCAGGATCTCGAGCAGCGGATGCGTACAAAAATATATATGGCAGAGAAAGGAGAGCCACTGAAGTGACTTTCCTGGAGGTACTGAGCAGCTGCCAGGCCGGAGGAAGGAACATTACTTCCGAGACAGAGAGAAGAAGGATGAAGAAAATCTATCTGAATCAGAACAAAGAGTCACCGGAATCTGATAATTATAATGGTAAAAAGAGTGTCTTTGCTTACCATGACAACAGGGTGTCTATCATTCCATAAAATGTGAGCTTGTCGAGTCACCCAAGCACTTAGGCGGCCCTGTGTCAGCCTCTGGTCCCATGACCGGAGAGTTGACGGTATATGTATCCATAACAGTCTATGGAGTGCCCCGATGGGAGTATTTCTGTACCGACTGAGCTTTTTTGAAACATCCAGCAGGACTCGTCGACTTACCTCAAGGCGGGTAGTCGACCAAAGAAGGCTACGAAAGTGAAGAAAGAGATGACCAATATTAGAATGGCCACGTTTCGAAGAGTTCCCATCTTGAATGACGGGTTCTATGAACAGGTACTGAGTACTGAAAACACTTTATCAAGGCATTAGTTCTTTTTCCTACTCGTACATGTTTATATGACTGTGGTGGTGTTGACTGAGTTTTGAGGACTTGAAGTGTCGTCGTCAAAAGGCCCCCAAGCCCTCAGGTCAGGCGCCGCCAGGGGTCTGCCGAGTCAGGTGTTTTTGCCCGTCTGAAATTCTTCTGAGCCCCACGAGACGCGTCTCTTTATTGTCGCATTCTATACCAACGACAACCTCGCAGCCCCCAAGGCGCGATCTCCTGCGCGTCAAATAATGCCATGATCTAGGTTTGCGGACGGAACTGCTTCGATCCCCAAGTCAGAGGTTTCAAGGCTGGCGCTGCTGGCGACGCCGCGAGGGGCAACAAACTACGAATATGGCGGCGCGGATTGTGTATGAGGGTGGTGCTGGAGGAATGGGAGATCTCTTCCAAGGCAAGAAATTCTGGCTATCGCATCGCATACCCATGCGTAATTACTGGAAGGAGCAACTTGAGGTTTGTCTGTTCCTCTTGGAGCCTTCTTCATAAGCTGAGATCGCAACAGGCGAATGGCGGAACCGTGGTACAGCTGGAAATAAATGCCGATATGGTACTTGTCGACCATGCGCGAAAAGATTGCCCCGTTGGTTCGATCTCATGGACATGGGTAGAACAGTCGCTGAAGAATGGTACACTGGAAGATATTGAGGACCACCGCGCAGGACCAGTCCACGCCCCAGTCAGGGAGGTTGGATCTACACAGCCAACCAAGAAGACAAGAACTAAGTTCTCGCCAGAAGATGATAAGATCTTGATGGAGTGGGTGATTCGAGCTGAACAGAGAGGATCTTCTATATTGGGGCAGACCATATACCAGCAACTGGCACAAAAGGTGATGTTACCAGGGAGACCTTTTGTGGTGCAACCTACTGACCATTTTCCAGTATCCTCACCATACCTGGCAATCATGGGCCGACAGGTGGAAGAAATATGTGTCGCAAAGGGCGCGTCCTACACTTCCTGAAGACGACGACGAGGACGAGGAGGAAGAGGAGGATGATATTGAGCCTGCACCGGTTGCTCCAACACGAAGGGCCCCCACGACCACGCGCCCAGTCCCGAGGGCTGCTCAAACAACAGTCTCCCCACCACCAAAATCCCGCCCAAAGTCACATTCAGAACGGCTCAATCAAGCACCGGTAGTCAGTCCCGTTCCCAGCGCGAGGTCCCAAGATTCGCCAGCCTCAATCAGAGCGAATCCGTTTCTATTGAAGTCCACCGGTGGGAACGTTTTCTCCAATGAAGAAAGTCAGCTTCTTTTCGATGCATATGATTTGATCATGGACCTGAGTGATGATCAAGCCATTGACGCATGGATAGCATGGTCTGTGGCGGTAAGTTTGTCCTAAACGATTTCTATGCAAGACTGACGTTCCCATTAGAATCCAAATCACACCCCACAAGAATGGCGCAACCATTTTAAAGAATACGTCGCTCCTACACAGCAAGCTCGTGTCGAAGCGAAAAGGGCCGCCGAGCAATCGAAAGAGATGCCACCTCCAAGATCACCCCAAGTACGAAATGCTACTTCAGGATCTATCCAAGCGCCTGAAGTAAAAGATTCACAGGATTCTTCTGGGCAGAGTGTTCGGACTCCAGCAAAGAACGTTGACAACAGCACGTTCTTTACGAATAGCCCAAGACAATTTGCGCAGAAGCTCTTGATACTCGCAGACGGGCTTGAGTTAGAAGTTGATCCTAGTCCGTTGATCTGTGGCAAAACGGTCCCCCTGTTTGACTTGTGGCAGGTTGTCACATCTGGTGCTTTTGGGGGGTTTGACGAAGTCAATGGCCGAAAGAAATGGGCTCAGGTTGCACAAAAGCTAGGCTTCAAAGATCCTCAGCTAGGACAAGCTGGGATAGATCTTCAAGCCTGCTATAGTGAGATCCTAGCCGACCTCGAGGAAGGAGAAAGAGAAGCACAAGAAAGTGAAGATATGGATTCTGAGCAGGCGGCAGAATTGATCGCGGACCAGCTTCGTCATACGGCAGATCAACCAGACAGTGCGGACGACGAGGAAGACATGTACACTCATGGCGAAGAGTGGCAAGAAGTCTCAGCAGAAGAGCATGAAGAACTCCTGCGAGAGCTAGAAGAGAATGACGACGATCTTAACCACATCCAGATTTCTCCTCAATGTCCACAACCTCCATTTCCTCCAGCTGGGAAACGAAGACTAGGCAGTGATCGCAGAAGCTCTGAGCTTCCTTACAATAAGCGTCAACGAGTGGACAAGGGCAAAGGCAAGGAGCAGCTGGAAATTCCATCTACGCCTGAGGATATCATTAACAGCACTCAGATGGGTCGACCCGCTCACCAACCATCGCCTCTGAAATTTGAGCACGCTAAACCAGCCTCGCCATCGGCCGACTCGTCGATCGAGGAAATAAGGCCGATTAGATTTGAAAGGAAAAGGCCAGCTGCCGCTCAACAACTAGAGCCCGAAACGCAGGATTTCTACCACTCATCTCCAACCTACTCACCATTTCCTCAGGAAGAAGATCTCGACGCTGAGGATGAGGTGATTCCGGGTTCTCACCTGATACATCAGGAGCAAAGTGACGAAGACGATGAGGAACAGAGCGTAAGTGGTATGCGAAGACCACCTCAAGTTCAGGGACGGAGCCCTCAACGAAATTCTAGCAATGCCACAACCCGAGGTACTCTTCACTCAAGCAATACCATTAGCAACGCCGCGACTCGAGGTACCATCAATTCCTCAAGCACCAACTACGATTCCTCCACGCAATCGCAGACCGAATCCCAAAAAGATGCCCTTCTGGAAGCTTTCATCACCAAGCATGTATCAGATGGATATGCGCAAGACGTTGTCATCGAAGCGCTCGAGTCAACAAGCATGAGCATCAAGGAGACATTGGCGGTGATGGAGAGCTTGGCTAATGGCGAAGGTATACCGGAAGACATGCCTGGTGTTTGGACGTCGTGGGATGACGAAGCACTTAGAGTGGGACGGGGAACGGAAGAGTACAATCGCATCTTGCGAAAACATGGCATTAGTAGGATTGCGATGCGGAAGAAGTATTTGAGGGACGTTCAGGCGGCGGAAGAACAGTGAGCGGGAAGCTCGTCGCTTTGCATATCGAAATGCAGTTGCTTTTCGGAGGAGCGAAAGCATGCGAGACGATGGGAAGAAGACATGTTGATACTGACAGGTACCATGCCGAACATCTAGCTTGGGTGGTCGCTGGCATGGGATGGTTGAGCTGTGATTTGCGAAAATTGCGTTACCATTGCGAGCTTCTAGAGATACCAATTTGCAGTCAACTCTTCTCAACCGATGATATTCCCTCCTCCACGTATGCGCCAACTGTACGTGTTATCCATAGTAGCCCTCTTCCATCAGCAGGGCGAAAGGGCCTGTCGCTCAAGCCCAAAGTACATGACTAAAGCTAGACTTGGAGAGATCATGCCATGAGACTTTCGTTGCATTTCCTTAGGCTCCACAGAACAAACCCCAAGGCTCACTTGATGATACTACAGACAGAGGAGCAAGTTTTGTTGCACGTCGCAAGTTCACCAAGATAGATATATGACCTAAAACACAGCTCGGCTGAGCGAACTCGTTCGCGAAGCCACACAAGTAATATACCACGCCTCAGCATCCTTATTTAACGGGCAAGAGTCAAGCTTCCTTCAAGTCACCTAATAAGAACACATTCCACACTGTATTATGTGTTATCTAAGGTAGTTGAATAATTAACACACATATGCTGTTCACTGTTCATCAGTACGATATCCGTATTGAGGTCACGAAATCTGCACTGTCTAGAAAGAGTCGCGTCACTTTCATCCACCACCTCAAGTATCTCGCGCTAATCAGCAACCCATCAATCAGCTGCAACTTCGCCAAGATTGAAGCGGGTTTTGTTGCTCATCGCATTCGAGCTCGAAGCTCGAAATCATACTCGAGCAGCTAGGTAGGCGCGATAAAAGTGGAGAAGTAAAATAAAGCCCCGCTGGGCTCCCACACCGAGAAAAAGAAAATCCGCATGTCAAACCTATATACTACTTTGGTTTTCCGCTATCCTATACGCTTCTCATTGGCCAGCTGACTACCGGTTCCTCGAGGCGTGGGACTCACGGCCGAATGGAGAGAGATCGAGAGTTGACATCGACGCTTGCCTGTTTATTCATTTCCGCACCCTGAGTGCACCGAATTTCAGATCATTAATCAGTTGCTATATCTGTGAGCCTACGGCGTTCAATGAGACTATTTCCTGTTCTCAATTCATTGCTAATCTTCCTACGCATACGCATACGCGTCTTTTGTACGGAATTGGCGAATTCGCCAGAAGTAGTGGCCGACGACAATTTGTTGACTTCACCCTTAGCGCGTTGGAGCAGCATTTAAAGCTCGAGGACAATTCGAAGCGATGCGAGTTGCAACTATATCTACTCCCACCCTAGAAATTCATGATTAAAGGCAGGCATTATCGAGCAGAAGTGCTGGTACAGATAGTGGATCTACTCTAAACTCGAGAATGACAACTACTACTCGAGGATATTTCGAGGTGAACATGCGACGTGTAACAAAGTTTGATTTCATAGATGATACAGCGTGTCCTGATTAAGTCTGCGCATCTTTTGGGTGTGCCGAGGCAAGGGTGGCGGCGGACGTCGGTTTGTTTACTTTCGATCTTGGCGCCGCTGTGAAAATACTCGAGTATACTGCGAGAATTTCTTGGTGTTGTTAAACTTGTTAAACTTGCGACGTGCAACAAAAGATTTCTTACACTTCTACTAGCTGCTTTTGGTAGGTATAGGTATCTTGTGGGTGTGACAGGGGCAGGGGTGGTAGGCCGGCGTCGGTTTGTTTACTTTCGGGTTTTAGCGCGCCGCGAAGAAAAATTATCGTGAGATTTTCTTGGTGTTGTCTCCCGAGGTCGATTGGGACGTACAACAAACTCTTACCGCGCTTGTCTTAGTAGTATACGATTAGCCAGAAACTTTTAAGCTTAACCACAAGCGCCTGGGGGTGAGCAATGGGCACAGGTCCTTCACTGATCGAGCTCCGCGCCATTTTATACTGGTTTTCGATCAGTGATCTATCTTTGTGAAAGTGCGACATGCAACAAAACTCTGTGGAGAAAGTATGAGCAGCATCATTGGCCGTAGAATTAGTTTTTGGTTTATGTGTAGTAGAAGGTGAATGGCACTGGCTATGTAAGTAACACTTGTACAGCTCCTGCCTGTCCGCCCCCATGCCCCTGTAGCCTTTCGTCGCTTGAGGACTTCTTCCTCAAACTCGTTTTGCTTGGTTGCTAGACGTTACCAAAAACAAAAATGATGCTAATGCTTGTTTTTATAGCTGGGCCTCAGATGGGTGAGTCTGATTTGGTGATGTCTATTCAAAGTTTGAGAAGCTAGCGCGCCTGAGAAAGAAGTGGTCGGTGACGAGGAGCTTTCAAGGGCTTTGGGACAATATCGATGCAAACACAGACAGACTTGTGTGTAGCAAATAATGATAAATGAAGAGAGTAATAAATTAATCATTGTCAACTTCAAGTCCTGCAAAGGTGAAGGGATTTCAAGTGGCGATGTGAATCGTCTCGCAACCGAGCTAGGCTCGCTTACGACAACTTCAACATCTGTGATTCACGCTACCTCGAATCTCAAAAAAGAACTTTCGAGTGACAAGCTAAGTTCCTGCTAGTACACTGTACCTCACATCAACACAAACAGACAACAGCAACACTTCCAGGCTGATCGAGTACTAGAGCATTCCGATCTCAATATGTCTGGAGCAACAGATGTCAACATGACTGGGATGGAGACACCACCTCAAGACTCCACAGCCATGCCAAACACCAAGTCTTCACCCAAAACTCCTCAAAGAACCCCAGCACAACAGACACCTGACAGTTCGACCCCAAGCTCAGCACTCATCATCAGAGTGAAGGCCAGAGAACGACCTCGACCAAAGTCGAAAGAACCACACTCAGAGACACCCTTCGGCCTGAAACGCATCGGCCTCCCCAACGGCGGTTTCTACGTCCCCTCTCAAATCTACCACACCAAAGACTTCATCGACAACACCTACTGCCACCCCTCCGGCCCAGTAACCACACTCCTCCACGCCGAACTCACACACTTCCTCTCCCTCTCAATCTACCCACACGACAAACCCACACTCCCAAACCCACGCGGCCACTGCATAGCTCCACATAGCATCACCTTCCCTCTCTGGCGCCAAACACCAACATGCGGCTCTCACCTCCCAACTTGGCCAGCGATCAAGTCCTTCCTGCGACAGTTCCGCCCTTGTATCGACGCAGCGGGCGAGGCGTTCAAGAAGTTCAGACCCGGTGATCATGCGCATATGTTGCTTTATCATGACCATTTGATGCGTGCGTTTCCGACGGCGACGAATCCTGGATTGGGATTACCGGTTTGGGGAGATAAATATAGGACGCCGTTTGCGAGGATGAGGGTTAGTGTTAATGTGGAGAGGGGGTTGAGTGAGTTGGATGGGGGAGTGTGGTTCGACGGAGGTTGGAAGGTGGTTGTTTTGCTTGGGGGGTGGGTTGGTGGGAGGGTTGCTTGGGGGACGGTGGGTGATGGGGAAGAGGAAGCGGGAGGGGAGTATAGGTATGAGGAGGGGGAGGAGGGGGATGTATGGGTTTTGGGTGGGGAGGCACTGTTTGGCAATGAGGCGTTTGTTGGGCAGAGGGTTCAGGTTGAGCTTTTCGTGCCAGAGGTGGGGTATCTGTGCGAGGATGGTGAGATTGGTGATGCTGGGAAGGGAAAGTAATTAGAGGATGAGCAATGTGAGTAGTTTTGTGGTCTGTGGGAGACTCAAGAACTGGAGATGTTTTGATATAAGCATGGGGTATCGTGGACTCGTTTGGCAAAAGCGCTGAGTATGTTTGGAATACGAGGTTTGAGTATACTGCTCTTTCAGATCATCGACGCGCGAGTGTGAAGTATGCTCGTGAAATCTCGGGAATGTGGTACTAGTGGCAGTGGGCTCAGTTAGCCCGGATCACATAAAATGGAACACTGAAACGGACCTCAAAACACAAACAAGAGCAAAGAGTGTTGAAACTTTTACATCCACGGGGATTCGTTTTCCCCAGCCTAGACTCGCCATGATCGGGCAGTCTAAGTCTCAGTACTCGTCCTACTCCTCTTGCTTTGGACATCATCTCCAGACTCCGACACGAAGCTCACACTCAAAGCGGAGAACCTTTCGTGGATCCGCACGATCTTCCCATCCTTCAAATCAAAGTATTTCCTCTGACACTCCTGCGAACACAAACTCTCTTCCATCTCCGGTATTTCCCGTGTCTCTTCTAAAACTTCCGTCCGCACTGTTCGTTGGCACTTCTGCGATTCTCCATCATCCGGCGCGATTTGATGCGAGGTGTGGGAAAATAGGTAGTTGAATTCCTGGGATAGCTCGCCGCCACCACGTCGACGGTCGCGGGGTGTCTGTCGCTGCTGCCCTGCATGTTGTGGTGTGGGACTTGCGGCTTGTTTATTGGAGAGATTGTATTCGTCGGAAAAATAGCGGGGGAACCATTTTGCTGCGAGGGGCTTGAGGGTTGGTAGACAGGCGGCGATGATGGCAGACGCCATTTCGGAGACGGTCCTGGATAATGGTTAGGGTTTTGAAATAAATGGAAGAGTGTGGTCAGGGCTATGTACCATATTCCAGGACCAATGTTGTCAACTAGCTTGCGTTAGATGTAGTCTAGGGAGGACATGGGCTGCTTACACAGAGGATCAGTGGTTTTGCCGTACTGGATTATGAATGGCAGGCGCACGACACTTCGGCGGTCAGTCATATTAGCCTAGCGTACTTCTTGCATATAGAACAGGTTCTTCTCACCTGATGATGGAAGCCCTACACGCCGTGTTAGCATATAATCTTTACGATACCACATTGCCTGCACACTTACAAGAGCCCGAAACTGAACAAAAGCAGTACTGAATTTCTTTGTCTCTTAGGTACCCTGAGTTTGAGTAGCTGTGGGACCGGCATCAAGAGAATCGTAAAGTCGATGGCGATGGACATGGCGCTCGATGCATACGTCAAGGCATTGACATCAAGACACGTCGATGGGATACTTTTATCAAAGACACCCCCTGGAGCAGTGAGCGTCGGTGTGATGTGCTGGAGGACGCGAACTCACGGATTGGTCTGCATTGGAATATTGTGACGCCCAAGAATCCGAGACCTGTCGCGACTGTCATGCCAATCATCGCAAAGCAAGCACCACGAAATCGATCGCCAGGGAATAATCTCAGCTGGAAAAGTCAGCAAATGCATTACATATTGTTTAGGCTCCATGCAGCCCTGCGGACTCACGTAGAAACAGAGGATAGAGCTTTTGACGAGTGTAATGGTAATCTGATACGCCATCTCATCCGACCAATACAGGTAGAGGTTGGGCAAGTGGAACTTTGGGTCGACATTAAAAGTGTGTTTGCCCAGTCCGAAAGCGATGACCTCGATGGTGCCTGATATCTGCACGTATCCAAGGACGAGACTGGCAGCAATAATTAGGTAATCATCGTACCCAATACCTCGCGCGAGCTTGATCCGAGTGTAGAGTCGTAGACCAACTGCAGTATTTGTAATAACTCCAAGAAGTCCAAGAACCGATGTAGCCATGACGACCTTGCCTTCAACAGGCTCGTCTTTGCACAAATCGTTGTTCACGGTTCCAACTTCTAAGTAAAAAGTCAGCAATTGATACGGCTTGCATGGAAGCATAAGTACTCTGCTGGTCGGGGAAACTGCATGATCCCCTTACGCAATCTGCTAAAGCCTTTTCTATTGGAGGGTGGGCGCATAGCAATTTTAGATTCTGAGCGATTGCTGGCTCCGAGTCCAGAGCGGCTGCTACACAGTTGAGCTGCAAGCATGTCAGTGTTTAAATATCGATGAAGCTGAAATACTCGGGACTCACCGAGCAGGCAGGAAACAGGCTTTCGATGCCAGCTGGCAGCGATGCTGCTATAATGGAAGGAATGAAGAAAGCGAAGAGAACATAAAGAAAGAGAGTAGACCTAAAAGTCTTATTCGATAAAGTCGAAGTCCCCGGCATATGAAGAGAGCCTACGCTCGCCGTGCTACCGGCTGCAGGTAATCATCATAAGCGACAACAACAGCTCTTCAAGTCGAAATTTCTTGCTTTCACACTTGACAGCAGGGACAGAACAAAAATTGGTATAGAATCAAAGAGACGAGAAGGTCAAGAATGATAATGCGCAGTATTTTACCCCTTAAAAGCTAAGGACGACCGTTCGTCCGCAGGAAGGCTTCCGGTTTCAACGTAATGTACGCGGGGAGAATTCCACAAAATTTCCTCGAAGGAAGATCAGCACAAATTGTCATGGCCACAGCGACCACCGAGCGTTGCAGACGCCCGAGTCACTCGCATCAGAGCTATAGACATGATAGGGTCAGGAGCGGAGGGTCAAGTCTTGGAGCGAAATTTATTATCCACGGCAACAGCATTGACCCTAGGCATAGATTCCAGCCTTCGAACCGAGCGACTCACTGTTTCTCTGGATTGGCTGCCCATGCACACCAATCGAATTGCTACACGGCTACTCTAACTTCCTAAGAACCTTGGAGATGGCGACTGGTTGAGTTCTGTGTCGGGAGTGTGAGCGTCGTCAGAATAAACTTCCAGCTAGACCGATGTGGAACTGTTCCAAAACAGACACAAAGGCTGACGACGGCACCATGAAGAAGACCAAAAGCTTGAAGGGAACTCGTCGCAAAAATAAACGAATCACTCGACTAGACAGAGACACGAGTCGCGTAATGTATGCAAACTTGCTATTTGAGTGCTTGTGGTCACGACTTAGCTTCAGGGCATCGTTGAACTTGGCCGGTGATGAAGACCAGGAAGCACAACAGAAATGACCACTTGGTTCTGATGTCACCTGAGCACGCGAGACAGAATATACATCGACAACGGGCAGGTTCATCGGATATTTGGACCCTGAATACCCCGAAACTTGGTATCGATGTTTCCGTTTCTCGAACGCATGTTGCATTCGCGTCTGTGCTAATCGCGTAATGAAGAAGGGCTGAGAGAGCGCTACTGGGCGAGCGATCGCCTCAAGCCAAGTAGGAGAGCTTCGGCCTTCTGTTCTTGCGAGAGAGATATTCCAGAATCAACCATTCTCTTGGTGGTAATGTACTGTGAACAATTGAATGGGTTCTGGTGTTGACACGGGTGTGAATCTGGTGGGCTGCTTGAAACAGCTGGACTGGAAAACTTCGGTCTCTCTGTGTAGTCTTATGGCTGTTTTGATTCAGTGGAGCTCACGCAACTCAGCGTAGAGACGGGGATCAGATCCCTTGAACACAAATGATTGAACCTAATCGTGACCAGCAGGACGGTTGAGGATGCTTGTCAATAATGGCAGAAGCGGTTGTGGCTTTAAGGTTCTGAACTTCGTCCCGGATCTGTTCCGCCAAAAGCCGCCGGCGCCAATGTACTGTAGCCCCGCCCCGCTCGTCATCAACCAGGTGGGCGGAGCGGACATCGTTCAATCACAGCGCGAGTGAAATAATCGACGACGATGAGCATCATGATCTGAATGAGTGATTGATATATTCGTATGGCAGAGGGATAGCCGATTTCTTTCAACGCCTCAGTCGATAGGTTCAGATCCTCGACTCAGAATTCCTCCGAATACATCCTCACCGCCGTCTTGTCTCACAAGTGGCGTCACTGCTGAAGATCGATATTGCCCCTCCACCGCTCCTTGCTGCGAGACAACACATACCTACAGCAACACCTGCCAGCTCGACCTCGTACCAAGCCATGGCGGATGATACCCACGCCCATTCCCTTCGCACTCGATTCATACGCAGTCTGCCAAAAACTGCTTCCTCGTCCTCAATCGCAGACATGAGGGTCAACGAATCTCAAAAGCTTCGAGTCCTGATTGCGGCAAATGGATCCAAGGACGTGGCACAAGCTCTTGCACTCGTTGTACGATTGTCAAAGAATACTAAGATAGAAACGAGGGCTATCGTCGACGAGGAATCATGGCCTGCCCACCGGTTATCTCAGGAGACACTCGCATTGCAAAATAGATGCTTCAGGGCTTGCAGGGAGACGGATGAAGCACAGAAGACCATCGAACGAGCACAAATCGAATTCTACAAGCAACAGGCATACGAGCTTTGTGACTGGGCAGATATGATGGTTCTAGCACCGATTGATGCAGACACATTCGCAAAGATGCTTCACGGCATTACCGACTGCCTGCTTCTGGAGATTCTACGGGGTTGGGATGTCTCGAAGAAGATACTCCTCGTGCCAGGAATGACAACTGCGATGTGGGACAATCCGATGACGAAGAAGCAACTGCATAAGATTCAGAAAAAGTGGCAATGGGTACGGGTTATGCAGCCAATTCTCTGGAATTACGACAATGGGCCAGCGAAGTGTCTCCTGGCTTGGGATGGATTCAATGAACTTGTGGACGCAATCAAGAACCAGGCAGAACTTATGACCATTGGACACGACGTGGATATAGCTGCTTCCGGAGCTGCCAGTTTGGCGAGATATAATATCAAGACAGATTGTCTGCTTCCACCAGAGATTTGGACGTTGATATTTGAACGGGTAGGAGACTGGGAAGTGGCTAGGGCACTGAACGTATACACAAGTCTGCCCACGCCGATCGAATGGAAGCCAAGGCCAGGAGATACAAAGGATGAACTGCACATCTACATGCGCTCCCTGGAATGGACAATTCTGACGTCCAATATCGAGAAGATCATCGACAAATTGAAACAAGCACCAGAGAACATGAAGTTTTTGTCAAGTCTCTGCGTCAAACTTGTCATCAAATTCTGTCTCACAGACCTCTTGACATATCTGGAAACGAATTTCAAAGAGGTTTTCTGGTCTTCCTTTGGACAAAAGCTCTTACCTACTAAAGCCTCAGCTGTATATGGTCGTACTGAGATTCTCGAGTGGTGGCGGACGTCCCCCAGTTTTCTTTCCAAGGACTATACCCCAGAGGCCATCGATGGAGCTTCCAAATCAGGGTTCGTTCATGTTCTAGATTGGTGGCGTCGCTCAGGCCTGCCACTGAAGTACAGTGAGTCGGCGCTGGAACAAGCATCTTCTAAGGGGCACATTATCGTCCTAGAATGGTGGAAGCAAGCAAGCATGCTTCAAGGCTCATACTATGTAGAGAATGAGTCTCGGCAACGGCATGTTTCGCCCTCGAGAGCAGGAGACGGAACTAGCACGCCAAACGAAGCCCAACCGGCCCTACGACTGAAGCCAGGTAAAGCACTTCTTGCAGCTGCACAGAACAACCAGTCACTTGTACTGCGCTGGTGGGATAACTCCGGAATCACGATCTCGCACGACGATTTGGTTGCAAAGATTGCCTCTGCACATGGACATGTCGATGTGCTAGAGACATGGCGAGAGCTGAAGGGAGAGAAGATGATATACGACAATAAAGTCCTGGTTGAGCCGACGAAGAATGGACATGTCGACGTCTTGGAATGGTGGAAGAATATCAGCAAAGGTGGGGATGGACGACCGCCAGTCAGAGTGGAATATAAGACTTGCGATATCGAAGAGGCGTTGGAGGACAGTGTAGGTAGCGAAGGGACAGCCTTCCAAGTGAAGAAATGGTGGGCGCAGAATGGGCTGAATTTGGGAGTCCAAGTCAGCGAGTGGACCAAGGTCAAGGCTTTGTAATTCAAGGGATAGTGTAGGTTGCATATCAAATTGTATACTACTGCATAGCGAGGAGTACATATCGGAAACAAATTTCTCCCAATATCAGCTGTGGCTTTGCACATTGGTGGATATTTTTCGCAGATCTGTCTCCAGAGGTACCTTTGCGCCCGGAACGTATCCGTCAGCCAACAAAAAGCGGAGCGAGAACATCATCAAATACCACAATTTCTCGGTGCACCCCGCAATGGGGCATCAAGATGCATCAACCCCACGATGCGAGGAAAACAAGAAACAAAGTTAAGCCGATCTTACATATCTAACAATCGCTCGAAAGAGCAGCTAGAGTGTATGGTCTATGTACGTCCATTGACTCAGGAAATCGCTCAGGCACCAACTTTCAACAGTTTCAGGAGTACGCGTTCCTTCTTCTCATCTCTATATTGACAACTTCATAGCACTGCGACATGAGTTTAACCTAGCAATTCAAACAATCATGCTGTCAGCCATGCCATCTATTTCTAATTATTTTGAAGATGGCCTCCATCGATTCGGACCCACCTCACCAGATACGTTCGACTTTACCCCTCTTTTCGAGAACGCATTGCTGTCATTTGCACCTTCCGCGTTGCTGCTACTGATTCTACCGTTTCGTCTACTTCCTCTTCGCAAAGAGTCTCAGAAAGTGTCTCGAAGTTTGCTCCAAGGAAATAAACTCGTCTGTTTCTGAAACTTCCCAGAGCAATAGATATGGCTAACTCACAATCGTTTAGATCCTGCTGGCGGCATTGACAGCTTTCCAATCAGCCATCCTGATACTTTACGCTATTAACAGCAATGTCAGAACAGGCACATCAATCGCATCGGCAATACTCGTCTTCGCCGACGCTCTCGGCATGTGTTTTCTCTCACATGCGGAACACACTTGATCCGTTCGCCCATCAACAATCATCAATGGTTATCTCTTCATCACATTAATCTTCGACACAACTCGGACACGCACTCTATGGATATCTCACGCACCAATCGCCATAAGCGGCGTTTCTACTGCGTCAACAATTTTGAAAGTCGTGGTTGCTATCGCCGAAGCAATCGAGAAGCGCAAAATCCTGCTCCCGCCCTACCAGCGAGGCTCACCAGAAGCGACGAGTGGAATTTACAGTCGCAGTTTATTCTGGTGGTTCAATGGCTTGATGAGGATAGGCTACAGGAGAGTGGTGAAGAAGGAAGACATGTTCCCTATCGATGAGGAGATGAAGTCCTCGTTCTTGACGGAGAGAGCACAGAAATCATGGGACGATGCGCCAAAGACTCGCTCCCATGCACTCTTCTGGTCCACAACGAAGGCTAACAGAAAGCGGACACTGACGTGTGTCTTTCCGCGCCTGTGTTCAATTGGGTTCCGCTACGCTCAGCCTTTGCTGCTGGCTCGTACGGTGAAATTCGTGGACTCAGAGGAATGGGATACGATTGGGTGGGGCCTGACTGGTGCTTTTGGCGTGGTGTCTGTGGGCATGGCAATCGGGACTGGAAGTTACTATCATATGACTTATCGGTTCGTGACGGCTGTCCGTGGTGGGCTTATTGGTTTTGTGTATGCCAAGACAGTGGAGTTGAGTATCACGGCGTTGGATGAAGGTGCCGCTATTACTCTGACGTCAAATGATGCTGGTGAGTGACTTCCTAGTCTTTCGTACTTGGATCAGAAAATGTGATTGCCCATATGCTCTGAACAAAATCTAATTGGAGATACAGAGGCAATTTGCATGGGCCTCAAAAATCTGCATGAGCTCTGGGCAGTGCCTGCTGAATTGGGAATCGCAATCTATCTCCTCCAGAAAGAACTTGGCATATCATTCCTGGCTCCTACAGTGATTGCGCTTATCTCAACCGCGTGTATTGTAGGTATTTCGAAATATGTTGGAGGCGCGCAGAAAGCTTGGAATGAAGGAATCCAGACTCGTGTTGATGTTACGGCATCAATGCTTGGGTCCATGAAGGTAATGATGACCAAACCCTTTGGCTAAAGATGGCTGACTATTGCACGCAGGCTGTCAAACTTCTGGGCTTCACAGATAGACTCACGGATATATGCCAAGGGCTTCGGGTAAAAGAACTGCAGACTGCAAAATATTTTAGACAGCTGCTCGTCGCGCGTGTCTTCTTTGGTGAGCAATTCCATTCACTCGACTCATTTCTAGTGCATCATACTGATTCCATCATAGCAAACAGCACGTCCTTCGTCACACCGCTCGCAACACTGACACTCTTCGTAATTCTCGCCAGTTCAACAGAGGAAGAATTGACCACAGCTAAGGCCTACACGACATTGTCTCTGACCAGTCTCACCTTCCCATCAATACTCTCTTGAGGACTATTCCGACTCTCAACGGGGCACTGGCGTGCTTCGGGCGTATTCAGAACTTTCTCGAGTCAGAGTCTCAACGTGTGCATGTTCTGCCTCTTGAAACAGGATGACCAGAAGACAGGGACAACAGTCGACCCTACTCTCGTCCCATCCAGGAGAACGAGGATATCGAACTGCAAGATCTATCTGCAGCACCTAGACGCCTAGTTCATAGAGAAAACAGCAAGCCAATTCTCGTCACCCAGAATGCGAGCTTTGCATGGTCCTCCACCAGCCCGGCGATCGTCAAAGACATCACTTTCACCCTTCACCGTCATTCATCGCTGTTTATCATCGGCCCAGTCGGGTGTGGGAAAAGCACAATTCTCAAGGGTTTGCTGAGCGAGACGCCAGCTTTAAAAGGATGTGTTTATTCCTCTGTCTCCGATATCGCATTTCTGACCAGACACCGTGGATACAAAATACAACTATCAAGAAGAACATCATCGGGCAGGAACTGTATGATGACGTGTGGTTCCTGGATGTTGTCAATGCCTGCACTTTGGATCATGATATAGAGGAACTACAAAGGGGAATTGGTGAGACCATCTTCCTGATTCGATAATCGAGCATGGAAAATGCTAATAAAGGATAGAAACTCTTGTCGGAAGTCGCGGCATATCGTTGAGTGGCGGACAGAAGCAGAGATTGGCACTTCCCCGTGCTCTTTATTCAAAGAAAGAGCTGCTGGTTATCGACGATGGCTTCTCAGAACTTGATGCCGAAACAAAAGAGAAGGTTCTCACCAAGCTCTTTGGAAACTCGGGCTTACTTCGACGTACTGGCTTGACGGTGATTGTAGTAACTCATGCAGTTCACCATCTCCAATTTGCCGACCAAATCTTAGCCTTTGACTCAAACGGTCATATGATCGAGCAGGGCACCTTTTCTGAACTTAAAGCCGGAGGCGGCTATGTGGTGAGGCTTTTGCGACACGTTGGTGAAAGGGCTCTTGGGGAAGAAAGGACTGATACAACAGAGAATAGTGAGGATGAGAAGAAGCTGGTAAGCAGAGTCGTCGACCAAGAAGCAATAGATGACAGATTGGCGATGCAAAACACCGAATTATCCACCTACAAGTACTACTTCGAGTCGATCGGGTGGCAGAGAAGCTTCTTCTCTCTCTGCATCTTCCTGGTTGCTTGCGTCTCAGTCTCGACGAAAGCCACCCAACTCGTCATCCAGTACTGGACAAGTGCCGTCTCCGCGCATGGAAACACTGTTAATCCTCTTTATTTGGGTATTTATGGCGTTTTTGCCGGAATCGGGATTTTGGTGTGGCCTGCAGCTCTCTTTCACTACTTCATGAATGTTGTGCTGGGAAGTTCGGAGGAGTTACACGTAAGGCTGCTGAAGTCTGTCATGGGTGCGCTGTTGAGTATCTTTGCAGCGACGGACACGGGGATGACGGCGAATAGGTGAGGCTCCTTCTCTTCATGAAACAACCGCCGCGCGCTATGGGCTGACAGAAGAATAGGTTCAGTCAGGATATGTCAGTCGTCGACGGCGAGCTTCCTTTCACCCTCGTGGATTTCATTTTCGCAGGGATACAAACAATCATGGGGGCGATATTCATGTGCATCTCAGCCGGATACTTTACACTCACAATGCCGGTGGTTGGCATCGCTGTTTGGTGTACCCATACCTTACCTCTGCCATATATGATCATTGACTGACCTCAGAATAGTGATCCAGAAGTACTACCGCACTTCTCGCCAAGTCCGCATCCTAGACCTCGAAGCCAAGTCACCCCTCTACACGCACTTCATCGAGACCTTGTCCGGCCTTCCAACTATTCGAGCGTTCGGCTGGTCCTCATCTTTCATTTCCCAAAATCTCAACCTCCTCGATGCTTCCCAAAGCCCTACTATCTAATTTTCCGTATACATAGGTGGCTCAGCCTTGTCGTGGATCTCATGGTCAGCGCGCTTGCCATCCTGCTCATGTTGCTAGTTGTGAGGTTGAGACATACTGTCGGGCCTGGATATGTTGGATTGGCGTTGTTGAACGTCATGGGTTTCGGGCAGTCACTCTCGTGGATAGTGAGACAATGGACTGATCTAGAGACGAGCATTGGTGATATTTCTCGATTGAAGACATTCTCTGAGACACCATGCGAAAATCTCGACAACGAGATCCAAACAGTTCCAGACAACTGGCCATCAAGATGCGAAATCCAAACCAAGCATTTCTCTGCTGCATACACTCCAGACGGAACCCTGTTCTCAAAGACGTCAACTTGCACATCGCACCAGGTGAGAAGATCGGGATCTGCGGTCGAAGTGGAAGCGGGAAAAGCTCTCTTTTCATGATCTTATTCCGCATGCTCGAAATCCAGTTCGAGAGCTCGATAATCGTCGACGGCATCGATGTTGCCACCATCCCGCGCCAAACAGTGCGCTCACTATTCAACGCCATCCCCCAAGATCCCTTCTTCATGAAAGGCAGCATCCGTTTCAACGCCTCGCCCTCCTGTCTCCACTCCGACGCCGCCATCATCTCTGCCCTGACCAAAGTACACCTCTGACCTACTGTCCTAGCCAAAGGTGGACTCTCCGTGGACCTTGAAGCGGAGACATTCTCGCATGGTCAGAGACAGCTTTTCTGTCTCGCTAGAGCTATTTTGAGGAAGAGTAAGATTGTGGTGTTGGATGAGCTGAGTAGTAGTATTGATGTGGCGACTGATGCGTTGATTCAGCGAGTTGTGAGATTGAAGGGTCTACGGTCTTGGTTGTGGCGCATAGATTGGAGACTGTAGTAGATTATGAGAATGTGGTTGTTCTTGGGGCGAGAAGAATGGCGGAGGTTGGGGCGCCTGGGGAATTGATAGAGAGGGAGGGAAGTGCGTTCAGAGAGTTGTGGTTTTCGAGATGAGGATTGTGATTGGGATCTTTTGATACAGTGCACAACTATATTTCATGGCAGAGCAATTGTTGCTGGCTGTTAGTACATACCTTATAGCTCTTCACCGCGGGCTAGTTCATTGCCCCGCAATTTTGGCCCCCCACAGACGACATTTAGGTATATGTTTGAGAATCAAACTCCGTCCCAGTAAGGACAGCGAAATCGACATGGTGTGTTCAAACTCCAACCTGAGCTTGGAAACGTCGAAGGTCTGCTGCTTCGCGAAATACATGTCTTTTGCTTGGTTCTAGAAAAACACCAGGATGTTGACTGTAAGCGAGGACCTCCCATGCCAAGGCTCTCTTCAAAACAACTACCCTGACAAAAACAAACACATCCTCCATCGTCTGATCTCAATTTCAATCGCTACTTCCAGATCTCGCATCAACTCTAATCTTCTCGCAACACCCCGCGAACCGCCGCACATAGTCATGCCTCGGCAATCTCTCCGGGTTCACACCCTCGCCAGCCAATCATCGACCTCGCATCCAAACGTTGAAACATTTCAAGTGTGAAACAATACTCCTTGGAGATCAAGCTGGACTTAGCGGACCATTAGTCTTTAAGTTTGGATCTAGGCCAAGAGATAGCGATACACGGCTTGAGGCTTGATTCACCTTTGGTGTTGTATCAGAGCGGAGAGTGGTCTGTTTTGGCGGATGGACTTTGAGGTTATAACGGTTTGGTATCCTTTCCCCTATCTGCTTTTTCAATATCAGAAACCCTTTTACATTCAATCATATTAGGAGCACAAAGAATCATCGATATCAGCGCGTTCTACCTCCAACTCACCCACCTCGACTAGCACAACTGAAAATCACAGCTACCTCTAAATAAATCATGTGCTGCGGTGCCAAGAGACGAGCCAATTGCGCCCGTCATTTCGATCGTGATAATGACGAATATTACCATCACCGACCCATTGTGATCAAGACGCCACTCAGCATGCTGATTCAATACATCATCGATTCCCGAGCTCAGAAACGCGCTGCTCAGAATGCTAGCTCTGCTATACACGAGCCTGTATTCGAAATCAAGGCGCAGACGTACCAGAAGCCACAGGAAGTGCAGCGGTTGGAGACTGTGCAGGAGTTTTTGGGTTGGAATGAGGAGCTGGATGAGAAGAGGGAGGTGAGGACGGAGGAGAAGAGGAGGGAGAGTGTGGTGACTACTGCAGTGTTGCCGAGATATAGCCAGGTTTTGAGGGAGTGATGACGATAAATCGATTGCATGTTGGACAGTATGCTATTCCGTTGCTGTGTAGGATTGCAGTATAATTATAAGGGCTCTGAATCATATGCTGATGCCGTCCAATCGTCAAACAAACAAGGCGTGATTTGCCTTGAAATAAGCTCTATCTATCGGGAGAGAGACTCAGTGCACAGCCAACATCCTGTGAAACTCGACATCCTATTCATCCACAGTCTTAATCCAAACAAGCAGAAATGAACAATCGATCGCGAATAACAAACAAAAGATGAATTGATGTGTTAGCCGAGGTTAAGTCAAGCTTTTGTTTGGGCTCAGTCTTGGCAAACCGGCTGACTCTGTACCCACGCGAGCCACGGACCCCACCTGTTCCTTTCCTAACAACTACTCGTGCATCATCCCTTTATCAGTCCTTCAAGGTCTCTGCGACGCTATGGCCAGAGCGATAACGCTGATATCAGCATGATGGGGAGAACGAACCACATGTTATTTCATCCTACATATCGTATCACATTCCCCACTTTTGAACGATTATCATTGCCGCTTCGATTATCATCGGATCTCCGCACATGCGAGCTCCCCTGCTCATCACGATAAGAAAGCTGTCAAACATGCTGGTGGGCTCCAGGAATTCTTGAAATGGCAGTCAAATGCCGTCCCAAGCCTCATCAAGGACCAGTCAACCGCGGGCAAAGTGTACAAGGGCCTAGGTCCAGCCTTATCTGAACAGCTCTGTCATACAGCATATCTTGGATCTCCAAAAGCTGGCCAGAGAAACATGAACTACTCCTCCCCTTATCTGAGGAACCTTTCGGGGCTTGTTCCTGTATATATCCATATCTAGAGAGATACAGGTTTGTTCTGTCTGTATCTATATCAACTGCTGTCTCCCTCTTTTCCTTTCTCTGTCTCGTCAATCTCGACTTGCTTTGCACGTACCAGAAACCGCCATCATGTCGCTACGAACATCATCAGTCAAGAACCATAGCTCAGATGACGAGAAGGCTCAACCTAACTACGGGGCTGGAGTTGTAGAGCCTTATGAAGATCCATTGGAGGAAAATGAAGTCTTCAAAAAGACCAAGGAAGGAGTGGACTTTCGCACTGTCGGATGGCCAAGAGCTTCAGTCATCTTCCTGAAAGGTATGCAAAGCTCGACGTCTAGGTCATATACGTACTTACAAGTCTCTAGTCATCTTTGCGACAGGGGTGCTCAGCATCCCTTCAGCAATGTACAGCTTGGGAGCCTTGGGCGGCGCACTCAGTGTCGTCGGCTGGGGAGCTTTGAATACGTACACAGCCGTTGTGCAAGGCGATTTCCGAAATTCCCATCCCGGATGTCACTCCATCGCAGACATGGCAGCTGTGCTTGGTGGAAACGTGCTGAAAGAGGTCGTCGGTGCGCTGTTCCTCATAGCATACGTCTTGTGTGCAGGGTCAGGAATCCTCGGTGTATCGATCGGTCTCAACGCTCTTTCATCCCATGCTGCATGCACTGTTTGGTGGTCATTCATCGCGACCATCGTTGTAGCGGCTACAGCCTCTGTCAGGAAGTTCCATCAGATCGGCTGGCTCACATGGGCAGGTTTCATCAGCATTTTTTTGGCAGTTTTTATCGTGGTTGTGGCAGTCACTACTCTCGATCGCCCTGCTGCGGCTCCTCAGACTGGGGACTTCGATCTTGGCTACCATGTCATCGGACACCCGACATTCATTGCTGGCATGACAGCTTCAGCTACTATCTTTGTCTCTTCCGCAGGCACTTCGGCGTTCTTGCCAGTCATTTCTGAGATGAGACAGCCCAAGGACTTCAAGAAGGCACTGTTCACTTGCATGGCCATCGTTCAAAGTGCCTACTTGAGCTTTGCCCTTGTTGTCTACAAGTGGTGTGGACAGTGGGTTGCGTCACCGTCGCTTGGATCAGCAGGACCTACAATCAAAAAGGTCTCGTACGGCATCGGCTTGATCGGACTGATCGTCTCAGCTACCCTTTACCTTCACGTCGCAGCAAAGTACCTCTTTGTTCGCATTCTCCGAAACTCTCCTCATCTCCAACAGAATACAATGGTACATTGGGGAACTTGGCTTGCCTGCACCGTCGGCCTCTCATCAATCTCCTTCCTTTTGGCTGAGGCTATCCCGATCTTCAACTACCTAATCGCCCTCACCGGATCGGTCTGTTTTGCTCCTCTGGCTATTGCTCTGCCAGGTTGCCTCTGGCTCTACGATCACGGCGCATACAGACGTGGCACTGTTGGCCAGAAGGCGATGTATTACGCACATTGCATCCTGCCCCCACTGGGAGCTTTCCTCTGTGTCGGCGGGACGTACGCGACGGTGCAGCTGATTATCGATGCTTATGACAATGGTTTGATTGGTATGTTCTCTCTAATATCTTACTCTAACTCCCACTGACTTTGGACAGGAAGCGCATTCTCTTGTGCTGACAATTCCAACTCTTCCGGTCATTAGACGGGGGGGGATTACGGAATGGTGCTGTGGAGTTGGGAGAAGGATCATAGATTTCAGGAGTTTCTGATTGACCTATTGTAATCTTCTTAATTGAAATTCATCGTTGAATTGTGCTTCTGACTTCAGGCGGGTCCCGAAGAAAAAATTAAGACAGTGGAAGGTCGTGGATAGAGAGCTCGCTCGCTTACCAAAAAGGTAGACGTGAGTAGACTCCTTTCGGCCATGCTGACCAGATTACATCCTTTTCAAGATGCCAATGACTCGCTGATGAATTGTGCTTTTTGCAAGGAAAGACTTGAATGGCGTTTCTACTTTTCAAGATGATGCCTTCGTAGATGCTCCCTCAAAAATCTCCCTGCCCGAGTCATGGTGGCTTATATTTAGGTTTCTTCGGATGATTGTGCATAAATTTCCCAGATTGACAACCGACGCATCCGGATAATTTAGATGAAGGATTCTCGTCCTATTTTAAGTCTAAATTGACTCTCCAGGTCAAGAATTTGGTCAATCTTTCGACGTCTAGATGAAACTTGAAATACTGCGATGCAGTCCATGCCCACGAGTAACTCTGGATACTACTTTGTTTACTGCTGAGCTAAATGGTCTTGGCTTCTAAATCTGCATTGATTCCAAGCGACGTGGACTGACTGGTGCACTGTCGTATTGCTCACCGGGGAAAGTGTTTCTCGTGACGAGGGCTGACATGGCGAGCGGGGTCCTACTCACCCAGTCTTTGCGCATCTGCATTCGCTGATTGTACCACGTCTGCCCACGCTCCGTATGATCCAGGGTGTTGAATTTCTGATGGAGCGAGTCATCTAATTTAATACTCGAAGAATTACAACGCTTTGGTGTCGAGTCAAGAAACAGCAAGTGCTTCTACGAGTACTTAAGGAGTCGATATACCAACGAGATGTATCCTCACCAATACACACACATTCATTTTAGCACAAGGGCATCGCATCCCAAATAATCTGCTTCAATTCAGCTTTATCGATCATTCAATTCAAATCTTACTTTCTCAACATGCAACTATCAACCCTCATCAAGTCCGCCTTCGCCATTTTGGCATTGACTCAGACCGCCATGGCCGTAAGTCCGCCTTCGCCCTCGATCCCCTCCTACCTCTCTCAGATATACTGACTCCCTCCAGTGTAGCGGCAAGGACCAAGATTGTTGCTGGAACAACATGGACGGCTGTGTCAACCAGCACGGACAATTTGGTCAGACGCCATGTTACAAGGACAGCTACCAGGAAGATTTCTGTGAGCGTTTTGGTGTCAGCTGCGTACGAATCTCTGTTGATATTGGGGATTTAGATATACTTATGCTGATGGGTTATAGGATGGCGCGGATTGTTGCTCTATTAGCACTGGAAAGGGAAGGTCTTGCCCATAGGTAGTGATATAGTCGGGATGAAAGTCCTTGGAGGGTTGGATTAGGAAGACATTCCTCATGGAGCTTTAGAACTTTATCGCTTTAGGATGTATCAACTGTGTTTGAAATGGGAAAAGTCCAATTTTCTTATTTTGTGTTTTTTCTTTACTTTTTGGGGTATAACTGAGTTGTGTACATTGTATTGTGCTAGGTACGTGCTGAAATCCTGGCGAATTTTATACAGCTTTCTATGAGTACAGAAATCTTGTACTCGGTATGGAATGGAGATTCCCCTTCCAAAGGTAACCCAAGTTCTGTTTCCGTGTCCCTTATCCCAGCGCCGCCCGCTTTACTAGTTATACATCTCACTCAACCCTCGTTCCAAGCATCACGTGAGGCTATTGATATTGCAGAGACTGCCCACTCAGATCATTTGATTCGTTTACCGGAGGCATGCTTCCCAGATTCCAGTCCATTGAAGACCAGTCGATCTGGTTTGGATCGACGGTCAACGGCGCCATTCCCACCATACCAGGATTGATCCATGGTTCTGAGGAAGTATTGCTTTGTTGGCTACTCATTCCGAAGTACAAGTTCGGGTCAAAGGCCATGGGCATCGCCGTAGAGAAAGCATTCATGTCCATACTGGGAGTACTGTCAAGCTGCGCTGTGTTAGGAGCTTGCGACTTCTGCAAGATGACCTGTCGTATATATGAGATAAGTCTTGGAGTTATCACTGGTTCGCCTAGCTGTTCAAATGCTTGCTCTGTTGCAGTCCACGCTTGGAGTACAACTGGTACAATAATTTTGTAGAACATCGAATACTGTGGGGTGCCAACAGTGCGATTGTGATGCGCTTCGTAATTCGCGCTCAGCGCTTCCCAGGATCTATCGGCTCGTGGGCTCAGCGGTTGGCGCTTCAGATTTTGAACGATTTGGATCCAGGCCGGGAATGGGTAGTTGAACTGGACCATCCATGTGAAGCCTCTTGTCAGAGGAGACGTGCTGAGCATAGTATCGCACTCGATCAATGTGATGGCGTTCTCAAAGGCAGCATCCCTTGCAGCATCCACTTGATCACTAGGTATACTTGATGATCTTGAATAGTGCTCCACGAGTCTACATTTGGCTAAAAGTCCTCGTGCAGTCCACTGTGCCAATGTCAATAACATTTTCTACTGTCGTGCATGGCACTTTCTATTCCGAGAAAGACTCGCAGGGATCGAATATCAATACATACAATAGTCATGAAGTGAAGCGGTATTTCTGGGTCGCAATGCCTGAGATACTTGTCTTCGATCAGGCTCTCCAAGCTGCCCATTTCACTGCCGTTGGCAAAGGTATGAGGCTGATGTGCTTGAGCGAGCGGGAGCAGTGCTGGATTGCTGAAGTCCAGGCTATTCACAGAATTAGCTGCTGTTTCACGGGGTTTGAAATGATCAAAATCTTCCAGATCCGTGCAAACCTTGAGATTTGAAAACTTGGAACTTACTGCCACTTTGTATGCCGGACATAGTTCCCGACCTCACTCCGAACGACAGCAAATATAGCGTCAGAGACGGGACCGTGATCCATCGGGGCTTCTTTCATCTGAACGCGCAGTTCTGAATCGCTTACATTGAGGGCAACAGCGCAGTCAAAGATCGGACTTAGTGATGGCGACTTAGAATCAGCCATTTCACCTATGCGAGCATCGAAGAGTACGAGTGTCCACCCTTGATAACGCAACACGGTCAGCAAACAGGATATATATACAGGACAGGTTTCAAGATCGGAGACCCATTCGGCGGTCGACATGATGAAGGAAGGCACTTCACTTACAAAGTCTACGGCGTAACTCGGCCTCGAGAGGGCTAGATTTAGCTAAAATGGACTCTTTATCAATGCCCATTCGTTGAGCAATGCGCAGGGCAACTCCAAGTAAAGATGACAGTGACTGCGTCACAGTACCAGGCCTGACCGCCATCTACATGTATCAGTATACAGAATGATAACTCCATCTGCATTGGCTTACCAGGTAGAAGATGAGAGCGGTCAGACACTCTCGGTCAGCGGTTTTTAGAAAGCCACAATTCAGCAATGCCTGTTGACATCCGAATTGATACCTGATGGCGAGATCTTCCTTCGAGGAACCAAGCATGGACTGGCAATCGTTCTCGTCGGTGCTCAATACGGCCATGCAATATATACCAAACATAAGAGCCTCCAAGGAAGGTTCGATGGAAGAGATATTGCTGGCAGCCTCTATGATCCGGCTCTGTAAAGTGGGGGTATGCGTAACTTTGAGCAGTGGGTTGACATTGTCAAGGTAAATCTGCCAAAGTTTGAAGAGCTGAATTGGCTCGGGGTGCAGGCTTGAGATGTCCACGGAACCCTTCCCTGAGCCAAAGAGGAGATGATCATCATTGAGAGCCATTTGGCTGATGGCTGTTCTAATGTGAATTTCGCGCACATCATCATCCGAGGAATTGCTATGATTGTCAGGATCTCGGAACTGAAAGACTTGTCAATAAGGGAGTATTTTTGTCGCAAGGTATATATCTACCTCTTTACTCATGGAGTGGAATATGTTTCTAGATCTAGTCAGTTTCAAATCAATAAATCATTCAATTTGAGCATTCGTACTTTGTCTCTGGCAATCTATCAGAACTAGCAGTCGTTGCTGGGGATGGTCGATCCACGACCGCAGCTCTTGGTCCTTCGTCATCCGAATCATCACCGACTCCATCCTCTATCTTGGGAGAAATCTTATCGTTCGATTCCTTGTGAAGAGGCTCAAATCTCACGTTGTTTTGTCGCAGCAGATCCTCGTACTTGCGAAGACGATCGAGTAGCTCTCGCTCGGGAAACCTGCGTTTGCGCTGACGTGTCACCTGAGTTGCTGGGATACACTGGGCCCTAGCTTTAACGCAGTTGGCACAAGGATGTTTCCTGTCGCATTTGACCTTTCTCTGCTGGCAGAGGATACATGCAAGTACTCGCTGAGGCTTCGGTGGTTGAGGAGGCCGAGAAACCGGGTCCGGTGATATTGATGGGTCTGTGGCTGACATGACAAGGTCCTCCGCAAAGCTTGTTTCGAATTCGGACACCAGCACTACAGTGCGTTCAGTAAAATAGAACGGAGCCAGAAAGGGTTTGATGGAGTCAGCATCTAGGTTTGCTGTACAGACTTGGTCAAGCAGGCAGCCTCTTTAATGATGTCGATATGTTTGAGGCACAGCGGGCTGTCAGTCGGGGTCATGAAGCGCCGAACACGTCATGTGATCCACGCCAGCGACACTATCTTGCCAAAAGAGGACTAGCGATCGCATGCATTGTTGACTTATGTTTGTTGACGATAAACTGCCTATCACCCTCACTGTGGAAACCCTCTTCTCGAGTTGATGAGAACCTATTCAGCGTCTAATTAAATATCTTGTCCGTTATAAAAGCTTCATGAATAAAGTTGCGTAAACTTGTGAGACATCCTTATCCCCTTGGGTATATACGTATTTCGCAGTCTGTACATTATTCATTAAGCTAATGCAAGTGTTATGATTGATTTTCGGGTGTTTTTCAAAGTCTGAGCGAGTAAGATGTGGTTCTGGGCATCATGCTTGCCTACAATACAAAACAATGAAGCCCAAATGTTGATTCTAATATCGCGAATCTGATCCATATCGTCGGAATTGAATACCTTACCAAGACTTTAGAAGTCAAGGTGGAGTGTCTCTACTTGTGAATTGCGGACTTCACTCTCAAGTTGTGTTTGTTAACATTGTTGCATGTTATCCTTGAAAGATTTCACACGACTAGCAGAAGTAGATTTCGGCTGTCAAGAATGCCGAGAAAGTCAAAAGGATCTTCTAGTCGTGAAGCAGAGATTGATATATTCATAGAGTCTCTACTGGATCACATTATGCCGAACGACTTAAGTGAAGTGGTCAAGTCTAGGTAAGCGAGCTCGCCAAGCTCCCCCGAGAAAGGGGTTGCGAAGTAACACAACAATTCTTCGAGGATCTCTGCAAGTATGTACTGCAGCAAAGCCGTCACTCTTACCTTGTAATAATGTAGAGTTGCTGATTTTGAGAGTGAACATTAGTAAAGCCGCTGAATTTTCAAGGCTCTCATGGCTTGCCGCTGTTTTGGGTCTACTTCGCTGCTGCTTCCACCAGCTTGCACTCCAACACAGAATATACGACCTAATCTTTCGAAGATTGCTTCTGATGAAACGGTATATTCATAGACAGTTGAGTAACCCCCTCACTGGCAGTATGTTCTTATCTTGATAAACTCCGGACCGCAGAGCTTCGCTCGCCTATTTCATGCCACCAAGCAACCCGCGGACTCCAGGACCGCTGAAAACGTCACAAACGGACACCAATCTCCACATTTCGTAAGAAGGAGAGCTACCAGAGTTTCTCAAGAGCGGAACACAGAACTTGACGCAGACACAGTTTCTTCAGCGTCGCAACACGGCGCCTCCACCCAGCCGAAAGGTGCCCAAAGGAATGACAAACACTTCTCCAGAGTCACGTTTCAATGTGGCATCCCGTCGCTAAAGCTCCAACCTACAATCTCATTAGTTCCAGAACGCAAAACAAAGTATCTGAATCCAGTCGCGATGAGATTGTACCCATCCATCTCGAGCCAGTAAGCCGCGGACAAACCTCCCGCTATTGGCAGACCCGTCCCAAAGCAGACGACGCCACAATGGCATCAAGCCCAGCTGAACATGTGTATCTCCTGTGGCGTATCACATTCTCCACGAACCACAGAAATGCAGATAAAACGCCATAACATCCAATGTCTAGTTTCGTTTCAAACCCTATCTCTCTGGATACCCCTAAGGTTGAAAAATCAAGCATCCCAAGTAATTGATCGACACTTTTAATTTCTTCATTTGAATCTGAGCAAGATGGCAGGGAAAATGATACGGGTTGAGCGCGAGATACAGCGGTATTTGAAAGGACCTTGCGACTTGCCGACTTTGATGGGCAAGCTGATCGCTGCGCAGCACTGTTCAGGGGTCACTCCAGGGCCTGCTGCCGATTTGGGATCTCCAGCATCTCCAACAGCAACAAATTCAACCTCGTTGACAACATCACTCTTGACAGTCGCGACATTGAATTTCGTCGCTGTGCAACGTCTCACGAGTGTGCGGCCGATTGAAGTTCTGAGGATTCTGCTTGGGGAGTTGGGTGTTTGTGCGAGGAAGGGAGAGAATGATGTTAGTCCGTTGGATTTGTTCTTAACGGCTGTGCTGAGGGATAGGCTGTATATTCCGTTGGTTGTGGAGTTGAGGGATTGTAGGTTTGTGGTGGAGATTGTGAGGTTGTTGGTTCAGAGGGGTGCTGGGAGGGAGGAGAGGGAGAGGGAAGATGTGTTGAGGAAGGCGGTGGAATTTGGTCATGCGCCTTTGGTGACGTTTCTGAGGGATGGATTTTTGTGTCTGGAGCTGGATGGGGCTGTGATGGAGGCGGAAGGTTTGGGCAGCCCCTTGCATGATGCAATGAAAGTGCTGAGCTCTCATGCTGTGGAAGGTCTACTAGATGACGGTGCAGACATCGAAGTCAGGGATCGGGCTGGGTTGACTCCGTTACATGTCGCTGCGAAATTTGGATGCGGAAAGCTCGTTCGGCTGTTACTTGAGAGAGGAGCAAATCCGAACTCGATCACGAAGAACGATACGAATATCACGACAAGAGACGGTGCCAATGCTCTACACTTGTACTTATGGCAGAAACACCACGATCTTGCCACGGTAGAATTTATGTTGAGCCAAGGCGTGAGCCTTAGTGATGTGTGCGAAGTAAATACCCCACTTGATTGTTTCGCTGATACAAGGAAGGCTCAAAAATTCGAATCTGCTACCATGGAGGCGGATTATGTGAATGCGGATGTCTTGAGACGTCTCTTAGCTGCAGGAGCGAAAGGACTTTGCCATAAAGCCTGGCCACAGATATTCCAAGCTCCGCCACCACCATCAAAGAAGCCTATTGCGTCTCCATCAGGCTTAACTACGCGAGATGTGGTGGAGTGGAAAGTGTGTGTTGATCGGGAGACAAGGAGACAGTACTTGAGGGAGCTGAGAAAGAAGAACGAAAATATGTGGGAGGAAGCCATGATGCGCGAGATGCAGCGAGAAATCGCAAAAGAGAAACGACACAGGATGATGTTGAGGGGTATCTTGGGCACGAGCCTAAATGGACGTGAGTCTCAATCCGGCTCTCTCATGCAGGCAGTCCTAATGCTCGAACCAGGACATATTGTCTACGTGAGGTGTAGTAGCACTTTCTACCCATTCACGTATGGTATGCTGTTGGAGGGAACGAGGATCATGTTTCCGCATGAGAATAAGAAGAAGAGTATCAGGCAAGACATCGATACTTGGGTCATGTTCAACGGGAATCGATACGTGAAAGACGATCAGAAGGATCCTGGATTCATGAAGTATGTTGATTATGCCAAGTTTTGAGATGATTCGCTATCGAGGGGTACGGATGTTCAGGAGTTGTTCAGCACATCTAATAATCACGTTGATCAGTAGCATTAGCGAAGGAAATGTAGTTTATAAGTAGGACGTAGGCTGCATACATGCTGCTGCCAGAGCAAGCTGAGTCTAGTCTGCTCGCAGCTGAATATATCAGGATGACAGGAAGCTATCAAGCCTCAAACGACATGCTTCCCTAGTGCATCTCCCAAGTACTCTGTCAAGGCCAGGACTTTCTCTTCCTGGAACCTGCGTGCTACAATTTGTACAGCTACATGTGCGCCATCATACAGCTCAGGATCATCTATAAAAAGATTAGCGGGAAGGTCATCATACTTTTCGGTGTATCATATCGGAGATAAGGCTACTTACAAGCTTCCCAAACCTTCTCGTCCGTTTCATTCAATGGTTTGTAGCCCTTGTCCACAACATCGACATTCTTATCCGCTAAGGTCACGGGCAAGACTGCGGTCGAGTAGTCGAGTAGATTGACCCAAACAGAATAGGCTGGAAGTATGCGTTTAGCTTTGGTATCTCCTTTCCCAAATTTGTTCCTGACAGAGATAAAGGAACCAGTTAGTCAATTTTTTTGCAACGTACCGTAGTATTTGTACCTAGGATACGGAAGATGACTTTAGCAGTCGTTCTGTGAAATGTACATTGGAAGCCAGAAACAAATTCGGAAACAATACTTACATGTCTGGTCTCGCAGCAGCAAAAGGAGCGAGAGGCGTGATCACCGCATCGACTGGACGACCGGTTCCCGTAATTGATGCAGTGCTGTTCCAGTAATCCATATATTTCTTCTGATATTGACGTTTTCGGACGTTGACAGCTGCAATTTGAGATGCGGAGTATTCTTCTTGGCGTGTGCCGTAGGTAGATGAGATTTGGCTGGCCATTGGCTCTCCTGAGAGGTCGAATGCGCTATGGACTGTGTACAGACTAGATAAGTAGGTTATTTAGAGACAAATAGCAGAGCACATACCATCAGCACCGCCGTCGTAGAGCCATGACTTGAACTGTTTTTCCAATGATGTCAGATCTCTGGGAGTCGAATTTGGGCAACAGATCTCACAGTAATCTCAGCAGCGTCCGCGTGAGATGGCGGTTTCCACTCCACGACTTTATGCCCCAATTTTTCAACCGTCTTCATCACGATATCAACCGCTCTCCGAACAGGTGGTTGAGGCTGAACTGTCCCATCGTGAGGAAACACGCCAAAAGCAAGCTGACTCCCATCGCTTGACTTGATAATATCGAGCACAGCCTGTTCCTGTTCATCACGCCAGGGAATCTCGGCTACAAGAGGATCATGGAGCCAGGGCTGCTGGCTGAGAATAGTTTTCATGACCAATCTCAAAGCACCGATCGATGTCCCTAGAGGTCCAACTACAGACAGAATCGAGTTCTGGCCATCCATACTATTAGCCATTCCTTCATACGGCATTCTGCCGCTCGATGGCCTGATACCGTAAAGACCATTGAACGCTGCGGGAATTCGAATGCTGCCGCCAATATCAGTTCCGAATCCGACAGGACTTCCTTTCAGTCCGATCAGAGCGCCTTCCCCCCCGGAACTGCCACCACAAGCTAGATTTCGATTCTTCGGGTTCCAGGTGTAGCCGATGATGTTGTTTACGGTCTCGCCGGCCATCAAAGTGTGGGGTACAGAGGTCTTGCAGTAAAGAATGGCCCCTAGGTTACGAAGCTCTCGAACCATTTCACTCTCGTAGACTTTCTCTTTGCCCGTTCCCCTTTTGCCTTCGAATGTGCCGATCCACTATGTGGGTTCAGTGACGGATTCTCCTCAATGATTAATTCGAATTACAGAGGAAGTGCACAGTGATATCTATGGTATGTAGAGCTTGAGGAAGTATGTAATGCGTGTAGAAGAGCGAATTTTGATCATACTTACGCCAATGTAGCCCATTGTCGTCTCAACATCTTTCAAATGGAACTGATCCTTCAGACTGACCGGCAGCCCATGGAGTGGACCAATTGGTTTCTTGTGCTCAGCATAATAGTCATCCAATTTCTGAGCATCAGCAACCGCAGCATCAAAGAATATTTCATGAAGACAATTGACCTATCAAAAATCAGCCAAAGCTTCATCATCAAATGTCTAAGTCACAGACCAGTTGATGAGCCAGAGCGGCTCGATGACAGAACGCTTCAGCAACCTCTCGTGCTTTCCATGTTCCAGAAGTGGTATTCTTCACAATACCAACAGCATCAGTCTGCGTGATCTCGATTTCTCGTGGCGAGAGGTACTGCTCGATGTACTTCCCGGTTACATCTCGTTGTTCTGCTGCTGACGGAATTGGTGACGGTAATAGCCAAGCTTTAGGGATGAGCGAATTGACCGAGTCGCGCTTTGCGGCGCCGAGGGCTTTCCAATCGACCATCTTGAAAAGATTAGATAAATTGAGAAGATGTTAGAAGATTTCAAACTGGACAACAACATGTGGGGTGATAAGGTGTTGACGACGTGATGATATTGATGGAGGGGTAAATTCCTAGCGCGGAATGATACCGACGGCAAAAGTGGGGAGGCGTTATCGAGGCGGGACGTCAGTAGAACTCCATACTGTGCTGTATCGAAGTCTCTTTCAATACTTTGCTGTTATGTCGTCCCTTGACCTAGTGATGCATGTCTTCCATCGATTGGTTCTCGGAAATGTCCATACTGAACGAGGTCCTTCTTATCAGTCTGAGACTCGGAGGCGGGGTTAAGTTGATCTCAGAGGCCTGACAGCTCGCACCACAAGTAAGAGAAATACGGCTTACTTTATCGAAATATTATTTTGAATCATGACTCAACATCTTCACAAATCTCCTACTTCGATTTATACATGTAATCTGCCGTGGCAGATCGTCAAGGTCCATGTTTAACTGTGATATTCTCACCTTCTCAATGCCTATTCAGTTTGCCAGATACGCAATGAAGTCAATGTAAAGAGAAGATGACGAAGAAGGGAAAAGACCAAGCACAAAGCTTTCGAAAATTGCAAAAGGGAAAGCTTTTACATTGTTAAAAGGTTGCAGAGTGGCACTGTGAGACGCGAAATACGTATAAACAACATGTCGCTTAACTTCGTACAGGAAAATGTGTCCGGCGCCACTGACTCGAGAAAATAATTACTAACCAATAAACTTTATTTTGATGCCAGCGCAGCGTTTCGTTGCAAGTCGCATTCTGAGTGCCGAGGTTTGCTCCAAATGGAATGAAATCTGCTGGCTGCACAACTGCTTGAGTGCACTGCTGAGAAGGTACGACAGATCAGGCCATAAGCCATGCTTCGACGTCCAGTGTTACCGAAATTCACAAGGGTTGAGCAAAGCATTCGAAACACAAATTAAAGTGCTCGTGTTGAAGCGAACAAGATCTATCGAATTCGAGGAGAAAATAATTGTCCCTTAACAGCAATGCCAGATGACGCCGCTCGAGAGCATAGCAAACTGCTGAATGGCTGCTTGAAGCTCTCAAAGAAGACAAGCTGAACGATGACCAGGCTTACTTCCTACTAGTAATCAAGTGGTACAATATCATGTGTTCCTGAAATGCAAACTTTTGATGATAATTGGCTTTGAATGCATCCCGAAAAAGACATCCGCTCGGATAAATCCTCAAGCGTGTCTGTCGCATGGCAACCCGCTCTCGCTTGCCAGACATGCAGCTGTCATCGAATCGTGCGTCAGCCGTGCAATCCCTCCCGTGTCAGATTTCTAATCGAGCGATGACGCAGCTATCGCCAGAGTCGGATTCACGAGATATTTCCTCACACAGCACGATCCAACGATCACGGGGATAAGAGGAAATTAAGCAATCTGATGACTCTGCATACCGGATTACGAGAAGATAAGTCTTACGTTTGTCTGGTTAACGATTGCGGAATAGAACTCGAGACGAGAAATATTTGGTTTGGCGAGATCCGCAATGCGGGTATAAATCGGCGTTAAGGCTGAGCTAGACCAAACCTATCGAAGCTTGTATGTACTGAGGTAACTTGATTGGACGATTGGAAACTGGATCTTCGAAAATGGGGTCCGCGATTTTCGGTGCCGTCAGGGCATGTTGCCGGACGGTGCGAGGACGGCATCTGGCAGTCGAGGGACGGAGACTTTGGCAGAATGGAACGCAGCATGTCTGCTAAGCATCTTTATTCCGAAGAGATTCTCTATTGAGGATTACCAAGCAGGGAGCTGGACTATAAGACGAGCTTGACGAACGAAGGAGGGAGCTGTACGAATTTTGGTTGCGACATCATATCGAACGACTTCTTGGTGAAGCTTGGACGATAACAATCGAAATATTGGACGATACCACAGGAACACATACTCGAAGACGAGCACGATGGCAGAAGCAAGCGAGAAAATGGAAGATGGGAAACGATTGTCTGGAGAAGGATATTCGCCAACAGACGATTCTTACTACGACCTCCCACCCTCGAAAGAGTTCGAGCCTATAGCTGGATCGGGCGAAGGCACTCCCAGCAGGCCCAATACTCTGGGAAGGAATCGGACGGGAGCATCTGCGAGGTCGAGTATTAGTCGGACGAGGACACACAACGGATATGGTTGCGATGATAATGAAGACTCAGGGCAGGATGTGGAAGCAGGAGTGTCGGAGAAGGACCCATTTGATGTTGTTTGGGAAGGAGGAGATTCGGACCCTCTGAATCCCAGGAGTATGACATTGGCGAGAAAATGGCTGGTGGTGTTGATTGTCAGCGCTAGTTCGCTGTGTGTGTATGTCTTTCTCATTTCCTGGAAAGATTCATTCTATTCCCAGAGTCTGGGAGAGCGCTGAGTATAGGAGTACTAACTTGGCTTTCAGAACTTGTACATCTTCGATATATACCTCTACCTATGGGCAAATAACGGAGGAATTCCACTGTTCGAAAATTGTCGCGACTTTAGGATTGTCACTGTTCATCATGGGTTTGGGAATCGGCCCCATGTTACTGGGACCTCTCTCGTAAGCCTCAACCGGCTCAATATTTGCCATACTTGGCTAACCTTTGACAGAGAGTTCTATGGACGTCGTCCTATCTACTGGGTCTCGTTCAGTATGTTCCTGATCTGGATCATCCCATCTGCTGTTGCCAAGAATATCCAAACAATGCTCATAGCACGGTTTCTGGACGGACTGTCAGGGAGTGCGTTTCTCTCAGTCGCAGGAGGAACAGTTGGTGATATGTTCAATCGAGAGCAACTTCAATTGCCTATGTTGATTTACACCGCCTCGCCCTTCGTCGGTCCTTCGCTCGGACCTTTGATTGGAGGCTTCATAAACCAATACACGAGCTGGAGATGGACGTTCTATGTTCTCTTGATCTGGTCAGGAGCCAATCTCGGTATGATCATGCTATTTGTACCAGAGACTTACCATCCTATACTTCTACGAAACAAAGCCCGTAAGCTTCGTAAGGAGACCGGCGATGAGAGATGGAAGTCAACGATGGACAGAAACACCAAGTCGATTCCCAAGACCATCGGGCTTTCGCTGCAGCGGCCATTTCAGCTTCTTTTCCTGGAGCCCATGGTTCTCAATCTGTGTCTTTTCTCGGCAATACTTCTGGGAATTCTCTACCTGTTCTTCGGAGCATTCCCCATCGTTTTTCAAGGGAATCACGGATTCTCTTTATCGCAGACTGGCATGTCATTTCTGGGAATCTTTGTTGGAATGGTCCTTGGGGCAGCAACAGATCCCATTTGGCACAAGAACTACGCTCGATTGATCCGCCAACGCGAGGAGAGAACAGGAGAAATCGGCGGCAGTGAGCCAGAATATCGACTGCCCCCCTCCATCTGCGGCGCCATACTAGTCCCAATTGGCCTGTTCTTATTTGCATGGACTACATATTCGTCAGTACACTGGATCGTGCCTATAATCGGATCAACGATTTTTGGCATGGGGTAAGTCAAACATCCTCTCTTTTTTCCCTGCATTCGATTTCCTTTCCTGGACAGACAGCATATGATACGAGCTGCTGCGCGGCTCCTGGCTTCATGCTCGAGCGCAAGTGGCGTCGAGACCAAGACAGAAGTGCTGTACCTGCATCAATCAAGCAGGAAGCAAGTATCGATCTCAAGAATGCCTATCTATGGTCTGCAGCTGTCTCAATAATTAGCCAGCTGATTCGCAACGCGCACATCCGCACCCGCTTCATGGCATGGATGTGGCGTCTCGGCGTCTTCGCTTCGCACACCGAGTCTTCAGCCCCTCCATAAACAACAGGCTCTCCAATCTCCCCTCCCTCTGCGGCTGACTGCGGTCCAAGCCTTGTTGCCGGCCGCCGCCGCTGCAGATAACTCATACATACATACATACATACTACGTACATATGTAATGCAATGCACGTGCCGTTGCACGAAATGCACTGTCGAAAGTGGCATCATTTGGCTAACCGGTGCTTGGAAATAATCTACAGGACCCTCCTTGTCTTCTCTGGCATCTTCACTTTCCTCGTGGATGCTTATCCGCTTTACGCTGCTAGCTCGCTGGCTGCGAATAGCTTTGCAAGGAGCAGTTTTGGAGGTACGTTCAAGCTTCCGTTCAAGCTCTTGCTTCCTATCCTCCTGTAAAGGCTGAGACTTGGCTTGAAGCTGACCTGATGTTCTTGTCTTGTTCACAGCTGCTTTCCCACTCTTCGGCGTACAAATGTATCACACCTTAGGAGACCAATGGGCAACTTCCCTCTTGGCTTTCCTGACTGTAGCTATGGCGCCGTTCCCGTATCTGTTCTTCGTGTACGGGAAGAGGATAAGAGGGACGAGTCGGTTCGCTACTGCTTGAGCTACCTCCTCGCTTCTCATATTGTATACGATACTCCTTTTTAGATCTTGGTAGTGCTGGTTGTATAGTAATTTGTGGTGACGTTGGATAGGTATGGGTGGCATACTACTTTGAGGTGAGCTGAGAGTCAGCTTCGTATTTGGAGATATGTGTTGAGGCTGAGGAGATGTTGATCTTCATTTGATTAGAGATACACATGCATAGCGAAGGAGGGAAACATATATTGACATTTCTTCGCGGCAAGGCACACAGTGGACAATGTAAAAGGAGGAGGGAAGTGGACGGGATAGACATCAAAATCTAAATATTATCACAAACACAATATTCTTATCACTGACACTGAGCTTCACCTTCAGCCTCAGCCTCACAGTCGTCTCAAAATTCCATCACGTCTCGCAGAACCAGACTCAGCTACTGCATGTCTGACTCAATAAGTGACGACATTGCCATATTGACACAATGTACTGTTCTGTACACCACACCACCCCTCGACTCGAGTCGACTTACCTCGAATGGCGCGCTGGAACTCGCAGTCCCAGGAACCATGAACCATGGCCCCTGACGCGTTGCACCGCATGCTTGGATTGTAATGTAGTCCTGTAGGACAGCAGCACAGCACAGCACAGTACGAGTGTCTCATCCCAAGCCAAGAGTCTAGGAGGGAAGGTCTGTCAGATGATCATGATCATGATCGGTTTTGATGTCGTGATGCGATACTGAGATGTGGTGATGGCATGGCATGGTGTGGTGGTGAAGGATGGAGTGCGCACGTATCTGTATGTGTGGTGTTGCTTGATGATCAGGTTTGAAACGACTTGGCTCAAGTATACTGTGAAATTTCCTCCCTAGGACCGTGATATGATAGCCCCTATTGTGACGCAGCACGTCTTGGGTCTTTGAGGAGAAGGCTGGGACAAGACTCGCTCGCGTATGGTCCGTTGATGTTAGCTTGTCTTGCCAATTTTGGCGGACTCTTCTCCGAGGGACTTCGAGGGTTGGAGGGATGGATGTAAACAAAGCTGTAAACTGAGCTTGACGAGGCTCTACGTTGTGAAGGTTGGTTTAGAGTCGTGCGGGCCGGGTAAATACCTAGGTATTTGCTTGAAAGTTGGTAGAGGTCCGGGCTGACTGGTTGTGCTTACCACCTTCCTCATCGGATCGACTTCCATCATGTTGGTTCAAGATACTGGTAAAAGACTACAACTCATCGTATGACTTCGAATATTTCATCTGCACTCCAAGGTATTCAGTTCTATCTCTCTGGTCCGAATTCTTGCGCTGTCTTCCCTAGGTGGATAAACAAAGATATTGCGACACACTTGTCTACTTGTCAGCCCTCCCAGTTCCCAACTGCTTGGATTATACAAAGATGAAATTATTGCTATTCTTACTTATTCTTGCGATAACGATAAGCGCAGAGGTCCCAGATGAGAAAGCGTAAGTCTTCTTCAGCTTCTGAACGCTCAACCCTTCTCGTCATATCAATTAAGCGGATATCGATATAGATTCGACAAGCGACAAGAACTAGACAGGATAGACAGGTCTCGCACACCCCAAGAGACCAAGACAGCATTGCTGGGAGAATCGAGATGCGACGAAGATACACTCGACGCGAATTTCCTTCCTCCAACTTGGAAATCAAGAGATCCTCCTCGTCACCAGAAGTCCATCCTTGATACAGCAACCCGTCTCAGTCAAGGAGAGTTAAGAAAAGGGTGCGAGTGCGATTGCAATTGTGGTTATCCCGATCAGTTGAATCGTCTGTTCATTAGTGTTCTACCAAGTCGAGGATGGTGCTGTGTAGTTGGAATGCTGCTTTTCATCTTTTTTTTGCCAGTATGGTTTACGAAATGGATTATTGTGAGTTATGATTGACTTTGTTAAGTAGTGCATTGGACTCTACGAGAGACAAGAGACATGAACAGGATAATGAACTGATGACGATCTTAAGGTTATTACAAAATTGCTTATCTGGTGGAGAGGCGGTCCTCCGCCAATGCCAGGACCTTTGAGGAGAAGAGAGACTGTGGAAAAGGCATAATGGTTCTGGACTTGTCATCCAATCTGTGCATTATAGTATAGCAAAGCTTGTACTGGCCGCGAATTTTCAGGCGACTCCATAAATTTAAGTCTCGATGTTGTTATCAGGACTTTCATGCCTGTTGGTGGGGTGATGTTTGGAGTATTACCCCGCCACCACAGCCATACTCCAGCTAATGTCAGCCAAGTCGCAATCTCTCCAGTCAAGTTTTTGTGCTCTTCTCAATCGCCTGACATACCTGTATGCAAATCATAGAGGTCAAATAAATCTCGATCTCAAACAGTTTGAGGTAATTATTCTTCACCGCAAGACCGAAGTCGCCCATACGCAGGCCCTTGTTGATTTCCTCGTCGTTACCGAGTAGCCGAAAGGCTGTCCGTTCACACCCAGTCGCCGCCTCACTGCTGCAGACGACGCTGCAGACGATCGTGGCGTCCTTACATGGGTTTCAGAACAAAGGCATGTGACCATTGTTGTGATATTTGTGCAACTCTCAAATGCTCCTGTTGGTGTTTTGGAACAATGGGAGGACCCGTCAGAATGGCTATCACATTCAGACCCAGACCATCTCCTTGTCTCTGCTTCCAGCTCCACCAAGCTAAATTTACCGGCCGGAGCCATGCATTTGCTTCTGCCATTGCTGAAGAAATGGTGTATCCAATGATCCAATGTTGTGATCCCCCCTGTTTTTGCCAGCAGGATAGGTTAAGCGAGCGAGAGGATTGGTGGTGTGGCTGAACGCCCGTGAGCCCGGACCCAGCAAGAAGCTCCTCATGCTCAAATTTCGACTCCTCGAGGTTGAACACGAAGTTCCTGCGAAACCTCACAACGTGCTGCCACGCGCATCCAAACACTCAATCGTAATACCACCCCTCTGTCCTCGCCTCCACCACTATTCCGACACTCGAGAGCCTACCGTAGACGATCAATCAACAGTGCGCGAATTGCGCGCATGAGCAAAAGACGGGCGGCGTTCTCTCCTTCAAGGTTCCCAGGAACTCCAAGGTACTTCACCACGGCAAGGGCCCATCATCCCAGCGCTAACCACCCCGCGCCTCCCTTTCTCCTCCACTTCCACCTCAGCTCAGCTCCCAATAACTCGGATCCGATTTCTCAGCGCCCATTCCTCTCCCTCTCGCTCTCTACCAAAACAAATCCTTCCACTGACCTCACCCCCGTCGATCGAATCCTCGAAACGGAGTAAAGAAACGAGCAGCCAATACTTCCACCCTCTAAATACAGCAATTCAACGACGCTCTTGGGCATCAATGCCCCCATTTGCTGCAGCGCAAGAGACTAGGACCGGATACGTGCATGCTGGAATCACAGCAGCACGTTGCACAGCATAGCATTGACTTGCTCCCTCCCTCCCTTGCCTTCCCTCGCAGCCTGGCACTGGCAGCCAGCAGTCAAATTTCCCAATTGCGCAAGTTCACGCCGTGGCGTACAGCTTCGAGGTGCTCTGCTTGGTCGGCGCGTGATCTGGACTGGGCGAGAAGTGGGGGTAACGAAGCATACAGGAAGGCAGGTGGTATTGGTCGCCGACTGAGACGTGGCTCTGTGCTGCAAACTCGCTCTGCTGGGACGGACAAGGCCTGAGATTGCTGGTAATACTAGAGATTGCGAGAGTGGTAGGACCAGAGATTCGGTTGGGAGCGAGATAGGAGGACATAGGCGCGAGGCATAGCACACAAAGGCCAGGATAGCAGACGAGAGAGCGAGACAAGCCATATTCACGGTACATGCGAACTCGTGTCCGTGTGCTGATATTGGCACGCGACAAAACGTGGGAGGCAAGCCAGAGGTGCCGGGTACATACTTATTGGCTCTGATTTGCACTGGGGCGGCGCATTGAAGTTACAGGAGAGTGTCGAGTGTCCTGCTGAGAAAAGAGAGACGAGAGTTGCGAATACGGAGCAGGCAGATTACAGGCCTAGGCTTGAGCTTGGGACCATCCAAGACCGTGAAAGCTGAGTGTGTGGGAGTTGCAAAGCAAGGTCATTGTGCATTGTGGTTGCGCCAGACAGCCTACGGCACCCACCAATCCGTGCGGGCCTTTCCTTTTTGTGCAACATACCATCTGCGGCAAGGTTGATTCCCAGGGTCTCTGACGAACGAGACAACGACTGGGGTTGTTATTGAATTGATTGACGAGGTGTGTTTTCGCAGGGACGAGCTAGCCTCGACAAAGATAGCCCCGAAGTGGGTGATATAAGGCAAGCATGTCGGGAGATACTGAGATAGATGACCCTGAGGTTTCGGATGGCGCTTCGGAGAATGATTACAGTGATCATGATCATGAGCCCGACGTAGACAAGGAGGAAGACGATAATACGGACATGGCCGAACAGAAATTCAGACCGGATGTTGATGGGAATGGCAAGGTGGGGGGATCGACGGTGACAACAAAGCCAAAGTTGGATCCAAAGGATCCTTTACGACCGAGGAGGAAGAAGGCGAGGAGAGCATGCTTTGCTTGCCAGAGAGCTCACTTGACATGTGGTATGTTTGCTTTTCTTCGGATGGAGGAAAATGTTTGGTCCCAGATTCCATGTTGCATTAGCTTCCTACTCGCAACCTCAACTTCACCCTTCTATCTGCTATATAAATATTGACGAACTGGCTAGGTGATGAACGTCCTTGCCAAAGATGTATCAAAAGAGGTCTGGCAGATGCTTGCCAGGATGGTGTGAGGAAGAAGGCAAAGTATCTACATGATGCCCCTGCCGAAGCTCTTCGACCTGTTCTAGGTCCAAACTATAACCAGGTCAATACTTCCCGGACCAACAATGTGCCAAATACCACCAGCTCTGCTTCCGATACATCACCAGGAGTCGGAGGTTTCTTCTCTCAAGCGGATACATCGCCTTCGTACCCAATTTTCCCTGCGCAGCAGAACCAGATGCCACCTCCTCTACAGTCAAGATTGTCTTATGGAAGTCAGCAGCCATCACCGTTATCACCGACATTTCAGAATCAGCTCAATCGCCAATCGTCAATGCAAAGCTTGAATGTACCTCAAGTCTCTAGCCAGGATGCCCAAGCTGCGTTTGGTGGAGCTCTATTTGATCCCAGCAATCCGGCATTGTTCAACTTCGACTTGGAAGGTTTGAATTTTGGCAATCATTATGGTGCATTGGAGTTTGGTATGTTGGGACACATGTCTTCGGGAGCCGCGGAAACACCGCCAAAGGATACGACCGGATCGATCTCGTCACAAGGTATGGGCGACGTCAACTTCAACGGCAGCGTTTATGGCAATAACCTTGGGTCATTCTCTCAAATGTACGGCCAAGACATGCTACAGGACTACTCAGGAATCGATCGCCAGAACACCATATTTCCAATAAACCACGGGCTGCCTCATGCGTATGCAATCGGCGCTGGAACAAGTCATCATAGTCCAAGTACAGATGCAAGCCCTGGAGCAAGTGGCATGGGATTCGAGAGTTCACCAACCACAGCAACTTACACCCCGAATATGACTTCTCATCAATCATCTGCTGCGCAACGGCCGGCTAAAAGGCAAGATACGAAGTCCGCGGCCGGCAAGTTTGGTCCTACGTCTGTTTTGGGCAAACGAAATCGAGATCCTTCTTCCATCTACGATACAGTTCATGAACCCTACTCGTACACAACTGGCTTCCATAGCTTGACAGCTTTCCTTCAAAGGCGCTTCTCGGCGAACAAGACTCTCCGTATCGCCAAATCGCTTGCATCTATTCGGCCCTCCTTCATCTCGTGTACGAAGACGTTGAATCGACAGGACTTGATCTTCATGGAGAAGTGCTTCCAAAGAACATTGTTTGAGTACGAAGACTTTATGGTGAACTGTTGTACGCCGACTTTGGTATGCCGGCGAACAGGCGAAGTGGCAGCAGTCAACAAGGAATTCACCCTACTCACAGGCTGGAAGAAGGATGTACTGTTAGGCAAGGAGCCAAATCTCAACATCAATACCGGTCGAAGCAGTACAGATACCTCTGGTCCTGCGAGTCTTACCAACACAGGACGAGCAGGTCTCTCAACACCACGGATGCGACCACTCAGTCTTGCTGATCAGCAAGGCAAAGATGGCAGACCTCAACCCGTCTTTCTCGCTGAACTGCTCGATGATGACAGCGTCGTCGAGTTCTACGAAGACTTTGCCCGGTTGGCATTTGGAGACAGCAGAGGTAGTGTCACCACACGATGCAAGATGCTTAAGTACCAGACAAAAGGCGGCCTTGAATCACCCGAGCAGAAAGATGATGGTGCAATCAAAGCCAAGCGAGACATCAGTGGCGGCATTGGTGGATTAGGGAACCGAGTTCGAGAGATCGATGGCGAACATGGCATCGAGCGCTTACACCGGGATGGGAAGCTAGACTGTTCTTATTGTTGGACCGTGAAGAGAGATGTGTTTGATATCCCCATGCTGATTGTTATGAACGTAAGTCACCGCACTTATACCTGGACATACCGCTAACGAACGAAGTTTCTACCTTGCATTTGAGTTTTCTCCTTGTTTCTTTCAGTATATTTCACCAAAATTTCATTCGGCGCATCTGGGGTTTTTGGCATGGTTGCATATTTACGGGGCTTGAGGAATGCATGAATGGCAATGCATGATGGATGGATGGAATGCATCATTCACAAAATTTGGCGTGTTGCATGGTTAATTCGCATATCAGGCCAGGGAACGGAAGGGGAAATGCATGGGCATTACAGGAACGCTCTGCTATGAGCGAGCTTTGGGTGGCGTTCTGGATCTTGCTTTATTCTCCTTCTTGGATTTACTTCATTTCTTGGATGGGATAGGATGGGAATGAGAGACAGCTCTATGAATACCTTAGAGGAGAGAAGTGGTAGAGGTAGATTGGCGTGTAGCAGAAGCAGGTGGGCTCGCGTTGTGTATATCGTATTCCTGGTGTGGATATTTGACTGGTAGATTAGCTGTCCTCGGGGAGAAAGGGGAAGTGAAATGCGACGTACATTTTCTCTTTCGATCTGTTGATGGTCTATCTGTTTCCGGCAATATTATTGTGACCGTGGAGTATCTCCAATTGCTCGGAACTTAGTAAACAAGATAGTCAGTCTAGTCAGTCCTACGTCGGGAGAGAGGGGATCCCGTCAGCCTTGCCCATGCCAAGATAAATGAGGGGCACTTTTTGTCCAGTCCGAGGCCGGACGGCGGCTGGACTTTCGCGATCGGGAGTTGGATCCCGCTGCTGATAAACAACAGCCTTGCAGCTGCATCGCATCATTTACTCACTATCCACTTTCTTTACTCTACTATTCCAGCCTCTTCTAGACACCTTCGCTGCACACCATCCATAGACTTTTCCCATTACATATATCACGACAATACTACCAACCCTCGAAGTATTCTATTCTTATTCGGCTTTTCAATCGACGTCAAAACAGCTCAAGAGCTTGATTATTGTCGAACGCGGGGTCATCGCTGAAGTCCGAGGAACACAGGAGCAGGGCAACATGGCGGATAAGCAAGAAGAAGCTCCGAAAGCAGATGGCAGAGCATCACGTCCAGACATCATAGGACCGGATTCTGGGCCTGAACCACCATTTCCACTGCGCATGAGTGGGAAGGTCGTCAGTGGATTTGGGAGAGGATCGAAGGAGGTTTGTCTTTCTTCTCATACCCCTCTCTTCCTCCATATCTCGTGCCCTTCCTCCCCTACCAAGCCTCTGAACCTCTACACAGCGAACATAGCTAACCTGCACTTCACAGCTCGGTATCCCTACGGCTAATATTCCCGTCGATACCACGCCCTGGATCAACGACGCAGAATCAGGCGTCTACTTCGGCTGGGCCTCTCTCCTCCTCCCACCTTCTCACCCCTCACTCTCCTCACCCAATCCTTCTACTACTTCCTCCGAATCCGAAGCCCAACCCTCCACAACATTCACCACCGCCTCTTCCACCCTCATCCCAACACCCAGCCCACCCGCCTCCGCCCTCTCCAAAGGCTGGCGTCTCTACCCCATGGTAATGTCCATCGGATTCAACCCATTCTACAAGAACACCGTCCGCAGCGCCGAGGTCCACGTCATGCATAAATTCGAAGCGGACTTTTACGGATGTGAGATGAGACTGGTGTTGTTGGGGTTTATCAGGAAGGAGTTGGATTATGTGAGTTTGGAGGCGCTGGTGGGTGATATTAGGATGGATATTGAGGTTGCGGGGAGGAGTTTGAGTAGGGAGGGATGGAGGGCGGTGGGGGAGGGGAGGTGGCTTTGGGGGGAGGAAGAGTGAGTGTGTGGTTGCATAGAAGGGCAGAGAGGGAGGGAGGATTTGGGAAGCATTGAGAGAGAATTTGGAGGGGGTTGTACGTGATGATAGCCATTTCATGAGATATGTGAGCTAGTGAGTTGGCTGAACAGAGGATATAGATGATAAGGAGACATAGACCGATGTTCTTTGCACTATTAGAAGAAAAGTAAGATTTTACCAAGATCACTTACTGCACTGATATCTCCCCTTGGATTTTATTACCTGTTCACAGCTGTTCATGATTTTGCGAACTACATCATAGTGGTTATTGAGTTTCAAAGAAGGTATCGCGCTATCAATTTCTCCCTGTACAATATCCAGTCAATATCTGGTGGAACACCACAATCTCTACCTATGTATCTAGACGGGAGTGGAAGCAACCCGCTTCCTTGACCCCTCACTTCATGCCATCTGGGACCCAATCGTTATTGTCCCTATCCTACGAGATTCATCAGAGGTGGATTTACTCGAATTCACCCCTCGTTTCCTTCCATATGCCAGGTTCTAATCGTCTCGATACCATTGGAAGTCAACATCGTCTCGGTCGAAGAACCCATCCTACCTTCATCTATGCCTCCATTACTACATGCTTGCAAGGACATCCAACTTGCATATATGCGAGTGTAGATACACCTGCCATAGGGAGATTCTCTACCCCTCTTGGTTCCAAATACCAAGATATGCTCCGTATTGCAGACAGTTCGCTCCTGATCATGCAAAACTTTCTATTTGAGGCACATCTCATAGCTCTGTATGACAGTGATAGAAAAGCTACATGGCATAAAATGACATGCATAATGCAAACTTATAGGCACTTATATCCTAGACTCTCACAATGCTCGAACTGACAGAATGCAGTGTCCAGATCGCTTAGGTACAATAAGCCAAAACTTGAAACAAACAATTACACGGCGCTACGTTGCGCCTGTGTTATGTTGTGTTCTGTGTTGTAGTGCGAGATGTGGTGCTGGGAAAGCAAGTTGTGAGAGTGAGACTACAAGGAAGTGAGGGGTTGGTGTTGATGTGAGGTGATACATGGAGGGGTAAAAAAAGGTGGCTGGTGAGTTGAGATTGTCAGCTAGCGAGGCTGCCAAGTCTTGAGATTCTGCGAGCTGCTTCGATGCACCGCAAATGCCTTCTCTCAGTACTTGTATACTTCCATTCTTCGTACACCTCGTTGAAGATGTATTATTCCAATCCAATGTTTAGACCTCGTTCAACATCCCAACTCCCACATCTCGACAACCTGGAAGTGATGTTCAGGTACGCCCCACTCCGCTCCCATCCACTCCCCAGCCTCCCGCCATCCCGCCACAACCAGAACCAGCGCACACCCCTGTCCGCTCCACTGAAACCCTCCGCCAACCACTCAAAATCACAGCGCAAGCCCAGTAGGTGCGCACAACTCACTTTCCCAACCACATCCTTTTCCACTGCTCGCTCGCTCAATCCCCTGCTGCAGCCCAGCAGCTGCCACTTCATCAAGTTGAGCAATGAAAGCGAAAGGCTGGGCTGGTTGGTTAAAACAAGTAGGTGCCGGGCATTTTCTCTTTGGTCTTTTCTCTCTCCTCTATCTTTATCTTCATTCAGCATTTGCATTCCAGACTTTATTGTGCAAGTGCAGCCTTGTGCGACATTGAGAGACAGAACTTACCTCACTTGACGACTTGACGACACGAGATTGGAATTGGATCTAGCTATTGCGAGGTATGTTCAATCCACCATAGATTGATTGGTTGATTGAGGGATTTGTACTGACTGAGTTGGACTTGCAGATATACCATATACCATACGCCATACACATCCAGAACTATTATACTGCACGATATCGCCCATCCATCACAGCACCAACACAAATACATCCTCACACTTCTGCCTCGCCCATAACCCTCTCCACCCGACCTCCACCACCCTCTTCCCCATCCTCACCGTCCTCTCTACCTTCCCATCCACGCAACGACAAAACAAATAAACCGCCAAAATGGTCAAACAAAACGACGTCATCGCCATAATAATCATCGTCCTCTTCTTCGTGCTCGCCCTGATAGCATTCGGTATCTACCACCTGGTATCCGTCGCGAGGGGTAGCGCTGGCGGGAGCAGTAGTAGTGGGAGTGGGAGCTCGAGGAGTTTGGTTGATGATTAGAGAGGATGCTTGCGGCTGGAGAGAGAGAAGGGAAGAAAAAAGAAGGGAGAAAAGGAGGAAAAGAGGGGGATATACCAATTTGGATTTTCGGAAATGAGACGCGATATGCAGCGAAGGATATGCACGAAGGAGGCTGCGGTTTGGAGAATATATTTTGGGGAGTAATGACAGATATGGAGACGAGATGAATGATGTGCATGGGCTCGGGATGGGTCTATGGATCGGATGAATGCATGGGATGCACATAGACATGTATATATAGCATAGCATTTGGAGTTTGGGGCTCTAGGTTGGGTAGCCGGATTTGAATATACTGGCTTGAATTTGAATCTGAATATAAACATATTTCAAACACACTTCATAATTTTTGCAATTGGGGTCTGGAGACTTTTCTTGTTCGTTGTTCGTTGAATTGCATTTTTTTCTCTATTAGCACACACTAAAAGCAGCACGTAGTCTCTGATCGAAGAAGATCAAGATCCCATCGCAAGCAAGCAGAACCTAGCCACCCATCCACTTCTTCTGTACAGTTCAAGAAAGCAAAGATAAGAGGAAACGGCTCAACCACTGCAGTAAGCATCGCGCGCGAGATATAGAAATCAGTCGAGTCATCGATTCGAGAAGGTGTGCGAGATAAGCAAGACGAGACAAGCAAGCCCAGATGACGCCAACCCTTAAACCCCCCAATGCAATACCATGTCAATTCATTCCCTGCCATCCATGCTCCATCCCTCCTTCCCACCTAACAAAAGAAAAGGTTGTGTTGTTTGTTTGTTTTGTTTTTTGGCGTCGTGAAGACCGCAGACCGGGTAAAATCCAGCCTGCCATCCATACCATCGCACTTCGTAGTTGTGTTTTTGGTATATGTGATATTTGCATATCCAAGCTCGCGATAGTGATATGCTAAGCTTCGTCACATCAAAAAGAGCCCCCGGCAAGGACTTCAATGGTACCCGTTCTTGGTGTAGGTTGGACCGAGACCACGACCAGAATATGCGGAGCTACCTTCCTCAAAATATGGGTGCATGCAGGCCTGCTTGGCAGAGATTCTGCCAGCGGGATCATAGACCAACATATGCTCGAGGAGATCCAATCCCTTCTCGTCCAAATTCGAGCAGAGGGGTATCGACTCATCGCGGATCCACTTGGGGAATGAAGGCTTGAAATCGGGGAAACAGGTCTTATCCATGACTCCTGGCCATTCGGCTTCCGTTGGGGTACCTAATAGCCTGATAATTGTTAGCAATTGTCTGCAGATGGGCAGTGGGTGAGCGTACTTGAAAATCTTGAAGATCTCATCAATCTCGGAATCACCTGGGAAGAGTGGCTTTCTGGTGCACATCTCCGCGAAGATACATCCAACAGACCACATATCAACACCAGTAGAGTATTGACGACCTCCCAGCAAGATTTCCGGCGATCGGTACCATAAGGTGACGACCTCGTGAGTATAAGTTCGAAGAGGAACACCGAAGGCGCGAGCGAGACCGAAATCAGCCAACTTAAGGTTACCATCGCGATCGATCAACAAGTTCTGCGGCTTGAGATCACGGTGGAGAATTCGATGACTGTGGCAGTATCGAACACCCTCGCACAGCTGGCTCATAAACTTCTTGACCATCGCATCACCCAATCCTAGTCGTCCCAAATCTGGTCCAGAACCCTCAGGGAGAGCCTTGCCTCTGCCACCATCACTGACCGGGAGCGACTCCATATACTTCTTCAAATCGAGGTCGAGGAATTCGAAGACGAGATATAGCTTGTGGCCGTCTGCGTGGACGATATTGAAAAGTCGCACGATGTTTGGGTCGTTCATCTCCTTCAGCAGCGAGATCTCACGGATGGCAGTACTGGGAACACCTTCATCCTCCGCCTCAAGACGAATCTTCTTCAGAGCAACGATTCGATTGTTGTGCAGGAGATCTTTAGCCTTGTACACAACACCGTAGGTTCCTAGACACGTAAAAGTCAGTATGTTGATCCGCGTTGTGACTGCGGCGCTGTGAAGCTTCGGTTCTTGTCCGCGCAGGAATTGACTGACCCTCTCCGACCTTCTCCAACTTGTGGTAGTTCTCCATGCTTGCTTGTGGCGGTCGAGTATGCAAATGAGTGTCGAAGATTAATTGATGCACGTAAATCTGCTCTGTCTTCTGCTCTGGTGGGGCGGTGAACGTAAGGAGGGGTAGTTCGCTGGCCCAAATAGCATTGATTGTCGCAGAAAAGGAAACTATCGAAAGCTGAAGTCGAGAATCAGCTGCACTGTCGCAGAATGGAAGAATCGAAATAGGCGTGGAGGTCGTGGTTCCCGGGAATTTGTCGAGGTCGCTGTGTTGTCGAGAGCCGTAAACAGAATCAGCGCGAAAGTCAACATAGAGAACGCGAAAACAGGGCGGGCTCTAACCCGCTAGCCTCGCTTAAAAGGCCTGCGGCTGATTAAATTTGTTTGGCACAGGAACCACCTCGACCAGTCATCACATTTTCATTTCATAGCTTCAGAATTATTTTGGACCTCTAATATGGCCTCACAATGATGATTCCAACGAACTTTGCATCTCATAAAACCTTATCTCTCGTCAGAACATATCCAAAATGGCATATAACACTGAAGCGCCTCAAGTCCAACCAGGCGAGCTGGCTCCTCATGAGCCAGTTCCGCAAGCCATGAAGGATGCATTTAAATCTTGGAAAGGTCAAAGTACGCAATCTAAACAATTGCATACCGGAGTCGTAACCGATCTGGCTGCTGTTGGTATTAGGCGTGCCGATATTTCGGTCGACACGCTCTGGGCAGCTAGTCAGGCTTTTCAAACAGATCAAAGTCCTGAAAGGGAACAAGCTAGATCCCAACTGAAATCCTCGGAAATCGACACCATCAAATCTTATTCTCTTCCCAGCGTTCCGGGTAGGTTATTTTCTACGTCATTTTCCAAGTGGACTGTTCGCAATATGCTTCTGACAAGGATAGGCTTAATTGTCATCCCAGCACTCCTACCTCCAGAGGTTCAGCAAACAACGCTTTCCAAACTATTTCACAGAGACCTTTCAAATCCGGAACACAAAACAAACTTGCACCTACATTACGACGTAAAATATCCTGGAACTCCGTCTTCGGAAGATGTCGTTGGCAATTCAGAGTTCTCGTCCAGACGAAGCTCATTCTTCGGCGATAGCCCAGACCGCATCGCATTCGTACCAAAGAACCCCAAAGAACACAAACCGATCACTATCAAAGCTGCGCTCAAGAAGAAACTACGATGGATGACCTTGGGCGGGCAGTATGACTGGACTGCAAAAGCCTACCCAAAAGAAGCACCACCTCCATTCCCATCAGACATCGCTTCCTTCATCCACAAGCTCTTTCCCAGCATGAAACCACAGGCAGCAATAATCAACGTCTACTCTCCAGGGGACACATTAAGCATGCATCGCGACGTGAGCGAAAAAGTCGACAAAGGTCTCGTGAGTATCAGTATCGGCTGCGATGCTATCTTTATCATTGGGCTTGCAGGCAAAGATGGCCCGCCTGTTTACGAAGTCTTGCGACTACGTTCGGGCGATGCAGTTTACATGACTGGTCAGTCACGCCTTGCTTGGCATGGCGTCGCAAGCATCATACCAGGCACTTGCCCCGACTACTTAGAGCATTGGCCCGGCGAAGAATATCCTGCGTGGAGTGGCTGGATGAAGGATAAGAGGATTAACCTCAATATTCGGCAGATGTTTGATGATGATCAATGAATGGAGAATGGATGTTCAAGGCGGTTACGTGGTTCGAATTTGCTCAAATGTTTGCTTCAAAGACTGAGGCAGTGATTGGCTCCCGATCTTGTCATTTATTATGTACATGCGGGCAAAGAAGAAGCTGGTCGTCCCGATGGACAGGTTGAACACAATCATAGCCGGGTGCGTGAGTTCAGCATTTGTTCCTTTCCTTCATTCTACCTCCAGTGTCATTTACACTCTGGAATCTTGTATATGACTATCACCAACTAATCATTTATTCTAGGCTTGGAAAACAACATCCCCATATTACCTACACCCTCTGGCACAATGGTGAGCTTCTCGCCTCCCAAACGGCTTGATCGAAGCCTATGTTGATGTCTTGGTGGACGAATGAGATGACGCTTTCGTGGAAGTCGCAAAAATTGTGGCCGTTGTGGTGTGAGCGATACTTGCTGAAGAGCTCAAGCTTTGGCTCCGCAGGCAAACGTAGAATCCATAAACGCCTGGACCAGAACAATTGAATCCCATCACACAATTCACTGGAGCTCCTCTAACCCGCGCCGTCTCTCCACCTAAATCAAGCATCAGCTTTCATATCGGTCAAAGATACAAGGCTGTCTTACAGTAGCTACCAGGCGCAGCGAGATTCGGCGTTGGAGAGACCGAAGCTTCGGTATGGTTGGCATTCTCGACACAGGTGGAGAAATATACATTTGCCACCACACAACTCCAGCCAGGAGCACAAAGCAATGGACCTTGGAAGTTCAAACCACCGCCTGTTTGTAGTCAGCCAAAATCCTCGTTCCTGATAGAGAAGTAGTCATTGTCACGAATTCTTACATTGGCCGTATGGGAAAGTATGCGGTACAATAGGGCCGACAATCGGAAGACACTGGTACCGTGGAAACGCATCGGTTCCAACTACGGAGGACACTGGAATTTAACAGGAGACTTGCATGTTCTGGTTTCTTTTCAAGACAGGTAGAGGGCACTTCAGGGCGACTTACCTGGACCGCAACTATGTCCAGATTGGCAGTCATAGGCGCCGCGCCATCCTAGGCCTCCACCTATCCGATGTCAATTTCTGGATGGACGGTGAAGAGATGTGGAATTGAAATTTACATTGGGCATATGGCTCCAGGAGTAGAGTCTGCGCAGATGCCACACCAGTTACGAGCAGAGTACCCAGTGCAAATCTCATGATCGTCGTGTGATTCAAGGTCAAGGACAAGTGCCTAAGAGATGATCGTTGCCCAAAGGAGAAGAGGACATCCTCTTGTCTAAATAGGAGAGTTGTTGTCCGGCAAGTCTGCATCACAAGTCATCCCCACCCCCCTCTACAGCATCATACGGCGAATTTTCCACCACTAACAAGATCATGGCTTCACAACCTACGTAGCGATAGGTTTGCGGCTTCGACTGTACGAGATGGGTCAATATGTACAATGTACCCGATCGAGACCCGGTAAGAGACAGTCCGTAAATGCTGCGGACCGGGCATCCGCTCGCTTTGGCGTTTTTAAGGGAAACACATTACCCCGGCATGCATGTATTTCTCTTTTCAGCTTTCGCGACATATTGAAAATGTACATCATCAACGATACCTGTAACGGTAGAACGGAATCGATGTCGAGCTCAAATTATCTCTGACTTTCGAATATTCGGCTTTCGAAATCAGCAAGCCACACCGGTGCAGTTGCCTTGTTTGGGCAGACATGCGATTATCTTGAATCGGGAACATAACAAGTACGACTGCTGCAAGTCTTTTCTAGTCACGTCTTGCCTCATATATTGTCAAGATCATTTCCACTTTTCCTCCACAAATGTGGGCTCTACTTTTGCTTTTTCTACGTTCTCACGCCAGCATGAAAGATATGCCACAACGCCTGCGGTGCTTGACCACCAACTTAATTCGGCAACGCTTCAGCAGAGACAGTCATGATGAAGTCGTCGGCAACTGAATTCCGCAAAGAATCACAAAGAATTGAAGACCTCGAATGGAAGTAATTATCCTTCTTCGGATTTTCTCTCTCAAGTCAGGAGCGTGAACTGCGTTGCCTCGAATGGCCAGGGCTGAAGCTTACCGTTCGGTGAAGAAAGAACATGACTTGAGCACTGCTCACATAGCAAAGGATCACAACCAAAGAGCTTGAAGTAGGGAGAAGGAATCAAGACATAAGCACAGGAAGACCCCCTTGCAGAGAATGTTCAGAAAATGCGAAAATTCGGCATCTCGCTTAAATTCAGTCGTGAAGACAAGACACAAAGCAGCCCTGGCGCTCGAAATAAACAACAAGGGTATCCTCGCATTGACAAGAATGAAATACATCTTCGGCCTTCTCTTTCTCCCCTTCTTCATCCTTTCTACTTGAGTCGTTTCATTCGGTGCTGAATCAACTCACACCAATTCCCCCCTAACCTCAACCCCCACCCTCCCCAACCTCTCCACAAATTCGTTTCCCAGCACAGCAGGCGTAACCACACCACCACCACCAACTCTCTTAAGCAACCCCTTTGTGTACAAAATCGTCGCCGCACCTTCCGCCAGAAACGCAGCAGTGAGATGCGCAGCCGACTTTCCATACGAGAACTCCGCTAAAGCCCGATCTGGGAAGGGCCCTTCTTGCGCCGCGATCGCTATAGCTCTTAGCGATATATTGTTGCTGTTGCTGTCCCCGTTGGCTTTACTCTCGCTTGATCTGAAGCTCGCATTCGAGCTCGAACTTCCCATTCCTCTCCTCTCATCCTGACAACACAACCTCCTCACCCAGCCCAGTCCCATCTTCTCTCTCACTCCTTCCCTGCAAGGCTTCACTTCTCTGTACTCATTGTAATAAAAGTCTTCACCATAACAACGGCCAGAGTCTAGTAGTGCCCAGCTGCGATGGACTAAGACGCGAGTTTGTTGTGACGAGAGAGTTGTGGAGGGGGAGAGGAGACCGAGTGTTAGTTCACGGCGGGGAGAGGCGCGTGTGCTGAGACTGGAGGCGGTGCAGGTTCGTCCTTGGGTGTGGGACAGAAACCAGGGATTCAGTGGAGGATGCCGTGGAGATTTGAGTGGTGCGGAGGAGGTTGATGATGTGGTCATTGATGATGAAGATGCGGATCGGAGGGATGTTGGGCGAGATGAGGATATCGGAGAGGGGTAGCTATCTTTGTGTCAGGATATTTCGGTATAGAGAAAATAGAAACTTACGAAAGGTCGTTAGTCGCACATATTATCTCTCTCGTTTGTAAGTTGAGTTTGGTCTTCAGCTCCATCACGGCACAGTGCGAGAGGAGATCCTGAGGTGTGCTTTCCACGCCGACATGTGAGAGGATCTGTACATGTCAGTCAAAAGCCAGCAAACTTAGAATCCGACATACAATGGATTTATTCTCTCTTGCAACATCATGATATTTCCTAATCATGCCTCCAAGCCAGTGAATATCACTAGCCCTGAAATCCGAATCAGCACTCGCCATTCCAGGACGACGCCAAAGGAACAACTCACGAGTCAAGATAATGCGTTCCATTCGCCGCACAAGCCTCAATAACCATCTCTCCCCTCCCATCACCAACATCCATCATATTGATAATGACTTTCGTTCTCCTCGCCAAAGCCTGGATATCTTCTTTCGTACTCGCACACACCTCGATCGCTACATTGCACACCAAGATCAGCATCATCCACTTCCAAACTCCAGATTTTGAGAGCATCAACATGACAACATACCAGGTATTGATCTTCCACCCATCTCCTTCGACCTCTTCAACCCCTCAACACACTCGCCCATCTCATCAATATTCCGTCCCGCAACAGCCCACCTGATATCTTTCCTTAGAAACTCACACACATGCTCTGCTGTTCTGATGCCGACCTCGCTGCTGGTGGGCTCGAGAATAATGAGGTCGTACATCCTGCCCATGGTATTGGTAACCCTCCTTTCCGGTGATGTCTTGATTGAACTTTGATTCCGAACCGGGAAATGGACTGAAATGTGGCGTCAAGCTCGTCAAAGATCAAGCAGAAAGTGAAGAAACAAAAGGACAGAAGAATCGAAAGGAAGCAAGCAAGCTCGCCAAGCCGTCTCGGAGTCCGCGAACTCGTTGCTTATATCAAATCCAAGAAGAGATGAACGCTGACAAAAGGATGCCAACACACCAATCGTCGCTCCGAACGGCAAGTATAAATCCAAACCCAAAGTTAAGAATCAAAGTTCAAATAAAGTGATGACAAAACCCGAATGCAGCCACAAGTTCGGATCGGTTCTTACTTAAACTTTTGACGGACAGGCAAAGTAAGCTAAGCTGACAGGTACCAACTCGTGGGTATTAATACTCAATCTCGTCACTCGGCCCTCACCAGATTGACCACTGACCAACGAGCGAGGAGAGAAATGAAAAGCCCAAGTAAGGAAGAGATGTTTCGAACATCGCGGGGTATACACTCCTGGATGAAAAAGCGGATTCGGAATTGCGTATACAGCCAACATACCTATACGACGGAGCGGCACTTGTATTTATTTCGCCTGTCCCTTGCAATTTGAACGCAGGATGCATGTCGCATATCAGACCGGTCGGTTGTCGTATCTCGTATCCGTTCATATTGTACGCTTTCCGGTAAGGTTCAAACGCGAACTCCTCTCATCTTCCGGTCTAAGACTTGCCAACCCACCGCACCTATGCATCTGCATCTGCATCTGCACTTCAACCCATCCTCCCTTCCGATCTTCCTATCGCGGCCTCTCCAATGACAATAAGAAGCTAGGTCACCTCTTCAGAAGATCGTGAAACATCCTAAAAGAGCTATCCCATAAAGTGCAGCCTAGGCACTTTGCAAAATTCGGTATGTTATGGGCCTTACGGCCGGCCATACGACGCCGGCCGAGTCGTCGTAAGCGAAGGACCCCTGAATTGTGTTCTGTTTCTCGCTTTTCGTACCGACCGACGCTTCGGTGCTTGGCGAGGAGACGCGAGTTCGCGGACACGCGGGCACACGGCAGAAAGGCACCGACCTTTGTGGATGTGGATGTGGATGTGATCGGATGGCCAGGGATTGCTGTTAGAGTTTGCTGTCTACGAACTCGGTACCCTTGTGGTGATTGTGGTTATTTATATCGAAAGGATGGATGTTCTAGAAGGTAGAGTTCGAGGGCCCGAGCGGAATATGGAAGGCCGTTTATCATAAAGAGGTTTACTGATTCGGGTTTTGTACGAGCATCTGAAGGTATCATTTCTTCGCAAAAGAGGAACCCCGGGGAGAGAGAAAAAGAAAGTGTCAGAGAGTCAATTGTACAGCGTTGTCTTTTGTTCATTACACATCTATCGGGTTCACAAGCAAAAGGTTTGAACGCCAGCCATCTCTGAATTCCCTTCCTGCCATGGTCCTGTACCACCCACTTCCCAGTTAATGCATCAAGCAAACCCGAATCCTTTTGAATTCTCCAACGCCATCGCCAGTTTATCTTTCAAAACTTCTCTGCTCGAATACTCGGGCAGAAGAAGAATGCCGTAGCAGGTGTAACTGCTAGGCAAATGCCCATCATCAATTCCATTTCGCTGCAGCGTGAACTGCAGATTGCGCATCCCACCGACAGGAACACGGTCGCTCGCAGTGACGAACTCGAGGAGCTTTCGTTTCTGCGCGAGATCGTACCGTTTGACTATGCTCCAGAAATCGCGGATAGAGCGGTGCGAGGCGTCCCAGCCAATGTACCGTGTGGCACGACGCATTTCGGAGATATCGATTTCCTGAATGCCTTCGACGACTGATTGAAGAGTCTCCGGGTCGAAGAGTGTGATCGAACGTCTGTCGATGCAGGAAAAGAAGCCTTTCTTGAAAGCTTCAAGTTGTGGCTGGACGGAGACATCAGTCAGCCATCGTATGTAATCGCTAACATAGTTGTTACGATTCTCATTCGTGACAGAAGGTGCATCCAGAGGATTCGAATTGCTCCGGAGCTCAGAGAATTGAGGCCATTCTGCTGCTGATGCACCCATTTCGCGACTGACTGGCTGTCCGAATTGTTCGACACTGAACTCGTAAGTCCTTGCAAAGATGTCCTCTACAAGTCCATCCTTCTCGTCCCATTCCAGAAGTGTTGTCAATCCATTTGCGAGATCGGGCCAGCCATCCGCGATATGATGTAGCTCTGTTACCTCTTCGCCTAGCAGCTTTCTATAGAGCGCTTTCGGAAATGTAACTGGTAACGTGAGACCGTTGTACACGGCAAGAGAGACTATCATTCCAATAAGCTCGAATTTCCACAAAGGTTCTGGAGATCCGGGTAGAAACCAAGCCATCTTCGTCCGAGAATCGATAGTAAATGTGCCTGGAAAAATTAGCAGCTTTCCCTTCCTATTATATCAGAGAACATACCATAGTCAGGGTTCAAGGCCTCCGCTATGGCCAGTCGGAAGAACTCCTGTTGTACACCACCAGAATCCAAGCCTTCCTCGCCGCCTTCTTCACCAAGTCGAACCTTCAGAGGACGCATAAGCTCCCGCTCTTCTCTTCTCCAAATGGCATTGAAAGTATCCAACAGTACATTAGTTCGGCGAATCTCGAGTACCAAGAACTCAGACGTGGCGGCGCGGAGACGATCATGTAGCTTATCCCTTTTATATTTCTCTGTCACCAGACTGCCCTCAGACATAAAATGTGAGACGAGATGTCCTGTCGTGTGAGCTCTCTCGTAGGATTGATTCATGCGAGAGTAGTTGATTGCTCTGAAGTATGTTACCAGAGTCGAGGGGTCGAACAGATACGGGTGGTCCAGCAAATGGGTCGTTTTCTTGTTCTGATCAAACGATAGCCATTCAAGGGGCATTGCCACCGGATCAAGACGCTCGGCAAAGTACTCTGTTCGAAAGTGAATGTCGCCCAAGATCAGAGATTTCCTCTTTTTATCTGCTGTTGTTAGCGGCTGCAGGTTCTTTGGACTTAACAGGTAAACTTACAGATGGCTGCCATCATGGCCAGTGCACCGCCAAAGGGCCCATCATTTGGAACTTCGGCAGACCCTTCCCATTCTTGCAACATAACCGTTCTTGCCCAGTCAAGAATCAAAGTGGGAACTCTTTTCTCATGAAGACTACGCTCATCATCAGTAAAGTAAAGGATTGGGATCGTCTCCAGATCAAGAAATTTCAAGGATTCGACAAGCAACTCTAAAACATCTGGCTCACGAGCCTCGCCACTTCGATTCCCCCTCTGGAGATCAAGAAGCTCCGTGAATCGGCGCCTTGTTGGAATTGCTGCGAAAAGTCTACGAGCAAGTCTGAATGCTGGCTCATTGCTAAAAGCGTCTTCGTACGCGAGACACAAATCCACAGACTCCAGTGAAGAGTACTCCCGACTCAGCATCGCCAATCCATACGAGCGGATGCGAGACATATTTGCCATTTGACGTGTGTCCGAAACGAATGGCGCAGATGCGATCAATGCGTGCAGACAGATGTTCAGCACTCGCGCAGCATCATAATTTGAGACTGGGTTTCTGGAGTAGGATTTGTGGTCTTTGGCCCAGTCATAGGCATCCTCCAACTGCTTGGGTGGCCGGAATAGAGTGCCAGTAACATTCCATAGGCAGTCGAATGCCAAAGAGGGAGCTACTCGAGTGATTCGAAGCATGATATACCATATCGTCTGCGAGTCAAATGGTTTTGACTTTTCGTCGCAGAAAGACTTCAAAAGCGAGTCAGGTTTCCCCATCACATCAAAGAAGCTTTGCTCGATGAATCTCTTCCACTGACTTTTATATCGAGACGAGGGGTATTGTAATGGAACTGCTCGTAGCAGGGGAAATGGAGGTGCTTCGCGGACTCTTTTCGAACTGCCTTCAATGGACTCAGGTCTTAGAAGGTGTCTCTCGGAAAGATTCTCATCTTGCATGACATCACATAAGAAATTTATTGACTCGATTGAGAAGGAAGACATGGATTGAGGGAGAAGCACATCCTTTGTGGGAGAAGATTTCGCATCCGGCAGGAAACTTTTGTCGGTTTGTGGGATGACCTCGGTATCTTTGATATCTTGCAGCTTGTTAGGCCTATCCCTTCCATCATCCTTGATTACTGGCGCTTCAAAAGACTCCACGACGGATTTGGTGCTCGTATGCTTGATCTCGTGGATCTGGGTATTGAATTCTGACATTTTGATCTTCGGACTAGTGATCAAGGTTTGCCTGGGCATCTTGTGTTTTGGCAAGGGTGGCACGCTTGCTGGAGGGGAGGACACAGGCTCAACAGCAGGATCCGCGTGTTTTTGCTGTTTAGTAAGAATACCTTTAGGATTCTGCATTTCGGTTGAGTCGGACTTTTTCCGTCTATTCGGACTTGGTACAGTCCTTGCGACCGGATTCACGTGTGGCCTCGGATCTGGAGGCAGAGCAGCATTTGGCAGGTTTTGTGGGGTGGCAGGCTGCGACACTGGAGTGGTCGAAGGTGAGGATGGCCCTTCATGGACTCGAATGTCATTGGTGGTGTTGGGGGCTTCGGGTGTGTCTCCAAGGTTGGGGTTTGAGTTTGATGGCGCGGTTACATCAATTTCGCTGGAAGGAATAACATTGTTCACGTCTTCTTGTTGATGCGCATCGAACAATTGTGATTCCGAGTCTTCTTGGTCTTGGGTCTGAGAGAATATTGCGAGACTCCTGGGCGTAAGCCACTCAATCATCTTGAATGCCACCGTCCCGAACACATTCTGGACAAACGAACGAGGGTCCTTGGTATTGGGGTCTTCCAAATGATTCAAGTCGATCGCCGCCCACTGGTCCACCGCCTCGGTTGCTCTCCACTTATCCTTCTCGACGAGTCTATCAATATCTGGTAGGTCCTCGACGAAAGCTCCATTCTTTGGTACAGTCTTTGAGGCTTCGTTCTGCTCAGACTTGATCGGCGCACTTTGAACGACAGACGTCCGTAATTGACCTGCTAGACCAGGCTTGGGCTTGTGAGACTTTGGCATATCGGCAGACACTCGGCCCGCGCTATTATGGTAGCAGAGACCCATTTCAGGATTATCTTGGCTGGCCATGTATATCGCCAACGTCCGGGCGCTGGCGGAATTGTATCGACGAACCGGGGCACCATTCGCAACGCGTTTACGGCAAGAGAAGCATGTTGTCGTTGTGCAGGTCTTCGACTGGCAGCCATATCGGATTTGAAGGATATACCTGCCAGAACATTAGCATATAATGAATGTGTAAACCAGGCGGAGAAGACCAAAGAATTACAAACCTTTCCACCAAGAGCTGGAAATTGTGTCGTCTACGCGCCCTATGAATTCCATAAATCCTCTTTGGATCATCGACCTCGACCGTGAGCTTCTTCAACTCGCTGGGGGCATCTTCAGGAAGGCGTGGGAAAGGCGCTGTTGCCCACAAGGCTGCGTAGATATCCGCATCACTGACAGTTCCTCGGTCATCATGGACTCTGTGAGTATCTCGAGTCATGACATTGGCAGTGACGCTAAGTACTCGATGGGCTATTGAGTCGTGTTCGTGCTCTCATGGGCGCTTCGGAAGTAGTGGTAATGTGATGTGATGGTTGTAAATTGAGGCTGAAGGCGAGCTTAAAAGTCAAGTGCTGGTGAAAGTCAACAGACACTGGGAGGGCCCTGGCTGGTTCTGTCTGGTCTGGCTCCTAGCTTGCGCTGGCCTCGGCGGTCGGTCGCAGACTCTCAGCCCTGTCGCGCCTGCGACTGAAATGACGTTTGCTTACATAAGTGGCAGTCGACCCCTCCGCATGGGATGGGCGGATGGGACTTCTCTTTCTTGGTTCGCCTCACGGTGTTGGTAACTTGCGACCTCAATAAATAGAAATTCAATTTACTCCACCTTCTCCTTTCAACTACAGGCCTCGAGTTTGTACTTGCTTCTCGTCATACTAAGGCTCCATCAGAACCAGTGCCTGCGGACACACGAAGTTCTGGAGGAATCCAAAAATTTCAAGCATTATTCATCAAATCAACCCGATTTGATTGAAAAGGCCCTGATTTCCTATCCACTTTTTTCAACCCCCACCAACCTTATCAACGAAGAACCGCCACAAATCGTTCTCCAAACACACAACACAACCCCGACAACGCAAAATCACCATGGCTTCCATCGCAGCCAGCAGAGTGCCGGCGCCGACAGCGTCAGGTCAAGCAGACACCGCCTCTTCCCATCCCTATACTTGCAATACTTGTCAAGTGGCGTTCAGGAACAGTGACCTGCAGAGAGGGCACATGCGCAGCGACTGGCAGTGAGTTTTGGCCCATCTTGTGCATCCCTTCATCCTTTGACCAGATCTTTCTAGCCGATACAACCTGAAGCGCCGTGTTACCTCTCTTCCGCCGATCTCGTCCGAAACTTTCACCGAAAAGGTTCTCCAAGCCCAGGCTTCATCCACTGCCGCCGCGAACAAAGCAGCATATGAGAAGACTTGCACCGTTTGTGCGCGAACATATTTTAGCAAAAATGCCTATCAGAACCATGTTGGGAGCCAGAAGCATAGGGCAAAGATGGCTGCGGCTGAAGGAACGACGATCGACGATGCTAGCTCCGTAATGAGCTCGACATTTTCACTTGGAGAGCCAGCGACCGAAGCGGTGGAGGATATAGATTCTGATGCAGAGGAGGAGTTCAACGAGGTTGTCGAGAGCATTAAGAAAGCAAACCTTAAGGATGCGCCACCGGCAACACGAAGACCGTCACGACCACACCACTCGGCTGATGTTGAGAAGGAAGGATCTGTCAAGACAGCATCTTCAGTCACTGCTGCAGATGAGGAGATCACACTGGAGACTGCTCTGAAGCGCTGCTTGTTCTGCAATTACGACTCGCCGTCCATGGAGTTGAACGCTTCGCACATGGAGCGCATCCACGGCATGTTCATTCCAGAGCGAAACTACCTGGTTCAGCTTGATGGCCTACTTGGTAACTTATACGAAAAGATTCACGAGTTTCACGAGTGTTTGTACTGCGGAAAATTGAAGCCTACTGTGTTTGGTCTCCAGACTCACATGAGAGACAAGGGTCATTGTAAAATTCCATTCGATACTGAGGAGCAGCAACTAGAGATCGGAGAGTATTACGATTTTACCAGCACCTACTCAGATGTCGAAGATGAGTCAGATGAAGAGGATGATCTACCAGGCAAGAAGCAAAATGGAGGTGTCAAGTTGGGAGCCAAGCGACAAGCGAAGATCGACAAGGATGGTGACGAGGATATGGAGGAAGGTGACGGATGGGAGACTGACAGTTCCGAGTCATCGTTAGACTCTGCCGATCTCACTGCAGTCCCAGCTGGCCGACAACATCAATATGAGAAGCTCGACCAGCATCCTCATCACTCCCACGATGATCCTCGGCCACACCGAAATAAGGATGGATGGCATTCACATGCACACAAGCACGCCCATGCTGTATTCTACTCTGACTACGAGCTTCACCTTCCATCAGGACGAACTGCTGGCCACCGTTCATTAAACAAGTACTACAGACAGAATCTCCACAGCCATCCTTCTCCTGCAGAAAGACAGGAACAACTCGCCATCCAAGAGGCAGCGAGTTCCGAGGAGGAAACAGACGAGAGAGTCATCCGCCGCAACGAGAGAGAACGTGGTAGAGCAATGGTCAGCAGAGCCAACGGTGGACTTGGAATGCAAGGTGTGACTGCTGAGAAGCGAAAGGAAGTTGCAGTCATCGAGAAGCGCGCCAGGAAAGTGCAAGAACGGGAAACTCGAAGATATCAGTGGGGAGTCAACAAGCAAAACAATATGCAGAAGCATTTCAGAGTAAGCCACTTCCTTGCAAAATCTCTATGCCTCATACTAACTAAATTAGGATCCTCTTCTCCAATGAGTTCTGCCTTGCTTTCTATTGTTTTGGTAGGGTCTGTGTTCACTTCATCATGCAAAGCCTAGACGCTACGATTCATGATACCGGTATTGGTTGGTTGGGTGCATCAAGCAGTTCGTAGAGAAAAGCATAGACTTTGATTTCCACGAGTTGAACCAACATCCCAAAATAGCTTGCATAAGTGAAGATTCGTGCCGTATATGAGCAGTACAGTGAAAAGTTTTCTAACTCCATACATATTGAAATCTCTGGGCTCTTGACTCTGATGATCTTTACCTCGCTGATCATCAAGGCGTAAATTATCCCTTCTCAATGTTCCATTGTATTCATGATATTCTGAGTGCTCGTGTTTGTGTTGCTTTAAGAGGACCAAGACCGGACGGATGATTTGCGTCTAGCAGGGGTATGGCGGCCATCCCTGAATGGAAGCGAAATAATATGAGCCTTCCCCCCAGGACAACAAAGCTGCATGCCCCTTAGATTCCCACTTGCGAAGTCTAATTTCTCTCCTTGATACCCTCCATTTTCCATTCGATATTCTACTTCTTGACACAATCCTTCAGTTACAAATCTGATTTTATTACAAATCCATTTCAACATCCGCCAAATGCGATCATAACTCTCCCACCTCCGCAGAGCAAGCGCGTACAGACATGGCCGAACAGATGGGTACCCCTGGATCCACGGCAGACCTCTCCGTGAATGGCAGCAAGACAGGAGCTCCGAAGGACAAGTCATGTCCTTTCTGCCACCAGCAATTCACATCCTCCTCCTTGGGACGTCATCTCGACCTTTACATAAAGGAGAAGAACCCCAAGCCGGCGGACGGGGTACATGATGTGGACGAAATCAGGAAGTTGAGAGGGGGGATCACAAGGAGACAACCTAGGAATTCGACGTCAAGGAGGGAGGATTCTACACCGGCGGGTACACCTGTTGCTCAGGATAGGAGGAGTCCACGCCCCGAGTCCGATGGTCAGGGGAATCGGTCACCAAGTTTAAGGAGGGACGACCTTGTTGGGGATACGGTCAATTTCAAGGGGAAGCCAAATTACTTCATAAATAAGGGAACATGGGAGAGTACAGGTGTCATGAACAATATTCCGCCGCCTAGGACCAGCGATTCAAGGAGTTGGGATGGAGAGGAAAGGGATACGAATAGGAGGCTAGAACCGAGGAGTAGATCTGTTAGCAAGCAGATGTTGGCAAAGACTACTTTTGAGCAGAAGCAGAAAATGTTGGATGCTCTTGATAATGCCAAAGCTGCTGAATTGGCATTGAGGGAGCTCATGGGCTCAATTCGAGCTGCAAAGTATATACCCCCTCCCACCGACTCCACTTATTTTCCAGAACGCTAATACTTCCAGACAACGTATCGATGGTCCTTCAATATTCGACTACGATCCATTGACACTCGACTTCCCAGCTTTAACTCTCCGTTGCCTTCCACCGCCACCGACACTCTTCCAATCAACCCCTATTCCCTCCACGACCTCCTGGTCTATCCTCCCACCGGACGAGACCCAATACCATGCCCTGGTTGAGCACTTCTCTTCCGCCTTCCATAGCTGGCATGTCTCGGTCGCAATAGCAAATACTGCTCCCACAGAGGATCTCTCCTACCCGCCTCCAGAGATGTTCGCAGGCCACGAGGACCCAACCGAAATAGCCCAACGAGCAGAAGCCGCTGCCGCAGAACTCGAAGCCAAAGTCTCACAGCACTTGCACAATGTGTTCACACACTGGAACTCACTACCACAGGCAAAACGCAACGAGATATGGACGTTGGAGCTGGCACGGGGCGTAGGCCGAAAATCAGAGGAGATAGACACATTGAAGAAGGAGCGCGATTTTCACAAGCAGGAAACGGCACATTTGAGGCAGCAGGTGGATGAATTGAGCCGGTTACAACATCCCAGGGAATTTAAGCTCCAGCCTCCAAGCACGATACCATTCGACCAACCGCTAATGAGAATTTTGGCTGACGAGGGCCTCAATAATACATTGTCCAAAGGCTTCTCAATAACGGATAGGCATGTCCATCTAGATGTGCTCATCGACCGAGTCATTGGCCGCTGGAAAGGCATTGTGAGGGAAGCGAGGGGCAATGGCATTGGTGGCGGATTAGCAGCACAGAGGAGTCTCAGTGGAGGGTCTTCCCATTCAGCAAGTCTACCTCCTCAGCCTCAAATCCAGCAACAACAGCAGCAGCAATCTCAAAACCAGAACCAAACCCAAAACCAAAACCACTCTCAATCCCAAGCTCAAACACAATCCCGACCTCAACCACAACTCCAAGTCCAAACCCAACAGCCACAACAAGCGCCACCTACAATATCCACGCCTCAGCCCACACCCACCATAGCAATGGACTCCTCGAACGTGATCTCACCCTCCAACCACGAGATGGACGGCATGGGCAGCGATGCAGACGCCGACGCGGACGCCGATATGGAAGACGACGACAGTTACGCAGATATGAACATGGGCACGAACGACTCTATATCGCAGCCGAATGGCTCAGCGGGATTCAGACTGAGTAGTAATGGAGGTGGTGAGAGGGGTATGAGTAGTGGGATGGAAGGGCTAGAGAATGCTGTTGTGCAGGGGTATGTGAGGATTGGTGCTTGAGATTGATAGAGAATCGAAGGGGATGGAGGTAATTTCGCCTGTGAGGTACGGGTGGACCGAGAGGTTTAGCAAGGCGATACCAGTATTGTAATGTTTTAATTCAGCATTCATTCATTCGACAGAGAGATCAGAGAGGTGGAACTGTACGATAACGAGAATTTTTGAGCGCGAGGCTCTGAGCGAGCTAGGTGGAAAGACGAAGGGAAGGAACAGCATACACCTCGGTACGCTTCTGAGAGGAGAGAGCGTTCGCATTCACGTTTGCATTCATCAGGTTGGTCCTTTTCGCTGCATATATGTTGCGCTGCATAGTGGGGATCGGAAGTTACTGGCTGGCTCTTATTTTTGTTGTTTCGGAAAGCAAGCTTGTAATGAATGCTACTATACTGTATTATACCATTTTTCTGGGGGTTGGGGTTGGTTGGAACTGGGAGCTTGGAGCTCGGAAGGAGGGGTTCAAATGAAAAGAAGAAATACAAGCATTGTGCTTTTCAGAGATACAATACTGCATTCCGCCTGGACTGATGAGTTTGTTTGCTTGTTTCTATTCACGCTCGCTAGTGGTAAGAGTGAAGGGCGGGTGATGATCTTGTGAGAGTCTGATTTCTGAGATGTGTGGAACTGAGAGGGGAAGGAAAATAAAAGGAGGCGGAATGATCGATTCTGAATCTCCATGGTACAGGAGGTGCTGCGAAGAGCTACCCGTTTCTTGGACGCAAGGAAGGCGCCAGACTTCAGAGGTGTTTTGGGGTTTGTTTGTTTCTGCTTGGTCTCATCTAGTACATGTGGAAGTGATACTAGTGCAATCATCCAGCAAGTTGCTGGGCGGCTTGGAATCCTTCCAGTATAAAGTCTGTCTGTTGACTACATTTAAGTAACTAGATACTGTCATATCTATGATGACTATCACCCAAGTTGTGGTTATCATCTATCTACTCGTCGAATCATCGCTTTCTCCGTCCCCGGCGAGCTCTCAAGCGTTCACAACGCCGAAGAGCTGTTGAAGCCGGATGGCTAGTGTCATAAGTGTATGTCTCTTGAGCCTTATTGCTCTTCTTTTCTTGAGGGCTGCTGAGTCTTGTTCGGCGGCATTGTCTCGCCTCCTTGGAGACTGGAAAAGAAGGGGAGGTCATGGTACCCTCTTACCGCAGATTGCAGCTGGATCACCCTTGCCTCCCCACTCACTCTCTCTGCCGTGGCAAATTTTCGCTTTCATAACATGATACGCGGCTTGAGGGTTAAAAGAGAATACAATGAGCGTCTTTAAGTGTCCCACTCTATCTCCTCTCCTAGTAAGCAAATAAACAGGTATTTGAATATCTCCTATATATACATACGTCCACCCTTTCTCTTCAGAGCAAGATGGCTTCATTGCAATGAAGATGATGATATATGAGCAGTGTTGTGGTGTGGGCCAGGTTACCCCTGCGAATTCGATTCCCAAGGGAATATTGGTCCCTATTCGTGTAGAAGCCTGAAATTCACTTCACTTGGGTTTTGATACGCTGTGTTTCCCTGCATGGTCGGAATGGTTGTCGTTTCGTTATGGCACTATCACGTTACAAACTCTCATCTTGAGTCAGAGGATATATCTTAAAAAGAAAGCGCTTTTCATCGAATTGCATTGCGAGTAGGACCGGATACTTTTCCTCGGTTTGTTGAGAGAGAGAGACATGATCGGAGTTCCGTGCATTTCTCCATGCACGCCCGAGAACCCTCTCGTTTCTTGATCATCTTGTGCGTGTTGTTTGTTGCTTTTACCCCTCCTTCAAGCTCAAGATCTCCCCTTCTTATTCTATCCTTGGACTCTTCCAAATTTTCACGCACAATCGTCTTTGTTGGTTGTGTTGCTAAGCGAGCGCTCAAACACCCAACATCAACACTCGCTCACTCGGTGTATTTGATTCCCATTCAGCCAAGCCACACCTGTCATGCATCACAGCTGTCAGAAGTCAAATTTAACTTTCTCATGAGTTACGCACTGTAGTTGGAGTAACGCTCTAGAGTGGGCAAACCGCTGGGCCGTGCGGAATGTTTCGTTTCAACTGAAGTTGCTTGACGCGAGTGGCCTGAGAGCTGACATGCATGCTTATATAGATGGACACCCCAAGATTATAATACGTTGGAGGGCGATATCCCGGAATATGCCTACTGTTGGGGTATGTCTAGATGTTATCTTGTCATGGAAGTTGTGGGATACAGATGAATGTGCGAAGCCCGTGGGTGCAACACCAGCTTTTTTTTTTATTCGGACCCTTCTGCAATCTACACTGTTTTATTGCATGATCTTTGTTCTTTCCATTTGGCAGCATATATGGACATTTTCAAGATGCAGCTCTTGAATTTGCTTTTCACTTCATTTGTTACTTTCTCGGCGGCTCTCGCGTTGCCGGATCCAGCACCTCGACCACAAGCAACGACGGCTTCGGGAGCTATGTGCTTCGATGCTGGAGACTGCATTTTATCCGTTCGTGCCTCTTCCCGCTCCTGGTTATTGATAGAATCATTATTGCTTCCGCAATATCTGCATGTTTGAACTCGCTGACAGAAAAACAGGGAGGGGCCATGTGCAATAAGACCGCTGGCCAGGTGCCCAAATCATCTTCCTTCTACCTGATAGCCCCACAAGTATCCATTAACCCCAAATCAAAGCTCTCAGGAACATGCACGCCACCTGCTCCAGGAGCAACACCAAACCCCATCCCGGGCATCCCAGGTCTCCCTGCGCCTGCACCATCCTCCTCACCAGCAGCCTCCCGAGCAGGTGCTGAGGCAAGCGGAGCTAGTTCGAAACCTTCGTCTATGGCAATAGCGTCGGCTACTGGAGCGGTCTGCTTTGATGCTGGGTAACGTCCCACCCCACCATTCCGTCCACCCCCCCATTCCGGCCACCTTTTACACCAAAATGTTACAAGCATTAGTCAGTGACCGCACGGGTCAGGTGTGTCTTGGCCCTGAAGCTCAGCAGCCTTGCTGCATAGAGAAGCCAAGACAAAGGAACAACACTAGTCACGTGAGGGAGTCCACACGTGATGGAGCCTTTGAGGGGTGAGGACTCCAGTTTGGAGGACTCTCTGCCAAGGAGGATTCTTTGTTGAAATGAAGGTTTTATATAACATAGGCTGTTTGCTCATAGTAGATAAGAGCTTCGTGCTTAACTCAAATAAAGTATTTTTATACCATACTTAGTAACTTGCAATAGTTATTTATCTTGATTAGTGATAGCGTCTTTACTTACCAACTAACCTACCTTTACACTCTCGAGCAACATTAGCCCAATCGTACGTTACACTTTAAACACCACATCTATAAGTACCGGCGCACACATTAGATTAATAATAGGTTTCATAATTAAAACAACTCCTACGTCGTCCACCCCAAAAAAACCAGCACTTGTTAAAGAAATCGATAAGAACCTCAAATACAAGTCAATTAAAGCCTTCAACGATAAACGCAACCAATTTCACAGGTTTTTACTTCAATTACGATTATACATTAAGTTTAATGGAAATCGCTTTTGATTTAAGATCGAATAGGTCCTTTAGGTAATCACGCTGCTCAAAGGGAAGGCCCTGAACTGGATCGAAAGGTTCCTTAAAAATTACCTTATGTGGAGTAATAAGAATGAGGTTATTAATGAATGGAAAGTAAAGAATATTATTATCAAAATCTTTGGCATTTGGAAAGGATTTGTTATAAAAATTAAGGCCAACTTTGGAATTATAGACAAACGTAAAGAAGCGGAACGAGCCATAAAGGCACTTCGCTAGAAAGGGTCGGCAATCGCTTACACTTGGGACTTTTAACGCTATTTTACTTGCACGGAATAAGAAGATGAAGCGTTTAGTTATGCGTATCGCAAGGATCTGAAGGACTTCGTCAAGGACGAATTGCTCCGATATAACAGCATCATGAACACTCTCAAGATACTCATCGAGGCCGCTTGCAAGATCGATTACAACTGGTACGAGCGTAATATGGAAAAGAAAGGAAAGTATGATTCCAATTATAAAAAAATGGGCGAGGGAAGAAATCGGGGAAATCATTCTAAGGAATATGGAGACCCTATGAAACTTGATGCCACTTAATGAAAGGAATTATCGTTATAATAGCGAAATAAACATATGCAAGACCAAACATGTTTTAATTGTGAAAAGCCAGGCCATTTTGCAAGAAATTGTAAGGGTGGAGGAAAACGCTTTCAAAGATATCCATCAGGTAAATAATTAAATGCTACTATTTAAAGAAAAGGAAGGTATAATCAAAAATATAATGGACTAATGATGCTTAACGCCACCTGAGTACAAGAGGATGTAATAAGAGAAGCTGGCAACCAATTGGACCAACTAGACCAGCTAGGAGAGCTGATCCGCGTGGCGGAAGCACTCGATATTAGCAAAAAAGCGACCAAAACTTATAAAAAGGAAGAATCTAGTGATAGCGAAGACTTGGATGAGGTGTTTATTTTGAATGGATTTGAAATGTCGCCGGAGGATTATCTTATGTATATCATATTAGCTGGGGAGAAGCTAGTTTGGACAGCACATCAGGAAGTAGAATCAATATTTGAGTAGGAGCTTGCAGAAGTCAAAAAATGATTACTTGCTTAAGAAGAAGTGGAGGAATTTATCTAATACTGGAAGATAATAAAAGATGTGTTCGCAGAGCATATGATGTGAATTTACACTATCACAAGTGGATACAATTACGGACGTAGCGAAATTAATGACGTAGTCCAACAAAGCTAACAATATCAGGAGGCATTCACTTAGAATGTGGAATATATGCTAAAGCTTAAGATGAGGCTTAAGGTTTGTAGGGAAATGAGAAAAGAATATGAAGGAAAGATATGTAAATTTTAAGGAAAAAGAAATGTGATAGCAATTAATTACCTTTAATATACGGAACTTGCATGATTATCTTGTTAAAATCACTTATACATAGTCTATTACTTTAATAAGATTGACGCAAATTACTGGCCAAAACGCCAAGGATCGGTGTTTTTTAACAACGATAAGCCAATCATCTCCCTCGAGAAACTGCCAACGGCGCCCGAACTTTCAAAAAACTAGGAAACCTCGCTAACGATAGGCTACCGACAAATGTTCACAAAAAGTTTAAAACCTCATACGATAAGGATTTGTGTATGACAGGAAGAGGACAGCAACTCTTCCTAACCGTTCATATCAATGGAATAACACTCAAAGCAATGGTAGACTCTGGAGCAATGGGTAATTTTATGGATTATACGATAGCTATATGCCACAGGTTTAAGCTGGTCAGGAAGGAACGCCTATATTATCTATTTGCACTAAATGGGGATATTATCAGGTTGAAGAATGAATAAGTGATTATTCAGATCGATAAGCTGGATATAAAAACATTACAAGAACATACTAAAAACATTAAGTTTGATATCACTAACTTGGGAACTCACAAGTTGGTACTAGATATGCTATAGTTATCACTTCATAATCCCATTATAAACTAGTGAAAAGAACAAATCACTTTAGACCATTATTAATGTGAAAGCAACCGCAAAGCATTTAACCAAGATACAAACATCTTGAAGCAAAAAAAGCTATGTGCAACTTTTTTGATTAAAGAGGACCCCACCCAGGCTTCCGTGCTAAAGCGAATACCAGCAGCGTACAAGGAATATGAGTCATTATTCCTCGAAGGATCTAAAAACGAGGCCCTTTTAAAGCACCAACCATGGGATCACAAGATATCTCTGGAATCAGGAAAAACGCCTAGCTTCGAATCAATATATCAACAATCTGCAACAAAGCTATAACACCTGAAGAAATACATCAATAAAAACCTAGCGAAAGGTTTCATATAACTATTCACTTCATCCGCCGCCAACCTAATATTGTTCATCTTAAAGAAAAATAGAAAACTTCGCTTATATATTGATTACCATATGCTTAACAGCATAACTATCAAGGATAAGTATTCATTACCTTTAATTAACAAGCTATATAACCAATTATAAGAAGCAATAATATTCACAATCCTGAACATAAGAAGCGCTTACAACCTCATCAAGATAAAAAAAAGCGAAGAATAGAAAACAACATTTAGAATATGTTATGATTTATACGAATACCAAGTCATACTATTTGAACTTACAAATGCATTCACATTATGCTAACGGATGATTAACAACCAATTACATAAATATTTTGACGTTTTTGTAATCGCTTACTTGGACAACATACTTATCTACTTCAAAAACAAAAACAAGCATATTTAACATGTGAAGAAGGTATTAGCCAAATTACGGATAGCAAAACTTCTTCTCAAACCAAAGAAGTGCAAATTTCACCAAGAAGAAACCCACTTCTTGGGATTTATCATGGGAAGATATGAAATCCGCATGGACTTAGCTAAGGTTGAGATTGTACTTACGTGGCCTAAGCCAATAACAATTATGTAAGTACAATTCTTCTTAGGATTTGCCAACTTTTATAAAAGATTTATATATAATTACTTCGTAATAGCTAAAGCATTTACAAATCTAATAAAAAAGGACCAAGATTTTAAATAGATAACGGAGGCGCGGAACGCGTTCCAGGTATTCAAGGAATGATTCACGCAGGCCCTAGTCCTAGCCACTTACAATTCAAATCTAAAGATAATTATAAAAACCGACGCATCAGACTTCACCCTCGGAACTTGCCTAAGCTAGAAACATGATGGGAAATTATAACCTATCGCATACCACTTTCAAACGTTTTCGCTAGCGGAACTTAATTACAATGTATACGATAAGGAATTATTAGCTATAGTAGTCGCTTGCAAGCAATAGCAATATTACCTCAAAAGAGCAAAACATGTGATTTAAGTATGGATGGATTATAAGAATTTCATATCTTTTATTATAACTAAGATATTAAACAAATGATAAATTAAGTGGTTAAAAGAATTATCCACTTTGAAGCTTAATATCACGTATCGAAAAGGATTAGAAAATGCAAGAGCCGACGCTTTTAATAGATAACAAGATTATTTAGGCAAATTAATAGAAAGATTCAAAGCTATACTTAAGGTAAGAGCAAACGAGTTGGAATACAATCACGAACTCCTCATAACCTTTGTAATAATGGAAAATAACAAACTCGTAAAATTAATTAAATATGCATATTAGATGGATGAATGCGTTATGAGGATATTATAGTTGCCAATAAAAGATTTTGCCTAAGATGAAATAGGCATCTTTCATTTTAAAGGACTTATCTATATTCCCAGCAAAATAAGGCAACACTTTGTTAAAGAATAGCACTTGCTGTTAGCGCATGGGTATTAAGGAATATCGAAAACTTTTGAGAGGATTGCCAGAGATTACTATTTTTTAGGAATGAGGAGATATATTGAAAGGGTAATAGGAGAATGCGATTTATATGCAAAAAGCAAGTTAAATAGGCACGTATCTTACGAACTTCTATAATCACTTCCGATGTCATAACAAGCGTAGGAATCGATTGCGTTTGATTTCATTATTAAACTATTGCTATTCAAAGAACTAATGATGAAGACGACATTCGACGTTATATGGGTTATAATGGATCGATTCACCAAATATAGGTACTTTATATCATATAAGGAAAGAAGTAATGCATAAGAATTTGCGTACGCTTTCTTTAAGATAATGGTAAGCTAATACAAGCTACCTAAAAAGATTATATCTAATAAAGACAAGCTCTTCACGTCTAAATTTTAGATATCATTGATAAACCAAATGGGGCTAAATTACAAAATGTTTATGGCATTTCATTTATAAACGGATGGATAAACAAAAAGACTTAACTAGTCCCTTAAACAATATTTGCACAGTTATGTTAATAAGGAATAAAGCAACTGAATAGAACTCCTCCCACTTGCCTAATTTGCCTTTAACAGCGTAAGAAATGAGACTACAGCGGTGTTACCCTTCTTTGCTAATTATGACTTTGAACCGGAAGCCTATCGGCAACCCAAAAAAGACAATACTAATGCATAACAATTAGTAGTACTCGCAAACAAATTAAGGAAGCTATAGGAACAATTGTTTAAGGATATCGAGTTTTCAAACTTGAGAATTGCAAAATATAATAACTAAAAGCAAAGTATGGGACCTTCGCTAAAGAGGGAAGATAAAGTATACCTATTACGCAAACATATCAAAACAAAACGATCAAGTATCAAATTAGATTTCAAGAAATTAAAATCATATGAAATATTGGAAAAAATAAGGCCAATTAATTTTAGATTATAGCTACCTAAAGGATTAAAGCTACACTCTATATTTCACATTTCCTTGCTAAAACTTGCGTTAGGAATAACATCACTAGCAACGAATAAAGAAATCTAACCAGAAAACAACCTAGACGTTTACAAGGTGGAAGAATTATTTAATATCCAGATTACTAACGACGGTTAATAGAAATACCTAATCAAATGAAAAAGGTATAAGGCAGAGGAAAACTCATAAGTATCTACGGAAAACTTGAATTGCCCTCAGCTGCTTTGACGATTCTAATCAGACAACCAGGGGAATCCCAAAAACCACCGCCACCAAGTAAATCAAATCATACGAGATTCAAAGGGTCGAAATCAACTATAGGGAAATTAGGATTAGAAAGCCAAGGGAGCTAGTTGTTTAAAACGTCGGGCGCGAGCTTAGAAGGCGAAAAAGGCAACCGCTGAAGGCGAGGGCGAAAGAAAAAACGACACACTTGCTTCAAAGGTGATCGCTTGAACAAATAACTTGCGACGTCGCAAGCCCTCTTCAAACAAACGCATTCAAAACAACAAGTACCCTCTCGCAAGTTCAAAAAACAATTACAGGACTATAATCAATAGAAGAAGCAAGCTTATGCGACGCGACTCGTCTTCTCGATACGCACTGCAAATGCGATGCATTATTTCTTCTTCTTATAAGATATAAATAGCATAACAAGCAACAAGTAAGAAAGAACGTTAATTAAGATAAAGGAATTTCGTTGTTATCAACATTAGTATGGGGATATACTAGCTAAAAGGGGAATAATGTTACAAGCATTAGTCAATGATTGCATGGGTTAAGTATGTTTTAGCTTTGAGGCTTAGCAGCCTTGCTACATAGAGAAGCCAAGACAAAGAAATAATATTAATCATGTAAGGGAGTTTACACGTGATGAAGCTCTTGAGGAGTGAGGACTTTAATTTGGAGGACTTTCTGTTAAGGAGGACTTCTTGCTGGAACGAAGATTTTATATAACATGGGCTGTTTGCTTATAGTAGATAAGAGCTTTGTGCTTAACTCAAATAAAGTATCTTTATACTATACTTAGTAATTTGCAATGGTTATTTATCTTGATTAGTGATAGCGTTTCTACTTACTAACCAACTTACCTTCGCACTCTCAAGCAACACCAGCCCGACCGTATGTTACATAAAAGTTACACTTTTAAACCTTTAATATCTCTATAATTAATTAATAAAAGCTTATTACTTTTTTATAATTAGTTTTATTATATCTTATTTATTAATCTAATAAAAGAAGGCTAATTTAATATTACGTAATATTACATATTAAGTATTTAAAGTTCAAAAACTTTTTCTCATACAAATTTGGTGTAAAAATGATTTTTCTTGTTTTTTTAATAACTTTTATAATTATTACTATAAATAGCTAAAACTTGAATTATATATAGACTGTATATATATTATTAAGGTTTTCAAGTTTCAGACCATTTGTATTAGTGATTATTACGTAATTAAGTAGAATATAAACCCTCATATAAAAATTTGTATGAGGGAATTTAATTACTTAATAAATTGAAAACTACTAATCCAATTTTCTATAGATCCTCAAAATTTAATTCTACGTATATCATATACCTATCATTTGAGTTTTAGCTATTTATAGTAATAATTGCTAAAGTTATTAAGAAAACAAGAAAAATCATTTTTACACCAAATTTGTATGAGAGAAAGTTTTTGAACTTTAAATACTTAATATGTAATATTACGTAATATTAAATGATTAAAATAATTAGGATCTAAGAGACCTATTAATTATTTTTTCTGAATCCTTAGTTTTAGCTTATTCTATTAATAAACAATAAAGATATTACTTAATTAAAGTAGTGAGTTTTGGTGTAAAAGGTGGCCGGAATGGGGGGGTGGACGGAATGGTGGGGTGGGACGTTATGTTGTATTATTGCGCCGTCTGACAATAGCTGATCCTCAAATACCCTCTCCCCTCCCAACCTCTGTGATATCAACAATTTACAATGGCCAACTCTGTCGTAGCCACACCGAAATTTCTCTCTCTCATTCTATCTTTCCTGGAAATTCGCGATCTCTTGGTATCTGCTCAGCTCGTCAACCGCAATTGGAACTCGATAGTTGCGACCACAGCCTCCCTCCAAATCGCCTTGTTTTTTAAACCCTCAGAATCCACAACTGCTCGAATTCTAAACCCACTCCTCAAAGAAATCTTCCTCCCCTGGTTCGAATCACCAGCCTCGTATTCCGGCACGCATCCCCGTAATACAGCGCTCAGTTTCCAGCAGCTGTCGTGGGCTCAACGAGCTCCTGTATTCCAACGGGGCGAGGCTTCTTGGAGAAAAATGCTCGTTGTATCCGGTGGGGTGGAGGTTCGTAACTTGAGGGTCATATGGCTGACGCAGAGCATGTTGGGATGGCAAGAATGCCGGGGAATGCTTGCTTGTGATGATGGATTGAGAATGGGTGTGTTGTGGGATCTTACGAAAGACTTCTGCGTTTCTCATAGGAATGCTTCGTTTATGATGAACTGGCCAGAGAATCTGTTCTCCTGTGAGAGACATCAGAGAGTACCAGGTGAGGAGTCAAGCTGGAAAGAGAGGTTCCAGAAAATATTTCGGTGGAAACGAAGAGGCCGCTACGGCAGTGGCTTATCTGCTCGATCCTGGATTTTGTCTGCGGTACAAGAGGATGCAGTATCTGATGACAAGAGAGGTGGATCCAGCGAGGAGCACGTTTTGGAATTGGTTCTTACATCCGCCATTCTATGTGAACCTCGTGGCTGGGACATGCCTCCAGTCTTGGGACAAGAGTTTCAGAGTCAAGCTTATCAAAAGGTAAGTATTGAATATGCAGATCCAACGCCGTGCCCTGGCCCATAGTGGGCTTATTTTGAAAGATATTGGGTTTCAAAAATCAAATATCTTCCAAGTCATCGCTCTGAGGTGTCCGCGAGAAACCATTTTGTATATTTATAGGGCCAGTATGAATTGTAATAGAAGGAGTAACTCTCGTCGGTATCTTGGCAGACCAGAGCAAACGAAATGGACATACCAATTATTACCAAGACGTTCACATTGCTGTGGCCCAATCAACGAAAGAGCTCAGATACCTATGTACGTTACTGTACTCCATGAGTTGCTCATTCTTCGTCGCATTTTACTTCTAGGCAATGGTGTTAGTTATGCTGAAGGTCAAGGGAACATATCGAAGTATACACTCCGATGCCGACAACTCCAGCAGCCACTCTTTGACCTTGGAGGAATCTTGTTTTTCCGATGCTGACGAGGAGGATTGCCACATGATACATATCCAGGCTCCGGAGACGATTGCTAAACCTCCTGCCTAGGTGCTATACCGACTCGGTGCTATACCGAGCAAACGACGGGAGGCTCGGCGTACTGGAGGTACAAGACAGCAGATCCACCGTCCACAAAAGAACCTGCAACATCCATTCTGGCGTCCGAGCTTCGCCCCTCTGATCTTCAAGGTATGCAGTGAACGAAAACTCACGTTTGCAATCCAACAAGGCCATAAAGATCGTGCATCACGATTTAACAGCGCAGAGCCAATCGACTGATCCTCAATCAGTGGGTATGAGTCACTGCTTCTCCGAGATTGCTCTTAGACAAGTGTCTCTCATCTACACCTCCTCGATCTTACATTCATTTGACTCTGTGTCTTCCTTAGTTGTGGCATCTCTGGACACTTCCCAGTCGTGAAACTCTTGGGCCCATGTTCCGGAATGAATGGAGAAGAGACAGAAGTCGGATAGCTAAGACTGCTGCTAGAGCTCTCAGACAATCTCGTTACGAGCCCCTGTGTACTCCTAAGACTTCATTTAGAAGCAGATCTTAAGTAGTGTAACTTTCACTTGGATTTCGTAGCAGCTAATAGAATATCGGATCATGGATAGTGTCGATCTGAGTTCTGTACCTCAGCAAAACTCACACCTGGCCATTCAACTTGGGGCTCTCTTCCACAGCATAATGGAGTTGGAGTCGTCACGGTCACGCACATTTATATTGTAATCCGAGACCATGGCTCCCTAGGTATGCAGTGTAATGCTCGGGTAGTGCAGATCTACAAGCGAGGCTCGGGGACCCGGCGTCGTACGAGTCGTACTGTGTCCCAATCTGCTGTAGCCTTTGTGATAACCTGTAGATCGCACATGAAGTGATGTTCAGCTGTTGATAGGTCTCGACCATGTAGTGACTCCAATTTCAGGTCGAGGCTTCTGTGAAACTGAGCCGATATGATCTGTGCTTGCTACACCTCGTATCTTGCTCTACACGGGACGTAGATGATTGGAAGATATTTGCTCGACTGAGCCCGATGTGATACGTTGTCGGGGAACTGGATGAGAAAGTCTGTGTCGTACATGCAAACATGTGTGTGTCTTGATGGGCTGGTGGGCTCATCTATATGTACGCATTGTTCGCTCTCTTGCCGTGCTCGCTCTTTCAACCAAACCTAGCTATTACAAAACATCCATCTATTTCCAATCAAGCCATTTCAGTAAACATCAAAAGTCAACAGTACTCACTAGCAGTGATGCATATCCTTGCCTTCCTGGCGTCCCTAAGGCTTCTCGCCCCTGCTCTCGCAGCACCCCTTAGCGCCAATGTCGAGATCTCAATCAACGACGAAACGCCGTCATCTGTCTCCGCTTCTGTTTCAACGAGCAACAAGCAAGACCCTTTCGAATATTGTCAGCCAAGAACCTTCCATCCAGACTTTCCTTGCGAAGATATAATCGGTAAAGGATGGGTAAGTCGAATTCTCCCTACTTGGTCGCAGTCGGGGGCGCTGATATAATGACGATTACAGTACTACAATGAAGAGGTATGAAATGATCGAAAAATACCGCTAGAACTAAGAAGAAGCTGATGAAACGTCCTAGAAGCAAACCTGCTGCCACGGATTTTCTGAGGACGAGGAGTCCATCTCCCACCTCCGCCACTCTTCCATTGTCTCGCCTGCCGAAATCAACGTCCACCACAGCAGCAATTATTACGAATTCTGCCGTCCAGAGAGATTTCTCCCAAACTTTCCGTGCAGCGACATATTCGGTGGTGGATGGGTAAGCCTCTGCCATCCTCCCAGACAACTCGAAATGACGGTGCTGATAACTGTGATTACTTCAGTCCTATGACGAGGAGGTATGAAATATACATGTATATTACTCAAATGAACAGCGTTGACGAAGAAACGTAGAAACGCACCTGCTGCGCCGACTTGGACGAGCCCGCCTCTCACCTGCGCCACTCTCCTCTCGTATCGCCGTCCAGAACCAAGGTCGGCCACAGCAGCAATGCTTTCGAGTTCTGTCGACCAGATTTCTTCCCTCCAGACTTTCCGTGTGACCATGCGTTCGGACCTGACTGGGTATACCTCCATTTTTCCCTCTCTTCTCGGCCGACCTGCTAACAGACATGGCAACCACAGCACTACTCAGACGAGGTATTCACATATGCCAAAGGCATTCCTGTTTCCACGATAAGCTGACTTGAAAATCAGAAACATGCCTGCTGCAAAGAATTCGCAGAAGATGAAGAGTCTTTCTCCCCACTCGGTATTTCGAACGAATCTTCTCGCCAAGTTCCAGCTTCTAGCTTAGCGAGGTTCCCTCATACTGAGAACTCGAACTTGGACTCAGGCAAGCGTTGTCTCAAAGCCCTATTCCCACCAAATTTTCCATGCAGCGACGCGTTCGGCGATGGATGGGTGAGTGTTGTCCTCCTCTCTTCTCTCTAAATACTACTCGTATATAGCACATAGACAGAGGAGATGCCGCTAACTTGCATCTTACCTCCAGTACTATTCTCGACTGGTAAGACAGATCACTTTCGAATTACGCTTCCGAGACCAAGCGCGATGTTTCAAAGATGAGTGGGGTGGGCAAGTGAGCTGACGACAAGATCTAGGACGGAGGATGCTGTCAAGGTGTCGAGGAGGATACGATGTCCATGCCCGGCTATGGTGCTTCCCGCAAGACATCTTCTAGCTCCATGAACGACGATGTCAATAATGCCTTTGAGTTCTGCCTACGAGCGGTTTTCCCGCCAGAGTTCCCGTGTGGCGACCGGTTTGGTGAGGAGTGGGTGAGTACTCTCTGGTTCAAACCGAGCTTTTCGCGCTCCACTTCTTACCAGCATCGGAGAAGAAAAACATGCTGATGAGAATATGACGCGATAGTACTACTCGGATAAGGTGAGCCAAACGAGACACTCGCAGTAATCGGTAGGGCTATACACTGACAGAGATCGTAGGCTCAATCTTGCTGCAAGAAAATTGACGAGGACCTGGCTTTCGGTATGGAGGAGGAGAAGCATAGCAAAGACCAGCATGTAATCTCTATGTCTGCCGCTCCAGCTTCTCAGGGAACTTTGACCGAGCACTGCCTGCAAGAATGGTACCCTCCGGGTTTCTCTTGCGATTATCATCTCGGCCCTGAATGGGTGAGTTTTCTCTCTGTGCCCTTACCTCGATACTCTTCTCAGGAGCATGGATAGGAGAAGAATGAAGTGCTAATTCGATGGTCCTTGCAGCACTATAATGATGAAGTAAGACCCAAGCGCAACGCGATAACGAAAGAGTCAAATGTCACGGCGCGGACGCGAGCTAACGAGAAGTATAGCGATTCCAATGCTGCAAGACGGTAGAATGGCTGTCTTCTTCTGATAGGGGAAGCGAATATCTCAGCTCAAGCTCCATGGATGTCGACGCTCCTTCTCATTCGGAGCTAGCTGCTGCTGGTAGGGTCTGCATTCCGGCTATTCTGCCACTGGGATACGATTGCACTGCTCGCTATGGCAGTGGCTTCGTACGTATTGCTTTTTCTTTCTTTCCTGCTATTCCACCCTTTGCCTTACCCTCTCCTCCCTTCCTAATCACACTTCTTCGCCAACACAAGGTGCATACATACTGACATGCATTTTCACCTCTAGCACTACATCGAGCAGGTAAGATATCCATTCCCGGGTCTCGAGATATACAGAAGAGAAATTGACAAATAAACTCGTAGATTCACACTTGCTGCAAAGAAGCAGAGGGACGCTCTATATTGACGGCTGCTGCCGAGGAAGATGCGTTGTCTAAGGGCATGCCAACAGGATTTGGATCTCGTATTGATGCTAAAGGAGCAGTGAAGGGAGATATGCCGAGTGGTTTCGAAGAGAAACCTAAGGTCGAAGAGCAGGTCATCTTCCATACTGAGATGCTGTGAGTACAGTTAGGCAAGTCTGCCACGAGCGGCCTAATGGCTGGCATGGCGAATTATGTGGTTATCTTGGGATTGTGGAGGAGAGTTGGGGATTGGGAATGAGAAGGCTTTGGTCGCTCCTTTAGATTGAATTGAAAGCCGATTCCTCGAAGTCTTCGATGCGTGGTTCGTCACGATTTGGGACTCGATGTACCGGCATGTGGAGTTTGATGAGAATAAATTGGCCCTCACGTCTCCAAGCTCGGTATGTTGGCCTACCATCAGGAGGATCTTTTTGTGAAACACGTACCAGTACTGTACAGTCACCTCTTCTCTCCCCCTCAGTCGTAGCTATCTTCTGTGTGACCAGTCAGCATCTAATTCTCACCATCACGCCGATTATTACTGTGGGGAGAAGTGTTCAGGTTCAGATTAACGAGATATGATTATGATCGCACATGCCAGTTGTAATGACATCGAAAATAATGGATTTTGTTACTCATCATGAAGAAAGTAGATGATTATAGTAGAGAGAAGGATATGAAAATAGCTGTTTATAACTCACCGCTGATCTGAATCGATGACGGCATGTTGAATGGTGGTGTTTATCGGGCTCGTTTATAAACGAGATAGCACGAGGAAGGGAATATTTGTGAGAACGAGTTAAGGATGAAAGTTTCTAGATGAAAACTTGCTTTCAATAATTGAGTAGAAGCAAAAGAGCACGTACAGAGTAGGAGAGAGTGGAGAGAGATGGAACGAAGCTCTGTGGATGTCGATGCCCCATCCGATGCCAAGACCTACTCCCCCGCACTCACCTGCAGGCCCGCTTCCCCAGTGCAAGTGGAGGGCTCCAAGCTGCCAGCACCAACTCAGGCTCCACTCTGTCGAATCCGGGATGATCCGTCAACATCAACCTCGCGTCTGTCATACCGTGCCATAGAAAGAACAATATGTCTTCAAAAATGTCCAGATCATCCTGTTGTTTCTGCTTCCTGGGATCTTCCAATTCCAATTTCCTTTCCAATCAAATCCAAAAGCAAGTCCAAACTCAGACTGCCACCCACACATCCCTCCCCCAAATAACACCACTCAGCATCCCATTTCCACGCCACAAATCCCCCAAAACAGATAAGCTCACAACCTTACTCAATCTTTCCATTCAGCCACCCAATCAACGACCCAGTCAGTGGGCCCTGGAACCTGAATTTAGTGGCAAAGTCAAAATTTAGGCTTCCCCGCGCGCAGCTGAAGGAGCTCTGGACCTGGTCGGCACGGAAAGCTAGGGAGGTGAGGTGCATTCGCGACGACGTTATCTCTTTAGAGTTCTTCTCTTTTTGACTTCTTCTCTGCACCCTTTCGCTCTTTTAAACAACACCCAATCGCATAATACTTCAGTTGCGACGGACAAATCAATTGATACTTCCAGCTCATCATCATCAGAAGACCTCGAATCGATATTTGCGCGAGCAATTGAACGTCGACATCACCACTACACTTAATCGCAATCAAAATGAAGACATCTACCTTTCTCACCACAGTCTTCGGACTCGGATTGGCGACGGCGCAGAATCTCTCTGGACAGCCAGCTTGTGCTGTACGTATTCCTTTTATCTAGCTTCTACCTGCTGTATCGCACTGTGGAGTATTGCGCTGCGACTGAATCCTGCCTGTTTGCTGCTCCTGATTGTGCTTCGGCCCTTTCACGAGCGCATCCACTTCCCTTTCGTGTCAGAAGCAGTCTCTGTATCTAGAATTGTCTTCCAGCGCGAAAGAGGGGGGGGGGGCGATGCGCAAGAAGCAACTGAAAGGGAGGGCAGTCCTCTTGCAATACAACTCCACACCTCCTCCTCTTCCTCATTTCCCCCGCATTCCCCTTTTCCATCCCCTCCTCCAAAAACGACCAACTAAACTCCCACTCCCCTCAACAGTCACCCTGCCTCTCCTCCGCCATCACCGCCGCCGGCTGCGCCCTAGCAGACCAAGGCTGCCAATGCGGCACCGGCAAAGCCTCCATCCAAAACCTCGTCGCAACCTGCCTCCTCTCCGGCTGCAACCCAACCGATCTGGCTGCTGCAGCATCAGTAGGAAATGCGCTTTGCGTGGCGTATTCTGCTACTGCTCCAGGAGGAGCGGGAACGACTGGTACTGCTTCGACTGGGGGCGTGTTGACGATTCAGACGAGTACGGGTCCACTTACTACGACTGCGACGACTAGTCTGGCTGCTACAACGGGGACGAGTACTGGAACGACAGGGACGGGATCCACGGGTACGACGAGTGGGGGAAGTACAGGGGGAGCGACGACGAGTCCAGCGACGACGAGCCCGCCTAGTTCGAGTGCTGCTACTTCTGGGTCTGGGACTGGTGCTGAGGCTGGGACGAGCAGTACCTCTACGGCGGGAGCTGCTCAAGGTGTTGTTGCTGGTGCTGGAGGAGTCGTGGGATTGTTGCTGGGGTTGGTTGCTGCGTTGTAAGCTGGAATAATATTTGAAGGGGCTCCTTCGCTCGGGACTGGCTGGTGAGGGATTGGATGGTTTTGTTAATAAGGGGTGGCAAGGAAACATTGTCTTTGGCTGACCAGAGATTGGAGGACACAGGAAGGGTGTATATTCGTTGATACGTCAGGGCGCCAGGAAGGAAGAGCTCTGGTATCTTGTTAGGTATATTATATGGTTCTTTGTTGCTTGTTTTGCATCACGCCATTACGACATCAAAGTTCCTTCCATTTCTCCCTCCATATCACGAGTCATTTATCAGTTGAATCCGCTCTCCAATCACCATGGGAGTTGTAAAGGTGTTGACAAGTTCTTCCCCATCGTTTCCTCAGCCGTCCCAATATCTCCTACAACACCATATATTAGCACATCTCTTCCCCACCAACCTCCAACCCAAAAGGAACAACTCACTCGGTCCTCTCGGCGCCCAATACTCCCCCGTCCTCTCTATCGTCAACCCCTCCACCCACTCCCTAATCGTCCCCGCCGCCTCATCCGGCGTAACCGCACCACCATCATCCCAAAACTTATCAAAGCCTACCCCCCTCGTCATATCCGTCCTCATAAACCCCGGATGCACAATACTAACAATCACCCCCTCATCCCTCAGATCCAAACTGAGTAGTTTGCCCACCATATTGAGCGCGGCTTTGGAGGCGTGGTGTGCGTAGTTGCCGCCGCCTTCCTTGGGGTGCCGGAGGGTTATTGAGCCGGATTCGGAGGAGATGAGGAGTATTTTACTGCCTGGGGGAAGGTAGTGGGATTTGTGGAGGGAGTGGATTATGAAGGGGGGTGAGATGGAGGATGTTGCTGGGAGAGGGAGGGGAGTTAGCTTGATCTGGGAGAGAGGAGGGGAGGGGAGGGGAGGGAGGGGGACGAACTGTATGTTTTTACTTCGACGTCCCAGTTTGGACCGGTTTTGAAATATTCTGTTGCGAAATAGCCGGCTGTTATGATCTGTGAAAGGTATAAGCTTCGTCCTCTTTCTCACTAACTCTCTCTTTATCCAAAGGAAGCAAAATATTTAAAAGTGTATCCCATCAACTCACCACAACATCAAACGCCCTCACCCCATCCTCTCCCTCAACCATGCCCCCTCCACCTCCAATCGCACCCAATTGATTCACCAGCCTCGCACCCACCCCACTATCCGCTACATCAATATTCTTCACCCAGACTATCTTATCGTTGAACTTGGAGTCTGTAGGTGCGGTGGCATTGCGTGTGGTGCCGAAGACGGTGGTGTTGGGTTGTGAGGCATAGAGGTTGGCTAAGGAGGCGCCGAGGCCGCGGGTTGCGCCGATTATGAGGATATTGGGCATTGTTTTTGGTGACGGATGTTTGGAGGTTGGTGAGATTGGTATATTTTGGGGGGGAGGTGTGGGGGAGGAAGGTGGTATTTGAAAGAGATGGTTGGAATCGATGACGTGTGGAGCTGATTAACTCATGGAGGGGCAGCTTGCATGTGCAGGGGTCAAGCTTTAGCTATCAGATGCAGGTGGTGTGCTTACAGTGGAACTTAGGGGTGGTAGGGGTGGATTTTGGCATGTGAAGTGCCTGAGGGACGAGGTGCGGGGTAAAGTTTCAGGGGAGCGGGGTAGATTTGGAACGCTGAAAGCTGAAAGCACACTTGTAGTCCAGGTTCTACTTTTCTCATCTTTGTTACAGATTCCTGGAATCTCATCAAAAACTGTACGATAGGAGTATTCAGAGAACTTTCTGCCAGAGTCAGGGTTTGCTCTCCATCTGTGTTTTCTTTGCCCGCCCGACTGGCTCTGTTCCAATAATTCCAAGAGCTTGCTGGTCTCCGGGCCATATTCTAGCTTGAACTTGCGTTGCTATATCTAGAGCAAGAACAAGTTGGAAGTGAAAGATAGACTCTTCCTGCTACTCTCATCGATTTCTTGTATCACCATCAACCTTTATACACATGCAATCTCCTTTGACCAAGTATTTGCTCGTGAAAGAGACACCGAGGAAACGCCCTCTGGAAGGAGATCATAAGGAGGAAGTTCGTGGTGCCGTTGGTGACTCTACTAGTAGAATCGGGTACTGTTTAGGAAATGAAGAGCTTTCTATCCACGGCAGAACAAAGCTACCGTCACCGAATAATCGTCTCCACCCATGTTCTTCCTCACAATCCATCTGCAATGTTGTAGCTAGACTCCAGTAGGCTTCTATGAGCTATTTACAAGGTATGAGTACCAAGGTACCAAGTACCCAATACCACGTGTGTTCGCGACAGACGGGCAGAGGGAGCCTCCGAATCGTCGTGCACTGTATGAAATGGTTAGCATTCGTCGTCCGCGAATCACGCCTGACAAGACGTCCGTGTCTGTGGCATATCTCAGTATTCCTGATCTGGCCGCTCAAAACCGATTTCGTACTGTCAAAACTTACTCACCAATTCATTATCTCAATTCAAATTATTCTCCTAAATATGGCTTGAACGTTCTAAATTATATGTTGATAGCTTTACAGTGAGTAGACTTCCACGAGGAAACAGCGCGAAATTGTCCATGAGAATTCCTATACCTTATGCCCCAAAGGAGTAAGATACAGATGGTTGTTAAGAGCCAGTCAGTGTCACAGTGTACTCTTCATAAGTAACTGAAGGCGTGTGTGTATTTCAATCATGCAGCCGTGACAGTGAAGTGGACCAAAGTCACTCATGGAGCTTTGTTTTGAGTAGGATCATTTAGCGAAATTTTAGCGTCCTTTTTTTGGCGCGTGAGTGATCTTTCCGAATCTGGGAGAACGTCGGTCTCTTCCCACAAAAGGTAACAAGCCTGACTGGATGGTTTCTCTTCATCCGGCTTGAATAACTAGTAGAATGACCTTGGGCAAGTTTTTGCTCTCATCTAGGTCGCGAAACATGATTATGGGGAGATCAAACCTTGATGAGCCTCTCCAAAACTGATGTTATGGCATGATTGATACTAGTGATCACTCAGTACATTCTCAGATTGGTATATCATGTCCGAGTGGTAGACGTCTGCAGATACGACAGTACTTATGATACTAGCAATATCTCATCTAGTTCTGCGTGCACTTGTAGCCATTTTCAACAAATCTTACCTTACTTTCCCTTCGAGGTTTCAGCAAAGTAGGTCTATCGATCTTAAAACATGGCCAGCTCTTCAGTTTCTGTGACTATATCAACTACGAAGCAGAGTGGATATCGGCAGCAAAGTATCAGCTATCGGAACTCCTCCTCCAATTCATTCGGCCCCTACAGAAAGGTCTGCTTCTACCCGAAGATTCACTCTTGTGGTTTTCTAGCTCAAATCGCTTGTCACATTCTGTCGCTCATTCCGCACCAACGCGCCATTCCAACTCATAGATCCGTAGCGACGTTCCGAGAGTCGACTCGTTGACACCACTTTGCTCGACTTCGATATAGCATACGCACAAGGTCTCGAGTGAGCCACCATCGCAGCCCTAACATTATCTTCCACTCAAAATACGTTTCTCTGTTTCACTCAGATTATCTTGATGCTGAACTGTTACTCTGATCGGCATGTGCTAATTCGTTCGCAGGGGCGAGTTGCCAAGGCTGATGAGATCATCCGACAAGTGAAGCTCCCGCATACCGCTGCGAAACTAGAAAAGCACGATAGAAAGAACGATCCCGAAAGAGCTCCCCAAACGAGGCGGCAAGAGCAAGACGGAGTTTGGATCAAAACAAACAAGTACGTATCATCTCTTAGTATTGACACTCAGATCCAGTTCCTCGCCGCCATAGCGTCAACAGCCAGCAGCCCCAGTCTCCCGCAGCGACAACAACACTTGATCTTACCGATACGAGTACGACTGGGGGACAACTTCCGTCTACCTCATAGTCATCCTTTGGCGGGTAGTGCGGGAAAAGGCCAGGAACTCAGTGGGTCTGCACATGCACGTGTACCTAACGTTACGCAGGCCAAATTCTTCACCCAGCAAGGCTTCCATGATCTTTGTGCTTTTATGCCATTCAAATTCCGAGTTCGCAAGAATATAGCATTCAAACATAAAAAAAGACCAATCCTCGAGCTACTGCACCAAGACTTCATCGAAAAATAGCGTTGAACTCACCAGAATTAATCCTTGAAAAACGATTGGAACAAGCCTCGGATTGCTTGTGACTGAGAATCGCATTGTATCTCCAAGTTGCAGTTCTCAGACACAGTTGTCCATTGGAAACTTCACAAATCGACATCCTTGGATCCTTTCATTTGAATATCAGCTTTGAGATCGCAAGTGTGGGTGAATCAGGACTTGATGACATGGAACGGAACTGAACTCACAGTTATCGTGGCCGGGGAGCGCCCGAGAGACTACCAACAGTATCCGCATGAATCTCGTTCGGTCCTTTAGTGTAGACTGATTGGTTGCAATGCCTAATCTTTACGGCTCGCAACGCTATCATCCATCTCTCAGTCGATTGGCACATCAGCCACGACATTTTGTAGAACGAGTTGGCTTTCATATGTGAAGCGCGTAAGCAGGTTCCTTATGATGCCTGGGTGGCGAGACACATACGATTCTCGTGGCTTAGTTACACCTGAGATACTACCAACAAAGTTTCCACGCTTCCAGTTCAGGCATTCCCTTGCGGATTAATTGCTTGCTGCCCCGAGCCTTGCTGCTAGGAACGCACTTCTCAGACCTCTCACTTTATATGCACAAAGCCACGAGCTAACCAACACGTAATTGCATGTATGGTGGGTGTTTAAGCGAGTGCGCTTTACCTATTTAGGCAGCGTGTTGTGAAAGTGAATGCTCATTCGGCTCTGCCGGGAAGAAAGCCCCTCGACACAAGTGAAAGAAGGCATCCATCAATGAGATCGAATGATTTCCTTAAGTCTCTATTTTGCCTTGGCCCTTTGAGTCTCGCCTGAGCAAGGCGGTTGCTTTCAAGGCGCCCGCGAAGGAGCCCACGTCACCTTCACCCATCAGATTAATTTTCCAGCAGCGGGATTTGTGAATTATCTTTCAAGGCAATCTTCGAAAATCAATCTAAAAATCAATTCTACTCTTCAATTGCGCCACTCGTGGAGCGGGCGCGTTTCCGTCGATCGACAGAGACAAGTAAAAGGAACCTCACCTCTGAATAATCTATGCACCCCAAAAGCTACCGTTCCACGCTTGCGAACGACTATACGAAATATTGAAGGAAATTAAGGAGCTTAAGGTAGCACTATCAGGATGGGAGACTACGAGACAGAAACAGATGGCGCCTTTGTCGTCTGTCGCGAGACCAACCTGCTGCCCAAACGTATATTCGATGTCTTCTTCCCCTGTCATGGCTTGATACGAGTTGACCTCGGTCCGAATCTGATCACAGACTCGGTTTCGAACTCATCGACACCCAATGTCTCGAAATCAGTTGCTAGAATTAAATCACAAGGAAGAAAAGCGGCCTACGTCAAGTTCACGAATGCCGCCAGCGCTCAGAAGGGAATCGACAAGGTGGATGGACAGCTCATTTGGGACCATCCTCTAGAGCTTTCTCATATAGCCTCATTGGATCTGGAAGGAAGAATTGATAACGGCTCTACCAGCTGGGATCACACAGATCAGGCGAAATGGGGGCGTGGAAATAATGCCCTGGTGGCATCAATGCTGAAGGTGTACGTACACAGTCCGATTTCGAATTGACCCATTGCTGACCTGCAACAGCCTGTCTACTAAACAAACCTACGACTCTGGAAACGTCCGCCCCAGCAAGCTCGACTATTTCAATGTTCTGTACGACGAGGAGATCAAGAGATTGTCTGGATTCTTCCCCGAGGAGACAATGCTTTGTCGTCAGAGACGAGTCTGCCCGTACTTCAAGTATGAGGTTTCAATCAGTCATCACCAACTGCTGGAAGCTCGGAAGGCTATCAAGTCGGCCCAGGTTAATTAAAGTCTCCACCTTTTCTAGTGACATTCATCTGCTCACCGGAAAACAGGATCTGGACATTTCCCATTCGAACCTCTCCGACCACAGACTCCAAGATCTCCTTATTGAATTCAGATTATTCGCTTCCCGCGTCGAAAACATGCGCTTCCTGCGAACAACTCTACAACTCGTTATCGACCTTCCCGCACGAAAAGATGGGGTGTCGACGAAGAACCTATTCACAGTGGGCGATTACCTGGCTGAGACAAATGGATCACCGGAGTTGCCGGTGTTCTTTCAGGAGCGGATGTACCGCTGCTTGCATGATGATCTGGAGACGATATATGCTGGAGAAGTCGAGGTAGATTTGACGTGGGAAGATACGTTTGATAAAGCGATTGCAAAGGAAGAAGTTGATGTTTGAATGTCAAGGAATGGGGAAGTCGAAATCGGGAGTCTGATCTAATGCCGAGAGAGCAAGGTAGAGGCCGGAGTGGTAGCTTTTGTTTGTAACTTCAACTCCACTCTTCATATCCTGATTCTCGGGCGGGAGCACAAATCAGATGAAATATTTGGCCTTTTGAGAGTCTTTAAATTCGGAGTACAAGATATTCACAGATCATTGACACATAGCTGTGTAGATAGTTACCATCTCCTTGTTTCCAAGTTCTGTGGCTATGTAAGAGTCGCGTCCCTATATCTTTTTAAAAGGCAGCCAGAGACACGACAGTCTTATGAAGTATCATGAGACTTAAAAAAAGAGCTTCAGCTGTGCCTAAAACGTTGCCTCAAGAACAGATGGTCTCATAAGCTCTACCTCACCATCAAGTCACAAATATCATGGAGCAAAAAAAGGAGGGAGCCAGACAAACATGCTGTATCGCTTAGCACACTTCATGGCCTGGAAGCAAACAAACCTTGAGCAAATCATTCAACTTTAACGGAATCATGAAGAAAACTTCAAAAATGAATTAAAGTTAGCCTTGAGGCTATTACAGATGCTACGCAAGGGGTTCGAACCCTTGTATCCTGCTTTCTAGAGCTTTGTCAAGGACAAAGCCTGTGGGAAGCAGACGAGTTAACCACTACTCCAGCGAAGCGATTTCCAGCACAATATCAGCAATTGTCCATTTAGACCATTCTGACGTGTATTTAATCCATAAACTTCTTATTATGCTTCATACATCTGTTTGTACTTTGCAAAATTATGGAATGCAACATCCCGTTCCAGATTTTTTCCAGTTCCAGGTGGGGGGCTGTTTGTTTTATAGTGGAGGCGAGGCTGAGTCTTGGCAAACGCGGGGCAGAAATGAGGGGCAGCACTCCTGGATTTTTTTCTCAGTCACGACAGCCTCACTCAACAACAGCACAATCTACGAGTATGATACAACACGACTCCTCCCTATATATATCGAGTCTCGCGCCAGTAGCCATAATGGCGGATGATCCGCCCCCTTCGTACGTGAATGACGACTTCGACGACGTTTTCGGTTCGGCGCCATCCTCTCCTTCATTTCTCCCCGCACGACCGACCACGGGCAACCTCGAGCCCTCTGATATACCGCGGTTGCGCGAGAAACATGAGACGGAGGGGTATAGAGATGGTGTTACGAAAGGGAAGGGAGAGAGTGTACAAGCGGGGTTTGATGAGGGATATGGACTGGGCGCCGTGCTAGGGTTGAAGATTGGGAAGATTTTGGGACTGTTGGAGGGAATATTGGCGGGGCTGAAAGGAGAGGGCTCGGAGGGGGAGCGAATTAGGGGGGAGGGATTGGTGGAGGGTGCGAAGAAGGAGCTGTGTACGCAGAGTGTTTTTGGGAGGGAATATTGGGGGGAGGATGGGATTTGGAAGTTTCAGGTGGGGAAGGAGGGAGAGGGTGATGGGGAGGTGCTTTTCCCTGATGTGGCGGCTGCGCATCCGTTGGTTAGGAAGTGGGAGACGGTAATTGAAGAGGAGGTTAAGAGGTGGGGATTGGATCTGGGGATCTTTGATGGGGAGGATGCTGGTGAGGACGAGACACAGGAGCTGGGAGCAGGGAAGGGAGCACAGGGGAGGGAGGCTAAGAAGGGAGAGGTCGAGAGCGAACCTGTTGCTGCGGGTATGGCGAAGGTGCTAGGGATTTCCAAGAAGGATCTGAGTTGGTGAAGACATTGGAGCATTCTACGACAGATTCTGTGTCTGCTCCAGAACGCCGTTCCGGACGGTGTACGACACTCTACCAGGAGAGGGCAGGACGAGGAGAAGAAGTGGGAGGGAGAGTATCAGCATTAATAAGTGCCGCTTTGGCTCACAGGATTGGGCTGTTGGTGACGGCAACCAAACCCTGATGTTCAGGTTTCAGCCCTCAACATTTTCTGGGCATCATGGTTGTCAGGCCCTCCTTCGTCCCGAGCCGAGGAGCAAGGGACAGCCTGAGAAAGCTTGGCAAACATCCTCCTCCATATCAAGTCCTAGGCCATGACTCGTGATACTGTGGAGGCGGAGATCATCGCCTGGACAATCACAGCCTTATGCTGTTGCCCGTCTGAGCTTGAATTGAAAAACGGCTGGGTCTTGGTGTCAAATATAGATCCTGTGTGACACATTCCCTGCCGGATCGCGAGATCGCCAACCTCAACAAAAACAATGATAGATGTCTCTCCAGACAACGCAGAAAAGGACGGAGCTATTTCTTTCAGCCGGATACTCAGTTTTGGTACTGTCCTCAAGGACTCGTAAACTTTACTCACTGTTTACAATGCATAGAGCCCATATTCTAATTCTTGTGGTGGTCTGCTTGAGCATCAATTAAATAGTTCGACTCTATATGGCGCGTCCCTAGGAACCCAAAATATGCCCATGCTGTTTGTGGAAAGAAAAGAGCAAATTTGTTTTTGAAGCCTTCGCATGCCATCTTGAAAAGCATGGAGTGGTTATTGTGCCAGCTGTGCCTTCCCGTCTCAATCGCTTTCAAGACTTGCTGTCTCTTCCGCTCCTTCCGTCTCAATATTGAGCAATTCATTAACCTCATCCCGCGATCAACTTTTTCTTTCCTCTCGTCCTCATCTCCCATACCACAACTTCGCATTCCTCGCCTTTCATACATTCGTTCCTCGCAAGGCTTCGGTCTTGCATCTTTATTATCTTCACCTACACTCAGTCCATCTCTTCTCTACACTCGTTGCAACTCATTCCCCACATCGATCCGTTTGCAGAAACTACCTAACACTTTCACCGTAAGTCCTTCAGTTCCACACGTCTGTCCATTCAAGATTGGCAACATGTAGGCTCCCATAATCAAGCACGAGCCCTTGTACCACCTAGCAACGCATCGTCACAAAAATTATAGAAGCAAAGTATAAAGAGCACACGAAGGACACATGCAATCCATGGACGTTGATTGACTCTGGTCTAGCTTTACGAATCATGAGGTCACCTACTCTTCTGCTCGGCCTTGTGGTCTCCGCATCCTCAAATATCATCTTCAACCATGTCCCATTGAGCTGCAACCTCACTGCTCACCGCATGTATAAGGGATGTTTGCGTGGCCAAGATTGCAACGTACTTGGACAGTAAGTTCCGTCAATAACGAAGCTTTCATCTACTTACATACACAGATGTGTCCCTACCGGTCGCCAAGATTTCGTCCAATATTCATCGTTCCCGCCCGAGCCTCACGAGGTCCAGATCAGAGATGGTCCGTACTCCACTGACGGCAGCTGCGGTCCTACTCATGGAAATACAATCTGTGATCCGAATAGCAAGGTCTATACCGGAGGATGCTGCTCGGTAGGTGAAGCATTTGGCTGAGCAGAGCATAGCTGACAGGAGTAGCAATATGGTTGGTGCGGAAACAGTGCAGAGTGAGTCTAGAAGAGTTCTGAGCCCGAAGCATACTGATCTTGATAGCCATTGTGGTGCTGGTTGCATCTCTGGATGCCCTTCGACCCCTCCTCCGACTATTTCCGGTGTAGCTCCTCGAGGTGATGGTCAATGCGGCGCTGTGAGTTTGGTCATTCCGTGGGAGACATAGCTGCTGATGTTGATAGAAATTCGATGGCGCAACTTGCGATTCGAAGGGCCCATTTGGAGGTTGCTGCTCTTCGTACGGGTATGTGAAGCTATCAACAAAAGAGATTGAGTACTAACTTTGCCACCTAGATTCTGTGGAACTACAGACGGACATTGCCTTGTTGCAAATGGCTGCCAAAGTGGCTGCAAGGATGGGAATCCCAATGCACCAGCCACAACGACCGGAGAGCCTGTGATCGGTCCAGTCAAAACTTCCATGGCACCTGAAGCAATTGCAACTGCACGTGTCACAATCGACGGTACTTGTGGAACATCAAATGGCGATACTGTCTGCGGAAACTGGCCAAACGGAAATTGCTGTTCCATGTATGGATTCTGGTCAGTACACCAAGTCTTCACAAAAGCTTTATCTGACAAATTATAGCGGAAAGACAAGTGCACACTGTGGAGCTGGATGCCAGTCTGGCAACTGCTTGAACGCACCAGCTGTTGCTGTGCCCGGTCCAAGCTCTGCACCAGCTGCTCCAAACGGTGGATCGTTCCGAGTCGTTGGAAGGTCCGGCGTTCCTGCCATGCATGCCGGTCTCATGCCCAATGGTCGTGTCTTTTTCCTCGACAAGCTGGAAAATTATACAGAATTACGGACCCCAAACGGATACTTTGCCATGTCCTCCGAGTATGATCCGAACACAAATACAGCAGTACCACTCGGATATGCTACGAACGCATTTTGCTCTGGAGGAGCCTTCCTCGCTGACGGGCGTGTCATTTCCGTTGGAGGCAATGGACCGTTGACATGGTTGGATCCTAATATTGGTGACGGTTTCAATGCAATCCGCTATCTAGGCAGATCGTCAACAGACGCAAGCCTTAACGGGCAAAGCTGGAGTGAGCCCGGTAATAAGCTTGCGAGTGCTCGTTGGTATGCAACCGCCCAAACTATGCCAGATGGATCGATCTTTGTCGCCTCTGGAAGCTTGAATGGTCTAGATCCGACAGTTCTTGCGAACAACAATCCGACATACGAAGTTCTCAGCCCTGGAGCCATTACCCGTGGAGCCAACATCGAAATGGAGATCTTAGAGAAGAATCAGCCATACTACATGTACCCTTTCGTCCATCTCCTCAGCGATGGTACCCTCTTTGTCTTTGTTTCCAAAGCTTCCCAGATCTTCCACGTCGGATCCAATACCGTGGTCAAGGAACTGCCAGATCTTCCGGGCGACTACCGCACGTATCCCAATACTGGTGGTAGTGTCCTTCTTCCGCTTTCGAGCAAGAACAACTGGGCTCCAGATATCATCATCTGCGGGGGAGGCGCTTACCAAGATATTACCAGTCCCACGGATCCTAGTTGTGGACGTATTCAACCTCTCAGTACCAACCCCAAATGGGAACTAGATTCCATGCCTGAAGGACGTGGTATGGTTGAAGGCACTCTCCTTCCTGACGGAACAGTTGTCTGGCTGAATGGAGGAAGCCGAGGAGCTCAAGGATTTGGCCTGGCGAACACACCTGCTTTGGAGGCCCTCCTCTACGATCCAGCCAAACCACTTGGTCAGCGGTTCAGTACCCTGGCTCGTTCTGATATCCCTCGATTGTATCACTCAGTAGCACTTTTGCTCCTCGACGGCACCATCATGGTCGCTGGGTCAAACCCAATCGAAATGCCGCAACTCCAACCCGACGACACCAATCCTTATGTCACAGAATGGCGCGTCGAGAACTACGTTCCTCCATATCTTCAAGGCGACAAGGCCAACCAGAGACCAACGAACATTGTCATCGAGAACAAGACACTACGTGCCGACGGAAGCCAGATGATCATTACGTTCATTCCCCCACATGGTTCGGACAATGTCAAAGTTGTGCTTTACCATGGAGGATTCGTCACTCATTCCGTTCACATGGGCCATCGCATGTTGAATCTCGATATCACCAAGTCTGCAAAGGGACGCCCAGCTCAGACACTGTATGTCAACGGTCCACCAAATCACAATGTGGCTCCACCTGGACCATATGTGGTCTATGTTTTGGTAGACGGAGTGCCAGGTGTTGGTCAATTCGTCCAAGTTGTTTAGGGGTCGTTGATGGTTCTCGCCGAGCTTTGCTTCAGAAGACTACGATAGCTAGTAGAAGAATAGATCCCTCAATAGACGTATGATATCCAGATGACGCTCGATGTTGATGATTGTCTCGACGTGATCTGCGAACTGTAACATATCGACTTGTGTCATGTTGTACATGTACTCGGTGATGTCGTCCTCGCCGTCGTCCCGAGTGTTGGCGCCAAGCTACAGGGCTGAAACCCCCTTGCAAAGTTGCAATTGGCTTTCGACCCCACTGCCATTCCATTGATTCGACGGCGGGGTTTGCTCTCAGTCATCGAGCTTCTGGATGTCCCTATTCAGCATATGATATATCATTACAACGCACTTCTGCCCACCACTGTATCCCGAAGTGCATTCCCCTTCTTCTTACATGATACGCTGTCTTACGATACTGCTTTCTGATACGCTCCAGCTTAACAGAATGGCCCCCAAACATTTCTTGTGGCGCTCTCAGCTGTGTGACGGCAGCAGGGGGGAGATTATGCGCTGGATGCAAGCTACTGCACCGCACGATAAAGGCGCTGTCGTGCCCCGCTGAGTTTGGGCAGCCGCTCCAACTGGCACTTATTTCTCACCCCTCACTAGATCAAATCCATCAGCTGAAATTGAGGAGCTGATCGAACGATCGTATTTTCTTCTCCTTCTCTTCTCTCTTCCTCTCCTTATTCGCAGCTTCAATTGCACTTCTACGGACCAGGTCTAGACATACCTCTACGATCGAGTAATTGACAGAACAGAAGAGCATACCAACCAGTAAACAATGTCTCTGGATCCACGCGACGATCGAAGGCGGGGTCGCTCGAAGTCCCCTGGTCGAAGAGACGAGCGCGAAAGATCCCGTTCTAGAGTCGACGAGTACGCATCTCGAGTCGAGAGTGTGAGAGCTCCTTCACCACCTCGCAGCTACGAAGATGCGTCGCGAGGATATGAAGATCCGAGAGGCTACGGAGTCCCTGGCGGCTACGAGGACCGTCCCGCTGTCGTGACGGCCGAACCCAGAGGCGATCCACGCGACCCGCGAAGCTCGTACGGTTCTTTGTCCCAATACCGAGATCGCGATTCGTCGCCGCCTGGTGCGGGCGCTGGGAGGGGATATGCTATGCCTGGTGCGTACAAGACGACTGTAGAGGATGAGAGGGCTACAAAGAGCTACGAGAGTGGGAGGGGAAGGGAGAAGGATTATTATGCTGATAAGGGATATGGTGGTGGGAAGGACTATGGAGCGCCTGTTGCGCCGCCTTCGAAGTACGAGGTTGATGCGAGGAAATATGTTCCACAGGGAGGAGAATATGATGCGAGACGGTATGAGGAGAGAGATGGGGGGAGGGAGAGAGGTGCGAGTTTCAATGCGCAGATTGGACATCATAGTATTGCTGCTCAAGCGGGCCTCTCCCATGGTGCACCGCAATATGTCCAACCTCCTTCGCCGTCTGGATACAAACCTCCTCCGGGTGGCCAGTACGGCCGACCGCCTTCTCCAGGAGGGTATCAACCTCCTGGAGGATATCCGACACAGATGCCGTATCCTGAACCTCAAGGACCGGGCAGACAGTACGCTGAACCCCCAAAGTGGGAGTATGCGAAGCCAGAAGAGACAATCACGTATTCAAAGAGAAATGAGACTTCATACAATCCAGCTGGTGGATATGGACGACCAGCAAGTCCGCCTCGACAGGATTATAGACATGGTTCTCACGGCAGTGTTTCGATTCCAAGTGGTTCGAGATCTAGACATGGTAGCGAGCAGCAATACATCTCCGATCCAGCCAGAACATCACAAAGCAAGATCGTGACCGTCGAGCCAGGATCCAGACGGCGAGACGCATCTCCCAACCCGTCATCTCTAGCACCCCGAATGCATTCCCTCTCCGTCTCAACAGGCCACCACGGAGGAGCAGCATTGAGTCTAGCCGCCGCACCAGGAAGTCCCCTCCTCGAAGCCTACCACGGAACATACCAATCCATCTCGCCCATGCCCTCGCCCCTTATGATCGCCTCGCACCCTCACTCAGACATAAACCTGATCGAACCTCTCTCCCCCGACTCCTCAGACGACGACCGCCGCACCGGCAAGAAATCTCGCCGCACAGCGCGCTTCCACGATCCGGAAGAAGAGGCCACCATCCTCGCCAAAGCCCTCAAAGGCGAGAAACGCGCGCCGGACACCGCACCCCTCATCGAGATCCTACCAGGTCTAACCCACGAGCAAATCCTCGATTTGCGCGTCGAGTACAAGAAGATCGTCAAGACAGGCTCGGAGAAGAAAGGTGTGAATATCGCCAAACACATCAAACTACGTCTCAAGGAAGAAGATCCTAGTCTCATGAAAGCATGCTATGCGTGCGCTTTAGGAAAATGGGAGAGCGAAGCCTACTGGGCGAATTTCTGGTATCAGGGCGAGAAATCCCGTCGGGAATTACTGATTGAGAGTTTGATGGGGCGAACGAATCGTGAGATACGGGAGATCAAAGATGGGTTTAGCGATAAGAAATACTCGGACTCGTTGACGAAATGCATGAAGACTGAACTGAAAGAGGATAAATTCAAAAAGGCTGTTTTGCTGGTTCTGGAGGAGAGGAAGATGGAAGAGAGGCCTGGGTATGGTGTTGATAGGGGGCTGGTCGAGGAGGATGTGAGGGATCTGTATAGGGCTGTTAAGAGTGAGAAGGGAGGGGAGAGCGCGATGATTGGGATTGTTTGTGTGAGGAGTGATGCGCATTTGAGGGAGGTGTTGAGGGCGTATGAGGGGACTTATAGGGCGAATTTTGCGAGGGAGATGTTGAAGAAGAGTGGGAATCTTGTGGTGAGTTTTTTTTTCTTCCCGACCATCTTGTCTTTCTGTGTTCTTGGATTTCCTTGAGTCTTGTAATACTTTTCGGTTGTTTTTTTATCTCTCGAAGCCGAACCTAGACTAACCCTCCTCCTTCCTCCCTCACAGGGCGAGTTACTAGCGCACATCCTCAACGGCGTGATCAACAAGCCCGTCCGCGACGCCCTCCTCGTCCACCACGCCCTCAGCCTCTCCAAATCCGACAGCATCCGCACCGAACTGCTCATCTCTCGCTTAGTACGCTACCATTGGGATAGACCGCACATGGAAGCCGTGAAGAGGGAGTATAGGAATAGGTATGGTGTCGATATGCAGAGTGCGGTTAGGGAGGGGACGAGAGGGGAGTGGGGTGCTTTTTGTGAGGGGTTGTGTGTGAGGAGGATGGGGGATGAGATTAGGGAGGTGGGGAGGGTTGGTGGTGGGGGGTATAGTTCGGACCGGCGGTAAGAAGCGTTGATTGATCAATGAATTCGGGATTCTGGTGATATTGAGTCATTTAAGTTGAGCTTGGTGCAAATCATCGTGGGCTCGGAATAGAGAACTTGAGAGGGTCGTGCATGATTGGATACTTCGAGATGAGATGACATTTACGGCCGCGATATCACATGAAGAACAGACAGATACAGGAACAACACCCAGAACTACAGTACGCACATCCAGATACCTAGGTATTCATCTAGGCTCATTATGAGGAGGGAATATTGCAGGGCAATATCAGAAGCAAAATCATATACGTTTTCAAGGACCGCCCTCAGCTCTCTTCGATTATGGAAAACTTTAATATGCTCATATGGGCTTGCGGAGGTGATTTTGATATATGAGAAAGGCATCGAATGAGTACCAAGACGAGGTTGTGAACTTGGACAGTGAGTTGTTTCGGTTGGTTCTGGTTAGAGAGGAGGCGGCTCGGAAATTTTTCCTGGATGAAGAAGAGAAGGTGGAGGTTATGGAAAGTGGAGAAAAGGAGTGACAGCTAGTGCTCATCCAGACCTTGAAATTATGTTGCGGGTCGCGTGAGGAAGTATGCTTATTTGCTTGTTACTCTTGTTTTACTGTACTATTTCATGTGCTCATGCTTTCAGCTTCCATTTTATGAGGTCGAGACTCCTTGAAGAATAGTCAACTCATTTAAAGAAAGGGGACTTTGGTAAAGATCCTGGGAAAGCCATTGATTTTGTCTATAACAACACTTGGTGTTATTGGTGCTATGTTGTGCCAAATTTTGAGACCAGATTCCTCTCTGGTGAGCAAGGCTTGTGTTTGTCTTCCACCTGCAGTGCTACAAGTAAGAGGTTTCCATCCATGCAGTGCTTTCAGATCGCTCGCCTGCCAAAATCTACTATTTGGGCGTTGTAGCTGACGCTGTCGTTTGTGCAGAAATTGCATCAGATGCTGAAAATCGACTTCTCCTCCGCCCACGACCCATCACAAGTTCCCCTCATCTTCTTCAACAGCTCAAAGTATTTCTCAAAGCTCGTCTGACAGATCAAGCTTCTCGTCATCTGCTCTTTCATCTCAGTCCTCCCTCCACGCATCAAATTGGCCGCTGCTATTTTGATTTTCACTTTCTGCATTGGCTCGAGGAGGACATCACGACAGTAGTACACAATCGCTTCGACTTGGCGTGGGCTGAGTGGTTTTCGGTCCTTGCGAGCGAAGAGGACTGTGCCAGGGTCGTCGCCCCAATTCATCTTATCCAGTGATCCCCAGATCTTGCTCCGGACGTCGGTATCGATGGTGAGGTATCTGATGGCGAGGTTTTTGTTGAAATGTTGGTCGTTCTGTACGGCTTGCTTCTGGGTGGCGGTGAGGTCTTGCTCGGCGTAGTTCGCCTTTCCAGCATTGAAGATGAGAATAGGAACCTTCATGGTGGCTGAGACTGGTATGGTGTTCTTTTCTTCGTCGATGGCGCTGAAGATTACATGGTCTTTTGGGATGGAGGCTATTGAGTACGCGGGTTTGTTGAAGTGGTTGACTTCGCCTTGGCAGCGGATTCGCACACCCTGGATGATGTCCTGACCAGGTGGAGCGTATGTCTTGAGGAGATCTTGTAACTTGTACAAGTTTGCCAGAATGAAGTCGGAGTAGAAAGCTGGCTTGGTTGGAGCTCCACCCGGCGTGTTTGAGATTGGGCCTGTCTTGAGACTGATAACCACCGGACCTCTCCACTGCTGAGCGAATTCTGCCGGAACCAATTTCTCGATACAGTAGTTCTGCAAGGAATTGTCATTTGCGTAAGAAGACCTCATCTCTGCGATGAGTGTTGACTTGAACTCGGAGGGAGATTCTTTGGGATTTGCTGGGGCCAGGTGATCGTCGTCCATGAGGATTGATTGAGAGGTGGGCTCATCAGGACCGAGATGAAGCTCAATTACGGAACTTTCCCAATTTGATCTGTGGACTTGAGTTTTCAGCCAGATGAATCGAGGTGCGTCTGCGTCCTCTGACAGGAGCAGTGCGAGCTTGTGGGACGTTAATGGGCGAGGGTTGCTGGTGAGGAAGGTATCGTAGGTGGGGCATAGTGCATCATGGAGCTTGTCGTTAAGCTGGCAAGAAGGCGAACAGTGGATTCCTTTGCAGTGCTGGCAAGCAGATAAAACAGACTCGTTCTCGGGGGGTGGGATGTTGACTCCGTTGTTGGCGGTGTCTGATGCCAGTAGTGAGCGCTTGCACGACGGACAAGTTTGGGAACCCATTGTGATCTGAGACAGGAGTTGTTGTTGTTCTTTGGCTTTTGTCGAGAATGTTGATGTCGAAGAAAGAGTAAAAGTCGGGACGCTGGAAATAATTGAGGTAGAGGAGGAGTGTTTGCGTGACTCGGTAGGCACGCGAGTCTTTGGGCCTAGTGCTTTGGGAAGGTGCTCATCACACAGGTTTTGACCGAAGCTCTTGAACTGGGGATATGACATATCGCATTCACAAAGGTTTGACCGCATGCTCTTGTCGTAAAATTTCAAAATGTGCTAACATATCTCATCTCATGTTAGTTAAGATGTTCACACAGAACGGGCTGGTTTGGTTACTTTTCTCTTTCGGAAATCATAATGAAAAGGGGGAACATAGTATTTCCAGATGACAGACGCCATCGCCTCTAAAGCTCAACGCACACACCATACTGAAGCCTAGAGAGCTTTGTTTCACACTTCTCAGGCCCCGTTGTCGCTCTCCTTACTGACTTCGAATGGCTCAGCAGTGCTATTCCAATCCTGCTTCCACTCCCATAAAAATCCTTCATCTTTGGGATATCATCTTGCAAGAACCTAGAGGTCCACTTAAGGCCACCAATACTTTCCATTGGGCGGCCTTGATACCGGCACGCGACCCAGATATGTTCCAACTTATCAACCAGCTTCTTCAGCTCAACCGGTACAGCAGGATACCTGTCTGGCTTGGCGTTGTGCAGAGCCGTGTGATGATCGAATTGGTTCCACAGACTACGCATGGTGAATGGTGTTATCTCCTGCTTCATTTGAAGCCGGCCCTCCGGCGAGTCGAAGTCTCCTGGGCCTCTGCAGCCGCTCAAATCCTGAAGAAAAGCAATTAGTGCCGTTCTTGAAAGAAAGAATCGAGTGGTGGATCAGAATTACTCACCTTGGCTTTGGTGACAAGATTACGGGCCTCAATAACTCTGTTGAAGACCTCGTCTGCTCATTCGAACACATTCTGCATGAAGCGGATCACACGCTGAGCTTCTGTTTCGGTGGGGCATGTCTTGTCGATCTTGGCCTCAACTTCGAGAAGGCCGGCGAGGACATCGATACCATCTCTTCTTGCTCTGTAGACAGTAAGCACTTGTTCATAGATGTCATAGATTGCTGTTTTCAGTCACGAAAAGGGAAGAACAGCGATGAAAAAATCTCGCATTTGTGAATTCAGTTGTCATCAAAGCACCGCAAGCACCCGGCCTGCCGGCATACTCTGAGACCCATGTACTCTAAGTCAAGTTCAAGAAGCACAGGAAGTTCCTAGCCGACTGACTGACAACTTGCCAAGTTGTTGAGAGACACGAGTCACGCTATCTTCATCCGGATCACCATCTGTAGCTTCTGGCACAGGCTTATCAACCCAAGAAGTATCTCCGCCTTCGATCTTCTGAGCCTTGAAGTTTTCAAAGAAGCTGTCAATCTTGGCTCTTGAAATCAATTCCGCCATGAACTTTCCTAGTTCCGTCCCAGCCTCCTCTCCACTCAGTCTGGCGAGCCCAATTTCCTCGTTGATTTTTGGGGAGACGTCTTGGCTAAAGAAATTCACAATGGCCTCGACTTGCTTTGGTGTGATGTCCTTCATATCCTCTCGTACAACCAAAACTCTGCCGAACACCTTTCCCGTACCATTTTTGCCAGTATAGCCTGAGTCGGGCATGCCCCAGCATGGATTTGATCCATCGATTTCAATATCCAGATATCTTGCCTCATCATTATCCATCATGGCAAAACCTCTTCCAGCAAAACGAGCATCGGGGTAGATTCTTCGAATACGCAGAGGAGTCCCAATCATTTTTGAGCACATTTTTGCTTCCGATAGTATGTTAAAGGTGTCCCAAATTGGATGGTTTGCACAAACATTGATGGCTCTGTACTTGCGAAAGCCGAGGACGACCATATCTCCCTTACAAGAGATCTCAACACCCTTTGCTGCAATACCACCGGAGTTCTGGCGAAGAACCGACCAGATCAGACCAGCATTTGTAACCTCCAATTCAAAGAACATATTCTCCTTCAGCATATTGCCCGGACCTTCTCCATAGACTTTGCAGAAGTCAAGGAATGCACGGAAGTCGGACAAGGAGATATTGCGGTCGACCTTCTTGGAGTGCATACTGAGGCCATTTCGGCAGGAGACAACCAAGGGTCCGCCCCATGGCTCACTGAGCTTTCCTTTCGTGGTTTCTATCAAGCTGAGATTCATTCGAGAGCCGTCGAATCTAAAAGCACTCCGCATCTGGAGGATGATAGCGTGACCGAACTGGAACTTCTTGACGTAGTTGGCGAATATCTCGAAGCCCTTGGCACTGGGATTGTTGTTCTCCTCGTCAGCAAGACAATTGACTCGGGTGATAGTCCCGGACGCTCGATCTTTGTTGACCTTGTTCGTACCATCGAACCAGATAAAAATTGGGGCCCGACCTCTGGTTTGAAATGGCAGGAATTGGAAGTAGAGGGCCAAGACACAATTGGTCGCAGGTTTTGGATAGGCGGAGGCGATGTTCAGAAAGGCTCTGCAGAGAAGTTTGTGAGAATCGAGATCGTTGCTCTCACAGCGGGGAGAGCAATAGTCCGCAGATCTGCAAGTCGAGCATTGCTTCGTACTTGGCTTACCACAGACAAAGCAGCAAGGAGGAGCCATGATTATGTTGAATGTGATTGATGGTGAGTTGTGGTGTGAGAAGGGGAGTTGTTCAAAGTGTCTGTACGAAAAGTGATCGAGTGTGGAAGGCAAAGTCTGGGAGGGGTGGTGTTTTTATATGGTGAAGACCTCACATGCGGAAGGTTTAGTTCGACAGGAGTGAGTAAATTCACTTGATACTTGACGTGATAAATTCGTACAGAAAGAATTTTCGAAGCTTCTTGCGCTCAAGAGGAACATAATTGAATCCCCGCACAATGCTGGGGTGAATAGGTTGGAAAGCAGTATTTCCCTTCCCTTCAGATCAACGGCGTGGAAATGGTTCTGTTATAGATTCCAAACATTGCAAGGTCTATTGGAACACCATATTCAAACGGAAGGTGTAATAGCCAGTAAAAGTCAATTTGAAACCAAATTTCTTTACATAAGTGGTATTGTTATTTCATGACATATATCACCTGTGGTATGCCGTCAGAGAGGATGCTTCTTCAGAGGCTGCTTCCTTGATGAACAACTCAGCCCACTAATCTTTCCACTTATGTACAAGCCGCAACTGAACCCTCTTTGGAATTGGCATTGATCCTTCGACCTCAACTTCATTATTCTCTTCAGCAGCATTTGCACCCTTTCGCTCCTTTTTCCCAGCGGCAATCTTCTCCTTCACCGCCGTGAACAGATCCGGTCTGCTTTTCTCCACGTCCTCGAGTTCATTCACCCGCAGTGCATGCTTCAACGAGCAAGCTTTATCCTTGGCAGTCTTCAGAAAAGTGGCGAAGTATGTCAGATCGGCAGTCGAGATATGATCTTGCCACCGATATAGGACTGCTGGTCCAGCCCAAAGTCCACGCTGATCGCCCTGTGTCATTTCGAGGATTGAGAGGTTGGCTTTCGAGCCATCGGTCCCTCGACAGTCTCTGAGGGTGAAGGTCAAAGGCTTGGCAAGTCTGTTCTTGGTGGCCAGGTTGTGTGTGATGTCGATGTTTCCAGAGGTGACTTCTTCACCGTCGACGCTCAGCAAATCCATCTTTGCAATTTGGCCGGTGGCTTCGTTGGTGTGAACTTTGAGTCTGTGATTTGACCAGTAGAATTCGGGACCAGTTCCGTCGATGGGGAAGTAAAGGGCGAGGTACGAGCTGTCGTTCGGCTGCGGATTTGAATGTACATACTGCTCCTTGATTCTGCAGAGAATCTTGTGGATGCGTTCACCTTCAGCCTGGCAGTCTTTGATGCAGAATGCGGCTTCCTCACAGGTAGAGCACATCAGTGCTTCTTTGCTGTCGCAGAGCGCGCAGGGCATTGACTCCGCTTTACGCATGAGGCGAGTCGGTTCGGCCAAGAAGTCTGGGCTAGTGGGCATGGTTGCTCTAAAGATGGAGGTTCACACGTAGGACGAATCTTGGTGTATCAGTTCTTCGAGAAAGTGAGCATGATTTATCGATGCGGAGAGGGAAGGACTACACGGCAGCGTCAGCTGCGCCAAGCTTTGGAAAGGTCTGATAAGATGCTTTTGCGCAGAAATGTCTTTGATGAACGATTTCTGGTAGCAAGATAGAATGGCAGAATGCGATTTGCAAACTTAGGGTATCCAAAGTGAGGGTCGAAGTGTAAACCTAGGTGAAAGAAAAACCTTGCTTGAGAACCGCGAAGTGCGCAAGATGATAGGCGACTAACAGCATATCTGGATTCACTGCAAAATCTAAATGAAGTACTCAGCGTCTCTAAGGAGATAAGGCGCTCTGTGTTTACCTTTCACACTTAGCTTTTGGGAGCTCGGTGACTGATCTTTACACATCCTATGCTACCCTGATTCAAAGGTAAGGGCGAGGTGGTCATGTAACATGGTATCGAAAGCAGTCTCAACATGGTAATCCCCGGATTAACAACTTTTATGTTTCCCGATTCGGGGTCCTATCTTCAACTAGGCGTGTACATAGGTGGGAGCGAAGTGTGCGTATGAGTCTAAGTTCTCCCCTCTCCGTCTGCCGACAGAATCTTCCGACCGGTATGGCTCATGCCAAACTCTTTAGGCCTTTCCCAAACTCTAAAGCGCGTATGGAGATAGAGCATGCTCCTACGTACCAACACCCAAATCAACGTTCTGCTTTTTGAGAGCAAAGAAGTACTTCTCGAAAGCTTCTTTGCACATCTGAGTCTTGACGAATTCTTCCTTGGCCTTCTGAATGTGCTTTTGACCACTCTTCTCGCCGGATGCAGAATAGAAACTCTCGGAAAGCTCTCCCATGGCAGGACACAACTCAAAGCGATAGAACTTGGCGAGCGCTTCAACCTGTGGGGCAGTAAGAGCCTTTTTGTCTTGACGAACGACGAGAACTGTGCCAATCATCTTGTGCCAGTCCAGGAACTCGGCCCAGCCCCATCTGTGACCGTGTGTATCTGCTTCCATGTTCAGGAACAAAGCCGTACGATTCTGAAATGCGTTGAAACCCATCTTATCAGCCTTCTCCATATCCTCCTTTGCAAATCCCCCAACCTTCATGAGGGATGGAATATCCATGTAGTTCGAAATCTCCGTGGGCTTGATGTTGAAGATAGGGTGACCCAAAGGAGCTTGGACCTCCGTGAAGTTGATTTTGCCATGAAAAATTACATCCCCTTTGCTTGCGATTTGGACACCCTGAACCATGTCTTTTGGCTTCTCTGGAAATAAACGTTGCATAGCAGCCTCTCCAGAGATCATTGTAGGTCCGGATTTATCAATTCCAGATCCGAAACATTTGAAAAAGTCAGCTGCTACCCGAAGACTGGTTGGTGTCACATCCTTGTAGAACATGAGGTCGATGCTAGTTCCTGGTTGACTGGCAATAATTATAGGACCCTTCCAGTCATGTCGATTCTTGCCCTTCATCATATGGATGACACTTTGGTTGCTGGATGGTCCATCTACGCCACCAGATTCCCGAATGAAAATCACAGTTGTGTCATCGACGTTTTATCTCTGCTCTCCAGGCTTGCTCCTAGCCAGACGAGCACTGGCAATGACATATTCAGCCATGGTATTGCTTCCCAGAAACTACATGACTTGCGCAGTCTCGAAATCGGAATAGCCGTCTTCCTTCTCGGTTGGGAGCCACGCCAATTTCGGGTTGTCCTCATCGACTGGAAGGAAAATTGCAAGCTTGCAGGCTGTAGATGGTCTGGGATGTTGAGTCTCGAAGGCTTTGAATTTCTCGCACACAAGCTTATGAGTCCGCCAGTCCTGCTTCTGGCAGTCGATGGAGCAGTAGACTGAAGCCTTGCACATGCTGCATTCCTTGTGCTGAGCGTTGGGGGCAGGTGCTTTGTTGCACAGCGTGCACTTGAGAGAAGGCATAGTGTTCTTCCTTAGGTTTTTTCTTCAGTGTGAGAGTTTCCAGAGATGCTTGTGTCTGAGATTTCGGCTTGTCAGCAGTGCTCGAAGGTGAGTTCCACGTAGCAGGAGATAGATACTGACGGTGAATATGGGATGAAGATTTACCCTTGGGAGCCTGTGGACAAGTGTTCCGATTGCGTTGAGAGCTTCAAGATGGCAGTTACTGTTTGAGAGCCCAGACCCAGGGACTTACGAGCGCGTTGTTGTTGTTCGGTGTCGAAATTGAAAAAGAAGGTATCTGAAGCTTAGGTAGGTATCTTAACAGTCTTTGTAAAAGGAAGGCTTAGCGACAAACTAAGCGACCAAAAACATCAAAACAGGCGCGACTTCCTTCATCATTCGGGCATGATTGCCATTGAAGATGCCCAAACTTCGGTCAGAACCTGTCACATCATCTCAATAATCTCCTCTTTTACGATACCTACTCTGACTGCCAGGCCAGTTCTCGAGATTTCAGTTCCCATGGCAGAGCACCAAGATGGCATCGTTTCTCTGTCCAATGGAAAGTGAGTCGCCCTCGAATATGTATATACACATATTGCCAACCTCAAACTACAGTACCTCATATCTTCGCACCTTTAAGAAGCTGCCAGCAGAAATCTGAATCGTCATCTTGCGACTCGCAGCACAGTGAGCACACCAATGTCACCTCATCGAGATAGGACAAGGTCGAGGCTTGGGAACCACATCCTTGGTCACTCCTCTGTCAGGGAAGCCTATTGCCATCCCGCATACCAACAAAGGAAGCTGTGAAGAAGCTCTGAAGTTCTTGGAGATCACCGAGTTCGGTGGGCATCCTGGACGGTCAACAAGTACAGTCGATACTCCTCCCCGATTGTACTTGAATGCTCGAGTCGACGTTACATATTTTGGCAGATACTGCTCCATTGATACGGTCATCCTTCCGCTATCTGCCTATGTCCAAGATCTTTCCCGTGTTAAAACCCACAACGAGTTGCGTTCCCAGCATATCAATGTCCGCGGAATTATCGAGACTTTATTTGGCCCAAGGTATTAGGCTGGCAGGACATATTGTACAAGTCTTCCATGGTCTACATATTCGCAATTGTACCAGCAAATACACCGAACATTATCCAGGCTTCCGTGGACTGGAAGCAATATACTGGATCATGGAACCTGGATGCTGTCGGACCTAGAGACTAGGTTTTGAAAGTTGTGGGGACTCCGGATGGGATTGAGGATGCCATGGAGACACTTGATACGGAGCGAGTCAGTTGTAGTCGTTGGTCTAGCGTGGATATTCCTGTCGTTGAGAAAGATAAAGCTGTGATTCCGGGAGTGGGAAAGAGATATATTGGAGGCTTGTAGTAATATTTTTCACCTGAGAGCATTTCGAAGATAACAGTACATGTCCCACGTTCTGCGCTTTGTATAGTTTCCACAGATTTTGTAGAAAAGTCGGCTGTCTGGGAGGACAAAAAAAATGCACACTGACTCTCATTCTTATCATCCCTGGCCTGGTATCAAAATGGAAAAGCTCAGCGTATCGTCACCGTATGTTCTCCCCCTTTATTCTCTAGCCATTCATCCACACATACCCCAATAATCTTGTACTGTCCCAAAGGTCGATTCCTACAGATTAGTAAATTACCCGACCCACCAGTCTGCACATACCCATAATCTCTCATCGAGTCCGCAAGTCCGTGCGTGAATTCTTCTCGCACCAAAGCCCTGCCACTCGGCCACCAGAGTTTCGGCACCACAGATTTGTGGATCTTCGTACTCCTACAGCTGCTTGAATATGCTTTGTACGAGTCGGTGTTTCCCCCGTATGCCACCAGACTGAAAGCTCTGCCAATGTCGCCAACTTGGACCAGGCCAAGTCCGTCTCTTAACACTATCCTGTCTTCCTCCAGTGTCGCGGAGGTACCACCTAGCGAGCATCCTTCGACGGCGGTTATGGCTTCAAAGATAAGCGAAAAGGGTGCGATGATGATGCATCCACAATTGACGATCACCTCACATGAGATCTTCTCAGTGCTCTCGTTCTCTAGTCTCGACCCGCAGTCTGTGATGGCCGCCATCCTAAAGTTCATTGATCGATTATGGACCCGGAAGTCATGAGGATGTGGGTTCTCCCAGCCAGTTCCACTCACACACCTGTCTTCCCATCCAGTCGGTTTGGCATTGGGGTCACTGATGTCCCAATATGGTTGCAACTTATGGAGAAGCCTCCTCCTGTACTGCACGACATCGCCACCGGGGTCCATAATGCTTCCCAGCATCGTCGCGCACTGCACCAAGATTCTACCAGTCTCGTCCGGAGCTACATCTCGAGGGTGATCGTTCACAGGTATCATCTCGCTGCTGAACGTTCCAGTCTTGACTTTCTTCCCCGCGTTACATCCTCGAAAAATAAACTGGAAGCCCCTGTCGCTGTTGTTAAGCGAGATCCTCATGTACTTCTTTGGTGTCCCCAGGATTCCCGTCACAGCGAAAGCTTTCGCTAATCCCTTGGGCTTCAACCTTCCAAGATTAACAACCGCAGCGAAACAGTCCGTCGTCATCGGATTATTGTGATTCGCAACGACTGGGATCCAATCGCATTCCCCGCGCTCCCCACTACTGATCGCAAGTTTCGTCCACGCCAGGCCCGTCTTTATTGAAAGCTGCTTGAAGAATGCATACGAGATACTCTCGATATTGTCGCCATTCAGGTCCCTCTCCACTTCCGCTGCGGTGAAAAGCCCGCTGAACACCCCGAGAAGCCCTCTGAAGATATCTCGTCGCTGTTCGCACTCTCTTGGCGTGATTGAGATTGCCGAGAAGATATTGCAGACTCCTTTGTGGTTTTCGTACCACCAAGACGGGCCGCCATTTATGATATCAGTTCTGGCCGAACTGATGCCCCTCACTTGGGTCTGCAAGCTGTTGAGTGTCAAACAATCTTCATCTAAGATGCGCAAGATCGCATTGACGGAAGCCGTCCTGAGGACTCTGGACGTTGTGATCCATGCATGCAGCTTGTAGGCCTTGTCCTTTGAATCGGTAGCGAGGTCCATCCAAGTGTTGAGTTCTCCGATGCATGAAATTTGATCTTTGTTCACGCCGTACATGGTGATGTTCTTGCCAAGGAGCATTTCCTGGAACGTCCATACGCGCGTGAAATATGGATTGTTGAACAGTGAGCGAACCCGATTGATACAAGTCGAGTAACAGTTCAGCACGCCCATATCGATGGCAGCTGATCTGACTGTTGAGTAGTCCATGGGAAACTTCCAGTTCGTTGTCGCCCATTGCGACAGAATATTGGTCAACTTCTCAGTCAAGAAAGCCTCCGAAGCGAGGGACGCCCCTCCCATATTCGCGAGGATATGGTCGATGAACTTCAAATTGTCCACAATATCCTGTGGATTCCACACCTCTTCCATGTCCATCAAGATATAGCACTTTCGCGCTGTCTTGTAGTACTGGTACATTTTTGGGATTTCTGACGACATTTCCTTCTCATCGTCCTGAGCAAGGCAGATGCAGTCAACCCATAGATATTGGATGTTGTCCTTGATCATCAACCGTTTGATGTCCTCGAGCTTTTGCTGAGCCAATTTTACATTCCAATTCACGCCCGGTATCCCACAGTTGTACGGTTCCTGCTTCTCACCCCATGTGTATGTGATGATGTCGAAATGGTCAATCCTGCCACTGGGACTGCGAGGCTGCCGACAGTCGATAACTTCGAATTTGTCGCCATTGCGACTCAGGAGGCGGAGAGGGAGGGGAAGAGCCATAGTGTGACAATCGAGTACAACTATCTCTTCGGCAAGTATATGTGCGCCTCAATAAAAACGTACAGCTCACTGTTGGATTCTATCCAAACTCAAGTCTCACTGCTCAAGTTTTGGATGATGTTGCAGGAACACTTCTCTTGTCAAAATTTTTGAAGACAAAGGTCGATTCAAGCAAATCGAGGGGTCATTTTGAGCTGAAGTGCTCGACGCGATGAGCTGAAAATAGTTATCGCGTTGTCCCAGGGTCAAGCTCCTTCGTAGTCCTCCTCACCGAGTTATACCTTTCATCTATTGGTTGAATCAACCTGCCACAGCGCTACGGTATCGGGCTGGGCCGTCCCTTGTCGAAACGTTGATAAACAATAGGCCAGCCTCATGTGCTTCCCTGTTGACAAATATTGTGTGGCGTTGCTTGGCGGGCCCAAATCAGGAGGTTGTGGAGATGTCATGAGACTGCCGGCTTATCGCGTGCAAAAGTCCCCGTCCTCTTGGCAGTTTACATTTGAGAGTATCTACCATTATATTGCTACTCGATTACGGCAACTGAGAAGTACACCATCTAGGGTATTGGATTACAGTATACTCTTTGCCGAAAAATACAAATGTAATTGCGACAATGATGTTCAGATTGAAGTCCATGTGACCATGACTATGGGCACTCGTTTGGCGAAGCTCGACCAAGCTGTCCATTATGAAATAAGCGAAAAGAAAACAAATTTGTCCATCCATGTCCAGGACTCTCAGAAGGATGTCAGACTTGACAAATAATTCGTGATCTCCAAAACAAGGCAATGACTTAAGACTCGGTGGGGAAGTCGCTCTTCATACATTGTTTGACTTGACCACAATCAATCATCTTCTGAAGTCTCCAAATCCATATCGGCCTCGCTCATTTCTCCCTCGCGCAGCATATCTTCTGCTGGACATGAGTCCCCGTAGCTCCTCCTGGCCAACTCCTCAAAACTCTCCACATCTTTCAAGATGAGAGGAACATCTTCTAAGAATACCTGGTGAATGAATCGCCAACGCATTCCCCTCTGTACGCCTCCTCGGAAGCTATGCACAATGGCTTGTCTGCACTTCCGCGCTTTCCATTCCATCGAAGTCTCGTATTTCGCACAGGGGGCAAATTTGATGTCGCTGTCAAAAGCCTTCATGTACCGTTGCTTATCCAAGTTTCGCTCTGAGAGTCGATGCATAGCGGTCACAACTTTGTCCAACGCCTCTTTCTTCTCTTCGTCATCCTCACCTGTTGGCTCAAAGTCCTGAGTATTCGAAAGTCAGAAAGGTCTCTTGGCTTGATATACTTCGGTCTCCTTATCTCAAAATGGGCAAATCTTGACCGATATTTGCTAAAGACTTTGCCAAGTTCCTTAATCGCCGCAAAGTGATCCTCCCAGACCGTGAAATGCCGACGGGCTTTTGTGTCTCCACGATAAGTAAATTCAAAATACCTCAATGTGTTGTTGAGATATTCGCAAAATGAGCCAAGTTCCAGGTCTATTTCCATCCTGTTCATTGTCAGTAACACGACAGTAAGAATCACAGTCTCGCCTTGTACTTACTTAGCGCTCAAAGCCATGTATCCAGGATCTGACAAAGCTCGAGTCCGGTCCTCTTCCATGAGACTCGCCTTCAGCTCCTTGTCATTAATCACTGCCTTTGAATTCATTCTGCTGAATGCGGGTGCTCGTGGCTCGTTGGCTCGTTCATATCGCCGGATCTGATCGGCAGAAAGTGGTCGCGACAGGGACAACTTCAGAACAGTTTTGTGGAGCTTCTGGCCCTTAGTGGCTATCAGTGCAGCTTCTGCACTTGCGTTATCCTTGAAATGTATAAAAACATAGCCCTCGGACAGCACCGTAGTCTTCATCGGCACGTGAGTTGAATCGTAACCGGCGAGCCTGCAGAATACGCGGCGAAGCTGGCCCTGAATGCTCGAGAAACAAGATCGACGCAGTATAGCGCAGTAAGATATGACTTGGACACATGTGAGGCTTTCAGGTCTTGCTTGGTTGACTGAAGGGGCGCTTTAGTGGGCTGAGGTACAGTGGCATCTGACTCAGGAGAGAGGACGGATGGCTCGTGTTGGGTAGTGTCGTCGAAGGCTGTATTGAGGCGCATGTCCCTTGAAGCTGAGGGAGACGAATTTTCGTTTTCGTGGAGCTATTTTGTCAGTGGAATTTGGTCCACTAGAGCAGATCTCTTGCCTACCTCTGTATGTTTGATATCTAGCAGAGGCTTCTGACCAGATAGCTTTGCTGTAGCGGAGACTGACGGAAGTTGTTCTTTATCGAACTTCTGGCAGTCTGAAGGGCCGCCGCGTACCTGATCTGGTGAAGGTGGTGTAGAAACTGTAGTCTCCATCTTGGCCTGGCTAATGCCAGCGTAGCAGTTGCGAGGAGGAAGCTTGCAGCATGTGAGCACCAGTAGATGTGGATTTCGATCTCTTTTTTCTTGGGGATTGAGGGTCGATCACAGTGCGCACAGTCTCCTGTAACTTACAAGAAGCCCTGTAAAGTCGACAGCTTTACGTACCCTGAACGCAAGTTTTACAGAGCCGTACGGTGACTTGGAAACCTCTCGTGGTGAAAGCAGCTAGGGCGCGTTGCGTTATCATTTGTGAAGAACTTGAGCGAGATTCTCTCATGATTGAGATTGGAATTGACAAGAACCGCTCGCTTGGTCGCAAAGGCGACTATTGACGCGAAGTCGTGAGTTTGCAACATAGACCCACACACGTGCTTATGATAGCCTCGCCGGTATCGCTTCTAGAATAAGATATGCTATCGATTGTGTCGTATCTTTTCGTTGATGCTTGAGGAGCTGTTTTTTGGAGAATACCTCAGGTGGTCGTTGCGGGCACACAGGTTTGTTTGAGCGGGTAGAAAGAACGAATCTACTCTTAGGTGATAGTAAATGATCATTTCATGATTCGGACATAAGTTCAGATATAAGTCAAAAGTCATCATCAGATGAAGCGTCAAGTGAATGTTCAAGAACAATACATCTTACGAGACCACACGAAGAAGTAATCGTGTGTGCAATTGAGAATCGCCTGCTTCCAACCGTCTCAACTGCCTCTCTTCATCAAAAGATCAACAAAGCAATGCATACGTGTCAGACTTGTGCAGAGGCCGCCCCTTGAAGAGTCGCCACATAGATGTAAGTTTGCTTTCGACATCTTTCTTTCGCTCAAAATACGCGAGTCACTTCAAAATGTTTGACGATAATTGAGTTGCCGAAGGAATTAAAATTGCTCCATAGGCAAGGGAGATGTCTAGCTAAATAACAATAAACCTGCCACAATCTGTCAAGTCCACGTCTTTTTAGCTTCGCGAGCCCCCAAAAGTCTAGTGCTATCAGCTCTCAGGGTTTCCATTTCCTTACCCCTCAGATTGCATTCACAGGTGCGTATGGTCTTTCTGTTGGACATCGCACGTTACCGCTCCCATAACGTCTCTAGCAAAACAGACCTTCTTACTCTTGTCTCCGCTGGGTGAAGGAGGACCTTCTACGCGAATTAACGCAAAGGGGTCAGCAAATCATCGACTGGGACCTGGTAAGCCAACAACGGCGTTACTATCCACAACCTGGGTCCGGGCGTATTCGAAAGCAAGAAGTCGAATTTGGCTTATGGAAAGACAAATTTTCTGGGACATATGCTTGGATGTCGTATCGAGTAAAATCGTGGGGCGGACCTGGTCGTGGTTGAGGTCATCGGGTCCTCAGTACCTTTGAGCGTATGGAGTGGTGGCGTGAACATGCAGCAAGTAGGGTTTCATTTCACATCTTCTCAGGTCTCAGGCTTGATAGATTATTTTTATGGCCTTCTTTTTTGCCTTCTTTTTTGGTGTTTGCTCGGCCGTTGTTGATAAACGGTTAGCCGAGATATTGGTAAGCAACTTCGACCACCGTGATGGACTCCCGATGGGAACCCAATGGGCTGCCTATTCTGAAGTGTAAGTGGACCGGGGCCATCACAATCAAACGAGCCTCACTTCACCAGCAGTCGTCGAGAATAGAGTACAATATTACATTATTTTTGATATACCCACTATCTACGACCATTTCACAGCGCCTAGTAATCATAATGCCTCCTTATGATCGGTCTCGCCGGATCCCAGGGCCCATGAATCTCGTTTTTGTACTTCTGTAAACCAATCAACCACCACGAACATCCACCCATCGCCAAGCCCGTCACAAAAACACCAATAAATACACCCATGAGCCCGCTCTTCCACGGGAAATCCCAAACGCCTTCTCCATCACCGCCACGACCGAGGATCAAGCCCACTCCACCACCTGCTCCGACTACGAGAAGCGTTGTGAGTGCCATGTGTCCGCGCCATGATCGTTGCTTTGCGTATCGTCGGAATACTGGGAAGAGCCCGAAGACTTCAATGGAGAAGAGTGTGAGGGAGAAAACTTCCCCTGTCCCTTCGAGGCGAGAAGCGAGCACCGTCGAGGCCATCAACGCAGCGTTGGTGCTCAGACTCGCTGGGATATTCTTCACGCCAGATCCTGTGGAAGACTCTGCGGGTGTACTGTAGTCGAAGAAGAAGATATTGATTGTGAAGAGCAGGAAGGACATAGCCCAAATCGAATCTTCGGACGTGGACATGGTGAGAGACTTGAGGATAGGAGAGAGGCCAAGGAGTGTGAAATAGATCAGGAGGGCAGATTTTGCTGTCGAGAGACGAAGTGAGGTTCGTGGTGAGAGGGATGGGGAGGATCCTGGGGAGGGGTAATTAGGTACATATCGCGGGGTGGGGATTTGTGTTGCTGAAGCCACGGACTGGATTGAAGAAGCTGATGCGGAATGCGAATGGCGGGCTAGGTTCGATGGATTATGGAGATTCGATGTCGACATGGATGCTGGATTCGGATTGAGGTTTGATAGGGAGCTGGAAGCTGATGCCTCGTGTTTGAATATTGGTGGCGATGGCTGTTGCGACTCTTCCTGTCCCACCCACCAATCCCATAACAACCACCCCAGAAATGTGCCAATCGAACCCCATCCTACTATCGCTCCTGGAGAGACGCGTTCCGTGTATATTCCGACGAAACAGACGATGAATATTATTACTGAGCACACATGCTGGACAATCACAGTCGAATCCGCTACCAGTGGCCAGAAGTCGTACGGCTGGAGTCGCGGATTTCGCTGTAGATGTTCGAGGAAGGTATCTTGATCCGTATAATTGTCTGGGTCTACAACTGATCAGCTCAATTCTCAACGGCAAACGCGCGCGCAACTTACACGACTGCTTCACCCAGAGCAGCTTTTTCCATGTGCCCTTCTTCCTCCTACTTGCGCTTCTGGTTCTATCGCCATGCCGCCCTCTCCTTGAGAGTCGCAGATCTCCAGTAAGTCCATTCGTCATGCGTAGTTCCTTCAGCTTGTTTACTGCCGCTGATTGTTTGCGTGGTGGAGAGCCTTGATGGATGGCATCTTCAGGGGCGAGCAGCGTGCGATCGGTCGCAATTGATTGCAGGTTGTAGGCCGGCAGAGTTGTACTTCGTGTCAAAGGTGGGAAAGGCTGTGTCGTCGTCGTCGTCGCAGATGGTGGAGGTGCCTGTTTGGGCACCATAACTTCTTCATGTGAGGTCAGATGGGGGTTGTCAGCCTCGGGAGATTTTGCCTATGATATGGCTCACTTGGCGAGCCAAGGGGCAAGGCTGAGCGGCTGCGATATGTTAGTTTTGTCAACCACCAGAACCTTGAATTTATGTTGCAGATTCCGGCCAAATTTAACCATATATAATTTGATTTCTGGATTGACATTTGGTACTCGATCATGTGTTCAGCTAATGTATCTCATTACAATACCTCACACTTGACTGCCAGCACGCGGTTATTACTTCTATCAGTGATCTGCTGTTTCTCGTCTTCTCAAATTCCTTCTCATCTAGGACATTTTATCTGCTCGATGGTCATGGCTGGGAGAAGCCGCTTTTCTGTTGATACGTCGGATCATTGCCGACATCATCTTCGTATCTATAGATCTCTATCGTCATTGCTACTCTAGCTCATGAGCGGGACTTGAGCCGTTCTCATCCCGTTAGTGAAAAGTGGTTCTGGCTCGATATCGTCAGTTCTTCAAAAATACCAACCTCCTTACCCTGAGAGGTACATCTGCCGCCATACAGCACTGTTGGTCTAAAATTGTCCACCTCCACCGCTTGAAGGTGCCAAATTGCCTCATCCAAGCCTTCTGTTCCCATATAAAGATCAACAACCCCAGACAACACGCCTATGGTTTCCCTCAAGGCCTCAGCCAAGCCCATCGCGCTTGCAATTCTGTCTCTTCAGCGACAATCTCTGACAGATCTTCAGACAATGAACAGCTTTGCCGTACCAGAGAAATAGAAATCCACCCGGCAGCTGCAGACTGCAGCAAAAATGTCCGCACGAACCCTGTGACGATCACCAGCTCGCGAGTTTCAAGGTTCACGCTCAACCCCTTCCCCACCGACAAAACTTGCCCTTTTTTCTGTAGATCCTCGAGACGTCTCGAGCTGGGAAGTAGAAACAGAAATGGCTCGAGTGGACTTGGTTTGCGAAGGATGAGGTTGTTGGAGATGGAAGGTCGGATGTCTGAATCGGAAGGATGGAAGCCCTTGAAGGAACTGCGTCAGCTTCTTTCAGGCTTCCAAAATTTGTACCTTCGTGTTTCTAGCTTTTGTCGTAAATAACCAGATTTGGCAGTTCGTGGGTCTTTCCCGGGGTCCATCTCGTGTTGAAGTCGAGGCTATGTACCTGGCTTAGCTGGCTTCGAGCCCGTATCCGCCAGAGCTTGTTCTTTCTTATGGCCCCACATGAAATCCAAAATGCCTCATGTCTACACTCGAGGATCGCAAACAAGGAAACGAAGGTCAAAATGGACAGTTTCAAGACCCAGTTGAGATGATCGAAGAGTGGCGGCCGTGTTTCCTGTTGGTCAAGACCTGAGATATCGATTGTTTGACTTGGCAGTTTCGAGCGCCGAGAGATCTCAAAGTGCGCACAGGCTATTTTTTGGTTCTGAGTGTAGGGATCTGTGCTGTCAACAGGGTTGATAGTGTACCTCCGTACCTGATCTGGCGGACCCTTGGCATCTCCTCCGTATGGAGTCCACGGATACCGAAATGTAGACATGTCTCTCCGGAATAAGGCATAGTAAGTGCTGTGAGTGCCGTTCCAAATCATGAAATCGTATGATTACAGCAGAAGAATCTAAGCTTGCCGACTCATCAACAAAGCTTGTCCATTCCTTTACTGAGTTGCCGGAGTATTCAGTACCCACCGGAAGAACTCGAGGCACATCCAGTCCTGCTGTGCCCTTCGGCTACGTGTGCGGCGTTTTTCAGCATTGATTTGTAGGTAATCAAGCCACCAATTCAGCAGGATGGTGAACAAATTGGCCAACGAGCATGTTAGAGAGGAAATATCGCCTGCAATAATAGGGCCTGTCATGTAAACCAGCTGTTGTTCCTGACGTTGTATTTTGGCACAGACAAACCCTATTTTTGAGACCTGCCAGCATACCCTTGATGAATAAGGGAGAATTAAGGATTTGCAGGAACTCGACATCTCCAGATTTTGGGGAGCCGGAAATGAGACTTTGCAGGGCCGAGGCCTTCTGCATCTTCCGCAAACACGTTTTTGAGTTCTTTTCTTCTTTGCATGACCACGATACTCCGTAGAGGCTTGCTGGCGTGATCTGAGATGTCTCGAAGCCTTTTGTCTTGTGATGCTTCTTCCAGCCTTCTTTGCCGAACGTGTTCAGGCTCCAGGCCGTTTGCATCTTTGAGCTGCAGCGGCTAAACATGGGGTTAATGCGTCTGAGCCAACGGTCAAACCCACTCGGTGCATGCCCTGGACTCGAATCGTGGGCGCTGGCCGCAGCCCAAAGAGCCCACCATCCATCTAGACTCAGCCACCAATCCCTGTGACTTGCTAGCATAGGAATGTCACTAACTAACAAATAATACTTTCGATGTCATATTCGTATAGCGCGGAGAAAGCTGAAGCCCTGTCCTGTATCATCGTGAACCAGTGACAGTCAGTGCAAGCGGGGACCCGTTGCTCAATTGCTTAATGGCACAGTTACACCCGGTAAAGTGTGTGCTCTGGTCTGGTCTTTAAAGGTTGCATGCCCCCTCTTTCTTGTACCTCGAACATCTGCCACTTTATATTCCGGCGACTAACAGTCTCTCCGTTTGCGTCGATCCTCCATCTCTCTTTCCCAACAAAGCATTCGTGCGTCATAAGAGGGAAGGAAGGTTGTTGAGAGGAATTGGAAGTCAGGGAAGCTCTGGATTCTCCTTCCTGACTGACTCGAGTCTCGAACATCTCGACTTTCGGAAAATACCCACGCCCATCGGTATCAGGAACAGCCCCTCAAAATGAAGCCAACCTCACCACTTTCGCTCCTCCTCTTCCTCCAGCTTGCATCTGCGACACCTCTCCCAGAGGCTCTCTTCCCCTCCGACTGTCAATCTACCTCTTGCGCAGCGTTTCGTTCGGCGCTCCTCTCCTCCAAACCAAACACACCTCCAACGCGCCTCACAAATCCTCACTTCCCCTCCCACCAGTTATCTTCTCCCGATACTCTCGATGGAGACGCTTTCGATAACCACCCAATATCGCCCTCGGAGGATATTCGTCCTAGTGCAGCGCTAACTTCAGATCGGCCTCTCTCCTCAAGCTTTCTACTCTCCCTCGCCAACCCCGCCTCCAGCCCCTGCATTCAAAAGTCTCCACAGGAAACCGAGACGGAAGAGTCGCTCGCCTCGAAACCGACCAGCGCGCTACCAGGTTTGCGAAAGGAGGATGCGAAGCGGTACTGGGCGTCTTTGCGACCTGTGAGTGGAGAAAAGGACGATGAGGTTGTAGAAGATGAAGGACCGCGCCGGAGGGTCCAGCTCTGCGGCACCACCGAATTTATCGCGGAGAATTATGTGTCCTTCCATGGCGTGCGTCTTGCGAGGGACTATAGCGACCTGATGGTTGTGGCTATTGTGGTGCTATTCTTGGTTGCGGTGGTTGCGCTGGAATTGGTGGAGCGAATTGAGCATGTGTAGGTTTTCTGCTCGCTTTTGATGCGAGTTGATGCTAATCGTTGCAGTGGCAGATCTTTTGGTCGTCGACGATTACGGAGAGGAGAGATATATTTGGAGGATGACGAGACGATCGCTTTCATTGTGAAGAAGCCAATCTCGTTACAGGCCGATCCACTACGTTACAACATCTCGGTGGGTCATTATCAGGACGAGAAGGAGGCATTTCAGTATGATAGCGATGCAGCTGAGAATGTTTAAACGGCCTGATCCGTCACGGAACGACTTTCTTTTGTGGAAATGGATACCAGGAGTTCGGGAGGCTACCGAAGACATACCCGGTCGGCGTTCTGGGAAAATGTATTTGGCGTAGATGGAGGGAACTGAACTGTAGACCCGCCCAAACGCTCAAGCCTAGACTAGTTCACCAGGAAGATCTACTTAAATCTCAATGGTTGGACTTTACACCCGTAGATACGTTGATGGACAGCAGACTATTTCTTCAACTAGAGACCCTAAGTATGCGGTTGCCAAATTCATTGAACCATGTCCAGTGTCTTTCGGTTCTTTTTTCGATTGCCTTATTGATTCTCATCAGCATATATGCCTTCAGAATTGGATGCCAGCTTGTGTCCGGAGACAAATTTTTTCACTTGAAGAGTCTGAAACCTGCTATCTAAGTAGCTAATAAGAAAACAAGCCAGAAGCAAGCATCTCAGGCTTCGCACCTTCTTCCCGCCAAAGGGTGTTGAAGCCTAGCATCCAAGAACAGCGGTCTTCGATGTTGGATTCGGAGTCGCCAAAAAAAAGAAAAGAATTGCAGCACACAAGGTCCCGTTCAACATTCTCCTTTCCGCGGAAATTACCCAAAACCACTTGTGGACAGAAGCAGACTTCCCATGTATGTTCTGTTTGAAATCAATTTCGGGATCAAATGCAATTGGCAGGATTTTATCTACTCACGTCCTCAACTTAACTAGTAGAGAAGCAGACCCATTCGTCAAGGCTGAATGCTCAGATACAAGCGCCACCCACGCAAATAACGGGCCATGAGCAACCCCGTCTGTGAATGCATGCTAGTACCTTGTAAGCGTCCTGATCATATGTTCCGAAGACACTCCTCGTGTATATCTTTTAGAAGAACACTCGTGATACTTACAATTTTCGGACTCGACTTTATGAACTACTTTCTCGGCAGCAGTGGAGAGATAGGGTCGGCATTGGCCAGCTATGCAGAACAAGGGGAACGGGCAATGAGGTACACTTCCGCGTGCTTTTCCATGTTACACCGATCTTATAACGGGCATGTTGCTAGAATTGGCTTCCGGAGGGGGGGGGGGAGGGGGAAGCACCCTACTCATAATTGCTAGACTCCACATCATGAGTCATGAGCTGTCAATTGAGCCGGAGGATCAAGCCAGACACATCTGCTCCGGACACAAGCTGAGCCAACGGGGCAACCCCATTGCCCACAAGCTGCAACGGTCAGTGGTCAGTTCTGCGAATTGCTGTTGGATGCCATACTAAATGATGGCAAACATAGGCTCTGACTCACAGTTACTCGACTCGGTGTTGGCCATCGGTATGCGGTGTCAAGATCGACCAAGACATTGACGCGGTTCGAAGTTGCATGCGGCGCGGCTGTTGCCAGTGCCAGAAATCCTGCGAAGGAGAGACCAGTGATGGTTGAGAAATGCATGATGCTTTTGGATATGGACTTTGCTATTCGATTGGTCGCAGTAGAAGAAAGATACGGTAGTATTGGTGGTTTGTTTTAGTGTTGATGTTAAAGTTCTGAAATATGCCCAAAGTTTCTACCACAGGCTGTAGCAGCATGTCCTCCTTTTGTGTCGGCATAGTATCCGAGACCATGATGATCATAACATTTCGAGGCAGCAGGAGACTGGTGCAGGACTGCAACATTGGTGTCGCTTGCCGTCACGGCTAAAGAACACAGCTCCGACGGTCTGAGTACCCGTGGGGACCTCACTCGGGATCTACCATAATGCCGATCCGTGCTCTAAACACAATTCTTTCAAAGATGAGCACAAGTTTCCGATCAAGTCTAGTTGGATGTGCTACTTGAAGCATCGATCTAGCGCCCTTGCGCGATCACTAAGGGGTCGATCGTGACATTTGACGAGACTCGCTAAGCGAGCCATAGTGTTTACATGCTGTTTGCGCATCATCGACCACCATGCACGGCCCTGACCAACTGTAGATCTGGTCTGGAACATAGTACGACATCGAGGAATATATTCCAGATCACAATTGAGGAAAAACACACGGGCTATGAAAGTACGTACAGAATTGTGTGTGAAAGGCCACATACGCTCACGAAATGGAATTCGAAGTCGACATTACTCTCACATCACTTCAAAAGTCTGCACATATTTCACTGGATACACTCCCGCTCATCTGATCCCCGAGCTCTAATTACTTCAAGTTATGTCTGGTGTACAGCAGTTTCCACAAGTGATTTTCCGGTGGCACAAAGTGCTTCTCAGTCATACATTGTGACTGCTGCGGCTTCGGCTCGTCTGTTTGTGTTGCACCGAGGTGAAATTAATTGGCCGTCTGCCCAGATCACCGCTTATCAGTGTCTCTCAAACTATTTCAAGGTCTTAGTGATAACTTTGGTGCAAAACCCAGTCTGCTGATTCTGCCCTGTTCGTGTCGATGCGAAGTCAGCATTCAAGAAGCTGTAATGTGTCAGATGATACGACAATCGGTCGTTCCATCGAAACCCTTCTTGTCTTCGAAATGCAAGTGCCTGCGAATGCTTAGTTAATTTAGGAGAACGATACTTCTCGGATCATATATAAGCATCAAAGTAGAGTCAGAAGCAGGAACGTTTGGTACCAGCGCGGACCGAAGGCAATTCCGTTGCTTCCAAGAGTCATTGGAGAATCAGAGCAAAGCGCAGTGTAATAGCTCAAATAAGTCACGTGTGTGAAAGCTGGGAGGTGATCCTGTACAAAATCATTGTCAATGGTCTACACAGCACACAAGGGAGGAGTAAGTATGGAAATTAGATTGTTGTCAATTCTAGCTCGACTGTTAGACTCACAGCCTGTTACTGTATCTTTTCATTCTACGATTCTTCAATCTGACAATGTCGAGGATGAAATAGGTGTTTGGGTACTTTAGATGAATGAGCTATAAGATTAGTGTGTCACAAGCTAAGAACATAAGATTTTGATTTTTGAAGACTGTATACTCTGGAAAGAGACAATCGGCTGACTGTATTTATAGATAGAAAGTGTTTTGAAGTAGGAGTACGTTGCGCTTGGCGAAGAAGTGGTGTTGCACGAACAGATCGACTTTCGTCGATGAACATCTGCTTCTCGTTTTACTGCTTCCTTCTATTGGCTCCGTCCCCAACGACACTAAGTGGTCTGAAACTTGTAAGATTTACGTACACTAACTACCGTGCACTCCTCAAAAACGCAAAAACACCACTACTATACCCCGCCAACCCAGCGACCCTGACCTTCTCCGCCACCTCCTTCCACTCCCTCACAGCATCCCTAACCTCCTCATCAATCATCAGACTCTCAACATGCAGCCTCAAAAAGACAGCCATCCAAGCTTGCACGACGTCGAAGTCGCGGTTGGATTTCAGACGGCTGGCGAGAGCGTGGACGAAGTGTAGTTGCTCGTTGTTGGACGGGTCCGGAGAGAGAGAACGGATTTCGAGGTCGGCGGTTGAGGGAGAGAGGGTTTTGAGGTGTGTGATGAAGGGTGTGTCTAGTTGTTAAGGTTAGTTTGGGCGCGGTAAGAAAACGGCAGGAGGTAATGAAATGAGAAAACATGAGTGGAAAAGGAGAGAACTTACAATCACCCGACTCGCTACCCGCACGCAGCGTAATCGTAAAAGCGCCCTCGGTAGCCTGTCTCCCCATCTTCATGATCCTCGATCGTTCCGCTGCCGTGGTAGCTGCTGACTCCTCGTCTACTCTCGATACCGGCATGGCGTTATCCAGAGCGGGGAGGAAGAAGGGTGCTTTCTCGGGGAGTTTGGGCGCTTCTTTTGGTTTGTTGCGTTCTTTGATTTGGTCGAGGTGGAGGAGGGTCATCCAGTTGCTTTTTGGGACGAGACTGAGCGACATGATGTCGTCGCTTAGCTGTTCCAGAGTAGGTGCGGGTGCGGAGTCTTCGGGTTCAGAGGACTCGTCTTCGAAGGCGCCAGAGAGGAGACCTTGGCCGTTTTCTCCGGAGACCGTTGGTCCGGATATGGAAGCGATTTCGCTTTCCGAGATGTGGCGTGTAGGAACGTGTTTGAAAAGGGTGATGTTGTTCCAGATGTTGACGCCGACTTGGCCTTCGCAGGTCGTGGCGAGGAATTCGCCTGTTGCTGAGAATGAGAGTGCGGTACATTGTGTTTCCATGCGGATGGCGTCGATCAGGTGGCCGGTTGGGAGATCCCAGACTCGGACGATGCAGTCTTTCGAGGCAGCGATAATCCAGCGGCCGTCGTTGGAGAAGCAGAAATCGTTGATGGCACCTTGACATCCGCGAAGTTCTCTGATGGTCTTCTTTGTGGCTAAGTCCACAACTCTGATAGAGAGGTCTTCGCATGATAGTGCAATTAGGTCGTTCGGTGCATGGTATCTGATGCCTGTGAGGCCAACGTGGGGATACCAGTCTACCTCATCTACGAGTTTTCCGCTACCGAACTCCCAGAATTTGACTTTGCCGTCCAGAGAACAACTGATCACATTCTTATTCAAGGAATCGACCACAAGTCCAGTAACAGCTTTCCTGTGTTTCCCGAGTCCAAGCTGGAAAGTCCCGGTTTTCGCTGGAGGTGCAGTCCCCTCTGCTTCCATTTGCAATTGTAGCTTGATCTTCTTCGCTTGTACTTTCGTCAGCTTACATGGATACCTCTGGCGATGCTGTCCGGATTGCAGGTTGAATGTATCGATGCCACCAGTCTCTGATCCAACAACAGCAAATGTGCCACAAGAACTCATGGCAACACTGCTAACATAGCCAGCATCCCCGGTTTCTAATGCCCATCGACCTGCTTTCTTTCGTCCCCAGAACCATGTGCGAGCAGCGCTATCTTGCCGATGGCCTGTTACCACGCTTTCCCATCCCGTCATTCCACTCGATGTAGCATCTGTAGGCTTCTTGTCTCGGTTGATGCCTTTTTGCCAGATAGCACCATTTCCGGCATTTGCCCCAAACCCGCCGTCTCGATTCAATGACATAGCGACACATGTAATCTCAGGTGCCTTGAGATCCTCCAGAGAACTCGTTTGATTTGCCAATGTACTCGCCAGTAGACCCAACTTCTTGGCCTTCTTGCGAATATTTCCCTGGCTGAGCTCTGTACACTGTGCATCTTTTCGTAAACTCCATCCCCAGAGACTTCGATCCTTTCCAGCACTCAGTAGCCATTTCCCTCCACTATCCGCACCGTCAAAATCAGATGGCAGGAACAGAAGTTTGGTGACCGGAGCTGCGTGACCGCTTCTGGAATGGAGGATCCGTGGAATTGGAGAAAATGGCGATTCATCGAATATCCACGTCTTCAAAGAATTGTCCAGTCCACTTGTTACGACCACTTGTTGGCCCCAGAGAAATTCGACTTTGCTCACACCACCTCCAACGGTTGCTCCAGCGTATGAGGGCGGATTATGAGCCCCTCGCAGTATTCCCATGACCCTCCCACCATTATTGAGATCCCAGAATGTCACGTCGCCAGTATCTGGCCCAGCTGTAGCCATAACTCCTGCTTTTCGTCCATCTTCGCCAGCACCTAAGGCGTCAGTCCGGAACGAGATTGAAGTTATTGGCGAGTTCCCTCCATCAAGCTGTATGACAGTCTTGTCGGTCCGGATGTCGTGGATGATCAGAGGTCCTTCCGAATATGCGATGGCCAGTAGAGACAAAGCTGGAGTAGGTTGGAGCACAGTGACGGAACCACAGTTCGCAGCCGGTGGCATAACAGTGAATATCAACTTTCCAGAACTGACATTCCAGATTTCCACTCCTCCATCTTTCCTCCCCGCAAAGATCTTGTTCAAGTATGTAGGCATATTCGTGATTCCTCCAGTCAACTCATTCCCGCCTTTTGGAGCCGCTGTTGGGTATAATGTGGTATAGTGTTCGTATGTAGAAGATTTCCAGACTTCAATCCTCGTCGTACAGCATCCTATGATCCATGTGCCGAAGGTCAAAATCTGCTTGATTGGTTCTTCGAGGTCGGTGGGAACATCCAATTCGGCGACCTTCTTCCCCCGCTTGAAAACCCAGAATCCTGGAGCCAAGTCCACGCCTCCAAATGCTGCAAAGACTACATCTTTGCTTGCTAACGTCGCAGTGATATCCGCTGGAGTCTGCGGTCGAGTAAGGAATATGAGGCCGAGGCCGCGCTTGAGGTCGTAGGTTTGTAGACATCTCCCGACTGAGGTTGTGATCTGGAAGGTTTTCTGGCCTAGAGCAACGGATGTGAAGGGCACTGGGGTCGAAGACACTAACCCAATTGTCTGAATATCAATTAGCATATCACTATGATACACGTATAGATAGAGAACATACTCTGAAGGGCGAGAAGAGCTTCGATTCTCGTTTTGTGGTTCGCGGCGCATCAGCCCCATTGAGCCTCTGCCTTTTCGTCACAGGCCCATCTTGACCACGCTCAATTATAGTTGACGGCATAATCTTAATCTTAATGTGTATGTGTCTTCTGTAATATCGGTACAGTCGTGATGGCCGTGGCAGTCTTCACAATTGCATGATGTTGATGTTGACTTTGTAGCTGTCGCAACTTTTTTCGTCGGACAAATAATTATTTCTGCCGATGCCCACCAGCACCCCTGCATTGGAGGAGCCGAGTTGTTGCTTTTTGCTGCTCTTACCTCGCCTCGCCTAAGTGTGACAGTGACAGTGAGGCGGGCGTGGGGGATAGCCCAAAAGAATGAAACGTGCAGCCTTGCGTCTCTTCATTTCCCCTCTTCTTCTTTTCTTCCCATCTGCATATTCCAGCTTTGGATTTGTGAATAACCTCAATTTCTGTCCACCACTCTACGATGGCTGCACCCTCTCCAGCATCCCTGGGCAGCCATGCCCTCTTTCTGGAGGGCCGCTGCTTCTAGGCCACCCCCCTTGTCCCACCTCGAAAAACGTCATTACTGATAAGGGGGGAGGAGAAAGACAGGGGACAAAAATGAATTTCGAGCTCAACATGAATTCCGCGTGTGTCGCACGACCATCGTCCAGACGATCGCTTTGCCTCGTCCCCGTCCTGAGACTTCTTTTCGATAATTGGAAATCCTAGGAGAGCCTGAATCGCCGCCCGCTTCTGGTCATGGACCCTCCTCCTGTGACCGTGACCGGTGGCATGGCCACGACTAAGCATCCTAGTCCACCACCAACACCAGCAGTGGAGACAACGACTTCTTTGCAAAGTTCTGGCCCAAACCTGGAACAGGCAAATCAACCTCCTACAAACCCTCCCTCGAGGAACAACTCCACGACCACTCCAATTCCCCCAAAGTTGAAACCTCGTACGGCCTCTCATAGCCTCTTCTCTGCCGCAGGAGGACTCAATCCACCAACACGAAAAGGCCGGTATGCGGAGCCAGGAACAACAGAGACCCATTCAGACCGCGCGAGTATTTCTATGCCCCCTCCCCATAACAGGCCTTCTCTATCACGATCGCGAACCTCTTCTACATACAGTCAGCGTGTCAACATTGCGGATTTGAAGGCAGTGGTGGGCGCAAGCAGGAGGACAAGCAGAGACGATTTTGCCATAGAGGATTTTGATACCCCAAAGCTTTCTCCAGGAATCATGGCGGACGAGACTCAGAAGCTCTCACAGTTGCCAGACCCGGCACTGAGACAGAGACCCTCCCTGTCAGACATTGAGTCGAAGAGAATGTCGGTGTCTTCCATATACTCTTTGAGCTCAGCGCGGGCAGGAGGGGCACCAAGCTCAATTGGGTCTGCAAATGGCTCCGAACCTGGCACAGGAGCAGCCTCTGCTGCAATAGTTGCGGGAAGAACACCATCTGGCGCACTTTCTCCCAATACCAAAGGGCAACAGGCGGAACCTGGAACCTCTGCTGTCTCTGTTACTACGTCCTCTTCAAGTCAATTCTCGACCCAGGGACACACTGGCCACCAACTTACACCTCGAGAGACTCCACAAGCAGCGAACGAGATTGCAAAACGAAATGCTGTCCAGCGAGGAGAAGGTGCACCTAGGAGCCAGGCTCCAGGAAGATCCAGGAGTCGAGCGAAGAGACGATTTAGTGGAAGCACAGGCGCAAGCAGTCACAGCCCGAGCAGCGAAAGGGGTATGCACTCGAAGAGAGACAAAGACGAGGAGAAGGCGGCATCGATCGGAATCATAGGTGTATGCGCACTTGATGTCAAGGCTAGGAGTAAGCCAAGTCGGAATATCTTGAATCGCTTGATATCAAAGGGTGAGTTTGAGGTAGTTGTCTTTGGTGACAAGGTTATTCTGGACGAAGATGTGGAAAACTGGCCAGTCTGCGACTTCTTGATATCATTCTATTCTGATGGCTTTCCTTTGGACAAGGCCATTGCCTATGTCAAGGCTCGTAAGCCATTTTGTGTCAACGATGTGCCTATGCAGAAAATATTGTGGGACCGCCGAATCTGCTTAATGATCTTGGATAAGATTAATGTACCAACCCCAAAGCGAGTGGAAGTCAACCGTGATGGTGGACCAAGTATTCTTACTGCCGAGATGGCACAGCATTTGAAGGATACAACGGGCGTTGTACTTGAAGGTCCGGAGGATGGCACAGGTGGCCAGTGCAAAGCTCCTCGAAAAGTCGAACTTCTCGATGATGGTGACACGTTGAGCGTCGATGGGACACTGCTCGCGAAACCTTTTGTTGAAAAGCCAATCAGCGGAGAGGACCACAACATCTGCATCTACTTTCCGAAGAGCCAAGGTGGCGGAGCACGAAAACTGTTCCGCAAGATCGGAAACAAAAGCTCTGAATGGGTTGAGGACATGAATACTCCAAGAGCCATTCTTGAACCGGAAAGCAGTTACCTCTATGAGAAGTTCATGAAGGTTGACAACTCAGAAGACGTCAAGGCATACACCGTTGGACCAAATTACTGTCACGCCGAGACTCGAAAGTCGCCAGTCGTTGATGGCTTGGTTAGACGAAACACCCATGGTAAAGAGATTCGGTACATCACCAGCCTATCGAAGGACGAAACTGCGATGGCAAGCAGGATTGCTACTAGCTTTGGGCAGCGAGTCTGTGGATTCGACCTGTTGCGCGCAGAAGGTAAAAGTTTCGTCATCGATGTGAATGGATGGAGTTTCGTCAAGGACAACGAGGAATACTACGATCAATGTTCGAGGATTTTGAAAGATATGTTCATCAAGGAGAAGCAGAAGCAGTTGGGCGTCGCATCGGGAATCGCTTCAGGTGTTGCTTCGCCTCAGCCAGACGGAGCTGTCAGCCCTGTGAGTCGCAAGGAAACCCTTCCCAAAGATGGACATCGATCCGCCTTGCAGCAGATTCTCGCGAAGTCCCCAAGTATGTCGAAGCTACACGCACATGCGCATCATCACAAGAAATCGACACCTCACGGCGGATCACCCGAAGCTTCTGCTGCACCAACCCCAAGAACGTCTCCTCCAGGAGCGGATAGAGGCATTCCCTTGCCAGCAGTTCCGTCTCAGACCCTACTTCCACCCCCTGCTGTTACGCTTCCCACCAGCGCACCTGCTACAGCTCCGTCGACAGTACCAACGACGCCTACCCCAGCAACCAGCGTCACGAATGGCGACATGCCACCACCGCCGCCTCCTGCACCAAAACATACCTGGAAGCTCAAGGGCGTAGTGTCCGTGGTCCGGCATGCCGACCGAACACCAAAACAGAAATATAAGTTCACTTTCCATACCAGACCATTCATAGATCTATTGAAAGGTCATCAAGAAGAGGTCCTCCTCACAGGCGAGGCTGCTCTGGACAGTGTGGCTGTTGCGGTCGATGAGGCACTTCAAGAGGGCGTCGAAGATCGTGAGAAGCTTCGAACTCTGAAAAATGTACTCGCAAAGAAAGGTGGATGGACTGGCACGAAGGTCCAGATCAAGCCCATGTTCAGAAAGCGAAAGCCAGAAGAATTGATGGTCACTACCCTAGGATCGCTCGATGAAGCAGGACTCAATGATATCACGGAAGCTCTCAAGAATGTTAAGGAGCATGAAACAAATGGTGCTGAGGACAGCCACGAAGATGGCGAGGAACTGGCCGGCAGATCACCGAGGAGACAAGATTCATTATCTGGCGTTACTCTTTCCCGAATCACAGCTGCAGAAAATAGTCTTATTCTCGACAAGCTTCAGCTGATCGTCAAATGGGGAGGAGAGCCTACTCATTCAGCAAGATATCAGTCTCAAGAATTGGGAGAAAATATGAGGAACGACCTTCAATTGATGAACAAGGAGGTCTTGGACGAGGTACATGTTTTCAGCAGCTCTGAGCGACGAGTCACCACTAGTGCACAGATTTGGGCCTCTGCTTTCACCGACCAAAAAGAACTTCCACCTGATTTCATCACTGTTCGCAAGGATCTCCTCGATGACTCCAATGCTGCAAAGGACGAGATGGACAAGGTCAAGAAGAGGTTGAAAGGTTTACTTCGACAAGGCAACGAAGCTCCACCACAGTTCGCATGGCCCACCGATATGCCAGAGCCATCGATTGTGCAGAGATATGTAGTCCAGCTCATGAAGTTTCATCGACGCGTTATGCGTGCCAACTATAGCAAACTTTATGGAGGTGCGTCGTCATCACTGAATGCCATTGCAAACCCAGGAGACAAGGAGAAAGGAGAATCTGCGTCGAGTGGCAACGCACTTGCGCAAGCAACAGCGACTAGCAATATCCAATCTCGATGGTGCTGTGGCGAAGATGCAGAGCTGTTCAAGGAGCGATGGGAGAAGCTGTTCAGTGAATTCTGTGATGGAGACAAAGTGGATCCTAGCAAAATCTCCGAGCTCTACGATACCATGAAATTCGATGCTCTACACAATCGCCAGTTCCTCGAGTGGGTCTTCACGCCAAGCAAGACTATTCTTGCGGAGGAAGAGGAGGCTATTGCAGCAGAATCCAAGGGTATTGAAAAGCAAAAGGCGCAACCCAGAGAGCCAGAAGAGGCTTCAATTGAAAGTCAGACTGTCTCTCTCGAGAAGGCGGAGACAAATAAAAGTCTTCACAGGCGCATGTTTAGACGTCGTTCGGTCATGGTTGGAAGCAAAAGTTCTGACGAGACTCCCGAGCAGTACTTCCGCTTGTTTACAGGCAGTAGTCAGACCAAGGCGAAGACAGACGCTAGGCTAGAGAAGTTGCGGGAGCTGTACAAAATGGCTAAAGTCCTGTTCGATTACATTTGCCCTCAGGAATATGGAATGACCGATGCCGAGAAGTTGGAGATTGGCCTACTAACTTCGCTTCCTTTGCTCAAGGAGATCGTTCAAGACCTCGAGGAAATGCAAGCTTCGGACGATGCGAAGTCGTTCATCTACTTCACCAAGGAGTCGCACATCTACACGCTCCTCAATTGTATCCTCGAAGGTGGCATCCAGACAAAGATAAAGCGAAGTGCCATTCCGGAGCTCGACTACCTGTCTCATATATCCTTCGAGCTGTACGAGTCCGAGAACAAGACTCCGCCCGGTGTGGAAGATGTTGCAAAGTACGCCTACTCAATCCGCATCACCATCAGTCCTGGTTGCCATACTTTCGATCCCTTGGATGTGCAACTGGACAGCAAGCATTGTATCAGCTGTGCACCAAGACGAAGCTTGACCTCGCACATGGAATGGAAGGAAGTCATCGACTCATTGCGGGCGAAGTTCCACCAGTAAGTTCCCCATTCCCCTCCACTACCAAATAAACAAAAGCTGACAAACCACCCCACAGAGTCAAACTTCCTAAGAGCTTCCTAGCAGTCAACCTCAGCGAATCGCACACCTTCCACAAGAAAGAAGAGCAGGAGGAACAACAAGCTCCGGTCAGCACCACAATAAACAAGGGCGATTTCCACAACACGACGCAGAGTCCAGCAGAACTCCAACAAGAGGCTGCTCCAAGTGAGGACTTCTACAGGAGACCAAGCAGTCTGGATACGCCCCCAACGAAGAAAACGCTCGAGCAGATGCAAGCAAACGCACAAGCAACAGAGGCGGCGCAGGCAGCTCAATCGACTTCGTGATAGCCCGTTTGCCTCACCTTCCCAGCTCAGGGGCTCAAGACTCCGAACTCATAAGTGGCGGGTGGAACGAGAAACCCCTACACCGTCTCCGTCTCCGCATCCATACTCGACAACCCGTCCCTCGGGATTCTGATTCTGATATCTGCCTCACCGCTTGCGGACCCCCACTCGGCATCTCGATCCTCCCGTCTCGTCTCGGATCGTCTAATTTTATCTCTATGATGTTCATGTGCAATTCGGTACTTGAAATAATTACGCCGTGGGAAATCTGACTATCTGACATGTCATTTTCTGTCTGCTTTGAATGGGACTTGGGGATCCGGGATGGGGCTTGATGCCTAACGACTTATTCCCGTCTGACTGCTTGATTGCTTGTCGGATGGCTGTGTTCCGAATTTTCAATTTTGAGAGTGGTGTTGAGGTGTTCGGGATAGATTGATGGGCGGGCGCTTAGATGCTTATGGCTTGACGGGTTTGACGAGTAGACGTTTTCGGTTGAGGCTGCATTTTGGGTTGTAGCGATTAATGGGTTCGATGGGATCGTTTGGTACAAGGAATCAGACCGGGAGAAAAAGCATAATGCCCGAAAGTAAGGAACTCTACATGTATGCATGTACGGCTTGTTTTGGCCGTTTATTTAGAAATTCGGCTTGCGGCAGCAGCTCAGAAAACAAAGAATCAAGAAAACCACATCAATTCAAATCCACATCAAGCCAAACCATACCAAGTCCGGTCAGCAGAAGCGGCGCCACCAGGCGAGATGAGGCGGCGCTTACAGTCACAGTTACAGATTCGGTTATGGTTACTTTTTCCTTGATGCACGTATTGTGATTTCATATTCCGTGCTTGCTCGCTCGTGATGTGTTTCCCGACTCGGTCGACGGTACAGCAAGTCGGTGAGAAGCAAATAAAACCCACTTATGGGAAGTGAGGAGTCATTTTCAGGGTCTTATTCGTGGCTCCGTGGCTTCGTGACTTCGTAGGCTTGGTGGCGTGGGAGGGAAGGAGGAGAGGGAGGAAGGGTCACATGAAATGTGTGGGCGTGTTGGTGCTGGTGGTGAAGAAGTGGACTGATGTTGGATGCTTTTGTGTTGAGATGTTGGAAATAAGGTTGGTTCCGTCGGTGTAACAGTACGGATTATACGATGGATGGAGGAGTGGGATGTGAGAGGAGGCGTTTGTTGGTTTGGGCAGTCAGGTGGATGATGGTCTGTCTGTTGGTGAGATGAGATGATGAGATCGAGGCGCTGCCAGAGAGACTCGTGATGCGATCATCTTCGTATTTTTGTGTCTGTCTGCATACCTATATCGCTCGATCTGGCTTTGGAATGCTAGGCACTTAGTGGAGTCTGGCAATTCTCTCCGGCTGAGAACTCAAGAAGTCACTTTAATCTGTTCAATTTCTTCCGAGCTGGTCTACATTTAGGACTCCGGCGTACTCCCTCTATTCAATGGACCGATAATAGGTCCTCTCCACTTCATAAGTGTGTAGCGAATCAGTAAACCTCCTGGCCCTAGTAGTGGATAGCCCCGTTGTCAGTCCATTAAATTAAGGAAGTATAAGGATGCCGTTCATGCAAAGACGGAAATTCATAAGCAGCTTGCAGATCCCGTGAGAGAATGTGACCCGAAAACTTGGTTCTGTGCCCTGCTGTGAAGGCTGCAAGCTTGCATCGAGATGGATGGAAGATGGGGGTCAGTTGGGGTCACGTCATATCTCTGTACCAAATCGAACCGGTAAGGTGAGGATGCATGCTCGCGAGAAGGGGAAGAGATATGAGGCATGAAAACGGGATATTGCGAGACGAGATGTGTTGAGGAGTCCGATCATGGTGGTGGGATTTGGAAGTGCAGTGTCAGGCCCGTGATGTGTTCTCCTGAACTCCAACTTTCGTTCTCGATCTCTAGTAACGCACTCCATACCTTAACAGTTCATCCGTTCTCAATTAGGGAGTTATTAGATCGAGCTATATTCTCTGCATACCCGGAAACGTGCTCACAGAGTCGCACTCTAACCTGACAATCTGACTTCCAGTCTGACAGCTCGCCTGACGATCACGATCCTCACTCAACCTGATCAGTGATCATGCGGCTCATTTGTTGGCTCTAGAAAACATTCGATATCCAGTAGATATGCGCCAAGAAGTCCAATATACCGTGTTCATCTGCCAGACGTAAGGAAGATTCTTCGGAGGTATAGCGGTACGCAAATATGCTTATACGGGAGGCGTGGAGCGGATGATGTTGAGGAGCTTGAGGGTCGATGTCACTGTACATCGTGGTAATGGAACCGGTGATGACTGTTGAGGCAAGGGGAAAATGGAACGTGATGCGACGAGCTCGTGAGTTCGAAAAGAGAAGTAGCCGGATATTAAAAGTCCTGTCTTACGATATCGTATCATATCTTATCACTGAAGTGAACTGGTACTCATACCGCTACCAGTACATTCGACGTAACAGGTCCGAGGATTTCGTAGTTATAGTACCATCGTGATGGACATATAAGCTCACAAATTTGACATAATCTGGAGATATCAACTCGAAGTCCAAGCAGTCGTGGCATGGCATGTGGGCCCATCACTCACTCATCCCACATCATATCACAAGGAAAGAGCAAGAAAGAACCCAAAGGAGAAAGAGCAGGAAGTAGCATGTGGTTGGGTTCCTGCGTTTCATAGTTCCAGAAGCATCATCGTGCATATGGAAAAGTCAAACGGTCGAACCCCTCCCTACCCCTCCCTGCATGCACGCACTGGTTCTGAACGCAACGCTCTGGGAAGTGTGCGTGCATGAACATCCTGGACCGCCATGTGGTGCCCCGGAAATAAGATTGGTACTTCAGGCTTCTACTGTTTTGCTCGGCTCTATATGGTGGATTGGATGGGGAAGGGGGATGCAGATGCAGATGGAGAATTTTGATATTGATAGGGAGTGAGGTATGGGGTTCGCTTATGCGGGTGGGGGAGGTGCCTCGTTTTGATTGTTTGAGGACTTTGTGAAGGTTCCGTAGCGGTGTAGAAGTTAGATGTCCTGGCTCGGAGATGTGAAGGAGGGAAGGGGTTCAAGGTCAAATCGCCGGATGTTGGAATAAGGACTTTTCTTTGCGTGGATGGGTTGGGTTACGTACCTTCCAAGGTACAAGTTCTTGATAGCATCCTGGGCGGTAACCTAAGCGTTGCGAGAGATCGCCGAACTGGTCTGTTTGCATCAAGATCATTCGGCATCCGCAACGCCAACCGGAAAGGGGAATATCAATAGCATGAGCGGGATAGCGGGATAAGAGCGGACGAACGGTACGGATGTACATACTACTGGGCCTCATTCAGGCCTCGTCATCAATCACCTGAATAAACTGGCACCTCGGCACATAATCACAAGCACCGAGGGTGTTGCGGCCAAAATGCTCCGACTGGGGTCTTTTACGAAGCTATCATGATATAATCAGGGTTGCCATATCTTAGTCTTGCTAGAGGAAAGTAGAGAAGAAGTGAGGTTTGGAAATGTTCCCAAAGAAGCGACGTGCAGAAAGACATATGCATGTCGGGGAATAATTTCCATACCGGTACCAGAGGGAGGGGTGTTGATGCTAGGCTAGGCAAGGCAATCAGTGGGTTAGTGGCAGGTGAGACTGAGACAGTGGGTTGGCTCTAAAATCGCTTTCTTGGGGGCCTTGCATGTCGGCATTGAAGGGGAAGCGTACGGGAAAATGGTATCCTGTTTTCACATTCAACAAGAGCTTGGGTGTACTTCGAATTGTTGAAAGAAGGTTCTCTTGTTCTCCCTGATCTTTCAGCTGAAGGGAAATATTCTTTCAATGGCAAATTCCTGATCCTGGGAAGAAAACTGCGCCGTTAAGTCCACGGAGAATAGCCAAATTGAGGTATCTTTTTCTCAGCCTATGAGCTTTCAGAATCGCCGTTTTCTAGAAGATCGTGAGGGTGATACGGCACGTACTGTACATGTCTCTCGCTGCCATGTCTTATCTCTCAGCCCCCTTTCAAATGTCTCGGTAAGTCTTCTGTGGATGCTTCTTTCACTCAAATGATCCTCCTGGCTTCGTCGGCACTAGTTTCAGTAGTTGGGCACTGCAGGGAGTATCGCTGGCTTGATATCCGCGAGCCGGTCAGCGGTTTTTCCCATCGAGGCCTGAACCTCTTCTCCCTTCCATCTTATAAGTCTCCGGAACTGTTCCTGTTTTTGGATATCGAAGGAAAGACTGTTTATGAACCCTGCAGCCGTTTGATTTGCTCTTTTATTCTCGATTGCGTACCGGTATGTGCTTTCCAAGTTGCATGATTGGCGCTGAGGTGCGGCACAGGAAGAGAGAAGTGGATGTATCGAGACGGGCGCCAGGTGCCGATTGCTGTTCGGAACACGGCAGCGTGATTAGGGCAAGCAGGGGCATGGTGCAAATCGACGAGGGGCAAGCGTCAAGTGATGTGAGGCGGGAGAAACGGTTGAGCGAGCTGATGATGAGGCTCGATAGCTGATCTGCATCATCTTCAGTGGTTGCATTGGGGCCACTCACGGTCTTGTTTAGCTGACAATTCACTGCTCGACAGCTTTGTCCTGCTGATGGTCATGATTCCTTATTTATCAAAAATGTCTCTTCGCCTGTTGTACTTCTTTGGGGAGACAGGGCATCAGGAGATTAATCATCCCACCTGCATGCATTCGAGGACGTCGACTGCAAGATCTCCAGTCTGCACTCCACCATTTCAGGATGCAACTCCGTGATTGCCATTGCTAGGCTATCATTTACCGGCAACCTCAACCCTGGGATTCTGGAATTCCATTCGGATCCCTGGATCTTCTAGACGTTAATCGTGATGTTGTAATGTGATGGGTCTGCTTTTGTGGAGCGCCGGTGATGCTCAAACAAGGTATGGACCGTGATTCGTGGTTATGGCCGTTTGGAACTGATACTTGATGCATTGTATTATTAGAAAAGGACGATGAGCGACTGCTTGTCAGAATGACTGGAGTAGAGACCTCCAAGGCGCTTTTGCAATTGAAGAAGTCCATAAATATGGGTACGAAAATTATGGAATACTGGTTTCATCTTGGGCAGCTTCACGATGCGCCGGCCTGAGTTTCCAATACATTACCTGCTCAATGTACCGGTACTTCCGCAATCCGGCTAGGGAGTGTGGTGATGGCGCTCTTCCGTTCAGTTCCACTGTTCCATATGCTGTGCGAGCCATGCTGCTGGCCCAGCCCAAGCCCTGTAATGCCCCCATGCGCGCTTCGGTGGGTTTGACAGCGGACATCACGCCCCTTGCGATGCAGCCACTACCAGTAACCAGACCTTGCACATCCACTCCCACCCCTAACGACCGCCACGAGGCGCCTGTCACTCCTCACCGTTAGAGCAACTCTGTACGACATATATTTGCCAACCATGATTCTTAGGTCGCACAGAATGACTCGATATCTGCTGGACAACAGAAGCATAGGCTGGAGAATCATGATTATCCCTATTTCCGATCCTGAGTAGACATAACACAAAGCCTGATATTGATACAACGATATGTGCCAGCACGTACAGAGCTCTGTTGTATTCGCTCAACCGGAATTCAGAGGTCGTACGATTTATTACTTTTCTTACAAGCCTGGTCCTAGTTGATGTTGCGCGGGGGACTGCTTCCGCAAACGCAAACCGAGGAAGATGACAGCACTCTGTGATCGCAAAGAGCCTCGAATTTGGGTTTGAGAAATGTGAAAAGACGCTTTATTGGTAGGCAAGAAAGTAAATGAACGCAAATATGGGAGGAAAGGTACGATGCCTCCCGGATGCCGAAATGCAACTTTGGAGACATCGAGGAACTTTCCACGCTTCAGTAGTCTAACGGGTCTTGTAAATTGATGTAAGACAAGGGTAGGCAATGTAAAAAATGCGATCAGACATAATCCAGACCAGCTCTGTAAAGCCAGTTGCAGCATCCATGAAGTCATCGCATACCAGCTCTTCCAGGCCTGCACCAACGCCTATCCTCGGCCGCAGTCCAGCCCCAGGTCGCTCACGATCAAGGCTGCAAGGCTCACGGCGTCAAAGGTTATTTGATAGTGGCATGGAAAATCTCCTAGCTGCTTGAGTTATAGCACGACCGCCCATGTGGCAGCAAAGTCAGTCAGTGCGCAGGACCGTCTCCCAGACTGTCCCAGTGCCGAAAGTATATTCCATGGTACGAATTGCTCGTTTAAGGCAAACAAACTGGCACCAAGACTTCCGAGAGATCCAGCACGTCCTCCCGGGCTCCGCGCGACGTAGAGCTCTTTTGCACGAACCAATAAGAGGCATAAACCAGCTGGCATGAAGTCCTTGTTATCGTATGTAGGCTCGCAACGGTGCTTACTGCTCGCTGATTTTGGCCGCCTGTCCTTGCCTTGTCGCTGTCGCTGTGCTGTCCTGATCAAGTGAAGTGATGAAGTGGTTCTCGGTTGGACTTGGTGGTGTTCCACTCGCTACCAACCAAGACGGCGGGCTTGGGCACTAACATCAACTCCTGGCACGCACCACACCAACCCATCCCAGGACTGGAGCAGGTACCTCCGCTCTCCCCTTCTCTCCACCTACCACGATGTACCAATCCACGCTTCCCGGTACCTGCGACTGTATGATACGTACAGAGCTTGTATCCCCCTAAATTGCTGGTCCTTCATGCCCTCTCCGTCATTCTACCTTCCTCATCCTCTCAGCTTTCCTTCCACTCCCCCTTCTCTTTATCGACTTTTCTTTCCCATGACTGCAGTTGTACCGACGGCGGTACTTGTCCCTGCCATATCCATGTGTGCCTTTCCCACGGTAACGACGATTAATCCACACTTGTATCCACATCCACGAGGCATGCACAGTTCATCCATGTCAATTGCTATGCTCGCCACGAGGGACCCGTTGTAGCACCAGCAATAACAAGCTCTATCCCTCCTCTCATCCGCCTTACCTTTAACCTCCGCCAGACAATACCCTGCATTAGACCCTCAGTGCAGGCCACTTTGTCCCTCTTCTGGCTCCAGCTTAACTTTCTGCTTAGCTGAGGTTAGATCATCCGTCATTTTGGTTGAAGCTGTCCGGGAGCTCATCCGCTGGCCCCCTAACCTCTTTCTTCCTTTTCCTGGGATACTGAAGACCTTACGATATGCACATGCAGCGTCCCCGACGAACGTATATACATCCGGTGCCTCTCCGGTTGCTTGCCGTGCTGGCCCAGTACATACTTCTTTGATCATTCTGTTCAATACAACTCAACCGTACAGACGTACAAACATCCTCATTATTCGTACATAATCTGCTCCCAACGATCATTCGTACGCGGCCCGACCTCACCAAAACCTACCTAAGTGAATCCCGGGGAGGGAGAAGGCAGGAAAAAGCAAAGGGAGGCGGTTCCCGAAAACTGTTGGACATCTTTGATTGCACAAAAGGCGGGTTTGCTTGCTTGCTCGCGTGGTTACCTGCTTGCTTCGATTGCTTCCGCCGGCTTCTTTGCTTTTCTCGCCCTGGTTTGTCTTGTATTGCTATGTTTCTGTTCTGTACCACAACTGCTCTGCATCTACACGCTACATACTTGGTCCTCGGATTCTTCGGCATATAACCTTTCTACAAGTTGAGGTAGAAAACTCCCCTGTGGTCCGGATTCGCTTGAGGAGGAAAACGAAACTCGTTTGGTCGGGAGTTTGCCATTTCATCTTGATCAGGCAGTGGATTTAAGGACTTGAAGAACTCCTTTGGCTCTCCACTTGGAGACATCGTCGAACATTCTTATTCACCTCCACGTTACAACTTTGTACGGGTACACTTTCCCATTCACCTTTCGAACGGAGCAATTTACCTCAACGACAAAGGAAATCGGACTTTTTCCGGACATTGTCGCGATTCTAATTTGCTTTCATTTCAGCTCGATCGATAGCCGATCTGAATGCTGACTTCGACTTCAAAACACCATCACCCCACTTACTTTCTCTATCTCGCCGCATCAGGCAGCGCACACAAAAGGTACACAAGCCTTCATGCAGCCTATCTCTCCTGGAATGCCATGCTAAACCCCCATAGAACTGCGTATCAACCTCGCCTGTATTCGATCTGGATCTGACCCCACGCCAATCTTTCGAATCCAACAAGAACCAGGCACAATGGCTGTTCCAAACTACTGCCACCACTCTTTCAACCTTCTGAAATCAGAATCAACTCTCATTCAATGGGTTTGCTCCATGTGCCATTCTGGTCCACATTGGTACATCTTCGAGTGCAAGTATTGCAAATTGAAGACGTGTCGGCCTTGTACCAACAAGGTCTAACTTGCGTCCTCTATTTTGTTGCTTGCTTGTTTGGTTCTTCTATGGCTGCATATGATGAGCTTTGCATTCGTACCTTGCTTGAAGCGTCTGCTCGTAGTTTCGGTATGTTCCATCCTTTCATTTTCTTACATCATGACTTTCACCGCCTCAATTCTTCTGTTCATTACATATCCTGTGGATTCAGTCCTGAGATCCCACACTCATCTATTCAAAACCACATCCTTGCTTTATCCCCATTACCGGGTCATCTTAGGGTCAGATTCCCGTCGCTATGCTACGGTGGTACAAGGTACATCTGTCTATCAGACGAACCATACCCAGCCAAACGGAATTGGTCGAGCGGAGATGGTTCCGAGTGTGATGTGACAGATGTGGAGAGCCAAGTTATGCGATAGCGACCTTAGCCCCTGTCCACTTCTCAAGTTCTCCCCACCACCCCGCAATCAACATAGAATTGAGAATAAATCCAACCGGAATATCGAGCAAATCCACTGACGTCTATATGCAGGGTCTCGGTTCTCAATTGCACCTAACGGCACCGATCGGCAAAAAGCAATGTCTCGGTTTCGTCGGCAAACAAGCAACAACAATCACTAGCGCACATCACTTACCAAAAGAAAATACCACCAGCAAGAATCATTTACAAAAAAATACTCCACACGCAACTGTACACTTTAAATCATGTTCGACAAGCCATTTTCTCCTTGAAGCATTTTCTACTCTACTTGATTCCTCGCCTGTCAATATTGGGGTCCCAAACCTTCTCGCCAAGTTCCTCTTCACACCACACATGGAACTCGGCGTCAAATTGTCTCAGCCTCTCACAGCCAATCGAACACATTATGTATTGCCATGCGATACGATCCGGTGTGGTGTGGTGCTGATACGTGCGGCTTTGGCTTCTTTAGGCTGCATGCATACACTTGACAGCACGGGAGGAACAGGGTAATGCGACCTGACATGTCACTCTATTTCTGGCCGGACTTCTGACAACCGCTCTCGATTTCGATTCCACGATGTTACGAATTTCTTTTTCTTGTTTGTCTACACCAGTTCGACATGATACAATAGACCATTCGATTCGACTTCCGACCTTCGCGTCTCAATCTCGCCAGCAAACCTCATCACTTAAGCTAATGACCTAAACCAGTTGCATTCATTCCATCAGCGGATGCCCAGGCAAGCAAAGTGGTCTGCTCGGATGACACGGGAACATTGGGCGCCGACTGCTGGAACGATTGATTTCCACCAGGGGAATGTTTGCTGTTACAGATTACGAGGCAGCGTGTGTCATTGCTTGCTTGTTTCCTCCTAGAAAGTGTCGGGTTACAGGACAACACATCGCACTCTGAATCAGCAACTGCCATCCTTCCAGTATCATTGCTCGGCACAGCACATCAAAATACAGCACATCAGGCCCAATTCCTCTTTCCATCACAAACATCACATGCCTTTGCGATCTCTTCTTTCGGCTCTGATCCTGTACTTTCAGGCAAAAGGGTGTACTAGACTTGGCAAGCGGGCGTTTTCTCCTTTCTGGCCTACTTTTCCGTTTTTGTGATGGTTTACCTTCTAATGTTACATTGGCGACATATTTCTTTTCTTTATCGACTGGGATTGGGACTGGATGGCTGTCTACACAAAAAGCAAAGCAAGATTGACTGATGGTATCAAGAATGGTGTACGCAAGTACAATGGGGTTGGGTTCTGCTTCTTCCTTTGCCCTTGGCGTTACCTACACTGAGATTGTACTGAGATTGAATTTCATTGTTCTGATTTGAGATGTTCTGTTGTGCTAGTCTCTAGCTTGTCAAAAACTGAAAGCGCTTTTCTTGGCAGAGCATGGAAGTAATAGATTGGACTTTGTACTCTACTCTACCCTGATCATACACAATTTGAAAGACTTCAGCAATGGAAATGTACTTCCTACGATTGTTCTTGCTCCTCTCCAAAAATTGAAAATACTATCCAAGGAAATGACATATATTTGTATCGGGAACCATTCCGTAACATTGAAAAATGGCTATGGCGAGCTATTTCTCTCTATCTTGCAAGGCAGAAGGGGCACCTTATGTAAGGAATTGATCAAGCGATACCCCGGAGCAATAGACCCTGGACCCACGGCCCAAAAACTCCTACTTTGCAACTCCCGTACCCATCCTCCGCTTCACATGATTTTAAAACATTCCATCATTCCCAGTCTGATTGCTTTCCCACCAATTTTCAAAAGTCCGACATGACGTTGGGACAACCTTTTCCCAACACACCCACATGTCGTGTAACTGTGTAACAATCACGATCCACGTAATCTTTCCTCCAAACATCCCAACCTAGATGATCCCCCCAGCACCACATGGCATCAGGTCATGTCAGGGCCCGATCCGGTGCCGTACCGTTGATATAAGGCTGTTGTTTCTAAGCTTCGTCTCTGTACGACCTGTACTACATGGCAGCTATGGAATAAGCTTAAAATCGTACACATGAGATCGTTGGCCTACGTCGGGCTGTGGTCGATTCCGCAGGCTGTCGCTGAGGTGCTGGCGGGAGATGGGTATGCGTATGTTGTGGAACAATGATCGATCCTGCTGGTTTCCGTCATCGTCTGTGCGACATAAGGCTGCGACGTGCTATCATATTCTTTCTTTCTTATGCCTTGTACCAAGTGAAGAGATCTCGATGGGAAAACATTGTGATCATGCATGCATGGTCTCGTAGATTATGTCTGTTTCCTGTATTGAAGTATAGCGGTGTTACTGGAAATGAGTAGACAGGAGGCGGCTCGGCCCTACGATCCCTTCCCTTTCATCTTTCAGCGGCCCTTCTATTCTGTAGCCCTCCGCTCTATTCCTTACAGAAGCCATGTCCCCTTGGTCCTGGTTTGTTTCCCTCCGAGCCCAAGAAATTAAACTTTGCTGAGCGCTCTCACCGGTCGTGGGAATTCCAAATCATGGTTGTGTAGCATGACAGCTGTCGGCCTATGTTTGATTGATAGGTAGCCAGCCTTGTGGACGCCATACAGCCTTGCGACCTAGATGAGGTGCTCATAGACATCCGATATGCGTGTCGTGTCGATTGACTTGTGGGAAGATGCAGGACCGGATAGTAAGGTAGGTTGTACTACATCGGATTTGGAAGGAATTGAGTGGATGGGAGAAGATCCCTGCTTTGGGCAAGGGTTTCGTCTACTCGTGCAGGAAGGCAGGGTGAAAAATACCTTGTTCATTATATGAGGTAAAACCGTTGCTACTATAATTGAATAGCATTGATCAGATCAGGTTAATTGGGTGTTACATAAGCTATGAAATATCATTACTGGTCTTTTATCTTCCTATTGGGGGACCGTGTGCGATTCGCTAAACGCTGTGCTTGCTGAGCCAATTCTGGAAATCATATCCGTTCTCAGGCATTTTCGCATAGGCGAGGAAGAATCCCATGACTGTGATGTAGAATGCGAGACGATATTGGATGGGAGTCATGGAAAGATATGGGAACTTTGGTGGTGGTGCAAGATCGAATGTTGAGAGGCGGGGGACTATGCCATCTGGTTTCTGTTAGTCTCTTTATCCCGTCATTTGTTTACATATGGTCATCGGAGAGAAGAGGGGTGGATGGCAAACTTACTCCACACGCTCTTCTCCTCCCCTCTCTCAACCACTACCTCATCACCCACGCTCACTGTCCCGGGTGCAATCGGAAATCCATACCTCCCAAAAACTGGCTCCCACTTCTTTCCCGCATCAACTCTTCTATCTTTCATCATCTTCTTCAACAACTTACCACTCTCCCCCTCCCCCATCTTCCCTCGATCAAGATCCACATTCACACTGATGCACCTCGCACAATTACTCGTAAGAACGACCTTACCACCTCCGTCAGAGAAAGTCAGACTAGTCCAAAAGTCCTCGTCCCAAGCCCTCGTCCCGTCCAGAATGATATTCGGGCGGAATTTCTCATGAACGGCCTTCTCTTCGCCCGGTAAGCGAGGGTGGAGGTCGGCGAGCGAAGCCTCGGATGTCACGAGTAGAGCGGCGTTATCAGAGAACTGCACATTGGAGGCTTGCGTCGGGATTGTAGCTTTCAATTCCTGCAGCCAGGATGATGCTACGGTGTCGGTCTTCGGTTTGCAGATCCCGAGACTATCGCCGATGAAAGCGAGGACGACTGGGTACCCGAAACAGGCGGTGAACCACTCGTTGATGGAGGCGTCCATGATCCATGCTGGATAGGATTTGATCGTGTGGAGCTTGATCTGGGTTTTGACTTTATTATCGAGTTCGGGTGTGAAGGGAATGGTGATTGTTGTTGCTTGGGCTGGGGTGGGAGGTGTGATTGGTGGGGAGGGAGTCCGATATCGAACGGTGAAGCTAGACGGGGGAGAGGAGGCAGGAGTTGAGGGCAGCTCGCAGTGAAACAATGCCATTTCTGGACGGTCTCCTACGAACATTTGCCCCCAACTCCCATCATCTCGAGGTCGAAGCAGGAGATAGCGTCGGTCGTGGAGCAGGCCTTGGGGTGTCAGGGTTGCGCTGGGGAGAGAGATTCCCCGGAGGGATTTGATAGGATAGACTATGAGCTGGGCAATGTTAATTAAGACTTCATCGCGTTTTATCTTCATCCCGGCCCTGGCGAGGGAGGGTCTAGGTCAAAGTTGGAATCGGCCATACCTCTGTGATCTTCATCTTGAGTGCTGGCCCTATTCTGATATCACACGTCTGGCCACTGGGTTTTGATGCAGCTGTAAGATTCCTCGTGGTGAACAAGAAGGGCGGATTGATGTTGTTGGCGCAAGGCAACTTCGATAAACTCCGTTATCTTTTACGTACATTCCTGGAGAGTCATTGCTTTTACAGAAAGGGTAAACCTTCATGCAGCTTGAACACTAAGTGCGGGGTCATGATTGCCCCTCCACCTTTGCCTTCTTACACGACATGAAGCCACATCACAATCACGATGATAAGAATCGGGCTTGTAACTCTCCTTCCACCGGGCCGGTAATCCGGTATCAAAAGTATCAAACCTTTGTTGATATCCAGAAGATGATGATGTCCAAGATCAGGACTTTTGGTATACAGGAAGATACGCCGAAGCCAGTACAAAAGTCAGAACACCGGAAGCTCTTCCGCGATGCGAGCTCGGTGCTCAAAACACGGGGTTCGATAAGGCGTTCTAGATTCTACGGAGACCAGTGCATGGGCGATTGGCAGGGGAAGAAAGATAATGGGGAATTTCCGAGTGCGAGGGTTCGTGGTCGTATTTAAGGTTTGACACATTCGACCGGGGGTGGAAAGTCCCTGTAAAGTATGTTTCATGATTGGGTAGGATTGGGTCGAAAGATGTCTTGAATCGGTAGTTGATTGTGCGGGAGCGAGATCAGGGAAGGATGTGGATGGTTCGGGGAGGATCTGAATCCTGGTGTGGATTCTTGCCAAAGGCTTGGGTTCATCAAGGAACATGTTTCTGTGACCCCCACATGCATTTGATTACTGGTGTCGGGACCTATGGAGCTCCGGATTATGAATCCTGAAATATGCTATTTGCGAACAAGATACTCGGCTTTGAACAAGTAAAGCACCACCACACCAGAGGATTCTGAGAAACAATAGTCGCTTGACCTTTTCTTGACAATTAAGAAATGGATGGACAGCACACGAAGCTAGAAGACCAATGTCACTTTCACACTCCTACAGGCAGGATCGGAGTGAAAGTGTAAAGATCAAGAAGAGATTTTCTCGGAATTTGGATCGTCTTATCAGTAACTACTCAATCGAATCCCCCTCTGTGGCCGACGCCGAATGCATGCCAGAGCAGACTGTGACGCCTGGAAATTACCCCACATTACCCCGCACTTAACTGAACAGCTCTGAAGCGATTGTTTTGAACCGGCTATTTAGCAAGCTACTGCGTCCTCCCTGCGGCCAACGGATCGACATTAGAAGAGCCTTTTTCTCGAGGGGAAATATGATGATACTAGTTTTCAAAAGCAGGTAACTCGTGATGTGTTCAACAACTATTCATCAATGGTATGAGGGAGACAAGACATTTGTTGCATGTCAACTTGAAGTCGTTCACGTGAATGCCTGCCTAACTGGCACAGCTGTGTGTAGATTCCATAGGTCTCATTCCGTTTGGCAAACTTGCGAAGATGGTTCTAACGAATTCAATAAAGACACGGATGAATACATTATTGAGTTCTCAGACCCTTACTCCAACATATGTAACTGTATCCATGTTCACCAGATGTGCTGGGCAGAATCCTTTCTTCGAAGTAGCTGGCTTTTGTTGGAAGTGACGAGGGCAGATATGACCGTAAATTCAAAGGCAACAAGATATCTATCCCTGGAATTAAATTTTAAGGATGCGCCTGGTGCTTTCAAGAGTCCACAGCTTGATTATATGAATAAGCTTGTGTGTCGATGAGAATGTAAAAGTGCATATGGATACCCGACAGTGTTGTAGATCCGCTGCTGGCGAGTTTCCTACCTGCCGATCCACCGAACAATTCTTCTCCTTCTCATTGCGATAGCGGTATCAAAGCAAACCATAGAAAAGCTCCAGAATGAAGGTTCTTCGCAGGTTTCTGCTCAGTCGGACCAGTCACTTGTTTTTGTTACAGAAGTTTTGTCAGAGTGCCGTGATTGTCAAAACACTCTTCGAGACAGGTATGTTCTCAAAAATGGACACAGGTAGAGAAGCCAAATATCGATTGAGTTCAAGAATACTGTTGGGAAGCTCCGGGAAGGAGTCCTTGAAGTTGACGGGCTTCCGAGCTTGCTAAAATACCTGACGACGAGCAGCGCTCGTATGTTGCGGCCGTATTCATGAATACTTGTAGACACAACACTGCTTGATCCATTTGATACGTTCTAAGTCAAAGTATATTATCATTCCAGACTCTGCCCGGAAAGGCAACTGGAGAGGTGAACTGATTGAGCAGACGAAATTCAATATTCAAAAAAGAGATGTTCTATCTATAAGTCACAAGACAGTACACTCTGCACAGCAGCTATCGTGACCGTATTCACTTCAAGACCGGATGTCATTCTCAAATACTCAGGAAAATTACAGTCGAGGACAGCATAATCATCTCCTTTGAGGTGTAGTTCTACAAGCTCAGCCTCTGCAGCATCTTCGCACGATATATTCTCATCATTATACTTCTCTTCAAGAGTTTACTAACTCACAGAATTTTCGCACCTACGAGACACGTTTTATTACTTGATTAGCTTCTCACTGTCATTATTCCGAACAATATCGAGCTCGTCTATCATCTGGAAAGAGACAAAGTTTGAATGGGCCCAAGGATTCTTGAGCACTAGACGCACAGATATTTATAATGAGTGTCTTCATCTAAAATATTGAGCATGGTAATAATATGGTAAAAGAGGAGGTCGTTGCCGTGAGGATGGGCAGAACTGAGCAACCCTTCTTCCTATCTTGAGTCCCTTGACACACTTTTTCTTGTGGCTTAGGACCACGATTCAAAAGCATTGAAGTAAACATGTCAATCAAATGTTTGGTGGTGAACGACTCCCAAACTTCTGGTGCTTTCATTGAAGCTGCAAGTCATTTCGTGAACTTGATATCCTTGGAGGCGCCAAAATGACTCATGGGCTTTTGAACGGAGAGAGATCCCCAACTGGCAACTAGGAGTATTTCTATCTCAGACTTGTGCCTCAATTATATTTATGGCGTTTCGCTACACCAGATCCCTCATCAATCGATTCGTGGCGGTTGGAAAACCATCTATATGTTCGCATTCCGGTCTCGTAGCGAAGACCAGCCTCAACTTCTTACACACTGTGTGTCCCAACGCATCTATGAAGCCTAGAATTCATTCTCGTATAAGCTTTCTTATCTATGGTACCTGTCCTGCTACAGCTACACATAAGGTGAATTGCGAAATACTGCCATTTATCCTGCTGCTGCCAGAGACCGAGTCCTTGTCGTTCATCATCGTTATCCATCGTGCCATGGCTGCACAAATTTGCCACTGAACCCTGCTTTTCCGAACTTTCTAAAGTTACCAGATAGCTGCTGCAACTTCGATAGAATTCGACTATCCTTTTTCCAGTGAAGCTAAAGCAAAATAAGGTCTCGTTGTTGCGAAAGCATCGAGTCGTCTGAAGTCTGTCCATTTTACTTCATTGCATTACACTGACTCAAGTTGAACAAACAGATCTGAGGCTCAAGTAGTACAGTGGAAGAATACGGTGCCTTTCTAAGTCGCTGAAATGCTATTTCACTTTGTTTTCGAAGAGAATCATAACTTTGCTAGCATGTGAACGTGATTCTCTGGCGCGGGGTATATATGACTCACCAGTCAGCGACAAGATCGAACCTCGGGATCGAAGTATGTACCGCAGGAGGTTTCGATGGCCCTCAAGACTTAAAGCTGAACCATTGTGAACATATTATGCCGCATCCTCGCGTGACGACGATAGCTTTGTGCAGGGAGTTCTAGCGGAACCTTCTTCGCAAATGGATTGACGTCAAACAAATTGATTCTTTGGTGCGATACGAAATGATAGCAAATAAATTTCCGACGGTGGAAACCTGTCAATTCAAATGCACGGGGACGGAGGAAAGAGGCAAAAACACAGACTGAATGTATGAAGTGCGAGACATTGGCTCTGCATTCAGGTCCCTTGAAGAAGCAGAGATCTTACTTCCGGAGACACCTGTCATTTCAATTCCGCATTCATCTTCTTCCACCGTGTAAGAATCGTCTCGATTGCGGAGGTATTCCGTGTCATAATACGATTTATTATTGAGACTTCACAAGCTCCCGAGCGCGGCTGGGAGGAGCACAATGTCACGACATTCACCTATCTTTAGGGAGCTCAGTTGGTAATGCTTAGGACTTAGATTAAAATTTCTCTAAATAAATTCATAGGTAAATCCGCGCCTAATAATGCTCGCTATTCACACAATTATGGCACAAAAGCATTTGTGGTTCTCTGAGAGTGAAACCTGGACATAATCGTATAAACAAAGCACAGCGTAAGATACAAAATCTATCCTGACCAACGTCCTAAAAAGAAACTTGTTGCAAGGCAAGACATCCAAGAATTATGATATTTCCGTACTACAGTATTCTTCGCTGACAATCCAACGACCGCGTTTTCATGCATTCTCGCTTGTGCACTCGAGGATCAACAGAGCCCTCCTTCTCCCTTTTCTTGTTGATGATTATTGCTACCACGGCTTACCGTCCACAGTTTTTCGTCGCACAAACTGTAAGCTCGTGCACATATCTGATCATTCCACCTTCAACCCGCACCAAATTACTACTCGGCGTCCCCTAGTTGCGAAGTCAGAACATTTTTCCAAACCAAAGACCGAGAGTTGTAATCGACCTCAATGTCAGATACCGCCACCCATCAATCCTAATTCAAAAGATCAAAAGAGTAAAAAGACTTACATCCGGCCTCGTCTTATCAATAAAAGGGAAATCATTAAAGACACCCACCGCCCCCACCACCTCATCAACCACATACCTCCTATTCCCCGCCCAAAACGGCTTCGGAAACTCTGGCATCCTACACGTATTCGCCACTTTCAAATTCTTGCTATCCGTATACGCGCCTCCTTCCAGTCTCGCGCACGGCGTACCATACGGTACAGGAACCGACCCATTCCCCCAGGAATCGAGGTACGCGTCGGCGGCGGCTTGGATTACTGTGCGCGAGACTTGCTGAGTGGAGGGAATGGGAGACCAGTCTTCGAGGGAGTTGTAATAGAGGTGGCCCGTGGCGTTGAAGACCCAGTCGCCGGGGTCGGTGACGACGGATTGGATGGAGAGGATGGATATGCCCGGGGAGGAGAGGAGCATTCGCGTGTGGATTACGTAGGGGTGAGGGTTGGAAGCTGCGGTGAGTTCGGTGAATGTTGTGCAGGAGACTGTGTCGTGGAGGGAGCGCGAGATGTCGATTTTGAGGCGTTGGGTGAGGACGGAGGAGTTTGAGGTTGGGGAAAGGGCGACGTCGTTTTCGTAGTAGGTGGCGTTAGGCGTGAAGGGGATGAGGGAGGGTTGGCCGGAGGTTTGGGCGGATACTGAAGTATGTCAGAATCTGGAATAGAGCTATTTTGTGTAGGCGTTATGAGGATTATGTGGATTGTGAGCAACAAGTGGACTGACCGTATGCAGCTGTAGCTTCTTGAAGAATTGCGCGCTCACATGCACCTGAGGCGTGGGTGACGAGTCCCATGGACAACAGCGCGAGTAAGTACATCATAGCTTCACCTTTCGCTAGTGAGAAGTATCACGCAAGGTAGGAAAGATTTCGAAATTTGAAATCCCCTCTTCAGATCATGGCTGTTTGTTTCCTCTTATACCAATTAAGCGAGACGGGACCACAACCGTCGTGGATGTATATGATGTTCGCCTTGCCCCACTTTCTATCCCATGTGTATCTAGAGCTATGGATTCAATATCCACTGCTGCATCGGGTCTCGGTAGTTATCTCGTGGAAGTCTGCAGTGAAGATATTGGGAGCTTGGGGCAAAGCTGTAAGTGCCGGCGAGCTTCATATTTACCCGCAATATGTTTCCGTGCATTGCCGAGGTCTGAACCGGACAGGCTGGAGGTAGTAATATCGATGCTGCAAATGGCAGACCATGCTGAAATTCAAGAGGATGTGGGGCTTCATATTATGACTAGGAACCGAAGAGTGGTATTTATGAAAGCCGGTTGCGTTCCTGTACCTGCATGCGATCCCCGAAGCTTCTTGACCTTTTCAGGTTGCCCGTAATGATGGCTGAACTCGCTTCGAGTTTGGGATCAATACAATGTTTCCGTGAAGACAGTCGCTGAAGAAAGAAGAAAGGGGAAAAAACGTGTCGTTTGTGCCACGATGGTAAACAATGCCCAGCGTCAAGAACATTCATGCAGTGGCTTGCCACATTGAAACAGTCCGGAACATCCGCATGTGCCCAGAAAGGAGGGTGCGATTCATAGAAAGAAGATGCTTTCTTTTCCCAGACATAGACTCTACTTAAAGATATCCACGGTCCAAGAGTACAAGCTGAGAAACGGGTCCCCCTCAAAATCAACGCAGCCATAATAATAGCAGGAAACGTGACACCACCATACCTAGCAGATCGTCCTTGCACACTGAGAAGAAGACGAAGCTTATACACAGCCCGAACATGTATCTTATCCAACTAAACCAAGTCACCTCCAAAGCTGCCCGAAGAGACTTTCCTCTCCACGAGCAAACAGCAGACAACTCATCAGCACAGGCCAAACAATATCTCTACACCCTCCTAACCAAATACAAGTCGCCTTTCACTCCACACTCCCCTTCTTCATCACTTACAGTCACCACGCTCCGTCAACAGGTCACAAACGTCGCTCATGCAGCATACCCGTCCACAGACTCCGAACGAGCATTTTTGGAAATCGAAGTCTTCTGCTCAGAATATAAATCGATGCTTGACTAGTGCGCAGGGTCCTTCCCACAAGAGGGTAACGAGCCATTATCAGAAAAGTTTGAGAGCGTGAGGGTGATGCTGCAGGGGCCGTGTAGTCACTGCACGGCACTGTATAAGCACGAATGCAAGATCCTGTGTTCGGGAAAGAGATGTATGGTATGTAGAAAACATTGAGTAGTTCTTCTCGGTGTGGGTGGAAGAAAAAAGACTGCATTCTCTGTATTTGTGTTCTGCCTGCGTGCGTGGCTGTTGGGTATTTATGACTAAAAAGGAAATCTCTCTAGCGGCTCTGCTCTGTGACTCGACTCGACTCGCGATCTATCTTTCTATCCATTCTAGCTGCTGTCTTCTCCTCTATTCTCCTCTTTCTAACCCAACGCAATCTGTGATGAAGGAATAACGAACGGTCTATCCTCTAGGTCATCTGACGTCTTGTCTTTCTTCCTCCAATCGACCAACCATGCTCTGGACATACGCTCATACTCCAAGCTTCGCCACATTCATTCCATGTCAATCCAATCCAGTCTGATCAGAGAGTGTCCATATCCAGCTGTACACTCCCGGTATCCAATGATGTTCCAGAATCGCAATCCAGAATCTCTATCCAATGCCTTGCTTCCACCCCTAAATTTTGTCCACCCCTCACTGAATCTTCAGAAAGCCCCCAAACGGCTCACAAACTTCCCTAATCCTCTCCGCCACAGTATAATCCGCATCCTCCCCTGCCTCACCAGTAACGACCAGATCGACCCACTTCCTCGCAAAAATATCCTTATTCTCAATCGTATAACACAACAACTCACAAACCTCCTCATCCTTCCCCACACCCCCCACGAAAACCAACCTCTCCAGATTCGGCGGCAAAGCCACACTCTGCAGCCGTGGAGTCTTCATTCCAAAGAGCTGATGATCTCTCAGTTTCAATTCCGTGAGACATTCGAAATCCCTTAATTTCAACGGATTCTTCCCCGCCAAGCTCGGACTATCAATAGTAATCTTCTGCAACGAATGACCCGCCGAGCGACAAGAAAGGATATAATCTTCCATATACTCGGGACTCTCTTCCAGCGCCGGTTCTGGGTCGGCGAGCTGCGTGATAGTGATTTCCTCTAGTGCTTCGGGCAGCACGAGCAGGTCGGCGAGGGCGTCGTCATGGATGTCGCAGTCAAGGAGGGAGAGCGTTTTGAGGCCTGTGTACCAGGGTTTCTCCAGGGATTCGAAGCCCCGCTCGTCGAGTTTGGCGCGTCGGACGGTGAGGTGTTCGAGGGTGGGGTGTCCGAAGATGTGGATGTTTTCTTGGAGGGCCCAGTACCCGTTGTCTTCGCGTTGGTAGAAGAGGGAGCCTGTGGGTTGGTGTGAGCATTGGGTGCTGAGTATATGATTTGATATGGAGATAAAAAGATGCACAGAGTAGGGAGTAGGGATATGAGATGAGATGAGAGGGGATGATACGTGGCACGTGAATTGATGAGAAGTGAGTTCAGCCTCAACTCAACTCAACTCAACTTACAAGTCTTCAAACAAGCCAAATCAAACGGCCCATTAAACAAATTGCCAATCCCATGACTCAAACTCTCGGGTACCGAAATGACCAGATCCTCTAAATTACTCATCGTTGAAATCGTATGCGAGAAGCGATCAATCGGATGCGGCGTGTCGGTCAAACACAAGATATCCGCCATCTCAGCACTGGGGAAGTCGACTCGTACATTCTGGATGAGTGAGCCGCGTCGTGGACGCGTGACTAGTGATTCTGAGAAGAGTAGGTGGTGCTTGGGTTGGTCGAACAAGATGGATTTGTAGAGCACGGGATCGGCGACGGAGTTCATGCGTCGGGAGACGAGACACATGGATGCGAGATCGCGTTGGAGAGGCAAAAGGGACATGATGTTGATGAGGAGTTCGTCGGGGAGAGTCAGTAGTTCCCGTGCCTGCGCTGCTGGCTGAGGCTCTGGTGCGTGTGCCTGTTTCTTCGCCGGTGCTGCTGGCCGCGTGGGGATTGCGGGGTCGTCTGGTGCGTTCGCCATTGTGGATCCGGGGAAGGAGGGGGAGGAGAGGGAGAATCTGGGGAAGAAGTATACTTTTCGAGGGTAGTGATGTGTTGGGTATACTCGAGAATATGTTGATCTCGTAAGATTTTTTTTTATTTTTGGACGTGTACCGACCCCGACTGCGACGGCGCGTAACCCAAAACTTGCCACGGTTGCCACCGATGGGCTGCTTTCAGCCACGTGCATGGGGCTGGTTTGGGTTGAAGCCTGAGGCGTATTTACACGTGATGCACCCCCTTGGAATTGTCCTGCCATGCCTTGCTGAGTGACTGCTGGAAAGAGTTGAAGTGACTGGCTAAATGGAACGAAAGGTCGAAGGTAAATTCGATGATTTCGTGCGCATTCACTCAGTCCCCGGATTTCCGCCCTCCAAAAATTTGAAGAAAACAACCCGATTCCCATCTCCATCCCTAACAGTGAACTGTCTATAACCCCATTCCTTATCCTCCATCTTCTCTATAATCACCACCTTCCCCTCATCCACCAATTTCCTATAACATGTATCCAGCTCCTCCGTACCAAGCGCAACCCATGCAGTGCTCGCACGAAACTCGTCTGCCTTGCAAAGCCGAAAGTAGATGTTGGCTGCTGATTTTGGACCATTGGCGAGTGAACAGAAGGTTGGTTCGGGGTCGGTAGGGGATTGATGGATTCCGCCGATTTCGAAGCCGAGCTCTTCAGTGTAGAATTTGACGGTGGAAGTGATGGAGGGGGATTGGAATTCTGGAATGATCTTCCAGGCTGAGGAGGTGGGATGGGCCATCTTGGTGGAGTGGAGCATTGGCTTGCAGCGAGGCAGTAGAGGAAGTTATTCGTATGCAACGAAGCAGAATTTTGCAGGAGGAATTTCAAAGTTACTCGTGTTGACGCATATGATGTTGGAAGAGTCAAAAGTAGAATTATTGAAGAGATGCGACTTGTTTTGGATATCAGTAGTGGAAGGGGAGTGAAAGTAAGATGGACATTGAATGCGCCGAGACCAGGTAAAGATGAAGCTTTACACAACTACAAAGCAAGATCTGAACAGGCAACAATCTCCTTGAGCAAAGTAAACATTGAGCCAAGATGCCATTTGCTAGGAAAATTTCAACAATGACATGCAGCTAGGCAGAAATTCAAGGAAAGCATACAGTAACGGAAGCGGTCCTCAACTTTGAATCCAGACTAATCCCGACCTCCGAGACATACGAACTGCTGCTCCTGGAAAATATGGAGGAAACAGAAAGTACAACAGTTTCCAACTTCTCTGGATCTTCGTCCAGATCTTGGGTTCAGCTCGGCCTTCAAGCGACAATAACACCCTTCATAAGACGTCCACTTGGACAATCTCGCACACTTTGTGGCCTGTCGATTCGGCTATAATTCTCTCAAGCATCTAAGCCACCGATCGTGTCGTCGTTATCATTATACGAAAGGATGATCCTCATGTCTTCTCTACGAAGAAAAGAAGAATGGATGTTCCTCATCTGGAAATCGATGCTTCCAATCAGCATCCGGGGATTAGCCAGCCGAGGCCCACCCAAATGCAGCTAGACCACCCGTTCTGGAGTCTGGATTGCTGATTAAGGACATTTGTAAGATGCCATCATCCATTTGGCGGGGAAGAAAACACTGCAAGGTCTTTCTTTGCCCTGACATCAAAGCATCAGGTCAGCCTCTCCAATCCAAACACCTCCACATTACACTAGTAGGCGAAAACAGTAGGTAGGTAATAAATTCCCAATCCTCATGTAATTGTACATTTTCCTTATTCTCCAATCATCTCCAATGTTCTGGCCTCTCGCGACTTATCTATAAATGAAGCTCCTCTTCATTTCCAGTTCCATTTTCGTCCTTTCAATCAGCATCTTCTACAGTTCGCAACTCAGAGATATCTTCTACAGCTTCACAGCCTTCAACAACACCAGCACACCAAAACAAGCGCCAATTCATTCGATCGCAACGTCTCTAACTACAGCAGAGTCTAGTTCTATGACCTCAATCAGCACCATCAAAAACACAATGTCCAAAGCTCTCTCTCACGCGAAGATCGTACCCCGCCGGTCCGCAGACCGCGGTCACGCAAACCACGGCTGGCTCAATACATATCACACCTTCTCGTTTGCCAACTACTACGATCCACGATACCAGAACTTCGGATCTCTGCGTGTGCTGAACGAAGACCGCGTCGACGGCGGCAGCGGCTTCCCAACACACCCCCACAGAGATGCGGAAATCTTCAGCTACATCCTGAGCGGGGAGTTGACGCATAGGGATAGCATGATCAAGAAGGGGGCAGAAGGGTCGCAGGGAGATGATTTCTACAGAATGAAGAGGGGAGATGTGCAGTTTACGACGGGAGGAAGTGGTATGTCTTTCTTTTCCTTTTACCCTTTTCCTTTACCCCTCCAAATTTCTCAATACCATATACTGACTGTAGACAATGATAGGTATCGCACACTCCGAACAAAACGAATCGAACGAACAAGTCCACTTCCTCCAGATTTGGGCTCTCCCCTGGTCAAGAGGCCTCACGCCCCGCTACCACACAAAGACCTTCTCCGAAGACGCCAAACGACAAGCCTTCCTACCCATCCTGTCGCCACTCAAAGGAGGAAAGGCCGCCACACCAGCACAGGAGAAAGCCGCTGAGGCCGTCCTGCCAGACACAATACCAATTCATGCGGATCTGGTGATGGCAGCGGGTATCATTCCAGTTGATAAGAGGTTCAAGTGGACTGTTGGTGGTGGAGAGGGAGTTGTGGGAAAGACGAAGGGGAGACATGTTTATGTGCATTTGCCGATGACGAAGGGTGGTTCGTCAAAGGTTAGGATTGATGGACGGGAGGAGGTGGTGTTGAGTGAGGGGGACGGAGCGTTCATCAGCGAGGTCAATGTTGGGGATGTATTGAGTGTGGAGTCCGTAGGAGAGGCGGAGGCGGAGGTTGTGGTTTTGGATAGTGATTAGATGGATGGCTAGGAAGCTTTGCTCTGCTTCGCTCTGATTCTTGTATTCCCCTCGCAAAATACCAATCCGTTGCATGCTAGTCTTTTTCGTTTACTTGTAGTGTTCACTCTGTATTTGGTGACATGAACGTCTCTTCTATTAACCCCATAATTACCGCACTTAATGTCAAACTTCTTCTATCCTCATTCTCCATTCCTAGTTCATTCATCTTCCACGGTAATTATCAGTATTGTCCCTCTTCCTATTCACCAGAGCCCTCACATACTCAATCTTCAGCATCCAGCACCTACATAATACCCTCCTCCCCTTCCCTTCCTGTCTCGAGTTTTCTCCCCATCCCCTCTAGGGAGACTTCTGGTCTGGTTATCAGGAGCTGCTCTTCCTTCTCGCAGTCAGGTTGACGACGCGCCCCTCGCAGAAGTTGGTTATTGTCTCCCTCCATGTCATTCAGTACCTGCCCCAAATTTCCATTTTCCTCACAATTCTAACGTAGATGGCGGTCATTTGGCACTCAACAGGAGGTAGATGGTATAGTTGGGAATAGATATGAAAAACGATGGTGGGTAGTCGAACGACGACATTCATCATCATCGTTATCGTTATCATTATTCCAGAGAAAAGACCAAATCGACTCCAGAGAAACATAATCGGAGTGTATCAGCAAATACAGCTAGCTACTCACCAGCTTATGTTCTAAGGTCAGTCACTACATCCTATCATGCCAGCCAACAGAGGCGCTGTCAATACTCATTTCACATATTCCCAATCCTGTGACGGGTGTATTCTGCTCCGATGTTCTGTCTGGTCATTGCGGGAATTGTATGGTGATGGTTTATATACCCTTCACGGTACTCACTCTTCCATTTCCCTGCACGGCCTCACTTACTCGTGATCTGTATTTCCCTTCCATTTCAGATTCACCGGCTGGTGCTGCTTGGCTGCTCTCTGTGTCTTCTGATATGTCTCTTCCTGGACTTTGGACTTGGAAAATGTGGTCAAAGTGAAGCGGGCGGAAAGTCGAGATAGTATATAAGTACTAGCAGTCAAATGGTCTTCTGATCTGTAAGCACTCAAGGGATATGGGAAGAAAATGACATGTTTGTGCTGGTCTAGTGGCGTGGAAGAAGATGCTTGTCTTGATGTGTGTGAATACTTATCCCTTCTTGAATATCTACTAGATGATCGAGCTCATAGAAACCCATGATTTTGCTTTTCGAGGAAATCGAGGAATATTATATACCTCATGACGCATTTCTCTCTCCTGGTTTTGGAGACTGAAACAAGAATGATCTGAGTATAAAGTATATTTTACTTGAGCAGTTAAATATATTGTGGAGCGCCTCCTCACACACACCGAACAATTGCAGTATCACAGGCAATTGCGGATTTGTATCGAGACTGGTGCAGCAGCGATGGTTAGACCTGCTTTCTCTTCAATTCTGACATGGTTTCCTGTAACAGGACATGTAATTTATTTGTTATAATGAGTTCAGGCCCTAGCTATCTAAAGCTGTCAAGTAAGTAAGTGCCGTCGATGCTCATATTCTTCATTCGACAAATCAAGCTCGATTTTCCTTCGCACACTCTCAATTCTACTACCAACTATCGGTCCAGTATGATCAGAATTTCTATTGAATCAGTAGCCCCTCAATTCAGAATTCTGATCTTGCTCATGCTCGCCAGGTCGCTGCGTAAAGCTTTCCAGATTGTGCTCGACATCACAGAATTTGCGCAATGTTTAGCCCATCTGGTTACTCAGTTATGTGGCGCGTCAATCTTGGCTTCTTAGCCTATCGATGACCGAGTAGGCTAATCACAGACTTGCTATCGTTCGACTCATCATTGTCAGAACCGTGAAGTCCCATAACTTACGAAAATTCGGATTCCAAGACATCGCTGGGTCCAGCTACCAAAACAAATAATCTATTGATAGTCATATCTTTGGGACAGAATTCAAGTCTATCGATACGCCATAATTGGCAATCGAAAACTTACGCGTTGCAACCACCAAGGCGAACATCTCTGTTCCCGGGGGAATACGCAGGTTTTATGACTTATTCGCCAACTTCCAAAGTCGTAAACTTTGATATGCCGGTTCATTCCATGACTAGACGCCTAGCTAATTGAGGGAGATTAAGCAATGACTGGTTGAATCTATTGCCTAACATGATATCCTCAGAAGAATTACAAGTACGCCGTAGCTGGTTTTAGAAACACGTCTCGAATAGTACGCAAAAAGCACAATCAACGCAGAAATACGAGAATTAAAAAGTACTGAAGCAGAATCGAGAGCAAGGAACTCCTGAGAAGTAATGTTGGGAGCTACGCGTCTTATTACATCTCACATTGATTTCGACGTTGGGTTTCGTGCTTAGGTTATGCCCGATTGGTGTTCTACTTGGGGAGTTTCAGAACCGTGTTCAGTCTGCTGTCAGGGTTGAGTCTGCTGTCGATTAAGAATCGCACCTGTCTTCAAGTATTACTCGATGTTGGGAGTGAGTAGCAGTCTCCCCACGGGTTTTGTTCAGATAATCAATCCAGATTACCCCTAATAGTTAATCCTACTTCTGTTGTGTTACAGTTCAGCGATCGAGCAAGGAGTCCAGGCATAGCGAGATACGCCATTTTGCCAAAGTGTCTTCGACTGAGTCCTCATTGAACCTTGAGATCAGCCATGTAGATTGTTTTCATGTAGATCATTCAGCACAGAGGGAGGGGGGCGGGCTCGAGGCTTACGTTGGAACGGGAGGGAGCTCCATGGGATTTGAGATGAAAAGCTCTCGATACGGAGCCGTTCACATTCATTCTCCCCTCTTGGAAAGAGTGGCCATGAGAAACCATGGATCTCGAGAACAGGAAAGCTGGATCTTTGTTGTAGGAAAACGGAAGAAGGCCAGAACCGGGCTATTGACAGTGAAAATTTTTTAGGCAATTCCTTTTTCTGTTTGCACTGCCATCTCTCCAGAATGTATGCAAAAGCGTCAGGGAGCCTATCGCAATTCCAAAGATTCATCGGTCATGATTATCAATCGCCAAGTACCCATTCGAGCAGAGCGATCCGTCATGGTTGACGGGCTCACCAAAGTTGAATTGAAGATCAATCCATAACTTTCTTCTAATAAATCTGCTGGCATTCGGCATAAGATTTGCTCGCACCCAGTGCTTTAAGACCAATCTCTTAGCCACTCATCCTTCTGGTCTTTGGATGACAACTTTTCTCGATGAACCGTTCTCCCAGCCTTGCGCCACTGCAGACTTTATTGATACAACACAAGTAGCAGCAAGCATGTCTGTACCTCTGATCATTGACATTTGTTTAAACATACAGATTTTATGAGATCGATCCACTTCAAGTACTCGTCCAATGTCCCCAATCGCAGTTGTACCCAATATGTTAGAATCCAGATCCTGACTGACCGAGTAATCACTCTTACTCACCATAATACTACACCTTCGACGAAATACACCATTATTGAATACAGGACACCTTCACACTTGGACGCTCCAGGCTATAGAGAAGTCAGTGAGGATCCGAAGAATTGAGGTGGTCACTTTTCGCCTCTGTCAATCAGGGGGATTGAAGTAAACAAACCCCAACTCGCGCAAATTTTCAAGCTAATAATGGTATGAAGGTAGGATAGCGGATATCACAAACAAGAAGAAAACCCCCCCAATAAAGACACAAATATCATAGGATAATTCAATCCGCTTAAGGTCAGCCTCGGTACTCGACAACCAGGTACAGAAAAGTCAACAGCGCAACCGGCACCCCCCGCGACTTAATGCCGACCGAATGCCGAAACAAGCGAACACGACCAGCCTCATCGAGATAGAAGTGATCCACATCACATGGTCCAGTCAGCACCCGTTCATCACGCACCTAGACATCACTTCTGCGCGAACCTTGCTGTGCATGAACTTTTTCTGATTACATTTCCCTTACGTGCGCAACCTTCTATTGTTGGTGTTGACTAGTCGTCTGAAGCTTCAAACTTGGGCTCGTGAGATATCGGAGATGGGCGCGATAGGTCTTTTGATATTCATCGTCATACCACACCCTGTGCGAACTTTCGGGCTTGTACGTTCGGTCCGTTCGGCACTCCGAGATGAGGGTGTGTTTTTGGCTGAATGGTATATTACGATGTTGAGGATAGCATAGCGCACAAGTCCGACTGCACCCGACGCATCTGGACAAGTAAAAAGAGATCTTTAGCTGTATCGAGACGGGAATTCTCTATGTGTAAGACTAGGATCTTGGAAACGCGGATGCGAAAGTGGGTATATCTGGTAGGCCGATGCACAGGCGGTGAGTAGAGGCAGCTGTGACAAGAAAACAGAAGCGGACTGCGTTACAATGAGTTGAAAAGTCAAATTCCGATTGAAGAGCGAGCGAATTGAAGAGTGAGGAAGCTGTAGAAGTGGGCTAGTGTGAATAGAGACAGTGAAGGTCTTGGCACATTTCCCTTTCGGGTATGCGTGAGCATGTAGGTATACTTATGTGGACGATCACATCGCTGAGTAACTCATCAGCATGATGGGGAGCTCGAAGAACGCAGAGCAGTGGAGAACAGGACCACGTGGATGAGCGACCACGAGGCGGTGAAACGGAGGGGAACCATGACGGCACAGAGCACAGCAGATACTGCACACAAAGAATACTCGCATGCGTGTGGTGGGTACTGTGTGGACGTTTTCGCCTTCTTGCATGAAACCACTCTGTGGATTTCCAAATGGAGAAAGTGAAGAACGATGAGTGTGGGTGCAGCAACTCTGGATGACTTGAGCGAAATTGGAGAGCGGGGTATGGGCTGGGTTTCCCGCAACTGAGTCTCGATGGGAATGCCATAGGATGAGTGGAACGAAGCATCATCCATAGGCTATAAGTATGCAAAGTAATGATTCAGCGATGACTGTGAATCTCGCGCAGAAGCGAGCCAAGGCGAACGGGGAAGCGAGGCCAGCCTCAACTTTACCTCGACGTCAAGACAGATTCTCCTTACGAGGCCGATCAATTTAATGATGATACATGACGTGTTATAGAGATGAGCTATACAGTAGATGATGCTTGTCATTGTGACAGTGTGACGCTATGCGTATCGATAAAATGAAGAAGCTCAGAAATGGGATTTGTGAGAAGAGCGACACCAAAAGCCTGATGCGGATAGATTGCGACTCGCGTAGTTCCAATGGCTCGACGTCTTAATCAAAGACAGGAATGCGATACAGACAAATCATCGAGCTCTGATAATGCGCCCGTAAGCCTGAGAGCGTATTGTATCAATCGAGTCACGTTGCCACTCGGTCGGATATAACCCAGGCACGGCAAAATAGCTTCGGCGATTATGGTAGTTTCAGCTGGCTGCAGGACTATGGAGCACCAAAACATTGACTAAGAATTATAGGACTTCCAAAATTTCGATACTTTGGATTAATTATCACAGTAAGCAAATTGCAGCAGATGTGAGGTTGCAGTGAATAGTGTTGACGTAACCACAATTGAGGGTTTTAGCGAGGTTTAACCTTAGAATTTGAGAAGACAAACATCCTGACATCATTGCATCTGCTGAATATCAGGAGTTACAATGGGTTTGCAAAAAACTCGATGGCTGATCACGAAGGTCTGCATCCAAGTGTGTGATCGGACCAACTTCCGAACGGCGCTTGCCATGCAACAGCCTCAACCTGTATCAAAACAAGTCTCATGGCATGCATACGATAACATGACGCGCCCGTCCAGGGGGAAGATGTGTGACATCAAATAGCTTCGAGACAGTACGGTGAACGAAACCCATCAAGCAACGCAGCAAAGTATTCAAAGTTGCCGATGAACCGAGTTGAGAGAGTTCATGGAAGTCTTAGACTGTTCCAAGGCCGGCAGTGGCACTTCCAAAGTGCAGCCGGCCGTTGTAGACCGGGAAGTAGAGCGCATGTGGCGTTGAACAGAAGGAAAGTACAGACGATACCAACATCTCCCGAGAAAAAGAGGCTGGACTTAGAAATGTGCAACCTTAGCGAGCGGAAGCGGAAAGATCTTGTCCCAGTCGTCAAGCGCTTGCTTAGCATAAAAATTCCGACGACTCTCCACGGACATTGAGCTTAATTCCGCCACTGCACCGGCCGGTTGTACGGCGGTACGTACCTTCAGGTGATCTTGCCAGCTGCCCCTGAACTCGCGACTCCGCGTTTTCAGAATAAAGGATGAACATAAAACCTTGATAGGCCGGTTTTCAATTCGTCCTTGAAGCATGGAACTCGACGAGGGTTTGTTTGATAGAAAAAGGAGAAGCTGACGAAGCAGATGCTTGGTGGCAGAGTCGTGCTACGGTGGACGGAGGCACGTACTCGCGTATTCCTAAATTGGACCGTATTCCTGGAATAGCATCATGAGGATTGCATTTGAACTTTCTGATCTGTCGAGAGGATCTCCCTGGCAGAGGAGCCGAACTTCTGGATCGAGAAGTTGGCCATAATGGTCAATACAGGTTGCCAAGTGCCATGTGCTGTGGCATACAGATCAATGGCCGCACGACGAACATGGGCTGCTGACTGCTCTTTGCAGTCGAAACATCACTTCCATCGTCGAATTCTTGAAACGTGGGGGATGAGCTGGTATTTCGTGGAAACGCAGCCCTGTATGATCATGCCAAGATAATCTTATTTCGTTAGTCTTGCTCCAATTTTGTGCAAAACTTTATGCTTGACAATCAACTTGATGCGGGTCCGAGCCGAAGCCACAAGACCATCATGACCCAGGGCAGCGTTTTCAACGCCTATTAGTGGATGAGCCATGATGAGCCACTGCAACAGAGACGCTGGGTTTTGCCTTGGGAGAAAAGTTAAACTGTGTGGTACAAACCCCTTGGCTCGGAGTTCAGACGCTGCCGACCGCCGGGCATGTCCTACGGGTTTATCAAAGTCAGGAGATATCGTGAATGTTGGAGACCGAATTCGGCTTCTGTGCTTAAATATGGTCCAGCTGATGTTGCTGAAATGGAAATTGAATGGAGATCTGCGGCATTTGTTGACGAATCGCTGCGGGAGCTTCCGGGTGTCTTTTATACATCTTTTCAAGGTATGAAGAGTCTTGTGCTCAAAGAACGGAGCCGAATCTGACATTCTGTCCGTGGGAAGCCCGTGGCATACGCGGTTTACAAATCGCCGGCGCCCTGGTTGTGCGTGTATCGCTAATCAAGCTGAGCAAATTGGCAATTGAGCAAAGCTGCTGTACTGTTCCACCTGATACCCAAGAAACCAAACAGATTTCTGTTGGGTCTTGAGCCAAGATATGTGAATTAAGGGGTGTTACTGCGGCGCACCGTATTTTCGTATTTATGACGAAGCGTGAGTCCTGTACAGCGGGGACGGGATCTTTTGTCATCCGCGCCCACGAGGCTTTCAGTATCCCTGTTCAAAGCTTTGGGCACATCTTATCACCGAAGATCTCAGAAAAGATAGGCGTTCTGGAACGATCGTGGAAGCTTGCCAAAGCCGACCCAGAAGCCGTCTCATGTGGTTGAGAGAACAGAAATTTATAGCTTCACTTTGGAGCCGAAAGAGCCTCATGCTCCGTCTCCTTGTGCATGAGTGAAAAAGCCACCGACTTCATAGTTCCACAAAAGTTTGTTTTGCGTTATACTAGTAGGACGTGGGATGGATTCAAGACGAGGGAGGGAGGACGTGTCAAGATGGGGCACGAGAGTTCAGAACCAAAAGAACTTCTTGAAACTAGCCTCGAAAGCTTCTTTCCAATTTGGGGCGACACATGATGTAAAAACTTAAGTCAAATTACCATAGTTAAACCACCGTACTGGCGAGCTCATGCTCTTCTCTTCAATTTGACCTGTGCTCTGAACTTAGTGGAATTCCACCAGGATGGTCACGATACCTGCAAGAGCGGGCGGAACGGAAAAGGTCTTCGCTCAATACCCACCCACCCGATGCAAATTTCGGGAATCGCATCCTCGATTTTTCCCGTCGCACATTCTGTTCTGCGCATTCTACGGAAGCCTTTCCTGAGATAGTTGTGCCGTGTGCCGAATCTGATAATAAAGTGTTCCTCGGTAAGTCAGCCCTGTCCCTTAATTTTCATGATTACCGATCGCCAGAAAGAACTTTGATATCAGAAGAGGAATGTGAATCATCACAACTCAGATGATGTGATGAAGATGGTAGGACGTGATACAGTACCCATAATCCTTGGACTGTAATCGATGAGGGAGGAAGTGCCATCATCCTACTTTGATGTACCACGATTGATTGATGCATGTTACGACCAACAAGTAAGCGATTTACCGTGCTTACGTGGTCCACGACCTCAAGATTGGCCAGTTCGTTGCGATTGTTCTGCAAATGTCGAGTAAAATTATTCAATATCAAACTATGCCTGGCGATATGGGGCTCCAAGCTTAACATATGCGATAGTGCTTAGTACAGCGGATTCTAGGCGCGATGTCGTACTTAACCACCATTCAACAGAACTTGCTGTTTTTGAGACTTGACGATCGTTGGCGATCGAACCAACAACCCAGCCAGTGCTTGAGACATCTAAATGAACCACCTGAATAATTATTCTTCTGTTCGGACCCAACAAAGTCTCAAATGCTTAGTAGTGAGCTCCATACAAGTGCCACATACATCACAGGATTCCAGAACTGTCACTCTACCTGCGCTACAACTTGCCCTATTGACTTCCGTGCAAAATAAACTCAAGTTAGCCAGAGTAGTGTCTGCGGGCACTTGATGTCGTCCGGCGAATGAGGACCGTTGGGGAGCCCTCAGTTCGGCGACAACACTTCACTCATAATCATGGCCACATGATGGGTAATGAAGTTGTGCCGGACATTATGCGCCACATAATAGGAAAATCCCGGAATTTGTGGTGAGTGTTCGCGATTTCAAAAAGCTTCACTGAAGCAATCTCAGCGACAACAGCGTCATCGTGGGTAGCTAATCCTCAAGGTTAGCCGCAAAGGCCCCCATATGAATTGGTGCCAACACCCCTGTCTCGCAGTCCACGTCCTCTCTAGGGCTTCGCTCCCTCGGGTTACTGTACGTGAGGCTTTTTATCCTGGTTCCATGCATAATCTCGGCGTCTAGCCAATACCGACGGATCTTCACAACTTGTGTCCGAGACGCCTGTCTGGTCCGCCGTACAATCGGTGTAAGACCTGTCGCGATCCGAGAAGCTAAGCCCAGACATCCCCCCAGCCCAAGCAAAAGCTCATAGCTCATAGCCTACTCGAATAATACAAAGGTAAGGCCAGCTCCGCTGTTCTTATTTCTTATGATGCTATCAATTTTCGAATCTCAAATTCTCTTTATATTCGTGGCGCCCTTCCCCCATACTGTTACCATTCTTGCATATCATGAACAAGTAGCCCGTCACAACACTTCTGTACCAGACCCTACTTGACGTGCAGTCATCAACCACCAAAACTGTTCTGGAACTGCGTCCGCTCTCGGATCGATTTCCTATCCTGCAGATAGCTCTTGATCTTCAGGGTCCTGTAAAGTCAGCACTTGACACACCGTTCCCACCCGTCTTGAAGGAGACTTCTCGGATATAACCAGCTACTAAACCAGCCGCCCTTGGATAACCCTCTGAATCAGCACAGTCACATAATCAAATCCGACTGCCCAATATCGAGCTTGGATGTTCATTTGAACATTCAAATACTTCAGCCTCCCCACCCCACCACACTTTTTTCGATCCCTTTTAAAGACATGTCTAATTCTGGTTTACCTTCCCCGCCATTGGACGACAACAAGTCACACCTATCAAGAAAAATGTCGAAACCTTCCAAGTCCCTCAACAGAAGTTCGAAAAGATCCGGTTCATCACACGAACATAGTTCAGTTGTGTTAGATGGAAGGCATAAGAGAGTGTGGAAAGCATGTGAAAGATGTCGCATGAAGAAGACCAAGGTAAAATTCATGTCAGTGTATGATAGAAGCTCGGTACTGACTTTCTAGTGCGATGGAGAGTCACCATGCAAAAGATGTAAAGACGATGGACTAGTATGTACAGCTGGAAGCAGAAAAAAGACCGAGTTCAAGCAATTGCCTCGAGGGTGAGTGTTGGTTGAGCAGCGAGATGTACCTAAGCTAACCAATTATTACCAGGTACGCGGAGGTTTTGGAGAACACTCAATACGCCTTGATCGCAACAGTTCAAAAGCTTTACACGATGGTCCGCAATGGAGAGCAGTGGGATCTTGGGGAACCTGAATTGAACGATCGAGGCCAACCAGTAATCCACGACATTGCCTCGAAGCTAGGATGTATCCGCGCTTCGCCAGACCTTCCATACGCATTTCCAGAGGGGGAACAAGATTTTGCCGAGCTACAAGCACAATTGCAGTCTGCGAGATCAGAAATGGCTTCGGAGGACAATGGGAGTCGCAAGCTTTCGGAAGATTCATCCTCATACTCTCCTGGATTACAGAGAACGGACCGAGCAAGCAGTAGTGAAAGCGACCATTCGAACTTGTCCAAGGACTACAACCAAATGATGTGGGCACAGAAGCAAGCAGCTGCGAAGCTTGCGCCTCGAAAGCCTGCGCCATTGAGCATTGCGCAAAGGCCGTCATTCGAGGAGGAGCCCATGTATCAACCTCGCCCATCTCTGGATACCACCAACTCGATGCCTTCACCCATATATACTGAATACCAAACAGAGTCACCCATGTTCCGTAATGCTTCGCCCTTTTCACCTTGGGCAGGCACAGATGAATTCCTTGGGCCGGCGCATGCACTTGACCTCACGGCGCATTACATGAGGCAACAAGTTCAGATACCTCGATCATCACCTCTAGCGAGACAAGGCGGATTCGACTCGGATGCGCTCAAGGCAATGCAAATAAACGATGGATTGAACTTCGCAGATGGCACTATCAGACCAAATATGCTTGACTGCAATACTGGGTACGATATGGACCAAATGGATAGCATAATTTTCACAGGGGACTACGAGGCGCAAATGGGCATGGCCTAGTTGCATTGTGTACATCCGAGCACCCGTTTTGGAAAATGGTTGGCGGCGCATTTGATTTTTGTCACGATTTTCTTACTGTCTAATGATTCCCATTCTTGTTACATACTATCCTTGACAGGGTGTATCTATAGAGGTTTGACACGGGTCCTTCACTCAGATGTTGACCAGTGGCATTGGCGTTTAGGCTGTGGGAGGGATATCAGGGTGCGCAGAAACCATAATTGATGGAAGTCAATTCAAACTTTACCACTCATAAATCTTCCCTCAGTCAACCATCTGCCGTGTGATGCCCAATCAAGCCGATTCCACTGAGAAGTCTATTTAGGACGTGAAGCTTTACTCATTGTCTCGAAGTAGAATAAAGTTAAATGGGTGCTGGAGGCATTCCTAGCCAACCAGCCTCCTGATTAGTTGGACTTTATGCACACAGTACAGATGCAACCCCACTAATGCCAAGATTGCGTGGCATGCAGAGTAGCCCACATGCAGAAAAAGTAATCGACACGCAGTCCCCATTCACTGGTTGCTTACTTATATCCCGCTAGTGGCTTTCCTCCAATACTCATGATTACACAACCACCACACCACCATCACAAGCTGCCAGTCAAACAGAGCTCCCAACGAAGCTCAAGGCACTGGTCGGTAGGGAATCGATTCGGCAGAGGATTACCGATCCAACCTTGTCAGTTCAGACGAGTCTGACAGGATATTGGACAGGCAGAATCAAATACCGTTTGCTCGCCACCCATCTGAACCATCGAATGCCGTTTATCCAAATAGATCGACCTATCCCCGCCCGTTTACTCTACAGCCGAGAAGCTTCTCAAAACTCTGCTTCACACCAATTTCCAATTCCTAATGTGTGAAAATTCCGCGCTGTTCGTGGAATGCAGCTTTACCCCCCACCGTACTCTTATCCGCTTTCGGCCGAAAGCAGCATCTGAGTAAGTGAGTACGACGGAGGCCCGCCCAGGATCGCGTCTCCTTAATCTCGCGGAGTTAAGTTTTCGTTCGGGCCAGTCTGCTGCCTGAATTAAGCACATCAAATCATAACGACCATGATCTGATGGAGTATTCTTTGCGTCTCAGCAGGGATGTTTGATTTGCTGATGGGCGGAGTGGAGGGGTTTGACAGGTACGAAGTACGGAGGGGCAGAAGTAAGAAGTCCGCTCGGATAGCCACATCAAACCGAGCCCGAATCCTAAGGGAGCCCGACACGGCGGAAGGTTTCGCGCATCTTCGAGCTACCCATGCTGAGGCATGCAAGCCAAGCTCAACGTCGACCTTAAATGGCAGCTTGGGATTCGTTCGCTCGCTTGTTGGCTTTCTTTGGCGTTTTGGGGGGCGTCTTGTCATGTAATCAATTGGGAAACTTACCAGAGGGACACATGTCATGAAATGGAATCATCAGCGTGGCTGGGTACGGTAGGTAGGATCCTCATTTTGTGAAATTACGGAATGGTCCCGAATAGGATATAGATCTTGACAGCGAAGTTACGATCATGCGCCGCTGTCAGCATACGGGACTTGCATGATGTTTGGCTGTGAGTGCGAGTCCACGGCGTAGCTTGGCTGGCGCCGCAAGGCTGCGGCGTCCATAGCCTTTTGGGAGAGCTGTAAGAGCCGTTTCAAGGGCTGATGACTGTGTTTTTGGCGTCGCAGCTAGTTCTAGACTTGTGAGATAGCGGGGTATCCAGCTTCTTTGGTCAATGAAGCTCAAGCCGGCCTGGTTTTATGAAGGATTGCAGTGCTTTTGCACATCAAACAATTAATTGTCGCTGCCAGGATTCTTCCTGATCAGGAAGCTTACTCGTCGAATCATATATTCGCGCTCAATGCCTTCCTGAGGCGGCCTCATTTGGATCAGTTAGAGATCCACTATGAGAATTTTAGTAAGCCAAGTACATCCATTTCTCGAGGCACCTTTGACAACTTGCTCGGAATTGTGTATCCTGTCTTATGTGGAGGCAACCTTGATCAGTATCTTCATGTAGAAAGTGCCAGATTGATAGAATCAGCACGTTGCATGTCATTCGCTCGCCGTAACCAGAATCTGTACCCTGTAGGGTTAACGACTCGCCTTCCCATCGTGAGAGATATCTGAAGTCTTGATTTGTACGCAAACGGCTCGTCAGGATATGCTAGCTCTTCGAATTTCGTCGAGTCGCGGAGACCTGTGATAGGCTTCTTGACGTTCCCAAATTTTGATTCCTTCACCGCCAACATCGAAGTGTGCAACTGTTGTGATATATTTGCTTCGAACAGATGTACCGTCACTTGCCAGCTTGGACCTTGGAGCTTTTGTCTTTTGGCATACAGGAATGAGTATTCTGTTGACAAGTAGTCTGGAAAGTTGTGGCGAGGCAAATACAGGGCTCTTTAAGCTTAAATTCAGGGCAATTGCCTTCCCGCATTCGGCAGGTGTTTGGGGGGCAACACACCCGCGATCATGGGACGGCCTTTCTCACCATCACCACCATCTCCATGATTTCGGAGTCACTTCCGCTATCTAACTATCAGATCCCCCGCCAGTTCGCCATTGCCATCACAGCTCTCGGGAAGCCTGGAGCTTCAGTCCTTGAGTGGGGGTCACCGGAACAATGGGAATGATATCTTGGCATCATCCCCCTCCGAACTTTCCGGGCAAGAATTGAATATATAAAGACGCTGTAGGACATGCACTTCTGTGGTCATTCTACGAAGCTGGAAATGGATACCAGGATGTACGCGTCATTGCGAAGTCGCACATCGGATTCAAAAGACACCGTCCTGCTCAGCCTCGCATGCGACGTATACGCTAAATCAGCCAATACAAATGGACCGGATACGGTGAAAAAGTTCCTTCCGTTGGCACCAAGAGAAAGTTATTTGGCTGAAGGGCTGTGAAGGTGTATCAGTGGTTGGGTGGCATCACACCAAAATCGTGTTCGGACCCGTTCTCGCATCCGGTTAAGATTGGCGATATACGGCGCTGCGAGATGTATCCTTGATGTGGGCACTACGGTCGACTTCTTGACATCGAACGACATATTGAAGATTCAAGCTTGGGGGGAATTGTGAATGTCGTACGATGGTCAGATGATGGATACCAAAATCTCGATTGCACGTTGACAAGCCTTGGATGGTTGCGGTGTTGGGAATTTGAATGCTGGGCCGTCCCGTTTGATGGGGTCTTCGGACTCCTGATGAACGCCGACTCGCTTGGTACTGGATGCCGAGAGGGTTTTGTGGGAAGGCCGAGGCGCGAAGACATTGAGATGAAAGAAAGTTTGACGACTTTCACAAGCTGGGTGGAATCTCTCGTTCTTTCCAAGGTAAAAGCCATCCAGGGGAATAGGCCAAGAAATGTCGAGGTAAGTTCTCATCGACTACGTCAACTCTGTCTTGTAAATCTGCACGTCCAAAGTATGGGACGTGGTTCGGTTGGCCTGCACATCCACCACAATATGGGATCGCCTTGCTGCCTTGTTATGATCCGATTATCCTTGATCATACAGCGAAAGTATGTTGCATGGTAGTCTAGTTGGGGGACGAAGATCTAGCAGAATTCCCTGCCGCATTGAGCATAATTTCTAAACGATCGTGGCATGTTTTCCATCGCATATTTCGTTCTTTGCTCATCATACCATGGCTTGAAAGGGAATGCACGCTTAGACTTGCCAAAGTGACATCTCGCAACTTAGTGGAATCTCGAGGCGGAGGTCAAAATCGCATGACAATCGGACTTAGCTCCCCTCCAATGGGCTGTCGCTTAAGACATCTTGGCCATTACATTCCGCTGAATTGACGGCTTCTATTTGACCCCATCGGCGTCTGTTTGAACTCATTGCACGTAGTTCTTCGGACGTCGCGCGCAAATCGAAACAGAATATCTAAGAGATGGAACTACCCGCTTGGCTCTTGACTCAATCCCCGGTCGATTCTCTTAATGCTTTGTCAACAGCTCAGCCCTTGCACCCTCACCATCTACGACAGATTCCAAGGCCATGCCAAAGAAATCTCTTGCTTTTCATAGAATGCACTTTGTAACACTGCCACGCTGTATATCTTGACTCCCAGCTGTAGTGCTGGTGGCTGTGCAAGCATGGTATACCTTGCCAAAGCCCTGCATGTTGCGCTGGCTGTCTGCTACGTCACCCACTTTGGATTGCTAGTCTGTAATAGCTTGATCAGATCACGGCATAGACGTTTGGCATTTCTTGGATTGATGACACTGCCTCATATTTGGATACTGTGCAGTACGCAACTTTGTTCCCCAGTAGCGCGTATTTCTTCTTTTGCTTTTGCTGAAATCCTTTGTTTTTGCAAGCATCTCCTGGGCTACATGCAACCAGATAGATATTGCCATATTTGATATCAAAACATGAACCTGCAATTTTATTCATCTGCGCTTTAAAGTTATTTCTAGCTGGGTTCGATACCAGCCCCAGGCTTGAGAGTACAAGGAAAATGTTGTAGTCGGTCGTCACTAGTCGAGTCCGTGACTAGCATCTCCTGTATCGAGCCAAATTTTGAAGATAAGTTGGTAAACAAGGCATCCTTCAAACCTTGCAGCACGCCCTCAATAATGTCATGACATTATCGCGTCTTCCTTGAGGCTGTGCGTCGTGAGACTCGTCAGGTTGTAAATCCACGCGCGGATTCACCGAATGAACTTCTCCATAGCCACGATCTTCGAGATTCTCCCACACGCAAATCGAACCCTAAGCACTTCTCCTTGATCATCGGGAATACAACAGGCGAGTTACGAAAGGTAAGGGTGCCTGGTCAGGCTCCTTTCCTTTGTCTTATCTACAGGCTGTGCCATCGTTGTTACCTTGATCAATTGGTGACGACAGGTCCAATCTTTTGATTGTTTCCCAATACGGTGGTATGATCCTGTAAGATCAGGCGATGTTGAGCAAGTAAGACTGATAATAGCACGTGAAGCACATGTCCTTGTTTACTTTCAGCCCAAGCTAAGCGAGTCGTGGCCAGCGAGGTGAAGAACCCGCATGCAAGTCAAGCTTAAAAGCCTCATCAGTTTACTGAACAAAGCCCTGTGCGTACTTATACTTGGCTTCTTATGGTCTCGTCGAATTGTACTTTCGCTGAGATGGTAGGGCACAGCAGCAGGATATGAATACCCCGCCTCCTTGGACCGACATACAACGACTCATTGACTTCATTTGAGAAACCAAAGTGACTGGAACGTCGTTCAGCTTCTTTTATATGGGAATCAATCCAATGCGCAGATAATTACGTTGGCATCGCAGTGGAGCAGACACTCCCAGTGGCTCTTGGTGGGACATGACAATTCAACATTAATTCACCGCGTCCTATAAACCTCTAGAACCTGAAAGCCGAGAGATCGAAACACAAACCGCTCCGGCGACTCATTCCAGGGAGTCAGTGCTAACGGAGTCCCTGCCAATACGGCTTTTAAAGCAGATCTTCGCCAAGACAAATCTCGTGATGCCGTCACAAAATCCCTCATACAGCTTCCCCTCCCTGTCCGAGTGTATCCGTCATGATTCTTGGCATTTTGGCAGTATATGCTTCATATTCGTATCCCTCAATTGGACTGAAGTCTCCTGGGCTTGTTCACAATTGTATTTGCCAGACGTGCAAGCACGATTTACGCCGTCCTCGCGAGTGGCATGTGTTGCAGTGCTTCATACCAAATATCAAGTATTGAATGAAACATCAATGGTTTCTTGTCACTCAATGCCGTCGTTCAGACTCTCGCAGATCATATGAAACGGAACTAAGCGCCGTATACCTGTGGAGAGCGCGAAGTGACGTGAAGTTGCACCTTCCGTATTCGAACCTCACCATCATTGTTGTTCCCTTCAGCGAAGCAAGCATCCATGTAAGTAGACCCGGGTTCCAGAAAGCACATTAATGACTAAAGAGAAGCATGGAAGGAGCCAATGCGAACTTTCAACCTATCCAAAACCCACGCATCTCATCCTAGTCCTCATACCGCTGCCATCAACTTCACCATCATTAACACCAACATCATTTTCGGTCAGGTATACTACTGTGTTGAAGTAAGAAACCACTTGTTGTATCAGGAATAGCAGCAGAGACCTCCGCCATTACTACTGCTCTTCCGTATCTAGCCACGACTTCGGACGTCGAGAAAATCGACAATCCCTTATCTGCTTCACTAGCTCCAGCACCGTGGACACAGAGGACAGGCACGTCACGCTTGGTGTCATTCAACTCAGACGACCTCGAACGTGCCAAACTCCCAGTCCCCAACAGAAGTCGCCAATGTCTCGGCGCCTCGAGCGTCTCAAGAAATGTTGGGCGAGACTCACCTGCAAGCTTCGCAGAAGATCGTCGGAGTCAGGTCATGAAGTTTCCGTTTCTACACGTCCAGCTGAGGTAGAAAGCAACGGCGATCAGCCCCAGAACATACAGCACTCGGACAACAAGAAAACGAACCCCGTCATCATCACATCAAGTACACACGGACAGCAAAATGTAACTAGCACAGGCACTGGCTCAGCCGCAACCGAAGGTGGCAATTTTGGATGTGACCATCCCACATCACCCTTCAGCAGTTCACCAATACAGGGCCACATACACCACTACTGCAGCCGTTGCCAAACCACAATCGACTACGACCACTGGAACAGCTGCACAAAAGGCAACCGACCCAATCTCGTGCCACGAGAAGGACCATGCAACCACTGCGTTCGAGCCGGCGAGAAGCCGGCCCTAGATTGTAGAATCATTCGATGCGAGAAATGTCTGGAGGAGGGAGGTATGACTTACGCACTTCGAAGACGAAATCAGAAGTTGGCTGGTTTGGGATATCAGAGAGTGACGAATGTGTACTGGGAGAAGCCTGGATTCTCGGAGAAGTGGGGGAGGGCGCCGTGGGATTTGGTTAGGTATGGACCTTGTACGGATAAGAAGACGTTTCCGCAGAAACATAATCTTGAGGTGAGGTATAGTGAGTTGTGATAGCTTGTCTGTATAGCGTTATTGATAGACTTGTCGGTGAGCTGAAGAAAATTTGTCCGGTGCAAGGGGTGGTCGGCTCAAATATTATCGAGCACAGCAGGCGTAGAGCCCGTACATAGCGAACATTGGATAGCAAACGAACAAGCAGCGGATGGATAAATAAAAGCCAAAGCAATGCATCATTTCTCGGTGCGCCTGCACCTCAAATCACAAAGTCCAGCCAACTCACCCGAAAATTCCTACAGACCGCCCCGATTGCTTCAAAGCACCACGTTCCCCTCATCATCAGATTCCCTCTCGGCATCGACGACCTCGTACTCCTCATTACTGCTCACCACATCCCAATCCTCACTCTCGCTCGCACTTGCACTCTCTAGATCTCCTCTCTGCGTCTCAATCACACCAGCCTCGTTTAGACTTGGACTTGCTTTCGCGATGACATCATCATTCCCAATTTCACAAGAAGCTACAGCAGCGAGAACAACCGAGTCGTTGATCTGCAACTCCCGGAAATACGTCACGCTATGGCCCTCTATCTCTTCCGTGACGGGATGCAGGATGACTGAGCTGTTGAGCTGTCTACCGGGTGTGTATTTGTAGCTGTCGTCTTCGTCGTCGTCTATATGAGTGGTTTCATCTTTGTCTTTGGTTTGACTGGCGATGGTGGGCAAAGCTGTGCATTTTCAGCAGAAGAGACGTGGGAGAAAGAGGGACAGGAGGGAGAACGACGGCCGAGGTGAGAAGGTAGAACTTACGGGTTTGACTTGGAGGAAATGGGGAAGCGTTGCTGAGATATAGACATTCTAGTCCTTTCTCTTTGCAGACTAGGCAGCCGGGTCGAGTCTCGTCGCATGGTGTTGCTGAGAGGCGGCAGCTGCCGCATGCGTGGGGTGGCGGGGGTGGAGGATGAGTTTCTGAGGAGGAGGTAAGATCTGGGATCGGGAGAGGATCTGTGGTGACCTTGGGTTCTGGGGTTGGTATTACTTGAGTGATTATCAGCCTTCATCTCATTTTATCGTCTTTACTGCTCTCCCCATACAGACATTGCCCTTGCGTGAGAGAAGAGATACAAAAGAACAGAAGGAACGTACCATCGTCATTTTCACTCTTCACCTCGCCCGTGATATACAAACATTCGACTCCCCTCTCTCCACAGGCGCTACACCCCGGCTTTGCCTCATCACACTCCAGGCCCGCAAGCCGACAACTCCCACATGCTGTAACAGCTTTCTCGTCCCATCCAGATTTGAGGTGGTAGGCGCAGACTGTTTCGTCGAAACAGGCTAGGCAGGGAATTGCTGATGCTAGCGGTGACTTTTGGAACGGAGACTCAGAGGCTGTGAATGCACGATATTTGGGGCGGATAGAGAGGAGTTTGTATGGTGTGATGAACGTTGAAGCTGGGTTGGACGTGGACTTGGGATGGGCCGCGCAGGAGACCCTGTCGAAGCAGGCGAGGCAGGGTGTGCTGAAGCCGGGGAGGGGCGTGGTAGTTATTTCTGAGGGGAGGACTGGTGGAACCTGGATAAGATCTTGAGTTGGGGGAAGTAGTTGTCGTGTGCCATCGCCTTGAACTTCGATTCTCGTGACAGGTTGTGTTGGGATTCGGCTTTGTGGTGAGTGATGTCCTGAGCGGATATCCCCAAGTCGAGTCTCTGACGAAGCGAGGAAGCGTGGGAGTTCCGATTTGGACTCTTCATTTTGAGAGCTTGAAGAAGAAGAAGAAGAAGAAGAAGTGGAAGTCTCCGATGCGGTCAAATCACCGGATTTCCATTTTTCTTTGAGGCGCGCCTTAGCATCACAAGGTCCACACCGCCCTGATATTTGAATACGAACATTGGATTCGAAGCAGGCGAAGCAAGTACGCGGCACTTCATCGACTATGGGAATGCAATCAGTGAATGGCACCTAGAACTGGGGCTCGAGGTAGCCCGAATACACTAAATGACCTACATCGAATGGGCCTAGTTTTGCCAGTATTGATCAAGTGTCGGTATTTGCAATTTATATTCGTGTTCATACACTGAGTGCAGCTGGGAACGGCAGCATCACAAAGCAAGCTGTTCGTCTGGCAATCGATGCAGGGTTGGAATGCCCATTTTGACGATGTTGGAGATTTCCAACGAAGTCCAAGCTCGGTCATCTGAGATTGGCCTTCCGATTGTACGAGCTTGTGGGGATGTGCGCCTGTTCTGTGAGGGAAGCTGGCCTCGATTCCGGAATGGGCGAATTCATGCACACTGGGATTTTTCTCCAGACCTATGGATCGAAGGGGCGAGTCCTTGCATCCAGTGCAATAAATCTCAGCAGCCTTCGGATCCAGCTTCGGCTCAAAGCATCCAGCACATGTGTTCATAACGTCACCATCTACTGTCCTGTCAGCATTGAATCTTGCATCAGAAAAATCGAACAATGAACATACCATGAACCAGATGACTCGACGGCACGAAACCCGGAAATCCTCGCGCAATTCTCACCAGCACATCTCTGCAACGCTCACAATTAACATCTTCCTCATCTGCATCAATCCCTTTACCACAGCCTTCGCACCGGGCAGTGATAGATTTCGTAGAAGAGTCTGCTTCAGCATCGCCCTCGCTGACAACCACGCTCGAGACCTCATCCTCTTCATCCGTGCCTGCATTCACCACATGCAAAACCTTCTTCTCCTCCTCGGCATCTTCATCTTCATCCCTCGGGGATTCCCCTTCATCATAATACACACACTCGATGAAGGTGTCTGGACTGCCGGTACATTGCGTTCCACACACAGCTGTCTTTCGACAAAACAACCGTTTCACTTTCAACTCATCTTTCACCCCTGCATCGAAATCTGAATCGAAGTCACACTCCAAAGCCAATAGCGAACACCGGCTACACGCGGTATCTCCTCGCCCATGCATTGTGTTACAGTCGCTTTGCCCAAGCGTGCGGCAATTGTGGCATGGTGTGTGCGTGGGAGAATATTCCGAAGTCATAGGTGCTGGTGCCATGGTGAATGGGTCCAGAGACACACCGCTGCTTGAATCTTGAGGATCTTTATCTTTGTTGGAGCTGCCGGATGATGAACTGAGATTGCGGCAATTGTAGGTTGATTTTGGAAGAGTTTGTTTTTGGCCGGGGTTAATGACGGTCGACACGAGGCTGAGGCTGGATAGTATCTGGGAGCTGCTGCCTAGACTCAACATCGGGCGTGAACCTTCATGGGAAAGTGAATCTCTCGAATCCATAGCGTGCTTTCCTCATCAATTCTGCAGTTCGATAATTCTCTCCCTTATTCGAAAATTGGGGATCGTCAACGATCAGGATCCTTCTAATCTTTATTGCGGAAGCCGTTTGTAGAACGTACAGATAAGGTTGTGGAAGTCGGAAGGTGGTGCGGGGTCATGGGAGCTGTGAAGCTGACAGTCGTGCTGTTGCCTGTGGTCCTGCAGTGTAACGAGAATATCCCTGCCTTCTCGCGTCAGTGGCAACTGAGAAGTTGATACGGTAAGATAACAAGAGTGAAGATGAACTTGTGATTCGAAGCCCTTGATAGCAGCTGGAATGTGTTCGATTGGGCTAGTCCGTGTAACCGCAAGCTAGGAAGCTAGGTTAGGCTAATGAGAAGGCTTGGTCGTGCAAGCTCTGGTCGAACCTGGTTGATTGGCAAGGAGTGAATTCTAAGCTTTGGACGGTTCGAGACTATTTGGTTAGACTGGAAGGAACTAGTACTGAAGCTGAGAGCTTTGAGCTCCTAGATAGTGCTTAGCAAAAGGCACAGCCTCAAGATCACCATTTACGTAGACTAAACAGACGAGAGCCCCTACTCGGTGGATAATATCGGCATCGATTTTGGCACCGACACTTCACATCGAAGCCCAGATCCAAGGCCATAATGTTACATATCAAACACTCACTATATCCAAATCATGGACCGCACTGCCCATACTTATCAACAAAGTCCGAAACATGCTCCCCAGGTCCAACCATAATCCTCCTGAACGTAGGATCCCAAAATCCCAACCCATTTGGCCGACTATCACGATGTCATCAGAAATGTTCTATCATATAACGCCTCGGAATCTGTCTACAACACTTCGGGCAAGCCATCTCGCTGGAGTTGTCTTATACCACCTCATTGTCCGTACTCGTCAAGGAATTGTGATGTATCTGTCCCCCTCTCGCATAAAATACGAATGTGATTTGGGTCTCTGAATTTTGAACCATCAGGGGCGACTGGAAGGTGATTAGATGTGCGATTTGCCATATAAATACAGAAGCAGCAAAGCAAGCGAAACTGGTATAATATAGGAGAACGAGCCACCACGAAAACTCCAAATCCAAGACCCAACTATTGTCCATATTCATCAAGAAACGAAGCAGGGTTTTATCCTCGACGGGTCTGATACGCACATGGTACGGATCCCGGAGCTTGAGCCGTCTGGTCGACTGTTGGTGAGGGTCGAATTGGATATAGAGTGCTAGAAACGGATCGCAAAGTCGAGAGATCATATGGACGGAATGAAAGTGGACAAAAGTTAAGCGCAGCCAACTCACTCCAGCTGGGCTAGGACAATGCTCTACTGCCCATACTCATCAAGGAAGTCCGCTGGGTTCTCTCCCGCCCTTACCAATATGCGCATATGATTTGGATCTCTCAGAGCGAGACCATTTGGTCGACTGTGGACGGTGGGTTAGAAGAAGCGCAAACAAAAAAAGATAAAGCAAAAAGCAAGTCAAATGTACGTCACCAGAACCACACAAAATGAAAAAGTATATAAACTCACTCCTGCTCCACCTTCAACCGTCCAGCAGTCTTCTTCTTCCCCTCCCAAATCCTCTTTTTCTCAAAAAAGATATAAGCCGCAGGATACACCGGACTCTCCGCGCCACCCATCATCTTCTTCGCGCCCAAAAACGTATCGAGAGTCTTGGGCGTACATCCGATCGCGCGCGCGAAACTCGCTTTCGTGAAGGGTTTCAAGGTCCCGTCTTTCTTCTTCTCGGCCGGGTTGCCGTTCTCAGGTTTCTTGTTGTCTTTTCCTAAGAGGTCGTTGATTTTGTGGCGGAGCGTCGAGCAGGTGTCGTGCATGGGGACGGTGGAGGTGGCTTCGCCTGGGAGGGTAAGCTCCAGGAAGGAGGTTGCGGAGCCGTGCTTGGGAGGGGCATCGTTGCTTTTGTTAGGGGAGGACTTTTTTGGGGTTGCTTTCTTCTTGGGTGTGGGTTTGGTGGAGGTCGATTGCTCTACTTCTTCTACGGTGTTTGTTGGTGCGACATCTTCAAAGGAGGGCTTCTCGACGGGTGTTGGACCTGCTTTCTTGCTCTTCGACGCGGTCTTCGATTTGGGAGGTATGTTGACTGATGCGGATGGCTTTTCTGCGAGTGCGGTCTTTGTCGCAGACTTCACAGTGGAAGGTTTGGCTGTGGGCGTCGTGGTGGAGCTGGTGGATCGCGGTTTATCGCCTGGTTTGATAGCGGGATATGGAGCTGCGCGAGCTCCAGATGTTCGTCGTTCGGCTTTAGGCATGATGGGCGATGGTCGGCGCGTAGTTTGAGAAGGATTCGGGCTCTTGTCGGGCGGTTGAAAGTTGGGGAAGAGGGGCAATTGGGGAGAGGTGTGGGTTTTATGCATGCGTTTTGTGTTGAGTTCGAACGCGTCGAGATTTGGTATGTTTACGCGATTGTCAACACAGACGTCATTGCCACCCCTGATGTCATGCGATCTTCAAGCTCAACGCCGAGCAAGCTCACAGCACCAAAATTTCTCTTCTATTCTTCTAGACCTAAAGGGCTCTCAAACATCTGTTGTCATTCGCCATTTTAAAGTTTGATACAGGTTGCGAGCACTCAAGTGGGTGCTGTCGTAGCTTCTGGGCCATTGAATTTTCAGGCAAGTTGACAAAGAGATTCTCTCAAGCAGTCGCTCCTTCCATTGCTCTAGTATTTCAGCATATGCTCTCATTTCCAATTTTAATTCGCTTCCAGATGTCTCTTAACTGCGCAGCGTAGATATTCAAAGACATCAGCTCATCGCATATTTCATTTGTCCCAATTGACCCAGCACAAGGGGTTGACATCACGGATCTCATCCACTGCCATTCAGCTTAGCATTCACCACCTCTTCCAAAGCTGCCCATGCCTCCTCGACCGTAGTTATCTCAGGATCACCAAGATAGTGCGGCTCATCAAAAGCATGCTTCGCTCCCTTCGCCACGAACAGTTTAGCAGGAGTTGGTCCTGTCCACAATCAACTTCCATCTGCAAACACCACAGCAGATTCTCCATCATAGTCAAAGGTGGAAGCACAAATCGACTTACCAATAACTTTCGCCAGATTAGTAGATGCCTGTAAGGGAACTGAATGATCCCTATCTCCATGCACCAAAATCGTCGGTACATAATCCTTCCAACTCGGATCTTCCAAATCTCTATCGACATCCACCATGAAAGACGCAAACATCTCTTCCTGCGCAAACCACGGCAAGAGTTTCTGTCTAGCATGCGTAGAATGGCCTTCCTCTCTAGCAGGCAAGACAAACTCTGGATTCCGAGTCAGATCAGAAAGAAGACACCCGGGATGAAATGCTTCCTTGGCAGGCGTACTCCCAACCCCAACCGGTTCATCGAGGAAATGCTCTATATCAGCTCGAAGAATTTTAGGTGTCGATGGATCGAGTTTGCGCTTGAACATCTCATCCGAAGTGGTTGTTACACCATAGTAGCTGAGTATAGCTATCGGACGATGTTCTTTGAAATGGCCGCAGAGGTATGCGAGATATCCGCCTTGCATTTACACATTAACATCGCATCATACAACTCTATATTCTTTGAAAGTGTATCGGGATGAGAACTTACCAGCGCTCTGCCCAACAACAATGATATTCTCAAAAGGCGGCAGCTTCTCTTCCGTGGCGGCCAGAATCGCCGGAAGGTCTTCTCGCACGAAAGAATATGCGTCTTGGATATCCTCTAGCAGGTCTTTACCGTTTGCTCGTGGCAATTTACGATAATCTGTGCTGACTAGGGGCCAGCCGCGCTTGAGTGCTGATTGGATTATACTCGGGCCGAGATGGGAGCGGTCGAAAGCTACGAATCCTCCGCCGTGGATGAAGAGAATTACTGGTGAGGTGGGGGTGTAAACCCTTCTGGCGTCTGAGGTCCGGGTGTAAATGTCGACTTTTAGGTCGAGTGAGTCGACTGTTTTGAATGTGTGGGTGGTTTTTGATGCCATCGTGAGGATGGGACCTGAATTTGGACAAAAGGCAAGTACGGGACGTCAGTGATGGCGAGGTTTGATATGCGGCGATACTAATGAAAATGTAAAGATATGATACGGAAGAACAGCAAATGATGACGAATATCACAAGCTTGGCTATCAGTGCGACTGGTGTTTACCAAACTTCGGTTATGACAGCTAGGTTGGAGCGAACAAAGACTGACAGCAGACTGATGCGACACCCACGTGACCACAAGCATTTTCTACAACAAACAAAGCCAGCACTCAACCACTACCAAGTCTGGACGCCATCGACACTAGCTTCTAATTACAACAATATCTACTCATCACGAAGACGCAGATAGGCTACAAACTCTCCTCGGGCCTCAGTGTCATCCAGTTTGTCATCACGTGCCATTCTTCATCAAAAACTTCATCAAATGCCGGCCCAGCACCAACGTCGACATGCGACGCGCAACAAAACGGCAACTCGTGGCATCGCGACGTGCAACAGATCGCCCAGAGTTCCAGATCCCAGTGTGCGCTGGCCAATGATGTTTGCACGACGGATGGTGTGGCTGAGTTCCGACCCCACCCTTGTTCTATTCTTGGCGTTGGAGAAACTCTGTTTGAAAATTTGGGGGGCTGGGATTCGGAATGTGAAGGTGGGAATAACTTCATGTTTAGGTTTGAGAAGAATGTAGAAACAGGATGGAGAGGGAACAGTGAGAAATGTGGTCTGGGTATTGCCGTGTTCATTTGTGGTTCGGGCGGGCACCGCTTTCCAGTTCCAGAGTTTTGATGTCCTGGGCTGGTGGAGTTTCCCGCCCCCACGCCCGGTTCCCTCCTGATTTGCTTGCCTGGGTCGTCCAGCTTCCCAGCAAGCCTAGCGCGAGGTTTGTAAACAATGGAAGGCCTATCGATTCTTTCAAGCTTGTCTCTACTACATTTGTCTCCTTTTCACCCCGTGTAACGATCACGTTTCCGAGTGATGAGCCTTGGCATCGCATTTCTCAAAAATCTTTTGTTGCATTTCGAAAAAGGGTCGGGCCAGTGTGCGCCGGAATGGCCCGCACCCCCGCATGAGATGGCCGGTCAGGCGGCCTTCAAGTCTGGGATTGGGTGGCAAGTTTTTCTTCAATTCTATAGGATTGGCAATTTTAGGTTGGAGACTATGAACTCTGCTGAGCTGGATGGAATTCCTGAAAGAGAGCTGCCAAGTGCGAACTTCGTGTCTACAGTGGGTTATTTTGCTGTTGTTTTGTTGCCTACTGAGCCGTCGCTTAACTGAGCTCGCCTCCCCTCCCCTATCTGAAGAGCTTTCCGCTGCAAGCACTTAGGCACCCATACATCCACGAGGCGACGGGTATGGATCGAGTTTAAATTTGAGGATTCGTTGCGAAAGCATAACTGCACTCTGTGGCGAAAGCTCAATCATGCACTTTGGGGGTGATCTGTAACCACAAGAAATTAGGTTTCTTCCTGACGAGAGCCTTCCTTGGGTATTGCTTCCTGATCCAGTCGCGCCCTGCATATTGTGGAGGACCCTGAGATGGAAGATCACAAATACTGTTGATGACACACTCTGTTGAGCCTGACTCAAGAATGAAGAGTCAAGAGTGCCAGTACAGGAAAGTACAGATCTAGACTTGACTTGAGAGGTGGACCGAAGCCCGATGACGGAACATGAAATGACAACGACAATTGGTTCGACAAACCCAAGAGAAGACAGCTATAACTCTACTCCAACAATCATATGCCTAGTTCTATAGGACTGCTGAGCGACAATTCACTAGCCTAATCGAGGTCACCGACCGTGTTAGTCACAGGCGACTGGCCATGTTGGCCACCAAAACCGTTTCCCTGGGTCTGCCCTCGCACACGATAATCTTGAGACCAGTTCAATTCTTTCAGACCACAGGATCAATCTCAATCCAGAGCACCGGATTCTAAACAGATTTTTACCTTGGCCGGTCTGCTGTTACTGTTCACAAGCATCACGATCGCAGTTCAAGCATGTTTTGCCCTTTTGACGAGTTCCGCGAAGTGGATGACATCCTTAACGATCTTGACCATACCTTTAGGGTGAGGCTCCCTGCTCTCGCGAAGCTGTCAATGCTGTATAGTAACATAACTGATATTGCCATAGATTGGTATCAATGGGTTCGGGTCTCTTGGCAGGGCCATATTCTGCTCCAGTCTCAACTGGCCCCACATTTGTGTAGCTGCGGTAAATGATCCATTCGTGGACGCAAAACAGGCTGTTGGTCATCTTTTTTCTTACCGAAGATTGTTGTAATGCGTGTGCAGTATCATACTGATAAACTTTGTGAAGGTAGAACTCCTCCGGGACGACATCTATCGAGACAGTACAGCCGGGTTCGATATAGACGCGGTCTCCTCAGGAGAACTTATCGTCCGCAACGCGAATGAGAACACATCTATGACAATCAGCTTCATCTCCGAGATAGAACCTGAGAATATAAGCTGGAAGTCACCCGGTGTCCTGCATGTCATTGAATGTTCCGGAGTATTCAATACCTTCACAGAAGCGTCTCGTCACCTGCATATTGGTCGTACTCACAACCAGGAATTGGAGCTCAGAAGAAAACATGGTATCAGAATTTGGGATGAAGGCGGGGCTATGAAAGTCCTTATTGCTTCTCCTTCATCATCTAGTGTGTCCACCTTCGATCCAGGAGTTAACGAGCGGGACTGCAAATTCCAGGATCATGTAGTTGGTTGTGCTCCGCCAAAGCACTCCGAGAAGGAGAGTGATCTACACTGGGACCTGGAAAACGACTCTCGCCAGGTTCTGAAGCTCTTGAGTGGGTTAAGAGTGACTTCCTAATGCATCACCAAATTTAATTTCTCAAGATGTCGCGCGCTGACCTCTCATAGATGTGGTACTTGCCCGCGATGGCTCACTTGCAAACTATCTGGTGAGCTTAGAATCGGGTCGTGGTCCTTTTTACGGGGAGAAGGGCCCATTTTTGGAGCATATGGAATATATTTTGGCGTCTAATATTGAGGGCTCGGAGCCGCGGGATACATCTGATGATGACTTGATAGAGATCGTGAATGGCCCTTCTTTCATTGATGACCCAGGCCCTTGTGGGTGTTGTCAAGGGCAGCGACTGTGGAGAAGAGTATCTGACAATTGAGAACGTCCACAAGGTATGTCTACTAGTTGAATCTATAGCTTGTGAAAGCAATGGTAGATTTATATTGAATACCCAGGGTTTGTCATCTACGCGAGTATGCTATGCCCCCTGTTCAAGATTTTATTTGGCGTCTCTGACTGTACCATATTCACTCACTTCCTCTCAAAATGACTGCTCTCTCGCAGCCAACTCGCAAAGTCCTGCGTCTCCGGCACCAATCCCTTACACTCCTTCAAATCAGCTTTACATCCCACCTCCTTAAACCAGTCAAACATCATCCCCATTTCCCTCACCCCCTTCTTGATCCCCCACCCCACAAGCCCAAAAGTTTGCGGCATCTCATACCCAAGCGTCTCCTTAAACACCACCTTCGCCTTCTCAAAATTCAACTCATCACCCGCAATCGAAAGTGCTCTCCCCTGGAACACCTCCGGTTTCAAAAACGCCTTTGCGGCGAAAAGTCCAACATCGCGCGAGGATATGAGCTGGAGAGGTTTAAAGCCCACGCCCGCCCACATACTTGCAAACCCCTTACCCAGGAAGTCAGGAGTCAAGTTGTCGAAGAAAGCAACTAAGCGTAGGATAGTCCACTGCATTTTCGAACCCGTCTCTCCAGTTCTCTTCTTGAGGTATTCCTCGACACGGAATTTCGTAACGAAATGATCGATTTCCGTCGCGTTCATATCACTGACTACATCTCCACCTCTATCAACAGAAGTAAAGACAAAATGCTTCACGCCATGCTTGATCGCTTGATCGATCAGAGACATAGCTTGATCTTCTTCGGACACTTTCGTGCGTGGCATGGTCATGCTGAAGACGCCGTAAATGTCTTTGTGAGCGGCGAATATTTTGGAAGGGAAGGAAGAGGAGCCTTCGACGAGGGTGATGTTGGGCTTTGAGGCGAGGCGTTTGGCGGACGGGGAGTAGGCGTCGCGGGTTAGGGCGAGGACGTGGAAGGGTGGTGGGGAGATGCCTGAGAGTGCGGTGATGAGACTTCCGCCTTGTTTGCCCGTCGCGCCAACGACGAGGAGCTTTCGAATTGCCATTTTGAGGCGTGTTGGAAATGGAGATGAGAATTTAGAGCTGGACTTTGAGGCTTTTGATTCTAAGATCTGGTGAGTTTTGTCTCGAGAGGAAATTTACGAAGACTTGAAATGAGCACTAGAGCTTTGATTCTTTACAGTTAAAAAGTATGCCATTTATATACTCCTGGTCTCATCCAGTGGTCCTCTGATCGCTTAAGGCACTTGTAAATAATGTTGACGTCGAGACATGATTCGGCCGAAAGTCTCGGACGAACTGGTCCGAAGAAGCGACAAGACAATTCGTCCGCAATTGTGAAAAGTCTTCGGTGGCTATCACCACCGGACACACATGAAGTACTTCAAATGTTACTTGAGATATGTGAGAATTACTCGGAAATTCTTCCGAGTCTTCTATGACATGTTTCTTGTAAAACGCGATCCGAAAATCCACGGACGACTTAGGTCATAAGGTCGGACGACAAAGTGGTGGGCTTGTCCGGTACGATCTCCCCGGCCTGTTCCAAAAGGTTAGATACTAGCTATCAGGAGTAAATAGATATACAGCCCATGTTCATGGGAAGTGACAGACCAGCCAGGCTACTCTTTTCGTTTCAACTTTTTGTTCAGTGAACATATTCAATGAAGATAGCTGTTGCCTTCCACCGTCGCCGTTTCAAGCCCCAGAACGGGACATAATAGAGAAAGTTGAGACTCTATCTGCTGAATATCTCTAGGACAATTTTGACCGACATCCTAGCTGCTACAAAAGCAAGTCAAAAAGTTAGTGAGACGCAAGATAATACAGATTTGTGAGGTTCACTCGCCGCCCTAGGCTATGGAGTATGGAACTGATTTGCTCTCGTCCAGACATGTCACCCAAAGGCTTTACTTCGTTAGGATTCTTCACTGCGCTAAGTGCAGTACGCACTTTTTTTCTTTTCTTTTCTCAGCCTGCCACAACGTGCGGGGCACTGCTTAGTGGTTGATGCGCAGCCATTTAGGGATAGCAGTCTCGCTTACAGGCTCTGTTTACAGGTCCCTCAGGACGTTGCAATAAATTGCAAATAGGTATACATTTGCGTTGCTGCATTTGGACCTGCTCATCTAAGTGTCGCCGCGTCAAGCCTCAGTTCTATTTCAGGACAGGCTCCGGGGTGATCGGAAGCATGGTGTATAGTGACACAAACTATGGGGAATATGGGAGAGATTTCTTATTTTCTGTTCCATCCCGGAACAGCATCTTGAGAGAGCCGGGCCGAACAAGATCCCTTTTGTTAATTTCGGGCACGTTCTACTAGCTCATGATACTTGGCCTCCGCTTCTTTTTTCTTCTGGTTATCACAAATCTGTCTGTATGAATGCAACACCGACAATGTTGTGGTGTCCGATGGCCAGATTCTCTAAACTCCGACTTTCATTTTGTTCTCTTTCCTTCTCAATATGGGATCTGGATCTCCTGCCGACTTCGACCTCAGGCATGATTATCTTCAGGAGCTGAAGCAAGTCTTAACAGCCACAGAAGATCCGATCGTCAGACGAGTTGGAAGATTCCAAGTACTTGGATGACTTTGGGCACTCCGAAGAGTCAGACGTGACAAACCAGGCAAAGGACTCAGAGCACGACCTACGAGTGTATACTGTGCCACTAAATAGCATTGGAATCTCTATCGGTCGAAGTATTGATCAGAGAATTGTCAATCATGATTTGTTCCGGATTGCGGACCTGTTGTTGCCTGTCAACAGTCCTCTGTTTATACCTGGTCCGAGCTACTCGCAACGTTTGCTGCGCTATCTGATGGCAGCTCAAGTGGTGTGTCTACACATTTAGACGATGTTATCTTATTTATTACTGATCTGAGACTAGACTCCAGGAAGACAAGATGCAGAAAGTCTGAAGGCGCTTCACGATGCAAATGCAGCTCTTGCTACGCAGACAGACGCCTTTCTTACTTCTCTCCGGCAAGCATACGCTCTCTATCAGCAAGATCCAGAGTTTGATAAGCTTTCGTTCGATGATTGGGTGAAAGAATAGTACCCTCCATATGCTCAGGCGCAGTCAAGAGGAAGCCGGGTCTGATCTACAGGTCACTGTGACTACAACTGGTTTCGGTTTCTACAAGGTTCAGCCAGGCAAATGGTAAGTGTCCCTTTGTGTTAACTAGTGTTATGCGTGCCGTCAGTCATTCTGACAAGATCTACAGGAACCCAGCTGGCCTCTTCGAGATGCCACTTGTCGACGATGCCGACCAATCCCTCCGCAATCCATCGGCCTATGTCACAACAGCTTTCCTTGCCTATGGCGTTGGTCTTTATATCAGTCTCAAATCCAGCGCCTCGTCGTAAGTCCATGATTATCTCCACAAGGCTTCTTCCTCGGGTGGGTCTGCTTCCATCTTTGGTTTCAACATCGGGCTCGGTGGTTCAGTTGAGACAAGCAACACCTCTACCGTCACTTTTGACGACGTCACGAATGCTAGCTCTGGCACCACCATCAATATTCCTCCTTCTGACAAATCTTACCCTACGTTGTTGGCCGTCGTTGGTACTTCCCTTCCAACCCCACCCAAGTAATGGTCGTCAATAAAACGACTATAATCTGAAGCTCGGCAATCTGGTTAGCTTGCACAGAGAACTATAGATAAGGGATCATGAGAATGGAGTTTCACGGGACGAAAGGAGGATTCAACGCGATTCGAGGGTTGTGACATTCTTTATGAGGCTTTCGGGGAGAACGAAGGTTCTACATCAGACTGGCACCCCTGCCCGAAGATAGGAGCTCCATGCTCAACCTCAAAATATCATTTTCATCCTTGCTTACATACTGACCTGAACTTTTCTTCAGTGTACTAAGATGACTTTGTTCATCCGGAAGCCATGGACGTCACATACCCAGAAGCAGATAATTGTTAGCTCTTTCCCAGCCTTTTCGACAGCCCAAAACTACTAAAAGTATACACTAGAATTGAAAATTGATGAGGCTATTGCCGAAGTTCCCGTCTTAAATCATGGTACAGGTGAGATAAGCTCAGTAACCAGGGAACTCGCCGACAAAGCCGATCTGATTTGGAGTTTTGATGCACATCGTACCGGCACGCGGGAGTTACATATGCCGTTACTCGGCGAAGAAAATGCCTTTCGCCGACCGCCACCAACACAATGATAGCTTTGCTTACTGAGCACGAAAGTGTCGAGATGATGTGGACATAACAGAACGGATGGATGTAGAGAGCATGTTGCATTTTGATTCGAAGCTCGGGCTGTGAACGGATTGCCCCAATAAATAGAAAAAACTCCCCAACACCATGCAAGCGAATATTATACACTAGAGAGTTCCGCCCAAACAAAATCGGTCACACAACCCGTCCGTCCTAATATCACACAACCCCAGCTTCAACCACGAAGATATCTTGCCCTTTCACACGTCATACTGTCCACCCCTCTTCTTCTCTCCTCTCCTCAACCTCAACCAAATTGCCAAATCCTGGAACCCCATCGAGGGTCTGTTCAATGGACTTTCCGGTCCCGTATAAACCATTAAGTCATACAAGAACGCTCCGAAAGTACACCCTAGGAACGGGACGACCATCGGAATCCAGAAATAGTAGCTGCCAGCGCTCCAGACTTGGGTGCCGTACCCGATACAGTAGGACATGAGACGGGGTCCAAAGTCTCGAGCAAGATTAATGGCGTAGCCTGTTTCCCATCTGTGGAGAGCGTGTTAGTATGGAATTTCATTTTTGTACCGATAGAAAGGAGAAAAGCTATGAAGGGGACGTACCCAAAACACGCCCCTAATCCAAAAATCAGAAAGAACAGCGCAAGCGGGAACATCTGTCCAGCGCCTGTCTTTCCCATAGCTCCTGGATTCGAATCATCCTTCAGCGCGAAAATTACCAACATCAATATCGTACTGGCGATAAATTCGCTGAAAAATTGGCTAGCCTTGGTCAAGAAGGCTTGGGGATATGTGCAGAAGATACCGGCCGTTGCTGTAGCGCTGGGTGGAACTGTCCGGATACCATGGCCTTCGACTTGATCTATGGCGCTGATGTAGTTTGCGTACACAACGCCGGATGCACAGAATGCGCCGAGGACTTGCGCGAGGAAGTAGATGGGAAAGCGTTTCCAGGGAAGTTTGCGGAAGAGGCAGAAGCAGAATGTCACAGCGGGATTGAGGAAGCCGCCTGAGTCGCCAGCAACGTAGATTCCGAGCATGACCCCGAGGCCCCATCTGTGAAATAGGTTAGGATTTCCTCAAGATATGATGTGAATCAGAGCATACCCCCAACTTATACTCTGATATGCTCCGAAACCGTTTCCGCCTGGAGCTGTTGTTTGTCCTGTGCTGAGAAGTACCTGAGCTACACTGCCATTTCCGAAGAGTATCATGACGAAGGTCCCAAGAAACTCAGCGAACGGCTCACGCAATAGGACTCTGATGGAGCTCCATCTCAAATGCTGATGGATATCATGCCCATCTACGATAGGCGGATCAGGAGCCAGCCCAATTTTCGTGCGAATCGTTGAGATAGTGTGCTGCCGGTCGAGTTGCTCCTGCGTCTTATTGCTCTTTGTACTTTGGGCCGTGCTTGCCGTTGGGTAGTTGTTGAGGTGTGTCTTCGGCGGTGGTGGTGAAAGGGTAGGACTCCCGCGTTCTTCTCGGTGTTCAAAATGTCCATATCGAGGGGTATCTGAGGGTCTTCGAGTTGCAGGTGATGGACCGACTGTATTGGCTTGTTTTTCGAGATGATTTGCGTATGCTTGGTCGGAATTCTGGATGGCGCTGTCGGGATCTTTGAGGCCTGGTCCACTACCATATTGGCCTTCATTGTGATGTGTTTCCGCCCAGTCCTTAGCTCGTGGACTTCCTGATGGTGAGTACGCAGTCCCGTCTGAAGACATTATGGAATGAAATTTGTGCTATATCAATAGCTTCGTAGGTATAATGATGACTGCGAAATACTCGAATCAGTGCAATGCGAAAAATAAAATGAAGCTATAACTTTGGACAGCTCTAACTCCATATATGAAAGATGTGATTGAGGACGGTAGCTACTTACCCCGCCGTGCAAAACTATCGTCATCGTCCATATTTGGTGCCCCTGGCAAAGGACACGGCGTTAAGACTTGACCGATTTGGTACAGGCGTTCGCGCCACTCCCGCGAGGCTCTCCAATAATCGAGTGCAGGAGCTGTCAAAGGAGGAGATCGTTCTGGATCGGGGTGCGAGGCCGAAGTACAGGAAGGTGGTGAGACCGGAGCTCTGCTCCCTTTTGCGGTTCGAACGGCTTGTAGCCTCTTGAGCGAGGGTCGAGAATGAGGGGGTTTGTGAGATCAGCGTGAGATGACATCGACCATCGACATCGCTCGGCATTGTGCTGCTGAGGGACTATTCTCACAAGGTGTCGGGAACAGAGAACCACTTGGTCGTTACCTCGTGAAGACTGGAACATGCGAAAAACCTTGCGAAAAGAACTGCAAATTGTTGATATCGATTTGTTGAATTGACTTCGAGAAATCCCCAGGTCAATCCCTCGACCTGCAAAATCCCCAGATCCTCGGGTACGCTGGAACAAGTGGGTGGGTGATGACCGGACTGCGTCTAGACTCTTGGTGGGACACATCTGGGGTAAAAGTGGAAAAGCGCGGTGACGTTAGTCCTTGGCCCCATGGGGAACGAACTGGGATCGGCGCCACTGACGGCAATCCAACGTTGCGTCTTGCCGTTCTTGTGCAATTGGATTCGGTTCGAATAAGTCTGAGCCAATTACTACTGAGCGATTAAGGGGAGAGGCTGACACGTGAGTCCGTATGACAAGGCTCTTAATCAGCCTTAGCTATGTCAAATCTGCGAAGGATTCAGTATCGGAAGGACAAATCCTCTATTCGAGAACATGACAGTACCCGATATTTCATCTAGATGTCAAACTCTAGACTCAAAGCGAGTGCCATTTTGTTGTGCACAAAACATAATCCGACTTTTATCGCTTGTGAAATTTTGACTTTTCTGCTCGGCATGCAGGAGTCTGCAAGAACCAGAGCCACAAGATAAAAATGTTAATTTATGAAGCTGCTTCAGCAACCTCAAGGATGTCGCTCTCAAGATTCAGCCGCTTCCACTTTCCCAACTTCACACCCGAGTCCTTCGATTCTTTCGGAACCCGTATCGAGCCGGCAATCATGTAATGCGTCCCAAAAGCCGTAAGTTCGGTCTTCACATCCGTAACCGCCTTCCCCTCAAAATAATTGGCAAACTGCCTGATAACCTCTCCTTCCGCCAGAGAAGTCGCATCAAGGTCTCCCTTCGCATTCGGAACTTGCACATCCAGAATCTCAAGCTCTTTTAGCCAGGAAGCAAGCAGCGCGTCGCCTGTCATCTTGACATATGCTTCTCGCAGACACCAAACAGCATAGAATTTCCTCAATTGTCTCTCGGTAGCACTTTCTGCTCCTCGTGTGCGATCATCGACAGGCGCTGCTTTCATGAAAGCGACTTCCGAATCAGCTAGCACATCGGCGTGAACATCGACCCAGTCGTCAAAGCCATGTTTGTTGATATGTGCATAGTCCTGCTGCAGCCTCTCGTTTACACACACAATGTCCGTCCCTACAACCACATCTTTGAAGCCAATTGCCGCGATCAGACTCACAATGCCGGCTTGATGGCTGATATTGAAATCGAGTATCACGTGATCATCTCCTGCTTGAGGTTTGAAGCATGGCTTTCCTTTCTCGTCTCGCGAGATTGTAGTGCGAGACCAAGGAATACCACATTTGGCGATGATGAGATGTTTCAGAAGGTGGGATACTAAGCTCATTTTGGCGTCTTTGAGATGGTAATATTTGAGAACAGATACCTGCTCTGCTTCGGTGAGGAGGGAAAATGCCCTTGAGGCCTAGAACTGTCAAATGGGACTTGAGAGGTCTTACGAATGAGAACTCACCACTGCCTTCAACTCCTGAACTTCATCCCGAGCATTCCCCTTCTTCACCGGCCACAGAGGCCGGGTATCAATGAACCACTGAACAATCTGCGGCCCAGCTTGCGAACCGTTGTCTTCTGAAGACATCGTCGAGATGGAGTCTTTCAGCGCCTTCGAAACAGATACATGGTAATCGCGAGCTGCTCGTTCGCAAACCCCAGAAACCCGAGTCCTGGCTGAGAACGCGCCGAAGATCATCGGTCGCCGACGGTCGGGAAAATTCAGTCGACGTCATGTGACACTCTCCACTTTCCCAGCTCGCCTGTTGGGCAGCCGAGCCCCTTTTCCTCAGGAGTAAACAAAGTCTGGCTGTGGAGGTAGAGAAATCCCAATAATGCTACTCCCACTGATCATATGACTTTGGATTTAGCATAAGAGCGATTTCTACCGCGACGTGTTTCCAAGAAAAGAACGACCAGGGATCAGATGCTGCCGTTCATGGATTCGGGCACGGGAATGAAGCCAAACACAGGAATACTAGCACATGAATCCATGTAATAGCGAGAGGTTTTCCAGAAGCACAGCACCATGAGTCTCCTCTTGTTATCAAGGGAGTTTGGTTTAAAGCTGGTCTCCCGGTCGCATGAGAATAGACTGGGTCCCTGATAATTTTAAGCGAGAGCACTGTGACCTGCAGGAGAGTGGGGCGTTATCACAGTACAACGGCCTGTTCGCGCACCAATATACAAGCGTCAATTGTCAAGCAGATATTTCTACGGCTCTTAGGACGAACTTTTCGACGCTGCGATTGCTGTATGACGTCCATTCGCAGATTTTCCCAGATATACTTGCCGATAGCCACCGAAGCGACACTCCAATTACGTTCCCCAACGCAGCAGAGCTCCGACATCAAAAGAGACAGGCAATCTTCCAACATGAATCATGTATGTAGAGCTGTCGTATACAGTATATACTTCATTGGACCAGTAGCCTCAGAGCTTTCCGACGCCTATTACCTATTTTTTCCAATGCAGGGACATCAACCTCCTCCCAATAGCCTCTTTCAAAACGATACCGCCTGCTCTGGCGTCTTGCAAACTTCGTCCTTCCACATTTCAGTGGCCAGAATCATTCGATTTGTACAACATGCAGTCACTCCTTTTGACTGCTCACCGCGAGGAGGCGAAAGTTCGACAGGCATCTTCCAGGTCGAACCTTTGACAAAACTCTCGAGTGTCAGGGAGCGTATCACAATATCTACAACAGCCTCAATCGAGCCAGAAACGACAGCTATTTCAATTACGACAACGGAAGCTGCATCAAACGTTGACACTGTTGCCGCAGTAGCCTGGTTCTTAGCTGGTACACCGGACCTCATGCCACACCTGACTTTCTAAGTGCTAACTTCCACAAGAGTACATCGGTACATCTGCGGCGGCAGCTGCCCTCAAGCCAAACCCCGACTGGCCCACGAAACTGGATGACAAGACGTGTCCTGATCTTAAATTAAAATCGTCAGACTGTACTGGGAAACGTTTGTGAGGGGGTCGAGTGCGGGCTGTAGGTTTTGGAAATACTTTTTAAGCGAACCCGCGCTAAGTAGGAGCAGGTGGCTGTGAAGAGACTTCTTGTCCGGTAGGGGGTGCTGAAAACCAACCTCATTACTCGAGTGAGATAGGTTGTGGGGCTAAGAATGGCAAGTGTACTACCGGTGAGCATGAAGGATGACATTGCAAGCAGCTGGAGTGTCCAGATCTCAAAGTGGAGATATTCCACTGTGCTGATTGTGGCGGGCCAGATGAGCAAGGAAAGTGCAAAGGAGTAAGTTCCAAATCTTCATTTCACTCTTGAAATCATGGCTGATAAAAGAGGATCCGGAACTAGACTACGAATTTAAAGGCCCCGACTGTGCTCCAGACATCGATTTCAGCAAGCAGATACCAGGTTTGAAACGACCAAATTTCGGCAAAGGTTTACCCAGAGTGGTGAGACTGCCAGATAAGAATACTAATATTAAAAAGTTAATTATTGCAATCAAGTATAAATCCCCTACCGAGCAAGCTCCACCTGATCCGATCCCGTAATGTGGTTCGCATAAGTGTTCCAGCGTATCTCGGAATGTCTTCAACTCTGGTGTATTCAACAGTAAGCGCATTCGTTCCAGTCGCGGACATCCTTCCACACTTTACTCATCAGTTTTATCTGCATACTAGATTCAGACAAACCTAGTTGAAGATAATTGAGTATTCACAACAATGCGACGATTGTAATTGAGAGAGCCTCATAAGACGAGATCATTATGGCAGCCACTCGAGCTCAAATACTTACACAGATTGCTACTGAATTTATCATGTTGCATCGATTTTCCCGAGATCTGCTGGCATATCACAATTTGGCCCTTTCTAAGAGATATATTTCGAACAAGGAAACCCCTTGCAGCTTACGACATGGTCTGAGTATTAGATCAACAGTGGTAACTCAAGATCACGTGTTTTACACAGAAGTATGTTTGAGATTTGGCTTCCACTGAATTTTCTCTAGAATTGTTGTAGGAGAGAAGGAAAATATCTCTACTTCAGGATGGAAAGAGAAACGTTATTTCAGTAAACCGTGCTTGAATTCGCTCAAAATTCCCATCACAAGTCCTCTCGCATTGGATCCTGGAGGTGATGATCACATCCGTTTTGAAAACCAACAAATAAGCGCCAGGAAATCCTTTCTGTGCAGCAAAGGAATCTTGGCAGCATTTGATCCAAGCTCATTGTCCAGTTTACTTCAGCTTCCATCGCGTCTCGCGTTCTGCTGCATGTACGAGCTCTCGATAGGGAGGCCTTCGAGTATTCTCGCTGCCATGAGGGCTATCAACCTCAGAGTTCAACGCCATCTGAAGAAATTAGGTTCGGAACTGGGAAACAAGACATATTAACCCTTTCTTGATTGAACTCTCGGTATCATAGTCCATACGTCCTCAATTAGTTCTGGACGTTGGATTGGCTACCAAGCTGACTTTTCCCCGCATCTTGCACCAACACAACACCATCAATCGCATGCCAACATTCACCAATGGGGTATTTCTCGACGCCAAGAAGAGCAGTGAGTCTTCTCTGACTCCGCTCTGGTCATGCTGGAAGCCTGCATTAGAATCGGGCGTGGAATGTCGTCCCAGCCATCTTCCTGGAATCCGAGAAATCCTACGTAGCCTTCGCTATACTACTTTTTTTTTTTTTTCCCCATTCTGAGCTTCAGGTCCTAGTTTCTTGCATCAATTTCAAAAGTGACTTCCCCAAATTGATTCCTCGATTCTTTCCTTCTGGATCTGCTTTTGCTCTCATCGCTTTTGACTTTCGAGGCGAAAAGAAATCTGCTGTTCAAATTCGACGATGTCATCAAGCAGCTACGACCAATCTCAGTGGAGAGTGATGAGGGGTTCTCCAACCATCAAGTTCCTGAGGGCGGGTTTGTTATGGCTATCCCAGGTGTCAGAGAGAAGTTTTCTAGGTATATCTGAACATTTCCGAGGGGAATTTGTTTGGAAAAGATGTCTTGATTAATGTCGATGAGTCACCGATTGCTGCTCTTCTAAGTTAGACTTTGCTGAATAGAACAAGCTGATACCTCGATCAAAATCGCCAAAAAGCAACCCCAAATTCCAGATCACATCTCGTCCTACGATGCCTGAAGCAGTAGCTCGCATGAGAAAGCAATGTTTGGGAATTTGGAGGCGTTGAATTGTGATGATATCACAAAAGATCATTCCTGGTGTCATTATTGTGCTAGAGCGGACAAAGATGCAAATCGTAAAGGAGCGAGTTGGATCCTGAAAATCCCATTTCTTGATTTTGCATCCTGGCTAGTATTTAGGACCTTGAATACAACATTGAGTTTGTAGAATCCAAGTGTATAGAATTGATTTTCGGCAAGGACGTCCAGCCTTAGAGCGACCGGAGCCTGGAGAAGGTAGTTCGATATTGGATACGCTGCTTAGATTCGAATACCGTACCGAGCCTTCTGACTTTGAAAACAACGTGGAAGAACAAAGAGAGAGAACACGAAGAGAGAGAAAAAGCGAAACCGAGAATCGAGCACAGGACGAGGCAAACGAGAAAAAGAATGGCGAGGCTAGTACAGTAAGTTCGCGTGACCTCATTCTTCCCTGTGATGGTCTTCAGCCTGGATGTACCTTGCATTGAGGTATGTCAGAAACTCACATGATTATGAAGCTAGAAGAAAAGTGGTACTAAGCAGTGGGATAGTCTAGCGATGCCGAAGGCAATCTGACTGGGCTCGATACGGGAGCGGAGCCGGAGTGTCCCAACTTGGAGATAGAGATCTTCCATTGCGTCGACTGTGGTGGACCAGATCAGTATGGAAAGTGTAAAGGAGTATAAATCAACTTTCCGTCAAAACCATTATCAAGCTTACGTTAAAGAAACCACAGTTTGATTACGACTTCAAGGGTTGCGATTGTACTCTAGACACTCATCAACCACCCCCGCTAAGACGACCAAATTTCGGAAAGGGTCCAGCCAAACTAGCCAGATTGACAGACATTAAGTATGACACGCCAGACAAGTAATGATAAGAGTTATCATGGTTAGGGCGAAGGTGCAATTAAGTAGCCCAGCATGTATTTTTGTACAAAGGTAGGCATCGACTGAAAGTCTGGGTCTCCAAGAGCTCAGCAACGCTAGGTATAAATTCTAGCCACCTCAAGTATCATCTGGTCTTCAAAGATACTCGATGTGCGATTGATCAAGGGCCTTTTTCTATCATCGTCCTGGACTGTGCGAAGTGGAAGAGGAGGCAATAGCCGCCACCTCGGTAAGTCTGCTGAATTAGCCACATCCCTCCATCACAACATTATTGAAACACAGAAGCAATATCAGCTATCATGTATTCACCGAAAAGCAGCAGCCCGAAGGAAGTTTCTGCGGGTGCATAGCGCACCAAGCACGTTGGGCCATTCTGCATCAGATACGTTTGCTCTTGGTAGATTTTCTGGATGTAGAGGAAGTGGGTCTAGACACTTGACCAACACGTTCAGAGATGCAGATACGATGCTCGAGCCACTCCGCTAAGCTTACTTGCGCGTCCTCCCAGAGTCACGGGGTCCCAATCTGATTGGTTTCAGAACTTGCAGAGAATGCTCTAAGCGCTGAACAGGATATGTTTAAACAAAATGCATTGTGAATAGATAAGCTTGGAGATATACGTGTGATGTAGTCGACAACTACTGGGTGTCTTTAGGTCAGGGGAGAGGGAAAAAACTGGGGGGCAGATCATGTACTTGAGGAGGAGGAGTAGAGGAGTCGTGAAAGGTTTAGTGACGTTCGCTAAGAGCATGCACCAGGAATAATCATGTTGGATTCCACGGAAGAGTTGTGCGAAGAGATTTTCGACTATGAAGTATTATCGAGTCTGTAGTCCTGATAGCGAAATCAAAAGCATCAGTGAAGGCATTGTTTTATGTGTGTTCATTTCTCCTATATCATGTACCTGTCAAAGCCTGCACTGGCCCGCGATCATTCCCAAAATCCGAAATCCCAAGCACCACCGCGCAAATCGAAAAAAGCAAAGCGAAGACCGATGATAATCCTCCAGCAGACCTCTCCCGGACCCCCTGCTCGGCCATTAGAAATCATCGACTTTAAAGATGGAAGCCGTTTCTTTACTACATAAACATATCAGTGACTGCACATAGGCATCCAGAGAGGAGAATGACTTACGATCAAACGCTCCTTGATCCAAGTCTTGCCCTTGGTGACGGCAATTGGACTGCCAGCGAAGACCATTCCAACCTCAGTGGTACCATCCTTCTTTCGCAAGATGTCGATGCTGCATCCGGCCCGGCGAGCAGTGCCCTGGAGAAGAGCATCACGGTTTGCGCCCAACTTTAGGATGTCTCGATCGGTGAGGAGCAGTGCGATACAGACAGTTACCGGCTTTGACTTGGCACCTACAGTCTTGGTGGTGGTAGGCTTGATGGCCTGCTTGGGTGGCAGGGCTCGAATCTGGGCGCAGCCAAAATGGATGTTGTCTCGCCGGTTCTTATTGCCCATGATGACGTTGTTTGGTGGTAAGGAGTTGGAGTTGAGGTATTGTATGAAGGTATGAGAGACCGAAAGTCTCTAAGAAGCTGTATATATAGGTAGGGTGGAAGGGTTTGGACGATACTGGACGCTTTCTCGAAGAACAAGAAAAACTGTCGTTTGTTTTGTAGAGGTTGGTGCTTGTTAGACTCGAAGTTGATCTCGAAGCTCGCTGTCGAAACTATCATGAAAAGGAAGAAGGTCCCCTTGGACAAAAAACGATGGGGTTTATATAGTTCTAGAGAAGCTTCGTTTGTCAATCGTGTTGATAGAATAGTTTCTTAATTAGGAACATAGAATGACTTTTAGACAAAAAGGTGTCCAAATTAGGAAGCGATTCGACTAGGATTAACTTCTAGTGAGTCGTTTTTTTTTAATCCGGGTATCGTAGTCAAGTGATTAGATTTCACGATGTGGTCGCAGACGTGCGCCGCCAACACGGCATGTGACCTGTAAATTTCCAGAGTAGGATTCAGGCACACTGTGGGCTATCAGAACTGATCAGCAGTTTATAAACCCGATTTAAAGACTTTCTAGTTAGTCTTACGTCAAAGAAGATGAGCTGGATGTAGTAGGTGACCCTTTATTCCAATGGCTTTACCTGGATCATAAGATCAAAATTACTTGTCATTGAACATAGACAATTAGATTGCTTGGGTTTATACATGATCACGTTACTCTCCAGTTCTGCATGCCTCCGGGCAGCTCATTCTGCTATCAGTGAACGAAATAAGGGCAGATTTTATCGCATCGATGTTCAGGACGCGAGCCATAAGCCGAGCATTGCTTCGACCCGTCACTTGCAGGTTCCTGATCGGATATATATTTTAGAAGCCACAGCTGTTGACATGAATACCTAATCCTGGAGTGAATACAGAATGTGATGTCTGCTTTCAAGGATGGGAGGTCCTTGGGTTGATCCCTGCTTCCGGAGATACATCCTCAACTTCTTTACACTTTTGGTTGTAAGAATAACTTAAAGTCTTTCCAGCTTCTCGGACTCCTTGCAGAAGATGTATCTATCAGTGCGATCGTCTTCCAGATGTTTTTGTACAATCGATACGTGCAAGAACCTACAGGGAATGTCACGGGCATTATTAGGAGTCTTGCGTTTGGGTCTGTTGCATATATTTTCAGTAGTGGGTGCACCACTAAGTTCTGCACCCGATGCCAAACCCGCGAAAGCAAAAGTCCCGAAGCACCCTGATCTTATATCAAAATAGAAATGAACACTAGTATCAACTCTCTTGCCGAGATCTCAATTCCTGCAGTCCAGCGAGTCGGTGTGAGTCCATGAACATTGAGCCTACTGAAAATGTGTTAGTGAAACCATGAGTATCATAGATTATCATAGATGTTAAAGCGAAACTTACAGTCAAGCGCTCCTTGATCCACGCCTTTCCCTTCGCAACAGCCAATCCACTCCCAGAGGAATGAATCTCACGATCAGACTCAACTCAACGGTCTTCTTCGGAAGGACTGCGATGGTGCAGCTGCTTCTCTTCCGGATACCCTTCACGATTGCGAAGTCGTTCCGAGCCAGTTTTTCGACGTCTTCATCAGTGACGGTCAAGGCGACACGTGTGGTCTTCGACTTGTTGACGACGGGCGAGGTGATGGGGGCCTTGGTGACGATGGTCTGGGCGACATACTTCTTGGACTTCTTTCGCTGTCCGCAGAGGAGAGGGTTCTTTGAGTTTGGGTTGCCCATGTTGGGTGAAACTTTTAGGTATGGGCGTTATTTGTGGTGTGAGAAAGGCTCGTGGGTGAGGACAGGTTCGTAGTTTCTTCTGAGGAAGACGAAGTGTTCTTGTAATGGTATGAATGAAACTCGAAGGTTTGTCGAGATTTCGATGTCGAAATGTGTGAGGGAAGGAGGAGGTCTGGTTGGAAGTCGAATACGCTATCTATATAAGAAATCGAAAGACGGCCTCCTCACCATTAAGGGCTAACGAAGCGCTCATCGTCCTAGATGAGTCGACAATGCGACATATTCTTCATTCGCCATTCAGGTTGGCATGGCAAGTGAAGGAAATGTCGCATCGCCGTTGGTCTCTTGCTAAGCGAGGTGTCGACTACCACCCACCTCGACAAAACCATGGCCGAATCGGCAAACTTTCAGACCAGATGAGGTTTAACAAGCCACTGAAGTCTGTACCAATGACCATGACAACTAGCACAGTAGATGAAGAAGATGTAGCAATTCCGTCCTCATCATGTTAAGTGAGGCAGGGGAGGTCAATTCCTTCGGGGTTCCGACAAAATCATAGCTCAATGGGGGAAGTATCTCGGCAGGCCATAACCGTGTCGATATGATTCATTTCCATCCATTCAGGTCTATCCTCCTTCGGCAAGTTCTACATCCTCGCATGTCACCACGTTCTATACATTAGTGCTTTTCCAATAGCCAGAGGATTCACATGGTATTTCCGACTGGAGAGCAGGCTGAATATCGGCTACAAATGCCCTAAGGAGCGGAATATCTCTTTCTCTTATACAACGTAGGTCAGATGCAGCAGCTGACCCTTTGTCGGTCTGAAGGGCACGCAACAGATGAGCATGCTGTCTAGATCATACTGGGCCGGTACAAACATATTGTCTTGAAGCTACAGTACAATCATGAATGCCCTTGACACATGTTGTCGTCTTGTGAAAGTGGCATCATTTGTCTATGAAATGAGAGAACATTTCCCACATTAGTCAGACTAAAATCTTTTTATCGCTGATTCCGTCTTAGTGTTTGGACGTGAGCGACTGCCGCTACAACCTGAGCGGAGGGTAAGCATCCCTGGGCATGCCTGAACACGGCCGGAGTTCAGCTTGAGTAGCATCACCACACAGCACAGTCAGCCTACGCATGCACCGAGACGCTATTTTAGCTCCTGAAGGGGCTCCTTCCAGTTCTTTCCTTCATCTTGTCTCTGAGCAGAGCACAGATCCTATTTTGGCTCCTTTCGACCAACTCGTGACATCGTCGGGGAACAGGCCATCATCATTTCTTGTTGTATAACAACTTCTTATTTAATAAACTGTTATAGGACTACTTTTTCTACAAAGACTTGTTACATAATGACCCGTTACATAATTACTTATCATATAGTAACTTCTTGCACGCCATATTTATTATGGCGAAGGAAACCTAAGGCTATCGCCAAAGTACAAATGCATCGTATGTCATGAATATATACGCGAGATCTTAGTGACGTGTGGCTGTCAGGGCTATCAACATTATTGTGGGGTACTCCCAATGTCACAGCACTGTCCGTAGGACATTAGAAGGAAGGCGAAGTTCATGTAGCTAAACTTTTATTTTTATTGGTCGGGTCTAGTCCGAGTCACTTGTTGGTTATACTTGAGTATTCCAAGCGCCATCACAGAGCGAAGTCACTTGTTGCCCGCTTTACATTGCCACGCTCAGACCTAGAATTAAAGCAAAGGTAAAGTCGCTAGTTTGTAAATTAATAAATATGAGTGAGATCCAGATCCAGACATTTATGGCTGTGCAACCATGCCTAGCTGTCCTTCAGAGGTATCGCTCCCATGCTTACCTGGTACAAAAGGCAAGAGCACTCTAGTATTCACATAATCTCTACCCAGTAAACGGTCATGATTTCCATGATAGATACATTGGCTTCTGTGACAACAACACCGACTTTCTGCACTTGAATGCCGCGTCGGGGAAGCTTCCCAGGTGCCGTGCCCCGCAGTGGCCCGCAGCAATGCTTTTGTCGACTCAAATTCTCTATTTCAGCTCCACGAGATCCTCCAAAGTGACAGGTCTAATAACATTTGCAGACCGCTTTACGCCAGCATCTGTGGTCACTTTCAATGAATCAAGATCAAAAGGAAGATCTAACAGCCTTCGCTACTTTGTCACGAATAACAGCCTTCAAGGTCGGTCGATTAACACAATACACCCAGTTGTGGCGAGCTAACAGGGACCTGTCAGGTGTTTCCACTTGTAAAGTATCTCGCGCACTATCTCGCGCATTGACAGGCACTGCATGCCGTTGTCTCAGAAAGTCAATCCTACACGAACTGCTTCCGCCGCTATGGCAAGCCATTATTGCGAGCAAAATAATATCATGTCTCCTCCGTTGCAAAGTTGTGAGGAGATCTAGCAGCCACTTCGAGCTTACTGAATGCTCACCGCAGCTATGCAGGCTGGATTGAGATGTCGATTGGTCCCTGTCATATCATTTCTGAGTGCTTAGGATACTATCTCTCAGCTGAAAGACGTCCAAGAAAGATGATCGAATCTCAGTGGAAGGATAATCGCCTTCTGACTGGGTTGTTTTGAGGCTGACTTGCCTCCGAGACTGATGATTGACTGAGATCAAGATTGGCAATTGCATAGCTGATGGACACCATGTTCTGGTTCCAATAATGGCTGACGACAAGTCACAAAATGATGTGGTACTGATCGCGATGGGTGAGACCATACATGTGTACAAGACTGCAGTCTCTTTGCAGCATTTCTCATCTGTACAGCAGAATTTTAATCTCCAACTTTCGAAGCAAGCAGTCACCATATAACATCTATCCCTCGACTATGGCGAAGCCTCAGGATGTAGCAGCTACAGGTGTAGTGGTTGGAATGAAAGAATTGACAGGGGAAGTACACCCAAGAGTTGATATCGATGTCTTGCTTGTTTCGCAGCCAGATACTTTCAACCTGTTTCTCCAGGCCCTGGGAACATTGCAAAAGAATCCAAAACTTCTTGGATATTACCAACTTGCTGGTAAGCTTAATTCGTTTTCATAACGCAGTCTTTCCTTGACTGTTGACAGGTATTCATGGACTTCCAACAAAAAACTGGGATGATGTTGGCAAGAGATTCAATGATAGAAACCATGGCTACTGTGCGCATGGAGTTTTGATCTTCCCAACCTGGCACCGGCCTTACTTGTCACTCGTCGAGGTGAGTGTTGTCCACTTAATGAATTTTTCGGCTTCAACACTGACACCAACTCAGCAAACAATCTATCTCCAAATGGTCGAGATTGCAGGAAGATACGACGAGCCACATCGACAGAAGTACCTCGATGCAGCAAAAGCTTTTCGCCTTCCGTACCTCGACTACTTCCGCCCACGCGATGGCAAAGTCGAATTTCCTGGCCTGGGACCGAACGCTTCCCAAACTACATTCCCGTACAACTTTCGATTGCCTGATATCTTGAATGAGAAGAACATTGCACTTCGACTCCCGCCTAACAACGAGTTGGCATACGACATCGACAATCCCCTCTACACCTATGAGTTTTCTGAAGCAAAGGGGCAGCTTCCAAAAAGCAACCAGGAGTACATCGTAAGTCATCCAAGCACTGCAGCACTCCCTTCTCACATCTCCGATAGGCGCAGCTAGGTATTCGACATCTCAAACAGTGAGGTATCCCGCAGATAGTAACTCGACAACCCATGACTTGCCAGAACTCAGCAATGCTCTGAACTCAGGACGTGAAGGAAGAAATTCCCTGGCTCTCGCCCTTATACATTCCCAGCCTTACGGCCGATTTCAAACAGTGGCATCGGATCTTCTGGCGAAAGGAGACCTTACGTCCTTCTCTTCTCGAGCTGAGGGGAGTGGGTCACTCGAAGGCTCTATTCATGGAAATTATCACGTACTCATTGGTGGTCAAGGAGGGCACATGTCAACCCCTATCTTGGCAGCATTCGATCCAGTGTTTTGGTTTCATCATTGGTATAACAGTCCCTCATGCAAACACTCTGTGTGTTCTAACAGCCTTTATAGTCAAGTGGACCGCCTATGGGCGTTCTGGCAAGCATTCCATCCGGAAGAATGGTTTCCAAAACCAGAAGTCGGACAATTAGCTGAGGAGAAGAAAGATCTCTTGCCATTCTACAAGTCACGTTCAGGGCCAGGAAATGGAACCTTCTTTAATTCGGATGATTCCAGAGAAACAGAACATTTCGGATACATCTACGACGATTTTGTCGGAATCGACAAGAATGATCTTCCAGCACTTCGGAAGCACATTGACGATAAGTATATCTGGGCTAGTCGAACACCATCTCATCCACGGATCACTGAACCTCCTTCCAACATGATTCCTTTGAATGTACGATCGACACAGTTCTTTTTGAAGGAAACCAATGGATCAGCAAAGCATTCTCGCAGAGCTGCAAACCCAACTGACTCCTCGACTGCTGATGGTGGTGCAATCGCTAATTCCAAGACGGTCGGATCCGCTGGTTTGCCGGGCGCATTCATCTCCAGTGTGCAATCCACCGTGCAGTCGATTCCAATGAAGCTACAAAGTGTCCTGACCGCAACAGCCCAGAATCCGCCCAAGATCGATTCTAAATTCGACAGAGAGTGGTACGTGGACTCTGTAGTGGAGCGGTAAGTTTCGGATCTTGCACTTCCCCTGAAATTATACTGATACCCTCTACCCCGTAGAGCAGCAGCAAACGGCCCCTTCACAATCTACTTCTTCCTCTCCCTCGCCGGAGAGTTGACCACCGACCCCAACAAGTACAACCAATCGCCCTACCTGGCAGGTATCAACCACGTCTTCGCCGCTCCTCGCGAAGTTTGCTCAAACTGCGGTGATTTAGAAGCAGCAGGACAACTTACATCAGACACCAGCCCCATCACTCCTTTGTTGCTGGACTATGTCGACGTACCCGATAATGACTTGGAGAGTTTGAGACCAGAGCATGTCAAGCCTTTCTTGGTGAAGTATTTGAGGTGGAGGGTTGTTTATGTGAGTTATTCATTTCTGTCTTTATGTTTAGTTGGGTCGGAGTGCGGCTAAGACAGATGTAGCATGGGAATCTTAAGCAGGATCCGAGAGATGTGCCGGATCTGAAGGTTAGTGTTAGTGCAAAGATTTATCACCAGGATGGGAGTAAGACTTTTGAGGTTTATCCTGATGTTGTGGAGGAGATTTTAAGGAATGCGAGTCCTACTGCTGGTGCTTGATTGTTTTTAGTTGTGTTGTTCAAGAGACATGTCTGCGCAAGATGTCGAAAAATTAGTGGGCAGTAAGCGAGCAAAAAGGTAGAACTGAAGGAGAATCTGACAAAATTTCCATATTTTGCCATTATTCACTTTGGTATTTTGATACTTTGTCCTCTGGTCTCACTCTTCGGGTATCCACTAGCCTTTGCTCTGGGACTCTTGACCTATTGGTGTCGCATTCAAGGCATTTTTGGTCTCGGCAAAGCAGAATCACACCAGCAATAGCATACAGGGATAGAACGGAGCGGCATCAGTTGATTGTAGCTCAACTACGAGTGGAGATTCGTACAGTGCTAATGCCGCGAAGGAATTATTCAAAAAACCAACCAAGCTATCTCATTAAAGAAACCCGTTTCAAAAGTAAACAAGGATAAAGAAGTGAGCCGGGTAACGAAAGGGTGAGCCGAGAGGGATTCGCGCCGAGTAGAAGCGGCAAGCTTCCCAACCGACCATGGCACTAAGATAAAATAAGTTGTCTTCAACTACCAAAAAAGTCTCCTCTCGGTCACCACGAATACAATCTCTCCATCCCACCCATCACGAGCTTTTTGAAGCTCAAAGAGACACCTTCGCTTCTGCTAAGCACTAATCACCTGCCCATGCTCTCCTTCCCTTTCCTTCAGTCCTCAAGCTTCTTCTACAAACTCGCCATCAAAACACCCAACCCCACAAGCGCAGCCACCACAACCTCAATCCCCATTCTCCTACTGCGCACAGTGCCAGAAACCTCCTGCGGCGTAGGAGTAGCAGTCGCATTTCCAAGAGAAACAGTCGGCTTACTTTTCGTAGGGCTCGGCATCAACATAGTCGTATTAGGGTAAATCTTAACACTGGTCGTAGCCGGTACCGCTGGATGAACATAGATACTAGTACTTGGACTTGGCGTCGGCTTAGGCGGCAACAGAGTTGGCGTCCCAAGACTGAGGGATAGCGAATTGGTAGGATATGGTGGTGGTGGAGGCACGTAAGTTGTCTCTGCTGGGGGTGGAGGTGGTGCGATGGTTGGGGTTGGGTGGCCACTGTGGCCTGGGACGGAGATGGTGAAGGAGTAAGTCCAGGAGGAGACAGGGAGTGGGATTACTTTTGTGGAGAGGGTTGTCCATGGGGTTTTTGTGGGTGGGTGGGGGTGCCATTTGGGTGTTGTGGTTGTGGTTTCGCAGTCGGTTTCGACTGGGTACGGAGGGGGCATAGGGGTAGGTTCGTCGTCGCAGTCAGTGGTGCTGGTTTTCCAAGGGATCCAGGTTGCGGTGACGAGGGAGGTGGCGGTGGAGAGAAGGAATAGGACAAGTGTTGGGGAACGCATCTTGAATGTAGTCTGAGTTTGTTTGTCGGCGTGTTTGTATGTAATCGAGGTGGAAAGAGTAGGATGTGAGATGTGATGGCTGCTTGATGTGAGGTGTGAGAAGATAGGATGGCAGGGATCCGAATGAGCTTCGCAAAACGAATGTAATGACCACGAATAGAAACGAGTGTATTGTGTCCGGTGTCAGTCAAGGAAATAAAGATCAGCAGAATTCAGGATTTTAGAGTGGACCTGGCCGGCTTCTATACATGTGCTTCAGACCCCCGTTCACGATCTTAAACTCAGCTCATCTCATGGAATGAACAGCCAAACCATAACCTGGTAGTACCAGAACCAAACCTATGGAGAACCATATCCTCCCATCTTACCCCTTTGGCTCTCCATACGATCTCGTATCTGGATAAACACCCCCTCGCTTATGATTGGCGAGCCAGATAGCCGCGACGGTAAACACCACGGCCAGGTTTTGTTTTAATTGGCCGAGGAAATCTTACTTCCTTCTCTCGGCATATTATGTGATATAGGGATATTAGTTCACGCGCGTTAGGTCGTACCTGCATATCCACCATTTATCTCCACAGTAAGCAGTCCCTGCATGCTGTTTACCCATCCAATCACCTACCCTCTCGTCTTACGAGCTCACCAAGGTTGGGACCTAGTAGTCATGTATGTTGTCATGCGTTCATATGACGCACCTAGTGGAAGGGGGATAATTAAAGGGAATGTGAAGATTGTGTTTAGTGACTCCATATGAGGATATTGTGTGGAGATTGATTTGCTGTGTTTGGATGTTGCATGGTTGTAGGCAGTGATCTGGGTCTAGCTATCTTGAACAGAATGAGACTCGACTGCCTGACAAACTTCAGCATCATCAAGGAGTTGGTCCTGGAACATTTGCACGGAAAGGAGACTTGGAGAACATGAAGCCATGATCAGCTGATGCGGATGAGCCCGTTTTGCACAACGTGACCGTGCCACGTTTGCTTTTGGCGAGCTGCTGAGGCAAGCTCTTGGGCATTAACAGTGGTACAGTGAAGGCATGCCAGCGATAAATTTCACTGGTGATGAACACCGTGCTTAAAAAAGCGCAGTATTTGTCTCTCAAACAGGTGGCATTGGTAAACGAACAGCAACAATCAATACGCTTTTAAATAAGCATGTGCACGAGGAGACAGTCTGAGAGAAGGGAGTCTAAGTCTTCAAGTCTATAGGTAATCTTACTTTCTCCTTGCTCTTGACGTCCTTCCACTCCAATAACCGTCTAAGACTTATCTGGAAATCCGAAATCGACACCAAACGCAGGATACACATATCTGACAACCTTGCCCGACTTCGTGAGACCAATAGCGTAGTCATCGAGGATCTTCATGTCTGATGCATCGAGCTTGACAATTTCCATGTTCGCCTTTATTCTCTCTGGGTTGACGGACTTGGCTAGGACGGAGCTTCCTCTCGCGACTGCAGAATCGGAGTCAGTATTTCTCTTGTCATGATCTCTGATGAAAAGGGATAGCAGGGGAGCGCATACCGTGATAACTCAACAATACACTCGCAGGCGTAACACCCCTCTTCTCCGCAACCTCCAAGATCGGCTTCTCCTTCATCATCGGGCTCCCCGAGCTTCCCAACGGACTGTACGCGGTAATGTGAATGTTCTTCTCCTTGCAGAAATCGACAATCTCTTGTTGTGGTAGCGAAGGGTGGTTCTCGATCTGGTTGACGGCTGGCACGATCGTGGCTTCAGGGAGGAGTTCTTCGAGGTATTTGACGGAGTAGTTGGCGACGCCGATGGCTTTAACCTTGCCGGTTGCGACGAGCTTCTCCATTGCCTTCCATGTTTGTGTGTGTTTCCAGTCGGTAACGAGATCGCGAGAGCCGTCGGGGTGCTTGGGGAATTTCTCGTGGTTGCCTGTGTGTTGGGAAGATACAATGTTAGATGTGAATTTCGAAATGTTGGGCTGCGATTCTTGGCGGGGTAAAGTGGGATGTGGCAGGAGGGATGGCGGGGTAGTTTTCGAACGCGGAAATTTTGTCACGTACCATTGGGGTTCATGGCGACGGGCCAATGCATCAAATATAGATCAACATAGTCGAGTCCCAGGCTCTTCAAGCTCATATCCAGGTTCTGCTCGACACGGGAGTGGTAGGTGCACCATAGCTTTGTGGTAACGAAGATGTCTTCGCGCTTTACGCCATTTGCGAATGCTTCCTTGAGACCTTCACCAACTTCGTCTTCGTTGCCGTAGCAGTATGCTGATCCAGTTAGTTTCCGAGAAAGGCATTCAGCGGGAGAAAGGAATAATTACCGCAATCAATGTGCTTGTATCCAACAGACAGCGCATACGAAACTGCCTTCTTCACCTCTCCAGGACCAGATTGCCATGTCCCGAGACCCAGAGCTGGGATCTCAGCGCCAGTGTTGAGCTTGAACTTTGTGTCTGCCATTTTTGATATTATTTCGAGAGTGCAGTGGTATGGTTATGTCTGGATGAGGGAATTCTTCGAAGAAAAGGTTGATTTCAATGAATTTGGAAAGTTTTGGGGGACTGAGGTCATGTATGGTTTTATGCCGTTACTTTACCCGTTCACCGAGCCATGATTTTGGCTTCGTCACAGGTTGAGTTGCTGGTTAAATTGTCCGTCGCCCGCTGTAAAGATAGCCCGAAACTCTTGGTACGGCAACTGGCGGGGTAATTTTCCTGATGGGGACTTGGCGGGGTGGTCTAGAATTGCACATGACTAAGACAATGACTCGGTGGGGAACAAGTTGAAAGACGGCGTAAATATTTGGCTGGACACAAGGGCACAATTGCCTACATAGGAGAGAATTGTGATAGGGATTGGACTGGGAAGGGATTGTGACTTGACTTTGCTCACGCTCCTACCCCTCTGTTTGCCAAGCAATCTAGCGAGACTGCTCTCTGAACTGTGCAGTATTAGAGAGTAGTGGAGAGAAACATGGAAACGACTTACAAGCTTAAGCAATACGGTATGAACTCGCTGCATGTGCGAGTTGAGGCCATATCGCAATGTTTAAAGAGTAGTGATGTGTTTACTGAGGAAGTGATCAAGTGCTTTGCCTAAGGCGCTGTGAATGGCTTAATTTAGCGAAAGCGGTTGGCACATGGCTTTTATACAGACATTGTAGCGCTTGGGAATGATAACCTATAGTCTTAATGAGAAGCGAACAGGTTTCAGTGACAATGTACCTGAATACGGACTCACATTTGCGTGCCCGTCTGTTTTTGGTATTCTTCTATAAATATTTCCTTCTGATCTAATTCCAAAGCCGAAAAATAAACTCACTTGAGAGACACCAGGCCAAGAATTCTTTCCGACAGCGATATCAACAGTCAGAAGTCACGTCAGTATGCAGCTCAACAGATTTCACATCATCCCCCTCCTTCTCAGAGTAATCACTTTGCACAACAATTCTAGGAGCTCCGAACATCCTCCCTCAGAACACCGATATCAGCACTGGCGCCTCGCACTCTACAAAAGACAGCCAAGTTTCGATATCACCCATCCACAGAGGAGACAAAGCAGGGAACGATGGAAAGACCAACGTTCCAGTCATAGCTATTGTCCTTGGCTTACTAGCGATTCCAGCATTTGGCGGATTCATCATATGGGTATTCATTAAACGGGGTGGCGGGATGCGACCAAGACCTTAGGGTTTGGCTTGAGGTCCTTTTCGGATGGATGTTTTTTTCTTCTTTCTTCTTGCAAGAAATACGAGAGAGCGGGCGCATATGAGGAAATTGTGGACAGGTAGTATTTCGCCTTGTTAAACAAGATATATGGCTTGCATTACACTGCATGTTTTGGAGTATGAATGAGCCTCGGTCTTATTTGTTCTTGTTAGATTGGTATATCTTGCTTATACAGGTACGGAAACTTGAGGGCTGGCACTGTGTCGTACACGTGCAGCTTCCTTGTATGATGATCTTTGTTCTCCAAACTTGTTCAAGTCCGAATGTGAACTACCGATGCATTGTTGTTAGCCAAACAGCTATGCCGACTGTCTTTTACCTCCTGTTGTGGAAGAAAACGAGTCTAATAATAGCAATAAATGACATTGTGACACCCGGATGGTTGGTTGTGCCATCACCTGCTTCCACGACAACGAGTCGGGGTACAATGCGGGAATGTGTTTGTTTGCTCAACAACGCACCCTAGCGCCGTTTGCTCTAAGCGAAGTCTTTGACAACTTCGACATAAAAGCATCTCGTTTCTCCTTTGTCTCGGAAATATACTATAGAAGCGTCGAATCAGAACTTCGATCACGGTCATTGTTCTCCGCAAGCCACTTGAGATACCCATACACACACTTACAACACCAAGATCCAACAGCGCCGAAATGAAGCTCACCATCCTCAACATTACCGCTCTCCTCACGAGCATGACTCCCGTTCTCGCCCTCACAATCCCCGGCATCCTCCCCAACCCAGACACTCTCCCAGATGTCTCCAAGCGCGATCCCGCCAGTCTCCGACTCGGCTCCGTTGCCTCCATCGCCATCGGTTTTCTCTTCGGCTCACTCTTCGTCGTCTGGATCGGTCTCTGCATCTACCACGCCATCGCCAGCTTACTTCGCAACGACGAGCAACTAGCATTTGAAAGTCATGCTAAGTCTGACGCCGAAAAGTCGGATGAGGAGGAGAAGAAGAGTTGGGGTGATAGTTATGGTGCGGGACCGGTGCTTGGTACGATCTTTGGGGTGACGTTCGCGCTTTGGGGAGTGTTGTTTGTGTGGAATCTGGTGGCTGCTATCGAAATTCTTGAATATATATGAGCATTTCCGGTGGTGGAAATGCAGATGATGTGGTGGCAACTGCATGATCCTTTTCATTGGAACTCAATGCGGAATTCTTAGCTATGAGATAAATACCTCACCAATTGGTCATTACAGATCGTTCCCAAATAGACTTGGATTCCTAATCTCTCATATGAATGTAATGTTGAGAACATGATTTCCAAAACAAGCTACCACTGTCTATTTTCGCTCATTTGATTGCGATAAGCACTTCGTCATGTTATTAAGTAATAGTTAGGGATGGCTGAGGCATTTATTAGTATACAACACCTCTTAAGTTACTATCCACTATCATTTCCCCTGTCGCTGAGCTCTCTGAACACACTAAGATGGAAATAGAAAAGGGTGCCCATCAATTGCACAAAGAAGAGAACAGTACCCAATACACGTATGGCGATAGCTTGACCTAAAATTCACAGCTCCATTGGTGGCCTGTCTAACGCACGATGGGTATACCGACTGCAGTATCATCTCCATCTTTGCATTTTCTATAGAAAAATCTACTCTTCTTTAAATCTTTGCATCTTATTCTTCACCACCTGATCAACAATGATTGCAATCATAAACACGAATACACAAATCGTGATGGTCCAGGGACTCATTCCCAGTGTCAACGCAGCATCCGTCAATATCAGTAGAGTGAGTAAGCACAACCCAACTCCAAGTAGAATATTTGTCGCAATAGCAACAAATCTCCACCTTGCCCTGTACTCGATGTTGGACATACTGAGCCAACTCAAGACTCCAATCCAGATCAGCGTTAAGCCTCCGCAGGTGAAGAAGTAGCCAAACAGAAACTTGAAGACCTTAAGGTAAGCGTCGTAGATAGCCGGAATAGCGGTGGAAGGGTCATCCTCCATAATAGCTGGTATATGTGATGGTTCGAAGCCGTAAGCGTCAAACACCGTTCTGAAAAGCAGGACCTGAATCGCTTCAATGGCAACACTTGACTGCGCAGGCGTCGAACTATTATTTCCGAGTATTTGGAGATTGAGTTCCGCAATTTTCGCATCGTGTAGAGAAACCGGAAAGAACCCTTCGAAGATCACAGTGTTCACCGTTGAGCTCAGGGCAGCGAAGGCTTCGGTAGTTTTGGGTGCATCGGCTATGGTCAGAATATCCACGCCTTCGAACGTGTCTTTTACATATTCGATAATGTGTCGCCAAGCTACAAATTGGCTGGCCCCCTCCGTGAGCAGCACAAGGGTAACGTGGAACGGGAAGTGTAGACAAGCCCAAATATGCTGTCGGATAGACGTCGATTTGCCCTCATGGAGATTGTCAAAGTACAAAATATAGACAAGATACTGCGCCATGGTCAAATTCCGTAGTATCATGAGTTATGGCTTCGGGACATACTATAATAAGGACGGAGCAAGTAATACCACCAATGGCCGCCGCCGAGAATGTATTATCATACTTTTCGATCTTCACAATCGATTTGCATACCCCTATCACGCCTTCTCCGAGCTACGTAAGTTTAGAAGGCTGGCAATCGAAGAAAAGATTGTGGACTTACAATAATGAGAGAGAGGCAGCTCATACGCTCAATCAGATGGGTCCCCTGAAAGCTAAGAACTTGCCAACGCGCCGCAATAATAATACTGGAGACTGCTTCAAAGACAAATACTATGTACCATCCGATATACAACAGTGGTGACGTTTCATAGACAAGTGCGATATAAATCGCCACGTACACAAATACCGCCGCAAGAAGGGTTGACATATTGACGATCAAGGGCAGCCTTGATTTCTTGTATTTCCAAACAAACACTAGAACAGTTCCATATTGGAATGTCAAAACCGTGCGACTCACGATAAGGACTATGCTAAGCTTCCTCATCAAAGTCCAGGGTGTAGTGTGATCCAATTCGTTGAACTGTGGACCAACGACTGCAAGGCCAACCATGACTCCGAAATGACACGCATGGGCAAGACGTTCAGATATGCTATCGGTTATGAATCGAACATCGCATAAAGTGACTTGGCCTATGTAATATGTGAGAGTGCAGAAGCTAGTTGGGAATTTGAGATTTACACCAAGTAAACCAAAGAATGCAGAAGAACCCAACATAGATGCCCAGTGCTGCGTGCGGTTAATATCCGCCTCGAAGGAGTAGGTGATGTATTGACTTACACACTTGCGAATTGATTTCCTGCTTGTCGTTGAAGCTTGCCAAGTTTGCCACGAAGAAGAGGTCAAAGAAGAGTTGTAGGTTGGTGCTCTCTTCGTAATGCTTGAACACGGGCTCGTTCATGAACTCGTCTATCTCTCTATTGATATCGCCAGGCTCTACCGTACCGGCCGATGAGTATGGGGTGATTGCCTCCTTCGATGTGTGAGATGGAGTTAAAAGAACGTGGCATGGTGGACACCTACTAGCGGACTTTTAAAGACTGGGAGGTGGAGCTGACTCATTGTGATTGAGGAAGTCAGCTAAAATTGAATAATCAAAAAGTCGATACCGCTTGGAAACGCGACGAGGCTACTGCGGAGGAGACTGCCTTTCATACAACAAGCTCGGTGGAGTATCTACATCCTCAATATATATTGACTGCGCTTGAATAGTCTAGACCCAGCCTTAGAAGCCAATTCTTGCGCTATGAGTTGAGGCGTTTCCCTTGGACCGCTATCGAAATGTGGAATGTAGCTATTTCAGCCTCCCAGTCAATCCGACCGCAATGGCTCTAGCTTAGCATTAATCCAAGAAACTAATTGTGAGTTGTAGTCTTAGTCACAAGTGGTATTCGTCAGTTTCTTGATATAGTCATAAGTTTTGCCGATCCACTGAGTTGGGTAACGATTTCAAAAATTCGCAGGAATCCGACGAGTAGAGGAGAGACCTTTCTGCACTTTGGTTTGCTCAGGACGTCCCTTCGATACGATTCGCCCTCTGGATTACTAGAACTCTAGCCGTTGGTAGGTATTGATGATTTCTCATCAGCACTCAGATTTTATTGGATCAACGAGAGAATTTTCTTGTAATCATTTTATCGGTTCCGCAGAGAATTCTAAAGGATTCAATAATGTAGTAAACATAACCCCTACCAACAAAGCTTCCAGCCAAATTGATTCCCCACTATTTGTAATCAAAGCGACAGTGAATGCGAGTCTCTTGCGCCTCATACATAGGTACGGTAACAACTGTTGCTCTTGCCGGACGATCAACTTCTGAGTGGAGATCGCCAGCTATCACCGAAACAGAGTCAAGGTCAACACCCTTACTATGCCACAGAACTACTCTGTATTGATCACCAAAGAGATTCTTGAGCTTTTCCACATCAATGCCGTCATGCTTAGTTCGTATCGTAATCTGACGGTGGCCATTGAGATTTTTGCCTGTGGTGGTTTTGTCCTTGACGGACGGCTAAATCCGATAAATTAGCATATGGACTTCTAAAGAACCGACACAATAGACCTTACACTCCATATTTGGGCAATCTCAACTTCACGGAAGACAGATCTTCCTTCTAAATCATCAAGAGCAATATTGACTATCTGTCCAGTTGATGCGGCGGCGTTGGCCAGAGACTCTTGAGGAGCGCTATCACGACTAACGCCATCGTCTAGAAACATACTGTATGACTATAGACTGGTCAGGACCATTCTTTGTGATGGCAAGATGGAGTAAACATACGTTGCTTCGACCTGGGTAGATGTGAATGGTAATAGGGATTATCTCCCCTGGTCTATCGATATCCGAGACATACTGGCGGACGGGGATCTGAGGAATTATACCACCAGCTCGGATGAACATAGGGGTGATGAATGGAATGTGATCTTCGTTGCTTCTGATGGAGCCGTCCCAAGTGATCGTGATTCCGCCATCTCGGCTCGAGTTCAAGGGCACACCCAAGGAGCCATTCTTCAGCAAGCGCAGGTTGAAATCATACCACTTGTTTGGTTGCGGAAGATAGATCTCACGCTCTCCAACATTACGGTCGGCGCTGTTACTTGAACCGTTCTGATCTACCTGTGGATCCATGATGGGGCAGATCAGAAGATCTTGTCTAATCATATACTGGTTGCTCAGAAATTGGCTGGCGTCGGTGAACAGGGATTCGTCAAGGGTATCTGTTATTATCTTTGACGAGTTACTGTTAGAACTTTTAACTTTAGATGAGAATTCCTTACCAGTGTACGAGCAATTGGCAGGCCGTTGACTTGATTTTCAAACATTGTGTCGTAGAGAAGCTGCAACAAGGTGTATCGTAGCTCAACATAATACCGGCACACTGGCTCCACGGATGTATACAGCCATTCTTCAGAGCGTAAGAGGTCTTTGTTCTTCTCAAAGTGCTCTGTGTAAGCGAACGGTTCCTATTTGGTCATCAGTAGCAGTACGGTCATAAGCAGCATCGTGCTTACCTGAAACCATTTCATGCCTGCATCAATCTTGCCATGGTAGTGATTTCTTTATAGATTGTCAGGTATCAAACATTTACTTGCAGAATGGAGTCATACCTGAACCATGGTAACATGAAATAGGCACAATACCATCGGATGAGAAGCTCTGGATCACAATAGCGATCTTTCTGATGAGTTATACTGTCCTCATTTGGCATGAAACCACCCACGTCAGCTCCGGTGATTGATACACCAGAGAGACCGGATGATAGTACTTGAGCGACGGAGATTCTGAAAAAGTCCCACGTAGAAGCATTGTCACCGGTCCATAAACCGGCGTAACGGTGCATGCCTGCGAAACTCCCGCGGCCAATGATGAAGTTTCGCTTTCCTTTCCGGTGCGGGAGTGAGTTCAATCCTTTATACGTCGCTTTGTGGAGATTGTAGCTGAATAATGACCACAGCTCAATGGCCGTCTTTTTGGTCTTGATGCTGTCTAGGTCTTGACTCCAGCCGTCGCAATTCATCAAAAGACGGAACGGGAACCTTTTAACGTAAGTATTGGTCTGCAGATAAGAGCGGGGTAGCCTACCCTTTCATATCACCGTACGCGATGTTGACGCACGGGGAAGTCATGTCTTGCCAGACAAATTCGAGACCTTTATCAAAAAGATCTGAGTACTGCTCACCCCACCAGCGTCTGACTTCCGTCCTGTTGAGGTCGGGATAGTACCCAGGCTTTTCCGAAATTAGCACATATATCCCTTTTCATTAAATCATTGCTTACTGTTCCAAGATTCTGGCCATAGGCCACACCGCCATGGTACTCTTTGCCAGAGTTGTACAAATCTTGAAATTGACTAAAGTCGTGGTTAGCATGGTACCATGGAAGATTTGAATACTCACTATCCCTTGTCTGCATAATCTCCAATGTAGTTGGTGTTATTTTCCCAATCCATTCTCGATTGATCATTTGGATTCAGACGGACTCTTTGGCCGTTGACGTAGTAAACATAGCGCACGTCTTCGGCCTTCGCAGGTAAGTCGACTACCTTACGATTATCCATAACAAAGAACCTTGAAGAGTTAACACTCCAAAGATCAATTCAAGGCAGTGTTCTTACCCTTTTCTCAAACCCTCTTGCAATGTGTTGTAATCATCGCGACTCGTATCCTCATTTTTGATGACAGGGGTAATGTTTGTGCTACATTTGATTCCCAGTGATCGAAGCTGGGTAAACATGGCCTTTGCTTGAGGGAAATTCGTGGGCGAGGTGGTAAAGGTCCGATATCCATCTTGAAGATCAACATCGATGTGGATACCGTCCAAAGGAAATTGTCTATCTCGGTATTTTTCGGCAACAGCAAGAACCTTGTCTTGTGTATCGTAACCGTAACCTGCATATTTAGATTCTGCTTCGTCTTGGATCTGCGGCCAAGTCAAAGATGGAAAACTTACACCCTTGATGATGTCCTAAAATGTAACGAGGCTTCAGATGTGGCCGTCCGATCATTGATGTGTAGAGATGAATGACATCTGGAACATCATCGCCCGCTATCACGAAGTATTGAAGTGACCCGAACCGTGTCCCAGTACGAATCTTCCGGCTGTTGCTTTTTCCAAAATCAATACAGATTTGAGAGTAGTTGTCGATGAATGTTGCAACTTTAGATTGCATGCTTTGATGGGTGTTGAGCTCGATCCAAAAGGGTTCAGAGTGGTACAGTGGCTCGCGTTCATCAAGTGGACCTTTTCCATATACTCCATTATACAGCATGTTATCGTAGTCTTGGGTAATAGTGACTTAGTATTTGGGAGAACATAATTGGGGGAGATTCTTACCGAAGTAATTCATGAATGTCGATTTTTTCAACAACGACTTCCCTCCCTGCTCGCCAAAACCTCACCCAAATGTCAGAATTATTATCAGAATTTGAATCAAACAACTCTTACCTATATACTTGGAAGAGCCAGGCTTCACAACGGTCAACATGGTTGAAGTGGTGTCACCAAATTTCTTCCAACGGAGCGGCTTCTTGATTGTCTTCCAGATAATCCTGTCGATCGAAGCTGGAGGCTCGTGTCCCTGAGCCGCTCTTACCTTGGCATACCACTCTGAGTCCGGGCAGTTTTGGAATGCCACGGGCCGAATTGCTACCATCCTGAATGGATCCTTTTCGATGTATAGTCTAATAATCGAACTCCCGTTTCGGTCAGCTGCTTTGTCGTTTGCCGTTGGATATTGAATAGACTCGATACAGTAACTGTGATCAAGCTCTACAACTTTCGTTCTCCAGTGTATGTCCTCGTGGTCATCAAGTGTGTTGCGAAGTTTTGTCAGAGTATCGCAGATGATGGTCCGTCTAGGAGAAAGTTAGTCTATAAAATTTCAATAAGAACAGCATTGCGTACGAGTTGAAGTCCTTGAACTCAGATGGATTCCTGACATTCGCATCAAATCGGAATCTCCAGACCTTGGGGCGAATGAATTGCACGAGAAGAAGTGTTTGGTCATTGAAGCGAAAGACAGCCCCTGATGTGACCACTTCATCGAAGGTCCCATCTGTTCTCACATACTCTGTGACTTTGAATGGTCTATGAAAGCTGGTCTTGTCTTCAAAAAACTCTTCCGCTTTGATGAAAGTGTAAGGGTCCTTTGCTGGATTGTTGATCGCTTCCGATATTTCTGCATATGACGTTTCAAGTCGTAGCTCTTCCATAGAAGAAACAGAAGAGGCAACCTCCACCTCCTCAGTCGTTCGTTCTATTTTAGAAACATGGACGAGAATATCTGACTTTTCAAAAGCCGAATACCCGTTGGGCACATCAGATTGAGAAAGATATGCCATTGTCAAGTGAGCAGGGAATGACGCATTCAGTGTAAATGAAGCTGAATTGGATGTCTAGTCTTTGATTGAGAGAGAAAACAAGAGTTGGCGGGAACCATGACAAGCATGAGGTTGAGATATCTTCTACATAAGCGGATTGTGATCATCAACACTTCATTGATCTTGAATCTATGATTGTAGCTAAAGGCGGGCTTATTGGTGAAGTCTCGTATAACCCGAAGGAATGTAATCTACATCACAAGCGAAAATGTCGCTCTAGAACATCAGCCACAAACAGCGATCAAACTGTCAACAGAGACAGATGCTTGCGGAAAAGAGAGCTCGAGATTCATAGTAGTGTTTGAATTGCAATTAGCTAAACCAGAGAATGTCGAACATATTGACCATGAAGACACTAGAAGTCATCGCTTCGCTTACGTGCAATTAGCTTAGCGGATAACATTCCTCGGAATCACGGAGTGAAACGTGGCGTTGAAGCGCATTTAGTCTTGGAGACTAACAAGGATCACAGAAATAGAGAGGCAGGGTAACAAATTCCCATGTGAATCTTTGAAGCTACACAAATTGACATGTGCAGGCCACGAATCTCTGTTGTTGGCATTCCAGTCCAGCCTCCAGACACTGTTTTCTCGCTTCCAGCGACTCTGCCCCATGTCTTAGCAGAATGCAATTCACCTTGCACAATATCTGCTAAATCTTGGACTTTTAGTGTACGAGAACACGGACTTCAAACTTATTCTACAGGCTGTCGCTCTAGAACCTTTCAACTATTTCACATGTCAGGAATCTCGTAAGTGTTTGCCAACTTCAAAGTTCTTAGAAGATAACAGAAGCTACTTAGCTGTGTCTAGCATGAAACTTCTCTGGATTTGGTTTAGCACATAACTTGTCTGAAATATCAACAATTTAAGTATGAAAGCGTATACAGTAGTTCTGTACTTGCAAATCTGGAAATTGCGGCAGATACGGAGATATGGAGTTTTGGCAAGGCTAGGCCAAAAACAGGGCATGGCAACAAACAGCCATGAGAGGGCAGAGACATAAGCAATGTACCGGAAACAATCATATATAAATCTCAGTGTTATTATCTACATCTCTCGATTACTGATATACTGGTTGCTCACGAACTCGATTCACTTTCGTCCAGACTGTCGTGTTCTATCAATTCTTCCTCCAGTCTCTACTATCCACTCTGATCATTGGCAATGAGTGAAATACAAGTACCAAAGTTTGGTGCTGCTGTCATCGAAGACAAGCGTAAAGATGGGTACTGGGTAGAGACCTTCCACTTCGACAAAGAAGATCGTGTACCAGGGATTGTAACGTGAGTAATCTGCTTCGTCAACTCGTACTCTCCGAGGCTCACAAAAATACAGGTCTGGATTAGTCTCGGGTATGATCGAATACCTCGAGAACCCTCTGGTCGCAACACTTCAACCAAAAAAAGGCCAACAGGAGGTGCACAGCGGCGTCAATAGCTTTAAACCCAATAGAGTCAACGGATTTAACGGAGTCAATGGCCACTCTGAAAAGCATTCAGACGAAACAAATGGCGCTGGGTCAGAATCGTCAGGTAGTGTGTCGCAAAAGACTCCAATGTGCTGAAATTCGACTGACCATACCCCAGTCTGGGAAAAATGGGAGATCGGAAAGTTCGACTCTCCTGTCGCAGTAGTGGCGGTTGACATCACTCAGAATGGCTTGATGGATCTTGTGATATGCCATAACTATGGACCTTTCATGCTAGAATGCCATCCCAAGGGTGGGTTTGTTACGTGGTTGGAAAATCCAGGTCGCGAGAATCTTGACAAGGGGCACTGGAAAGAGAGATACATTGGAAGATGGCCAGCGATGCATAGAATCAAAGCGGGCTACTTTACACAAAAGTAAGTTTCACAGCCTATCAAGAATAAGAAGAGTACTCATGATTCAGGACCTATCTTGAGGTCATTGCAGCGTCTGTCGTGTATGGGCCGCACGATAAGGTTTGTTTCCAGCTTCTACCCGAGCACTCTCCGAGCACTGACTAACCAGCATTCCAGACAACTCCGATTCCGATTATCAAGTTTCAATGCCCAGACAAGCTTTTGGAGTCGTACAGATCCCCGGCTAATTGGCAAAGTCTTCTGCTGCTAACAACTATGTAGAAACGAGTGGGCCTCATCTGTAATTGATGACAAGAACTTTACTGTAATTCATGAGATTGCTCAAAAGAAGTCCGGACTTCTTCTCATGATCCTACCTGCTCAAGCTGACTTTTCACAGATTTGAAGGTCCACATGGCCTTGATTCCATGATTATCGCATCTCGCGAGGGCACTACCAGATTATATTTTGAGGATGGGCAGTGGAAACGTGATCTCATCACCAGTGGCGAGCCCAGACGGCCAGGACAATCAGCTACATCTGAGTCTCCAGGATCAGGCGATCATTGGGGGACCGGCTGTGTTGATGTTGGTCGAATCGGAGACGATCCTTTTGCGTACATCGCCACATCAGATCCATTCCATGGCACCACAACGTGCGTCTACACGAAAACGAATCGCGGAATGAATGGTAACGAATGGAAACGCCATGTTCTCGACGTATATGGAACTCCCAATCAATTACAACACACTGGAGATGGTCCTGGCCACTATATAGTGTGCGCAGATTTCGATGGTACGTAGATAACTTGACTTGCTATTAATAACCACTAACCTGTGCTGCAGGCGATGGGGATGATGAATTTCTACTTGCACTCTTCGGACCTTTGGACCGGGATGAAAATGGAGAATCGATTCCACCACCTCCTGGAGCCAACCCAAACAAGGGAATCATGTACCACAAAGCAATCGACTTGGACAAGGGTCTGTGGGCGAAATACAGAATCGCTGATGAGTCGTCTGCGCGTATTGCCCTTGGGTATGTGAAACTTGAAAATCCGATCGAATTTTATTAACCGTCTGAAGTGACTTCAACGGAAAAGGAAACATTGACTTCGCATCCATGTCCTACAACGTGGCACGTTACTACGAAGAACCAGAGCCACGTGTCACCATCCACTTCAATGAGAATATGCCGGTCAAGAAACCGGTGGCCGAGTCTCCAATCACTCCAACGGTATGGGCAGACGAGGGACTCGTATACCTTCCTCGCCCCAGCCAAATTACTAGCAAAGCCTCACAATCGCTTCTCGAAGTCGCTGATTATTCCATCAGCGTGGAAGTCTACCCTCCAAGTACCTCAATCCAATTGTCGAAGGAGGAAGGCATCAAGGTTCTGTATGGCTCTGTCAAAGATGGCAAGAACACACGGACACCTTTGGGAGTCAAACCCTTCACAACAAGTAGCACTCAAAGCAGTTTTGGTACTGTGAAATCCACTGAGGAGGGGTCTGTCATACTTCGCTTTGTGCCGATCAGAACGCCAAAGACATATACCACAGCTGGAGAGGTGCCTGTAAAGTCGAATTTCGACGTCTCTCAATTCAAGCTTAAGTCGCCAGACTTCACCTTCAAAAAGGTAGAGGACCTCTGGTGGGGTGAGCAGTTTAAGAACGTCGAGTTCTATAATCTTTCCGGGTTTAGCTTTCGATTCGGGGATCAGACTCCTATAGTACACATGCAATTTTGGACAGCTGGTAAGAAACTCCGATCCGGTAAGGGCTACTTCCAGAAACATACTAACAGTCGAAAAGGAAGTGGAGTGAATTGCGGTGTACACAATCACAGTACCGACATCTTCCAAGAGGTACATGTCAGTCTCTCAGCGGGAACCGGAAACGGGGGAATGGCTCGTCTCAGGTCAGAGTACATTGGAACAGATGCTACCAAACTCAACAATCTTGCAGACAGTGCATTTGACGCTTTGCCATTACCACGCTTACATGAGCATGGGGGTATGTGGGAGAGAGATTCTTACGGAAAAGCTGTACGAGGTAAAAACAACATTGTGAAGTACCCCTACCACAAGTGGCAGGCTGGCACTTCCCCTGGTGTCGATGTTTGGATGGCGCTTGAATTCAACCCAGACCTTGAGCTTTCATAGATGTAAAAGGCAACGTCTTGTCAAGTCAAAGGAGACTTGAGAGCAAAATTATTGGAGGTGGCATGCCTCAAGCGTGGTCAGATATTGATGGGAAATGGTTTTACACGATGGAATTTTCGTTCAGATCTACACATTTTAGAGAGTGTCGTTCTTACAGTTTTAATGCAATCGCTTTGGCCAGGCAAAAATCATGTACCGCTCTACATATACACCTCTGTCTGCGGAGTATCTAAGTTCTTATTACCTGAGATTGATCTACAACTACAACATTTGCAGCTGGCTTAAGCGGTCCCCAAGGAAGCCAGACTTGTGTAATATGTGATTAAGTAAATTAGCTATCTCTCCATGTAATTAATCATTCAATCTCTTGCCAGTACCTAAGCCAAGCTCCAAGAATTTCAGTCCAAGCCTTTACTCGATTTTTGAAATTAGCACAGCTCGTCTACAATCTTCAAAGTAGGTATAGCACAGTGTTCAAGGAGGGAAACTTGCTTGTAAAACCAAGTCTTAATACTTGCGAAGGCTAGAACACTAAAATGTCAGCCATGTGGTTCCTATGTGGCGCTGCTTAGCGTTAATCCGCGTTCCCTTAGCGTCGTACCTCTAATTCTCACTCTCCGGAAGCATCCCCCGCGGTGGAGGAATGCACTTGCGAACAAATCGCCAAGATATGTGGCGCTATTTGCTACACTTGTCAAAAGAAAGAGAGAATGCGATACAACGCATTCGCATATACCGAGTGATATCTGAGGTTGTCTTACTGACCCCTCCTGCTACTAGATTCATACACATTCCTCATTGCAAGCCCGAATCTAGAATATCAAGCAGTCGGTTCCTGTAAATGCCCTTTTGTCCTCATTCCTTCTCCGGATGCTAGGCTTCATTGTCTATAGAATCCTGATTTCTTTCAAGATCGTCATTGGGTTCAAGAACAGAAGCATCACACTGAGCTTATATTTTCTTATACTCAACCAGGCTTTCGTCTTTCACCTTTACGGTTGAATTTTACATATCGTTTTGATCCAAGAGCCCTTCTCAAATGGCGGCAATCTCATTCAACCATCCTGTGACAAGAGTTGACGAAGAAAGAGGTCATTTCTTCGGTCATGAGCACGGATTCGGCCATCATCACTCAACTCACATAATATCACGACCTTTCGCTGGCCGAATTGGTGGCAACCAACAATTTGCGATCAACCACCTTCATCCAGACAGATCGTCCATCTTGCATCGTACACCCGATGCTGCGCCTTATCTCTCGTGGAGCGACAGCTTTCGCCTTACCCCTCTACTGCATCTTGAGCTGTGGAAGCAGGCCTTTTACGAAGGTTGGGCCATGTGTATGTTCACATTTCTGAGTGGCTTAACAACACTCGCAGTTGCTCCGCTCGGTGAAGCAACGTCTCTCGGAGGCTTTGTTCCGACACTCATTGGAGTCACGGAGACAATTATCAGCCTTGCGCTCTTCATCTATGTTGCTGGTCCAGTCTCGGGTGGTCATGTCAACCCACTCATCACCATTGGCACATTTTGCGCTCGTCTCGCAACTTTTCCTCGCACCGTTCTTTATGTTTCGTTTCAACTAGTGGGAGCAACCATTGGAGGATTTCTCGTACGAGCAGCTATCGACAATGGTCCCTTGCCTGCAAAAGCCCTTGCAGGTTGCTATCTGGATCCCCAATTGACGACACCAGCTACAGCTTATGTGATCGAAACATTATCGGCTCTTTCACTGGTGTACCTTGCTTTTGGGGTTGGTCTTGATCCGCGCCAACGCCTAGTTGTGAGCCCTTCACTTGCACCTATTCTTGTTGGCTTTGTGGTGGGATTGGTTCTGTTCTGCAGTGCCTTTGTCAAGAAAGGATACATGGGCGCATGTGTAAATCCTGCGCGATGTTTCGGTTTAATGGCCGCAAGTGGAAGTTGGAATTACCATTACATTCATTGGACGGGAGATATCACAGGCGCGGTAATTAATGGGTTCTTCTGCTGGCTTATGCCACCTGGGTCAAATGCGAGGGTTGACGACATGACGCTCTCACCAGCAGTCGAGGCAGATGAGTCGAAATAGGTTATGTCTTTTCTCAACTAAAGAGAGTGAGCTTCCAGGAAAGCTTTTCACACATCGGCTTTGTCGACATCCTTCTCACATGGTTAATATGTATTCAATCGAGCTGTACTACAGCATTTTGAGACTCTTTAGTGGTATGAATTTATAATTGACGATGCGAAAGTGGTTATTTCCATAATCAAACACAGAGTTTGGTGTCTTTCAAATGAGTGAGTGCTTGGTCCTATCGCTCTTTCGCAGTGGCGGCATTGACGACCCCAACTGTGCCAGGGTCGAGGAATGCATATTGATCGATCATGGGCTTTGATCATAAGAACACCACAAAGCCATTCAGTTGTCAGATTGATAGCGTCTCACTAATACACAGACTTGACCCTTTAGGTCTAGTATAATGTGAAGTTTCCACAGGTAGTGCAAAGTCAGGAATGTGTTTTGGTATGTTTGCAGCATAAAACGCCACAGATTTCGTTAGGTAATGCAACCAGAGATAGAAAGTCGAGGAACCAAATTAGCTTATTGTTGTTTCGAGTTAACTAAAAGGTATTGTGGACTTCCTTATCACAAGCACGTGGGAATCATGAACAGTGCGAGGAATTTGAACCTAACAGTACCAACATTCGTAGCTCGCATGTGTCTTATCTCCACATTTTGCACTGGCACCTAGTCAAATTGTAACTATTCCTCACAACTGGCCAAAGTGTGTCGTGCATAGTGGCGCTCTTGGCTGAAGTCTTTTTACAATTACGGATTAGTACTCGCTGGAGTGAAAAGCAGTGCGGCACACTTGAATGCCAACTCTACAACCTTCTTGCCTTCACTACCTGTTAATTCATTCATAAGTCGCGGCAGTTCAGCTTTGTCCGAAGTGCCGTCGCCAATGTTCAATACTTGATCATTCCTAGATTTTATTTCCATTATACTATAATACTTTTCAAACTGTGTTTAGTGTTTCCAGTTTGTAGTGCTCTAGGTATTGGAAGAGAAAGTTTTGTCGATGTACCCTTACCTCCGTTCAACAACGTGCCGACTAACAGATCGGCATGGGGTTCGTACGATATCCAACCGACTATGCTCACGTTGTGCCCCAAACAAGGGTTACTAAAGAGGTTTGTCATCCTTCAGGACTCGTGAATTTACGTCAAGAGGTTGATATGAAACCTAGTATACCTTCGTCATAACCAACACGAACATCGCTCCTGATGGCTTTGAGCGGCCTGGCATGGTTATCAACGGCCAGTATCCTGGACCCCTCATTGAAGCTAACTGGGGAGACACACTCTGTAGGTCAATACATATGCTTTCTGAAAATATTGGCTGAGAAACAAGTACAGGAATCAATGTCTTCAACAACTTGACCAATCTTAACGGAACTTCCATTCACTTTCACGGTGTTCGAATGCTGAATCAAAATTTCGAAGATGGCACACCTGGAATTACCGAGTGTCCAGTACCGGTACTTTATTTAGAGTCATTGGCCAAAGATATACAGGGCTGACAAATTTAGCCCAACTCTTCTAAGACATACGAGTTTCGTGTCACACAATACGGAACTAGTTGGTACCATAGTCACTTCGGTCTGCAATGTGCGTATACTTCTTTTTGGATCCACCTTGATGTACTGGGATTGACAAGCTTCTAGATCCTGATGGCTTAACTGGTATGTATTGAAGCAAGTAGACCTGATGTGTGATTATAATGTGTTTCCAGGTCCCATGAAGTTCTATGGTCCTACAAGCCAGAACTATGATTTTGACCTAGGCCCAATAATGGTCAATGACTGGCTACACGCTCCAGCTTCATCTCTGTACTACCTAGAGCTGGAAGGTACTCCGCCAGTTCCATCCTCGATCTTGATGCAAGGTCAGGGTATCTACATGTGCCAGCTTGGCGAGCCATGCATACAAAGAACAAATTATTACACCGTCAATTTCACAGCCGGGACGACCTACAAAATGAGTCTCATTAACTCTGGGACAGACACTCAGCTTACGTTCTGGCTGCAAGCTCACAGCTTTACGGTAGTCGGAACTGACTTCGTTGCTATTGAGCCATATGTGACAGACACCATCAATATTGCAGTTGGTATGTTTCGATCAATGATGTAGTATGTTATCTTACTAACTGTTCTAGGGCAACGATACGAGATTATTGTGACTGCAAATGCGACGATCAAGTCGGGTGCCAATGAAGGAAACTTCTGGATGCATGCTCGCGACTGCTCTAAGCTGAACTCACCCTCAACGCTAGGTATCATAAGATACAACGCCAGTTCGACAGCCAATCCTTGCGACACATCCGGAGACAACCGTCAAAGCTTTGGCTGTGCAGACCCTCCAACGTCTAAACTTGTACCGATCGTTCGACGTCAGGTGCAACAACCTGTAAACAATCTCACAACAAGCGATTATCTGAATGGCGCTCTACAAGGCTATCCTGTTCTGACCGACCTTAGTGGACCACTTCACAAATGGATCCTTGGCAAACATAGCATGTACTTGAACTGGAGCGAGCCCACGTTGAAAGTCGTAAATGATTATGCAAACCTCACAGAAGAACACATGGCTCCGTCAACAGCGCCAATATTTCTCGACTATGAAGCCGAGAGCTGGGTGTACTTTCTGATTCAGAACAACTCAACCATACCCAGTCCGGATCACATGTACTATCGAGCAGCACATCCAATACATCTGCACGGCCACGATTTTGTCATTATTGCCCAAGGTTCGACAAACTTTGACCCCAGCACAGTCGTGATGAATCTCGACAACCCGCCGCGACGCGACACTGCCATGTTAAACATCAATGGTTTTCTGTTGATTGGCTTTCAAATCGATAATCCTGGCGCATGGCTGATGCACTGTCACATACCGTGGCATGCAAGCTCGGGTATGGCGGTGCAATTCGTCTCAATGCCCGACTTGATTGCTCCGTTATTGAAGAGAGGCAATGTTATAGACAAGCTGAACAAAGAGTGTGCAGCATGGACTTATCATTATGACAATGTAAATATTCCAGCTGGTGTATTTCAAGATGAGTCGGGAATATAATTACGGAAGAGCAAATAGTGTGATACGCTGGAGAAATAACATAAACCCGTCCGCAGAGCAGTACAAAAGATAAAGAATGTGTTCCTTCTGCAAAGTATTTGTGTCTTAGTTGGATTTGGCATCACAATAGTTTGCCATGGGTTTGTGTGTGACTTGATTGAGCGTGATAAATTAAATAGTGAAACGTATGCCTCTATGGCTTGAAGACGGGAGGAGAAGTTGGGTGGCCGCATGGCTGGGTGCCGATGCGTCCTCAAACGGCATTGATTTTCTTTAGGGGAGGAGGCTGAGCGAAGTGGAAAGCTTTTATTTGAGAACGGTAGATTTTGCATAAAGCTAGCATGATAGCTTTGAAAGAAAGACTTTGCTCTGAATCACTGAGAACTTTTCTTCTGGCACTTCTTCACTCGACTTGAAAAGCTGTCAGCGGCACCGGCAACTAGATTTATATTTTCCAATCACAAGCCCAATCACTTCACTGTTGTATACCGTCCCAGGAGCATCAAAGAATGCTCCATAACTTACATTCACATCACAATGACTCAGATGAATGTATTGCAATACTAGCAGAGGTATGAATAATCGTCTCTTGACATGACATCGACTTCAGCCACCTTACAAATATCAACGCCCGGCAAAGATTTCCTAGTCCATCCCATCCTCAAAAAAGTCGAACTAACCATGAAAACAACGACTATTCTTTAGCTTATGCTTCAAAAATCTTTCACATCCAGCCTTGCTATTCCTCAGGCATATCCACAACCAATCCTGCCCTCTCGCCAACGATTCCTCCACCAGTTGTCAGCATGTAGGTGAAGGCGAGAAACTGCCACACCCACATCAACAACGCCCGTCCCACCACCAATATCTCGACCATTCACGGACGACCAAGACATCACAATCTACCAGGCCAAGATATCGACAACCCAGCATTAGAAAACAACAGAACCTGGGGTTGGTGGTGGGGAGCGAGGAAGGGTTGGAGAGGGAGTGGGAGAAGAAGAGGAGCGGACGGGGTGGAATTGAGAGAAATGAGAGAAATTTCCTGGAAGAAAAGTAGAGGCAGGGGAGGAATCGTAAGTGGCGGTGATTCAATCTGGTAAGAGCGAAATCTAAGACTGCAATGAATATTCAGACTTTGCGTTGCATTTGTCTGGCTGTTGAAACTATGTTATGTTAGCTTGATTCTTAAGCTATGATCAAATCAATGGCTTTGCTTTTGTATATTGCATTGCAATGGACTTGTGAGGTGCAAAACTTGACATGTAATATCTCTATTGTGATCTACCGCTGGCTGAAATGGTTCCGATGCCATCGAACCTCGAAGAGAAGGTATTTCTCACCTCTTAACTGTGCCCATTCGAGGTCCCATTTCCCTTCTCATCACCAACAGCCCTCAAACAACCTTTCAGATATCCCTCCACTTTTGCTAATCCCTCTTCACCCAATTCACCCAAGCACCCCACATACCCATCTGGCCTTACCACAACCATTGCGCCTTTCTCCTTCGCAACACCATATACGGAATATGCATCCTGTAACTCGGTACCATTGTAGAAGCTCATCTCGGCATAAGTTCTCACTGCAGCTGGGAGGTCTTTCCATACGAAAGTGTTGGAAGGGAGTGGATGAAGCACGACGAGCTCGATTAGGCCGGGCGGGAAAGCTTCCAAGATGGACGAGGTATGTGTGAGAGATGTATATGATAGGCTGCTTTGGGTAAGGAGGTCGGTCGATGTGAGGATGAGGAGGCGGTAGCGGCCGGTGGAGGGGAAATCTAGACAATGAGCATTCATGACTTGGTTAATAGCGAAGATTGAGACTCACCGTCTTGCAGATCTCGCCTGTACCCATCTGCGTGTCTTTTTGCTTTGACATTGAGAAGTCGACGCCCGGGCTTCAAAACACCACTCAGATAATCCGAGCCGGTCACCAAGCCCTGAGGTATAGTCTTCTCAACCAACGACGTCTCGGGATACTCAATTCCGCAGCCACTCGTAAATCCATTTCCGGTACTAAATACTTCGAGGAATTGATCATGTGTAAGACCTTCTGTGCCTTCAGCTCCGATCTTGCCTGAGAACATGGAAGAGAATTCTTTATCGAATGCAATGAGTTCTTTTGCGATGGTGAGACGTTCTGTCTCGAAAGTATCGAGTATGGTGTCTCGAGAATTAGTGATGGGTGAAAGCCCGTTCAGAGAATGCATCAACTTCCATGACAGGTTATAGGAGTCCATCATGGAGACGTTCATGCCCTGTCCCGCTTTTGGGCTGTGTGTGTGGCAGGCTAGAAAGATTAGCGTTGAAGGAGAAAAGGGAGAGGCAAGTTACCATCGCCAACGATGAAGACCCGATTTACGCCCTTCGAATCCTGCTTAACAAAGTTCTCTGATACCCTCTGCCCAATCTGATATGCGGCCCACCAATCTACAGCATCTGCTCGCCTTGGCTTTATATAGTATGGCTTGAAAACTTCCTGCGCTTGTGCAAATATGCTCTCCATAGTAATCTTTTCTCTCCTGGCCTTTGCTTCTGCCTTGCTGGCTCCTTTAATACCCTCCTCGCTAGCAATATCATTGTCAGGCTTCACCTCCCCCTGAACATGGACGTACAGTCTCGTCAGATATTCCCCAGTCGCAATCCGCTCTCTCGGAATCACCATCACACTCCCATTGTCCGAATGGATAGCACATCTTCGTCTGATATCAGGGAAATCGGTATCCGCGACAAAATCCACAACACCCCAGATGAAGTCCGACGTTTCTCCCTCCAGCTTGAAGTCCATAGATCTTCGAACCAGAGAATGTGCCCCATCTGCTCCAACCAGATGTTTCGTCCGTACAGTTCGTGATCCAGACGGACCTTCCATCTCGACCAGAACAGGAAACTCTGCATCTCCAGCCTCGTCAAGCTCAACTTTCGTCAGGCGCGTAGATCGTTGCACACCGTGAGCAGAATATCGTCTGAGGTCATCTTCGAGAATCCGCTCAATTCGACCTTGGTGAATTGTGACCTCGTGTGGGAACCTCGCTGCGACCGCAACATCTGGCACAATTGATGTGCGCTCGATTCCTCCACTCTTATCCTGTGTCGGGTTCCAGAATGCCACTTCCCACATCTGACAACCCTCAGTCAAGATTTCGTCTGCCAGTCCCAGGCTCTTCAGCACTTCGAGAGTTCGCGGTTGGAGGCCATCTGCCTGTCCGGATTTCAGGGCCGTGGGTTTGGAATCGATGCATAGGAGGGATTTGTCGCTGAGACCGTACCGCGCGAGGAGGACTTGTAGAAATAGACCTGCTGGTCCTGCCTGGGCATTGTCAGTGGATGGCTCGAGTGGCTTCGGACGAATACTTACTCCTGCGATCAGTACCTCATACTTCTCCTCACTGCCAACAGGTTCAAAACTGGGTGTCAAACGTGGGAGAGGAGAGGCAAATGAGGGAAGGACGCGTAGATCACGCGAAGACGTAGAATACTCTGTAAATACCGGCATGATTGCTGACCTGAGAAAAGAGGAATAGGAAACAGAAGAAACGAATGAAAAGACCCAGAAGGGTCAGCCTTTTGCTCCATATTTACCTGTTCCACAAGACCTACCTAGAACAGATGGCTAGGAACTTCGAATGCCGAGGGCCAATACCGTATGACGCTGTCGTGAACCTTCAACCCCGCTCTGTAGTTGAAGACACCGAGACGACTACTCGAGTTGGATGAGTGATGATTACCTTTTGCTTAGCGATATTCTGGCCAGGCGGTTAACAGTGGGGTTAGCGCTGACTGATAGGCGAGGGAGGGGTCTCCACAGTGTTGTCAACCCCTGAACCAAGATTACTCTTCCTCCCCGACGAGATCCTGAAGCCACCAACAGAGCCTGAACACCGCCTGGGGAGTTTTCCGACTCTTGTCTTGAAGTAGGTAGGCTATGTGAGAGATGTACTCGTACTGCCAGGATGTGAGGGTGAGATTATTCTAACTGTTTTTAGTCCAATGCCATCTGCCTGTCGCGTCTGGGGTACCCGAGGAGTATCTCCGTCACTGATGGGTTGATGGAAGTGGTTGAAAATATTAGGCTATGGGACCGGTTGCTCTTGCTATCGATAGAGGCTTACTTCTCCTCCCCAGCTGGAATCTTCCAAGAATATCTAGGTTTCCCCATGTTTGACATCGAGTTGTGGATACTTTTTTCTCTTGAAGCACGAGTACCTGGTTATCGATATCTTGATCGGGAGTGGAGCGTTCACCATGCTGAAGTAGTGATCGTAGTACCAAGTGGTTCAAGACTGCTTGACTCCTGGTCGTTCGGGATGAGAGCCATCACAGATTCGTGACATGCGGGGTGGCCTGCTGGGGAAAAAGTTCACAACTGCTTTGGCCTATTTTTGCATATGGTTGACGCTGCTTTCATTAGTATTCAAGTCTACCTCCATGCTCATCTTATGTTTACTTCGGTCCGGTTGGAAGAAGTCAATCCTCAGAAGCTCTGTTGTCTATTCGATGCATTTTACCAGCGTGGCATGGCACCTTTCGATTGTTTGGACTCAAAGTCATTCCTTTCTTTGGTGCTTTCGATCCACGAGGAAGTTATTGTCTGAAGTCCATACTTGGCTGCGTGCAATTTACCTCAAGCAATCAGGACTTTTCAACTATACTTGTACAAAGTGGAGTTCGAAAGCTGATGCGAAGGCGTTCCTTGAGTTGCTATTTCGACTTTAGTTGTCTTTCTGAAGTCTTTTTCCTTGGTCAAGATTTCACATCTTATTTTTCAGTCGAGTTGTTCGACGGCGTCACGGGCAGGGAAGACTGGATACTCCCAGTCCCAAGCTGCCCTAGGCCTTGAAAATTCTGCCTTTCGCCTCAATTCATTCCGGCCAGAGTCTCAAGTCTTCGCCATTTGTGGCAGAAATTGTTGATAGAGAGGTATGTTGACTGCGTCTATCGGTCTTCGGTCTTCGTGATGCTGTTATGTCCTCAATTCTTCAACGACCAAGTGCCTAGGTCAAGGACGACTCTTAGAGCAAGCCACGATGTGCACGATGTGGAGCTTTCTTCTCAGGCTGTCCAGTCGCAGCACTGCCGAATGTCTATCCACGTGAGTTTTCAGCCCTTCCCCCCAGGCCAAGGATGCGCGCTGTTTTCGTGCCCAGCTTCGAGCCCCACTAGACCTGAAGAGAGAGCCTGGATGTGTCAGCGAGAACTCGGAGGGGTCTCCCTTCTTGGTGGTTGAACCTGCACCTGGAAATCCTGCCGCTAGCGAGGATAGTGGGGATTCCAGATCTGCGGGGAAAGCTGCACTACCTCACCACTGAGACAACACCCCTTGGAACAACACTGCGCCGTCCGAGATATCTTCATTACGACATCCATCCCCCCCCCCTCTCCTCCCCTTTGCAGATAAACATCAACTCCCCGAACCTTTGACTTACGCCTACGGCCCGATCTTATTCTCCATCAATTCGTTAGCCACGCTCTCGGCATGCCGTCCTCGGCTTCAAGTATGGCAAAGTTAGCAGACGGCCCCACCAAGGGAGTACAATGTTCCGTCTGCGGCAAGAGATTCTCAAGAACAGATCATTTGAAGAGACATCAACTGAGGCGTAAGAGACTGAATTATGATCTCCTGATTTGCAATTGATCGGTGTTGAATTGTGCTGAATCGCGGTCCAGATTCCGGGGTCAAACCTTATTCTTGTATCTTTTGCAATGACGCTTTCACCAGAAGGTAATATATGACCTGTCTTTGAATGTTCCGGAACTGACTAGATACAGTGATAACCTACGAGACCATTATCCAACATGTCCCCAACGGAAGAACCGCTCAATACCTGAAGCTGCAAGGGGTGGTCGAAGGTCACATGCATGTGATTCGGTGAGTCCTGGGGTTTTTGGTCCCTGCGTAAGCTTAACTAACCTCCACCAAGTGCACATCCATGAAGCTTGGCTGTGACGGAAACAACCCTTGCAAAACATGTCGACATAAGAGAATTGATTGTAAATACTCGAGGTTGTTATCAAAGGGTGTCACGGTCCGAAGCGATAGTAAGTGCTGACTCTTTCACTACCCGAGCTTCACTAAGCATAACATCAGCTCCCAAGTCTGGGGCAGAGAATAATCAATCCGACAGAGGATCTATAAACTTCCTACTAAACTCAGGAACTGCAAGTTTCATCGAATGCTTCCGCTTCCCTTCCTCGCACGAGCGGAGGAATATCTTCAACTTCAGAAATGCACATGCAGCCTCCAGCTCATCCGATGTGATTGATATCTTCGGAAATATCAGCGATAATGGAAGCGCTCCCTCTGATGCTTTCGACGATGAGGCTATCGATTGGTCATTGTTCGAAGAGGAGAATCTATTACGATTTCTCAGCAGTCCTTTCGGAGAGGTCCCCATGTATGGCGCCGAACAACCAATCACTGGATGGTCATACGTAGGAGATTGGGAACCACCAAGTCTACAATCTGCAGCAGTCGTCGAGGCAATATTCGGAAAAGCTCTATCCTTACAGATAAGCCCTCCAGAGCAGGAACACGTATCGCAGAATTTGAACTTCCTCTTCACGCCTTCTCGAATCGAAAAGTTCGTTAGCCTGTACTTTGAGTTTTGGCATCCACATTGTCCAATCATCCACCAGCAATCTTTCACAATTGATACTGCTCCGATTCCTTTGCTTGCCTCGATGGTCTTGATGGGCGCCATGTATTCACAAGTTGATACGGAAGTCAGTACGGCGAAACTAGTCCTAGACCTGGTAGAGCTGTATGTCTACTCACTGGAGGATCTGACAGATGAGTATGAGATCCGACATATGCTCAGGGTACCCTCGATATCCGCACCGGAATCGATCGAACTGAGCATCTTGGCCTTTCAATATCTCCAAGCAGCGTACCTCATGATATGCGTGCAGTTCTGGGCTGGAAGTATGGTCTCCAGGAAACGTGCTTCAGACACTAGATTCGGTGTAGTTGTGAAGGTAAGGGACACATGCGAGTTTGTAAATGCTTTCCTAACAGCAAACAGGTAGCGAGAAGACTCGGGCTTACCAAAGCACAACACGAATTTGATGACAGCCAAGACGAGGTATTGTGGTTGCAACAAGAATCTCGGATACGGTAAGCCGAATCTCATCCGCCTCATTCTTTCCCTCCACTAACCATTCGCAAGGCTTATAAATATCATGACTCTCCTTGACTGCGCCTTCTCCTTCTTCGCCAACTTTCCCTGCCGTCTCTCCATGTCAGAAATGAAGTTTGACCTGCCCAGCGAAGAAGCATTCTTCGCGACTCTCCACCCTTTCAGTCAGCGCAATTTCACTCCGTGTCGCAATCTGACGACAATGGAGGCATTTCAGAGCTTGTTCAAGCCCAGCCAGGTATCTGGCCATGGTACGAAGGGGAATCCATTAGGTTTGAACCCCATGGATATGTTTATTCTGATTCATCGTATGTTCCCTATCTGCCTTCCTTCGGCTGCTCATTTTCTCTGGCATTCTCTCTGTTCGTGTTGGTGCAGATTTTAACAAATTATCACAGTTCTCTACGTCTCTGCCCACACTCAAATAACACACTTCCCGCTCTCCCTCCCTCGCTCGCCCTCGACATCTGGTACATCAACACCCATGCCTCCATCCACCCAACCTTCACAGCCGAACTCCTCCCCAACACTACCACCAACCTCAAATATAACCCTCATCAAAGCCGCCCTTTCTCGCTGGCGGTCCCTATGGATCACGATCCGCGCCTCTATACCTAATAATTCGTGGGCAAGTCTAGGCTTCTTCCGAAATGGGTACAATTACTGGCTGGTAACGCAGCTGATAATGAACAACAAGGGAAGTGCGGAAGTGCTCATGGGAATGGAAGTTGGGTGTGAGGACACATTGAAGCAATTGAAAGGGTTACTAAAAGACGGTGCTGGTGGACTTGAGGGGCAAGGTCCTGGGCCTGGGTCGGGGTTGAAGGTTGAGGCGTAAAGTTGCGAAGATAATGCACTCAGGTAGTCAACAATAACAAAAATATTTATACTTCCAACTTGCTCTCATACAGGACGAAATTACAACACTGCAACACTACAACACTGCAACACTACAACCAAGCATGCGGGACACTCTTCACAGATCTCACCAATCCTTTCCATCCCCCAAAACCTCCTGCCCCTTCGCCAACGTCCTACTAACCTTCTCCCCTAACCAAACCTCCTCCGTCCCCTCAATCCCACTCTCAATATCCCAGCCTCTCCCACCTTCAACAAACACCGCTCTACCATTATACCTGACCTTCTCACTTCCAGCCAGTTTCTCAACAATCCCCTCATCCTTCATCCTCACCTCCCCCTCCGGCACAGTCCCCACCGCCGTCTCGATAATAACGCGAGCTACGGACTCGGGTGTATTAACAGGGAGGGAATTTGAAATCCAGGAGTCCCGGATGCCGAGGACCATGCCGGTGTCGGTCATCCAGGGGCAGATTGCGTTGGTGCGGATGGAGTGGGTTTTGGGGAGGTAAGGGCGGAGAGAACGGAGGAGTCTATCATTCATTCATATTCAAATCAGCAACGTCACAAAATCACAAGTACACAACGCTATCTTATCCTTCCACGACCCAGGAAAAGAAAATAAAATAATTTGAGGCTTGAATTTGTCAAAGCAAGGGTTTAGGAGTGAGATTTATTTTTATTTTTTCCAGAATGAAAAGGAGAAAGGAAAATGAAAATAAAGAAGAGAGCATGACAGTACATACCCTAAAACACCGTGTTTGGCTGCCGTGTATACGAATATCCCAGGCGTTTCTTTGAAGCCTGCTGTGCTTGAGACGAGGAGGAGTGATTTATCTGCTTTGGATGTGTTGCCTTCTTTGAGGTAGACGCAGGCGATGCGGGAGAAGTAGATGCAGCCGAGGAGGTTTACGTCGACGGTTTTGTTGGTTGGTTTCTGCTCAGATGAATGGTTAGATTAACTGCTCTCTCCGAGATCGAATCTTGGACTTGAAAATGAGAGAAATATGTGATGTTGAAATGAGATCAGAGACGTACCTTCCTGACACCCTCCAAATCCAAACCCTTCTCAAACCAATCCCCCGCCTCTAGAACCCCCGCATTGGCAATCGCTATATCGACTCTCCCATGTTTCTTCAACGCTGTATCAAACAGATTTAGTACAGAATCGTAGTCTGTCACGTCTGTTTGCACGAATGTCGTGGAGCCGCCAGGGACCTGGGCTTTTGTTGATGAGGAGATGGAGGAGTCCACGGTACTTCCGGATTTAGCGTCCCAGTCACCGTGGATTACGTGCGCGCCGTGGGTGTAGAGGAGCTGGACTGTTGAGAGGCCGATGCCGTGGGCGGATCCTGGGGTGTTTGTGTGAGTTTATGGGAATTGTGGAATATGGATGTGGAAGAAGGAATAGAAAGTGAGGACGTGTAGGACTGGTTTGAGAGAGGATTCTATGATTTAACAGTACCTGAAATGACTACCACTTTATCCTTGAGATCTTTCAGTGTCTCTTCGCGGAGTGGTATTCCAGCCATTGCTTTCGAATCGTATGTACAAGTAGCCTATTTAATATTTCAATGCCTCGGTTAGATCTCAGTAGAATTGATTGAGGTTGATATGATGACTGCCTTCAAATCTCGGCAAGGTTGAGCAGTAAGCAATGGATGTAAACAAAAGAAAACTCAATCTACAATGTGAATTATCTCAACATCGTTCTTTCATCACATGTTGTCACGAAATATCAACGCCAACCTCATAGCTTCAATGCTAGACATCTCCCGACCTCCCTCCCCGAACCCAAAAACCCCCTCCTCCTCGCAGAATAGAAAATAATTGTGGGGTAGCTTCCCTCTCCCTTTCCGGACCCTTCCTGCGCCGACCGAGCGAGACGCGGGGTAACGAAACCTTGACTGACTCGCTAGCGAAGACATCCATCCCTCCACCTTCAGCTGCCCTTCCACGATGCAGTGAAGGAGTGGAGTAGGCAGAAGGGGGATTCCCGGGGCGGAATTCCTTCCATTGCCTCCCTGGCCCTTCCTTCTTCTAATTGGATGTCAAGGGATGGCTTGGACAGGCTTGGGGTAGAAAAGTTGGGGAATGTGGGGCTTCTTGGGCTTTTAGCCTTCGTGGGGCTGTGGAGGGTAGGGGTTTGATGGGTGATGATTGGGTTTTGAATTTTCTGAGCAGCAGGCTTCGGAAAGAGTAGTAATCGCAGCCTCGTGCTAACAATGTTCAGGCTGTGTCGGAAGGTAAAAGGTGGTTCGGAATGGACATGGAAGGTCTGGTCCTGGGGAGTCTGGACTTTGGGTTTGGGTTCATTCCCGAGGTGTGGAGGGGGAGGTGCGATGGGATGCGATGGGATGGGATGCGCGGCTATTTCTTATCTGGTTCGACCGACGTCAGTCACTTTCAATACTCAAGCCATTAATACAGAATTAAGTTACTGTGAAATATTGTATCCTTGGAAACAGGAATTTGAAAGCAAGAGAATATGGCGAACTCATCACTTACAGGCAAAGGTGTCATCGTGACAGGTACGTTGCTCTGCCCCTCGTCTCCAAATTCCGAAGTTCCCCAAAAACCTCCAAATTTCCAAAAGAGTACAAATTTGACATCATGCTCCAGGCGGCGCATCAGGAATTGGCCTTGCCATGGTCAAATTCTTCGCATCTCTTTCCTCCAAAATTGCCATCCTCGACATTGCCAGTCCCCCACCCACGCTTCTCTCAACCCTCCAAACCGAATTCCCAAACTCAACCTTCACATTCCAAAGATGCGACATCTCAAGTTGGGAGGAGCAAGCTTCCGTGTTTGCTGAGGTGTATAAGCAGTTTGGGAGTGTAGACGTCGTGTGTGCTAATGCGGGCGTGAGTGAGATTGGGAAGTTCTTGGAGAAGGAAGATGAGGGTGAGGGACCGAGGAAACCGGGATTGAAGACGCTGGATATTAATTTGACGGGCACGTTATACTGTGAGTTTGGTCTTTCTTACTTCATGCCTCTGTCTTCATTTCGGAAATTCAGAATTCCCACATAAATGCTGACTGGCTTTTTACGTAGCCATCAAGCTCGCAGTCTACTACATGCGGAAAAATACTTCCTCGCAGAAAGGCCAAATCATATGCACGGCTTCTAATGCAGGACTCTATCCATTCGCTATTGCACCGATGTACGGCATCACGAAACATGGCGTAGTAGGAGCTGTGCGGTCATTCGCCAAACCGTTGGCAGCGGATGGGATCAGAATTAATGCAGTGTGCCCAAATTGCATTGGTAAGCTCATCCCCTTTCTCTGGTAGATGACATATGATATCAAATAAGTCGGGGTCTGACGAATTTTGATAGCAACTGGCCTTGCGGATGATAAGCTGTTTGCATCGATGACACTCACACCGATGTCAACACTCATCAGTGCAGTTCAGGATTTTACCACGGACTCCACGATGACGGGCGTTACGGCTGAGATCAGTGGTGAGAAATACACGATCAGAGAGCCACCTGAACTGCTTGATGATATTACGAGGAAGAATTTTGATGCATTCTGGGCCTTGGGATATGCATAAATTGACGGTAGTAGCATTAGACATTGTTGCATAACTACACAACTTCCTCTTGATACCAACAAGTATATTCTTCCACAGTCAGACGTCGAATGGCTCGCCCGAAAAGCAAATATCACTCGCATTAGTTAACCCAGACCCCTGTGCCAATAATGAGATGTACTAATCTGCCACGTGAAGTCCTGACTTATGAGATGGCAGGTGCCGGACCTGAACCAAATTCGGAAATCCTCCTATCCTCAAAGCGGCTCCTCCTCTGCCATCCTTGTAGGGGGTTTTCCTTAACACGTTTCTTTCTTCTTGCAACTTTTGTAATTTACATTTGCCGAACTTGTGCCAAACTCCCCTTGAAACATTGAAGCCACAAGTCTGACAAGTCCCAAATCTACGCGATTGCCGCGATCTTGGTTCTTCCTCCCCGAAGCACATCCACTTCAGCTGTAAGATTAAACTTCTCACCTGCCATCCCACTCCCCATCTTTGTGTTTCGAGGCAACCCAAGCGACCCGACTCCGCAGAACCCCCTGCCAGGTCTCCCTGGACTCCGTGTCCCGAGCCCCAGACTATCAAAGTATTTCCCCACAACTCGGCTAACCCCCTTTGAATTGCAGCCACCAAAATGTGCCTGTGTGCCAAGTCCACTCAACTCTCCTCCCCGACCAGCTCCAAAGTGGAGACGAACAAGACCCCATGGGTCATTTTAGTACTCTTGGGCGTCCTGAGATGGCGTCCGTCCAGACCTCTCATTCGAAGTTCTTCTTTCTTTGTCAACGTCCTCCCACATCACGGCGTCGCGTCTCAGCCCTTTCTGCTTGCCCGTGACTCGGACTCATACCTCACTAGGACAGTCTTTTGAGATCTAGAGATTGGTCTGGCGGAGTGAAAGATATATATCTACCTTCCCCTTACCCCGGATTCTTACCTTCACTGCATCTCCCCACCTCCATCCCTCTTCTCATATCCGGAAACTCAAATAGTTACACGACACATCAACAAATACTTTCTCGTCACACACCACAATGGGTCTCGGTGTTCTCGAAGATCATGAGCTGGAGCATGTCCCCGGCACAGCTCCTCTCAATGAACTCGGCAGTGAGAATTTCAATACAAACGGTGTCGATTCCGCCATCCTCAAACACGACCCTACTGGCCAGATAGTGCTTGTTCCTCAACCTTCAGATTCGCCAAATGATCCTTACAATTGGTCAAGATGGAAGAAAGAGAGATTCACGATCGCGTTCGCATTTGGTTGCGGTGCTGTTGGTGGTAAGTCATCCCTTGAGAGCTGTCCGGACAGCAACGAACACTCGGGAAGTAGATGGATGCTAAATGTTGGTAACACAGCCGTCGGACCACTTCTCAGCCCAGCATTCGTAGAACTCGCTGCAGAGTTCGATATTGGCCTCTCCAACTTCGTCCAAGGTGTTCAAGGTGGCGTCATCGTCGCTATCGCGTTCGGAAGTTTGATCTGCAATGCTCTCGCTGTCAAGTATGGCAAGAGACCGATTTACCTCATTACCACTGTTGGTTTGATGGTTACATGTTTCTGGGCTGCTGCTGCGAAGAGCTTTGCTTCGTTGGTTGCTGCGAGAGTTATTCAGGGGTTCTGCATGGGTCCACTGGAGGCGCTTGTTCCTGCTTCGATTGCTGATGTTTGGTTAGTCGATTCTGTCGATTGAAGGAGCGCTAGCTGATTTGAACAGGTTCGTTCATGAACGTGGATATCGATCTGCTATTTTCAACCTTGGTGTTCTGGGTGGCATCAATTTGGCAGCACCCATTAGTAAGTCTCCGAGAATTTACCCTTGAGCAACCTCAGTCTGATCGGTTATTTAGCTGGTGTTCTCATCGAAGCAAGCAGCTACAGAGTAGCCTTCTATGCCATGGGAGGTGCATTTGGTCTTTCTCTCATCATGATCTTCTTCTGGATGCCCGAGACAGCATTCGTCCGTCACGGAGCAGTCAATCTTGACACTGGCGCCAACAACGTAAGACCCTATAGTCTGACGTTCCCCAAACATGAACTGACCATCAAAACAGGTCATGACTGAATTAACCCTTACCCACAAAATGGACGCCGCACACGTAGAAAATGACGAAAAGACCGCGGGAGCCAACACTCACACGCCAACCAGCAGCCCTGCCAGTCCAGCAAGTCCCGCCTCGGACAAGAAATATACATTCGCGCAGGAGATGATGCCGTGGAATGGATACGTCAACCACGTCTCTCTCATCAACACGACCTGCCGTCCATTCATCATGCTCGCCTCGCCTGCTGTCCTTTGGGCCACTCTCCTTTTCACGACCTGTATCTCCTGGCTCGTCGGTATCTCCGTCACACTCTCGCAGATCTTCTCTGCACCTCCATATAACTTCTCCGTCACCTCTGTTGGCTTAACGAACTTGTCTTCGTTTATTGCGTCCGTGCTGGCCACTCTCCTGGCTGGACCGTTGATCGATGGTATCGTGCGGAGGATGTCCCTCAGAAACGGCGGTACATTCGGTATGCATTCCTCCCCATTATCAGATTTTGCACACTTGCTTACCATGTAATTCACAGAACCTGAATTCCGTCTCCCCATCATGGTATCCTACCTCCTCTTCACCGCGACCGGCTTCTTCGCCTGGGGCCAATCAGCCGTCGATCTCTCGCCCTGGCCCGTCCCCGTCGTCGTCGGTCTCGGCCTCATCAACTTCGGCATCCAGCTCGGCACCACCGGCGTCGTATCCTACGTCGTCGACTGCCATCGTGACAAGTCCGGCGAGGCATTCGCAGCCATGAATTTCGTCAAGAACCTCTTTGCTTTTGGATTGGTCAATTATATCAATGATTGGTTGGCTACGCAGGGGACTAGGAATGTGTTCTTTGTTATTGGGGGGTTGACGATTGCGGCGAGTCTGACGACTATTCCGATGTATATTTGGGGAAAGAGGGCGAGGAGCTGGGTTTATAGGAAGGGTATTGCGGGGAAGGCGTAGATTGAGGCTGATAGAGGTTGAATGGACTTCTTGTTTGCGGGATTTCGGCCAGGGGATAAAGGGCTGAAGGAACTATGAAGCGAGGATGTTTGTGAGATCAACATTGGTTGATAGAGACTGTAATCTTTTCTCATACCTGGTGAGTAGTCTGAAGACTGGATATAGATAATAGATCTCATTCTTTACGTGACCTTGCAGCTTTTTTTTCGTCTCGCGGTATAGGATGCTCAAACGCGACGTTTTCATTCCTTATCTTTCCTTCTTTTGAACAACAATGATTGCTTTCTCAGCTCTAGTCTTGTCTAGCACTGACCGAGAAGTAGCATCAAGAGTCTCAAGGGCCAGCGCATCCAGACTTTACCTCCTCATCTTCGGGATGTTACAGGCAAGCAAGATACACAACAAGATAACAACCACAACACCCATGATTATACCCAGAATAGCACAAGTGTCCAACTTGCCTTTACTTCCATACTGTCTTCTATGATGCATTAAGCCGCTGCTGTTGTCCCTAGCTTCAAGATATCTGAACGTTTCTCGGACGCTTGTGAGAGTGAGCTGGCTGGCGGAGAGCTCGTTGCTAGGAGAGGCAGGCACACGGCACTGATGATGAGGATCGAGAGGATGAGGAGCGTTAAGAGTCTCATGTCTGTGTTGTGAAAGTGGGACTTTGTTGCTGCTTTGTAGCTGTTTTTTTTTTTGTGTGTGGATGAGAGATTGAAAAGGAACTTGGATAAGGAGAAATGGGAGATGGCAAGTGAACTCGGATCCTTGGAATTTATACAAGGTCGCAGATTAAGATGAGTCGATAGTTGACTGGATTGCCTGAGTTGTACGAATCATTTGCTCCTGTGATTCACCAACAGGCAGGACAATGCAGGGATGTTATACTCCTGTTGCGAATAATGAATATTGCTGATTCCCAGGCCATCGGTGATCTACCATCAACTTCTCCACAGAACATATAACGTAATGATGATATTTTAGCTATCGCTGTCAGCAGAGTAGCAAACATTTTGATATCTTAAGGTCTTCTGGTCCTCGGGCTTTCTTTCGAATTGAGTTTTTTGATGCAGACTGCATCCCAGAGAGAGCTTCTCAGTCTCCAACGAACACGCAAGACCAAGATTTTCACGAAAGGGGCTCGTCGAGGACAAGGATAGAGTAAATTCAAGCATTTCTAGGAGGTAGTTTCGAAGACATAGCGTGGTACGCTGTCGAGGGCGCTGGTAGTATGGTGTGTTAACGTCTAACCCCCCCCTTCCGGCCGCCTTTTACACCAAAAAACGCGATTTTGAGGTATTAATAAAAACACAACAAATTAATAATTTTGAATAATTCTTTTATACTTATATTTAATAAACTATATTAATTAGATCCCCGAAACGAGTTGTTATTTCAATAATAGAATATTACGTGATATTAGATTTATGTTTTTACATACAAAAAACGGCGAAAATCACTTGCTAATAACTTCTTAATTAGTGATTATATCTATATAAGGTTTACAGAATGGTTACTTTATAATATTATCTTAAGCTTTAAAATGTTTTAAAGTAATTTGATTAGTAAGTAAGTATTTATTAAGTAAATGATTTCTCTCATACCAAATTGTGTATGAGACGTTATAAATTACTCCATTTTTGAAGTACTATTAATAGTAAGGCTTTTAAACTCTAGATTCAATAAGATATAGTTATAATACAACTTCATGATAAAATTTAAGATAATCTATTAATAATTATAAAAGTTATTACACATTTAAGAAACATCTATTTTACATTTAATTTGCTGGCGAGAAATTTCTAAGACTTTAAATACTTAATTTGTAATATTACGTAATACAAAATAAATGAGATCCTTAAAAATTAAAAGAATAGTAATAAATAATCACTATTCTTAATTTGACGTTATTTCAATCATAAACAATAAAATTATTAAATATTACAAGTGGTGAGTTTTGGTGTAAAAGGCGGCCGGAAGGGGGGGGGTTTGACGTTAGAGCTTGAATGATGACACTTTGATTCAGTCGTGCGATCTAGCTACCTCGCAGTCAAGCTAATCCACTCCAATGTCCTCGAATCATATGGGGACCATTCCTCGTAGATTGTAGGGCACTTCCTTGACACGAGGACAGTAAACGTCCGTGTAATATTATCACCATGAGTATTCTAGATTGCTGTTATTCGCAAATATCTGTATATTCCTTTGACGGCATCGAATAGGTCGCTCTATACTACCTGTACCTTTCTTTTACAGAAAGAAATCCAAAAGAGCCCACCTCATAAGCACGCTTTGAGATCATCCAGGTTGAACAGCAAGTTTACGAGCAAAACACCCATTGCACGCCGAAGAAAGCACAAGTGTCGAGCTTGAAGCGAAGACTGACTCGGAGCACAAAATCCACATGTCTCAACTTGTTGGGGTGAACGGTCACTGCATGATTCCGACTTTCACCATCTTGGAATTGAACTGTTGGGATTCTATGTTCAAACGTTCTATGGCATGTCAAAAACACTCTGTTGCAGGTGCTGGCAAGTGCTTAGAGAAATCTAAGCTGCGGAACCCGCATGTCACTTGATCGATGTGAAATTTTTGATGTACACAAGAACGAATTCAAGCAGAATGATATTGGTAAACCATAGCAGAATCTTTGATAGCATATACAAGAAGTTTGCTTTGGACAAGCAGAGTTTCAACGAAGAGCCATGCATTCCGATAAACCATCTCTTACAGCTTTTTCTCTCGGCTGTGACCACTCACTTTGAAGGAGCCGGATTGTAACTGCTGGAAAACTTGCTCCGGATCGTAGGCTTCTGCTACTTGGGATAAGAACTTCAGATTCTGCTCGCCATAGCTTCCAATCACGTCCTGCCACTCGCCAGCATAATTGGAGAAAACGAAAGGATGATAAAGACTCCGCCTTTCAGCCTCGTCCTTCACCCTTCCGATGATGCGTTGTTGTGTGGCGATAAGTTCAGCGTTGTGTTTCTCTAGCGAGGTACTGAATATCAACAAGAAAGAGATGAGTGGTCCCTCAGTATTGTCTAGGCCGTACACATTGTCTGCCGGACTGAAAGTACGGGGAAGCGCGTGGAACTCCATTGTGCCTCTAATACGAGGTGCAATCGGGGAAGCCTCCTCAACGTAAACGTCAAAGGCAAAGTTGAGGAGTTCAAGGTCTAGCTTTAATGTGAGCGTGGCAACATTTGCACGATCTCCATCGCCGTGTTGAAGGTCGGCTATGTCCCCGGCCAAAGTAAGGTAATCAGTCATTCCGAGCGAAGATTCGACCGTCGGTACCTGGCGAAGACCATCAAACATAAGCAGATCTGCAACAGGCTCAGTATAGACCAAGTACTGGATGATCTGAAGGGGCCCCTCATCGTTGGTGAAAATGATGATAGTGTGTCCTTTGGGGTCCAGCTCCGGCTTCAGCTGTTGTACGAACCCGCCATAAGCCTCGATGGCCTGTCTCGCATGTTGACTCTCGATCAACGTACGACCGCCCCACATTCCACTATACGGGTAAGTTTCCAGCTCGAAAGCTGTAATGATGCCCAAGTTCGAGCCTCCACCGCGCAGAGCCCGAAAGAGGTTGGGTTCACTTTCCCGACTAGCTGTTACAATTCTGCCGTCACCGAGAACAACTTCGAATGAGCGAACGTTGTTGATGCCCCAACCAAGCCTGGCAGCATAAAAAGAGAGACCACCTAGACGTGTGTAACTTAGTACTGAGCATGAAAAGCTTGAATATTTTGTCACGTACCTCCAACCAAGAAGCCGCCCACCCCAACGTCTGCTGATCTTCCTCCAACCGCGATCAATCCTTCTCTCTGCAACTTCGTGTAGACAGATCTCCAGGTACAGCCAGATCCAACAAGGACTGTGCCCTTACTTCTATCGATGGAGATGCTATTAAGCTTGATCAGATCCAGCTGCACTCCACCGTCAAGACAAGACTGCCCCGCGAAGTGGCCGTGACCCCCGCTCTTCAAACCGAATGGACATCTGGCTTTCGCACAAAGAGCAACAGCTTGAGCAAGGTCTTCTGTGCTATGTGGCTGGAAGAAGCAACGAGGCTTTAGACTCTTCTGGTTGCCAGACCAGTAGCTGTCTTGCAGAGATTTGTATGCAGAATCTTTCTCTTCGAAGACTTGTTGGGGAAATTGCTGACGGAGCTCGGAAGTCTGTATGGATTTTAGCAAATTGAAACCGGCAAACTTCAGCATTCAAGAGGTAACGTACTATGCGTTCTGTTGGGGACCAACCTGTGACTGTTGATGCTGTTGCCATTTTTACGCGTATGATATTGTTAAAGGGCAACTCAGAAAGATCTTCCAAGACTTTTCGATGGGTATGATGGGACTGATATGGGGTGCAGGCCGAGATTCATGCAAAAGTTAAGAGGCTCAAACGCTTTTAGTGTCTACCGTACACCGAAGCAGATCTGTGAGCTTTGGTGTCAATGCCAAGGAGGAATGAATCCGAACCGAGAACTGTCCAAAAACGAATTTTGATGCTGCATTTGGTGCAATGTTATCAATTCCGAAATAAACCATTTCCGGCGAGCTGCGCTGACTGGGTAGTGGCGGGTAGACCTTCTGCTGTGCTACGGAGATTCCGATACTGGTATCAAGTGTCACGTGCAAGCGAGGCAGGAGACGTCGGGGTTTCCGGATTTTCGGAAGAGCAATGTCGTACGACAAGGGAGGAGCCCCGGCCTAGCTCGTATCAATCCTGAATTCTGGGGCGTACGCCGAGAACAGCTTTCCGGATAGCAGATAGATTACTGTGGCCGAAGCGGAGGGGCCCTGAAATCTATCATGGCCCCAGAGCAGGCGGCCGAGGGTTGGCTGGCGTTCTGGCTTCACGAATCTCGAACAGGATCTGCAAAGAGGGATCCGGTAGGCCAGAGAATACTCTGATCTGGGATCAATATATAGAAGGCACTCACCATTTGCCTCAGAAGTCAGACGGTCACCCGCAGCCCCACGGGTTCCAATTCCCACGCATATCATGGCTACCAATTACGAACTTGCACCAGTCAATCACGGGAGTGCAGACCTCCTCACTCTCAGTTCGATCAACAATGTCGACGTACTTGGCGTGCCACTGTCTAATAACCCTTCATTGGCACCATATTCATTCAAATCCGCCATATCACGGGTTGCATTGCCAGCCGACAAACTAAAACGTGCAACTGTCAGCTACCGACCGGTTGATGGCTACACCTGCGATTGGGATCAAGCTGGATTCCTTTTTGTCCGCCCAAAGTCGGAACTTCCTGAGCCGTCGGCAGAAAATCCCGGTGGATCAGGTACTGCACCTTCGTTCATCAAGATTGGAGTGGAATTATGGGAGAACAAGCTATATCATATGATATGCTCCAGTCACAACGATATGACTGATTGGAGCTTGCATGCGATTCCTGAAGCCTATGAAGGCGAAAAGGACATCACGATGGAAATATCGAGATTTGGTGACCGTCTTGTGATTCAGGCCGTCTACGGGCGAGGAGAGCAAGCCGAGAAAAGAATGATTCGAATTGTCCCCTGGTGTTTCGTGGATGTTGCCCAGGATGATCCTGATATCTGGGTCGCCGTCTATGTCTCACGACCAGATGCAGAAAGAACCACAAGTGAGCCTCTTGTTGTACAGTTTCATCACTTTGAGGTCGAGGATACGGATGGGGTGACTCGGATTGATAAGTGATTCTGGTTCTTTTTGATTTTGAAGGGTCTTTCAATTAGCATACTTAGCTATCACTCGATTTGATAATTTCGTCAAACACGATCCTTAAATATACATACTACAGGATCGCTGCTGTTGTCTTTCATGAACGTGTAAGAAGTATCAGTGTTGTGCGGTAGATTGATCCTTTTTCATGTAGAAAATAATGTACCTGCGTCTGCAAATCCAGATAGGCTCAATAGCATTTCAAAATTTCTAATAGACTCAATCAGCAGCTCACAGCAGAGGAGGTTAGAAATTGATTCTTTGCAAGAAGCCTCACGTGAACATTGTTACCGATCTGCGCTGCCGGAAGTGTAGACTAACTTGAGCGCTTATCTTGGTGGGCCGATGCCCGTCCTCGCTTCACTTCGACGTCACATTCCCATACACCTCTGATATCAAGGACAATCTCAGCACACGGAGCATCTCGACTATCACTACTGCCACAGTCCCTCACGATATGCGCCCTACTAAGTATTTGAGCACTTGCGATCACTGCAGGGTCTGGAAAGTGCGGTGTTCGAGTCAGTACTTCAGTCATTGCCCACTTTTGCGCTAATCATGCTGCAGAAGCGAACACGCAGGACGAGGCATGTGTGACATGTATGGTTAGTGATAAATTTCAATCATTGGAGCGTCTAGGACATCCGCGGTGCTCATGTGATGTCAGAAACGCGGTCTACAATGCAAGTTCTCGCCAACGAAAGTACGGAAGTCCCATGCCGCTAGGGCAGTGAAGAAAGCAAAAGCCACAGGTTCGTACAATTTCAGCAATTGAAGAGCTGCTGTTAATGAACAATAGTACCAGAAGAAGTGACTATTGACGAGGGCGGATCTGAGTCATCTCCATCATACTCGATGGATGCGGGAAACTTGACTAGCACTACACGCTTTGAACCTCCAGCACAGGCTTTCATGCCACGGAAACAATTTTTCAAGGAGCCAAGCTTGTATGTTGACAGTCTACTGTTTGATCCAGGATTTGTAGGATCGCCTCAGGGCGAGAAGTCAAGATACGCTGTAGGAGATCTCAGCGTGTCGAGACCACTCACAGAAGATCATGGTAAGTCCAGCTTATCTCCGAAGCCTTCTTTTAGGCATTGATTCAGAATAGTTCCGAGCTCCAGCCTGGCCTTCTTCTCTGACGCTGCTGTGTCGAATCTATCCGAAAAGCTAGGCCATGACAGGCTCAAAGATCTTGTGGACGGCCTGGAGGTAACAATGAAAGCCCGCTGGGTAGCTGCAATGCAACATAAGGAACCGCTCGCGGGCCGGGCCCCTCTTCCTGAACGCGAAACCCAATTCATTCAATGTAAAGATCCAAACATTGAGCCCCGTAAGCTCCGCTAAACTCTGCATAGCATACTTCGAACATGTTCACCCGGTCTTCCCTTTCCTCAATCAAGCAGCTTTTGAAAGGAGAGTCTCAACCCCAGGAAGAGAAGTATCCGAATCTACTCAGAGAGCGTGGTCAGCTCTTTACAACACTATTCTAAGTCTCGGATGTATGTACCATGATGGGGGTTCTTTTCAGCCTGCGCATGGGTTGGCTTGGCACTACTTCAAGGCCTCTTTCGACCACTTCAAAGATGTGTTAACTTGCCCTGCTTCGCTACTTAAAGCTCAGGTATGTGTCAGCCTGATCAAAAAGGATCACCTATCTAACGTCGTTAGGCAATGACTGCAATGGTGCGTACTCTTTCCTGTGATGATTAAATTCGTTATGAACTAACAATTCCCCAATTCAGGCTGTGTTTGCGCTCAACTACTCTAGCCTGCAGATAGAAACCCTATGCATCTCGGAAGCCGCTAGGACTATCATGACATTGAGCTTGCACAAGAAAAATCTAGATGTCGAGTCAAGTGAGGACAGCAGAAGAATTTTCTGGATTGTCTATTGCATGGAGAAGGAATACGCTTTCAATTCCAGCCATGCCTCTGTACGTTGACTTTTTCCTGAAGAGATTCTTGACTGATATTTAGTGTATAGTTAATCGCGGACCTTGACATTAGCTGTCCTCTTCCTTCAATTCTAGTTCCCGCCAACGAAGGATTCGACTGGGTCCAGTGTTGGGCACGGTACTCTCGAATTATGTCCCGAGCATATGATACCTTATTTTCTACGACAGCTACCTTGAACTCTGCAGATGAGCATTTCTCATATATGGAACGTATCATGGAGGACCTGGAGGCTTGGAAGAATTCAATCCCTGAAGACCTTCGCCCAGGCTCGCCACTTCGACAACATCGGATGCGACGACCGCACATGCAAGACTTAGCGCTCCGGATACATTTCTCATATTACAATCTGCAGATCTGTATATCTAGATTGACTCTGCATATCTGTGTCGATCAGAATTCGCATAGAGGATCCGAGAGCAAGAAGTGCCTGCTCCTGGCAGCACGTTACGTCATTGAGTCGACTCCGTATATCCCCATGGAACCATATACTCCTGTTCTGTATGTTCTCCATTTCCGGATACGAGAGTATGCCAACTAATCGAACCCTCTTAGGATACTTGGAACTATGCCAATGGTCGCGATGTTTATAATATTCGATTTCATTATCAAAAATCCGCTGCATCCCGAGACAAGAACAAACCTGTCTTTCCTTGATATCGTTGCAGCACATTTCGCCAGGCTTGATTTAGCTTCAGAAGGAACTCTCCACGACACTAAAGTAGCCGAATTCACCTCTATCGCTCGACTTTACGTGGAGAGGTTGACGAAAGACCAGGCGAAAAGTACCAGCAGAGCAATTCCAAATACTGCCTCTCATGTGAGCTCGGGGCAAACTAGCGAGAGCAATGTCAACCTCGGACAAGCTTCCTCATTCCTAATGCAGCAGTCCTCAATTGATGTATCGGAAACAGGAAACACAGACATGGTCAGTGGCTACTTCTTATTTTTCATTTCTTCTAGTCTCTCGGTTTCTATCATCTTTCTTTCATCTATAGACTGTCACCATTGTACCGTCAATTGACTTGTCTTATCTAGGTCTACGATTGGGACGGTGCGGATTTCTCGGCAGCGGCAGAGTTCAACGCTCTTGATTTCCCCGACGTAGGCTCCTCTCTGTACATGTCTCTACCGCAGTCTGGTTACGATATAGCTAGTCTGTTCAACTACCCATTTGTCTGAATGAATAATCTTATCATCGCGCACATCGCTTTCCAATAAGAAGGTGACATGAGTATTACCTTAACCCAGTGTATTCACACCTCATAGATTATGTGCCCTTGTAGCTTGGAAGATTACTAAGTCGGCCAAGAGAGATAGAGAGATGCTCTCGTCTTCAAGGGTATAGGGCTGGTCGGATGGTCTGTGTTTTCAGCTCTTGTGTATCTGACAGGGGTCCTGGATTGAGTGCTGCTGTCACATTCACGTCAATGTGGGTTGAAAAGTCACCGGGATAACGAGAATTACATGAGGCAAGCTATTCTGCTGTTCACATCCCTACGACCTTTCAATAAATGACATAATATCCTTTCATTGGGCATGTATGTTACTCGATGGTGATATTGATGAGTTTAAATCATACAGACACATTCAGCTCCATGATGATACAATACACGCCCATACCCTAGAACATTCCAGCTACGAGCAAATGAGCAGCCACGCCTGGTGTTGTTGTCCAAACCATCGCTTTGCACTCAGAAAATCAAATGTCCTTATTTCCAGCATTTCCTCGTGCTTTGTCGCGTTTCTGACTCTTCATTCGAGGATTCCCTCCAGATTATCGGATGATTAGTGATTTTTAATCTCGGACTCCATTCGATTTCCGAGATTCAACAATTCCCAATCAATATTTGGGCCTTCAAATTGGTGTCCGATACCATACCAGAGCCCAATTATGATAATAAATAGACCGACCATAATAGGAGATGTGTAATTCATGGATTCAACAGTAACCGGCAAACTCGGGGGCATACATACCATGACGATCACGACGGGAATCCAAAGGGTTGCGAAAATGTTGCAGAAGTACCCCACATATCCGAGTTTGAACGGTCGATCCGGAAGCGCCTTGTCACGACCGACCAGAAGAAGAACAGTCTGTGGTGCCACCAGCGTGATGTTGATGTAGAGAACAGCAGACGTGAGGATGGAGTTGAATGCGGTCGTGCTGGCAAGGTAGAGTAGCCCGTACAAAGCATTGAACACCAGTGCTAGGGAGGTTGCCCGCGCCGGGAACTCCTTTTTCGTGTCAATGTGAGCAAAGTACTCAGCGTATGGCAGTCCCCCGTCTCGTGCAAAAGCCCAGGCAATTCGTCCCGAAGCCGTAAATTGGGGAGGCATTGCAGCTAGGATAAAGAAATCAGGAAAAGTCGATTGATATTCCAAGCAGGGGCACAAGTAGCAAAACTTACAAGCAAAACAAACGACGAGCAAGGCCCCCAAGAATATTGTCAGGGAACGATTGCCAGTTACCTGGAAGATAAGCTCCACCGCAGGAAATGCAGAGTTCATAATCTGCGTGTAGTCGGTAGTCACAAACATGGCAGCAACCATCAAAGGCACACTGGTTAGCATACCGATGAGCATAGTGAGATTCCTATTCATGGATGTTAGCCACACTTGTGAGTGAGCACGAGGAAGCATGCTCACATGGCAACGGGCAACCTGCGTCCCGGGTTTGGTATCTCTTCAGCAATATGTATGGCTGAGTCTGATCCTCCAAAACAATACATGGCATTTGTTATTCCTAGAACCCATGCCGTCCCTTGGCCCCAACCACTGGTGCCGAGATTGGATTCTACGAGGAGCGAGCCATCGTTGGTATGCTGTCTCATGGCCAGTATGATGACGAATATGACCAAGAATCCAGTCAAGCTCAGATACATGGAACTAGATGCAATTCGTGGAAGCGCCTTTGGGGTCAGATAAATCGGAGCAACTACGGCCAATGAGTACAGAGGACGTCCGGCCAAAGCTGTTGACTTACCAGAAATCAAGGCCATCGCCAGGTAGCACAAGTAAACGTGCCATGCTTTAGGCGCATAGTTTGGATTCACGAAAGCAGCCAGCCCAGTCGTTCCGGTTGCGACCAAGGATAGACCCGAAGTTGTTGCAATCCACCAAGCGAGAACTGACATCCAGCCGATGACGAAGGCGCTAAATCGCTTGTATTTCTCCGGTGCAAGCATATACATGAAGTGATATTGGCCCTGCACTTAAATGAGACTTTCAAAACAGATAGAGTGGGTATTGGGGTGGACCTACACCAGAACTGGGAAATGCAGACGCGAGCTCCGACAATCCCAATGTAATGATCCATTGAATGATTACAGCCACCAGAATGCCAAAGACAACAACTTGCGGCCCGCCATATCGAAGATTCTGTCCGAAAGTACTCAATGCTCCCACCCAGGAGCTCATAACACTAATGAATAGTATTAGCTTGCTTTGCTTAAACTAGTTGTCGTACCGAAAGTGAAGTGTCATACCAGAACATCAGGGCCAAGGAGGACATGGCCGAGAAGAGACGAGGCATCGCAGCTGTATGGCCTTGGGCACGCAGGATAGCATCGTCGATAGCGTTGGTAGCCGTCGTGACGGAGCCAGCTCCAAGGCTGACCGCGGGAGCAATCTCTGGCACGCTGGACGACGTAGTTCTGGCCATGCTTTCGAACTTGGTGCTGTTGTCAGACTTCATATCTGAAGACTTGTTTTGAATCATTGTGAAGAAAGCAAGGAGTATTGAAAGTTCGGTGTTTGCCGATACTGGCTGCAAGTTGAACGGGGAGCCTGCGACGATATAAATAAGCAAACCGCACCCGGAGAGATTCCCGAGATGTTCGAAAGTCTGAAGATTGCAGGGCTTCACAGCGCGCGCGTGAAAACCGTTGCAGATAGGAGAGATAAGAGCCATACCTTACTATCCCCAAGCCGTACCAAGTACCCGGAACCCCACTATAGCTTGCGTTGGAGGCAGAGACTGGTAGTAGTGGTACACAGTCTAGTCTCCCTTCTTGATTCAATTGCGGGGTTGACAGGGCACTGGTCCAGAATATCAGCCACCCAAGCCAGAGTTAGGGTCCACCACCATTCCGGTCGTTCCTTTGGGTCTAGCTGAGGATAGCTGCCATCGGAAAGTCCGACAACATCATTTTGGGCTGGTGTTGTTCTAGGCTTCCTCCACCATCCCATAGGTGTTTTCTGACGCCGATAGATATAGGAAATGTGATTGGTGGTCATAAGATCGCAATTTCGGCGAGCACATAGCGTTGAATTACTCCCACTTTCGGACGTAGCTTCGGAGCTGGACCTGAGAGCAGGGCATCCGGCATAAATGAACATACTGGAGATGCCGAAGTTTCTCACAGGTTTTGCTTGTTTGGAAGTACATAACACAGATTCCAAAGTACTCAATCATGTTTGCTCTTCATCTTGACCAAATTGCTGCCTACAGACCATCGTGCTCACGTTATCGTCCAGTGCTGCCCGAGGTCAACTTTGTTAATCACCAATCTCGCCAACATGGGTGATGCTTCGTCTTTCGATGTGTCTGGCGAAAGCACGGACTTACCTTATGTCGTGGAAGAAACAATTCTCGGGAACCCCCGTCAACTGAAGGTCGTCTGTATAGGAGCTGGGGCGTCCGGCTTAGACCTTGCATACAAGCTGAAAAGAAATATGCGAGGAATTGATTTCCAGATCTATGAAAAGAATGCAGGGCTTGGTGGGACATGGTTGGAAAACACGTATGGATTATTAGCACCTCAGCTGAAGGAGGACGACTGACTGAAGAAACCAGGTACCCAGGTTGTGCATGCGACATACCCGCGCACATTTACGAGTACGAATGGGCACCAAACGCTCACTGGTCTCAGTTGTAAGCATATCATGGGAGCTTCAGAGTGTCGGGCTGGGGATAACAAGAGTTATAGTTACGCATCTGGACCTGAGATTCTTCAGTATTTCCGCGACACAGCAAAGAACTTCGACTTGGAGAAGTATGTCAAATATCAACACGAAGTGGTAAAAGCTGTCTGGGATGAGCAGCGTGGTCTGTGGCTTTTGAAAATCCGTGATGGGTCTACTGGTGAAGTCGTTGAAGATCAGTGTCACTTTCTAGTCAATGGTGGCGGATTTTTGAAGTAAGCAGGGGAATACTCTCATACACACGATAAAGGGAAAATGGAAGAATTCTGCTAACAGGAGCCAGCAACTGGAAATGGCCAAGCATCCAAGGCATTGAGTCTTTTCAAGGAACTTTGCTACATTCAGCAGCCTGGGACCAGACCTCCGATCTGAAAGGCAGAAGAATAGCAGTCATCGGAAATGGCTCGTCAGGAATACAGCTTGTGACCGCCTTACAACCAGGTAGGCCGTAGAATAATATTGAAGTCGGTCATATTGCTTACTGAAACAGTTGCTGGACATTTGACAACCTTCATAAGAAGTCCTACATGGATTTCCACCACGTTGGGGCAGGAATTCGCTGGCCCAAATGGAGCCAACTTTGACTGTACGATTGAATGAAATCCAAAAAGTGCTGAAGATTACTGACATATTATTGAGACACGAAAGAGCGTATCGGAGAATTCTTGGACCATCCAGAGAAACTTCTCGATTATCGAAAAGCTATGGAGAATGACTTGAATGGAGGTTTCAAATCAGTCAGTTACCCTCCATCCTTGAGCTTGCACTTCCACAACGGTCTAACCATTTACTATTTGATTGAAGGCACTGTTTGACTCTCCTGAACAAGCTGCTGCCAGACAGACTCTGCGAGAAATGATGCGAGCTCGTCTAGGGGATCGTCACGACTTGGCAGATCGAATTACTCCTGATTTCGGGGTTGGATGCAGGTAAATCATCGTCTTCTATGTATTCCCTAGCACATCGATTAACCAATAATAGGCGGCCTACCCCAGGCGTTGGCTATCTCGAAGCACTGACAGAGAAGAATGTTCGAGTCGTTTTCAATTCGATCACCCGAATTGTTTCTCAGGGCATCGAGCTTGACACTGGAGAGATCATCGAGCTCGATGCTATTGTTTGTGCGACTGGATTTGATGTCTCATGGAAACCTCGTTTTCCAGTCATCGGACGCGGCGCGATCGACATACGTGAGCAGTGGAGTGATAGGCCTACAGCATATCTCTCTCTTGCGGTGCCAAACTTTCCTAACTACATAAGTCAGTTTCCCCAGCGTTCTTCTACTGTCAACGCGAGCTTACGTGAATAGTATACATGGGACCTAATGGACCATTATCTCATGGCTCCGCGATCCCTAGTATTGAGCACATTACGAAATATGTCATCAAGCTCTTGCACAAAGCGCAAACGGAGCGGTACAAAGCAGTTGTTCCGACACAGCAGGCTTTGGACGATTTCATTGAACACGCCGACACTTTTCTCGCACGTACAGTTTGGAATGCCAAATGTCGATCATGGTTGAAAGGAGGTAAGCAACATCCAGCTGTGCTTTTGCAATCGGCGAAAGTCTACTAACCCGTTTCAAGGGAAGACAGACGGGCCGGCTCTTGTCCACCCCGGAAGTCGCCTACACTGGTTTCACGCACTCATGTCTCCGCGCTGGGAGGACTGGGAATGGACTTCCTCGAATCGTAACAGGTTCGCTTACTTGGGCAATGGCTTCTCAACCATGGAGGAAGAAGGGAGAGATAAATCATGGTACTTTGGTAACCCTGACCAGGGATACGAATCAATCATTTACTAGGCACAAAGAGAGAAGTTGCTGGAAGACAGGAAATAGATTTTTGACATGAGCAAAAAAGATACAAGGTCGTCCCGATTCTGTATGGCTTTGTTGTTATTTCTAGCGTAACTGGGCCGTAGGCATTGACCCGAATTTTGAACCATACATCAAGCTCCGCTGCGCCTTTCCGCTAATTGCAAGTTATCGCCCAGCTTGTAGCCCTGCAGACGAAAATATAGGATTCTAACAAGCCATCACTAAATCAACGAGTCTTGCCATTGGTCAACTTGGCCATTGCAATGTGCCCCCCCGGAAGGATTCACTCATCAGCGCCTGGCTCCAGGTCAACGAATGGATACTACAGCATTAACAACATATAAATTTACCAATCAAATATCACTTGCACCTGGTTTCACCCCGCACCCCAGGAGGCTGCCAATCTACCAATAGTATACATCATTTTGGTAGCTAAAACGCAGTAACGAAGGGCTCGCAATTGGTTGACATCAAGTTCATTTCCAAAGATCCGTGCTGCGGGCCCAGAATAGACCCGGGAAAGGAGCAACTGAGGAGAAAACAGTCGATAGATGTCGATAGATGTCGATAGATGCCATCAGAAGTAATGAATAGCAAGTTGGAAAAAAAAAAAAAGTATCTTTCGATGTTACGAGATTCCAATTGTCGTAGATCGGCCTCCAGATTCTCATTGAGATCCATGATCTGTTTGAAGGAGAGATATTGCTACACAGAGCAAGAACTGAAAACTTTGTTGCCGAATGACTACGGATCGGCAATGAATGACAGTGGCAGCTCGTCTCTCTTCTGGATCTATATTGTCTTTCCTTACCACAACCTGCGTCAAAAGGACGTTCAAGAAATGATACCGATGAGAAAGGCAAGTACCGGCACGATCTAATCAAGTGCCTTGGACATCCAAGTGGCAGTGATAATCCAGCTTTCGGAAGGCAGACGAGGCGCTAAGTTAGGTAGCTTGATCAACTTACGGACCTTACCCGTCCTAGACGAGTTGCGCCATTTCCCATCTTCGTATCAGGTGCGAAGCCCACCTGGAGGCGCGCTACCAAAGGCAAGTCGAGATGTTGAATATCCGATGCTGCCAAGCCTTTGTATCAAAGAACTTCCGAAATGCCGGAGGGGCAAATAATCTGGATTCATCAGGAAATTTTTATCAACTCCGGGATCGAGGCAACCAAGCCATGAATCTCCGACAGTGCGAACTTCAGCTGTGGACGAAAACTTCCGAAACTCCGGTGCAGCTCCATTGACAACAGTCTCGCAGATGGCAGTCTTGACCGGCTTGGCAACTGTTCGAGAGAATAAATCCATCTGACACTTGAAGAAGGGGATTATTCGCATTGAATGGTATTACTCCCCTCGTCGAACATTGTCGTAAAAGCATTTCCCAGATCTTCGACTTGACAACATTATCCCTTTTGTTGCCTTGACTCTGTGTCACTCGTTGCGATGATGGACCCAGCGTATGCAAAGAACGCTCTGGCAAGGGCACACGAGCAGTTCAAAGCTCGAAACATGGCTTCCGAGAAGGCACATCGCGATGCCCACGATCATCTCCCTGGTGGTAATACAAGGACGGTCTTGCATGCAGAGCCATTTCCAATTACCTGGACTGGCGGAAAAGACGCGACACTCGTGTCTATTGATGGCGATGTGTACACAGATCTCTTAGGAGAGTTCAGCGCCGGTATTTTTGGTCATTCTGAGGCACGGATCACAAATGCCGTCCAAAAAGCTATGTCTGGAGGTTGGAATTTTGGTGGAAACTCGTTACTGGAGAAGAAATTCGCTGCTAAAGTCTGCGAGCGTTTTGGACCATCGGGAATCGAGCTTGTCCGCTTCACCAATTCAGGGACCGAGGCCAACACTACTGCACTTGCGGCAGCTGTAGCAGTCACATCACGGCGAAAGATATTGGTTTTCAGTGGTGGTTATCACGGCAGCACCCTCGTCTTCTCTATGGCTCTCATGAAAGGTTCAACAGCGCCTTCAATGAATTTACCTCATGAATTTGTGTTTGCGCCTTACAACAACGTTCCGGAGACCCGTGCCATTATCGAAAAAGTAGGGCTAAGTAATTTCGCAGCAGTATTAGTGGAACCGATTCAAGGATCTGGTGGCTGTCGACCAGCGACCAAGAACTTCTTAAAGTACATTCGCAAAGTCTGTGATGACACAGGAGCGTGGATGGTCGTTGATGAAGTCATGGCTTCTAGACTCGGCACAAATGGATACGTTGCCACTCAAGGGGTGAAAGGCGACATCGTTACGTTGGGGAAGTATGTTGGCGGTGGAATGACATTTGGTGCTTTTGGTGGGCGCAAAGATATCATGGATCGCTTCGATCCCTCGAAGGGTCAGCTTTTCCATCCCGGGACATACAACAACAACGTCCTGAGTATGTCTGCCGGCTTAGTCGGTCTTGATATCTACAACGCTGCTGAAGTCGAGCGTTTGAACAAGCTCGGTGAGGACGTGAAGAAGCAAGTTCAGCAGATCCTGATCGACGAAGGAATATATCCCTCGACCTTCACCGACGGACTGGTGGATATTGTTGAAATTGACAGCTTCGAGCAGGACACCAGTCTAGAGATCGATGGCACCTTACGCGCTCAGGAGAAATTGCCGCCCATGTTCATAACCGGACGGGGAAGCATGCTGAATGTTCGGTTTTCCGTCCCCAACAGCGCTGATTGGCAAGGACTCTATTATCACCACATGCTTTCCAAAAACATCTACGTTGCAGTCAGAGGCTACACTCCTTTGCATCTTCGAGTTAGCCGAGACCATGTCCGCCAGTATGTTTCTGCTATTAGCGAGTTCATACTTTTACATAAGTCTCAGCTGTGCAAGTCTCAGCTGTGCAAGCCTCTGCTTTGAACATGGTACACTGTCGTGGTTCAGTCTCAATACTTTTAGAATAGAAATTGTAGACATTGCAATTCCAAGGCTTGATCAGCTGAATCACAGTATGCTTCAAAAGCTTCGCGTCATCGGTGCTACAAGACGTTTCTTCGACAGCCAATTAGATGACTTCGACCTTAGAATACAGATGACGAATACAGATAACGATTCTAAGGATACCATGTGAGAAGACATGAGAAGATCGCCGGATCTGGTTGTTTACTGTGCCGAACCCCAAGTCCAACATCGAATTCTGTACTTGTGAAACTACAGGAAGGTATTAATTCGACAAAGGAATTGGTGCTCTACACATCACGAGACGAAGACACTTCACCAATGGTATCAGTTATCCGTCAGTGAGTTCCAATTCTTCGAATCTTGACAACCTGCTAGCTGTCTTTCAAATGTAAGTTCCGAATTCCTCTTGATTGGCACTGCATGCAGAACGTCCTGGCCATTAGGCGGCCTTTCCTGATGAGGCTAGAGCAAGAGTCGAGGCAGGTACAATTGGACTGTTTGCCGAAGCCTACATTTCTCCGGAATCCCTTGAGCCTTTCTCGGCTTGCGTTGATTCTTGAACCCCACACGATCCTCGGAAATTCCGTAGCGAGAACACTAGGTATGTTGACCCGCCCGCGCCCAACCAAGATCAGCGTGTACTGGGTTCTTGAGTCAAGAACTGTGTCAAAACAAGGGGAAGGAGTTGATTCGGTATGGACGATTCAATTCGGGAACGTGGGCTTCACACCTGCACCTAGCGGCGGTCCGCAGATAAATCTTTCTCCATATTTCGGAAATGGAGTCGAGGAACCAAGACGGTTACCCCGCCATGCGAGTTGTGTGCCATTCTCCAACCCCAGATCCGGTCCTCTAGAAAGGTGAAAGCTGATTGAAAGCATGCGCTGCTAGTAGTAGTAGTATTTAAGTATAAGTAATCGTTTTCAATACACTCATTCCAAAAACTTATGTACGTCTATCAAGACATCTGTGACAAAGATGTTAGACGTTCTTTTTTCGCTGTCAATTCTCAACGTATTCCTTCTTGCAACTATCTTCGTCTTTTTACGAGCACTGTGCAGCTATATTTTTGACCCGCTGCGTGCTGTCCCGGGACCATTTCTGGCAAGATTCACACGTTTGTGGTATCTATACAAAATCTACCAGGGGCATTTCGAAAAGGTCAACATCAAGTTACATGAGAGATACGGACCCGTTGTGCGTATTGCACCAAACGAGTATTCGATTGACGACATTGCAGCTGCGAAGTTGATATACGGGCATGGCAACACTTTCGTCAAGGTACGACAAGCTATCTCTATCTCTTGACTATCTAATAAAAACCGTAACAGGCACCATGGTACTGGGCCTGGATGCCACCAGATCCGTCTCAAGCCTCCCTATTTGCGGACCTCAACCCCCACCACCACAGTGTCCAACGCCGCAAGTTCGCGTCCGCTTATTCCATGACATCCCTCGTCTCTTACGAGCCTTATGTCAATGATTGTCTCTCCCTATTCATCACTCGCTTCTCTGAGTTAGCGCATTCGGGCTGTTCTGTAGACCTTGCTCATTGGTTTCAGTGCTATGCTTTTGACGTTATTGGGGAAATTACGTTTGGACAACGTTTTGGGTTCTTGGACAAGGGAGTTGACAACGAGGATGTCTTTGGTGCTATCGAGAGCAGGACTGTGTACAGCACATTTGTGGGAATCTTCCCTGCTCTTCATAAGGTACTTTTCCATTTGCTCCCACGGAGTGGTGGACATGGATTCGTGGGACGTTATACGCGAACCCGAATCGAATCTCGAAAGAAAGATCTCAAGATGCCAAATTCCCCCAGAACAGGGAACGAGGGACCTGAAGATTTTGTCTCCAAGTTCCTCAAAGTCCGCGCCGAAGACCCGGAGAAGATGACTGACATGGATATCTTCACGATGTGTCAGAGCAATATCGGCGCTGGTAGCGATACCACAGCCATCACGCTCTCCTCTATCATCTATCACCTCTTGAGACATCCTGCCACGTACAAACGCCTCCAGGCCGAGCTCGACGATGGTATCGCCGCTGGTAATATTTCAAGCCCAATCACGTTCAAAGAAGCAAACCAGCTTCCTTACCTGCAAGCAGTCATAAAAGAAGCCCTTCGTCTTCACCCCGCCACCGGCCTCCCACTCGCACGCATTGTTCCCCTCACAGGAGCATCTATAGCAGGATTCAACTTCCCAAGCGGCGCCACAGTAGGGATCAACTCCTGGGTCGCTCACCACAATACCTCAATCTATGGCCACGATGCCGAGTCCTGGCGCCCAGAGCGCTGGTTGGAGTTCCAGGAACAGGGTAGGGGTGCTGAGGTCGAGAAATACTTCTTTGCGTTTGGAATGGGGGGAAGGACATGCATAGGAAGAAATCTGAGTCTGTTGGAGGTGGGGAAGTTGATTCCGGAGGTGGTTAGGAGGTTTGACTTCTTGCTGGATGGTCGAGAAGAGAGTGAAGGTGCGGCTTGGAAGAGTGTTAATAGGTGGTTTGTCAAGCCTTTGGGATTTGAAGGGAGAATCTTAGAGAGGATTGAGAAATGATCGAGGAGGCAATTACGTAGAATTTTTCATAATCATTGGACTAGTGTACTAAAGAAAAAAAATGGCAGATGTAATCAACGAGATCTAGATGGTTATATGGCGAAGTAAATCTTCAAGAATAAGCGATTCACAAATGGATGCATATGAGTGGTGGAGCTAACTATACTGACCATGAACCTTGTTCTTCTGAAATCACCCCTTCTGCCACTTGGAGAACCAACGCGGAGTGTTTCACACCGTACTGTGAAGAAATCATATATTTGGCTCTCTAGATGTTTACTTAGTCTGCAAATCTGCAGCTCTGTCGAGAGGTAGCTGCAAGAAATCATCAGGCATCAAGTGAATGGTATAGAGGAAAGCGGGAACACAACGCGTTTCGACTGCCCAGACTACTTTACGTCCCGTCCACCATCTTCAAAAGAGCCCCCCATCGTAGTATCATTCATCTCGATTGCATTTTCTGAGTTTCCTGCAGCTTGCCGCCGTTTTTCGTTATGTTGGCCTTCCAGTATTGATTCCACAGACCTCCCAAAACCAGGCAAGATATCGAAATACCAAGCAACCAGGGCAAGGAGTCCCAAAACTCCATATACCCCAAATTCCAGCCGAGGATTACATTCCGATTACTAGCCTGCAACTTCTGATTCATGATCAACTTGTCGGCCTTTGATTGTTTAACCTCGTCGGAATTTCTATTTCCTTTCTGGCCTTTGGCTCTGCTATTGAGCTGTCTCCGTTCGGAACACTTTGGAGTATCATGTTGTTTGAGTGAGGGCAAGAAGAGCTCGTGGACGACGGGAACTCTGCTATTGAAGTCGTTGCTTGGGGCAGTCTGGGAGGCAGCAGTGGTCGCAATTCCATCTCCTGCCTTTCTTCCAGGAGATGAAGCAACTAACATTGCCCAGAGTATGAGGCAAATAGAAATAGATGATCCTCTCATCCTCGATGTGTTAGATATCAGCAATTTCTGATTAAAGTGATTGTTTCAGTTATTAAGGTTCGAGAAATGCTTTCAACCCATTAGAAACTGAACATCGTCAGAAGCGCCCTTTCATAAAAGCAGAATATAAGGATATTGGGATTTTTGAATCACGAAATGAAGTCTATTCTGTTGACTCGCGCCTCCAAGTCGTTCATACCATATGGTGTTTGAGACTGACAGTGTCAACAATCACGTCTCTATTTTACAGTCTTTGCCCATTCACTTCACAAGATTTTGCCCCACACCAGGCATAGGTCATGGATTCCGTGTGCGATGACACAATCTGAAGCTGTATTCATTAAAATTACGGTTTATCGACGACCAAGTCCAGCAACTCCCGAATCACTTGAAGTACCGAAGTATTCTCCGCTCCACTTTCCACCTCCACTGCGGATCACCCCGCCCCCACCTACCCGACCCCGAGTTCTTCGGCTTTTCTCCCTTTTCTGGACTGATCAACAGCCATTGCCCCTCTATAATAATCGAGTCGTTTTTCTACCTATGCTCCTTTTCTAATCATAGTCCCTCTTGCAACCTCCACAATCGACATCAGCATGCTTACGTTCACTCTTCTCACGGTACTCGTACCAGTCTTCATATGCCTTGGGGTGGTCAGAGTAGGAAGAACTCACCTTCAACAAGAGCTTCACGCTGACTCCCACAGTCCATTCACTATATACTCACCGAGCCACTCCGCAATATCCCTGGACCCAGACTTAATCGCTATACCAATGTACTCTTGAAAATCCAGACAATGCGTGGACGAAGAGTGCATTATGTCCATGAATTGCACTCAAGATACGGGCCAATTGTTCGGATTAGCCCAACTGAAGTCGCTGTATCAGATTTGCCTTCAACTCGAGAAATCCATCGTATTGGCTCAGGCTACCTCAAATCTGAGTGGTACGCCAAATTCACTGAGGAGAGCGAAGAGGACATTGGAATATTTGCAATGATCAATGCCAAGCAGCACGCGGTACGGAGACGACTGTTCTCGGCAGCATTTTCTCAGACTGCATTACTACAATGGGATGATGTGCTTCAATATAGAACAACGCTTGTCATTCAAAAGATCAAGGAGCAAGCTATGAGCAGGGGCGGTGCGGATATATTTTCCTGGTTTACATTCATGGCAACGGATGTAATTGCCGAATTAGGATTCGGCGAGAGCTTCCATAGTCTGGAACACGGAAAGGTAACTTACGCCGAATTACCCTGGGCCATACCACAATATGTGTGAGACTTACTGACGGCGATGCAGAAGTCAAGCTTCTCCGAGGACCTAGAGAAAGTGATGATGTTCTCCGGTCTTCGAGCCGAACTGGGTTTTGTCGCTACGATTCTTTCACACCTTCCATTACCAGTAATTCAGTTCTGGCTACAGTCCACCAAAAGAATCTCGACGTATGGCACGGCGGCAATAGCAAAGAACAAAGCTCTTGCGAATCGTGGAGAGATCAAAGATACACTGTTCACCAAGATGCTCAGAGAATCTGACGAGAAGGCTGGGCTACTCTCTGATGCTGAAATTCAGAGGGAAGCAAGCAACTTGATTGTTGCTGGGAGCGATACTACAGCTGTGACATTGACATATCTGGTATGGGCGGTCTTGAAACATTCCGAGGTGAAGTCCAAGTTGGTGGCAGAAGTTGCTACCCTGGGGGATAACCCAAGCAGTAAAGATACGAACGCTTTGCCTTTCTTAGCAGCCGTGATCAAGGAGACATTGCGTTTGTATGGGGCTGCTCCCGGTAGCTTACCTCGCACTGTAAGTAGTTCAGTCCCAAACCCGGAATAGATCTTTTGGTGGAGTTTCGTCCTTGTGTGTCTGAGGCTTTGCTAATCATCATGTCTAGATCCCACGAGGAGGTCGAACACTTGGTTCGTACTTCATTCCCGAAGGCACCACTGTTAGCACCCAAGCATACACACTTCACCGGGATCCAAGAATATTCCCCAACGCTCTCGCATTCTCGCCTGAAAGATGGCTTGAACCAACTCAAGAAATGAAAGATGCTTGGATGCCTTTCGGAGGAGGCTCTCGAGGTATGCAAGCCCCTATATTTTGGCAAATATCACTAACAAGTTCAGTATGTATTGGACTTCACCTTGCCCAGTCAGAATTGAGTCTTGCGGCTGCGAAGTTTTTCAAAGAATGCTCGAATGCCACTGTGAGAACCTGTGATGAAGACATGGAGCAGGAGAACTACTTTCTTGTGGCGCCAAAGGGGCATAATTGTGAGATCGTACTTGGATCTTAGAGCATTGATGTACCTTGCTGTAAATCAACAGCAATTGCAAGCCTTTGCAGCACCTTAAGAAGATTCTCGAAGCAACCGTAAAAGCCTTCAACGTTGGGACCTATCGCATGTTCGAGTCTATCTTTTAGCAGGGCCGGGTCATGTACTTGTTGCCCTGATGTGGTGCTCACACGCGAAGTGCCAATGGCGATGCTACAGCGTAGGATGACCAGCTCATGGAACAAGGAACGATGGGATTAACGGAAATATCCCAGGCTAGTCATATCGCATACAGGCTTTGCGTACTGGGCTTTCAGCATTGGAGAATTGCTGGTGGGAAACGATAGTGTTCAGCTTCACATTTTCACAACATGAAAGCCAGATGAACGTAAGACAACGATTTTGATTCGATACAGCGCAAAAAGTAACGCATTGCGAAGCACCGACCACAACAAACACAGCAAAATAATTCGCCCATCGCATAAACTGATCGTTCGCAGCAGTCAGCCTTGTTTCCATGTACCAAGTCGGTAGCAAAGCAAGCTTTGATCTTTAACCTACCAACAAGTTAATCACCGCTAAAACCCCGACGGAACGAATCTGCGTCTGAATCTCTCGATTCATAATTGGTGGTTGACCGCCTACCAAACGTTTTATCCTTCCTGTGCTGCGACCACATATCCCAGTATGGTTTAAGCTTCTTGATCGCGAAGTAAATAATGACGGCAAGGATCACGTCGAAAAGCAGACATGCGAAGACTAGCATGGTAGTGAACGACCAGGCGTGTTTGAAAGCCTCCATCAAAGCTTTGTTAACATTGTATTTCGATCCATCTTTGTCCTCTCTGCTCCCGATATGTCAGCTTTGCTGATATGGAGTTTCTCCAAAGGCTCTTGACTCGAGGAGACTTCGAGGTCTGGCTTCGGCGAGGGTCGAGCTGACAAGAACTGGATTGGCACTGATTGTGAGTGAGGCTACCTTTACGAGTAGGAGATGGAGAAGGAGGATTGTTATTTTTATCTTGGCTAGACTTGCGAAGAAACGCTTGAAATCTTTGCGATCAAGGACACTGCGACGTGCTCGTCAGTGTTGTGGTTTAATGAAAGATATAGTGGCGCAACGACCTGAGCTTTTATAGGCGGGCAGGTCCCGAAGACAATCATTTTGAGGTCTCATGATTCCGTTCTTACATCCTCGTAGTGATTCGCGGTGAGCCTTGCCTGCCACAATCATGATTCAGCATGGAAATAAGCAACGATTCACGTGATGTTTACAAGCCACGTAGAAAGGCGAGAGCAGACTCCTTTCCATCATCTACAAGCCTTAAACATATGTGCATTCTCCCTTTCTAAAGTTAAGGTGCCGAGCTAAGATATCAAAGAAGAAAACTGTCTATTCGCAGGCTATGAGCTTGCTGTTGAAAGTTCATCGCGGATTTTCATTCATAACAAAACTAATTACTAATATTTCTCCCGAGCAGCGAACCTTCGATTCTTCTTCTTATTTCTCCTCCATTTCTTCTCATTGTCCCTTGCTAGCCTTCTCATCATCTCCTTCTGCATTTTCTCTTCCTTCGCACACATCTTGACCTGGAATTTCTGCTGCTGGGCTTCCAATTTCCTCTGTTTCGCTTCAAATCTTCTCTCTCTTCTGCTCCTCTTCGGAGCTGTCGTCATACGGCTATCATTCTCTTCGACGTACGTAGACTTCGTGATCCTGTCCTCTTGCTTCGGTTTTCCTCGATGATTACCCACACAAATGAACAGACCCACTGCAAAGAAGATGCAAATCAGAATAGCGATGCCTTAGACTGTTTTTGAACTGGTTTTCTAAGGAGTTCTAGATCGAATTTGCAGTCCTTGCTCGATGTTCTGTGTTATCTTGGGAACTTGTGGTACGGTATAGTGCCCATCGCTTTGAACGTGGTGAACGTTTCGGCACAAGGTTTCGCACATCCCTTCCCGACGATCATTGGCATTGACAGAGTGCATGAAGCTGCCAGTACAAGCATGAAAAGTCGGAATATGTGCCAGGCATGCTTTCTTAAGTCAAGTTGTGCTGAACTGGCAAGTCAGGGAATGCTCAAGATTTGTTGATTGTCTCTGTTCTACCAGCGCTTGGGACTGCCGCGTATTGAAGGATCTGGCTATAAGAGAAACGTGGAGCGCTCTTACCCTGAGGCTAAAATAATCCTCTAATACCGAATATTAAATCACACAGGTTGAGCCACCGTGATTCATAAACAAAATTCATGCCAATAAAATCTGCTACCAACTTCCTGCCTGGATCTTGAAGTGATGAACCAAGCCACAATTTTCCTCTTTCTTCTACGCAGAAATGAGTACACCAGAATGCAGCAAGCCAGTCCCAAAGTTGGAAATCCCAAGGCCAAGGGATCACCGACCTGCTTAAGATCAACGCAATACCATCCTCCCTTCAAGCCCAAGTCCTTAACCTTAGCCATTAATATGTCTATCTGCACTCTGATGAGGCCAATGTGCTTTTTGGCCTTGATTCGAATATCTCGGATCCTTCTTCTTTTTATGCGCACCGCCTGCTATGGAGCAACACAAGAACACCATAAACCCTACTCCGAATGGAACTCCAACCCCAATTCATATTTCTTTCTGCTGGCTCTTAGAAGGCGGTTTCCTAAGAAGTCTAGAAAGCATTTAGCGACTGTGACCCCCGTATTTCGCTCGTCAGATTGAAAATTCGAAGACCAGATTCCAAGCCCGGAAGGATGCGCTCGACCATAGCAGAGTCTTGGCTTTCGATACTGAGCAGCGGCGTACAGAGGGTCGAAGAGGCGATGAAGGAGACGACGAGAAAGATGTGTAGTATCTGGCAGTTGATCTTCATTGTAGCGATGTAATTTTGTCTCCTGTCCTTGGCCTCAGGGAGGACTTTAAGCTTCTAGATTTTCTAGGGAGCTGTTGTGCTGATTCTTCGACTTTATGTACAGGATTCCGAGATACTTGAGCTCTGTTTCGGTTGCTTGAGTGCAGAGAATAGAAAGTCAGTACTTTATAAGATGCATAAAGGAGAGGAGCTAAACTCCTGATCTGTAGAAAATATGATTCACGGGCATATATGTAATGTTTATGAATTGCGACTTTGCTCCGAACAGTGTGTGCCAATACCCTCATACTCATCGAGTTCTTCTGCAGAATTGTTCCATGTAACTGACAAGACCGCGGACAAGCTTTCTCGGTATCAAATGAGGGGAAACCTCACTATCACAGACTTCGAAAAATATCACCTTGCGTAAATATTTTGGGTACCACCCATCATTTCACATGAAATCCATTGCATTCATTGACCCTTCTACCTAACGCCCCGATAACTCCAAAGAATCATTCCCATACCCCCTTAAACTCCATCGCACACCGTTGCGCCTAGTTTCTCTTTCCAAAACAAATCCACAACATACATCCCAGAACCGTTGCTCCCATGACGGAAGCAAAGCTAATAGCGAAGATCTGCGGAACCGAGAACTTCTGAGATCCAGAACTTTTAGTTGGAGTCGAGGTTGTAGTTTCTTGGCGATTCTGGGTGGTCTTTGTTGATGCGGCTCGATCTCTCAAGAGCGCTGAGGGTGAGTGGAGTGTGTATGGTGGCGGCGAAGATGTCTTGTCTTCTGAATGTCGGAGGGACAGTAGTTTGGTTGGTTCTGCCCCTGGAATGACGTAGCTGAGGGTGATGGCTGCCCAGAGCATGAAGATGCAGAGTGAGAGTTTCATATTGTGATATTGTGTCGTGGTAGAGCTGTGGAATGCCGAGCTGGCTGAATACGCTCAAAATCGAGGATCTGGAGATTTTATTGATTTTTGATGTCAGAACGAGTCTTCTGTTCTTGGCTCGGAACAGGACGATTATCTGTTTCTTCGGGGGGGGGGGTCAACGTGGGGTTGTGAGGTTGTTGCAGGGTTGATACCAGGGACAGTGTGGAGAACTCGATAAAGCTGAAACCTGGTGGAAGCGCCGACAACGCATTTGTAGTGACTGCAGACAGGGAAGTGGTTCGCTGATCATTCACCACTGCCACAACAAATGACGCACATCTTGCTGCTAGCTTGATTTGCAGGAACGTCATTCTCATCTGATTTGCTTGATGTATCGCTTGTCGATTGGGGGGCAACCAATTCATATTTATAGATATCCCGTACTGCTGGCTGGTAGCGATCGATACAACTACTAATGTGGCTTCCAAGGTCGTTCAAGCTCCAATTCATGATTGAAACTCAGGTCATCAATTGCTGCTGTCTCGCAGTTCCTATCTTATGATGTGTCAGTATCGCCCTAAGCTCTCAGCGCTGGCTCGCCTAAGTTGTGAGTTCGCTTATTCACTGCGTCGCTGATTGTTGATGCGTCACGAATTATCCAGGGTTGTCATCCCAGATCAGCTCCATCCTCTGCTTTAACGCGAGAAGCTCGTGACTTCTGGGTCCGACCTACCGTCACTAAGAGTGGCGTATCTGTTTTTCACTATGCCTTCACGGTCATCAACTCCAGGCGTTGAGTGGAGTCAGATTTTATTATTTAGAACACAAGAGAAAGGTAGAAGAGGGGGCGGACAATAAAAGATCGCAAAAAGCCGTTCTATTACCTTTAGCTAACGATGTTGAATATCAAATTCCCGGAGCAAGCTTCAGCACAAAGCTGCTCAACACCATCGCGTAAAGAAGTGTGGCATCAAGCCTAGAAAATATGGTCAGAGAACCCGATTTTTTGCCTGCCTCCGCAGCCGCCCCAGCTTCATCGCCCTTTGAGCCACTTTTGCCTCCGCTTCCTTTTCCTCCGCCTCCTCCGCCGCCGCCGCCGCCGCCTCCCTTCCCTCCTTTATGTTGTGTGAGGTTAATTTTGGAGGGTTCTTCCTCGAATATAGAAGGTTCAAGGCGCGTGACGTCGCTAGCTTGAGGGAGCGATGATGGTGAAGCTTGTATAGAAGCGGCTGGGAGATTAGCGGAGGTTGATAAGGTAGCCAGTACCAAAAGCCAAAGGCCAAAGAAAGTGGTGGATTTCATGGCGGTGAATATTTGCTGCCTCTGCTTTGTGTAATGCAAGTTTGGTCGGAGCTGTGCCCAGAGAATGTGTTGTCGATGTGATACTTTTAATGAAGAGGTTGGTTATGCATCTAAAGCTCCAGAAATAATTGAGTTTCTTTTTATACTAGCCAATCCTCGCCACCAACGTTGAGCAGACAATCACCCGCATTATTTCGATGCCGTTGTGACTTGTTTCTTGATTCTTTATTCACCAGAGGATACTTTCTTTCTCCTGGGACAAGCTCTTTGTGGGATGATAAAGCTTTGTGTCAGTGATTGCAGTGGACACAATGTCCTTGTCACATCCGCCGTCATTGACACAGAGAACTGCTCAAGGCTCGCTACATGAGATGCACGAAGTCTTGTACTCTTTAATGTACATGTGCAGTCTGGGGTGTGGGCGTTGTCACTCTGTGATTAACAGGTATGGCCCAGATTAAGACACCTAATGGAGAATCTATCGAGATAATCATGCTTTCCAAAATTGCTGCGGAGCATCTACACCCGGCAGGAGATCACTCGTCACGAGGCACAGAGAGTCGACGTTAAGCCTATAATTTTCTTTTCTCCTTTTTGCTTTGTATAATTTGTTTCAGAGAGGTTCTTTTCTAGTTCTCCTGGCTCGCTTAATCCAAGCTCACTCCACAAGCACTCACGATATCCCCCTCGCTGGTCAAGACCTCTAAAAATGCTGCTCCGCCTGCCGTTGCAGCAGGGCTTGGAATTATAGATTTTTGGAAGAAGAGCAGGAGGAAGGCATCGCTTTCGCTCTTGCGGATCTGTTGATGCTGCTACAAGTGAGATACCTCAATAGTTGAATCAAGGACAAAATGCTTCATCCATCACCATAGAAGCGGGAACGCGATGGTAACATTTTATGCCAGACGTCTCACTCACAGCTTGAGTATATATAGGAAATTTTTTCTTAAGCCACGGCTCGTTAGATCAAGATATTATCTCCTTCGTCAGACCCAACGGGTCGTGCTCAGCAGCTACAACGACTACACATGTCATGAGGCAAATAGAGCGTTGTATTAGGAAGCATTGGTGACGGATGTTAAATTGTATCAGTATGTTGCGGACCTCACTCAGAACGATTTGGGAAGTTAAGAACAGGAAATTTGTGCAATGCTATGAACTATTCATTTTTGTAGACTATTGAGCTTGGGGAAATTGTGCAATGTTAAGACTGTGAAGCATCCATGAACTTGCCTCAGCGTGGGTGCCTGGAGGTAGTTGTTGGTTGGTAAGTACAGAGGGAAACTGTTCGTGTCAACTCCTTAGTATTGACGGTTTCAGACTGAAGAGACCTACTACCTTCGCCTAAGCAAACGAGTTCGAGTCTCAAGCTGCCAGCGCAAGACCCAGTCCAAGGCCACCAACCACGATCGTGTAAACAAGACTCATATCCAGACTCGAAGCCAATCCTACAGAGCCTGACTTTCTGCCGCCGCTAGAACCAGCAGAACCAATAGCGATTATTGCTGCCGCATTCTGAGTAAGGTTATGGTCTCCTTGAACTTCGTTGAGGGAGGGAGAGATGGTGGGGATCGGGTCGCCAGTCTGGGGCAGGGCAGATGGGGAAGGGACAGCTGAGGCTGAGACTGCAGTCACTGCCATGAGGCAGAGGGTGATAGAAGTGGTATACTTCATGGTTGCGAACTTGTTGTGGTGGCTGGGATGTATAGTGGTGGATGCAGTGGGTGTGGGGAATTAACTTGCTAGGGAGATTCCTGTTCTCTTATAGACGTCCAAACGTGCATGTGTTCTATTTGAATCTGGAGCCTCAGTGAGGCATATTGTCTTCGGGCAATGAAATCATCCGTTTGAAAGGGAAAGCTTGATATTCTGGCTTTGTGACAGGGCCAACTCTGACTCTATTTGATGAAGACTGAACTAGACAGCATCCTCTTTGTTCGCTCTCCCCTTGCTGCTTTGTGTCTGCTACGAACTACCTGCCGATCGTTGAAAGATATCTGTTATCTGGATCAAGGCATTTATTCCAGTATCAAACAGACCGTACGTAACTCTTACCTCACAATTGCTTTGATTTTTAAAACATCAGAATTGAAGAAATATGTCAAGATAGCTCAAGCACCTTCGGCTATTGACCGCCCCCCTTTCCAGACCCACAATCTCCACCCCACTGCATTCACCATAATGAAATACACAATTTCATTAACCTCCCTAAGTATCCAAACAAGCACTTCTTACTCTCATAACGTGCAAATCATGTGCAAAACAAGGGGATATGACGAAGTGGTATCGTGCATCATTTGCATTCTGCTCTAGAAGTAGTATCCATGACTTGATGAAATCCCGTGTTCGATCCGCGGTATCTCCAATTTATAACACATGGTTTTCACATTCTTTTTTGTGAATTTTTCTGACTTTTCTCAATCCCGCTTTTCTGTTCTGAGTATTGTGGATGTGAATGGAATTGGATTGAGGAGGAGGGTTTTGTGTGGAGGCGGATGCATCAAAGTGGATCCATGACCTGGGCTTCACTTCACAAAACGAGGAAGAATAAACATGACAAATGGTAGAAGATTTGTTTTCGATACTTCACTCCTCCCTTAGCGCAAATTACTAACTTTGATGCCATTCTAGACTCACTCACCCTACTCATCCTCTTGCTCTCTCTTCATTGTGCCATACACATTCATCCCACCCACGTCTCTCCCTCTCGCTGCATCCTCCCTACCCAGCAGGAGCAATAGCCAAAATCCCCATCACACCCACCAATGCCGTCCACCCCATCAACACCGCCACTCTCTCACTCCCCGCATCATCCAGTCCTGGTCCACTCGTACTTGCATCTCTTCTCTCTCTTATATTCCCTCTTCCCTCACCATCTCCGTCCCCACCATTATTTTCCTCCTGACCTTCCGCAGTGCCATTCTCGAATATTGTCTGTACGCCTCCAGAATCACTCTGGGCTTTCCCAAGTTTCCATCCAATGTGCATTCCCAAATGATCTCTAGAAACGAGACTATCACTGCTGGACCGTTCAACTTGGTCACCACCACTGTCCTTTCTATCTTCCTCTTCAAACGTCGCAGACTCCCCCTCATCGTCATCTCCCTCCTTGGAATCTTCAGTTCCTAGTTTATGATCGGATCTTGCTTGATCGCCCTGTTCCTCGACACTTACCAGAATCCTATCAATGATCCTATGCACGACGATAATATGAGGTGTTAGATTGTGCGGAGTTCTGATCTGAACTTCTTCTCTGTCTTCTTCTTCTTCTTCTTCTTCTTCTTGTTTGTCCTGGGAAAGTTGAATCTGGTGTGGTTCGTGCTGCTGGAATGTCTCCTCGTCTTGATCCGGGTTGATGAGTGTGATCACGACCGTGCTGGACGTTTCGTTTTGGGCTCTGTGTTTGTTGTTGTGGCTGTGGTGGTGGTTTGGAATGACGGGATGGGCTTTGTTGTGTGCGTGTTGCTGGCGGTTCCGAAGTGGGTATGGCGCTGCTGCTGTAAGATCTGAGAGTACTAGGCTGAAGGCGAAGAGGGTTTTGAGGCTGGAAGAAAAGTGTTTCTCGTCTTGATAGGGTGAAATACTGGGCACGAGGAGATGTCGGGGTGCTTTTTGAACACGAAGATGAATTGGTGGGCTTTGCAACATACGAAGTGCAGAGAAGTCCTAGCTTTTCCGAGATGGAGGTGTCGTCTGGGCTTTATGGGCTTGTTTCTTGGTCTGGTCTGACGTTGGAATCATAGCTCTGTTCTGATGTGAACGGGAATGGGATGATTGAAAGAAGTCATTTCATGAGCATCAAAAACAGACTGACTGACTACGGACGGACTGACTGTAACAACCATATACAAAGAAAGGATCTAGATTAAAGACACCGATCCAGCACTACAGCCCTGGGAAAACTTTCTCTAACTCTCCTCACCCACACCCTCGATACTCTCCGCAACCTCTCTAAAGATACCCCTCAACCGCCGTTGGTACCACCATCCCCAATACGCACTCAGGCATAGAAATGCCACAGCCACAGCGCCTGTCCTCACCCACCACGTATGCGCTGCCCTAATCACAGCCGCGGAGTCCGTGCTAAGATTCACATAGGCCGGCGAGTCATCCTCAAACCTACCTCGCCAATACCAGACCGGTAACGCACAGAGACAATTCCTATACACGCCAACCAACTGCATAATCGTACCTCCGATCGCCGTGAATATACTCGTGATGCCGAAGAGGGACGCGAGAGACCAGAATGCGATGCAGCGGATCAAATTCCAGCGTTCAGACTTTGTGTATCGGGTTGGAGAGTGCAGATTCCCGCCTGGACAGATGGTGCAGGCGGAGAGGACCCAAATCCAGAGGGATATTTGTAGGCTTTGTGTTATGAAGTAGAGGAGGAAAGTCAGGGAGCGGCAGGAGAGGCCTTTTTGAGGGGTGTAGTAGGAGGTTAGGAAGGCGAGGAGGAAGGGAATGAAGAGGGGAAGGATAGCGAGAAGGAGGATTTTGAGCCAGGTGGTGAACGTGAGACTCATGTGGGCACGGAGGTTGCAGAGTTGATTGGCGGGAAGAGATTCTGAGGGTGGTGTGGATAGGAGTCGTCGTAAACATAAGGATTTGGAGCGGCCGCGGAACCACATCCATTGTGTTTTATAACGAGAACGAAAGGAGAGAGCGAAGAGGTGGAAGCTCGGAGGGTGTGGCCTGGTAGGAGCTGATGTGGCTGATTGGAAAGTGGAAGGGTTGTTGCCTGCGAGGAGCAAGGAGGATGTTATTGCTACATGCGGGATCGTCATCCACCTAGAAGCGTTAGTAGTGAAGAAATTGAAAGGACACGAGAGCATACCACCTAGAAGCGTCAGTAGTGGATGACATTGAAAGGACGTGAGAACATACATCCCGAACGCGAGAGCGTGAGCAATATCGTTATTTCCAAGGTTGGTACGGATGTCGAACAGAGTGTAGAGGAAACCACCTGCAAAGAAGACTATTGGAACTCCTACAGCCGATCCAAACCTAACGAACAGTCAGCACAAGCTTGATGTAAATAAGCAGGGCCATCGTACGTTGTCTGTGTATCGAGCATGGACGACAGTCTCGTTGACGGATGTGGCTGAAGAAGCAATGTCTCAAGATCGTTCCAAGGATCTTCTTCTGTCTCTAGGTCTGCTGGTCCGTTAGAAATCAGCACGTCTTTGCAGAGCTTTAGGTTAGCACTGACCGTTGTTCCATTGGGAGTCCAGATTCCCAATGAGAATGATATATAGAAGCCTGGTTGCAAAATTCTTGTCCAACGTTCCACGTTCAAGGCCATATCCTACGAATTGTAGAATGCGACTATCCAGGAATGCCTCGAAGACTCCACTCAGAATCATCGGCCCTGCGAAGGCGAAACAGAGACAGAGCCAAATGATCGTATCGGTCAAGACAATAGTAGCTGCAACCAGAAAACGTAGCGGGGCCATGAAGAAGCTCACTGTATTGACAGGGCTTGGCGTGAATAGCTTATCACTCACTTCAAGCTTCCTTCGCCTGGGAATACTCAGGCAAAACACCAGACATGGGAAGATAAATGCGACCATTGGTCCAATCCATTGTTGAATCTTCTTGGATTTGGATATTTGCCAACCCGGACATTGTTTGTTACACCATCTGAATGATGACCGAACAACAGGGGCTCCGGAATGATCACCGTCGTAAATAGCAGTGCATGGAAACTGTTCTGCATCCAAGAGTTTTGCGGTCGTGGTTCCTGGTGAGAAGAAGTTTGGGTCTGAAACGATAAGACTTCCATTATCGATACGAAGACCGGCGTTGAAGGCAGAGAAGCAGCAGTAAGCCAAGTTCATTCCCCCGAGAAGTGGATGATGTGACGGTGAATGGGTTGAACTGAAGTTAACCATAGGAGGGAATATATCACTCAAATTGGTGTAGTTTCCATCCAGCAGGTTGCCCCCCAGAACAAAGGCAGGGATGAGGTAGATTGCGATCGTGATAAGCTGCATTGTGATAAGCCCACTGCCATGTCACAGACAATGTTCTTGCCCCGAACATGTTCGCTGCTAGTCATTATAATACTTGCCAGTCTTCCTGACCAGCTCATCCGGACGATCGCAGAGGCTGTGAGGTTGGCTGCAGTGGAAAACTTCACACGGTTCATGCAGGATGCCCTTTCGCAGATAGCAGCCTTGCGGGAATGTTCAATATCATTGGACCGTATGGCATCTCTCGATGCCAGCTTGAGCGAGTTTTGATCAATGGGCCCGGGGAGTTCGAGGCTGTGTCGGGCGCCACAACTTTTGATCAAGGAAGCAGACGAGCACGCAGCTTTTCAGATGCTCAGCACTAGAATTCATGACTCTACGACGCCCGATTCATTGGATATGGGGAAGGAGGTTCCAAAATGATTTCAAAGCATTTTATGGCCTGGATCATTTGCATCGTGCAGGACAGATTCGACGGACCAGTGCAGAACACAAAAATGCCTATGTAGCACGAGCATTGGCTAACACTCGAAGAACTGAAGCGCTGGTGATACTATCCGAAAAGACTTGATGTTTGCTACGATGAAACAGTTTTGGCAGAAGAGAGTCGGGAAATCTCTGTCGTAAGACATGTGTTTGCTATGAGGGAGGTACACGACTTGACCGCCGGATAATTTAATTGTTCGAGGCTACACAGCAGCTTCTCCTTGCCGCTACTGAAGAGACTTTCACAGGAGGAATCAAGCCTCTTGAAACTGGATCTCGATTGTCAGCGGGTATCTGCTATTTGTGACCACCCCGCCTCCTCGAATCAGTCAACGCGAGTGCTTCATAGGTGGTGATATGAACGTTGACTGCAAAGCTTCATAAGACACCACGCAGCTTAATGCAAAAAAAGCCATAAAAACAAATGCCCCCAGCAGGCCTCGATCGTCAGAAGCGTGGGTGTGATCTCCAGATGCAAGCCGATCATGGTAGCCAAAGTGGTCAGCCCGTTCGTAAAATTATATCTGCCCGCAAGCCCATAAACGCCAGAACAGGGGAAAGTCATTTGTCGCCGGATAAACAAGGAATAGGTTCTCGAACATAAGACCGCTGAGTCCCCCTCCTCAACTTCCTTCCAGCATGTGTCGTGAACATGATGTCGACGCCGGATGCCACTAGACATGAGCGAGTTCCATGCCGGCCGTGGCGGGAGCTCACTACAAAAGCAATCAGTACTACTGATGCCGCACTACTCCTCTGCGAGCAGTGCCGGATGCTCGAGGCTCGGCAAGATATCATCCCACGTACTAGGACTCTAGCCTTGAGCCTGTGTTGACCAAAAAGATGGTGTTGTTGGTTGAGTGTCATGGTGTTGAAGGGAGGAAAAGGTCCTCGATAGATCGACATCTCCTTATCGCCGCTTGTCAATGGCACTTTCTGAGCCCGCCCGCCCTGAAAGTCAGGGCAACCGCGTCATGGCCAACACCTTACGAAGTTAACCCCACCAAGCTGTGCCCTGCCCAACCCCAGGCCCAGGCATCACAAGCCTCGCTCTGCTCACCACGATTACAAACAGCCCTCTTCTCGCTGACCATGGAGTCTCCATTCTCCCCATTATACTCACTGCCTCCACATTATGGCACTGGACGATCTCCTCCCAGCGCAGAGCACGGAAGCTCTTGCCATAACTTGCGACGATGCAGCCTGCGCGAACCCTGAAGATGAAGCTCCCTCAGACTTCACATACGCTGACGGAACGCTGAAATGGGATTCCACCGAGATCCGCGACGACGATGTGATCACTGTGATCAATACTCTGGGCGGCACGGCCGAATATACCATCTTCAGTCTGCAGCCTGAGAATGCGGAGGAGAAGAGTGAGGGGAAGCAAGATGAGAAAACGAATTGTCCATTCAAGCTGCGTACCACGAATGCTATGATCCTGCCGCAGGGATTTCTGAGCAAGTTCCAGTTCCAAGGTCTGCCTGCATATCTGCAGTCTGCGAAGGATGTACACGTGCTTATCTCGACGTTGTCTGGTACTGGACTCTCGGTGGCCTTCTTCGACGAGATCCTACATCCTCTGCTCCGAGCAGTAGGCTTTGAGGATTCGAAATATACAGTTCTCAAGACAAAGAGTGCAGAATCTGTGAAGGAGTTTACGCAGTTCAACTTGGTGGATGGCGCGAATGAGGGCAAGGAGCAAGTGGTTATACTGTTGAGCGGAGATGGAGGGATTGTGGACACCATCAACACTCTGCTTCAAGGAAAAGAGAGACCAAGGTATGGTCACTTTGTACCTATATTGAGCTCTGCTAAAATCTCAGCACTTACGCAAAGCCGACGTTTGTCCAACTTCCCCTCGGCACAGGCAATGCCCTCTTCCACTCTCTCCACAAACCGTCCACCCTCCCCTCCATCTACATACAAGGTCTCCGGACCCTCCTCCACGGCAAACCTAAAGCCCTCCCCATATTCAAAGCCACATTCTCGCCTGGAGCCCGTCTCCTCATTAACGAAGGACAGACTGCGACACCATTACCAAACAATGCAGTCTATGGCGCTGTGGTAGGAAGCCACGGCCTGCACTCAACTCTCGTCGCAGATTCTGATACGACCGAATACCGGAAACATGGCGACAAGCGCTTCGGAATGGTTGCCAACGATCTTCTTTATCCTAAGGATGGACCACCTCACAAGTACAAGACCGACGTGACGTTCTTCCAGGGTTCAAAAGCAGTGCCTCTAGACCGCAAAGAACACGGCTACGTTCTTGCAACCATGGTCAGCAACCTCGAACGAGCATTTACCATTTCGCCAGAAAGCAAGCCTTTCGAAGCAGCAATGCGAGTCGTGCATTTCGGAGCCTTGAGTGGAGATGAGGCTATGGAGGTCATGAAGGCGGCATACGATAATGGACGGCATTTGAAGAATCGGGCTGTTGGGTATGAGAAGGTGGATGGGTTGAAGATTGCATTCCGGGAGGAAGGCGAAGACTGGAACTGGAGAAGGTGTTGTATTGATGGGTCAATTGTCGGGGTCGAGGAAGGAGGGTGGATGGAAGTAAGGGTATTGGGGCAGGGGGAAGAAGCCATTAACGTTGTGGCTGATTGACTCGGTATGTTCAGGTTTTGCGTAGATCCGCTTTGTTTGGGCGGTAGACTATTCACGTGTTTAGAGAGCATTGATATAGAGTAGAATCTTCAATTTTGTCTACGAGTCTCTCCGAATTGACGCTGAAAGGGTATCTATGTGAGGGATGAACGAGCAACTCCCAAACTCCCCGTCAACATTTGCGATTGACCGTCTTGGAATGTCCACAGCAGAATACAACACATCAGCTCTGCGACTCAACCCACCAGCGCCCTTCCATCCATCCCCACCTAAAAAAGGAAACGCCCAGCAGATGCAAAGTCTACTCCTGCCAAGGAGAGAACGACTAACTCCCAAACTCCCCCACGATAAGCCACAAACAACCATCTTCAATGTCGCTTTGTGAAGACAGCGCATTCAATCAGTCTCGCTTTCAGTCTTCTCGTCATCCTCCTCACTTCCATTCCCATCGCTGCCACTCTCCTCTCCATCATCCTCACTTTCACTATCAGTCTCCTCCTCACTACCCGTTTCCTCGTCTCCCGCAGTCAAAGTGTCCTTTGAAGCAGAGCTAGCACCCCCATTCCCCCTCTCCTTATTATACCTACAAACCTCATCCCAAAAATCCCTACTTTCCCAAATCCCCTCCATCTTCGAGTCATGAACAGGCCATTCTCCTAGCTTATGCTTGGAGTGTGAGAAGAGCTTCGTCAGCGTGACGTTGACCTATCAAATCAAAAGCAAACCATCTATCAGTTCAACTTTCGAAGGAGTAATACAGCGGAAGTGTGGAGGTGAGGGGGAAAGCAGGATGGAAGTACTTACAGCAGCATTCCCACTACTCACACCACTCTCATCCCAGATCGCACCACCATTACCAGCCTTGACATCGTGGTCAATGAGGTTCAGGTACACGGAATCGATGAGTTTGATTAGCGCTTCGGGGATTTCGGTTTGCAGGTCTGATTTGAGAGTCGAGAGTTTGGTGGTGGGGGCGGGTTTGGTTTGCCAGATCCTGTTTTTGTCCCCGTCAATACTGCTTTTTCAATTATGAAATTTTCTTTCAGGAAACAGAAGCAAGGGAGGAAAAGGAGGAGGAGAGACAAGAATTTGAATGGGGAAGGACAGAAAAGAGGGACTTACCAAGCAACATCAATCACATGCCCAACACACTTGCTCATCCACCAGATCGTAATCCAAGGCTCGGTATCCAGACAGGCTTCCCAGTATGGATAGCGATGTTCGGCGTAGGATGTGAAGGGGATTGGATCGATCTTAGCAGCAGCGTGCGCGGAATGGTTCGGGAGGAAGAGAGATTCAGGATCTTCGTCTGGCTGAGGAGAGGTAGAGTCGGAGGTTGAGGGTGGGAAGAAACCGCCTTTGAGGAGGAAATACCTGTCAGGCTTTAGTCAGCTTGTACGCCGTTGCCGTTCAGAATAGAGGAAAGGGGTTGGAGGTATGTACTAACATAGCAATAACCATGGCTCCCTGCGGCACCATCTTCGCTCTCGCCTGCGCATTTACTTTTTGCTAATATCAAAACACGAATCAGCTGTCAAACACCTCCCAATTCAGGACCAGAACAGATTTTAGGATATCGTTAGAAGGTACATACCAACTCACCCCTCACAAACCCTCTCTCGGCAGCACTCAACCTCAAAAACGCCCTCGGCACCAACTCCTGCCAGCCACTCGTACTCGCTCCCTTAAAGAAGAAACCCGCATAGCAGAACTTGCGCAGCCAATGCCACTGCTGGACTGTCAGGGGTAGTTTGAGGGGGGCTGCGTGGACGGTGGTAAGGAGAGAGGAGAATGGGACATAGGTGGATTTGGAGTGTGTTACGTGGAGGGGAATGCGCTGGTCCTTTTGGGGGATGGATGGGTGGGGGAAGGAGAGGAGGGGGTGGGTGGAGAGGTGGGTGAGGAGTCTGGTTTTGAGGTGGAGGCGGTCGGTGGCGGATACTGGAGGATGTTAGTTAGAATGAAGAAGATGTGTGGGGAGGGTTAGGAGGGACATACGGCATAGAGGTGTGCTTTTATTCTTGGGTGGCATTTTGCTAGCGAGTGGCTGATGCGAGACAACTTGGTACAGCAAGATTGAGACGTAATCAGCAATGGCAAAGCAAGACGCCAAGGGAACAGCAAATACAAAGACGACAAGTGCAAACAAGTATGCAGCAACAGCAAAGCAAATGTCGACGCCGAAAGAACCCAATGCAGGATAGCAAATTTTCAGATTTCGAGATGAAGAAAAGTCTGTGCGAGGCGAGGGGGAGGAAATACATTTCGCAGCCTCGAGCTAGTTTACTAGCGTCTATTGATATTGATAGACAAGGACTTGGATTTTCCTTGGATGACATGCGCCGTCCTAATCGACTGACAAAGATGCAAGACCGTGGAAGCGTACCCGGCGGTTGAAGTTGCATATTGCCAGATTAACTCGAGCCAATTCTCAGTATCAACGCGCGAACATGAAATTGCCATCTAAAGCTATCATTCGCTATTCTCAGAGCTCCGCAGAAACTGTTTTGATAACATTCTCTTCTCTTATTCACTACTTGCTATTCACTGATCCATTTTTTCTGCCTTTCGTTCCGAGTCTCTTCGCTTAGCACTAGACCCACTATTCAAAACAATCTACACACAACTAAACTCCTTGAATCCTCCGCATCTTCTCAATTCAATACAGCAATGTGATCTTGCAAACAGCTGGATCGGAGATCGGAACAACGATAATGTTGATCTAGGCTGTGATTAGAGAGACTGTGAGTACGATGCGCCTTTCCTTACCTGCTGTCGAGCCCTTGGAACTGACCTCTCCAGTCACGGCTTCATCTTCAACCTATCTCCAAGATCTTTAACATACGAATGAATACTTCTATTACCTCTCAATACATCTTCCAGCTTTTACCTCGATCTTTGTTCAACTTCAATTTGAACTTTACAACATCGTTCCCAGTCCTCGGACTCGTGGCTACTGATTTCAGGCCTGTATGACTCCCATTGGATTCCGCACCCTTCCATGCACTTTAGCTTCCATACTATCATCCAGCCTCTCTCAGTTCATAGTACCGTATCATGGTTGATATCTCGCGACCTGAGCATCTGCTCGCCAACAATGGGCGTGGAGATCGTATGGTGTTGGTGGCCAAGTGCACGGAATGGCACAGAAAGCAACCCGCAGACAAGCATATTTCTTACTACGTCAATCCAGCATTCCTGAATCTCCCATCTGCGCAAGTCTTTCCGCAAAAATGGTCCGATCAGAGAGCGAGAAGTAGCTACAAGAGCTTCGCTGCTGGAATGAAAGACATCGAGGAATATGACCTTGCCCCGAAACAAATGAAGAAGGTCATCGAACCATACTTCTTTCTTTATGCCGAAATGAACACCAGCATCAACACTATTCAAAGTTTCTTCCCTCAATTTAGCCATGAATCGGCTCTCGGCGGTCGTGCCAGCAATTTCCTGGAAAAGACTAGAAAGCGACCTGGAGAGATCTCCTACCTGATAATCACCAAAGTTGGAACTGCGATCCTGCTGTAAGCCACCTTGCATCTTTGTACACAGCTTTTAATACTTCCCAGTTACATAATGCAAGATCAGCGATTCTTCTCCCACGCCTTGGGTCCCTTACCACCATTCGATACTCCCGAGGAGCGCAAGACGTGGTTCTCACAAATTTTGACCGAAAAGCCGCTGCTATGTGTTCTCTTCGTTTTCAGTCTCTACCGATCCTCGATCAATGTTCCGTTCATATATTCTGAAGGGAAGTACAACAACAGATTGAACAGACTGTAAGAGGACTGCAAGAAGTGATACATCTGCGCCTCTGCGAGCTATTGGAGCTTATCTTCCGAGCACAGTTCAACCTTGCCCGAGCACAGCTGGTCGTCAACACTGAGACATACCGTACTTGGGCGAGATTCAGAACTTCTACATACAAGTTTTAGCTAAAAATATCTCTAGATAACTAACAATGTCGAAATTGCTTTCCGTTCTGCCAAGATCGTTAATCTGCAGCCCAAACTCAGTGATGTCCCGATGCTCGGTACATGGCCGAAAATTACACCACCCACACCTTGGTGGCGACTCCTGGGAGGACTGGGTAATTTGGAGTAAAGTGACGATGAAGATGATGAGGACTACATGCCGAGGCCAAACAAGCGTGGTTCTGAGTTCCATGCAGCTTCAAGAAGCCGAAAGAGAGCTCGACGTGGTGGAGCATAAGTCTGAAATGGAAACACAGCTTGAAGGGAGACCGTGGATACCATGGGATCTTGTTTCGCGTTCCACAGAAAAGTTCTCATGCGTTTCTTCTTGATAAACAGGCACGACAGGTAATGGTTGTTTTTATAATGGAGCATATAAGGGACTTGTCATCATATTGGGCGTTCCTCTATGCTTTATATATCATCAAGTGCCTCACGTTGGCTTCCAAAGCGAAGAGCACTCAAATATCGATACTTGCAGGGTTATAGCCGACCGTAACAATTGAAGCTTGACCATTAAATCATTTCCGATCGTAAGATCTAAGGTTTTAAGCAAGCACTGCATTTGTCGTCGCACAGATTGTGTTGACATTTCTACTTGATTTTATGTTCTCATTCCTCTCCACCATGTCTCTCGATGGGAATATTTTCTTTGGGCATTTACGCCAGCTGAGACTACCCCGCCATTTGGTGACATGCAGCACCCAAGTCCCAAGCTGACGACCAGTGCCGAAATGAACCAACATCTCATTACACTTCCAGGAAACATGACAGTTACTCGACAGGACTGTGCTTGCTGGTAACCCAAGACTGGTTTGTCTCAAAAGATAGAAGTAAGTAAGTAAAGAGGTAGTTTGGAAACATGTCAGCTGTCACGGGAAATACGCAGAATCCTTCGGTTTCAAGTTCAGCCAGCCTCAGTGCAGTCAAATGGCAACCGACATCCATAACGGATAATGCGGTTACGTACCATGTATCTGCCTAGAATTACTGGAAGGTACACCCTAGGATGGCATGTTGAATCCCAGGGATTCTCGGTGAGCGTTTCGGGGTCGCGGTGGAGGTACCTATACGTCACTTAAGTTCCGGGTGGGATACAACACTGGAAAGGACGGGAGTTCCCATGTCAGCAATTAGCAGCCTTGCATAGCGAGCACATTCGGACGTTCTGGACGTGCCTAGATCTTCTGTCAGGGCGATTGAAGGCTCAGCCCAGTATGCCTCGTATTCCAGAAGCGGCGAGGCATGTTGTCGCAGGGAATCAACAGGCAGTTATCTTATCAGATGGATCCGAAAATAACTCATACGCCCCAGAACGCCCTCCCGTGAAGGGCTTAGAAGATCCCGCCCTTTCGTGATGTCCTTTTCTCTCGGTACGGCCCTACTCACCGAGCAAGATTGTGTGTTTAAGGTTTCCGTCTAGTGACTCTGACGTGCAGGATCTTAAGAAATTTGTATCGGTTGGTCGTTTGAAGAGGTGTGGTTGTACGAGTTGGGTAGGCGAGGTGTGTCCGACCAATCAGTGTACGCGAAACAGAAGGGCAAAATCCTACTCCGGGGGTGTCAGCATGTATCGCATTACTTCTGCTTCGCTCTGATTAAGAATCTATCAGCTGTTACTCGGTCATATCCATGATATCGGGCACACTGTTGCCAGCAAGATGCCTTGAGGAACCGTGATGACTCGGTGAGACCCTGTCTGGAATGCTGACTTCTAGCACATCATGGCTGTCATTGGAGATGTTCTGTTTTGGCCTTATAGGTGCTTTTGACCTAAGTTGGCGTCTTCCGTTATCCTGCTTTCTTGATGTTTGAGGGATGAAGAATCTTGGACTGCATTTTCCTTGATCTTGGCGCTGGCGTTGCTCTGAACTCCGGTTGGTGACTGGGAACATTGGAAGGAGACTTGAATTGATATAAAGGGGCTTTCTTCCCCCAAAAGCTCTGCTCTACTCGGATATCAGATACGTGGAATCTCCATAAATTGTTTGCGCACAAAGCAGCAGCTATCGTAACCATGCCTTCGGACGAAGCTCATGAACAATGCCAACTACCAGCCGGGAGGCATGATCATGACGGGAACCTCCCTCGCTCTACACAAACGTTTACCAAACGTATCCTAGCTCATCGCGTTCTAACATGGACGACGCTCATTCTTGCCATGGTAGCCTACGTGCTCACATCTCTTTACGCATGGTACCCGCAATCCATCTCCCGCAATGAAACTTTCGGCGGCTCTCCATCCAGAGCACTCCGCGTCTTGACTGTACTGTCAACGCTTGCCAATTACATCTTAGCAGCCACAGTCTCCCAGTCTTTTGACCTCATGTGGGGTATGCTACTCGCTCGTAAGAAAGCCCTGTCTCTGTTGAGCGGTCTCGCACTTCAACCTGGAACAGGTCTGGATGGCCACCTTGAGATCATCTTCAATAAGCAGAAACTGGGAGTTAAGCCACGTGCGTGGAGTTTGCTGAAAATTTTGAGCATGACCATCATCCCAATTCTTGGGATCGTAATCTTGAGTATGTTCTCATTTGCCGCATAGTCTACTTCCATGGCACACTGAGAGTCTACAGAGTACATCTCTAACGACGAACAGGAGACGTGGAAGCAATACCAATATATTATCAGAAGACATCAGATCCAGTGGCGAAAGGGTACAGCATCGGCGAGTTCAACGCCACGCTAGCGACTCTGCTCCAACCCCTTTCTGATGGAGTATTCGGCACTCGATTCAAGGACTTTCTCTCAGATCCAGATCTAAGCCGAGATGTCAGCACAAAATCAGACGGAAATGGTTGCTCTTTTGCCCATTCCAACAACACAAAGATACCATGCCGGTCCAAATTCTTCGTCCCTGGAGGTATCGAACAATTCGCGCCTCGAATTTTGAACGGGACTGCATTCTCGGGCTCGGACGATGTGCAGCCAGTCCTCGCTAAGAACCTAAGAGGCCTGTACTTGGAATTCGAAGAAAACGGTTCCGTAATATTTGATCAGCAAACGAACTGCATCAAGCAAGGTTACAAACTTGGAGCCTATCAGCTGTGTATGAAAGATGTAGGAGTGAACAAGATCGCAACGCGTGAGTTAAAGAGATACAATACGAGTCATAGCTAATACGACCAAAGACCTGACTCCTTGCCCCAAGTCTCTTGCTGCCAACATGGCATGTATGAGCAACGCAACATGGCCTCTTGATGAGGGCTGGGGGACTACTCTGTCGCCCTATACACGATTTGCCAATGTGACTTACAATGGCCTGAACGGCACAATCATGGATCATCAATTTCCAAATGATACCCTGACGCCCGTCAAAATTACTGCGCCAGAGGTCCTTGAAGTCTTTCAGGTGCTCTTCAGCCCAGCTGATCTAAACACAACGTATGGTGACTTCCTTTCCCGGCTGGGAATCGTCGGGAATAAACCCGTTGAACCCTTGACTATCTGGCAATACTTCCAGGGTCTTGCGGACAGATCTCGAGCAGATATTCGTGTGAACAGACAAGCCATGACGGGTCTTCAATCTCTCCTTGCCATTCCAATTTACCATTGCCAGACAAAGGACTTCGTGGAACTGCGCCGACTCCTCCTATCGCAGATCGACAACTCGCCAATATTTGAGACGCTTGGAGTTGAAATCGTCAATTTGTTCCCGGTGGTTGAGCCAGATACGGATATCTACCCAGCCATCATGAGATGGACCTTGCATGTTGGACGGGGCAGTCTTCTTGCTTACATTGTTCTGACAGGCTGTGCGCTCTTCTTGTGTGTTGTCGCGAATGCCATGGCGACTTTTACCAATGCTGGAAAGAGATTCAAGCACATGGGACCGTTTCCTCTGTTCACCCATCTGTGCGATTGCGAGACTACGTATAAAGATGGAACACCTGTCCCACTGAAGGCTTTCCATGACTTGGAAGCAGGATTGAGGCTCATGAGAGCATCGAAGATGCAGGTGAAAGTTATCGAGAAGGATATCCAGACCAACTTGGAAGTGGCAGGCCATCCCGTGAGTCAATCGCAGGAGCAGACTTTGGAGCTCAATGGCAAGAATGGGCTGGAAGTTGGTGTGGTGCTGTTTCGGCCGGAGACTACTTAGACCAGCTTTAATCAGCTCTTAGGTATTCTTGCGGGAGGTCAAATTGAATTGAAGTTGCTCTGTATCGTTCATAATAGATTGTCCTTCATGGTTTCTAACGGAGATGTTGACACTGCTTTGCCAAAACACCTTGCGCAGTCAGTCCCCTTCGCTTAGCCCCTGTAAGCTCTGGCTTGCCAAGACAAATCAGGATAAAGTTCATTCCAAGGTTTCTCCGCTATCTTATCCCTTGATCATTCCAACGTCTTCCTTGTCTTCAACCTACGTGCTACCTCAGCGACCACCTCGAGTCGTCCACCTCTTCCTACCTTGTCCGCCTTCTTCGCCGCTGGCCCAAAGACATCCCACACCTCGATGTACTTGTTGCCGCTCGCCTGGCTAGTTCCGATTGCTACGAACGCCTCCTTCATTCTCTCGTGACCTTTAATCGCCTTGTAGTCTTCCATAGTGACGGCATTACCTTGCCTGTCCTTCAAGTCCTGTGTATTCAAGGCGCCGAGCTGAACACAGTAGAGGACGAGAGCTGCGAGGCCAGCGGCGAATGCCGTCGCGACGGAGGAGCCAGTCAAGGTCTTGCACTTCTCCAGGGGCGCGTTATTGGGTCGGTCTTTGATGACATTGTGCCCTGGGAAGATGAAATCGACGTCTGCAGGGTCTCCCACCCATTTCCAGACCGTGCCTGATGCTTCCGCGGCCCCGATCTTGAAGAGGTGCTTTGTTCCACCGCATGCTGCCGGGAAGCTTCGATCAGCTGCGACTCCTTGGTCGTTAGCAGCGCAGAACATGAGAATACCAGCGCGAGCCGCGGCCTCAATAGCGGCTTCAAGATCGGTGATATCGGTCGCGTTGGTTGCAGTGCGCTCGATGGTCCACGACATGGAAATGATGTGCACCTTCTTATCTACGGCAGCACGGACAGCCTGATCAGAAGTTAGCGATAATCGCGTGGATATTGTAGAGGGACACTACTTTTGCTGCACTCTTGGCTGTGATCTGCCTCTTCATGTTCTCGCTGATATGCTCGTCGAGTTTCACGACGTATAGCTGAGCTTTTGGGAATACACGGCAGATGAGGCTAGCCATGACCGTACCGTGACCACCACTCGTCACATAGTACGGCTTGCTTAGGTTCTGATGGGTGTCTCGCTGACAGAAACTTCGACCTCCTATGATTTTGGCATGGAGAGACTGCTCGTTGATGTCCACACCGTCATCAATCAGTGCGATTGTTATTGGTTCAACGGGAAGATCCCGAGGCGTGTCGACGTTCTGGATGAAGTCTGCAAATTCGTCCATACATGTCAGCCAGCGATGACGATGTTCTGATTGTTCGTGGGCCACATCGACAAGCCCGCCTATCGGAGCTTGCTTCTCTGGCTGCTGCTCCTTTACAACGTCGATCTCTACTTCCGGACGGAGCCTTGCAAGACGAGTGCGAAAGTCCTCGATATTGTTCTCGGTCCGCCGGGTACTTTCAAGGCCCTATACTAGTCAGTAAATTAGTCCTGAAGAAATATTCACAGCGTCAAACACACCTGCTCAACATGCAAGTGCACCTTTTTCAGCTTTCGCAGTAGTGGCAATCCTCCCGCTTCACTCCAGCCGCGCAAGACGGCATTGTTACCGCTCCAGTACAAGCAAACCTCTTCCGCGTCGAATGCTACAGCGAGGATAGTCTCAGTACAAAGATCCAGTTTCTTCCAATCCCAGATCTCGACTTTGAACCCGGCTAATGCTGCTTCAATAGCTTCATCGCTATGTGCAGGCTCGCTCATGTCGTCAACAATCACACGAATGATTCGCTGAACTTTCTTGTGTCGCAGGAAGTTGAATAAGAACACCATGTCGCTTCGGCCCTTCCCATCGGATCGAGACGTCTTCCGAATCTTTGTCGTTGCCGGCTTCTTCTCAAGGCGAAGACTTGGTAATGCGACATACTGGAGAATATCTTCGAATTTCAAGTGGTCAAGACCTTCTTCAATTCGATCTTCGCTGATGATTTTCGAGGGCGAATCGTACAGATCAAAGTATATCTGATTTTCTGACACTATCATTAGATCCACGCCTCAATATTTCCCCAGGCCACGCTCACCTTGATTACGACCATACAAAAAGTCGACTACATCATCATGGTTTCTATGTCGCATGCAGTACAGCTTCAAGTGGTTCTTGATCACAGCTGCACTCTCCTCTGTCACTTTGGGCTCTTCTTTAGGCTCCTTTCTCTTCTTCTTCAGTTTGTCGATTTTTGCTGCTACTGGAGTTGCTGGATTTGAGCCAGCAAAGCCCATGGGCATTCCTGTCCCAAGCTTTAGCTGGTCTCCATGTCCAGTCGCACCTGTGCTCTTTGCACTAAAGGGGCTCTCCATCCCTGTGGCGATGCGACGTAGTGGTGCAGGCTTGAAACTATCCATCGCTGGTACAGTTCCCTTAGATCCTGCGCCAGACTTTCCGGCTTTGGGGTCTACCGCTTGAGTGGCGAACTTCTTGTCTTTTCCGGGGACAATCTGTCCATCGGTGCTTCCTTCCTCGTTCTTTTCTTGAGTTGCTGCCTTCTCCTTCTCTGCAGCCAGCCTCGCCTCTTTTTCAGCAGCCTTTCTGGACTCAATGCGTGTGGATTCGTGGTACTGGTAGGGCGACAGTGGTGGCTCGGCATTCGTTCTCTGGTCCATTGCTTTGTCGCATCGCTCTATGAGCACCTCCACGATCTCCAACTGTTTGTCTGTACATCGATCGTACGCGACTGCGAGATGTAGGGGAGTGAGTCCTTTGTCCTCCTTCGCTTGCAAAGTTACCTCGTCTGCGGCCTTGATGAGCGTGATAGCCAATTCAGGCGCAACGTTCCGGCGAATGGCAACATGAATGCAATTCTCGGATTTATAGCATGGTATGCGAAGAATCGATGCGATGTCCTTGTAGTTCTTACAGATGTATCGTACGAATTTCCCTCGCTTCTTGTAAATGGCATGGTAGAGAGCCGTTTTCTCATTATTATCTTTCTCTCGCAGAACTTGCGGGTAGCGCTCAATGAGAAGTTTTACGAGCGGCTGATAAACGTCGAAAATTTTGTCTTTCGCATCATCTACCAGCATATGCAACAGAGTGTTGTTGTCCCCATTTTTCTGGCCTAGATATGTTGCCTGTTCAATTGCAAAGGCTTCAACTTTGGCGGGGTCGCGAAGATCCAGCTTTCCTTCCTTGAGCCAGCTTATGATGTCTTTAAATCTCTTTCCAGCGCTCACATCGTCCTCATCATCATCATCCGAGCTTGCTTCACTCGCGTCTGCGGGGTCTTGTTCTTGTATCGGCGTGTCCGGTCGATGACGGTCCACCATGACAAGCTCTTCCTCAAGTTCTGCACTCATGATTGTTCTTTGGAGATTGAATGTAGCAGAAATGGGCGTAAATTTGGACGATTGAGTCCAGTTGGGTTGGAAAACAGAAACAGCTTTGTCAAGAGGCACCTTGGGAGAGTGGAAGGTAAAGCTCATAGCGCAGCCTCGGGGACGTCCCTCGGCAACAACTGCTGTTTGATCTGTAGATACTGCATGCGACCTTACCAGAAACCCTCCTAGTTTCAGCCGCGCCCCCCATTCCAAGCCTCGTCGCTCCAGCGCTGATGTGAGATGCTTGTGTACAAGGGTCTTCATGCAAGTTTGATTACTGCTTGCCTAATGTAGTACCGCCCGAGGCGCACAGAAAATCGGCATAGAGCCCTGTCACACGAGGCTGTCAGAACTTTGAAGTTCCGTGTTACGACAGAGACTGGTAAGTCTTTCTGGGACAAAGACATATTGTAGAGAGTTGACTCGAATTAATTGAGGCAATGGTACTTCTATACGTGGGTATGACACTTGTTACCGTGCTCTGGTATGTGTCACCTCACAGAGGTCCTCCAAGTTTATGGCCCCCAATTCCTCGGTATCGTACTTTTGCAGATTGTTGGTCGGCTCCAAGCTGGGGTCAAAAAGAACCGGATCGTCTTTGGGCTTTCCTCCAAACACACGCTCCATAGCACTTTTCACGTCGACCGTGGCATTGATCTTGACAATGCACTGGAAGGGGTCCTCATCTTTCCTCTTCAGAAGTATCCCCGCTCGCATACTCGTGGGCACTCCGGTCTTCGTCGTGGCGTTTTCCTGTAACGTCCACGAAGCACAATTTGCCTTTCCCCAGTTTCGCCCTTTCAAATCAATTGACCCGGTTACTGTCGTCTGATCGTTCGTGTCCCGACTGACAGTCTTCGTCCAGCCTACTCTGGCTGTTGCGGTTGCGCCCAATACTCCGCCACCGACGTCCAGTCCAACCTCGCGTGAAACCTCTTCATGTTGAGAGGTAGGCACCAAAGATAGACTCCCATCTGGAGAAATCTTGAACACCTCTGGGCCAGTCTCGCCTGGCTTCATTCCTCCAAATTCAAGCGAAATGTTGACAGCCTGGAACCGCCTCGCCTTTTTGCGGGAATCGAATCGGAATTGCAGAACTATCAGTGTCGCGAATGTCTCGCTTTCTACCGAGAAGAAGCCATGTATTACATCGAGACAGGAGCATCGGATGTCTACAGCGCCATGGCGTTCAACATAATTGCTGCGCTGGAGAGGCGCCGCAGGGTCGTTTTGTGTCCGAAAAGAGCTTCCTTCGTCGCCGCCTGGAAAGAGACCGACTTCGAATGATGGCAATTCGTCTGATGATTCTTCGCTGCCAGAGTCGTCTGCGGGTTCATCGAAGGCACTCAGGGCTGCACCAGTGATCCCCGGAATTGGCGACATCGTGTAATACCAAATATCCTTGTCGTCGAAGGTATCAGCAATTGAGAATGAATTCTGTTTATCGAGTTTGCGAACAAATATTGATAATTGCTTGCCATTAGCGATGGGGCGGCCTGGGACGATGTAGCAGCCTAGCGCTCGTTCAGAAGGTCACACAGAAGGGCTAGACCAGGGTCCTTACAATTGCGGGATACGTTCAATCATGATATTATCCAATTTTCGGTCTCGCGTTCGTGAATTGGTGCCTTCTGCTGCCCGAGAGGCTTTCAATTACCGCATGAAATGGCTTTGGTTTGTCATAAACATGGGGAAACGGCCCCCAAGCGGCCCCCAAAAGTAAACAGCCCTCAAGACCACTTCCCACACTATGAAACGCCATCAGGCTGAGTCAAGCCCCTGTCACATCGGGTAAACTTTCCCTGCAGCAGACCCAGCCCCGGAGACCCAGCAGGGGTGTTGAGAGCGTCGGAGACAATTTATCGTCAGGGTCTGAGTGTCAGCCTCGAGGGGCAGCTTCTGAACTTCTCGATATTGATCTAGATTTTCTGCCTTCTTCACAGTAACCTTAGTAGCCATGTCGGACACAGCGTCTGAGTCGTCTGAGTCCTCGTCGTCGTCATCAGCATCACCAGCAATACCCGAAGTGAAGAGTGAGGAGCAAGAAGTGCAGGCTGCAGAAGAACATGCAGAGGAAGAGCAAAGCTCAGCGACAAGCGAAGATGACCTCACGGCTGGTATGGGACTACAGATTCTGGCGGGAAGCATAGCGGAGTTCGATCCAGAGGGCGATGATGCGCGACCTTTTGAGTAAGCTTTTCGCAAATCCAGCTTCTAAAGAAGAGTTGTTGGCTAAGCAAGACATCCCAGCGTCGTCGCAGTCCATGGCTATCATGGGGACAGGCATACTTCGTGGGGAGGGCCATATAGCAATTGGCTGGAGGACTCGCTTCATGTCCGCTACCCGAATTCGCGAATCTTGACTTTCGGATACGATGCGCATGGAATCAAGGGAACTTCTACCAGGGCAGGCATAAGAGAGAGGGCTGTGCAATTGCTTGATGAGCTGGTGAAGTTGAGGCAGCCAGAAAAGCCAGTTGGTGCTTCAAGCATTTTAAGGGGTGTAAAAATTCTTACGATTTGTCCAGGATCTGTTTCGACCGTTGATATTCATATCTCAAGATCTAGGAGGAATTATTGTAAAAGAGGTACGGAGAGGGGTGAAGATTTGAAGCTACGGCCGCTGACTTGAAACAGGCATTCTGTATCGCAGCTTTCAAATATCAGAAATACAGGTCGATTGTGCAATGGACTCGGCTATTTGTATGGAATTTTTGTGGTAGTCCTGGCTCGTTCACTGACTCCTGCTCAGATGTTCTTTGGCTGTCCCCATCGCTGTACGAGTGTCCAGAATATGGAAGATGCGATCGGGAATCTGCTATACGCCACTCAATATCCTCGCCCTATTGGAGCTTTGAGAACGATCAAGGAAATCAGCCGATCCATCATTGAGATCAATGGGTCGTTTGTTCTTTCCAAAGTACCGACTGTTGGGACCATTATCAACCTCTATTCGGAAGAGGAAGATCTGACTGCCAAGGTGAGATTATCCGCTCCCTTGACAAGACCGAAGGAGAAGGCCCTATTCAGTACATTATAACCTGACAGTTGGGATACTAGATTTTCGAAGACTTCACTGTCAGCTTTGATATTGCGATGGGTGGATGTCGCTTCGCGAGACCTGGACCTCTGAACGAGATATCTCGATCAGTACCTGATGATGCTTATGAAACCATCGACCTGATCTTGGCAGCTTATCCAAAGCGTAATTGAGACATACAATCCTCTCAAAATCATGACCACGAATTAACTTTTGTATAGCTTCAGAGTACAATAAAGATACTGTGCGAGCTCTTCGGAATCTTGAACGACAAGCAGCGGTTGCTTACCCGCTCGGCTCTATATGGGGTCCTCACCGTCGATGTAGCTGGCTAAGCGATGACGAGACATACAAGTCATGGTTCGATAGTCATGGACCGAACCTTCTGCATATCCATGGGACCTCTGGAACCTCGGATGCTAGCGAGTACATCTTTCAAGATCTCAATACGAAAAGAGCAGTCTCGGAACCATTGATCTACTTCACTTTCGACAAGTACGACGACCACCGGAACTCTCTCGCTGGTATGCTGAACTCGATCCACGCTCAAATATACAGCCATCTTCCAGTATACCATGCTGCCGCAATCGTGCCAGAACAGCAGATGATCTATTACAGTATGTATCAAAACTACACGAGTTTCAGGTTCTATAAATCTGAGGCGTTCTTTGTGAAAACAATTGACAGATCAATTGACACTACGGATGCTGACATTTTCACCATCTAGATAGCTGGACCACCCACGAACTATATACTATGCTCAGGAATTTTTGCACCAATCTTTCTCACACTGGCTGCTTGATGGTTATCAACGGTCTGGATGAGTGTGACGATTCAATCCTGCCATTCTTGGAGAAGCTGTGCTATCAAGCAAGTACCACGGAGTATAATTTCAAGATTGTGCTAGCTAGTTCAACCAAGCAGAGCATTCAAACTGCTCTCAGTGCATGGCCAACTATCAACCTGGACGACCATGCCCCAGTCACTGATGTGGAGGGGTTGAAGGCAGAAGTCGAGCGTGAATTACTGAGTTTGGTACAACAATACCCCGCACTCTACAACTCCGAGACGGAAATGACAGACAAGCTTTTCAAGTGCGGCGATGATCAAGAATGGCGTCAAATTATTTCAAGGGAGATCCGAGATACTCGTGGTTCAAAAAATGAGCTGGAGAGCTTGGAGATAACCAGTTCCCAGAAATCGCTTGATCGAATTCTGTCCAGCATATCCTCTCCGTTGCAAGTCTGGTCTCGCAAGGTTCTGTCTTTAGTTTTGTACTCATATCATCCTTTAAGTGTCTGGGAGCTAGCTCAAGCTGTTTCGCCAAGAGCAGATCCTTTGCCTGATACTGACCTGCCCTCCAATCGTCTGTATGAGGAGTTCGTTGTCTCGCTAGAAACATGCTTCAAGGGGTCACTCATCGTCCAGCATGGCTTGGTCTTCTTCGGGCATCCCGAGGCTAGGCAATTTTTCGCATCACTGGACTCACGACCGGACGCGGAGAAAGCAGCACATGAGGATATCGTCAATATATGTCAGGAACATATATCCTCGAAGGAGGGCCAAGAGTGCTTACAAGCTCTCTTTACAAATGCAGCATACGACGTTGAAGAGCTACCGATCTTTCCCCACCGGTACACCTTCTTAACCTATGCTGTCAAGTATTGGCCAAAGCATTACCACGCTATGACCAAACCCTCCCATGGAGCAGAGAGCTCACCGATCCCGAAGAATTACGAACAGTGGATATTTGACTCGAAAACCATGCGGAACTGGGCGGAGGCTTATTGGTCTCTGTCCAATTCAGTCCACCGGAGTGATCGCGGATTCCTATCTTTTCTGCCAGTCTTTGCAGGCCTTGGTCTTCGAGACATCACCTCAGCCTTTCTTGTGCGTGGCGCTGGTAAACCAGCATTCGAGAAGGACTGTGCTCTTGCATTGGCTGAGGCTGTACGATATGGCCAAGGTACAATTGTACACATGCTCTTGGACACCGAATGCTTCACTGAGACAGACATGCTAGATGCGCTCTTTGCTGCTAATGCGTCCCTGGATGAATCGATGTTGGAAGAACTTGTTACCTACACAAGGAAGAAATTCCCTAGATTCAACTGGCCAGCAACGACTGTCCTTCGAGCATGTCAATTTGGGCATGACACAGTGTTGAGAAAGTTGCTAGAGTTCGGAGCTTCGCCGAACGAGGGCATTGAATTGAATGGCATGACTCCGCTGTTCGCCGCTGCCAGGGAGGGGAAACCTGAGGTTATCAAGGTCTTGCTCGAGTATAAGGCAGGTCTCGAAGCAAAAGCACAGCATGGCCGCCACCCCCTTCATGCCGCCTGTGTTTTTGGCCACGCTGAAGCGGCAAAATTACTGATAGCAGCTGGGGCGGACGTTAATGGTCTGGATAGCGAAAATGAGACACCGATCACTCTGGCTGTACAGTGGGGGAATCATAAAGTTCTCGAGGTGATGGCGAAGGAGGCTTGTATTTTGGACGGCACTTGTGGCGAGTTGACGATAAGGACGCCATTGACGATCGTCGCAGATCTTGGGTTCATCAAGTGTGCTCGAGTGCTGCTTGACAATAAAGCAACCACAGAAGTCGTTTGCGGAAGCGACTGGCCTCCACTTCGATATGCGATCACTAGGGAGAACATGGAATTGATCAAACTTTTGCTTGATGCTGGAGCCGATCCCAATACCAGCCACGGCGGTGAGCCACTTATCACAACCGAAGCCATCGAAGGAAAACTAGACGTTATCAAGTTGCTCGTCGAGCATGGAGCCAAAGTAGATGCGGTCAATTCGCAAGGAGCAACTGCTATGCATTGCGCCGCAGAAAAGGGTTTCACTGAGATGATAACGTATCTACTTGACCACGGCGCTGCTCTCAATTCTCAGCTCACAGCTGGACACACTGGTGTTCTTCTAGCTGCTAGCTGTGGCCATCCCGATGCCGTGAAATTGCTTATTGATAGAGGGGCAGATATCTCAATTCCGACGACCGACGGCTGGACGGCAATTGGATTATCATATGATAATGCGGAAGTGACTCGCCTGTTGATGGAAGCTGGTGCCAATGCGGACAGGACGAACAACACCTACACACCCCTTTACCTGGCTGCCATGTACGGCTACACGGAAGTTGGTACGTTAGTTTATGTCGCTCTATTCCTGACCATCTTGATCCTTTGCTCGACTTTTGTTCACTCAACATGTACCCACTCGCCCACCAGCAAACTTGTGTTAGTAGGGGAACTGTGTGCTAACTTCATGTCTAGTCAAAGTACTCCTAGCGTACCCAATCAATCTAGAAATTGAATACCTTAGTGATGGCGCCCAGAACAAGTACACGGCATTGACAATTGCGGTAGTCAATAGTCAAGCGGAGATCGTGAGATTACTGCTTGAAGCCGGCGCAGACGTCAATCATCTTTCCGAGACCAACAATTTCTGTATACAATATGCAGTTCCCACGGACCCAGGCATGATGCGAACTTTGATGGAATACCGGCCAGAACTTAATCTCCAAGATGATGACGGGGACACTGCTTTATCATATATCCATGAAACAGCGCCACTTGAGACTTACCAGATTCTCGTGAATGGCGGTGCGGATCTCGACCTCCCAAACAAGCAAATGCATACGGCGCTCGAGAAGGCAGTGATGCAAATGACGAGGAATGATCTCGTGAAGTATTTTATTTCAAAGAAGGCAAATTTGAATTCGGATGCTGGCAAGTTTGGTGGACCGCTGCATGTTGCGTGTCGCTACCAAAATTTTGAAGCTATCGAAATGCTCGTCCAGGCTGGAGCGGACGTGAATCTCGTGACCCCCGGGATATCGGGCACTCCGCTTCAATCGGCGGCTCGATGCTGGAACGTCGTTGCAAGTCGGGACATGCAAGAGAAGATGATTCGATACCTCTTAGACGAAGCCAAAGCAGATGTCAACGTGGTTGGAGGCATGCAAGGATGTGCACTTAATGCTGTCTGTGGATGGGCTAGTGCGGACATGGTGTCGTTATTGCTGAAGAATGGCGCGAAGACAGATGTCGTTGATGAGATGGGACGTGCTGTGATTCATTATGCGGCGATGCAGAGTCTTGAGAACTTACAGCAGATGATAAGTGCTGGGGTGGAAGTCAACACCAAAGATGCGATGGGCAGAAGCGCAATGCATTGGGCCGTTGTCAGTGGGTCTCTTGAAGTGGTCGAGCGGGTGTACAGTCTCTCGAGGCGCCTACTGGATCAGCCAGATAACGATGGTTGGACCCCATTACTATGGGCTGCTCGTGGTTGTGTGACAGTCTACAAGGAGACGCCATCCAATGCTCAAGAGCAAATTATGTCGTTTCTGATGGATCAAGGTGCTGATCCCCTGGTCAAAGGCAAGGGCCTTGATCGGACGTGGACTCCTATACAAGTTGCCAGATACCATGGCATCGACGACGAGATAATTCAATTCCTTGTGAAAAGCACGAAAGAGAAGCTTGGAAAAGAAGAGCTTTACGCAGAGGCGGATCATGCATGTCCGAAAGCCTCGGAACAGGTCGGCTCTTGTGACAGTTGTCATTGCGTACGTTCGCCGCTGCCTTCTATCAATGAAATTGCTAATCTGTCACACAGCAAATGCTCGGCAATAGATACAAGTGTAATGACTGCCTCGATTTCGATTTTTGCTATAAGTGCTACAAGTCTCGTTTTGTGATGCACAACAAAGACCACACATTCAACGTCATTGGACCGGAGTTCGAGGTTGTAGTTGAGGTTGAGAAGGAGAGTACTGAAGAAGACGATGATACCGACGACGATACTGATGACGACACGGATGACGAAGAGAATGAGGATGAAAAGAACAAGAGTTAAGCCGCGTGCATGCTGAAGGGCATTATAATTTTGAGAGTCTCAAGTGGGAGTTGGCAGCGTCAAGTTTGGCGGCGCCCATGGCAGGAGGGTTAATGTTTGTAATATATGCACATTCCGGGAATCCTGGTTAGCTTTTGAAGTCATTGTTTCAACCACAAACATCCAAAACGAATCGACTACAAATGCTGTGGACTCCTCTCCAAATATCTTTGATCATGCAGTCGCTTGTTCCTTCCTTCAGATATGGTAATGAAGGGCTGCAACATACTCTCCCAAAGAAGGCGCGTCACATCTCAACCAAAAACTGAAGTCCAGGGAAGTTACCATGAAGTCACGGCACCTTTCTCCAAAACTGTATCGCTTTCCAGTCTGCATTTATACTCCACTCACAGTACAATCAAATCTCCTTCATTTTTACGAACCCCACGACCACTAGGTGTTCAAAATCCTGCAATGGCATCTTCGGAATGGAGCAGCATCTATTAAGAACTCGAGGGCGTGAGACGGGACCCGTGGTAGTCTATCCTCCAGGATCCTGGTGCTGCTGCAAGGAGAACGAAACGTACCACGGAAAGATTCGTCTGCGTTCTTCCTAATTTCTCTCCAGAAGCGGACGGGACTGAAGCTGGCCATAATCATACTATACAGGAAGGATCCGAAAGTTCTGGCCGGAGCAACGGGCGAAAATGCATCTACTGCAACCACGAACGATGCCGCGACTGCAAGATGTCCATCACTTTGTCACCTTCTGTCTCTGCAGCCACTGCTACGAGATCGACAAAGATGGAGAGTACATACCTGTCAGAGTTCGAATGGGAGGATGGCCAGCAACCCAATCCGTACAGATACTGTAGGCTTTGCGGACATGAACATTGTGATGACTGTCACTACCACCGGTATCCGATCGAAGTTGGCCATCAGATCCTCGGGGGTCAGTCATGACGCATCGGAGGGCTCAGCGGAGGCGGAACCGGCTAGGAGGAAGGCACAAAGGGCACAAATGTACATGTACAGAGGAGGCAACAATGCAAGATATCAAGCCGGAACACGGGGAATCTTCGACGATGATGGACACGGAAACGACGCCAGAATCAGACCTGATGGGAGGTGGTTGGAGCTGTGCATTGTATGTACCTTGATGACGGCAAAATCAATACCAGGGTCAGGACCACGGTTCCAACATTGCAGGGCGAGGCAGTCGTTCAACAACGATTTGCAGAAGTGACTGAATGCTTTGCTTTTGCTGTATCGGTTGTTCGGTGATCAGTCTTAGACTTTATTCTTCGTAGCGAACAGAGCATTATGAGGGATCATCATCAAAACATTGATCACCCTCGGTTACTGCCCCTTTCCACGATCTCGGCTACTAGAAATTTCCGGACAGGCTGTGACTTAATCTTGCGGGGTAAACAATACACCAGCCTGCATTGCCGGGATGGGGGGGTTTATTGACTACCGATATTCAAGACAAAAGAGTATCAGCCTGATTCTATTTTAATCTACCAGAACACCAAGCGATATATCTGTACCATGTTGCACCCAATAGTGAACATCTTCCCCTCCCCGAACCCTATCTAAACTTCCAGGCACGACCGAATGTCCCAACTTGGCAACTTGGCGAGAATTCACTTTACAAAGGGCTCTTTTCAGTTCTATTACTGCAAAGCGTTTCCTGTTCTTGATTTCGTTCCAATGTGCACTGAGATTCTGTTTCGCAAACATGTTGCTTTCCACTATAGCACCTCTCATCTTCGCAGCTACGGCACTTGCTCAAACCCCACCGAGCTTCAGTCCCAATGTGACTTCAACGCTACAAGTGAAGTTCGGCACCAAATCTGTTACACCTGGAATGGCGCTCACTAAAGCTGGCAAGTGTTCTGTCCAATTAGCGCCATACGTGGCTGGACCGCGAAGTTCTAACAAGGTGTAAACAAACAGAGACAGCAAAAATGCCGACGATTGGAACTTCGGATGAGGCGTTGAATGGCACTTATATCTTCTTCATGATTGGTGAGTCTTACTACCGTGATCCGGTGAAGAGACGATGAAGTGACTGACGGTGTGACAACAGATCTCGACGTGTACGCCCCCTTTCCCTCCTTCATCCAAATACCCATCCCATTCCCCTCCCTTTCCTCCTCTTGCAATACCCTAACTCACATACCCGCCTAGCCCAGGCGCACTCGTTGGCGGCGCCGCCGGCTCCCGCGTAACAAACCTGCACTGTCTCCTAACAGGGTTCACGTCCTCCACCATGGCAACCAACAGTCTTTTCACTCTCACCACGAAGGACACCTCGCCCAAAGCATACGTCGGGCCGGCCCCTCCAGTCGAGAATCCACCGTATGCACATAAATACGTCGAGATCTTGTATCTGCAGCCGGCGGGGTTTAAAGTGCCGAGTACGCAGACGAGCGCGGTGAGTAGGGGGATCGGGTTTAATTTGACGGCGTTTGTGGCGGATGCGAAGTTGGGAGAGCCGGTGAGGGCGAATTGGTTTAGTGTTACTGGGTGATGGGGTCGTGAGATGGCGGGTGAGTGGGAGGTGGGAGGGGAAAAGGGTTGGGAAAGGGAAAGGGAAGTGTATATAGCTGGTGCTGAGGGAAGTGACTGTACAAATGGGAAAGCAGTTATGCAGCATGCTGAAGAATTGTCGCTCCGATCTGAACACGCAGAGCTGGTTGGAATTCCTCGATTGAGAGCCATGCAGTCTATGTCTAATTCATGCGTGTATGTATGCCAGCCATTCCATCTGTGGACGGCAGCAAAATGCTCTATAAACATTCTCGCGCTATCATAATTCATCACTCGTCCTTCCATTAACTCTCATAAATCAATTTGCCATCCCCAACAACGCCCCAGATCTCCTCCACGATCTCCTTCTGTCCACTGGGCGCTCCTCTAATAGCAAGGTATTTCCTTCCCTCAACCTCAGCCTCCCAATCCCCCGGATTCCCGCCAACCATGATCCCACCCGCCTCAACCAATATACACCAGCCCGCAGCAACATCCCAAGCCCAGCATCCACCCTCCCAGTACACATCCAATTGTCCGCTAGCCACAGACACCAGATTCAGCGCCGCGGATCCCATAGACCGTAATGAATGTACCATCGCACCACCCTCCTCTTTCGAAGCCGCCAGCTTAGAAAACACTTTACACTTCAGCGCAAAATTGTTACCCGTCCTATCACTCCCCCACTCCGTGCCAACCAAACAAGTACTCAAATCCTTCAGCGGCTCCGGCTCCTGCTTCAACGGCAACTTCTGCTTCTCTCCTCCACCCCTCACCAGAAAAGCTCCCTGCCCCTTGATAGCAGTATATAACTCGTCGAGGTAAGCGTTGTAGACTACGCCGATGGTGGGGACCTTGTCGACTGTGAAGCCGAGAGAGATGCAGAAGGCGGGGAAGGCGTGTACGAAGTTCGTGGTGCCGTCGATGGGGTCAACGATGAATGTTGGGGAGGAAGTGAGTTTTTGGCCTGGGTAGTAGGTTTCTTCGCCGATGAATTGGAAGGTTGGGTGTGCAGTGAGGAGGCGCGTGGAGACCATTTTCTCGACGGCTTGGTCGGTTTCGGTGACGAGGTCGGCGGCTGGGCGGGGTTAGTAGATAGGTCTTGAGACATGAGAATTGAAAAGGTGAGAGGAGTAAGGAGAAGGAGGAAGCGAGTGCTTACAGTTCTTCTTTGTGCCGGAGGAGAGGTAGGAGGGCGTTGCTGCCAGCATCATTCGCCCTGCTTCTTGGGCGACGTTGACCAGCAGGTCGTGAATCTCTTGGAGATTGAGGTCTGCCATTGTGCAGTCTGTTGTGAGAGAATGAGGATCAGAGATGTTAAATAGAATAGGTATATGTAAGGTAGTCGAAGTGGGAGAGGGGTAAGAAATATCTCGAGGAGTGAATGGCGGGGTAATAAGGAAGGCGGGTGAAATTGAAATTCAGGGAGCAGGGAGCAGCCACCCGTTATCGTCCTATCAGCACGTGGCTATCAGCGATTCGCTTGGAGCGCTCAGGGGGAGCGACTTGTTTACATTTTGAAGCGACAAACTCTATTTCAGACGAGGAATGTGCATGGTCCTTCAAATGAGGATCCATGACATTGGAGCTTGTCTTCTATCTCCATTTAGGTTTGACAACAATACACGCTAGTAACAATTTTTTCGGACATCAAACCGTATTGTTGCAGGCAAGTAATCTCATTTTGCAGGACGTCCCTCACAGTCGGTACTGCCTTGCAAATGAACACGGATTCAAAGACGAAATGAATAAGGTAGTTTGTGATATATGTATACAGAGAACCATATACTTATACATGTCGATCCATCTCTCCGCCTCTTTTCTTCCCCCGAATTTTTATAAAAGCCCCATTCTCCGGCTTCCTCTTGCCATCCTGTCCCATACCATAAATGCACCTAGGACATGCCATAATATCTACCTCCCCACGCATGCCCCATTCATTCTCCAAGCCCTCACATCCAAGAAGATAAATCGCTTAAATCAAAATTCAGATAAGAAATATGTGTGCTGAGTCATGTACGGTACTTTACAACATCAAAGCGACCACACCAGCAACAACAGCGACCATCACACCGACTGCGCTGCGTGAAGAGCTAGCAGTACCGGTAGCGTAGATTGGCACTGGAGTCTTCGTGCTCGTCACGCCCTCGGCTGAGGACGTAACTTGCGCAACGGCAGTTGGCGCCGCTGTGCCGGACGGGTAGCCCTCGCTGGCTGGGCCAGTTGGGTATGGTGCCAGGGTGGTGGGTGGCATTGGCACGATCGTAGCGGTAGACTTGACGATCTTGATGGTCTTGTATTGAGTGGTGGTGCTGCTCAATGTGGTTGTCGAGGAGTCGTACTCGCCGCCAGCTGGGTAGGACTTGGATGGTACAGCAACGCCAGTATAAGCTGGGGTCTCGACGGGAGTCTCAACTGGAGTCTCAACTGGGACGTAGGTGCTTGGGGTTGCTACTGGGGTCTCCTCGGTGACGGGACAGACTGTTGTGTACATCTTGACAATTTCCGTGGTTACGTGGCCGAGCTTAGAGGGGCAGTCCGTGACGCTTGGAGCGCAGGATGTGATTGTGTAGACTGAAGTTGCGTACACAGTGGAAGTGGTGTACTTGGTGACTGGTCCAGTTGGCTTGTAGGTTGTTGGGACTGGAGTCGTGGTGGGCTTGCCGATCGGGGTCTTGGTAGACTTCACTTCGGTCTTGGTAACTGGGCAGACAGTGGTGTAAAGTGGGATCGTCTTGGTGGTCACGCTTCCTACTGGGCAGTTGGTGACCGTTGGTGCGCAGGAAGTGATGGTTTCAACACGAGTGATGCAGACAGTTGAGGTTGTGAACTGGGTGACACTTGACGAGGTTGGCTTGGATGTGTATGTTACTTCACCTCCAGAGCTCTTGGACGAGGATGGAGTGTATGTTGGAACGGAAGTTGAGGTCACTTCAGTTGGGTATCCTGACTTGGTCGACCCAACGCTCGTGCTGGAGTTGGTGTAGTGAGGTCCAGTTGGGAAGCTGGAGGATGATGAGACATATGTGCTTGATGTCATTGGACCTGACTCTGTGCTTGAAGTAGACTCAGACGACGCACTCGATGTGGTTGTCTCGGACTCAGAGCTGGAGCTTGGAGTTGGTGTAACGATCTCGGAGCTTGAAGTCTCGCTGGAGCTGCTGGAGCTTGGCGTTGGGGTCACATACTCGGAACTGCTGGATGAAGATGTCTCCGTCGCACTGTAGCTGAACGTGTTGCTGATTGAAGGTGTAACATACTCAGATGAGCTGGATGATGTTTCCGTGGCACTATAGCTGAAGGTCTCGCTGATTGTTGGCGTGACATATTCAGAGCTGCTTGATGAGGTTACTGTGGCGCTGTAGCTGAATGTCATGCTGATGCTTGGTGTGACATATGACTCTGAGCTGCTGGAAGAAACCGTTGCCTCTGAAGTTGAGCTGGAAGACTCGCTTGTCGACGTCGCAGAAGCCGAGGAGGACTCTGAGATCGAAATTGAAACAATGCTGGACGTAGCAGAGGCAGAACTGGATGAGGACTCTGAGATAGAAATCGAAACAATGCTCGACGTGGCCGAGGCAGAAGCAGAGCTTGAAGTTGGGAGAGCTCCGCATTCGTAAACATTGAGTCTGTTAGATCCGCCACAGGTCTGAGTAGCATCACCAGTGCAAAGAAGGTTGCATTCGCCCTCTGGCGCGGAGACACTTCCCTCGTTCAATGAGTTTCCGCAGTAACATTCTCCGGTATACTCGAGACCATACAGGGTATAGCCTGAGCAGAAGTCGGCGCACTTCTCGATAGTCATGCCCTCGAAATCAGCCAGGACATCGCTGGAGAGAGCGCGCATGCTGGTGGCTTCGGTGAAGCAGCCCTTGTAAACACATCCAGTAGCTGTTGGAGCTGCGCTGGATGTTGAAGAAGAGGTCGTGGTTAATTCTCCCGCAGCTGTCTTGGAGGTCGAAAGGCTGCTGGAAGATGTGGTTGCTGGCTTCGACGAGGATGACGATGATGAAACGACGACCGAGGAAGAACTTGGCTTTACCGAAGATGAGCTGGAAAGCTTCGTCGAGGAGCTCGATGGTTTGACTGAGGAAGAGCTTGACATTTTGGTCGATGAGCTGGAAATCTTCGTTGATGAACTTGAGGTCTTCACAGACGAGGATGAGGTCGAAACCTTCGACGACGAGGTGCTAGTGATCTTCGAGGACGTTGAACTCTTTGTCGATGACGACGACGACTTCGATGTCGAGGAGCTCTTGACTGTCGAGGATGTGGTAGAAATCTTTGTCGACGACGAGGTCTTGGTAGAACTGGTGGACGATCGGGTGGATGAAACTGTTGAGCTGCAAACGGTTGCTGGCGCAGTGGTGGCTGGCGCATACTTGTTCAAAACTTGCTTCATGATCTGGTAATAGTTCTTTCCGGGGAAACTGGAAGGAAGGTTGTTCTCAGCATAAGTGGCCTCCCAAAGCATGACACCTCCGAATTGAGGGGCGCTGTGCCAGGCATCGATGAGTGACTGAGCCTCCAGAGCGGTCAAATAATCGCCCGAGGTACCAGCGGAGCTTGAACCGAGGAGACCCAAGTACAATTTTGCACCGGCACTGGCACCCTGGTTGACGATGGTAACCCAGGAGTTGTAGTTGAACCCTCCGGCATTCTTGTTGGTGATCCAGTTGCGTGCGGTACATCCATTGGCTCCATTGTTATAGAACTGAATGAACAAAAGATCGAACTTGGCGCCAGCGATTGTGAGGCCCATGTTGCCCTCTGGAAGAGGACATTGAGGGGCACCAGAGATCAAGTATGTCTTAGAACATGGCTTGGCGGCCTTGTAAGTAGCGAAATGTTCACGGAGTCGCTTGATGCAAGCAATGTAACCGGCTTGGTTATCTAGAACACGTTAGCGAAAATGTTTACCTTCATCATATTGACGTACCTGGGGATGTTCGCTCGATATCGAAATCGAATCCATCAATGTCGATAGTCTTGGTCAGGTCGAGATTGGTGGAGCCTCGATCCAGAGGACGAACACCTCCATTTGCGACCCAAGTGGCATTGTATGGTCCATATGCGCCCCACAAGAAATCGGCTAGGTATTGTCCATCGGCTGCTCCGTTGAGTTTGTAGTTTCCTCCGTCACCACCAAGTGACAACAAAATCTTCTTCTTGGTTTGAGTTTGGCAGTAGTAGATATCCTCCTGGAGCTGAGGGCATTGTCTGTAGAGGAAGTTGTTGTTAGGGTTGTTGACGCCGTTGTAACCAGGACCTGTATAGTTTCCATCCCAACATTGGTTGCCGAAGTTCTCCGCAACCAGTCCGTTCGCAAGGTTAGGGAAGATATTGATGAAACCAATGGGGATGATATCGACAGCGGAAGAATCACAGAAATGGGCCAAACGTTGCTGATTTGGTCCTTGTCCCTAATCCACCATCAGTACAAGTCCAAGCTTTCCTTTGAGCGCTTTCCATACATAGTACATCGCCACGTTCGCTTGAGAAAGTGGGTTGTAATCGGCCGTGACTGAGGACATTAGAGAGAGAGAAGCCGCCGTAGCGGCGATGAATCTGGTGGAAAACATTATGCTAGAAAGAACGACAAGTAACCTGAAAAGATTGTGGTATGGCCTAAGCCTGTAAAGATTGTGATGACAGAATCGTCAAGGAGAGGACGCAAACAAAAGTCTGCACGGCGCAACGGTCACCGCAAGGAGGAGGAGGAGGACGAGTGAAGGTGATGATGTCGGTGGAGAGAGAGTGAAAGGAAAGAGAAGGCGGAGAAGCAGAAGGAAAAGCCATCACTTAATGGATTTGGTCTAGCTTAGCCCAGCCCAGTATGTCAAATTGGTTCTCTTGGACAGCCCCAATCTTCCGGGTTGATTTTGTGCCTGGCTAGAGCAGGTCCAGCAGGAGTGACGCCAAAAATGGCGGACGGGATGGCTTGGAAACGTGTGATGCGCCAGGCAGGTCGAGCAAGAAGGGGTCTCGATAGGGCTCGGTAAACACTTGCAGGATCCATTGATGCGCCCAAGGGCGGCACAGTCGATTAAAACCGTGATTGCAACCCCGCTGCAAGGCACGCTCCTCAGGGTCCATAAATGGTCCTCGAACTAACCATTCAGAGAATCAGGTTCATTAGAGTCCATGAAGATTCTAGCGAATGATGCTCTGGGATCGTTTTTATGCTTACCCGGAGACCCGTCATTTCGGCGTCCAGGTGCCTATTTTCGCTTGGCAAGATTGACTGCTCTCTTTCAGGCCACGATTCCGGCGCAACCAACGTAAAAGACTCCAACTTTCTCGTCAAGACCCTTGATGTCAGATCGGTCAATCTTCTCCCCATGTGCCCCGTTTGAAAAGGATGGAAGCGAATGTTGTTGTCGCTCAAAAGCGGTCGTAATCGAAATGAAGAGTCCACCCTGTTGTACTCGGTGTCTTCCGACGCAAGGTCCAACACTTTTGGCGTTCAAAGTGCCATCAGAAATCCCTCATAGAGTCACAGAGGCGCTGAACTGCTGGGACCGTCCTCGTATGTTTTCTTGTTCCTCTTGTTGACGTTCAGGCTATTTTTCATCGCGTGGTGATTGGTACATCTCATGAAGTCTGGAAATTAGACAAAAGCTTGTCGTCAAAAAAAGGGGCGAGCGCCTAGACCCGTCTGTGCCGCTTTGTACCTGACTAGACCACAAGCAGAAAGTGGTAGCTTTCACCCAATCACGCGCGCTACAGAACAAAGCTATGAAAAGCCCACCATTGAAAGTGCATCCACATCTCCTCCCACCATAAGAAAAATACCCCTTTTGGCCTGCAGCTCGTCGGCGAATAACGATGGTGAATTCGTGATCTGGATCCAGAATCAGCACGGAGCTCCTTTTGACTTTTGATGGAGACGTGAGTTTTCGAGGGATGGGAAGTTTATCGAGTGATCAGCACGATCAGCGAAACCTTCCTTCAGCCTCAGCCGAAACTTTCCTGGTCTTTGACTTCGAGTAGAGATCGAGGTTGAGATCGCCATCCAGTGACATCAACTCCGATATTCCGGTTTGTTCGTGCCGACAGCCGGATCGCCTTACTGACTGCGATGAACTAAGAAAAGGGGAGCCTTTAGTTTGGGGGATACCCGTTGAAATTTTGACCATTATTTTGCGACCACGTCCTTGGGGCGGGATTGACTGACCCACAACCAAGAAATCTCCCTTCTCTAGAGGTATACAAGACTACAATCCTGCGATATCAAAATTTGACAGAATGGAGTGCTGAAAAGGATTTGCTAGCATTCTCGACGAAAGTCAATAACACTCGTCTTTCTCAGCACATCAAGAAAATAACCCATCAAATCCCCTCGCCAAAGCCCATCCCCAAACCAGTCCAAGTCTCACCAGCACCGCAAGCGCTCCCAGCGCACTCAACAGCACATTTACATTACACGAGAATTTGAAAGGCTTCTTGTGCTTCTCCTCAATCCCATTACCTTCTCCTTCCACCTCCATGACAACGATCTTCTCTTTTCCTTCCTGCAGAATTGCGGAATTTTGAGGATTTTCCGTCTCAACAATCAAGTCCTTCAAGTCCTCATCCCAGCCAAAACCACAATTTTCAACCCTACATATCCTCTTCTCTCTCGAATTGAATACCATCATTCTGACTTCACCCTGCGTTGTAATACCAAGCACGATCGAGCGAAAAGGCATCGCAAGGACGATACGCGCAAAGAACACAATCCATACAGTCTGGAATTGGTCGTACGATAGCCTTGATAAGAAAACTTGCGATTCTGAGTCCGAGTCTGCAAGTTCAAACACATTGCACCATACGCTGGTCCCAAACAAGAGCGGCCAGACGACGCAGGATTTCCGTGGAAGGGTCTGACTGAGACTGAGGCGAAGAGGTGAGTGTGAAATTGAGACTAAAGAAGACGAAGAGGACTGTGATCCAGAAGATGAGCTTCCAAAAGAAGGTCTGGAAATATCTCTCGCCATGAACAGAATTCCCATATTTGTTAGAGCATCGACCAGAACAGTCCATTGTGCTGTAATATCTGTCCACTCGTTCGCATCTGCGGACCATAGAAGATAGGAATTGACCACCATAGCGCAAATGGACATGAACATGACTTTGCTTGGCGCCCAGCGGTGACAGAGAAGGAGGAAACATTGCTCGCAAAGGATGTAGATGATGATACGTTGGTGGTCGATGGATGTCGGACTTGGTGTGCTGCTCTCGAGGGGCAGAATGAGGGTGTTGAGTGGCCCAGGGAGGAGAGGGTAGAACAGGTAGTACCAGACCGAGAGAACAACGATTGTGGACTGTTCACCGTGAGCCAAACGCTTAGAAAGAACAGTGGTTACTGGACAGGAGTGTCTTACCTTAATAATCCGTATCGATGCAGACGCCATCGTGATGTTGGTTTAGCCACGGACGATCAGGCTGTCGGACGATGTGTCTCGAAATTTCGGGACAGGATATTCTCTCATTCCTGTCAAACTTTGAGCTGTGATGAAGACTCTCAAGCACTGGGAGAGACAAATGCTAAGCTTTTGCTTCCGTGGTAGATCATCAACGGCAATTCGGCACAGTCTGTTGGTAGGGCTGAGTTCGGCTGAGTCGGTGACAAGTGGGGTCAATATATAAGCTTCAGTTCACAAGGCAACCCCTCCTGATCTGATTTGATCTCAGTCTTGAGGTAGCAATTGTTGATCTTGCACGGCGTGAGAAATGGCCGAGAGACTGAGTGTCGACGTTAGATTGTGAGACGCGACATTCTACATTTAACTTGTAACTTCTTGATAGTTGTCGAGAAGTCATTCCCGAACTGAGCCCTGCAAAGCCCTTACTACTGATCGTACTGCCATAATTGACGCCAGACCTTCCCCCACGAAGAACAATCAATGCATCGGTTCGGCCTTGTGTAAGTGGATGTAGTCTACTTCACAGAATGGCTCTCATATTTGAGGAGTATATTCAGTGGATGTCTCTTCAATGAAGAGGCAATGCAATATGAGGACTTGCCGCCTCTGATTGAGCCTGGAAGTCTCTGACGGTTGAGCGCCATCAACGTGAGCATACGATGAAGCTTAGTCGATTTTGCAAAGACAATTGATTCTCAAGAAGGACTATGAGCGTGTAGAAGTAATAGAACAATCACTCGTCGCCCCTTTCACATTTGCTCAGCAATTCAAGATACTTCCCCGCCGTCGACACATTAAAATACCTGTTCAGAACCTGCTCGAGATCTTCAACCGCACGCAGTACGTGGCCCACAGATGAGGGGTTCATACAAGATATTGGTCATGGAGCTTTGTGCTGTGCAACGGTATCGTTCAGCAGGACGCGTCAGAGGGTATTTGGTGCTTTTCTTACTTTTAAATGGAAATTAGACTGTGTCTAGAAGTGACATCTCACGCCTTGCAAAACTTCATCCACGCAAGCCAGTCTCGGTCACGATGTACGATATCTGAGATGGTAGATTGGGACGATGTGGCAAGCTTGCTATTGAGGATTCAATGTGCTTGCAAGGTATGATCCACATCCCAAAGCAGAGAGAAAATTCTCGGCGGCGAATACGACACTCATGGGCTTTTGATGCGATGCAATGCAATGCAATCAGCTGATTGCTGATTGCTGAGGGGCCAACATTTCGTATCGGGAAGGTAACACAGAGTACGATGACGCAGGCGTAGGAACACGAAGACCCAAACTCAGAAGGATACAGAAATCGGGAAATATGAAAAAGCGTTGCAGCACGAAACGCACAACTGCCGAGCTGCATCAGCAACACTTACCGCCATGCATATACAATTGAGTGTACACCCCCCACGAAGCTGAATATAGATGCGAATAGATGTCCAAATATAGTAGTTACTGAATTCCCTGAATCCCACGAAAGCAGGTTTCTCTCACGCCCGAGAATAGTAGTCCAAAGGCCACCCCAGTGCCTCGCATTGCTCAACATCACGAAAGCTGGCTTGCTTGCTTGGCCATTGCAGCTGTCGCATCTCCTTGCCCGAGGTTCCCACAGGCTTCCATTCCCCTGCGATTTGAAGTTCCTTGATCGTGTTTGCGTAACCTCTTGATTTCAAGAATCCTTTGTGGGGGTTGGGATCGTAAGATCTAGCGAATGATGCCCAAGAGTCCAGGATAAACTGTGAGAATGGAAGATCGTTCTCATCTCGCAGTGGTAGGCCTGTTCGGGTGATGGTTCCAAATACGTAATAGAGCTCTCCAGAGTGGCACTTGAAGTATTCGAGGTCTGGATCGCCGTTGGGATGGTCTGCAGTCTTAGGGGCATCGCAGACGGGAGTGTTTGGGTCCCAGCCGTAGGTCTGGTAAGAGCGGTTGAACTCGTAAAAGTATTGGTTGGGTGCGAATACTTTGTTCCATACTCCTGCATATGCGCTTGCTTGGTCGATGCAGCGAAATATCGAGTCTGTTGCGACTCGTGACGTGACATTGAAAACATCCAAAGTGGCGTTGGAGCTGACTGGCGTTGGAAATAGCGGTGATCCGACGATCTTCGAGGCATCAAAGCCAACGTCCGTAATGGACTTGGTCAGGTTCGTGGTGTTGATGTACGAGATGATTGCAGATCCATCATCACGCATCAGCCCCTCCATAAGATGAACCTTTGATAGGCTTTCGGCGGCCTTGTAGTTCAGAATCAATTCTGACGAGGCGAGATACTTTCCATCAACGGTCAAGTATCTGGCTTGGGTGCCCGTTACAAGAGCAGTTGCGGAGACATTTCGAAGGCAGTCTACCTTGGAGGCAGCAGTCGAGCAATTTGTCTCGGTCAATATCGCGTCGGAGGCCAAGGACATTTGAGTCTCGATATCCAGCCAGGAAGAGTAGGTGGTTCCATAGCCACCACCTCCGAGATTGCTTTGTGGGATTGCACCTTTGAATTTACCGGTTGCCTTTGGTGAAGCAAGTAATGCTCGCACAGAAGCTGCTCCTGCGGATTGACCAAATATCGTAATGCGATCGGGGTCACCCCCAAAGTTCTGAATATTCTTTCGGACCCAGTCGAGGGCGTTTATTTGGTCTGCAAGGCCATAATTGCCGTTCGTCACTCCATCGTCCAAGGCTAAGAACCCCAAAGTGGATAGACGATAATTGACAGCTACCATGACGACGTCGCCTCGAGAGGCAATATTCCCGCCGTCGAACGTGGGATCATTGGCAGTACCACTAGTGAAGGCACCTCCATGGATCCAGAACATGACGGGCTTCAGGTCCTCTTTACTGTCTCCACCGTGAGCAGGAAGATGTGGCGTCCAGATGTTGAGGAACAAGCAGTCCTCGGAGCCCCCGGACCATTGCTGGAGGCATTGTGATCCATAAGATAATGCTGAGGCATTGTTACCAGATCCCTTGTAAGGCGTCGAATAAGTGAATCGTTTTGGTTGAGGGGCGTAGCGAATACCCAGGAATCGGAAGCTTAGTCTATCTCGGAATCTGCAAATAAATTTGTCAGATCATGGTCATATATAGCCTTGTTCCGATGGCTACAGAAAGAGCTCAACATACCCAGTGATATATTCGTTATTCGAGTGAACTGTCGTCTGCCACTTCGAGCTCGTATCCTGATAGGTCTCATTCGAGAAAGGCGCAGATTGGGAGCAGAGAGCTGGCAGCCTCGAATGTTCACTGAAAGTTGTGGCATTTGCTATTTTGCCCTTCCCATTGATCGCTCTTGCAACTGAGGGATCTGTTGACTCTGGAGCAATCCAATATCGTTGATCCTGGGTATACTGGGCTTGGAAGGAAAGGTAATCTAGATTTGTTTGGATACTGGCGGCAGATGCTTCAGGGGACCAGAGCTGTTCTCCAAGAGCTGTACATGCTGCGGCGGCAGATTTTCTGGACCGTGGCGTGAGTAGTATTAGTCCCGAGTTCGCCGAAGGACTCTTGGGCCCTGTAAGAGACTTGTTAGCAAGTTACAAGAAACTTGTGACTCGTAAGGTTACATACCGAGGACATCGTTGTTGATCAGTATGGTAAGATCCGAGCCAAGTCCATTAGGAGAAGGAATTGCTTGGACCAAGCAAGAGGCCGCAAGGAGGCCAGTGAGAAGCTTGAAAAGCATGGCGATGTGCTCGACAAGGGGATAGAGCGAAGAGAAACAAGCGGACAATGCCTTTAGAACATTGTCATGGAGTCAGAATGTCACCTTTCTACCTACCAGAAATTGAGACGGAAAAACTACCCACCAGGTCAGTCACCAACAATATGAGTCCTTCTCCGGCTGCCCGGGCAAGCCAGGGAGCGTAAGGCATCTTTGCTAACCAGCATGGTCGAGTATCTGCCGGTAGAATTGAAAGGGGGAAGGTGGACTGGGTTTGCGAAAAGTCTGGAGGTCGGTATGGTTAGGTAGAGTTCTAGAGAAAGCTAGAATTGAGGCGATCGCGGGGAAAGATCTGCTCGTGGACGAGCTCCGTCAATGAGAATAGGGTTCCGAGGACATGCGAGAAGACAGTGGAGATAATCCGAATGAGGATAAGAAATTCTGGATCCTTTGTCCCGCCACTGTACCAGAGGCCGGCATTGAAGAAGGCGAAATTTGTATATTAGGCTGAATAGCGTTTTGAAGAGCGAGAAGCAGGTCCTGCCCAGGGTGCGATGCAGAAATGGGGTCTAAGAGATTCGCGAGTCGCTTATGATAAGCTAAGATAAGAAAATGCAACACAGACACGTGACTACCCCTCCAATACCTATCTCAAGCATCCTCTTGAGGTTCAGCGTGGGTATTCGAACTACAATCTAGCTCTGGTGTATATTATGGAGATCGTTTTACCACTGGATGGAGTCCTTCCCTACTGTGAAAGTCCTCCATCAATCCGAAGATAACTAGCTGCCTATTTGAGACGCCTTCCCTGACTTCCATCCAATATCTGGTACTAGTTCATTTCGCCCTTTTGGTGACACACGAGGAGTAAATCGTCTACTATGCTTCGCAAAGGGTCAGTATGATGCGAAGGCCAGAGTCCTAATGAGGGATGGTTTTTCGCAACAATGTGTGCTTCACGGAAGTAGGACCCGAGCGGGTTGCATATTTCTCAAAATTTCACAGCCCATGTGCGTCAGGTACCTACAATTTCACAAGCAAGGAGACATCCTAAGGACCTCACTGTGCAGCATCAGCATCTTAGAGATGAATCATCTCAGATCCTCGGCATGGAGAATAATTCTTCCAACTATTCGTCTCCTAGATTCCCTGGAGTTGCCTCCACCACATTATCGAATTTCCTCCACAGAATGGCATGCCACTCACTCCTGCATGAAAACAAGAACACTAGAGTCGGTATTGGAGAGCCGTTTTATGATGTCTGATCGATTGTGGCCTGATTTCTCACATCAATCAAGAGTAAAGCAGAGGCACTCTGGAGCTGTGTCCCCTTTCAGAATGCAGTCGGGCCGCAACATCATGTCACCGAAAGTACTGATGCACGTGATTATCCAATGATTTCCAACTTTTCTCGATATCGTCTGATTGATATGACCTGGTGCTCTTACCTTCCAAAGTGCTCTAACTTTCTTGAAGAGGTAAGAACTTTCCTCGAATAACCTCATGACCAACAACCTTTGCCGTTTCTGACGTTCTGTCTCCGCCCAACGTGGAATATTAAATGCCAAGTTTTTCAGGGTCCTTGAACTCAGACCTGGAGAATGTGGAGATCAACAATATCCCCACGGCGTCAAAGTGAATTTCATTAATGGGCCCAGAGAGGAGTAGGTAACCTTGCTAGTCAGTTTCCAATATGAAATAAAACGGAAATGCTCAGCTTCTTCTCCAAAACTATCTCGCTTCCAGGGCATTGTGATGTCCAAGAGGTAAGCACTTTCGCCTGAGGCTCGCAGGCCGCTATGCACGTCGGGTCCATTTGAGGTATAGCTTCCACTTTCAACCAACCAGAAGACTTCCAGCGAAACATCAAAGATCTCCAAGCTCCTGGTGGCTCTAATCTCGAGTGACCGGACCATGCCACCACCAAAACAATAAATTTGTATCGCGCTCGGCGGAGACCAAGAGTCCGCAATTCCTCCAACTGGGGATGCGAACTGCAGACAGCGTCACAGGCACATCCAAACTTCAAGAAAAAGGATCATTTTGTGCCAGCAGGATGCCGAGACGAGGCGGGCAGCAAGTGAAGTGCTGTCATGGGCCTCAGAATGAAGTGAGTTGGTGTCGGCGCTGCCTCGGTTGCCTCAAGTGGTGGGTTGAAAACACTCGCTTATTCACGCTGAGCCCCTGAAATCATTGGCCTAATAAGAATTGGCTGAGGCGATCCATCCCACTCCTGTGTTGTCGCCGCCAGTGGCACAAGAAAGTACTGGAGTACCTTTGCGACCCCTCCCTCACTTTGCAGCTGGTACTGTGGGGAAATGCCTTCGCTAAAGTAGCTAGAGTGACTCGTGCATCTGCATCCCGATACTCAGCGCTGCTCCAGCCTCCAGCATGAACTGTTCTCCCATCAGCTGCTCCTCTTGGTTAATATCGAGCCTCGCTTTCCCACCCTGTTTCCAGAAGCCCTCCTTTCGGCCGTCACCTACCGAACCCCAGATTCTCCATCACTCGAACCTGCATGAGCATCACAGGGTTTCGTGGCGGCGGCAGGCTCCTCAAGCTGGAGCACATCGTCTGATCTACCAATCACTAACCCAGTCATGTATCTGAGTGAACCCTGCAGCCACCGGCCACCCATGTCAGCGTAGTGCACGCGGCACGTAATCAATCTCTCTCTCGAAAATAGATATGATTTGGAACCCGTATCATCAGAGCCTTGCCTTGCCTTCATATTCTTTTGAAACCTTCAAGTAACACATAGAGATTGAGCTTTCTCTTATGATTGACATCTCATCCGCCAGCTTCCATTTATCCCGTTGTCCAGGTTCTTTTCGATGAACCCAACTGTCGGTTCCTCCTGCACCAGGCACAATGTCAAGCTCATCACCAGATGCCTCCCCGACCTCTGCCACTGGAGGCGGCAGAACATTCTCCATTTCTAGAGACAAGTTCAACATCGATATCCCATCTCCTCGTCTTCAGCTCATAACGAACGGCAATGGTATCAACGGAAACGGAACCCTGCACTCACCAAACCCCCTCAAATCGCCCAACTCCCGCCGTGTGCAGAACTTCTCCCGGGAGGGAATCCTGGGCTCAGCTCAGAAAGCACGAAATCTTTCGCAGTCCTCTGGAGACAGAGAATCCATGACAAACGGCGTACAGCACAGACAGAATAGTGACGATGGTATCAACCCGTTGAAGAGAAGGAGCACAGATGCTGGCATCGATTATCCCAGGCGGAGAGCCACCATAGCTGTAAGTATGAATGATCTAAGCTATACCATTTACTAATTTTGTTCAACAGTGTGAGATTTGTCGCTCAAGAAAATCAAGATGTGATGGGACGAAGCCCAAATGCAAGCTCTGCACTGAGCTTGGGGCAGAGTGCATTTACCGGGAACCTGGCATCAAACTTGACGCTGGTGACAAGCTTATCCTGGAACACCTCACCCGCATCGAGGGTCTCCTACAAAGTAATCTCGTCGGACAGACCTCCAGTATGGCGATCTCAACTGGTTCTCCATCAATCAATGGAGCAACCACCATCAGCAATGAAGATATTATGATGCAGACCACCAGCAACTTCGTATCCATGATCCCCGCAACGGGGCTTGGCACATGGACCACGCCGACCAACATCTCCACCATGCCGAAGGTACACACCAACGCCGCTCTCCATCTCTTACAATGGCCATTGATTCGAGATCTTGTGTCCCGACCTTACGACCCTCAAATCTTACTTCAACTTGAAATGGCCCGTGAGCCTCTTGTCCTCTCTAAGACACCCTGCTTGGATTTGTCAAATACCTCGGCATACATTGAAGCATTCTTTTCGAAAGTCAACGTTTGGTATGCATGTGTCAACCCTTACAACTGGACAAATCACTATCGTATTGCTTTGTCGAATGGATTTCGCGAGGGACCAGAAAGCTGTATTGTTCTGTTGGTGCTGGCTCTTGGCCAAGCCAGTTGTAGTGCGAGCATCTCGAGAGTTCCTCCCAGCGACGACCCACCAGGACTGCCATATTTCGCAGCAGCATGGGCATTACTCCCCGGTCTCATGACCAGAAATTCAGTCCTCTCTGCTCAGTGCACTGTGCTCGCCTCCGCATACCTCTTCTACCTTGTCCGACCTCTCGAGGCTTGGACTTTGCTCAGCAGCACGAGCACTAAACTCCAGCTTCTTCTCAGTGCACCTGGAAGAGTCCCTCTCGGCCAAAGAGAGCTTAGCGAGCGAGTGTACTGGAACGCATTGCTATTTGAGAGTGATCTCTTGGCTGAGATGGATTTACCTCATTCAGGAATCGTGCAGTTCGAGGAGACTGTGGGGCTACCAGGTGGCTTTGAGCCTGAAGAAGAAGAGAGCGTTGGTCGAGACGACCTTTGGTACTTCCTGGCCGAAATTGCCCTCCGAAGACTCCTCAACCGAGTTAGTCAACTCATTTACTCGAAGGACTCGATGGCATCGACACAAAGTCTCGAACCAGTGGTGGCGGAGTTGGACTTCCAACTTGCGCAGTGGTACGAAAGCCTTCCAGTGGCACTCCAATTTCCTTACAGCCGAACTATGCTCGCGGACCCTGTTCAAACTGTGCTACGACTCAGATATTTTGCTTGCCGAACCATTATTTTCAGACCGTACATCCTTGCGGTGTTGGATAATGAGCAAGCTGCTATGGATCCCTCTGTCCGTGAGAACTGCCGCAAATGCCTCGAAGCTTCAATTCGACAGCTCGAGCATATCACAGCACAGTAAGTGCCAACAAACCTACTGCACAAGAACCAGCTAACAATCAATAGTCATGCAGGTCACATGCCTTACCTTTGGCAAGGTGCTTTATCCATCGTTTCTCAAACTCTCCTTCTCATGGGCGCCACTATGTCGCCTTCACTTTCCAGCATCATCTCCACACTTGTCCCGCATATGGATACAGTCGATGCTATCATCAACGACGTGGTTATGGAAATTGAGCGCTATGCGCATCTGGCGCCCAGTCTCAGTCTGTCCGCCGAAATCATTCGCGAGGCAGAGATGCGCCGTCGCAGCTACCTGGGAGGATAAACTCCGAAATAGGAATACAACAATACGATACGACGCAACTATACAGCGCGTCATGACCTCATTACAACCGGTTCGCAGGTCTGCAATTCTAAATGTCCGAAACTGTACTGAGCAGGAAAAAGGCTGCGTTCAAAAGCAGCTGGCAGAAGGGCCGACTTCTCCCATGGTATTGGGACGAAAACCCGCGCGATATATTGAACATTGGCGAGTCTGCAGAGTCCGAATGTGAAGCAATCGGCTTTTTCCACAGCAAACAGAGCTGTCGTTGGGTGTGGCTGTCGTGTACCTGAAGGAGTTGCGGGCCGTGGAACCGACTCACCTGCTCGCTACCCCGCAGCGAATTGAGAGTCAATATAAAAACACCATAGCTCCACACCCACACGCTGCGCGTCATCTTCTTCCACGCACCGCCACACTCAAAAGTGACAGATGGTGGGGTGTACTCTATTATTCTGGGGAACTTCTGGAAAGGGTCCTCTTTTGGCTGAGGGATTTCCGGGTAGTCACGTGTTAGGGGAAATGACTTGCATTCTGCGGTCTTGGGTGTTCAGTTGATGACGAACTTGGGTGCAATTGTAATTTTATGTTGGGCATGAATTAATGAATGAAGTCATACGAAGTGAAATGGGGTTGGCAGAATCTGGGCATAGCGCGGAATCTTAGCATAGGATGTTTACTTCTATGACGACCTTGATGGTCGAATGAAAATCTCATGTTAAAAGTCGGAGATTCAGAATTTAAGCATCTCATGACTTACTCAGGGGAACTCAAAGCAGTCCATGACTCGTTCGTGGCGATAAACTCATACCGTCCAGGTCCGGGCCGCGAATACTTGAAGGTGTCTCCATGAAAACCATACTTCCCTCATCTTCACGGCTTCAGTGACATCACACCACTGTCACCAAATCTACAGAGACAAAAGTCCGCGGCAGCAGCGCCTCGGCACATCTCAATTCCGTTCCTGACAGCAAGCAAGCAAAAATATAAGCATGCAAGCCCAAAGTCAAATCCCAACCCCTAGAAAGAAACTTCAGACACTGCACGTGGACCTACCTCCGTACCCTACCTACCCCTCAATGCTCGGAACAACTTACCGGCGGAGCCACTGTACATTCGACATGTCACTTCGAGTGTCCTCTCACCTGTTTCCCCAGACCTGCCAAGCCTTGCACGAGGACCCCAGGATTCTCTATCGACATGCAGAAACAACATGCAACTGCCCCTGTTTTCTGCATGCATGTTGAAGATACATGGGCATTGTGGGGGGTTGATCTAATGCATGCACGTTGCTTCTGGAGCACGGTAGGTACCAGTCTAATGCAGGTCGATAGTCAGGGTACTAGATCTAGGTGCACTGGATGGAGGGGACGGAAGAGGAGCAAGCCTCCTGGAACAACTTTCTCGCTTATCTCGGTTGCTGCATTGAGGTTAGTCAAGAGCAGAACTCCGTCCTCGTTCATTACCACCTCCGGTATATACCCCTCCTTTGAAGACCCCTCATGCAGTGTATCCTACCAGCAAGTCGATCAAGCCAGAGAATCAAATCAATTTCCATTCTTCTGTATCTCTCATTCGTCGCTGTGGTTTTCACCCCTTTCTTGAGAAGAGAAGGTGTTATGATTGGCGCCACAGTCCCATATTTGCATACTTTCGCCCTATTGGCGAATACGTATAGCTTCGTAACCTACTTGAGTCGAGACCCCAATAAATATACATGTCTACCCTTCGGCTCGGCGGGAACGGAAAATCTACAGAGGTACTGAAAGACTGTACACATGATTCTCCTCAATATCGACGACGGCCTTGTACGACCTCGCAATTCCCCCGACGAAGGACCAGACTACATGGGTATGCCCCAGCTGTGCGTATCGACCCGTTCGCTCTCATTACGGAGTACACATCAGTGTAAGGATTCCCCACACTTTTCAGGAGTGACAGGACCTGACGGGTACGGCGGAGTACGAGTAAACACTGTATCTGAACCGTACAAGTAAGCAACTCGGTCGTATCCGGCTCGGCGAACCTCCTATACCAACTTACCAGAGTCGAGCATCCATAGCTTACCAAACAAACGAACATCATTTCTTGATCTCGCCCGTTCTCTCGCTTCTCATCTCGCCTCCTACTGTGCTCATCTGAGGTTAAAGATCGCAGTGGTACTGTAGTACACGCACACACGTCTGAACCACACTTCTATTGCCATGGATAGACGTCAATCAGTCGACCACTATCCAAAGCTGGCTGAAACTGACGACGTTCCTTCTTGGCGCATAGGAAATTCGTTTTGACGACACCACTTCGAGGTTCCATTGCAGGTGGCGTATTGGTGCCAGGCTTTACGGGAGGGCGGAGCGGTTTTGACTTTCTGTAGTGTATATGGCATGGAGGTGTCTACATGTGGATGGGGGTGTACATGTACCCCGCAGCTGTCATTTGAACCTGAGGGATCTGCTATATGCACTAGGTATGCGGCTGACTGCTGGCTTCGGGGAGGAGGGTGTGCAGGTGGCGAGAGCGGAGGGGAGGAGATGCGTGGCTTGCTGCTTTGGTTGTGGTGGTAGACTAAATCACTGTTTACATTTCCCGGCAAAGCGTACCAGGCGTTCAGCCACGTCCCTGGGGCAAACACATAGACGAGGTGCATGTATTTCCACATTTTCGTCATTTACTATATCCTAAACCCTACTTTTCACAAAACGTTCCCTTTTTCCACATTCGGCCTCCAACAACACGACTAGTTTGTTGCCACCCACTTCAGAAGAACCAAGACTTGCCCTCCTCTCGCATCTGCTGTGCCTCTGCTATACATAGGGAACTTCACTATACCTTCCTAACAACCATCACACAGCTTATCTCGCCACCAAACAGCGATCTTCAGGAACATTCAGTACCGATGCAGGAGCGAAGTGAGTCCAATTGGGTGGGTGAGGGCGGCTGAATGCAGATGCGAAGCGGACCTGTGATCTGTATTCAGGGGTAAAGTTGGTGTGTGGGGGAGGTAGGTCGTCTGTCTGACCAATGAGTGGAAGTTGAAAGCAGTAAGTATTCTCTGGGATATAAAATAAGAGAAGTGGCAAATAATCTTTCGGGATGTGTAATGGTCAAGTGACTGAGGATAGATGCGTGATGCTCACATGGTCATTGGAAAGCAACATCAGAGATTTGACATCTTTTTATAAATCGCTGGACTTCAACATTTCAGTACTCATTGTAGGGTTCTAGGAGATGTGATTCAGATGCGGAGGGAGCAAATGTCTACCAAATCGTCAGTTTCTGTTGCAGTTTCGCTTGCTCTTGCCTTCAATGTTGTTGTCATAAGCGAGTTTTTCAGTTCAGGTACATGCCATTTTTGATACCTGCCGATCTATCTGACCACTTCGTTGAGAGTTCGTTCTTTTCTCTCCTTCTTGGTCGGGTTATTTGACTAGCTGTTTTCTAAGGGAGCAAAGGCGCGATCATTGACCTTCTCGTGATCAGACTCTCAAACAATAGATGCGAATGCCTCACCCGTTTTGTGATTTTAGCAAACTTCATCCGCACTTGTCTTGTTCGTTCGCCGTTGAAAGTCGCAGCTTCTGTCTCAAGCACCAGGACCTTTCCTCTCGGTCGCCCTCTGATTTCTCTTTTTCGTCCGCATGATACCCGTATCACATCTATACATTCGTCTGACGACCATCACTTTCGATTCGCAATTCTGTATACCATACCAATCACAAAATTCCATATTCTAGCGGTATTCAAGGTCCAAGTCTCAGGAAGGGGCAGCTCGTCACCTATGTCTTTTATACTCAGGACCATCGCCAACGCATCTAGCCATAAGGGATCCAGCGATGGTTCAACGTATCTCGCCATCCGAACAGACTCAACGGCTCCAGGACAAATAGCGACTCGCTTCTGCTCACTATGGCAGAAGATCGTTTTCGGAGATCACCAGCCCCCTCGCCGCCTTCAAATGCCCTCTCAACCGACCTCATTACCTCCGGCACAGAGGGATCCAACAGCACCGCATAGTTGACTACCATGTGGACTTCAGAAATTCTAGTGGACAAGGTAATGCCAGGGATGTTCATCGCTGTCGCTTCCAATGAGAACTGCGAGCGAGAAGCTATGGACAGACAAATCAAAATGTGTTGGAACCGGGCCAGATTCTTTGATCAAGGGACAGAGGGGCTTGGCAAATACAACGTCGCTGGAAATACACCATCACGGAGACAAAGCGGGTCAGTGCGATTCTCAACGTTTCCGTCACTCGGTACCTACCGTGGTGAGGGCAACCCCTGCAGTTCCCTCGCCTCTTAGATCGTTCTCAAAAAAACAGCATTGCAGGCTTCCCTCAAACCGATCAGAAATTTTCATTAAAGCGCCCTCGTTCCCGGTCGTCATCACAAGGAGATGGAGAGCGGTCACACTGGCCTCGTTCCAAGAATTAGAAGTACGCTGTACGGCTTGACTCGTTGCGAGAGGCCGCCATCGAGTCGAGGATAGTAAAAGATGAATTATTATCACAGCAGAGTGGACTCGAGAAAGAAGAGGAGAAGGGGACCCGACAGTATCACGAATCGAGGCTCGCATCTGCTTTTGGAACCAAGCTAGCCAAGCTCGAAGTGAAAGTCGAGGGTACTTCCCATATTCACATCCTTGACGCAGATACCCCGAAAGAGCTGGGACGGCAACTGAATAGAGTGGTGCGAGTTCAACGCAAGGACAGAAATGTTGAAAAAAAGAGAAAGAGAAAGTCTGGAGGGCATATTCAGCATATCTTTGGATTGCTAAAGATGGCCAGAGAAACAGCCTTCACGCAGACTATTTCCTAGCCCTCGTGATTAGCAAGCGTAGTCATGTTAGGAAGATGCAGCGACAGTTCTTCTTCATTGCGCCCAAAGAAAAGTCACTTGAATTTCAATCGTATTTTCCAACCTACCACGAGGTGATGTCACGAATCGATTATTAATGCGACTTTCCTGCCGAGTAGCTGCTAGCAGCGGGTCGACTAAGGGTCTGCCAAAAGCTCTCAGGGGCTTACTCGCTAACCTCCGTAAACATCAAAATTGCTGCTACAGTCAGCATCTTCATCACAGCTCCAGGAGAGGAGACCTTCCTCAAGAGAATGGACCATGCTGTTGCAAATCGCATTTTTGAACTTTGGTAATCCAATTTCGTTCCTATAATTTCCAAGTCATCGAAGTCGCTCGAAATATCCCAATGCGCCAGAGCCCGCTCGCTAAGCCTCCTCGTCATCAATGCGAAGGCACCGCGTGGCGTTGAACCCTAGTAAACAGTCCCAAGACACCCGAATCTATCATAAATGGAAGAAGCAAATACATTTTGTTGCACGTCGAATCCCTCAACTCTGGTAAACCCAATTTTATTTCCCATGTGCACAGAGCCGTCTGAGGTCATGGTAATTCGATCTTCAGGGGTCATCTCGCTAAAGACGCTATTGACAATCTCTCCGAGCATCCCGTCTCCATTGCGACGACTGACTCGCATTTTCCTTGTGGTATCTAAGCATCATCAACTTCGTTGAAACTTTGTTGCATTTCGACATTCTCAACTTTGGTAAGCTCAATCTCATTTTGATAGCTTGAATGCTCCAGCAGATAAGTTTGGTAAGTACACAGCCTCTCCCTCCGTTTAGGACCCTTCCAGCTTGAAAATCACATCCATCAAAGGGCCTCTAATACTCCTCTCGTTCCATTATCAATCATAACTACGTCGATTTTGTTGCACGTCGACTCAGTCAATTCTGGTAAACCCAGTTTCATTTTCAGAGCCCAGATATCCACCTCAGAGCCGCATCAATCACATCTCTCGCTAAGCCCCATCATCGTCAATGCATCCTGTCTTCACTACCACCAAAAACAAACTTCTATCCCGTTACTAATGTTTAGAGCAGCAATTGTAATGATTTGTTGCACTTCGATTCCCTCAACTCTGGTAGACTTCATCTCCTTGCTGAAGACCCAGCTGATCGTCTGGAACATTTTTCCGCGCCGCCACGGTTGGCTTTATTGGCGATGTGGGTCGTAGCCGAGGAAACGGGAAGTTTGGTAAATTTGTACGTTATGCGATACTGCGAGTGGTCTCTGGAAAATGCGATGAATCGTGTCTCTCGTTTCTATAATCTCTGGTACTTACATAAGACATCGCATTCCAATTACTCTTTCTCTCCAGGTCGGAAAGCTGAGAAGTGAAGTTCGCAGTGGTTCCCCGACCGAGGCATCGGCTCGCTTCAGCCCCCTTTCTGTGATCCTCGTCTAGGAGTTTGGTAAGCTAAACAAAGATTTTGCTTCAAACTCGTGGTGGCTTGACTCGGCTTGTTGCGCCGAATACTTAGTAAGTATATTGCGTTTGCGCGAGAATTGACATTTCCAGGCTCGCTCGAAATAAATGTTCAGTGACGATATGATAGGAGTGGTGGTTGCGTAGACTCTAATTTCAAGTCGACAGGATCCACGACATCAAGTTGATCATAGGAATTTGATGTATCATGATACTTGTGAATCTATTTAAGGTGTTTCTGAAGGTCCTGATGAGCACAGGGTCAATAAAGGAGATCCTGTGTGACATAGTTCATTCTTCCCAGCGACCCAACGACGCCAGCAGCAGACGACGGTGATCGAATATTCTCATTCAAGAAGGGATTCCTGCGTGGTGTTATGATTGTGAAGAAATGGCTACCTAGGTAGATATAGATCAATATTGCCTGAGGAGCACGGTCCAGAAGGCTCGTGGCATTATGCAGACGCTAACTATCATCAGATTAGCGTTGTGATACCGAACATTGATCTTCACAGAAACTTCCAATGGGATCAGGCACAGAGAGCTGCGAATCATTTTGCTATCCCAATATCTCGACACCACCAACAAAGCCACGTTGTCGCTTACATCCGGTGTCGGTCATCGAGGTGGCTGTCCTGCCCCTCAGTGCGTGCCACGAAGAGTGGGGTAGTCTCATGCAGCCAGATAACCTTCAGACATCCTGGCAGCCCTATCCCCAGACAGGCGTTTCCATGCCTTTCTTAGCAACATAGCAAGCAAATCCATGCGATACTTTCGAGAATTTTGGAACGAGCCGAATATCTTTCTGGCTCAGCGCCTAGTTAAGCAAATACACACTATGTTCCTGACCACATGAAAATCAAATAGTCAGGCGAATGAATAAAGACCTATCATTTGTAACAACTCATTGACAGCATTGTGGTACCACGTTGCAGTGAGGCAAGCTGCAGGAGCAGCCAACCCCATCCCGAGGTAACACTTTGTGATCCGCTGTACAGAAAACCGTTTCTAAGAACTGCATATATACATACCCAAAAAACACCCCAAAGGACCACATCGAAACAAAATACCTCATGAGGTCCAACGCCTATATAAACACCGGCATGCCAACCCATCAACCATTAATCCAAATCGGCGTGTCCAACGCCAATTCCAAGATGACGCCAAATCGCATACGTCATGATCATTTCCATCCTACCTGCTAGTGAAGTTGATAGCTCTTCATGAGAAAACCCCCATGCTTTGTACGCCATGCCTTTTCTTTCGTGAGAGCCCGTTCTAATACGTCCGAAGACATTTTAATGAATGAGAGCGCTTCTGTACGACAGTCGACCAGTGATAAGACCCAATTGGTGAGTAGTGCAATAAGCCAGTTCTCGATACGTACATGGCGGAACCGTAGTCCAAGAACGCAGGGACAGGAGCAGAGATTGAAACGCTTGAAACTCTGGTACGGTGCCTGCAAGCATTGCCTTCATCCTCTTTTGATCCTTTTATACAGCGTGTCTTCGACACCGAGCGGTGGCTGACGTGATCTTTTCTGTCTGACAAGAGTCTTCGTTATTCCCACGGCCATGCGAGATGCGACTCTGGACAGTGTTTCGTCGAATTCTTCCTGCTCTGCTAATGTGTCAGCAGACACAACCCTCTGAAATCTTTTGTACGCGCTACTGTACACGACAAAGGACTCTCTTACCGGAGGGGCATAATAGCTCACCTATGTTGTGAGATCGACAGCCGCTCAAGTGCTGTATATTTTCTACCCCGCCTTCAGGTTCTTCAGCATCATCCGTATCACGATCTTCCCCAAACGCAACACCGCAGTGTGGAAGTTGCTCTGCTTGAACGACCTCAAACCGCGTACTGAAGATTTTGTCGGTCTGATCGTCTCCTTGATAACGCCATTGTAGTATAATGTACGAATTTTGAGTACCGAGGAGGAATTGGTTGACAATCTTTTTCGAGATGTAGTTGTTCGCTCCCTCGCATGTTTTGGCTTCGACTAGATTCCAGTTGTTGTAATGCGGTCGGAAGGCAGAGACATGGTAGTTTTCCTGTTCAAGACACAAACATTAGCTTTGTAAAAGGGTAATGGTATTCAGAGATGCTAACCTGAGAGACTATTGGAGGCACAGCTCCAGAGCTTTGATCTGATCGGTCCTCTCGCCCGATCCTGTCTCCCATCCCCATTTCTTGCGATACGGGGCTTGAGGATGGAGATCGAAGCTGCGCATGTTTGGCTCTGTTAGACTGAAGGATGTAGCAATCGAAGATCTCCTTTCCGTGCGCTTCGATCAAGTCACCAGATATGCCGGCTTCCTTCAGATAATCGCATACGTCCTGTTGGCCATCGAATTCCTTATGGTCTTCGAATGCGGTTCTCAATATATCGTTGATTGTGCGCAGTCTGGCTTTGTTGAGAGAAAGCATGGAGCTGGCGGTGTTGAGAGCAGGCGACCATGAAAGGGCTAGTGCATCTCGAAGGCAAGAGCTACCCCAGTAGATTGCTCAGAAAGCGAGCTGGGCGAGTACTGGCTCGATTGGTGCCACCGCTGCACCAGATATTGCAGCTCAACGTCGACGCAGAGGGGAGTTGTGATTGAATCGTGGGAGGCAGCTCGAGCTTCCTGGTCCTTGCTCAGTGGGCCAACGATGGGATGTAATCCGTCCCTGGGTTCGAAGGTGGATCCGTAGCCTCGAATAGGCGCAGGGGATCGAAGGTCCTAGGAAGCTTTCTTTGTTTACAGAATTTGGAGGCGAGGGTTGGCTGCCGATGCGTTACAAGACGAGGTCAGGTATTGAATGAAGGTGGGGCAGTTATCAAAGTGTCTGCGTATCCTCGTCAGCATGCAGAATGGTGGGTGGAGTCTAAAACAAATGTCTACAGGAGGAAAGGCAATTGATTTGCGCACACCCCTTTTTCTCTTTCGGGTGTGGAAATGAACCGGGACGGCACCTGACCAGCGAGCTGCCCTTACCTAAGTGTCTTCATAGCGGTCAGTGGTGTCTCTGCATTCAGAGTCGTCACCGCTGCTACCGATATCGCCATTAACCCCTGATCTACTGCAAGTGTTCACGCAGGCATGCTTATCGTGTTCTGCAGCAGCATTTTCCCCAGAACTTGGGAGATTTCCCGGCCACGGGCTGCCGTGGTGGGTGGGGGGTGTTGTTCCGACCGTCCATGATTGTTTCCTGAAAGCATCCAGCGAGCGTTTGACACAGTTTTTTATCAACTCAAAAAATTACATCATTTCGTCAAATTTAATAGTACGAGGATAGAAAGATTAATAAGTAACGATCATGTTTCGCTATATCCGTCTTTTACGTCGAAGGGCCTAGGAATAATTCCTTCGTCGTTCGAAAACTCTGACAGCTGGTGGCAGGCAACCTTACGAAGACCTCCTGCATTCCCTCCTCGTGCTTCTTTCAGTGACGCTGACTCTACTTCTTCTTGTAGGAACGCGAATTCTTCGAGGATGAGGAAGAGCCGTTCTGCTTCTGCTTCTGTTTCTCATTCTGAGCCTTCCTTTTCCTGTCCAAATCCGCCGCCTGGGCCTCTGCGTTCGTCTGGTCGATCTCAATTTGAGACTGCTCAATGTCCTGCATGTTTTCAAGTCAGCAAAATGTACACAGCGCCTTGGGGCGGGCAAAAGCTTCGGCAGTTCTTACCTTCAGTCGGGACTGAACGTTCAGTAAGGCCGGTTCCGGTAAAGCTTGAAATCCGAAGACATTGGGATTCTTGGAAATGAAGGATGTTCCCACCAATAGCCCGAATTGCTCCGGCGCATCTGCAGGAGCCACATAGGCCCAGGCTTCACCCTGTTTCCTATCTTGTCCTATCCAAGACAGGTGCACTTCCTTGTTGGATTGAAATTCGCCAGTCATCATTCTATGCCTGACAGGCTTGGCAGGGTGTTCCTGTAAGTGGCATTCATGAACCACCGTCGGATGAACAAAATTGGCCTTGCAGCCAGAATCTTCAACCACAGTCACTGCCTTCAATACATTGCAGGTAGGATCGAAAATATGAGCCACCTTGTATTGTATATCTTCCGATTGCTGCGCATTTTGTTCCTGATAACACGACAGCATCAGTGGTTTGCAATCAAGACGTCCAAAGTTCGCCTTACCTGTTCCCCGGAAGAGCTCGAGTACTCTTGTCTTTTTTCCCATTCTTCCTGGTCTGGATCTCTATAGATGCCATGCACGTAACCAAACTTCAAAAAACGTTCTTTGTCGAGCTGGTCTTGTCTCCAGATACGTTCACGTTCACGCTTGCGCTGCTCTTCCTCATCCACTCCATTTCGGCTTGCCATAATGCGTTTTGAGGGAGTCAGACTGTATCGTTGTGATGTTGTGGTTTGGTAGTAGTTCGGCCGACCTGCCAGGACTCGACTACTGGCTGTGTTTGGAACCGAACGATTAGTGTTACTCAAAGACCAGGCTGTTGGACGGAGAAGGCAGCTCGACTCACAAGATTGGATTTGATTGCCATACTTATAAATGGCGACATCATTGCAGGCCATGGCAGGAGGGTGTTTCTCAAAGGCCAGTGAGAAGGGAACTCAGCGGTCTGGTTTTTGCCTTCACCCTATGGTCTACTGAACATTCTGAGGAGGGTGTGCCATTCAAAAGAGTGGCGCCACGTCGACTTTATTCATTGCGATAAGGCTGTGTTGGGCCTTCATGGACGAACAGTATGCCCTCTGGAGTTGCAAGCGTGTCTGCCTCTCTGTTTGCCTCACTGCGCGATGTGCGGGGATTGGCTAGCCTTGCAGCTTGCGTATGTAAGTGTACTACACGCCCGCCCCATTCTCTCACCGACCACCGCAAAATTCCAGCATAAGAAGCAGGTCGACGCCGAAGTTCTTTCAAGAAGCAGCTCGTGACACAGAATGGAAGGCTATGCAAAAGTGGCGCAGTTGATGGCAAATCAAGAGGAGTTCTCAATTGTACGCCGGTTCGGGCCTCTCAACATGCAGAAGATTCTTTACTTGCAGGCAGAATTGATTCATCTCCAATCAGATCTGGCCCAATTATCGGAAAGAGACGCACTTCACGGAGAGAGGCAGTACCATAGCAAGGACTGGTGGTCTTTAAGCCAAGGGGAATCAGATGACGATTTAGAGCAGTGGCAGAAATTCGTGGAAATAAGTGAGAAGTTGGAGAAATACAGTTTGTGGTTGGGGTTATCGCAATCAGCTATTTGCTGACTTATTCGAAGATGATGCTGTACTCAAGGAGGCTGCCTTAGCGAAGCTGGAACGTCCTCGACAGTATGACTTGGACTTCTTGCGGAGCTGGTTTCGCCGACCAGGTATGGGCGCCTTCCCTCTTCTCGGTCTTGACAGAGATGCTTGGGATGCCAAAACAGAAAGCGACCTCATAGCAATCAACCCTCGGGCAACTCCAGACATTTTCTCAAAATGGTTCACCGAGTCCTTCATTCCACGGTATCATCAAGTGTTTGGCGAGAAGTTCCGGGTATGTGTTCGCCGGAAACCCGTAACGCGAGACGAGGCTAATGTAGAACAGAAAGAGCTGCCTGGAAATATTGGAACTGGCATATATCACTACAAGGAGTCAAGTCTCGAGTCATGTCTCGGTATTTTAGCAACAGTCATGGCATCACTACTTCCGATATGCTCGGTTGTGGCACTGTATCTCATACAATCTAATGGTTTGCGGCTCGGCATGATCGCTATATTCTCCGCCTGTTTCTCTCTCGCACTTGCTATCATGACGAATGCAAGGCGGATTGAAGTATTTGCAGCAACAGCAGCGTATGTCTTTAAGAAGAGCAAAACTATCACTGGCTGACATTTGTCTCTCAGTTTTGCGGCGGTAAACGTGGTCTTTTTAACTAACAGCCCATCCTGTCCCGGGCCTTGAGCCTGGAAAAATTATCGGGCTCACCTTACCTAGCTAAGGAAGAAAATAGTGAAGGCGGTTTGGTACTTGTTATATATTCGTCGGATGCGCCTAACGACAATGATGGATCATTTTTGCTTACTTCCGCCATGGGAAACCCATGAGCATACTCTTATATGGGTCGCTCAACTGTGGTTGGTGTGATGAATTAGGAGAATCGGACAACACCACGCTAGCATTGCTATCGAAATTGAGGCTTAATAATTATATGTACATAATCCAATTTTTTACAATGCCACCGCGACAACCCTTTCCCCTGTAAACGGCCATGATTATTTAAAGAGCCCTGATCTATATAACTACTTTAACATAGTCTAACATCCGACGTAGATAGCTGTCGTAAGTCAGCAGGATAACATATTGCGATTGAGTAGCAACCTGACTCACCATTGGCATAAAGAGCATAGGAGTCCGCATTGGCGACAGCTCTTGCGCTGGTCAGAGCAGTGGCTGCAGCATATCCATAACCGTTGTCGACAGTACCCGGACTGTAAGTACCCGGAGCGTGGGTCATCTCATGCAAAGTCGTAGTCGCTTGGTCTTGTCTGTGGCAAGTAGTCGTGAGAGCTGGAAGGGCGCTGTAGTAGATTGGGCAGTTGACGATCACATTTTGCGATGGAATGGTGTATGCAAGAACATTTGTTTCGCAATATCCTGGATAGCATATTATTCAGCGAGGATTCTATTAGGATTGGGATATGTATCCTACCATATACATCTGTACAGTAGTAGTCAGTAGCTCCCGAGGAGGTAGAGGCACACTCTCGTGCAACGGCTGATAGGCGAGCAGATACTGTTGAGCGAGTGCTTGTAGCAGTCGTCTTGAAGTACTCGCTGAACTTGGTAGCCGATCCAGAAGTGGCAGCAGAAGCCGCTGCTCTGGCGAGCGCGGCACAGTTGGTGAGTGCGTTTCTGGTCGAAGTGGACTGGGCGCTGGAACATCCAGATTGAAGCACAGTGCGCTTATCGAAAGTCATACCGATAGCTCTGGGGACAAGAGCTGCGGCGGCACCGTCAACGGGCATCTTCAATGCGTTCGACTTGAAGGAAACGGCCTCTCCAGAAAGTTCAGTTGAGTCTCCGATGGCGAATCTCATCGCTCCCTCGGCCAAGAAAGTGTACGTGCCACTGGCCTTGAGGTCGTGTACCTCCGCAGTGTTGATTGTTGTCGTGAACTCTTCACCAGCTTTGAGGAACTTGAAATATTCTGGGGCGAGCTCAGAAGATTGCATACGACGGAAGATACCAGTGAAAGGCACAGGAGCATCTGATTAGGTTAGCTTTCTGTTTACGTGAAGAAGTGTGCGGAAACAGTACCAGCTTCGTCAACAACACTCAACTTCTGGACAGGAGCGGTGTCTAGGAAAGTGCCTGGTGTCAAGAGGTTCAAATCTTGTGCACCGACGTTCTTGACTGTGGCAATGACTTCGGCAGCATTTCCAGCTGGGGCGAGAGTCACTTCTAAGCCAAGTTCTCGCTTGCCATTCTCAATGACTGCGGCTTCTCCAAAAGCCGACAGAATGGAAAGGGTCACAATAGCTGGAGTGAAACGCATCTTGAAGGAAGAGTGAGAGCAAAGGATTAGCTTGATGTGTGTTGAGATGAGAACCAATATGAAGGGATGGAGGGGTGTATTTATACTCGCGAGCGATGAGGTCCAGTCTCGCTTGGAAGAAGTCCACATGGTTGTAAGTTCAGAACTTGCTAAGTCGGATGTGAGAACAGAAGGTCGTAGGACTGATAAGGTCCGCAGGATCTCAATCACTTGGGATGAACTGCTGTTTCGAGCTGAAAGTAGTCATCTGAACGGAGATAGGTTACGAAATCAGGAAGCTAGATCGCTGGCTTGGGGTGACAGCGAAGATCTTCGGAACCTAGAAACTCTATACGATATATGTTCAGAGTCATGAAGTGATGCGATTCGTTGGCGGATAACATGCTGCACCATTTCAAAGTCAATGATCCCCTCTCAACCTCCATGAGGAAGCTCAGAATCCAAGCAGATCGACATGTTTCTTCCAAATTAAATCCGATGCATACCAAGAGATGCCAAGAGGAATTAAGCATACCATATGGCCTGCACGATTCGGGACTCGCAGCTTGAATCTCTGCTACTCACAGCGGTCAGCCCAATCGAACATTATCAATGCACTTTCGAGACGCGCCAGTTTCGGATCTGCGATTCACGTATTTGTACAGTACTTTCGTTCGTATCTTTTTGAGATATCAGATCTTGCCAACAAGCAACTTCTAATTGCATCAGGGTAGTTTCTTACCCCTATACACATATGTATGAGGATCGATTGTCGAGTACATGAATTGCGTCTCGAACACGTTCGGGTGACGCCCGGAATGCTACGGGTGACTTGTACGAGAACCCCGTGTATCTATTCCAGTGCCAGTACTTTGTTGAATTTTCCAAAGCCTAGGTGGTGAACTTAGTCCAGTAGCAAATCCTGTCTCCCGTTAAGGTTGAGATGTGGAAGCTGAGCGAGGTGGTCGAAACGGGAAGGTCAGATTGAAGCGAAGATTTTCAACGAGCCTTGGCATCGCCATCCCCGCATTTGATTCGGAGAAAGACTTCGGGTTGATTAAGCTTGAACATGGTTTCCGTCCTTATCATAGCTTATATGTCATGCATTGATACCTCGGTCGGTCTCACCTTTTGCCCGGGTTTGTTTACCGCCAATCAGGCACATCTACGACAGTGAGATAACCTTGAAGGAGGAGGCGGGATGAACCTGAGTGGAGCTTGTTATCCGGCAAATCTAATCGTGATCGGCATTGCAATGAAGCATCCTCTTGGTCTAGAAGCTATGATTTGTGACAGTCGTACAGAACATGTCCTGTGGTCATTTGCGAGCTTCTTCGTTGGTGGGTAGTTCATGCTACATTCTTAGACGGCGGCAGTTTGATCAACTGCCGAGTGGAGGAATCCAAGAGAGCTTTGACGGAGCTTGGAAGCACTTGGTGCGTGTAATTGATCTTGATAATTTACAAATTACTGCCCAGTAGGAGAAGCAGCAAAAAGCTCGAGACACGCGATCGAGGGGGTTATTCGGCAAGATTCCGGCATCAGCAAACGAGATTTACAAGCGATGTGTATCGTATAGATAACATCCCAGGACACGTGTGATATGTCGATCGGAGACCTGCCTAACAAAGTAATAGATCGCTTAACATGTTTTTGTTTGTAAGCACCACGCAAATGCGGCAGCTGGGAAACGCATCTCGGCGCAGACCGCAACGAGAGAAAGCTTGTAGGATGAAACAAGAAGCTCCGAACTTAGTATCTTGGTCTCATACAACCCATCTCATCATCGCGTAATGCATTGAAGGCAATAATGATCTTTAGACTTCCCACATAGACCTTGCGAATGCTTTTCCACCCCATTCAGTCGCTCAGCATACCTTCCTCCTCGGACAGAGAACCAAATGGCTAGCCATCGTGTCTTCTTGACGACGACAGCAATATTTCTGGCCTTTGTTGCCCTTCTTCTTGTGTACGACGACTTTTACTTCACTTCTGAAAAGATGACAGCCACTTCACCAATACCACTCGAGGTTACCCTGTCGTCAGAAATATCATCTGAATCAATCCTCGGCTCGGCAAAACTCCGAATAACACTCAAAAACACCTCACCACATGAGATATTCCTGCTACGATGGTCTTCTCCACTGGACTCATCGGTACCTGCAATCGGAGTTGTATCCTTCATGTCCACCAAAACAGGTGCCAAAGCCCCATGTCTGGACATGAAAATCAATCATCGCTTGCCACCAGAAGGATACTTTTCGGTCGACGACGAGAGCATCGTTCATATTCCGGCGAACGGGAAAGTCGAGAACGTGGTGGAGTTCAATGAGCCCAAAGTAGCACTGGTGAAGGGTGAGGAATACAGAGCAAAGGCTGCAGGGTTTTGGATGGGAGTGTGGGTAAATGAAAGTGGCAAGGGTGTCAAGAAATTAGTGATGGGCGAAGAAATGAGAACTGGCGAATTTGAGAGTAATGAGATATTGGTTAGAGTCTCTAGCGAGGATCAAGCCGAGCTCAGATAATAACTCAATTCGAGGCCCACGATCTTCTGTGTAATGAGATGGAGCTGAAGGCAGGTATCTGGAGACCATGTTATTCTGCAGGAGAGTTTCTATCTCATTGAGCAGCCATCCGCCATCAACATGACTAGGTTTCTCATTGCCAGATTAGACCCGCCTGGTTTGAAGCTCATCTCTCCATCTCCCCAATGATCAGACTTGAAAAGCAATTTTCGACGTCATTTCTCATAGGTCACGTCATTTGTCGCGTACATCGATATTTCCTTGCCACTGTATGAACCGATCGAGATAGCCATGCCAATAATACGAAATTTCCATTCTTGCAAACGACTGAATGCCAAATGCCCACTCCAAAAGCAAACCAGCTGCTATCATGCGTCTTTTGCACTGCATCGATCATGCTCGAGGATTTGGTCCTGCCACATCGGTCCCGGACCTACCAGTATAGCTGCAAAGATGATCGAAGCCAGCGAAACAGCTATGGTTGTTGCCCACGTCGCTTCCATCGAAGGAGCGCATGACATCGCTACCTCCGTGAGTATTGCCATTTTGTATGCCGAGAGGCTCTGGGCAAGGTCTTTGGCGAGGCACAAAGTCGTGAAATTGCCGTAGGTACAGAACAAATCACTGTAAAGATCACGGACTTTCAAGCATGAGAGTGGGCGCAGCTGACGGTAAGTCAAATAGCACCTAGGCTTCATTCACGATTCCCAGCCACTGCATGCTGATTTGAGCAGTGAGTCATTTGAACGGCAACTGTAACGAAAACGAGCAATTACCGCAAGAATGCTTCACTTGTGTTTCACGTACGAACCCAGCACGAGGGACCAATTCAGATTCACTTCGACTAAATGTCGTATTGATGCGTTTGGACGAAAATGGTTCGCACGGTGACGCGCGAGACTGATTCACTACTATCATTGCGACCATTTCATCAACGTCACCAATACTGACAAGCTATCCCAGCACCTTCCGTATTACAATCCGTGAAAACATAGAAGCTCGAAGTTGAGAGACTCCGCAAGTCAGGACTCGAGAGCAGCTACTCAACAGCAATTATCATGGCCCATAATACTCCTATGAAAGCCATCCGACATAACAGCGAAACAACCCCGACTCGGGGAATGATGCTATGCACCCAATATAATTCGTGCACATGGTTAGAGGAGGGCTAGGTCTTGTTCGGATTCAAGTGTTCGGACGCTTCATGGGAAAGATCTTACCGAGTCCTCGCGCCACCACTTGCCTTCTTTCCGCTTTGCCTCTCCTTTTAGGGATGAGATGTAGCTCTGGATATCTGAGGCGTGGGCCCAGCGGCTGATAGCTGCCATAGCGTTGATAATGTAGGATGCGTTGAGTGTGATGGCTGCGAAGGATGTGATGAGTGAGGCTGATTCGAGTGGGGTTTCATGCAGGTGAATTTGTGAGGATCGAGTTATGTACAAACGCTTAAGAGGCCAATTAAACGTAGCTACCATAAGCCACCGCAGCATGTAGGTACTTGTAGTAGAATTACATCTAACGCGGGGTTGATCGTTACTTCATAAGCGAAAGAAAAGGGCATACTTGCATAAATGGAATTTCCACGACCACGTTGAATATATTCCTATCTAAGCTATGCTAAATGTTAAAATGCAAGTAATAGCGGGCTTCTCATTGTCAATCATGATCAAGTAGTGAAGGCATGTTGAAAGCCCTGACCGAGGTAAGTCCTCGGGTCAGTTGATCGAGTTGAGTGTTCGGGAGATAGTCTGACCTTGCCGCGGATGAGCAACCACCAAGGTAGAGCAGCCATATGCTAAACCCCACTCAGGCCAGGCAGATGATGCGGCTGAACCAAGGGCAATAATTAGAGACTATAGCGGGCAAATATTCCACGTCCTCAACTAGTGATTCCTTTGAAATCGCACCACGGTTTAATCCAGAGGCAGGAAGGAGAGGCCGAGAGGTTCACCTTTCCGTCGTGGTCGCGCCTCCCCCACAGCTTTTTTTCTTTTTCTTTTTTGGCAATCGTCGACAGGGGCAAAATGGCAGAATAATCAACAATCGATATTCTTGAACTGTCTCACGCTATTAAACCTCAACGAATGTGCTTCCACAGCAGGAGAAGGAGATCAGCTGCGAAGTGAAGTTCAAACGCTAAATTTTGTAAGCGAGCTAGGTAAATAGAGTGCTACCACGATCATTGGCAGAGCCGACTTGGCGGCCTGTCTCAAAGAGTCAAAGTAAATCCAAGTAAAGCAGCGAGGTCGAAAGACTCAAGACAGTCGATGTGCATGTGTGGAAGTTCTTATCCATTTATGCCATCCTAAGCCATTGCTCTATTCGTCTGGACTTCAGCTTCTCTGCACCCATGCCAAGCCATGCTCTACTCTACAACTACACATCACTCCTCTCTACTCTGTACGATCACTTCACGAATCGACTTCAATTCCCCTTGCTCTGGCCAGCTCCGCTCTCCACTCTCACAATCCATGGTTCCACACCCTTAAAGCAAATCAATATCCTAAGCGCCCAGACACCGAATCCGTTTCTATATCGTGCAAAGCAGCGCATACCGAGTACGCCATGCCATGCTATACCATGCTATCCCAATCCATGCCACGCCAGCCGACATTCCGTAGGTACACAGATCGACAGAAAGCAATATTAGGAACCAGCCTCGACTCCCCCACCTCGGTATTGCTGATTGTGGTATCATTCGTACTATACATCTATCACCTCTTTCTCAGGACATTCGATCAGAATTGATTCTGGTGATGCTGCTGATACTGGATTGAATTCGGATTTGGCGGTTGCTGCTGCGGATACTGCTGCTGTGACTGCTGACCCTGACCCTGCTCCTGCCCACCCCAAAGCGCGTTATGCACGACCGGCCTCCTCGGATCCTCCTTTTCCTCTTCTGCTCCTAGAGGCTGCGTCGAATTCGCCCACATCTCCGAAGGCGTCTGCTGCCTCCTCCTCTCCTGCCTCATCTCATCTACGTAGGTTTCCGATGGCTGTTTCGGCCTATATGGCTGCACCATATGACTCTGATACGGTTCTGGCGGATCTGTGATAGCCATGCCTATATCGCCTGCTGGCGTCTGTGATCGGTCGGGGTTATATGGGGTGTATACTGTGCCGCCGGAACTGATATCCTGTCCATTGATATCGTATCTCTGTCTCGCTGGGACGTAGCCGGAAGAGACTGTGTTAAGTGGGTTCGGTTGTGCATGTGCTATCAGTCCCGCACCTTCATCGTCTACTTTCTTTCCTCCGACGTAACCAGGCATGCCGAATTTGCTTCTGCGGAACTCCTCTGCAATGGGTAGATTTTGCGTGCGCTTATAGCCGTCTTGTGTGGATTGGAGGGACATGTCGTCGTTTTGTGGGTTGTTGATGTCGAAGGAGGAGGTTTTGTAGGAGGCGTCGTTTTCACGGTGCTTCACGCCCACGAAAAGCCATCTCATACCTCTGGCGAAGGCTTTGACAAGATCCCAGGGGTTCATGGCGTCGATGAGCGCTTTGATACCCAGAAAACCACCTTGTTTCGGGCCGAGAGTGTTTTTGAGATGGGACACTGGATAGTCTGAGCCGGATGAGGACGAGGCGTAGGGTTTCCAAGAGAATGCGAAGAGATGTAGGATGGCGAATAGTGCCATCTCGATACAGAGGAGTAAGGAAGGGATTCCGACTTTGAGATCTGGGTATGCGATCTTGGCTGTAGGCGAAACCACGTTCAAGGTTGATGAGGTGAGGATGCTGATCATGAAGGACTGCCAGAAAGACAAGAAAATGACCAATTTGATAGCCAGGACCTTCAGGAACGGGCTATGAGCTGCAAGATCAAGGCGAAGCTGGACATAGAACTGGATCAAGCAATACATAGCAATCGTGACCGCTATACTCTCAATGACCAGGATCTAAAATGATTAGCTCTGCGAACAAAAATTGCAGAACGACATACCCAGATATGCGCAAACACAGGCGAATTAGACGACTCGCAGTACTTCCCAAAATACTGTGTAACCACTGCAGTAACAGTCATAGACACCCTAATAAAGCAATAATGGTAAACCCCCGTCCAGATAATATTGAACCAAGTCAAACCACTCCTAGGAGTCCTCCATGGTCCTCTCTGTCCACAACAGCAGCTCTTAAACCAAGTTATAGGCCAGACCCAAGGCTTCGGCTCAATACTCCGAAAATACATCTTCTGTTCGTGGAGATCTGGTGCGATGTAATGGCAGAGTAGCGCAAAGAAGGAGGCGATTGCGAAGGCTTCGTAGCAGTCGCATATCACTTGGAAGTAGACGGCGTGCCAGTAGAAGTAGAATTGGAGGAAGGAGGCTGCGGCGTAGGTCGGGATCATGAAAAGGATTCGAATGATGCTGGGTTTGTCAGTATCTTCCTAGATGTGTGACAGGGAAACTTACTGTCTCTGCTCATACGGTTTGGTGTAGTGTAGCGCATGCATCCAGATCAGGTAGAAAGACAGTAGAATAGCTATGAATGCGCACGCAGCTGCGACTATCAGACCTATTGTATGAAAAGTCATGGTCCCAACCATGGGTATTTCCGAGCTTCCGACTGACTCTGTTAGCACAAATCATCTTTCGCACAAGTTTGGAGCCGTACTTCGCATTTCATCCAGCGTGGAATTGCATGTTCCATTCAAAGTAAGAAGACCCATCGTTGCGACTCCTGCTCATCCAGAGCAACTCGAGAAGAAGCACCACGGCGCAAGATTTCCGTAGGTTCCGTCCTTCTATCTCGCAGAATGTATTTTTCCCTCCGCTCTTTTTGTTCCTCCTGAGATGTCCGCAGTCTCCAGTAATCCCAGCGCGCCCTTGTGATTTTGACCTCCTATTGCTGACCAGCTCCCGAATCCTTTGTCCTTACTGCGGAATATCCCCTCTCTGCCTTCGAATTGGTGAATGCTCTAAGAAATATTCCAAGATGCGCCGAATTCCAGTTCCTCTCGGGAATCTCACTCCGCGGTTCAGGGGTCGAAGAAGGTGCCTTGTCTCCCAGCCTCGCACCGGTACGTAAATAAACCCAACTTCGTCAGAACCGTCGCGCCGTACCGTGCCGTATCGTCGTTCCTTTTCCTTTTCCCTCTATTGTCTCCTTCTTTAATTTCTCTTGCGCAAATCGTAAACTCGAATCAAGTCGTAGCCAACGAACGTATCCTCCTTTCCTCTCCAGTTGATATTCGCTCGTTGTTGGTTTGTGAAGAGAAAGTTGCAGTTCTGCTCTGCCCGTTGATCAAACTCCCCATCCCATACAAAAAAGGTGGCAGTGGCTTAGCCCGCTCTCGTGTCGCAGGCGTACGGATTTAGCTTGCGCTGGGCTGCGCTGGGCTGCACTTGCCTCCGCGTCCGCCGCTCAGTGGTGCCCACTGTTCCGATCCACTGTGCATCGTCAGCCAGTCGAATCCACTTAAGATTTCCAAGCACCGGTCAAGCAACTCTTGGCATCTCAAGATCCAGGGGCGGAGTTCTTGGGTCAAGTAAGTATGCGGGTTTGTAAAATGAGAATGTTTGATTTGTTACGTGGGTGAATTATCTGTCTTCATACCTCCCTCTCTGCATCTGAATTTCTGGTTGTGAAAATATCTAGGTAATGATATGGTTCTTTCATCCTCAGCAGCATCACGAACAGATATCCCAGGTTGGAAATTTACGTTATAATTTAGGCGGACTGACTACCATACTCTCGTACCGCGTACGAACATCGGCCGCCTCGTCTCATCTCATCCCATCCCTCCTGCTCTCTCTTTGTCCTCTCCTCTTTCAGACGACAAAATCGCCTCGACTTGACTTGACTTGTCCTGTCTTACGATAGCATTTGAAACGCCATCATGAGTAAGCCCCATCTCTTTCCCATGGACATTCCTTTCTCTCCTTGGCAAGCCTCAAGTAGCAAGCAACATTTACCTCTTTCCTCTCCTCCTCTTCAAGAACACAGATAGCTTTCGAACATCCTCATCTTGAATGTTCACCAGACCCCACTACCCCTCCTCCAACATGCAGCTAAACCAACTTATAAAATACAATCAGCGATGTGCTGGCCATCAAGCTCAGCCATCATCCCAATCCTTCTCGCTCCATCCTTCGTCATACCCGCCGATCCTAATTCGGCAAAGGCAGATCGTGATCGTATGCATTTCATCTATTAAATCAACCTATCGCAACTTCAAAATTATGAGACACAGCTATTGGAATTTCGTTCTTCCTGGTAGGCTTGGATTTCCTTTATGCATTTGACGGCGTCGCGCACGTCTGCGTGGCGTGGCTGAGATGTCGTGTGCTGTGATGTGTCCCAGGTATCATCCTGAAACCCTTGCTCCCTGGACGATATTATGCGTTGTAAGTCGTCACGTGTGGAACTTCTCAAAAATCCACGATGATGTATATCTTCATGAATACGCTGGTAGTATATCGCAATGACTCCTTTTCCCATCGCAAAAATGAGCCATACAAGCCCATCTGAGAACCCACGCCAAATTTTACACTCCCTTATATAATCCCACAACCCAAGCAACAAAACCTGGCCCCTCAATTCTCCTCAACCCATTGCTCTACTCTCTCAACCAGATCTCCCTTCTTCCCGGACGCCGTCAAACCTTTCGACGTCAACCAATCCTTCAACTCAGGTACAGTATATTTCGAGATATTGCCAGCAGCAACAAGTTTCTTTAGATCGCCATGGCTCATACCCTCCAAACCCTTCTTCTCAGTCTTGATCCGTTTCTGAGGGCCTTCTTCCCCATCGCTACCGCGCTTCAGCCTTGCACCATCATTATCACCGTAATGAGCTCTTGTGTAAGCTTTGGTTTGCTGTTCTAGGACCTCGCCCCAGCTCTTGATATATTCGCCGGCTCGCTTGTTGATCTGGCGGTACTTGGGAATGGTCTTGTCTTCACTTGGTTCGGGAAGTTCCTCCTCGAGTGCCATAGCCTGTAAGACCTTGTAGTGCCATTGAAGAGCAGGATTTGAGTACTTGGTTGGATCGTAGACAGCTTTGGGAAGTTGTAGTTGCCGAATAATCATTCGCATGAGGTCGATGAGCTCCTCACCAGCAACGAGAGGCTTTGGCACTGAGGGAGGGTCGCGAATATCGTCAGCGAAGGGAATTGGATACAGCCATAGTCCGGGAGGAATGATCTGTGCTCCTGTGGCATCATCGAATCTTTCTGCCGAAGGCAAAATTGCGACAATAAGAGGCGAGGCGTTGGCACGAGCAATAAACCATGCTACGCCCATGAGTTTGTCCTTCAGCAGCTTCTGCCACAAAGCTGCAAAAGTCCGAGTCGATCCAATGTAGCCATCCTCGCTTGGGTAAATGAAGGTAGATTTCTTCACCGACGCCCATTCTGGAAGCATGGACTGAGGCTTGAACCCAATGATTCTGAGTATTGGAGATTCCCATTGTTTCAGCTTTTTCTGCTGGTCAACTGTGAACACCACCTGGCTACCTCCGAATTTGTACGCTCTTTTGATCTCCGTCTTTTGAACCTCATCTGCAGTCTCGGCCGACAACTTGGTAGTACGACCCGAGGCAATCTGAAGCTCTTCGCCACCTTCGTAGATGAAGCAGGATCTGGCCGGTTCCTGCTTTTGAAGAAGATTGTAGCCTTTAACAGAGATGGTAAGGTTGGGTCCAATCTCGAATGGCAGGTTTGAGAACAGTGTTCTTTTTGCGACTTGTTTTGAGTTGATGTCCGATATGAGGCCTTGGAGGAGAGAAATACCTTCTCCCGATGACTTCAAGTTTGATGATACCACAGCAAGATCTTCGCCTTCGGCTGGATCTCGATAAATAATATCCTGCAAAGTCAGCTTGGTGGGATACTTGGAGTTCAATATCTTACATCGTAGAACTTGGTCCGGTCGAATTCATGATCAGGATGTGAGATAGGAAATAGGTCAATAATGACACCCAAATCGTACAGGTCCTTCGCTCTGACCGTAGCTTGTGATCTTGCGGCCTTATCTATAGAATGCGGATCATCTCTGTCAGTGATGATGAAGAGACGTCTGGACCCAAAGTTGGGTGCTCTAGTTGTGAATATCTGGTTGGCACAGAATAGCATATTTGACATTGATGCGGGCTCCTCGGAAGGTACAAGCAAGGCCTTTGCATCCGCCGAATCTGCTCCGATATTCTTCAATTCTTTCACATCTTTCGCAGATGGAACACCCAGATCGCATAGCAAGTAGCAGTGAGGGTATGCGATTGATCCGCGACTGCTTGTATCCTCATCTTGGAACTTGGACTTCTCCGTGCCGAACAGCAGAACCCCCATCATGTCTTTTGGACTCGATATGATACGTTGTGTCATAATCTCGTATGCGCACTTAATGGCTGCAAGAGTTGGACTGTCTGTCCCGGCCTTCTTGTCTTCGGATGGTGGAGGGGGTGCAAGCATCGAGGAGCTAACATCGATCGCGAAAAGCACAGCGTCTTTTTGAGAGACATAATTCTATTACTGTTAGTAGGGCAATGGGAGGGGGCTTGCGAGCCTACAGTCTCATCGTAATCCTCCTCATCTTCCTCCTCTTCGGCTTTCCAAGATGGTTTTGAGTCTGCCATGTGGATATTCCTGCTTGCGGAGATGTGGGAGTATGCGAAAGTCAGATTTGTTCATTCAGATTCGCGGGTGGTGGCAGCAGAAGGGCATCGATGTCGGGATGTTCACACGGGAAGTCGCAGCTTGATGTTGTCCATTCAAGGATGGAACAAAACAGGCAGACGCGCGGAAGCAAGTCGCGACCACGAAAGCACGTGAAACCCCTCTTCAAATCGCCCAGCATCCATTGGCCACCAATCTCGGCACTCGAGAGCTCCGTCATCAGCTAAACCCTGTACATTTAAGTTCTGAGTGGGCTTGAGGCTACTCGAACAGCCTACTCAGACAAACAGCTCAACTTCGGAATGTCGATATCATAACACATCTCTTCAATCGTGCCCATCACATCTCTCAGCATGGCTTTCCGAACCCCCTTAAGCCAGCTCACAAAACGGGCGTCACAGTCCACCATCTCCAAGCTTACGAGTAAACCAACAACTTCATCATGGCAACGAGGTGGTGCGGATCAATTGCGATCCTTTGCGACGCCGGTACCACCGGTCACTCAAGATGCGACAAGCTCAAAGGGACCTACTGCGATGGTGTTCATGAATATGGGAGGACCTTCAACCACTGATGAGGTTGGAGACTTTCTCAGTCGTCTCTTTGTATGGTCCCGCCCCTCCCCGTTTAGGCTGACCACAAGCTAATGTAAATACAGGCAGACGCAGACTTGATCCCTCTTGGACGATTCCAGAATTACCTTGGTCCTTTGATTTCCAAACGTCGAACACCGAAGATCCAGAAGCAATATGCGGCAATTGGTGGCGGATCGCCGATTCGCAAGTGGTCGGAATACCAGGCGGCGGAAATGTGCAAGATCTTGGACAAGATCTCGCCAGAGACTGCACCGCATAAGCCATATGTCGCATTTCGATATGCAAATCCTTTGACCGAGGAGATGTACAACAAGTTGTTGGAGGATGGATTTGGTGGCGGAAAGGGAGGAAGGGCTGTGGCGTTTACTCAATACCCGCAATACAGCTGTTCAACAACAGGAAGCAGTTTGAATGAACTATGGAAGTGGAGACAAAAGCTTGAAGGAAAGTCGCCAAACTTCGCGAATGATGGATCAATCAATTGGAGTGTGATTGATAGATGGCCGGTTCACCCAGGACTTGTTGATGCTATTGCACTTAACATCGAGGACCAACTTGCCTCCTACCCAGAAGATCAACGAGACGGTGTTGTGCTTCTATTTTCGGCCCACAGCTTACCGATGGATGTTGTCAACAGAGGTATGTTTCCTGCACTTCTTTCGTAACGATTTATTGACATTTGCAGGCGACCCATATCCTGCCGAGGTAGCTGCAACAGTCAATGCTGTGATGCAGAGACTGAACCACTCGAACCCTTACCGTTTGGTCTGGCAATCACAAGTTGGACCAAAAGCATGGCTCGGAGCCCAGACAAGTGATACGGTTGAGAATTATATCAAGAAGGGACAGAAGAACCTCATCTTGATTCCGGTGGCTTTCACATCTGATCACATCGAGACACTGTACGAACTTGACGAGGAGGTGATTGGTGAATCAGGTCACAAGGACACCATCAAGAGGTCAGAGAGTCTCAACGGATCTCCGGTCTTCATCCAAGCACTGGCAGATATCGCAAAGAAGCATCTAGACAGTGGAGAAGTATGCAGCAAGCAGATGGGATTGAGATGTCCAGCTTGTACGAATGCAAAGTGTGGAGCAAGCAAGGAGTTCTTTGCAGGAACGGGAATTGGTCAGACATTTGCGACATCAACATGAGCATGCAAAGATACTGGACGTGTACGTTAAGAGGAAAAGCGCACTGTATATATTGCTTGAAGAATTTGAGGGTATCCAACTCCGATTTGAACTTCTCGGCTAGACGTGATTATGGAGATTACATGCTATCGCCGCGGTGGTGTGCACAACATGCAGCTAGGCTATGCATTATGTCACCACTCGATCTCTTGGAAATGCAAGCCTCGGTCCCCGAAGTCAACCCTCCGTTCCTGGAAGTTTGTTTTGAATCCTCTCCAAAGACCAGAACATATGTCTATTTGGATATTAGGTAAGAGCAATGGATTCAAACAGGCAGTTGTAGTTTTAGCCATGCAAATCTATTATGTGTTGATCAATCGGCTGCAGAATCCAGCATGGTATTTGTACGGGCTAAAATCATCTTTGCTCTCCAGCGTTCCAATCGGCAGGTACATCTCCCCGGGTCGATTATCAAGCAACCCAGCGCACTGGCAAAAGCAACGCTCCGGCCCTAAAGGATCAATCCACAGTTGCCAGAATGCCATGTCTTGATACGCCAGTAATGTTTCAAGTGTCCATTCCCAGCAAATTGGACCTCTAGACGTGTTGAGATGCACTGACACCAGTATCTAAGCAAGGCAAGGGCAAGCTGATAGCCAAGCTTGGACACGCTACCGCCCACGGCGGAATGGACTCGTACCCACTACCAGCCTATCTGGGAAGCTGGTGAGGACGACATACGGGATCTTGATAGCGCATTTCTTTTTACAATCTCCTTCTCCTTCTTTACCTGTCATGGTCCTACGTCTGCCTTTCTAGTATATACGGAAGATTGAAGTCTAGAAAGCAGTGCTGCGGACAATTCAGTCAGGCGCACTGCGAGCTCTTGCGACACTCGACTCGACGGGATCCAGGTACCACGCTGCCACGCGATAAGCTTACACGAGTGGCGGGTACAACCATAACCATGAACAGCGACAGCGACACCGCGGACACGGTGCGGGGAGGAAGTAATGGCGATACGGATACGGGTAAGGATATTTGGGGCGCGAAGAATTCGTTGAGGAGACATGCTGGCTTGGACAAGAAACAGAGGGACAGTGAAGTTACCCCACTGCTGGCAAGTGGGAGCAGTGCTTCGGACAGTACGAATAATGGACGTGGAGATGGAGGAGAGGAGTCGGACTGGGAGGGCCATGCGGATTTCGAGGGCTTGAATTGGAGGCATAAACCATCTGTGAGTTGTGCGAACCCTCCGGGGGAGTGGCGCTGATGAAGGCAGATGTACTGGTTATTGCCCCCATTCTTCCTGTTTGCTATCGCTGGAGGTGGGATTATGGTCCCGAAGCTCAATCTACTTCTCTCACTTGTATGCCGGGAGTACTTCCTCGAGAAGTCGTCCTCGGATCCGAATTCCATCCTCATGCCGGTCGTGCTGGGTTCCAGTAATCCACAATGTCGAATCCCCGAAGTCCAAGCATTGGCTACGAAGTTTACATTATATATCACGATGACCACGGGGATTATCAGTGCGGTCATGTCTCCAAAGATCGGAGCTTGGTCTGATCGTTATGGACGGTTGAAGCTGCTCACTCTCACCAGTGCAGGTGCTTTCGTCGGAGAGGTCATTACCATTATTGTGGCAAGCTACCCGGATCGGTTCAGCTACAAGTGGGTTCTTGTTGGTGCTGTATTCGATGGACTATGTGGCTCGTTCACCACCGGGATGGCTCTTACACACGCCTATGCATCAGACTGCACCCCACCGCCACTGCGAGCTGTAGCCTTTGGATACTTTCATGCTTGTCTATTCGCAGGCATTGCTATCGGACCTCTCATTGCCGCGCTCCTTGTCAAGTTGACCGACTCTATCATTACGCCTTTCTATTTTGCCCTTTCAGTCCATGCATTCTTCATCACTTTCGTGCTTCTTGTTGTTCCCGAATCCTTGACCAAGAAACGTCAAGAACGAGCTCAGGCCAGACATTTGGTAGAATCCGGTCAAGTCAACCCAGACGGCCATATTCCCACCTCACTCGCCGTAGAAAGCGGTCAACCTGGTCTCTCCGCCTTCGCCAGAAAAGCCAACATCCTCGAACCACTCAAGATCCTCTGGCCCACCGGTCCAGGCACATCAAACAAGCTCCGAGCAAACCTCATTCTGCTCTCCACTGTCGACACCATCGTCTTCGGTGTCGCAATGGGCGCCCTCACAGTAGTAGTCTACTACCTTGGTTTCCAATTCGGCTGGGAAACCCCCGAAATCAGCGTCTTCAGCTCCGTCGTCAACATCTTCCGCGTCTCAGCCCTCGTCATCATCCTCCCCTCCCTCAACTACCTCGTGCGCACTCGGCGTGCGAATCGCCAGCGTAGAGAATCTGGATTCGCCGTCCCACAGCCAAATACTGGTTCTGATTCCCTCGACCTGGCTATCATTCGTGTAGCTGTCGTATGCGAAGTCATTGGTTTTGCTGGGTATGCGGCAGCAAGGACACCAGCGCTGTTTGTACTCTCTGGGATTATTGCGTCGTTGGGAGGAGTTGGGAGTCCGACTTTACAGTCTGCGCTCACGAAACATGTACCGCATGATCGAGTGGGACAGCTCCTTGGTGCGACGGGTTTATTGCATGCTCTCGCGAGAGTGGTGTGTCCTTTGGTATTCAATCTGATATATGCGAGCACAGTGGGCACGTTCCCACAGACTGTGTTTGTGGTATTGATGGGCTGTTTCGTGGCGGCTTCGGTGTGCAGTTGGTTTATTCGACCGAATGGTACGTTTCTTCCCCTCCCCTCTCCAAACCTCCTGCTTGTCTGGTCAGAGAGCTAACATCGTCGTTCAGTCTACCTCGAAGACCCGATAACATTGAACACGGAATCACCACGCGCAGACATCGATCCCGATGTTCTCGTCGACGAGGAAATCACCAATATCTAATCCCTCGTTCCTCTTGCTTCCATACCTTACCTTTTTCCAGACGCAGAATTATATAACAGTACGCCGCCATTACACCACAGGCGCGGATTCCCGACATACAGACGACCACATATACATCCGATTGAGTTTTCTTTTCTTCATATTTTTTTAGAATAAGGCGATTTTGGCGAACTTTTGGCACGCGCATACATGGAGAGGATCTAGATGCACACATGGACTTGGTGGAATTCAGGGTTTATGATTAGATTTTAGACTACCATTACGAAGGCTTCTGAGCTTCTTCACCGATACGGCATACATCCTGCCATTTCAGCAGAAGGAGGTTGGGGACTGAGTTGGACCGTACGTATGTACGAAGTGGTGTGGAATGGAGTGGATTGTATATGGCGTGTATGAGAGAGCGCTTTTGTTTATATGATGAGTACATGAAATGAAATTTTTAGAAAGACTGTAACTTCTGAACATGAAATCTGTGATAGCGATATACTCACTCATGAGATTAGTGCTCCTTCCTTGTTGTTAGCCCCTCGATTTGGATCTCAGGAATCAATATTCGTATCTCGTATCGTTGGATGAGAGTAATGGTATTGATCTTCTTCTACTGCAAGAGTTGGGTGGAAATTTGAGTTGTTGCTATTTTTGAATTTGTTTGTTAACTTTCGTGGGCTCGGAGAATAAAATTGGATGAGCAGGGCGCTTCGGCGGTAGGTATGTGAGTGGGAGATTTTAAGCGAGCGGAGAAATAAAAAGAGTTTGTTGCACATCGCAGTTTCGGTTCGAGCTTTGAGGGTGAGTTGATCGGGGTGGTGAGGAGAAGGTGAGTGAGGATCGGAGGTGAATGGGAGGGGAAGGACAGCAGCCTGTGTGGGTGGAAGGGGGAAGATAATGGAATAAGCGAAGCGAGAGTCCTGCTGCTGGGGATGGGGAGTTGATTTTGTTGCATATCGCGGTTCCGTCTCGAGGGATTCGAGCGTGGGGTCAGAAGGAGAAGGAGAATGAGCTAGGCGGGTAGTGACTTTAGGAGTAAACAAAAATGTCAATAGGCGGGTAGTAATAGTTAAGCGAAAGCGATAATTATGGGGAGGGCTGAGCAATGGATTCCAGGTTTGTTGCATATCGCTCTTTCGGCTCGAATTATTTGAGCGTGGGGAGAGGTAATCGTATCAAAGTAGAGGCGAATTCTGAGTAGGGGTCTGGGGTCCTACACACGATAATATGGAAAGGTGTTTTTGTCGCATTCCGCAGGCTCGTTTCGAGCGCGGGGCTATCAAGTCATTCGAAAGCTGTGTGCGAAGCAAGCAACAGTCGGCAAGAGGTGATTTTTGTAGCCCTCAACGCACGATTAGCTTTGTGTCAAGTTCAGCTCTGGGTTGAGGAAGGCCAGCCTGGTTTCGTAGTGACAGTAGACATGGAAAAAGAGGCGGAGAATGCCAACAAGTTATATTGAAACAAGTTATATTGAAGGCGGCATTAAATAGATGTCAACCTTATTCTCGTTACTTTATCTGCCATGATTATGTCGCAGGCTGAGTGCAACTTTGAGACAAACATAACATTGTCGGACCAGGAGCCTGGGGTCGAAGCTCAGCCTCTATTTTGCGTGGCAGTGTTGCGTCATGCAGCCAGCTGCCCTCTGGTCACCCGCTTGGACATCTGCTCTTGTGCAAAACAACGCGAGAACCATCCGTTGTCTGGTAACAGCAGCTTAGTCAACTAGATCTACCTACGAGACCGGAGCCCTATTGCCAGGCAATCAAGCGATTTTGTGTCGATCAGTAGGCTACAAGTTCTTCCCGATCTTACTTCAACTGCCTCGGCCTATTTTGATTTGTGACGAGTAGCCAGCCACAGCGCCATAGGACACTGGCGATGGCTGCATGTTTATCAGACCCAACCAATTCCTCGACAAACACGCACCATCACCAAAACCTCGCCAATAATACAAAAGTGGCGTTTGTCCACACGGCTCAGCCAAAGGAATAAGAAAGCCTAACTGCCATCAGCTGGAACATAAACTACGATGATAATGACGGTCTTCGGACGTTCTCTGGGAGAGCAACCAGATCGTAATGGATCTTTTCAACCCCGATTTCCTAGACGATCGAGTACACCAGGGTCTTTGGACGCGGCATCATGGACCCTCGTACTCGAGTCGCATTTTGACCCTCTCATCGTACAATGCGCTCTTTGTCGTCGCCTTGCTAGCCATTGTTATCCAGTACGGCGGTGCAAGGTTCTGGATCATCATCCGGCGGGCCATTTATGAGAGTCTAAGGAGAAGAAAGAGACTTCCTCTCCGTCTACCTGGGTCGAGTCCGGAGCCGCTGCGACATCTCACGCCAGGACAGGCAATTGCCAACACCTTTTCTTGGGCGAAGCAACTGGGCCGCCGGCTCCGGCCCCCGAACGAACAACAACATCCATCTCCGACAAACCCATCGCCGCCTGGGCATGCGTACGACCCTGGACAGTCTCCTGTGTTTGGAACCTTTGCTCTATGCAATACCATATTCTTCCTCGTTGCCGGCATTGCCCTGCCATACCTTCTGACCGAAGGCGCTTTTGGTGCCCCTGTCGTCAAATCACGGCAGATGACGGATTGTATGAACATGGACCACGATTCCTCAAGAATACAGAACTTCCTTTGGTATTCTACAGGAACTCAGAAGGTGGACTCGATATTTCGAGAGTGTGGGGTATCTCTAAATGTGTCTTGCTTCCGCGGGTACTACCTGGCACCCCCCAACATCAAGAAGAGACGGCTCGAGTATTGTCCATTTCCCGTCGACGTCTGCGACAGCCGCTCGAAACCGTTCGAAATTACCCATCTTAACAAGACCGCTTTCGAAGCAGGAATGAACTCTCCCTCGGATCTGAAGATCAGCCACCGAACCACCTGCGCCCCTGTGGTAACGGAGAAATTCATGTTATGGCAAACCAGTACCAATCGATCGTGGGTTTCCGTCAGGACGACTCGTGATTCGACGCCAGGCCACCATATCATAAACAATAATTTTGTTGTGCCTCTCAATACCTTGAATGGGCCAAACGTGATATCTGACGTCAACTCTGGACTTCAATCATTTATGAACAAAGGGCCCATGGACTTAACGGTCCTCCCAGGCTTCCACGCAACGATCCTGACAGGGGCCGACCCAGAAGGGTGGGAACACGTCCACGAAAGTCTCCAGAGAGAGGATGCGCAGTCGTACATGATAGTCTATACGGCTGGCAGGTCCTGGTACGACCAAGAGGTGGATGACCCAATTTTTGGTGCCCACACCTTCGACGCCACTGTCAATGACCTGTACAACTCCACCGGTCCCGTCTACCTACCAGATCATGAAGCGACGGCAATGGCCTGTATGGACCAATTTCAGTTGTGCTTCGGCCCGGAGAGTACGCCGTGGTGCTCCAACTGGAATAACGGCTCCGAGGTCATCTCAGAATTAATTGCCATGTGGAAGCAGAAGCCCACCCGTGATCTGAGTGATCGTTTGAAACGTTCGTTCATGGACGTCTTCACCTTTATCCCATCCATGATTGACACGTCCAGGGTCCATCAGTCCCTGGCAGTCCGCAACAACATGCAGCCACAGCAGGTACTTGTCCGGGATGGGTTCCAGACTTTCCGGCAGAGATACGGTGGGGATCAATGGACTCTAGAAGTTGAAACCTGGTTTATGAAAGCGCATGTGGACTCGATACTGCGAGCTAGGTTGTATGCAAAGTACACCACTGCCAGCTTCAACTCTTCGCTGGGACTTCTGTTCAGACAGATTTATGGCGATCATATAGCGGACGAGTGGCCGACCTGCGGCAGAGTGCTCTTTCAGAACAGCAACTATACTAACATCAACTGGTACGGTTTCTGCTCCGTACTTGGCGCTTTGCTCCTCATCTGCATCTTAAGCCTCTTCGACGAGCGACTCATCCACGTCATGTTCGCTTCTCTTAGCATATTTAGGCATCCCGCGCGATCAGCCAAACGATCAGCCGCAGCCGTCAAGTCTACATCTATTGTAATCATCGACAAGTTTCCTCTCTTACAAGGGGTCCCGAGGATAATTTCGCAAATCAGACCGTTCATCATGAGTCTACCCACGTATCTGCAATTGCGGTTTCGGCGCAGACCTGCACCCGCTTGTCCAGATAATTCACCACCTGCCCCTGCGAGCTCAGGGGAGGGTAGGAACGACATTGATTTGCAAACTTTAAGAAGGGGGGAAGACGCCGATAATCCTGTATGAAATACAAACTCATCCATAGCTGTCGTATTAGGAAAACTTAGCTGATAGCCCTGCTGCTCACCCCTTCGCTCACACTCGTCGCCATCATGAGCAGAAGCTCTTGTGTACACGAACAGCAAGAAGTATTCAGGTTCATCCTGCTAAACCACTATAATAGCTTTTGTCAATCTAATTCATGGGACCCCATACAAAGGCCATGTGTCCAGAACGGGTCTCAAGGACCTGTGATTCAGGTGGATCCGCAGGTGGTCTTCAGGAGGTTGTTTGGAACCCCGTCTGAGGTCTCTGAGCGTGCAGACCCAGCGACAAGTGAGAGACTAGGAGTTTCTTTTGTTGCATATCGCATATTCGGCTCGAGTGCTTCGAGCGTGGTCAGAGCAGTGAGGTAAGCATGTCGTGAGAGTAAGCTGGAAGGTAAACAAGAACAATACTAAGGTGGGAGTGACCTAAGCGAACCTAGTATTAAAGAGGATATGGGTTCATGCAGATCGCGCTTCTTTCGTATACACCATTCGGGCGTGGAGATCAGGAACGTAGATGAACCGAAGGTGAAACAGAAGTAAACAAGAATATTATTAAGTGGGGCGGAAAACTAAGCGAAGCGAGACTCTGAACGGAGTAGTTTTGTTGCGATTCGCATGCTTGTTTCGAGCGCGGGGCTTGGGCCCTGCGTATGAGGGTAGAGAACTGCGTACATGATATCAGCCGAGGGATAAGAGAGAGAGATGGTCTGTTGCACTTCGTTCATTCGGCTCGAGCGTTCTGGGGGTCATCATGGATAGTGAGGTCGAGCGAGCATGTACAGATAATGGTGAGAGAATACCGGAAAGGACACCTTCCGAATTGGAAGAATAGTAAGAGGATATATTAAAGGACTAGAGGAGATGAATAATTTACGATAAGGCACTGAGGCCTAAAAATCAAGATTGAGCATCCCTCATCCCTAGCTGTTGGATTCCCAATTCTGGTTCGCTAAGCTTGATATCCTTGTCTTGTTATCGGAGTCACAAGACCAGATCGAGGTTACCAACACTCGGGGTGGAAGATTTCTTATGTAACGTAATAGCGGGAGTGAACAAGCTGCGGAGAGACCCTGAGTCTCGCCTTGCGGCTAAGTGGTTTTTAGTTTGTCAACAGACGAGAAATCCTTTCTAGGAAAGCGTAGCAGACGAGTTGTGATGCGTCTTATGTAGCCTACGCAGAGACTCCTATAAAAATCCAGAGTACAAGTGTTCAAGAGTCCGAATAAATTCCTTTTCTCCTCGTAACTTACAACCTATATTCTATGCAGCTTTGAGGGAGTGAACTTTCAGGCCCCAATGAATCATCGTCTTTTTGCAACTATCAACACCAAAAGAAAGTCGTCCAACCACGAGGATATCTGAGACATTCTGCTCAGGAAAATATGACCTTGTTTTCGTTCTTCTAAGAGCCAACTACTATTGTTTTACTTGTTTGCTTGTTTGCTTGTTTGCTTGTTTGCTTGTTTGCTTGCGCTCGCTAAAGAGCTGGGTTTCTGGGCTTCCTCCCCAGCTCGATTAATTCCAGTTTTATTTTCCAAGCCCAGTTCATCGCAACGAGAGCCAACCACTGAGCTGAAAATGATTCGAGGGTTTCACAAATTTGAGGTGTTTAAAAATAATTGAAACTATACCTTAGACTATAGGCGCTAGGCACCCTAGACTCAAGATATTAACCTCTGCCAGTCGTCCTTCCTTCTTGATTCTTCAGCCTACAACAACAACCAAAATACTCATATTCAATTCGAACTTCTCAACGTACTCACTGAAACAGTCTTGCCTTCTCACCTTTCCACAGCTAGGACTGATCACTTGCAATCATGGCTGATGATACCGAAAAGCTAGATCTGAGAGTGTACGGCGTTGAAGGGAATCAACGAGCCTTTCAAAATATCGGTGGGGTCTTGAAAAAGGTTTCAGACACAGTATTGAGACAAGCAAGTGAATTGGGGTACTGTTAACTGCACAACATACCATTTCGCTTGGATACAGGTGTGTTATTGAAGTATTCATAAAATAAGAAAACATCAGAAATATGTACAGAAGGACGCACATGGGACCCAGAAGAAATTCCAATTGCAGTTCTGTTATTACAGCAGTAAGAAATCTAATGACAGACAAACCCTCAAAAAAGACGTGAAATCAAAATCCCAGACTTCATCCATGTCTTTTTTCCTTGTTGTCTTTTTTTGCATGCTCTCATTGATGCTTCAAGTCCATCAAATAATGATATCGAGCCCGAGAGCTTGCATCATAGAACGGATTTTCTCACGCAAGGCCAAACTCTCAAATGGCAAGTCTTCGCTATTGAGCGACACTGGTAAGTAACAGTAGATGCCTGCATGTTCTTGACCAGCAAGGACAACATCCGTGGTCTGGTGGAAGGCAAAGCATCGCTTGCATCATTCAAGCCCATCCTCATAGCTAGGATGTTCACCGTCATGGTAAAAACGACACCCCTCGCACCAGTCGCACCACTGAGATTCATCTTCGTCATCAGAGCGATCTGTTGTAGACTCTTGATCTGGCTCTGTCTCTGCCTCTTTTGACTCGGACGTTGCTGGTCCAAGGTCAGGAGATTCAGACTGTAGATTGTCGGCACAATCATTGCAGTTGCGATCACAGTCATCGCACAAGGGCCCCTCCTCTTCCTCGTCTTCGGCGTCATATTCTGTGTCAGACACAGGGCACGTAGTTTCGGGCGAAATATTCTCTACAAGTGGAGCGTGATACCTGCCACATCCATCGCACCACTCGAGAACATCGAGATGAAGCACGGCTTCGGAGACAACCTGTGTCTTCGGATCATGCTCTTGCTCTCTCTGTGTCTCTGGCCCTGGCTCTTTTCCTGGTTCTTTTGTGTCGTTTCCAGGCAGAAGAGCGTGAAAACCATTGCAGGACTCGCACCAGAAGACTTCTTCTACGATTTCATATTCTTCATCATCTTCTTCCGTTTGTGTTGAGGTCGACGTAAGCTCTACAGGCTGTGGCGCAGTAGAACTATTGGAAATTGGATGAGAATGCTGACCTCTATCACTGTATGAGTGCATCGCATCGTACTCTTCAAAATCTGCCAGAGTCGGTTCGTATCGCGCATGTGCTCTTTGAGTAGACTGGGGCTCTGCGAATTCGGACATTGCACGCTCGGGTTGAGAAGTCACACCTCTCGCCCTACACCCAGTCTCAGCCTGGTCAGCCTCCTCGATGATCCCATAATAATCAGCAAGGGTCGAGTCGGGATTCTCATCAGATCTTAGCCTCGGCAAGATCACTTCGCGGACATGCGTGTTATGTCTGCAATTCTCACAATCACACTGAGCTACTTCAGACGCCGCCTCGCTACCAGAAAGGGAGTCTGTCTTATCCTGGGCCAGCCAGGCTTCCGGACAGTCGAGCTCGTGGTCGTAGAGGCCTGTATCGCGACCGCAAGAGGAGCAGATTGGGGAGGGGTCGTCGGTTGGCGGTGCCATGTTAGCAAGGACTGATGGGGGATTAGGTGACTGTATGTTGTGAAGTTTGAAGAGGGGGGAGTGGAGGAACAGATTCGGGTAGACCTTGGAAGTAAATAGAACTACGTTAAGGACTGTTTTCTGAGACGCATTGTTCATGAGTAAGAACAATGCCCACATGTGAAATCACGCATGGAGAGGACACAAAGCTCCTGTGTCCTTTCTTTGATGCATGGTCAAAATACGTACGGCCACCTTGTTTCCATTGTATATCATGCTGAAAGACATCATTGTGGCTGGAAGTTTGTTTTTCTTGACCGGATCTCTTTGATCTGTGGCAGCCTTGGCACATTGCGGGCACATCTGAGCGAAATTTTCCAGAACGATAATGATGCTAGCAGTTACCGTTATTAGATTGGTTCCAAAGGTAGCACAAGATCCATGTTATCGAAGAAATGCGACTTTGTTGCATGCTTCCAAGTAGGTAACAGTAAGGGTGCCAGATGTCAAATACAGCCTCGCTTATTCCAGCCAGAAGGAATGAATGCCATCTCGACTTGTAATCAGGTACGCTTATCGCATGCCGCACTTCCAGTAGCCACGTTGCGCTATTTAGGAACTCCCATCCATCAAATTTATCGATGAAGTTCTCGGTCGCTGCCTCTTTCTACATTTGTGATCCGCCGTCTATCGTACAACCACGCCGATTTGACGAATCCGGCATCACGTGTCCCCAGCTACTGGCGACCAGAATTTTTCCCCACCTCCTAATACCTCCTCTAATATCCTGTCGACATGTTTCCCATTCCACGGACTGGTCTCCGATCTTGTCTCTGTCTGACTTTGCCCGAAGTCAAAGTAGTCAAGGTAACTATTTTTCGCAGGCTCCAGTACCGTAGCTTCATCCACATGATCTGCATCCATGATAGCATTCTCAACAGCAGGCATGAGAGACTGCGGGATCGATTTGCTCGGAATAAGGTTATACTTCAAAGATAGACGACGGGGAAGATCCTCGGTAGTCGGATACCGTCCAACTGCTATTGACATGTCTATCCCAAATGAAATACGAAGAAATGAGACTGGGGAGCTGATGAACACGTCCAACCAATCTTGAAGCGCGGGAGAAGTTCGAGTCAAGGATGTCGAATGACTCGATTTGCCTTCGATCATGTTCTTTTCAGAACGTGCCGTCTCAATCGATCTGGTGATGACATTTTTTACAACTGCTGCTCCCGTGTAGCGGTCTTTGCACAAGTCCATTGCTTCGTTGAGGAGTCGCAATTGACTTCGCTTGCCTTCCGCCCTTGTATTGGCCATCGAAAGCGTTTGTAAATCGATGGAGTTGAGTATGATTGGGAGAGCCAAGTAAGCGACACTAAGACTGTTATCAGCAAGGGGAGGCCATAAAACATGAGGTTCGGTGCAACTCACGCGCTCACGGGTAGATACTTCGCAATATCTAGTTGAATGAATGCCCGGATTGTTTCCGATATACTTGACACTGACATGTGGAGAGCACTTCCCAGGTGTTTCATGCGTACATCATGCACTTTAGTGTCATCGCCCTGCAGCATGAAGGATTCCAGTTGGTATAGTGCTGCTTTAGCAGATCTGAAAACTCGTTCAGCTGGAGGAAGCACATACATGGCGAGTGAATTGCAACTCACTGAAAGTAGATGGATGTCAAGCCACTGTAAAGTATGACGGACTTGTGCTTGTTCGACCATTCGCCCGGCACAACCCACTCGACAAAGCGTGCATGCCACGTGTCTAACTCGATTTGAGACTGCTCAATTCTCTTCGGCATTGACATGACATCATTGTAATCTAGTTTGTCGAATGACCGGAAACCAGTAACTGGATATAGATACGAGAGTGCATCAGTCAATTCCACTGCAAGGTCCAGTTGTACCAAGAATACCTGCGCTAGTTCCCGTTTTGTTTCAGCGTCGTAAACATAGGAGTTTCTGAACTCAGGCTCGAGATCTTTCTCGCAAAGCCGTGATTGTGAGAAGTCGAAATTGTCTCTTGTGATCTGAATACAGCGACGCACACCGAGGGGAAGAATCCTATCTCTTATTATGATGCACCTGATCATGTCAGCTGCTAAGCACGGATCCGACGTTTTAATTATAATCACTAACCACCAGAGTCTCTTTCGAAGAAGCTTCTCTTCGGCTGACAGATCGCAATCCTGGTAATACGTAGATACATTTGCGGCGTTCGCAAATTGTATAGAGAGGCGCAGCCATGAAGTGTTAGACATCTCCCTCGTTGGTCAGCTAAGTTGCTAAATTGCCGAACTTCTGACCACTTACCGCTTCACGCTCTGAAGAGTAGTACGTCAATAGGAGTGTTCCTTGGGAGAGCGCTATGGAATCAGAAGTTGTGTCGAAATCGTGAAGCAGCTTCGCCCGACGGTAGAAGCACGTTCGCGCTTCAATGTTAGTCTGGAATCCCATCTGGCGAACCGTGTGATCTGAGATGAACTATAGTTTCATCGTCAGCAATGCCATGTGGTTTCGAATTCTATAGTTCTTACACCACAGCTCACGAATAACATAGCTCTGAAGACAAATAATGGGATCTTTCGTTGCCCACTTCGCTTGGCGTTCCCCTCTCGAGGAACATACATCTCCCAGAAAGCCTTTTCATCGATAATCGGTAGCATTGGATGAACATGCAGAAAGTACTCTCTCACGAGATCATCCAATATTGGTCTCGCCGGAAGGTGGAAGCATCCTTTGTATTCAAGGAATTTGAAGTCTTCTGGGGCAATATGAGAAAGGGTCTCCGCCTCCAGGAAATCAAAATAGGAATAAATCATATCCGGATGGAGACTTGAATTTGAGGCATAACTGGAGAATGGGTTGATTCCTGAAGAAAACGGGTTTATTGGAACTCTTGCATTGTTTCCGGTAGCTGCGAATGGAGATATGGTGGTTGGGATGTCGTCCTGAAGTGAGTTCGTCCCTGGGATCTCAGACGCTTGGTAGACTGGAACTCCATCAACTGGCTCTAAAGGCTTCAGACGCACTCTCTTCCTGTTCGAAATATAGATTAGTTCTGGTCTCGTGACAATAGATCATTCGAGAAACAAACCCGGCGCGGATCACGCATGTAATTCCATCAAGACGGCAATTTGTACAGGTGTTTCCTCTGCTCATCACATCGCACCGAACCTTTCTTCGGATTGTCAGCTCAACCTTAGAAATGTCAAATTCAACATACCTCTTATGACACGCAACACAGGCCTTTCTTGCGCGTCGCCGGATTACCCGGCCATTGGGAGCTACATCGTGAGTGCCAGAGGCAGTGACACCACCGTTCGTCTCAGGTCGAGTCTCCTGTGCCTCATCGTCGCCCGATTCAGGAGTCGACTGATCAAAGACAAAGTCTGCTAACTGGTTGAAATCGTCGACATCCATATCATCGTCTTCCTGTTCGTTGTCGTGATCTGGATGGGACGCAATATGACGAGGAGCGCTCTCCGCCATTTAAATATTGAATCCGGATCTGAGGAAGCGACACTCGCGGCCACCACCCGTCGTTGTTTCTTTTAAATTTTCTACGACTTCGATAGCGTCACATCTTGAAAGGGACAGAGTGAACGGTGATCGCAATGGGCAAACGACAAGTGCATGATCCGCCATCCTAGAAGAAAGCTCGGAAGCTCGACTTGCTGACATCCCGAGTTGGGTTCCCTCATCTCGACGCCAAGAATGCGGGGTCATGGGCTGTTGCGGGGGATCTTCGACGCCCAAGTTTCCGGTGCCGATAATCCATGGCAACTTCGGCTCACATCTCGCTGGAAGCCGTCATTGGCTGATTCCAGCTCGAGCTTCTCTCATTCAGCTGCGTGAGCTTTGTCCTCATGTTTTACGAGTCAGCTGATGGCTCACAGAGGAAGAAGAAAGTTGTGAGGCTGGTCTAGTCGGCCAGACGTTGACCAGTCCCATGGGTCTGGACTCTGGAATAAGTGTTGCAGATAAAAGTGAGGAAAAGTATGCTTAATTCAATTGGGGCTGAGCTTGTTTTCTCAGTTCAGATTTCTTTGCCAAAGAGCTGGGCTGTTGATACAGAAGGATGCATGATCGCACTGTTCTCTCTTTGGTAACCTTGCCGATATCTCTATGCCTATACCGTAGGTCTTCAAATTCAAGCTCGCGCTCAATTACGTATAAGTTGTTGGTTACGGAAGGGTGAATTCGGCTTTTGTCGTTCGTATCTACAAAGTCGGCCAGTATTCTTTCATGTGTTCTGGCCTTCTTCGCTTTTCATCTTTTTTTTTTTTATTTTTTTTTTAAAAAAACTTCATCGACTTCGCTTGCTTCGGTTTTGAACTTTTTTTTTGTCTAAGAGAGGAGGACATGCACTGTGTGTTGGGACGTTTTCTAATTCGCGTCATTTATGCACTAGAAAACTTGTGAAAATGGAAAATGCTTTTTTTTATTGCTTTTATTTGAGTCACTAGACTCCTTTTTCCGCCAAGGAAAGGGATAGTACGAGCAACAGACTCAACAGGATGCTGTGCAAATGAAATTGCATACAGGGATATTTGCACAGCGAGTGATTTGTTCGTCTTCACCACGTTTGGCCCAGAAATCAGTCAGATCCAACCAGCAGATAAACCAACTCAATCAACATCTTACTTACGATGGATAAGGATTGGGTGGGAGCATAGGGGGAAGTGGCTTTGGAGGCGGTGGCTTCGGCTGATCACGATCCTCCAACGGCCCAAGTCGTTTGACCGGCCGTGAACATGGGGTCCCACCAGGCACTGGCCAAAATGGACTCAGTAATGCCACCGGTCTCTTGATTGGCTGCGGAGAAGTAGGTCGTGGTCGTGTTGGCCCTGGATGGAGGACATGGCACAATGGACTTCTCATACAGCCGACGCCGACGCCGACGCCGCCGTTGTCTGGTCGGGGTTGAGGGTGGTCGAGGTTCAAGTCGAGACTTGAATCAAGGACGAGCAAAGCTGGCCCTGGTACTAGCTCTGGATCGTGATCCTCGGCCCAGCCGCAGGGGCAGGCGTCACAGTACTCCTCTGCTGGCTGGTATGGACCAGCTGCGGAGGTGAAAGGTGCCTGGAAGGCAAGCATTGTTGGGAGTGTGTAATGCATGGTTGTGAGTGAGCAGATGAGGGACTCGGGGAATGAGGTGGTGCTTATATGTGTGAGATATGCGGTGTTCTGCGACTGTAAAAAATGGGTGATTCTAAGTGGAAGGTGACTAGACGAACAACAACCAGAGCTCACACATACTGACCTTTGACAATTGCATTGTTGATGGCATTGTTGGCCTCTTTGTTGAACTTATCAAATGGTGACAAGGGCGTGACAGCAACAATAATCGAGTGAGCTTCGCAAAAGGAGCGTGGGAAAAGATGATAGACCAGGACAATGATCTCATATTGATGAAAGACTGCAACAATGCAACAAAGAGGCGAAAATGAGGGATATACACCATGCTATTACGGAATTCTGTACATTTGACGTATGCAACGAGACTATATACGCAAAGAAAGGTGTACGAATTTGCCAGGGGTTGTAGACCTGCAGTCAAACAGTGGCTAGTGTGACCTTTACCAATTTGCCTCGCTTACAAGGGGTACTCCGTACGATCTCTTCTCGCAGAAGTGTTTCTAGCGAAAAAATTGAAAGCTTACGAGGTTGGGATGAGCCGAAAGAAACAGGCCGGTGGTCAAATGTCGCAAACAGCGCTGAATTGGTATTGTTGGACAGAGAACCATGATGCATGGGTCCCCGATAAGGTAAAGGATTTCTGCCTGCTTCGATCCAAGAATCTTCTGAAGCGATAGCGATCATTGGAAGTTGGCAGCTTCCCTTCTGTAAGGTCGTTCGCTTGACCACATTTCAACCATGAGAGGCAGAGCCAACATTCGACGACTTCCAGTTTCCCAGTCCAGGTGGGCTCTTCCTCTGACGCTGGAGCCGTCTTGACCTTACCTACACCTACAATCTTACGTATAATCCCCCAGGGTTGTGCAATTGCTGTCAACCATCGCGTCTTGTTGCAGTCTCGGGCAACTGCATGAAACGCATGCTAGCAACGTGGTACAACCGTTGAGAGCGACCTGTCATGTCCCACAGCTTGGTTCCCGACTTCTCCAAATACTGGACATGTTCGAGATCAGCTGCATAAGTCCGTCGCCCCGGACTCTGTCTGCTCGATGGCGATAACTTATCTACCCTTTTCGCAAGAAACGGCATTCAAGGTCGTGGTTGGTTCTGGAAAGGGGCCAAGTGAGCAGGGTCCAATGTGCAACGAAGGTAAAGGAGTGAGCGGATGTAACATGTCTCGGCGAGCTCAGATACTCAGATCATACTTTCAATCTGCGAACAGGTCATCCCTTGATATTTGAGCTTGCTGCCCTTGCCTCTGTTGAAGCTGACAAAAGGCGTTGAGTGTTGCCTTTCTGCCATTCTGAATCTCGAGAGCTTCACAATCAAACCAAGAGTTCTATCACGCCTTCCTTTCCCAGACTAGTACCAGATCTCGAAGCTCACAATGTCGGCATCCCCAGCAGCAATACATGTCGTTCTTGACACAACGTCGACCGCTCGAACAAGCTCGCCATACACAAGCGTAAATCCAGGAAGCGATTGGTCTGCCCTGACAATCGCCTCGATTCTTGTCACCGTCATGGGCTTCGTTGCCGTCGTCGCCGTTGTGTTCTGGATTTTCAGAAAGAAGAAGCTGGCAAGGGAGGAGGAGCGAAGAGAGGCGAATGCCAATTTCTGGCCAGGCTGTGAGTTGACCGCTGAACTTCGTTGGCAGCGCGGATTGGTGCTGACCTGATGATATTTCTGCAGTTCCAAATCAAACGATAGAACAACGACAGTCGACAAGAAGCTCACATCGATATAGCTAGAGCTGACGTTGGACCGGATGGATGGCCGGGGTTCGAGATGAGGCTGGATGGTCGGCTTGGGAGACGGGACAACCATGGAACCCCGGAAGGTTGAAACACGGGGTCTCGTGTCTGACAGAGCTGCGAGCTCTAGATGCTGCGTAGCTTTTCAGCCTTGCAGTGAGTAAGTAGATGTTTTCAACTGTTCGATACCTGAAGATAAATCTCAATTGGGATTCCTGCTGCCGCTACTCTATCCAGGTTCCATTAACCTAAACACTTGAAATCCGCATTCTCCAATGACATCCCAACCTTCGAAGAAGCAACTAAATTACACCAGGCCTTTCCCGATTTCACTCTACGCGAAAATAGGGTCCGAGCACACCCATCGCGTCTCCTTATTCCACAAACGCGTCGACCCGGCATTCCCAGCATGTCTCCCCGCCCAGCTCAAACTACCATTCAACTTTATCGCCAACGGCGTCTTCTAGCAAATCCATACCTCATGCTGCAATTCTTCTCATTGGTGCCCGCTCCCCTATTTGGCAAGTCTAATCCGTTTGGCTCTTGGTCGTGCAGGAGAAAGTGACATGCAATTGGTTTGTTGGACCACCAAGGACCCAGGCGGTGAGCACAGATGTCTAGATATCCACAAAAGATGAAGCGATTGCAGGGGTACTTCCCACAACGCGACCCTGGATTTGGGCCGATCATTGTTATAGAATTTAAAAGAGCTTGGGGACTTCTCCTCTTTTCCCTTTGTCTTTCTTCGTGGGAGAAGCCTCGTTCTCTAAGTACGAAAGTATCATTTTCAAAGTACTTCAATTCTCCCTTGCTCGGTGCCCTTCCGTCAAATTTATCCCGTCAATTACTGCAAGCTCCAACTTATTCTGCCCGATACGACAAAGAAATTAATCTTTGTTGGCTGGATTGGGCGAAGGAAGGTTGCCGCCCACGCATAGTTCAGCGGCGATTCATTTCCTTGCCCTGAAAAAGTATCAATTGTGTCTGTCCCAGTCTCAATAATATCCATCACTTCTCGAAGGATCAATTGGCCCTCGACCTAGCTATTAATATTCAAAATGGATGCTCCCATGTCTGCTCACGCTGCTCGTGCGTTGGAGCAAGTGAAGATGGTAGGAACTTATTCTCGTCACGTCTCGTACGTTCCGTGGACTGATAGCTTTCAAGGGCCTATTTATGCTCTATGGAGCTGCCTACTTCACTGAGGATGAATGGATCAAAATTGACGGCTTGATCCATAAAGGAAAGTATGTCTTTACAAATGGACCATCGCTCCTCGACGGAAATTTCGATGGAGAATTGATGTCGTTTGACGACGGTAACGACAAAGCCGACCTTACCAACCAGATGCACCCCAATTTCTCCTTCGACACAGTGAAGGAGAAAAGCTTTATGGTCACTGAGACCCAGGTCGACTCTCCGACCGAGTCCGATCGTGCTGATTCCACGACCGAACCGGCCGAGACTTCGAACGAAACCTCGATTGAAGCTTCCTCCGATGACGAGCTTCCTGTTAAAGCGGCAGAACCCGACCCAGCAATGTTCGACTTTTCCCAATGGGACACGCCTGCGGAGACCACCGCACCTGCAACATCTACTGAGCCCGAATTCCCCGAAGCTGTCACAACCAAATTGCCCGCAGAGGTCGAAACTCAGACCAGCACCGAATCCCCGACCGAAATCGAAGAATCCTCCCCCGAATCCTTCGAACTCCCAAAACGCGAGCCAATTGAGATCCCGACTGATGGTGGACTCGCCCTCGGATACACACAAGCACAATTGGACGAAGTGAAGGCATTCAATCAGAATCTTACAAAGGCTGGCAAGAAAGGGAAGCGTAGAGGACACTCGCCATCACCAAGTACCCAACCCTCCGAGCCAACGACATATGCTCCCACTCCCAGCGAGCATGAGAATCGCATTCAATCCTGGGCATCCGAAGTCGACGCCCAAGAGCCACTGCCCCAAGTCCCTCCGCCAGGGCCAGTACTTCCAGTCATTGCCAACGAGTTCGTCAAGACATATGGCCGACCACCAAAGAGCGTCAATGATCTTGTTCAACCCAACAATCCCGCATTCGTTCCATTGGATCGTCGTTCTTCCTCTCGCGTCTCGACTCCGACTAAAAAGACCAAGTCTGGTGGCCCTCAATTGAAGGTTGCAGCCGGCACAATTCTCATCGCGCAAAGCAGCCAGCAAAAACGGAGCACTGTCGAGCTTGAAGTCAGATCCGGTGATCATGTCCGGATTCTGAAGCACGTTTCAGGCATAATCCACCAGGCGCAGAATATGCGAACCGGCCAGAGAGGCCAAATATCTGAAAATGTGTTCAAGAAGAGTCCATTGGCGATGAAAACCGATTTGGTGGTGGAACAACAGCGAACGATTCTACAGAGAGCGCCAAGCATCAGTAGCACCGTGAATGGGCTAGATGCTATGGAGAGAAGAAATGCCGCGGAATGGGATGATGTGTCTGTTGCGAGCAGATCCACTTCTGCGAAGCCGAAGCCATTTGGCGGTTTAGGATCTTCTAGATTTGCAGTCGTGGATGAGACGAAGAGCGTCAGTTCTGCGAGCGAAGACATGGTATCGAGAGAAGAAATTGCAAAGATGGTGGACGAAAAGGTATGCTTCTTGATCCTTTCACCTGCAATGCTAATCATGATAGTTCGCACAACTCCTCGCATCTCGCAACGTCACGACTCCTCCCACTGGTCCTCGGAAGAAACCAAGTATGAATGAGCCTCTCCAACCTGTTACCCCCAAAACTGTGACTTGCTGGTTCTGGGCAACACCAAACAAAAGTTGTCGTTTCACTGATGCTGAGTGCCGAGATCTTCACGCTTTCCTTCCCCAATCTGCCTCCTCTCCTGCCAATCTTCGAATGGGCAAACCTACTTGGGGAGCTCTGGCCGATTGTAGCCCCGCCCCTACCACGGCTCAGATTCAAGCCCAGATTGCACCTGCACCATCATCCCCCTTGCCTTTGGGTCAAGGTGATGGTGAGTCTATGCGGGATCCAGCGAAAGCTTTCAAGACATGCTGGTACTGGGCGAACGAGACGTGCCAGAACACCGCAGAGAATTGCAAGTATCTCCATCATCACTGCGTTGCGGGAGTTGCTCCTAAGCCAAATGGTTGGAAGGCTGGCTGGACTCGTTGGGGCAGATCTGAGCCGACGGATGAGTTTGGCAGGACTGCCTCTTGGCGTAAGGATAGTGAGCAGAAGTCAGAAGAGAAAGAAGAGGAAGAAGAAGGCGATTTGGTATTGGAGACTGTGAATGATGGTGGTGACTGGAAGGAAGAGGATGAGGTCGGATGGGGAGAGAGTGCGCAGCCACCGGGAGTCACTACAGAGAGCTGGAACCACGATCACCTGAACAATGGTTGGGGTGATCCAGCTGACAAGTATAAGCCGCCGCACGTGAAGGCTTTGGAGGAGAAGTCATTGAAGGAGCAGGTTGGGTGGTAGACAGCCTTTTTCTTGATTGTTATCGTCCATTCTCGAGTCTGCAGTTTGTTTTTGCTATTGGTATTTCCCAAAAGGGAAAATTGTTGAAAAAGAAAGAGTATATTACAAGACCAAGAGTCTATCACATGGAGGATGAATCACTGAAGGAAAGAGAAGATTACTGCAAACTATGAAGAGAGCGTATTACTGTTGTCGAGTCGAGATGGAATCGAAATGGCTATTGTCACTGGAAGATGCGATTACTGTCGGTGGTATTTAGCAAGTTTTATGGAATCGCGGGATGGAATGGGTAATTGGAATATATATCGGGAATAATATAAGTACACAGATATGAGGAACGAAATATAAAATTCAAAAGGACTCTGGCTTCGGTGCTTTATTTGTTCTCTTTGGTTCTACAATATGTTCTTCACTGCTCTGGACCTCGGCACCGATAAGCTCGTTACGGTTGCCGATTTGTTTTTCTCGCCTGCTCGCCTCGCTTACTCACGGCGGACCTCAATCGAGAGAGGGAACCCACACTGCAGGGCTCGACGAGAGCTGAAATGATGGGGCGAGATCTGACAGTGAGTGGGCGGCGAAACCAAATAGATTGAACGGGAATGGTCGAATGTCCCGATCCCAGCATGGGACATTGGAGGTGGAAGTGGGTTTGTTAGGGCACAGCTAGCCCTCGCAGGTGAGGTTTTGAGCGAATTTTTCCACCTCAACGAGTGGATGCTCAGTAACTCTCCGGATGACCAGCATTTGTTCCTCGCTTAGCAACACCGAAAAAAAAAATTCATTTGCGCGTTCCTTGGATCTTTATCCGGCAACAACCGCCAAAAATCACCGCAACAAAACGTCCAGAACCACAACTTACAAAAACAAAAATGAAGGCCTTGACCCGGGATTGAACCGGGGACCTCTCGCAAATTGTACTCAGAGTAAATCCCTAAGCGAGAATCATACCGCTAGACCATCAAGGCTGTTTGATTGGATGATGGAAGTGATTGGCTTATTTGGTTACATGTTGAAGATACACCAATGTGGAATTTGTGGGTGGAAAAACGTCAGGGGTTAAGCGAGCCGAGACTCGGCATTGAGCCTTCTGCCAGTGCAAATGGATTGAATGATATTGAAGTGGCAGATGAGAAGGAGTATTAGAGTAATGTTCACGGCGAAAGCCGAATCGAAATGGTGGATGGCCTGGTGTTGTTGTTCTCAATTTGAAGACTTCATACTTTAAGGTCCGAAGTGCCCCGCACTGGAACACAAGCCTGGAGACTGTATTCGTGCAAGAGACGTCACAGATGTATCCACGTTTGACTTCCAGATCCGAACATCAAAACATAGACTGATGTCGAGTCTAATAGGCGGAGCTTCCAGACAATTTTTGGAGCCGTCGCTTTGATCTTGAAAGAGGACTGTGGTGATGAAATGTGAGCCAGAGAATAGGATGATGTACTAAACAGCCCTGGCTTCGTCTGAAGAGAAAGTTTTATCCTAGATAAGGTCGGCCAGGAGTATTCTAATATCTTGGAAGAAGATTGAACAGCGGCAAAAGTCCCGTGGCCTACTCTCTACAATGAACTTCGGTAATTGTCGACTTAGGAAGAAGGTACTTCACCAGTTCTAACTGATTCCGATACTGGAAGCCACCCCATACAGTTCAAAGCGCCTTGGTATAGTACCTGATGAGCCATGCTACAAAAGGTGTATAAGAACGCGTTTCCAAGTTCTACAGTGAGAAAGTCGTCGTCATGGACGTTGACCATCTCGAACGTAAGGCATACTTCATGAACCCCTGTTATCTTGCAAGTATATCACCACTATTCCGACTCACCCAGATGAGGGCGTTTGCTCGCAATCTCATCTGAATGATGTCCGGGCCTTATTGCATCGCAACCAAGCAAACTTCCTTGGACCGATCTATTTTTACCTGAAAGTGCTTACCTGGGCAAGCAGGCTAGAATACTCGGCCGCCGTCGTTATAAGAGCAGGTTCAACGAGGGTTCTCCTCCCAACACGATTTGGCTGAATATTTTCTAGCTCTACCAAACAGTATAAATAGTAGATGCGGAAACTTTGAGTCTTCTACTACAGAACCATTTGTCTAGCTACATCTGTTCTAGCGAGGGATGGGAGAGGTGGATGACATGGAGGGCAGGAGGGGTAACGCCAAGTTTCGGACTTAGTAAGAGGCGGGCCATTCTGTACGCCTGAACCCTAACTCGACCCTTCATGTCCCCACAGTGGCTGAGGAATTTGGGATTCGCAACCAGTTTATAACGTCATTTAGGGGTGCTTATAACAGAGGCGTGGACACAGATTTAAATGACGAGCCCGTGCGACTTGCGTCCGCCATCATGTGACCTTCTTTACATCAAGTTTGATAAATGTCAGATGACCTTCGGTCCGCGTGCAAGACAATGAAGCAGCAACGGTTTCCAGTTTCCTCAAGCACTAATACGAGCCTACTGGCTCGGGTAATCTGTCGTTCCATGGCTTCACACTAAGTGGTTTCATAGGTCCCACACAAATTCCGCCACCCAACACAATCTCGTATTATTTCAAATAAGGCGTTTTGGCACCACCTACAGCTTAACAGCGTTCGGTCTTATGGTCTAGTGGTATGATTCTCGCTTAGGGATTACTCTAAGTATGATTGCGAGAGGCCCCGCGTTCGAATCGTAAGTTCGTCTTGATCTCACCGTGTATCCTCTCTAACTCCTTCCAGGCGGTAAGACCCGTGTAATAAATATTACTTTTTGATCTTTTGACGTCTGCTGTCCAATCAGAAGTGGCTGGAATAATTGTAATTTTTGTTTAAGAAGCTTCAACAACAAAGTTGTGGTGTTCTGGCTTTTGATCTACTGACTGGTGGTTTGCCAACTTTTGCCAATGGCTTGGCGATGGGATCGTCATCCCGCGAAGTGGCCCAGATTAGCCGTCTATGACCCCCACTGTCCTACTACTATTTCAGAAAATTTACAGAATTTCATAGACTTTCTTTTATTCATACCTTAGAGCTTTACTTGTATTTCGAATTTCCACCCTCTAATATTTCATTCCGAGGCTTCTTATTCCGCTTCGCGGTAGATGATCAGCCTCGCCTGCTTTTCCCTTTTTGTTAATCGGTGCCTACTTCTAAGTCAGCAGGAACAGGAAGATGAGTTGCTCCTCTTCAGCTGTTACCATTACGAAGCATGGCCATCGACAAATTCTATCGTTGCACCTCTACAAAAACGCATGACAATGCTGTGAGAATGTTTGCTTCGCGAAGCGAAGTAGGAGACCCTATCACATCACAGACAGCCTGGCAATCCCCCGGGCCTGTTGTAAGTGTTGACGAGACTTGATACTGACTGAAATTATTTTAACTTACAGTTACAGATAGAAATCCAAACTTGACAACATATATGATTCAACCGACTGTGTAGTCTTGCGATTCAATTCTTCATTACTGAGTCCAGTAGCCATATTATTCAGAGGGACTCTCACAATGATGTTCTGAGGAACCCCTAAGCGAGAATGCGTGTGCCTACACTATTCGTTACGCAACATGCAATCCACTCGATTTCAATCGATATGTATTATGCGATACCCTTTCATCTTCTATATGTGGTTACCCATCATAAGACTCATGACTCTCTCAAGCAGCCCTGAATGAGTCGACCTGGTGGAGGTAAACTTCCGAGATCTGGTACAAACTCACGCCATGATGCGGTCTCCCATTTACCAGTTACCACCATCGTCGAGAAGTAGGAAATTTTGCGTAGTTCAATGGACGTGGTGTATCAGTATTTAATCAGACATATATCGAAGCTTGTCTCGCCATATTGCCCAGCTTTTCGCTGCCCGATTCCTCTGCGCGGTCCAGCGCTCCCCTTCTAAAGTTCTTCTACTGCAATTTCTGCCTTTCTTTTGCGACTTCTGCTGGCAGAACTCGTGGCAACAGAATCCTGTATTTCAGCGCTTCTAGGGCCCTTCATAAACTGAGAGGCACCAGCAGATTCAGGAGCCCCCAGGTAAAACATCGTCTCCCACACAGGCTTTTTGAGCACGGCATTCCATGTCTGGGGATTTTTGGCCTCACAGGATCGAAGCACAGAGAGATTGGGTTGAAGGACAGCAGTGATTGGACTTCCACAATCTAGATCGTATCTCCAAGTTTCTGAGTCGAGAGGGCCAATGTACTCAGGTCGTTTCAAGAACCCGACAAAGGCCTGTAAGTCCTCACTGGATCCTGGTACTTTGTCCTTGGTTTACCGAAAGATCCCACCATCCGGAGGTCGTTCCTTCAGAAGTTTGTTAAGCAGGAAAAGTGCATCAAACCTTCCCGGAGGTCGATTTTGGAGTGGTTTCTCAGTTTTCGAGTTGTGGGCGCTGCGATCCATACCCCTTCCATCCCAAACAATGTCTTGACGTGGCTTCGTGACTTTGACATCAAGTTGAAGGTGCTTTGATACAGCCGTCCAGAGCTCCACAAGATCTGTTTCGCTCTCCGTGGATAGGAAGTGCTCCCTCGGGATAGATGCCTGCGCACTGTCCTTAGGAAGGAATGCGTTACGTGCTGCGTCCACGATATCAAGACCGAAAGGCGTAAATGACACAGCGCTCGTCTCATTTCCTGACATTGGAACAGGGTTCATAGGGGCATTGAGGCGAAGGCTGATGCTTTCGTTTGCTGACTTCTTCCACCTCAAGATGAACTTGCCCTTGGTGTCTCTGATGCCAATATTGTGACCTTGCATGGCTTCGGTCGGTCTCCATTCATCTTGGAACAATCGCCTGGGTCGAACTTCGAGCCCAGAATTGCTCTGTAGCATTTTTTATGAATCCCCATGCCGCATCTCAACAGGGCTTCCTTCTGTTCTGCCGAGTCTCGCAGCCAAGAGGAGTCTTTTGCCCACGCTGAAGGGAAACGATCTTTACCTGTGCAAGGCTGCTGAGGATCTGAAGATACAAGTACTGTTCTGTCCGCATGGACATGGATTGCGACTTCCAATCGTCTTTCCTCCCAAGGTCATGCGGAATACTGAGATGAAGGTCGGCTTCATTAAAATCCCATAGCTTGTCGAGCTACGCATGCCGTTTTGCAGAATCGAGCAGTCCTTTCGCTTCCCCCATGCCTACGATCCGCAATTGTCCATTTTGGCTCAAGATCGGTCGGATGTCCTCTGGAATCTTGCGGCCGACGGCACGTCTGAATACTTCTCGGAGCAGTTTCTTCACAGTCCGGAACTTCGATGTGAAATCGCGGTCAAACACTAATTACATAAAGAAAGTGCAAGTAATGCTAATACTACCTAAAGCTTATAGCTTCAATAGCTTAGATAATCGACTGGGATAAAGAACTCAGAAAACATTGCATTTGTATGTACTCCAATCTTAATGTGTGAGGCTGTGTTCAAGAACGTCCAGTAGTCCCAATTCTGTATTAGGTGGCTTTAAGGTGTTCTCGCGGCATCGGCCTCGGACGTAAAGGTAACAGTTGGCAAAGGTATCACGATCGTCCGTTGTCTTGCAGGTTGAAAATAGTTCATTAACTGATCATTTGTATTCTGCAGGCTCCCTCTCTTGTTGTGTAGTCGGATCTGCCTGTTCACGATATGCAGGAAATCAAACTCGCAAAGTTTCTGTCAATTTGGCGACCGGAAGGATGCAACCCAGGTAGGTTGTGCAGCTCAGAAACGGTGTGCAATCCAAGGTAGAGTTCATCCACATGGCGCGGTGGCCCATGTGCTTTAGATCATCTCCCATAATCCATGGGTCCAGCTTGTTAAGCTCCTCCATCAAGAACGTGCCTGGGCTCATCTCCTTGACTGTGTCAGAAGAGTTGATGATAGATGAAATAGTTACTCATAATTGAAGTAGGTAGGACAAAAGTGGCGGTGAGTTATTGTTAAGCGTGGAGGCTGGAAGGGGGGCTCAATCGGTCCAAAACGACGAACGAACTCCGCTGTCGACCAACCTACCTTGAATTTGCTCACGATATACGCCCTAATATCCTTTATGGTTCAGTGTTTACATCCAAGCTCAAATCAAGCTGTCAAGGGATAGCCCAAGCCATTTGCACTGCTCGAGCTCTCTAAATCCACCCATGGTCGATCTAGGCCACTTCAAAGACAACGTCTGCATCTTCCCAGCAACAGCTGGCTCCCATTTCGATCTCCCATCAGGCTTCTCCCCACGGACAAACGAAGCCCAACGATCGAGGACATCTCTCTCAAACTCCCTGTCTCCCTTCTCATCCCGATACGGCAGCCCGAACCGTCTGATATTCCCAAAGAGGTACAAAAGCTGACCAGAGTGACAATTAAAGTTATCGAATCTGGCATTTGAATTGCCTAAGGGATGATCACTTGACCGAGGGGCGTCGCAAATATCAAGACGAGGCCAATCGGGTGTCTGATAGGATCGATCGAATTCGAAGAAGTAAATCTCCTTGAACACACCATTCATGAGACCTGCATACGCTGTTGCCTGGTTCATGCAGCGATAGCCTAGATCTGTGTATGTTCGTGTTCCCACGGCCCAAACAGCTAATGTTTCGTTCTTGAACTGGGGCAGTGGAAACAAAGACCGTGGAGGATTTGGCAGGCCTTGACTGGTCAGCCATTCCTCCTGATCTTTTGATGTGATGTTTGGGGTGAGTCGCAGGAAAGGTGTAGCGTCGTCCGCAGTGTAACCCGTCATCAATCGGTAAGACGCTTTCGCACCTTGGCTGACGTTGAGTCGTGGAGTTGTCAGATATTCGCCATCAATGACCAAACCATTACCAAAATTTGCTGCTATACCTACCAGCACTTTGGCGTCTAGCTTCCTTAAGCATGCAACTTGAGATGAAGCATTCTTACAACTGGTTACCTCAAGGAAGTCTTTGATAACCAATTCCTCATACCTATCCAGCGTCAGATAATCTGCGTACCCTGGTATGCCAGGACCGTCAGGCACACTCATAGGTATGGCGCCTACAAATTTGCCAATAGTTCTTGGTGATGCCATCAGGGCTCGAACAGAAGCACCTCCTGAAGATTGTCCTACCAGGGTAATATGATTTGGGTCTCCACCATAATCTTGAATATGCTTTCTCACCCAGTCCAGCCCGAGCACCTGATCAGAAAGTCCATAGTTACCATGCGTCACTCCATCTTTGAGAGCAAGGAACCCGAAGGCCAACACGCGATAGTTGACAGCAACCATCACGACATCACCACGTGATGCCATGTTTCCACCATCAAAATTTGGATCAGCAGCAGAATTTTCTGAAAAGCCACCTCCAAATACCCAGAACAACACCGGCTTAAGCTTCTGTGTAGAGGAGGTAGACACAGTTGGAAGGAATGGTGTCCATATGTTGAGAAACAGGCAGTCCTCGGAACCACCACGAACCTGTATACATTCCGATCCATAGTTCAAGGCGGAAACTGTTGCACCAGTGCCGTTGTGTATCTTGGGGTGACTGAAACGCTCAGGCTGCGGTGCAAAACGAACACCACGAAAACGGAATGTCAAGCGGTCTCGAAATCTATACGACCAGTCAGTCGGGTCACTTGGGGAGCAATATGGGCGATGGGCTATATACCCAGTAACTGTCTCGTTATTAGACTCGACTTGTACCTGCCACCTTTTGTCGACATCCGCAAAGGTAGAATTCGAGTAAGGTGCAGTCTGTGTGCATAACACAGGTAGTTCAGTGGTAGGTTTTGAACCCCTTATCTCACCATAACTCTTCATCACACGGTCCTGGGCACCCAGGGAAGAAATCCATGCTTCCGTCTCGTTTTGGGACACAAGATGCTGTGCTAGGATTTCATTCTGCCCAGGATGCTGGCCGGGCCTCCATAGTCGTTCACCTAGTGCTTCACATGATCTGATGGCCGTTTGTAGAGTCTGTTTGCGGGACAGGTATAGAGCACCGAATGTACTTCCAGATCCTCCAGGTCCTGAAGATCAATTTAACAGGTCGTCCAAGTCGCGGAGCGAGGAATCGTTTGCCTACCTTGAAGATCATTTTCGTTCAAGATGACTATATCCGAGTTGAGATTGAAAGGCGAAGGTGTCGCAGTCACGAACTCAACGCAAAACAATGTTAACAATCGCTTCGACCACATCTTGTATCCGTCGATGGCAGAAAATTGTTCGTCCTAAATGCTTCGATGGGTGACTTTATATCTTCAATGCCACATGCCCAGTCCCTCACGTGAATGCCGGGATTGGAGATAGCCAGTGGTACTCCAATTGGTGGAGCAGTGATTCGACGGGGCTTATGTCAATTTTTACGAAGGTACCAATAATGATGCTCTGCCATGGCTTCGACCTGGCTACTCGGCGGTGTTTTAAATGAGGGCCAAGCGTCTTAGACAAGCGAGAATACTACCAAAAGTCATTGACTTCAAAGGCTTGTAGCTCAAAACCTACTCATAGCCTAACTATGATTCTGAGCAGACTCTACTGTGATTTACAATTGGAATTGACTTGGTCAGGTTTTGCTCAAGTTTGTTTTCTGATATCGATGTCAATAATTAGAAGTTTGAAGAGTCGCAAATTGAGCGCTAATTTTAAACTAAAAGTCTTGGAACGTGGCAGGGGTGCCGGTCCCGTCAAAAACATCATCTAGTAGGATACTGTAAGGTAGATTTGTTAACCTCAATACAAGGGCATGAAGTGGGGCGAGCCATAATTGATAAGCTCGTTCGGAATTGCCCCGATGTGCTTTTATATTTTTGCATTCCATCGCTCTACCATAGCTATACCGCAATGATTAGAAACCCTTACTCCGCGGCTTGACAGAGACAGTCAGGTGCTTGGGTAGTGCAGGCAACATGGTGTACAGTAGTGGAGGAGGTACAGGCGCCGGAGCCAGGAGAGTCGAAAAAGTTTGTCGAATGGAAAAGGAAACTTCAAGAAAATCGGAGCGGGGAAGGCCTCTTATATGACGAGATCGCCTCGACGAATTGAATTGCCGCCGAGAAACAGTGAAATCACGAAGGAAAATTGAATTGGCTGGAGGGGGAGAATACAATGGACGGAAGGTGAATTCGAAAACGAAGCAAATCGTGGGCGGCTAAGCGAGGTCCCGTACCCAAAGGTGCGAAGTCAATACGGTCCACCACAGAAAAGGGAAGTTCGAAGTGTAGGGGGAGTCGAATAGAGTGTGTTATTTCTCGAAATCTAAGCTACACTTGGAGGCCATATAACCTCGATTTTACGACTAGCGCCCGATCCCGTGATTCCTGCCATTCACGCCACCCTTTACAATCTCAATGGCGACAGCGATTTGCTACCCGTTCTCCAGAACGAACGACATCTGAAGCTCAACATCCAGCACCAGAATGCATCACCAGGGTTTAATTCCAGATATACCTCCAGCAAGCGTTGGATGATAATGATTTCTAGGAGCAGGATTACATTGAAGCTTGCCGTTTTCTCGAACTCGATCCTGCTCGTTCTCAAGTCAAAAGGTTGAAGCTGACTGGACCAGACGGCAGACCAGGTCATCTACTTCCGCACCAAGCCATCGGCGCCTATTGGTTGGTCAAGCGAGAGATATTTGAGGGCGCACCAGCCCCGATCTTGAACGATTACTGTGGCTCTGGGAAATCGGTCGTGGTCCTTGCATTCTTGCTGCTAGTCAGACGGATCTACCTTGCCCGAAGTACCGACCAATTCGCGCGGTGCCCCAAAGTCGCTACCATGGACACTCACCCAACGCTCTTGATCTGTCCTGCATCCAGGATAACTGATTGGGATCTATAACATGTTAAACTTGTTCGTTTTGAGATGATCAACCATTGTTGATCCTCGCTAAAGGAAACGCGGCAAAATAATACAAACTCGCTAAGCCAGGCTTTGCTTCAGAGGCTTCAGCGATTTCTTGTTTGCAAATTTTCAATCTCACAGTGATGTGATGTAAATGTGCTTCTATTGAATCGCGACATTCATGACGTTTGGTTCATCGGATTTTCGGCCAGATTGCATCCTGGGAAGGAGGATGCTGTAAGCACTGTTCACAAGATAACTTTGAAACACAAGTGCACAACTGTAAAGTCTCATCACTGCGAACCAATTCTATATCTCGAGGACACGGTGAACTTGAGGTTAATGTCTTTTTTTATGAAGTTTAGCAATATCTAGGTTTTAAGCTGGCCCCAAATCTTACTCCAAAACTTCAGCTGCGGAGCCCTCCAGGTATCTCTTTCCACCCACGATCCTCCAGCTTTGAAAACCATATTACTGTTTGATTTGCTATATTCCGGCCATTTCGGATACTTCCTTCCACACTCATAAGCATTTGGATCCAGGTCATGTGCGAAGCTCACCCAACTCTTAGCAATGAAGTCTGACAGGTCATGAAACTCTTCGTACGGCCCGATCCAATTCGAGTTATTCCTGCTCGCACTAGGATCCAAGTTGAAGACGAAGCAGACTTCAGCGTAGTGCGTAGAGCACACTGGAGCTACAGTTGCGACAAGTTCTTCCTTTCCGTCCCAGGGAGGTTGATCGAAACGATAGCTGTACACTGGTTGACGAGCTCTTCTTGGGCGGGATGCGAAGTACTCCGTAGTGAAGCGTCGGCCGGCATGAATTACACTATCACCAATGATTGTCGCACCGCGCTTGTACATGTAGCCTTGGTCTGCGAACCGCTCGGCGCCGGTATTGAATGGACATCCTTGTGCTGGATCATCCGGGTAGAGTTGCATTGCTTCTGACACGGTCGAGTTATCCAGACCATTACCAAGCCCGGCAAGAAGTTTGTGGACATCATCGTCGTTCTGTAACGTATTTCGTGGACCGAAGATGGTCGCTGTTCCTTCGTCCGTATTCGACCCGGCGAGGATAGCGACCTTGGCCACAAGTCCTTTGGCGAACGATTCGGAAGGGGGCCGTCTAAGAAAATCTCCATCCAGGATCGGTGTCAGTACGAAGGGCGCGAATGCATTGAACAAAGTCTCGTAAGGTACTGTCCGTAAGCAAGCGAGGGAGTCTTTCGCTTTCGCGCAGCCCACCGTTGTGGTTACATTGTCGTAAATTGGTTGATAAGTGTCTGCCAATTGAGCTTGGCTATTGACTGCAGCCCATGTCAACAAATTGCTTGCCTCGTGACCTCCGCGACTTACTACCAGGACCTAGTGCTGATCCACTTTGAAGAATTGCAGCTCGGAAGAGACCATCATTCCTGCCATCAAAGCCTGTCAAGTGATACCCCACGCTGAAAGCACCTGCTGACTCGCCAAAAATGGCGACTTTGTTTGGATCTCCCCCAAAAGCATGGATGTTTTCCTGGATCCAACGAAGAGCAAGTCTTTGGTCGAAAAGTCCGATATTAGCTTCTCCTGCTTCGACGACTTCCTTGGACGCCAGGAACCCGAATCCAGCAACTCGGTAATTTAGAGAAACTGCGATGACGGGCTTTTTAATGGCCATTGAAGCATTGACCAGATATGAAGTGTTATACCGAGCATCGGCACTTCCTCCGGCAGTGAATCCTAAAGACGATTGAGCAAATATCATCCAGCTGATGGTCCCGATGAAGCAGAATACTCACCACCACCATAGATCCATACCATGACTGGAAATTTGTCTCGAGGTTTCATCCCAGCTGGCCTCACCACATCAACAGTTAAACAGTCCTCGCCAACCACAGGCAAAGCTTTCATGAATCCTGCATATCCAGGACAAGAAGCAGACCTCTGTGTCGCAGCTCGAACTCCTCTCCATTTCTGGTTAAAAGGTTTTGGGTGACGAAGTCTCAGATCTCCAACTGGTGGTGCAGCAAAAGGAATTCCTAGGAAGACATCTTCGTTGAAAGCTGGTAAGTGAAGACCCTGTAACGTTCCATTTCTCACAGTGACTTGAGGCGGTTTCCTCGTCGAGTGATCCCGGTTGTGCGTTAGAGTTGACGCAGCACTGGACGTTGCAAAGAGCAACGCGAGACAAACAGCGACAAATGTAGGAAGCATTTTCCAGGCCATTGACGAGTAACCGAATTCCGGGAATCTGGAGACCCTTGGGTGCACGCTGGATTTATGTAATCATTGAGCTTCATTACGGTTATGATGTCTAGCCAAATGAGGAGGAGATTTCGGAAGGAGTCTCCGACACCCGTCCGTCAAACCGCGTGGCTTGATGTTCCTCTCTAGTTCCAGGAACTTGGTTGTGGGGACCGCGCTCTCCAGGGAACGTTGAGGCGAGCGGACCAAGTATCGGCAGAAGGTCCGAACACTTCTTAGAATGAGCTTGATCGAAGATACAAAACTCAAACCATACTGGAATTTTGGCTCAGAAGTTGGTATTAGGAGGTCCGATCATTATTATTGACGAAACGGAACAGAAAGCAATTCGCCAGACCACCACTTCGGTGGCAGTGGTGACGAAGAAGGTACTTGCGCGTAGGATTTTGTAGTTTATTCCCAAGCACAAAACGCTTGACATATATTGGATCATTTGTTCTGATAGTCAGAATAGCCTGGAACTATGCATTTAGGTGGCAGTTCTAGTATTATCACATAAGCTTATAACCTTGTCCAGGGTCATGCGTGATTGGAGGTAGCAATTAATTGATCTCGGAACAGTCCGGCAGCTGCGAAGGAAACATAGACCATATGTTCTAAAAACATTGATCTCGATAGACTACCTAGTGAAGCCCTCCTTGACCGCTAGCACGGCGCATATCGTCAGAATCCCCACCAACGCATCAACTCCACCTGAATCGAGAACCAAAACACCTTTCTTCGTTCGAGTATTCGCTTGGACATAACGAGCAATTTCAACTTTCTTGGGACCCACGTCACTTGATTCGATCACCTTGCAGAAAAAATGTCAGCACATCGAGTTTAGGACGAAGGAATAAGTGAGCTGCAGACGAGGAGGAGACCCACCTTGTAAAGGGACCTGTGTTCATGTTTATGAGGTTCGACATCCCAAATATATGTGGCTCCACCTCTGGTAAAGACCTGGATCACGCATCAGCATGATCTACAGTGTGAACCGAGACTGCAACCACAATAATGAGCGATAGCTTACCTGGGCACGCCTGCCAAACCGAACAGGCTTAATCTCCACCACCTCGCCTTGATCCTCACCACTCGCACCCACAATCACAATAGTAGTCGTTCCCATATTCCAGCTCCACAACGGACACTTCATTTCTGCGATCTCCTCGCCAACTTCATTCGTCACGCTGACGTGCGTACCGAGCAAGTTCTCATTTCTAATTGCGTAGACTGGGGTGATTACTTTGGAATCGACGAGTTTGGTTGCGGTGTCGATGGAAATTCCTTCTTCGGGAGAGAACATCTTATTGAGATCAGATGTCAAAGATGTGATATGCGTGTCATTTATGAGACGCTGTATGTAGAAGGCGTGGGTTGGTGTGAGAGAGAAGGTCAGGTCGACGGGGATGTCTTCTGGTTTGAAATGCTGGACTGCCATCACGAAATTTTGGAATGATGTGATTTGATAGCTTTGCGTTAGCTGAAGTTTAAATGAACAATGAACTGTGGAGACTTAATTTTGGCTTCCACGGAACGAGGCTCCATTCTTATTTTGTCGGGGGTTCAAGGGGGCAAAAGTGGTTGCCTGTTGGTAACCTGATCAAAACAACATGTGATCAAGCGAACGCATGAGTCGGGAGTTGACGAATCTTAGGCCGAAAACAAACAATTGGAACTCATTAGCATACATTGAATGTGTCGTTTACCCCTGAGAACATTCATAACAGGCAATCCCTCGCTGAACTTGTTTTGGACTTTGGATATCCGCATTCTCAACTGTTGTGCACCCCGGCTTGAATCGAATTTCAAAGCTCTTCAGAAGGAATAGCGAATCATTCCCTGGGCAATGTGTCTAGCTCCTTTGATGAAAAAAAGAGGACCCTACTCAGGCAAAGAAAGGAAATATACTGGCCTCAGTCCAAATATCCTCGAAACCCTCGTCATCTCATCCTGAACCACCGGAATGGTATGATAGAGAACAATCCAAACCCAAGTGCATCTCACGAGTGCCAATCCAATTGATATCCACAGCTGTCTCGGTACATTCAGGCCCATCAGTGTAGCGGCACGAACGAGATTGATCTCGTAAAGTACGCAAGCACCTTGCATCCAGAAAAACGAAGCATACCTCATCGCACTGACTTTCGGTATATCTTTAGACAGCAATGCTGAATGGATCGCACTGGACAGTCCGAAGGCAACGATAATCTGTATTGCGTATTTGGTTGTTGATCTCTCAGGGAGGTCGAAAGCTGTATAGATGGCTTTCCCGGGACCAGTGAGGAGCTTAACCCGTCAGCTATTGTGTTCTTGTGACCAGATCAGAATTGAAGACTTACGTTCCTAAACCACTGATGCCAAAATCCACCCCAGAATCCCCTCAATCCTCGTTCTGCAATAGCCATCGGGCTTCCAATCACACTTGGCCAGTTCTCCACTCGCCCCCAGAAATCATCCACCAGACCGACACCACCCAGCGTGACGAACAACGTAGCAGGAATAGCTCCCATCAAGGTGAATACAGAATATTGCTGCAAGCCCAAAACAGTAATCCGTACAAATCGTGGCGACAGAGAATCCAAATGGTACGTAGCGAAAAAGCCACCCAGCCGACGTGGGAACGCCTCATCGATAGAAGTCTCAATCTGCATATACGGATCAAAATACTGGTACAGATTTGTAACATCCATGATACCGAAGCAGAAGGCTATAAGGAGGAGTTTCTGGAGAACGAAAGTGGTGCGGGATTTGCTGGATGGAGGAGGTGGTTGCGAGGAGTAGAGAACGGCTTGTTTTGAAGATGTGACCCAGCTGATATACCGGAAGGAGATGACGAGCTTGGAAACCCAAATGAAGCGTTTGTACCATGATGTTGGATAGGGTTCTGTCCATGCGAGGCGGTGGGAGCCATTTGTTGTGGGTGTGGTGTTCTTGATATCGTTTTTATCTGTTGACGCTGAAACAGAAAGGACTTCGACGGGTTCGTCTTCGCTGTCTTTCTTCTCTTCGGCAATCGTAACTGGAGGCGGAGGTGGACCAAAATGTAGGAGAGCGAAGTCCTTCCTGGGATCTCGGAACATCAGGAGCTCAGTCGCCCATAGAGCATGCACTAATGCTATATATCCCAATCCAAAGCCCCATGTGTAGATATGGCAGCTCCATATCAGTGGTAGGAAAGCAGCTGCAAGTTTCGTGTGTGACAGGACGGAGGGAGGTGTCAGTAGCGCTGCATGGAGAAGAACATGAGCAGCGGCGTGAGCACCGAGAGCTTTGAACAGCTTGTCCATAACGTAAGAGACCGGTGGAATATGTGTTGTACTTTCATCAATACTCCATGAAAAAATGTGAAAGGAGATTGAACGATTATGTGAAAGCTTCGGATTTTGTTGATATCTGGCCTCACACGAAGAACAAGTGCGACGGTACACATCGGAGTCATGGGATTTCGTTATAATGTCGCACGTGTGACTTATGATATGTTACTACCATTGAAGAGCCTAGACATATTCAATTCCTTAAAATCGAGTTTTCTTGGTTACGTCTCGGGCCGCTCGCGGTATTTTGCTCTTCGGGGGCATTTAACTTGACAGGATTGAAGTCATTTGGACTTCCATTCGCTTTGCTATGACTCAAGTCCAGAGGAGAGATCTCTAATAGTTCCAGCCATCAATCGGTGGGATGTTTCAGTTCCTGGCACGCTCAATCTTCTCAAGTGTTGCGGCCGTTCGAGATCGGAATCCATTTTCGTGCTCCCCTGTATTTTAGTGACTATCACCTGTTCTCCAGGCTCTCGTGCAACTTGTCCACCCGAACAGCCAAAACATGAAGGTATCTTAACGTCACAACGCTTAACTGGTATGGTGCGTTGGTTGGAGGTATAATTGAGGGTTCTCAATTTTCCCTTTTTGTATTGATACCCTTTCAGTAAATTGAATCTTGATGATATTTTCATCTGAGGATCAGAAGTGCGGGGTAGAATTGCCCCGCACTTGAGCCTGAAGACCACTGAAGCTATGGCCCCTCTCTGTCGCGCAGAGCCTGTGCATGTCTGTGAACTAGAAGCCGGTGCCCTCAACCATCCGATGAGTTTCACAACACCGGCCTCTGAAATCGAGAGACTGAGAAGAATAGGAGATATTGATCCAAAAACCACCGTACAATTGCTACCAACATAACTTATAAACTACCACAAAAGCCAGCAAAAACACAACATCCTCAAGCCCATCTCTCTACACCATGTTCCACTCATTCAAGGACTCTTTTGCTGGTGCTTCCGCTTCTCCATCTGCATCATCCTTCGACTTTCCAGCAGACTCACTCCCTTCACCTTCACCCTTTGTGCAATTCTTCTCTGCCTCATCCATCAATTTCTTCTTCTTAGCTTCCTCCTCCGCAGCTTTAGCTTGTTCCTCCTTCGTTTTCTCAGTCCAAACACCCATCTCGTACATCATCGCTCCAGCACAACAAATTGCCAGCAAAAGCCATGGATTCTTCGTCTTTCGCAGGCCAGAGCTTGGGATAGGCGATATCTGACTGGACGGCAGTCTCGAAGACGCAGTCGAGTTTCTACCCGAAGCCAGTGCTGCTGAACTTGTACTTGGCACAGAACCTGGGTTCAAAGCCGAAGTCGAAGTTGAGGTAGACAATGGTGTAGAGCTTTGTATCGGACTTGTAGACTCCGTCACAGGCACAATGACCACACCCGGAATCTTGGTAGAAGTACTATGCAACACGCTATCTGTTGGCGGAACAGCCAGTCCATTACTCACGTCCACAACGAACGTTCTGCCTCCAAGATCCACACAGTATTGAGCCGTATTTGCAGAACATGGTATTGGCGGCGGGTACTGATTGTGAATTGTTGGACTTGGACTTAGATTTGGGTTTCCGTATACTGGGACTGTGGCTTCTGGCGGCAGCGGAGTGGTTGCCAATGTCGTCAAGGCTGAGGAGGCATCGTCGGTGGCTGAGGGAAGAGGAGGTGGAGTATATGAATTTGGCTCTTGAGGTATGCCCCAACTGTCGAGGATGGACGTTACGGTTGTGATGGCTTGGACGGTGATTTTGCCCTCGGAGTCGGTAGTTGTGATGGACTCGAGTTTGTTGCGATATTGGAGCTTGGGTTCTTTGCTATTAGATGTGTAGGTTGATGAAGTGCTTCGCCGTGGACCAAAGACGGTTCGAGTGCTCGTCACCGTCACCGTGATAGTCTTCCATACAACATTCGTAGCTATTATTGGTAGTGTTGGCAGCGTTGATGGCGGGCTGTTCGTGGCAGAGGGACTCGTGGTTGGTTCTTTGCAGCCCAAAGGTGACAAGGAAGGGTCGTGTGGCGGACATGGTGGGACTGAGATCGAAAAGAGGGTCTGGCTCGAGAATGGTGGCGTGAAAATAAACAGTGGTCGGTTTGAGGAAGTGGATAACCGAGTTTGCGAGCTGGTGTCGAGTGATTGTGTGTTTTTTGCTGTCAAGGATATTGAGGAAGGCGCGGTCGGCTCTTCATGCGCAGTTGTGACAGCGAACAATAAACACAAGGTGCTTAAGTTGGCAAACACTAGCTTACAGGATACCATCTTGAAGGATACTAAAAGGTGTAACCAATACTGAGGTCCAGTTTGAGCTTGCCTGGTTGTTGCGCTTTGTCTGCAGCTGGGTGAAGACTCTGGAGGAGAGAATATTTAGAGATGAAGGGCAGGAACGACCGATCTGGCGCACAGGCTTCCGCCCATATGCCTCAACGATTGGAATCACAGAAAGAATCCATTGCACTCACAAGTTCAGACAGGCCGATGACGGACTCGAGTTTGGTGCGTGAATCAGGCATGCAATTTCACAGTATCGGAGGTACTAGCGATGATTGTCCGACGTTCAAAACAATACAAAAATAACACAACAGTAAGCGAAACGAGGAAAAATCCTTTCTTCAAACGCAACGTCCATGCCCAAAAGACATAGCCTAGAATGGAAAGTCCTCTCCATTCCAGCCAGCAAAATGACCTCCAGTCTTCTCTCTAGTGGCTTCATCGACCTGCTTCACAAATCCAGCGGCACACTCTTCAGTAGGAGTGAAAGCCTTCTCCATGCCTGCAGCTTTGGCACCAGTATTGCCCATATCCGTTTGAACGAATCTGGAATGACTTTCATCAGGTACAAGTTCTCAAGAAGAATGTTCGGTGGAAAAGCAAGAGAGAAAAAAGCACTTACCCCGGATCCATCGCAAAAGCCACCAACCCCTCATTCTCAAAATGAATCTTCCTGATAAAATAGTTCCCAAAAGCCTTCGACGCTCCATACGCACTCATCGAAAATGGTCTAAGCTCCATCCCCGTAATAGTCGCCAGCGCCGAACTTGTGTACACAAACTTGGCGCCCTTTCCAAGTAACGGGAATACAGCTTGGAAGAGGATGACTGGTGCGAGGCCATTGACTTGCCAATGGGCGTGGACACGCGCAAGGGAGACGGTGGAAACGGGACTAGGATTAGGGTCTGCGATTCCGGCGTTTGCGATGACAATGTCGAGATTTGTGATGGAGTGTTGAGTTTTAAGAGTGGTGATGGCGGCTGCTGGGTTGGTCTCGGAAGAGCTGTCGATTTTGACGATGATGAGGATGCTATCTTTGCCTTTCGGGAGTGTGTTCAGAGAGCTTGCGCCTGTTGGGTCTCGAACGGCAGCAATCACGGTATAACATGGGCGTGCGAGGTAGATCTCAAGGAGACCTTTCCCGATGCCTGGAGAGTAGGTCAACATCATTGTACTAATTAGAGGCTGAGATGAAATACATACCTCTATTGGCTCCGGTGATCAGAACCGTGGTGTTTGACATTTTGAAAGGAGTATTGCTCTGTGGGGAGAATGTGTAGAAGATGGTGTTGATGTCGACAGGATTCGCAAGAGTGATATGTTATGAGCAGACCAGGAATGGTGGGAAGTTGAGCTGAATATATACTCATCTCATCTTCCTCAAGATATATTGACGCACATCAGTCAACATCCATCCAAAAATGCTTAACAATCCATCGTTTCCACAACACATTACACGTACCATCCTCGAGTTCAGACCCTCCCCAATTCAGGGCAACAAACCACTCGCTTACCATGTCCAACCAATAACAACAGTCTAGTGGACCTCACTCGATTTTCTGGGATGCGCTTCAGACCAATTTAGTTCACGATATTCACCCAAGTTCCACCAAACACAGACATCCTTTGTAATTCATCAGATCTAATCTCCCTAGCTTGCACATGCGTGTTTCCAGGGCAGGGTTAGACCTCTCGTCCGTACAGCTGATTAATGATCGACTTGCTTGGGCACATGTCAGAACTAGAAGGCGGGCGTCAGTCGGCCGCGTGGGGACTTGCTGACCCCTGAAGCGGCCGCCGGGCGGTCTCTAGCAACGCTGTCCATTTCACGATGGAGCCTATCAGAGGGCTTCCTGTTTTCAACATTATTAATCAAACAAACAATACGTAGCTTGGTCACATCGAGTTGGAAAAACGATATTGGGGTGTTCCAATTATATTGGATGCCATCGTAGAAAGATACATGATAAATTACACGACAGATACAACGCCAGATGCGCCAGTGACCCACCCGATGCAATCGTTACTTCATCCATTTCCCCCACTGCCTCATCGGCAAGAATTCATCGGCCATATCATGACTTACTACCACTCGCGACAGCATCCTCAAATACTTTGGCAATATCCATAATCTTTCCATCGTAACCACTTCCACCCAGAAACGTAACACCAAATGGCAGCTTCAATCCTTCTTCCTTCTCGACCCACCCAGCATTCACACTCACACCACACAAGTCCACTACATTTCCTGCGTGTGTGAACATGCCGACCTTCGCGTTTAGGCCAAGCGGATCGGCTTCCATCTCCTTGATTGTTGGATGACATGGTGTAGAAGGCACGAGAAGAACATCGATCCCGCCTTCAAGTGTGTTGAAAGTCCGCTGAGCCTGCATGGTATATTGAGCTTGGAGAGCTTGATCGTGGAAGACATTCCAGGGCTTCAACGGAGATTCGAATGCAGCTGTGAAAAGGGCGTTGGTCGTTGGATGAAGGTTTGATAGATTCGTTTCCAGGAACTCGTGGCCGATAGATGCAATTCGTTCGTGTACCAGCGAAGCATCGTAGAGCAAGTCAGAAGCTTTCTCGAAAGGCGCGTAGTCTACTTCGACGAGGCGGCCACCACACGACCGCAATTTTTGGATGGCAGTCTGGAAGAGCTCCTGATATTCCTTCGAGCAGGCTTCCAAGGCGGATGTGGGAGGTACACCAAATGTGAAGCCACCATCTTTCGGTCCTCTAAAGTCTTGCTTCCACAATGACAAACTCAATGGTGTCTTCGCGTAAGGATCAAGAGAATCGTGTTGATCGATTATGTACCAAATCTTCCTGGCATCTGTCAAACTAGGTGCCATGACAGACAAGGTATCCAGGCTCTTGCAAGCTGGAACAACTCCTCGAGCAGAAACTGTTCCTTTCGTTGGCTTGAATCCGACAATACCATTGAATGCTGCAGGCACACGACCACTTCCAGCTGTGTCGGTTCCAAGAGCAAATGACACGAGGCCAGCTGCAACAGCTACAGCAGATCCAGAAGATGACCCTCCAGATATGTACTCGTTGCTGTACACAGAGTGAGGTGTCCCGTATGGCGAACGACATCCCGATAGTCCAGTTGCAAGCTGATCCATGTTAAGCTTACCAATATAAAGCGCTCCAGCATCAAGTAGTAATTGGACTGCGGGTGCTGTTGATTTGGCAGTGTAAGCGAAAGTTTCGCAAGTCGCTGTAGTCATGATCCCTGCCACATCGATGTTGTCTTTGAGTGCAAATGGAACACCAAAGAGGGGAGGCATGGGTTTCCCAGCGTATTTCTCTACGAGAGCCTGAGCCGCAGCGACAGCATCCGTACGACTCTGTTTTGAGATCCACACGGCTGGATCAAGCTTCTCATACTTCTCGATGCGATCAAACACTGAATTGATGACATTCTCTGGGCTTTCAAGTCCGTTCTTGTATCGTTGCTGCAGCTGCGCAATAGGGAGAAGTACGTCTTCTGCTGCTGGTGGGGTAGAAGGTGGGGTCAACTCCTGAGACTTTGATGCTGATGCGAAGAAGTCTATACTGTTTCCGACATAGCCAAAAAGCCCATCCTGCCCACAAACAATGTCCATAGATGTGGTAACCATCTGTGCATCGAAGCCTCCAGTGCAATCCGAAAGTATGCAGCACTCGAATCCCCGGTCGTTACACTCTCGGAGAGTGGTGGTAACACAGCACCTGTTTCTCGTCAGTTACATGACGGAACAAGTTATCCCCAGGACTTACTCGGTAGTGACGCCAGAAAACAGGATGTGAGTGATTCCCCTCGCCAGCAATACCCTATGGAGACCTGTTCCCCAATAGCTTCCCTTTCCCGGTTTATCAATCACTGGCTCTCCGGGCAATTGTCTCAACTCATCGATGATATCGTGTCCCCACTCACCCCGCACAAGCAATCTTCCCATCGGTCCTTGGTCACCAATACCCATTGTATGGTGTCCGTTTGGTGCACTTATCTGTCTCAGCTTCTTCGACGGAGGTAGATCGGACAGATCAGGTCTGTGCCCTTCTCTGGTATGGATGATATGAAGACCCATGTCTCTGGAAACCTCGAGAACCTTTTGTAATGTCGGAACGATATTTCGCACTGCTGAGAAGATCTCTGGGTTTCCGCATTGAATCGATCCAAAGCCACTAGGATCCACGAAATCTCGCTGCATGTCGATGATAATCAGTGCAGTCGTCGCCGGAGGAAAAGTGAAAGTATACGGGCGAGCATTAGGAAGTGACATCTTCGTAGACGGTGCCATGTTGAAGACTGGAGGGAATACGTTTGAGCCTGAGAATCAATTGTTTCGGAAACGATGAAGCTCTTCAGAAGCTCGAACTTGGCTTGAGGACGAGTATATATAGATTATAGAAGATCCGAAGCTAAACATCCATGGAAAGTGGGCAATCTCGCAATTCAAGCTCTAGGAAAGATATTAAGCTGATACCCCTCCAAATGCTCTCCATAAAGTATGAAATGAGGAAAGAAAAGCAACCTTGATCCAGCTTACGAAGAGAAATGGACCTCAATCGCAAGCCACCTCCAGGATGAACGAAACAAGAGAAACTCATCTCATTCGATGAAATCCGCCGCCGGTCAAGTTCATGAATTTGAGGCCGTCGCTCAATAGCCAGCGAGGCTATCGTCGCCCCGATGGCTGTGGGCCGTAGGCACGCCGGAGGCAATTTGGGCGTGATGGCCACCGGCGATAAGAGGGCGAAGAGTGGGCGTTCGGTGGCGTTGTGGGGCAAGGGGTGATATGTCGGCTACTTATCTTCAGCGTGACCAATGCTTGATTCTTGAAATTGAGGCTGGGAAAGGAACATGCTGAGTGTGTTGAACTCGAACATATTGGAGCGATGAAAGGTCGAATTTGAAAGACGAATCACATTTTGAGAACACGTGCTGGTTGGTCAGATAGCTCTTTCCGCAGTGGTTCGCTACCTATTTTTTGTCGAAACATGATCTCCAACCCCTCCTTGCCGAGACCCTCTCTCACACAGTCACTTCCTTGCTAAACATTTTCTGGTACTCTTCATCACTGAATCTACTTTTAGCCAACCTTCTCCAAACATAATCGCCAGCTAAGACACTCTCATAATTCTTCTTCCCCTCCTTGACGCACCCTTCCAAAGGCTCAACCAAAGTCTCGTAATTCGGTCCCATGAAAAATGGAATCGAATATCTCTCCTCGCCGGTCACATTTAATACTCTATGGACTGTGCTCACAAACAGATCATTACTCCAGTAACTTAGCATATCTCCTATATTGACTACGAAGGTCCCAGGTATTGGAGGAGCTGAGATCCACTCGCCATCTGTATTGAGAATCTGGAGAGCAGGCTGGGTGCCTTGGCAAAGAATCGTGAAGCATTCGATGTCTGTATGAGCACCGATGCCGAAGGCAGAGGACGTCGGCGGTTGAGGTGGATAGTGCAGTATACGACACATGGCACCTGGATGCGTAAACATGTGGTCGAAGTATGTTGGTGGTAAATCGAGAACTTGGGCGAACAGGCGGATGAGCCGTCGGGCCAACGTCAGGATCTCGCCGTAGTAGGCCGTCAGCGTAGGCCTGAATCCTGGGACCGTAGGCCAGGCATTCGGGCCCGTCATTGCATTGGGTACTTGGGATTCTGATTCCGAGATTGTAAGTGGTAGTTCCTCTATCTTAGCAAGGTTCAAAGTACCTTCAGGTAATTGGTCTGATGGTGAAGCTATTGGATCAAGTTCTGAAGAGTAACCCCAGTTGAAAGCCTCATTCATATCAGCCTTTTTGGTTTCATCTGTCCTAACTTCTGCAGGTGGTTCGTATCCTCTCAAGATGGCACTTTTCTTGTAATGTACTTCGTCTTTTACTTCTCTCTCCAGCGAGAAGAATCCCTGGGCACACTTGAAAGTGTCGTCAATCACCTTCTGAGGAACATCATGATCTTTGATATAGAAGAAGCCAACTTTCGTGCAAGCATTTCTCAACTGATCAATCAGTTCTGGCAGTGGTGAAGAAAACGAAATGATCGGGATCTCGGAGAAAGTGGCTTGTCGAAGAGCAGCATCATTAGCTACGATACGCGTCTTCCCCGAGAAAGAAGTGAAGGCTGCCATAGAGGATTAAACTGCAGATATCTGAAATGGTGAAGTGATAGTGGAGGGAAGCAAGTCGAGGAAGATATACCAAGCCACATCCCACTCTCACTGGACGCCTAGCGAGCGTCGGCATCGAAATTGGACCAATCCTATTCTCCAAACCTCCACATATCTTTTGGTAGGAAAGATTTCACACTGTGAGCTCTTCGGGGAAAGTCACAGCGTAGGGCGCCCTCTCTGCCCTCCGGCGAGCGACGGCCACACGTCCCTTGGCACCCCTTATCGCAACAGATTTCCCCAGATATCGTGTTATCGAACACGGGACATGGCAACGATACACCACGACAGCTTCTATCGCAAGATACACATTCGACTCTTAACTTTCACAAGATCATGATGATGTCGATAGCGATGGTTGTAAATGTATATAACAACGCGATATATCCTCGAATACCGAAGTTCGACATCAGCAACAACTCCTGGCATCAAGACCAGACCTCAAGAAGACTTCAGACACAACACAACTCACAACAACGACAGAGTAGCAAACCAACAGAATGCCTTTCCGCCAACGAATCACCAAGATCAAGGAGGGTGCGAAGGAAAAGAGAAGGCCATCAGGATGGATCCTTCCACAGCAGAAGGGCTCTTTCGGAGACGAGGGCACATGGTACGTACCTCCATGCCTTGCTCAGGTCACGATTCTGACTTCATCAGGACCAATATTGACATGGACGTGACGCCTCTTGATCGACGAACTTGGACAGCTGTTACAATGGCAGGCTTCTGGTTCAGTGATGCTCTTAACGCTCAGTCCTGGATGGCCCCGTCTTCCATTCTCGCTGTTGGGTTGACTTGGCGTGAGGCCATTGTCTGCATCATCTTCGGAAGTCTTTGCTGCACTGTGCCATTGGTCCTGAACGGTGTTCTTGGAGCCCGTCTTCACGTACCCTTCCCCGTGGCTATGAAGTCTTCCTTCGGCTGGTACTTCGCTCGTTTCGCCATCGTCGTACGAATGGCTACTGCGCTCTTCTGGCATGCTATTCAAACCTACACTGGATCTACAGCAATGACTCAATGCATTCGTGCTATCTGGCCTTCCTATCTTGACATCCCCAACCATATCCCTGCATCGGTTGGGATCACCACTCAACAGATGGTCAGCCATGTCATCTTCTGGTCTGTCCAGTTTCCGATCTTGCTTACTCCTCCACATAAGCTTCAGTGGTTCTTCGTCTTTAAGTTTGGTAAGTGCACTTATTCCAACACAGAATACTGTCATCGCTAACTTCTCAACAGTGGTCGTGACGATCACCTGTGTCGCAACAGTCATCACCATGACCAAGAAAGCCGGCGGTTCAGGTGACATCTGGAAACAAGACTATGGTGTCTACGGCGCCAAACGTTCCTGGCTCATCCTCTCCTCCCTCTCCTCCATCACAGGAGGCTGGGCAACAATGGCAACCAACATCCCGGATTTCACTCGCTACTTGAAGAAAGAACAAGGCGTCTACTGGCAAGTTCTCTTCCTCCCACTCATCCAACTTGTCCTCGGCCTCTTCGGCATCATCTCCACCAGTTGCGCCATGGTCGTCTACGGTGAATACATTTGGGACCCCCTCACCCTCGCCGCCCAATGGGACGGCCCCTCAGGTCGAGCAGGAGCATTCTTCGTCGGCTTCGCCTGGGTCGTCGCTCAAATCGGAACCAACTTATCCGCCAACGTCATCTCCTGCGCCAACGATATGACCTCCCTCTTCCCCAAATACATCAATATCCGACGCGGCGTGATCATCACGACCATCACCGCAGGATGGATCATGGTGCCCTGGAAGATCATCCACAGCGCCGCCTCGCTCCTGTCTTTCATGGCTGGTCTCGGGATTTTCCTCGCACCAATCGCAGCCATTTGCGCCGCTGACTATTGGGTAACCAAAAAAATGCACATCGACGTCCCAGCGCTGTACAAGGCACACGGTCGCTACAGATATAACAAATACGGCACCAACTGGCGCGCTGTCATCGCCTTCCTCATCTCCGTCGTCCCTAACATCCCGGGAATGGCAAATTCAGTCAATTCTAAGATCGATGCTGGAGGTGCAAAGTATATCTACTACATGTTTTACATCTGGGGATTCACGAGTGCATTTACGAGCTACTGCTTGTTGAGCCATTTCTGGCCGGATGCGAATACGCTTATACCCGAGACGATCCATGGTGACGAGGCGTTGTATGATGCTGACGGGGAGGTGGTGGATGTTGCTGAGGAGACGGGAAGTGAGAAGGGAAGTGGTGGCTTGGGGAGTGAGAAGAAAGCTGTTACAAGCAAGGACTATCCAATCTAGGGTGCTTGCACAGTTGCTGTCGCACCTCGTGGGCGAGCTTGCTTGAGAGCTACATTTCTTGAATTGGATACTGATGTTCCGTTGTGCGATCAAATTTTGAGCGACTGCTTTCCTTGGATAGATTTCTTTACTGATGATTGCTTTTGACTTTCGCGAGGTTGGAGTGAGGAGTGGGATATGGTATACCATTTGAGGAGTATATGCAAATTGATGAGAATGGAAGCTTGGACTTCTGTACTGTCGTTCATATTCTGGGATCGTTACCAGATATATCTCCCTATATAATGCTTCTTCGAAAATTGCTACTGTACCCCGACGGGGCGAACCTCTGTTTCAGTTTCGTCCTTTCTTCCCCTCCTATATTGGACATGCTACTTCCGTTGGCTGGGATGTCGCCGCAATGTATCTGAGAACGTTAGTCCAGGGCGAGCAAAGGATGGAGTTCCAGCTCACATTATATGTATTCATCATCGTATAATCAGCGACACTGATACGCCCTCCCGAGTTGAGGACGACGCTACCACAGAGCAAGATTATTAGCTCGAGCTCTGAAAATGCCAGGACCGTGGCGCCAAGCCACCTCCATAGAGTGACTCTCCCATGTTTGTCTTCAGACTATGGTGTTCGATTACCGAGATGACCAACGAGCAATGGAAGATCAAGTTGCCTTGAATCGGCCATATCTTCCCTTTTCTTCTTTCAACTTGAGACTGGTACCCTCAATTATTTAGGCCGTTAATCAATACGACCAAAGTCCCGCATTTCCACCTCCACCAAACCCGAAGTCCTGCGTCTGCACATCTACATTGCCTGTCGCATTGCCATACGACCCTACTGGCTCAGCATCCTCATGATGCTGTCCGGGATAATACGGCGTATCGAAAGTGAACTGGCTCGGCGAATGGAAGTCTCCTGTGCCCGGCATATGCGCATTCGTGAAAGAGAAATGATCAGTGCTTTCTGAGGCAATGCTTCCGCTATCGATACTATGCTGCTCGAGAGTCGCGGATGGTGTCGGAGGTGGGCGCGTCATGACTGCATTGGTGCTGGCTTCTTCCAGGAGGCCGAGATTGGCGTCTAAGAGAGCCATGGCAGGTTTCATATAGCGGGCTCCATTCTCGCTATTGATCTTCAAGGTCCAGCGATATTCTTTGAGTTTCATGCGGTAGAATTCGGCTTCTTCGTGGCTTGATACCGTGGATAATAGCAAGGTGCCGAAGACGCTTATTAGGGCGAAGTTCTGTGGCGATGCGAAGTACCAGAAGCTGGATAGATGTTGCGGTTTCAGGGATTGGACGAAGTCGATGGCGAAGATGAAACGCTCGCGGGCTACTGAGCGGCAGATACTGTAGAGGCGGGGATCGGTGGATGGCGAGAGAGCGAGGAGAATGCGGCGGTGGAGAGAGATTTCTGTGGCGATGTAGGCGAGGCGAAGGTATCCCACTGAGTTGAGTTTCATTACGTGGGTATTTTCCATAGACAGGCAGTCGGGGAGGTTGGTGAACCATTCCTTGAGGCGGAGCTGCACAGGTTTGACTTTTTCGAGGACGATGGTGAGGCCGTTGACACCTGCGCTGGCGATTTCTAGATAATGTCAGCCGCAATCCAGAATTGAGCTATCACAGCTTTATGGCTTACCTCTCGTCGTCTTGACTGTAAAGACTGTCTCGAGAAGATCCGCCAATATCTCAGATAGCGAGATCATCTGACTGAACAGAATGCGACCCTTCTGCACCTCAGAACTCCCCTCCTGCTCATCCTCGACTCTTTCAGGAAAGTCCGCATCAGTGACTGCATTTAAAGCCCAATTCGAGGAGTTGATCAAGGCTGGTCGGCCACTGCCAAGACTGCTCCACTTGTCCTGCATGTAAAGACCCCAACCGAGACGTTTCCGAAGTCCTTTTTCCCAGTCGGGAATATTCCAATTGGAAGCGTCAAGGTGTAGACCAAGTCCATAAGCAACGCTGATGAGCTGAGCCGTTAACTCGGCAGAGTCTGTATCGGTGTGTTGAAGAAGCAGTAGTCCAGCTTGCACTGTTGATAGTTTTGGTCGATGGATGGTGTCGCTAAGTGCTTTCCTCGAGAGCTTTTCAAGTTCTTGGACATCTGGTTTCTTGAATTTGTTGAGCTGGTCATTGTATGACCAATATTGAAGTGCTAAGAGGTACACAGCAGCCAGAAGTCTATGATGATTAGCTTGGAGCCGTCGCCGGCGGGGAAACTTACGGGGGTGAGAATTCTCTATATGACCTGTTGTACTTCTCCAAGTACACCTCCTTATGAAGGATTGGAAAGCTCGGGAACACGATGCGAAAGTACATTGCAACAAGTGCTTTCCCATGCGGTCTCACAATGGCCTCGATTTTGTCCAAATCATCCAGCTCTTCCTCATAACCTTGGGTTCCCGGGTCCGGAAGAAGAAGAAAAGCTTCACTGGAGCTTACTCTTCTCAAAGATCCTCCCGCCAGTTGAACCTCGCTTTTTCCTGAATGGGACAGTTGTCCAAGAAGAGAAGGTTCCAACCCTCGTGTAGCTCCGACGAATTGGCTGTGATGCTTATTCTGCAAGCCAAGAGTCTTCTTCAGCAGACTGGGACCCTCCAAATCATCGTACTCCTCAACACCCGTCCCATTCGTAGTGCGAATAACACGCATTTGAGTCCCTGGCGATTTCTTAGACACAGAAGACGAAATAGACTGCCTAGAAGCTTATCAGTGATTTGCACGTGACTGTCGTCGTTCTCCCTGGTCCTTTGGAAACCCTTACCTGCGCTTTGCAGCTTCGGAATCGTCTCCATCTTGAGGTGCTTTCCGTTTCCGAGACTGTGGGTTCTGTACGAATGTGCATTCCTGATTGTGAAACTTGCAGAGCACGCAGATAGGAGAGTCGTCTTCGAGTACGCAGCGACTTTTTCGCTTCCTCTATCAGGCGGCTGTTATCAGCATCATCCCGGAAGTTGCCCCGATCTGGGGTGCGGATTTGTACATACGCATGCATCACACGGTCTATCCTTACGCTTCGGCTGTTGTGGAGAAGTCATGTTGTCACATTGCAGAACGAGTTGATCATGACTGAGTGAGACGCGTTTGTGTTGAGGATGTCGCTATCGAACTGTAAAAGCACTTTCGAGACCGCTGACTCAGCAAGACTTTTATGAACGTGGGGACAAGACAGGGATAGTTGTGCACATTGTGCAGAAGTCCCCCACTTTGAAGACCTCATTGGGGAAGCGAACGCCACTTCCAGCCACTTGGGATTTGGAAGCTTTGCTGGAGATTAAGCCCGCGAATCAGAGGGCATTAATATCTGATAGGCGAGATGTGTTGATGGAACTGACACATCGGAATTGCACCCAGCATGCCGGTACGAGGATGTTCGGTAGTGGACCCCGAGGCGGAGGATTCATCCCCAGATTTCTTGTAGATGCTTATATTTTCGTCGAAGACGTCTATTGCTCTCAATAGAATTGTAAACGGCCATTTACTGCAATCGAGGTCAATTCCTGGGATCCGGCAAGGAAAGGGGTAAGGGTCGTTCCGCCAGCTCAACGCTTCCCTCGCTAAGCTGATCACGTCTCAGGAATCAATACACAATCGAGTATTGAAACTAAACATGTGAAAAGCTTTACTTGAGATCTTTGAAAAACATTATTTGTGGTGGAGATAAGTTTTGGTTTGAAAAAGTACGGTTACGATGAGTAGCAAATGCTAGCTCAGCCTGCGCAATCTTGCTGTGGTAGTGTGGAGTACTTTTTCCGCATGGCGGGGTAGTCCTTCAGGATGTTGTTTAACCGTGGCAACAGGACTTTCAGCGTCAGTTGAACAGCCCAGATACTTCACATTCCTCTAGAATTCGCAACCATACATTTTTTTACGGGCAACTGAAGCTCTCGGCAGGCGACAGGCGGGCCGGCTACCTTTCACGTTATAGTCAACTTTCTTGGCATATAGACAAATCCCGTTGTTCTGACTCTCCTTGTTGACCAATCAAGATGATTGGTAGCGTGTCTGGCACTGCTCGTCAGCCATTGACTTTGTTCGATACATGTTACTACGATTGACGTCGTCACTGCCCTGCGGGTCTTTATATGAGGCAGTATTCCCCGAAATATTTTGTTTATTTATGTTCAAGTTTCAGTTCTCGCAGATTACCTGTGTTCCAATTATCAATATTGTCGAGACAGCAACTTCCACCCAAAACTTCCCATGCTCATCGTTCCCACAGCAGTAAAGATAATCCTCTTCATCATAACCAGAATGTTCTAGCAACGCCTCCAAATCCCAGATATCATGTGGAAGACAATTGCGCCGCAAGGATAGGCCCCTCCCCGCCCCAAAAACAGAATTCATGGTCGCTACTTAGTATGAGGACAAGTCTTTGCGAAGTGGCTAAAGTCTCCACAGAACTTGCAGAGATTATAGCAGTCTACCCAGACGTGGCCTTCTCCACAGAAAGCACAATGAACATTGTCCTCATTGGCTTGTGCCTTCAGAATTTGCATCCGAATGTGTGCCTCCCGCACCTTCCGTGCCTTCTTAGCTGCTCTGTCCTTGAACCAGTCCATCGTAGGCTTTGCATAGTCAAGGGATTTACTGCCAAATCCATCGTAGACTTCTAGCTCTTTCAACGTTGATAGCTGGCGGATTTCGTTCTGAAGGAATGGAAGGATAGCCTCTTCTCGACTCTTTGGCATACCGTCGATCTGGTATGAAGGATCCCGTTCGAAATGCCTATCTTCCTTTGTGTGAAGGACCAACTTCTCCAAGCCAGTACAGAATCTATTGATGAAAGGGATGAAGGAGCGAAGGCAGTCCATGAGATCAACATCGCATCCCTTGCCACAGGTATCCTGACGGCAGTATCTATGGCGCATACATACCCCTCCAAAACGGCGGACTTTGATGCAAGAGGTATTCAGGGGACCAATCGTATTTAAAAATCGGAGGAACCGATCGTAGTAAACGAATCCTGGCAGTTCGTGGAAGGGTTTATGGTCTCTAATATCCTTCAGAGCAGTCGCAACGGTGGAGATATAATCCTCATCGTTGGTTTTGGAGTGTGGGGGGGG